>JAEAME010000031.1_pt1 | contig 215617 bp, 183 predicted proteins | sample 8958731 | NCBI WGS metagenome assembly JAEAME01 (sample SAMN16933194, study PRJNA681113) | bioreactor sludge metagenome | isolation source: anerobic bioreactor sludge (Control) | place: India:Bengaluru | collected 2018-10-24
AAATCCCGATTCGGGATTCGGGAGTCAGGAATCAGGATTCAGACCTCCCGCCCCCAGCCCCCAGCCCCTAGCCCCTAGCCCCTAGCCCCTACCGTATGACGTCCAGCCCCATCGACCGGGCCGTGCCTTCCACCGTCTTGATCGCCGCCTCGAGCGACTCGGCGTTGAGGTCGGGCCGCTTGAGCTTCGCGATTTCCTCGACCTGCTTCGCCGTCACCGTGCCCACCTTCGCCTTGTTGGGCTCGGCCGACCCCTTCGCGATGTTGGCCGCGCGCTTGAGCAGCACCGCCGCGGGCGGCGTCTTCGTGATGAAGGTGTACGAACGGTCCGCGAAGACGGTCACGACAACGGGGATGATCAACCCTTCCTGGCTCGACGTCTTCGCGTTGAAGTTCTTGCAGAAATCCATGATGTTGAGGCCGTGGGGCCCGAGCGCCGTGCCCACCGGCGGCGCGGGCGTCGCCTTGCCCGCCGGAATCTGCAGCTTCACCACCGCCTGTACTTTTTTCGCCATGACGTCGATCTCACCCGCGGGTCACAGCTTCTCGACCTGCAGGAAATCCAGCTCCACCGGCGTCGACCGGCCGAAGATGGTCACCATCACCTTGAGCGTGTTGCGGTCGACGTTGACCTCGTCGACCACGCCGTGGAAACTCGTAAACGGCCCCTCGTTGATCCGGACCTGGTCGCCCCGGTCGAAGGAGTACTTCGGCTTCGGCTTCTCCGCCGCCGTCGTCACCTGCAGGAGGATCTGATCGACCTCCTCCTTGGTGAGCGGCGTCGGCCTGGCGCCCGCGCCGACGAAGCCGGTCACCTTGGGCGTGTTCTTCACCACATGCCAGGCGTTGTCCGACATGTGCATTTCCACCAGGATGTAGCCTGGGAAGAACCGCTTGGGCGTCACGACCTTACGGCCGGCGCGCATCTCCACCACGTCCTCGGTCGGGATGAGCACCTCGCCGATCTCGTCCTGCAGGCCGTAGGCCTGCACGCGCTGCTGGAGCGACTCGGCCACCTTCTTCTCGAAGCCCGAGTAGGTGTGCACGATGTACCAGTGCCTCACGCGCTCCTCGGTCATGCCGCACCCAGTTGCTTGTAGATCCACTGGATCGCGCTGTTAAAACCGAGGTCGAGCACGAACAGGTACAGACCGAAGAAGATCGAGGTCAGAATCACAACGAGCGTGGTGGCGTAGACCTCTTTCCGCGACGGCCACGTCACCCGCTTGAGCTCGTTGCGGACCTCGCTGATGAACGTCCGGAACGATGTCCACCAGCGGGTGAGGCCGCGCGTTTTGTCCAAGGTCCCGTTGGTCACGTGCTGCTCGATTCTCCAGGATGCCGGCGGCGACGGGCGACCCGGACGCCGCCTCCGCCCGGCACGAACATGGCAGGCCAGGAGGGAATCGAACCCCCAGCCCCCGGTTTTGGAGACCGGTGCTCTGCCAATTGAGCTACTGGCCTGTACTCAGGGGCTGGGGACCAGGGACTAGAGGCTAGGGATTCAGCGCCCTAGCCCCCAGCCCCCGGCCCCTAGTCCCTTCTCACTATTTCGTCTCCCGATGCGCCGTGTGCGTGCGGCAGAACGGGCAGTACTTCTTTATCTCGAGCCGTTCGGTCGTCTTCTTCTTGTTCTTCGTCGTGTTGTAGTTCCGCCGCTTGCACTCGGTGCAGGCGAGCGTGATGATGTCGCGCATGGCTGAACCTTGCAGGGATCGGGGATCCGGGATCGGGGATCAGGCGGCGTGCGCCTCCCTGGCCCCTAGTCCCCAGCCCCTGGCCCCTATTCCAGAATCTCCGTAATCGTCCCCGCGCCGACGGTCCGGCCGCCCTCGCGGATGGCGAACTTGGACCCCTTCTCCAGCGCCACCGGCGTGATCAACTCCGCCGTGATGGTGGTGTTGTCACCCGGCATGATCATCTCCACGCCCTCGGGCAGGTGCATCGTCCCGGTGACGTCGGTCGTGCGGAGGTAGAACTGCGGGCGGTAGCCGTTGAAGAACGGCGTGTGCCGGCCGCCTTCCTCCTTCGACAGCACGTAGACCGTGCCGTTGAACTTGGTGTGCGGCGTGATCGACCCCGGCTTCGCCAGCACCTGGCCGCGCTCCACGTCGTCTTTTTCCGTGCCGCGGAGCAGGACGCCGATGTTGTCGCCGGCCACGCCCTCGTCGAGCAGCTTCTTGAACATCTCGACGCCGGTGACGACCTTCTTCATCGTCGGCCGGAAGCCGACGATTTCGACCTCCTCGCCCACCTTGACCTTGCCGCGCTCGACGCGGCCGGTGACAACCGTGCCGCGCCCGGAGATCGAGAACACGTCCTCGATCGGCATCAGGAACGGCTTGTCGACCTGGCGCATCGGAATCGGCACGTACTCGTCGATCGCTTCCATCAGCTTCAGGATGCCCGCCTCCGCCTCGGCGTCTCCCTGGAGCGCCTTGAGCGCCGACACCCGCACCACCGGCACCTTGTCGCCGGGGAACTGGTACGTGGTCAGCAACTCGCGCACCTCGAGCTCGACGAGGTCGAGCAGCTCGGGGTCGTCGACGGCGTCGATCTTGTTGAGCGCGACGACGAGGTACGGCACCTCGACCTGGCGGGCCAGCAGGATGTGCTCGCGCGTCTGCGGCATCGGGCCGTCGGTGCCCGCCACGACGACGATGGCGCCGTCCATCTGCGCCGCGCCGGTGATCATGTTCTTGATGTAGTCGGCGTGGCCCGGGCAGTCGACGTGGGCGTAGTGGCGCTTGGCGGTGCTGTACTCGACGTGGCTGGTCGCGATCGTGAGGATCTTCGTCGCGTCGCGGCGGCCCTGGTGCTCCGAGGCCTTCGCCACCTCGTCGTACGACACGTACCTCGCCCACCCCTTGGCGGCGGCGACCTTGGTCATCGCTGCCGTCAGCGTCGTCTTCCCGTGGTCGATGTGCCCAATGGTTCCGATGTTGACGTGCGGTTTTGAGCGGTCGAATTTTTCTTTCGCCATTCGCTTATCCTCGTCGTTCGCACCCGGCAGACGACACGCTGCCTTCAGCCTGCTGACCTGGAGCCGATGACCGGAATCGAACCGGTGACCTCGTCCTTACCAAGGACGCGCTCTGCCAACTGAGCTACATCGGCCCGTTGCACCCGCCTTCGCGGGCCTGCGCCGGAATCTTGCTGCTCGGCCCGCTTCGGCGGGCACGCCCCGTGCCTTCCCTGCGCGTGCATCGCGAGCGGAGGCTGGAGCGGGAGACGGGGATCGAACCCGCGACCAACAGCTTGGAAGGCTGTGACTCTACCACTGAGTTACTCCCGCCTTCGCGCCCTTCCGCTCGACTCACGCTGCGCCCTGCACGACACAAGACCGCAGATGAACTCCAGTAGGGCGGCCCTTCAGCCCCGCCCTACGACAACCGACGACTCCGGCTCGCGGCCTCCCACGTCGCCACGGCCGCTGCAGCCCGCCGTCGCTCATCGCCGTCAGCACGCGCGATGAGCTCCAGCGTGGCAGACATCGCCCGCCGAGCGAAGTCTGGTGGGGAGGGGAGGATTCGAACCTCCGAAGCCGCTTGGGCGACAGATTTACAGTCTGTTGCGTTTGACCGCTCTGCAACCTCCCCAACCCGTCCCGCGCGCCCCGACAGCCGGTTTCACGCCTCCGACCGGGCCCACGGCCCCGGCAGGCGGGCACGCGGTAAACTCATGGAGGATCACGCGCTGTACGCGTGCGCCGGCGCGCGTCGTCCTCAGCACGATGGAGCTGGCGGAGGGACTTGAACCCCCGACCCGCTGATTACAAATCAGCTGCTCTACCGCCTGAGCTACGCCAGCCAGACCAAAGCATTCAAGGTTAGCACAAGCTGTGCCAGGCTTCAAGCGCCGCCTGACCTTCCAGACGCCGACTGTCGCTGCCGCCGGGCCTCGAACAGCACAACCGCCGCAGCCGCCGCGACGTTCAGGCTGCCGACGTGCCCGACCATCGGAATTCTGGCCAGCCAGTCGCACCGCTCCCGCACCAGGCGCCGCAGGCCGGTCCCCTCCGCCCCGAGGACCACGGCGGTTGGCTCGGTGAAATCCATCTCGTAGCAGCTTCGCGGCGCGTCAGCCGACAAACCCACGGCCCACACCCGCAGATCCTTCAACTCCTCGACCGCCCGCGCCACGTTCACGACGGTCGCGATCTTGACGTGCGCGAGGGCGCCGGCCGACGCCTTGGCCGCAGACGCGCCAAGCGGCGCCGCGTGGCGTGCCTGCCTGACGACGCCGTCGGCGCCGGCCGCATCGGCCACACGCAGAATCGCGCCCAGGTTCTGGGGATCCTCGATGCCATCGAGCACGACCAGCAGCGGCGCGCCAGAGGCGGCCTTCACCAGGTCTCGAACGCTGTGCTCGACGCCGGCGTCGACCACCGCCAGCACGCCCTGGTGCACACCGCCGCGCGTGACGCGATCCAGCTCTGCGGCCTCCACACGCCGAATCGCCACGCCCTTCTCGGCAGCAAGACGCAGCACGGCCGCCAGCCGCGTATCCTCGCGGCGGCTCACCTCGAGCGCCGCGGCGCGACCCGCTCGCAGCGCCTCGAGCACGGGGTTCAGGCCGTAGACAATCACAGTCGGCAGTCAGTCAGCAGTCAACAGTCGGTCGGCAGTCGACTCGCTGCCGACTCATGACCGTCGACTGCCAACTACGTGAGAGTCGTGAGCGCCTGGGCAAACGCCCACGCGCGTTCGCGGCACCCCGGAATCGCGGCAATCCCCGACCCCGCCGGGAGCGACGCGCCGCGGTCGATGGCCGGCACCGCGGCATCCAGCTCCGGCCCGCCCGATTCGCCGGTCAGCGCCACCCGTATCGGGTGAAACAGGCCGGCGGCTTTCTGTCCCGTCCGCTGCTTGAGCGTGGCCACCACGGCGCGGAATCGATGGCGATCGTCGAGCCGCGGCGCAGCCGCCAACTCCTCCGCCAGCGCCCTGACGACCTCCACCGCGCCGGGGTGCGCCAGCACCTCGCGGACCTCAGGGCGGCCGAGCGCCGCCACCGCGTCATACTCGAACACGAACCGGAGGCGCGCAGGAATCTCGTCCAGCCGATCCACCGAGCCCATCGCCATCGCGACAACCGACTCCAGGTACAGCCGCCCGGCTTCGTCGGGCTCGGCGACCAACCCTTCCCGCTCGAAATAGACGCGCGACAGGGCTGCCACGCGGCGCGGATCGGCGTGCCGCAGGTAGTGCCGGTCGACCCAGGCGAGCTTCTCCTCGTCGAACACCCCCGCGCTGTGGCCGACATGCTCGATCGCGAAACGTCTGGCCAGCTCCTCGATCGGCAGAATCTCCTGCTCGCTGCCGGGCGACCAGCCGATGAGCGCCAGGTAGTTGACGAGCGCCTCCGGGAGGTACCCCTTCGCACGGAACTCGGCAACCGAGGTGGCGCCGTGACGCTTCGACAGCGGGGTGTGATCCGGCCCCATCACCAGCGCCAGGTGCGCGAACACCGGCGGCGCGAAGCCCAGCGCCTCGTACAGCAGCACCTGCCGCGGCGTGTTCGAGATGTGATCCTCGCCGCGCACGACATGCGTCACCTCCATCAGCGCATCATCGACAACGACGGCGAAGTTGTAGGCCGGGTGCCCGTCCGAGCGGAGCAGCACGGGGTCGCCGATCACGCTCGTGTGAAACCTGACGGGCCCGCGAACCACGTCCGCGAAGACCACGTCCCGATCGGGCGGCACCGTGAGGCGCACGACCGCGGGTTCGCCCGTCGCGACGCGCCGCGCGGCGTCCGCAGGCGGGATGGTCCGGCAGGTGCCGGCGTACCGCGGAGGGCGCCCGCTCGCGAGCGCCGCCCGCCGCTCCGCCTCCAGCGCATCCGCCGAGCAGAAGCAGTGGTACGCCCGCCCTGCGGCGACGAGCTCCGCCGCGTACGACCGGTACAGGTGCAGCCGCTCGGACTGGCGGTACGGCCCGTGCGCCCCGCCGACATCCGGTCCCTCGTCCCACTGCAGCCCGAGCCAGCGGAGGTCCTCGAGGATGGCGGCCTCAGACTCGCGGGTGGAACGCTCGATGTCGGTGTCCTCGATCCGGAGGATAAACGTCCCCCCGGAGCCACGCGCCATCAGCCAGTTGAAGAGCGCCGTGCGTGCGTTCCCGACGTGCAGGTGCCCCGTGGGGCTCGGGGCGAAGCGGACTCTCATCTACACGCTCCGTACAAGCGCCACGGCGTGCGCCTCAATCGCCTCGCCGCGGCCGATCGCGCCGAGCCGCTCCCGGGTCTTGCCCTTGACGCTCACCTCGCCGGGCGCGACGCCAACGACGCCGGCCAGGCGCGCACAGATGTCCTCGAGGAACGGCACGAGCCTGGGACGCTCAGCCACGACGACGGCATCGACGTTCACCACACGATACCCCTTCTCCCGGACAACGGCTACGGCGCGCGCGAGCAGATCGATGCTGGACGCCTCCTTCCATCGGCCGTCGGTGTCCGGAAACAGCCGCCCGATGTCGCCCGCGGCGGCGGCCCCGAGAATCGCGTCGGTCACCGCGTGGCACAGCACGTCGGCATCCGAGTGGCCGTCGAGGCCGCGGTCGAACGGAATGGTCACGCCGCCCAGCACGAGCGGCCTGCCCGCCACGAGCCGGTGCAGATCGTATCCCGTCCCGACGCGGACCGCCCCCGTCGCCGGTTCCGGTGCAGCCTCGTTCAACAGGCCGCGGGCCACGTCCAGATCCTCCGGCATCGTGATCTTGATGTTGCGCGGGTCTCCCTCGACCACGCGCACCGCGTGCCCGGCGCGCTCGGCCAGCGAGGCCTCGTCGGTCGCCTCCACACCGGCCTGACCCAACCGGATTGCCTCGCGCAGGATAGACGGGCGGAACGCCTGCGGCGTTTGCACGAGCACAAGCGACTCGCGCGGCAGCGTCTCGGTCACGTAGCGATCCCCGGCAGCCGAGCCGGCAACCGCCTTGACCGTGTCGCGTACGGCGATGGCCGGGATGGCCGCGCCCGACTCACACGCCGCGTCGATGACCCGGTCGATGAGGTCCGGGCGGACGAAGGGGCGTGCGGCATCGTGCACCAGCACGAGGCCGGCGTCTCGCGTGACGGCGTCAAACGCGATTGCCACCGAGTCCTGACGCCGATCGCCGCCGGCCACAATCGCGAGCGGCTTCGCCCGCGAGCGCAGGTACGGCGGCGGGTCCGCCACGATGTCGGCCGTCGCCGCGACGACGATCTCGTCGATCCGGCTGCTTTCGAGAAAGGCCTCGACCGCCCACTGCAGGATGGTCCGCCCTCCCAGCACCAGGAGCTGCTTCGGACGGCCCGCGCCCAGCCGCTGGCCTCGCCCGCCCGCCGCGATGATGGCTGCGATGTGCATAGCAGGGGCCAGGGGCTAGGGACCAGGGACCAGCACGGCAGGCGTCCTGCCTGTCCCTGCGGACAGTGGGTCGTGGGTAGCCGGGCCTTCGTCTACCTCGGTCCGGATCGTCTCCCGCATCTGCTCGGCGAGCTGCCGCGCGGCGAGAACCGTCGGCTCCAGGCCCGTCGTCGGCACGGGGGCGTGCACCACCAGCCGGACGTGACCGGGACAGGTCCTCAGCCGTCCCTTCAGCATCACGTGACGGCTGCCGGCCACCGAGACGGGCGCGATCGGCAGGCCCGCCCGGATCGCCGCCAGAAAGCTGCCGCCCTTGAAGCGCGCGACGCGCCCGTCAACCGACCGTGTACCCTCGGGGAACACAATCAGCGAGACCCCGCGCGAGACGAGCCCCGCCCACTGCTCGAAGATCCGCCGGCCATCCGGGTGATTGCGATCGACCAGCATGTGGCCGGTGCGCCTCAGATGCCAGCCGAGAAAGGGAAACCTCCCCATCGACTCCTTGGCGATGATCCGCAACTGGAACGGGAGCGTCGCGAAGATGATGGGAATGTCGTAGATGCTCTGGTGGTTCGACACGAAGATGTAGGTCCGGCCGCGCTCCAGCCGGTCAAGGCCGCTCGCCGACACGGCGACGCCCGTGGTCTTCAGGATGAGCCACGACCAGAGGCGCGCACATCCGTGTGCGAAGTAGCCGCGCCGGTCGATCAGCATCGACGCGACCGACAACGTGCCCAGGACGATCGAGTAGACCGCGATCGCCGGGATCAGAAAGAAGACGGTGCGCCACCAGTGAAAGGGCGGAACGCTCACGCCGGTCTCGATCGCCGGCCGTTCTCCTCCCGCTCCGAGGAGCCGGCGGCCGGCTGCGGAACTGCCGCCGGGGCGGGCGAGGCCGCAGGCGCCCCCGCCTCGATGTGGCGGCCGAAGATCATCTTGCCGGCGGTCGTCTGCAGCACGCTCGTCACGACGATGTCGATCGTCTTGCCGATCAACCTGCGCGCGTTGTCGACCACCACCATGGTCCCATCGTCGAGGTACGCCACGCCCTGGCTCGACTCCTTGCCCTCCTTGAGGATGAAGACCTTCATCATCTCCCCGGGCAGCACGACCGGCTTGAGCGCGCTGGCGAGCTGATTGATGTTGAGGACGTCAATGCCGCGCAGCTGGGCCACCTTGTTCAGGTTGAAGTCGTTGGTGACGATCTTGCCGGGGAGCGTGCGCGCCAGCTCGATCAGCTTGAGGTCGACCTCGCGCACCTCGGGGAAGTCGACGTCCGAGATCATGACGTCGACGCCGGCCGTCTTCTGCATCTTCTGCAGGATGTCGAGGCCGCGCCGGCCCCGGTTCCGTTTCATCGAGTCGGCCGAGTCCGCGACAAACTGCAGCTCCCGCAGCACGAACTGGGGGACGACCAGCGTGCCGTCGAGGAAGCCGGCGTCGCAGACGTCGGCAATCCGGCCGTCGATGATGACGCTCGTGTCGAGGATCTTGTACAGGCGTTTCGGCCCGGCGGCGCGGAACAGGGCGAACAGCCTGGAGGGTTCCAGCCATTCGCCCTTCCTCGCGCCGATCATCGCCCCGACGTACGGCAGAACCAGCAGCGCGAACCCGCGGACGAAGGCCACGCGGGCGTCGCCCGCCGTCGTCCACGCGAGCGAACTTTCCAGCAGCTTCGCAATCGCGAGGCCCACGCCGCCGCCGAGCAGCGCGCCGAGCACCGTGGTCACGGCCGCGTCGCGCATGCGCACTTCAAGCCACACGACGAAGGAGGCCAGCGCCAAGCCGAACCCCAGGTTGACCAGGACGCCGCCCGGGACAGGCTGCACGAGCGAGGCCACCGTCGCCGAGGCTCCGACGAAGACAATCCGCGCGAAGAGGAACCAGCCCATACAGTACTCCGCCCATCACCGTGATGCAGCGAGCCTCCTCACGGCAGGCGGGCCTCCGCGGAACCAGCCAGCCGGTCAGGCGAACAACGCATCGAGCGCATCCGCGAGCGTCACCACCCCCACGAGTTCGCAGCCGTCGGCCGCGCCGGCGTCGGGGGCGTCGAGGTTGCCCTGCGGCAGGATGCAGCGGGTGAAGCCCATCTGCGCCGCCTCGCGGACGCGGCGAGCCGCCTGCGTGATCCCGCGCACCTCGCCCGCCAGCCCGACCTCGCCGAACACGGCCGTGTTCGGGCGGACGGGCCGGTTCCGCGCGCTCGAGCTGACCGCGGCCACCACCCCCAAGTCCGCGGCGGGCTCATCAACGCTCAACCCTCCCGCCACGTTGAGGTAGACGTCGTCGCCGGACAGGTTGAGGCCCGCCCGCTTCTCCAGCACGGCCAGCAGCAACGACAGCCGGTTCGGATCGATGCCGTTCGCCATCCGGCGCGCCGAGCCGTACGTGCTGCTCGCGACGAGCGCCTGCACCTCGACCAGGATCGGACGGGAGCCCTCGATGCAGCAGACGACCGCCGAGCCCGGCGTCGTCGCCGGCCGCTCGGCGAGAAAGAGCTTCGACGGATTCGGCACGGGGCGCAGCCCCGCGCCCGTCATCTCGAAGACGCCCAGCTCGCTGACCGCGCCGAACCGGTTCTTGACGGCTCGGATGATCCGATGCGCGTGGTGGTGCTCGCCCTCGAAGTACAGCACCGTGTCGACGACGTGCTCGAGCGCCTTCGGCCCCGCGAGGCTGCCCTCCTTCGTCACGTGGCCGACGAGGAACGTCGGGGTGTTCTGCCCCTTCGCCGCGAACAGGAGCTGGGTCGCCGCCTCGCGGACCTGCCCGATGCTGCCGGGCGCCGACTGCAGCTTCATCGAGAACACGGTCTGGATGGAATCGACGATGAGCAGCGCCGGCTTCAGCCGGGTCACCTCCTCGAGGATGCGCTCGAGGTTGGTTTCGGCCAGCAGGTACAGCGGGGCGCGCCCGACGCCCAGCCGCTCCCCCCGCAGCTTGACCTGATGCTCGCTCTCCTCCCCCGAGCTGTAGAGCACGGGGCCCACGGCGCCGGCAAACGCCGCTGCGACCTGCAGCAGCAGCGTGGACTTGCCGATGCCGGGCTCGCCGCCCAGCAGCACGAGCGACCCGGGCACGACGCCGCCGCCCAGCACGCGGTCGAACTCGTCGATGCCGCTGGGGAGCCGACGGGCGCTGGCCGCCTCGATCTCGGCGTACAGGCGCGCCCCGGCGCCGGCGCCGGTTCCCAGGTACCGCGCCGGGCCCGCCGGAGCCCCGGCCACGGGGGCCTCGGGCACGCGCTCCTCGACCAGGGAGTTCCAGGCGCCGCAGTCAGCGCAGCGGCCCATCCACTTCTGAGCCTGCGCTCCGCACTCCTGGCACACGAACACGGATCGCGGCAGTTTCACCGGACGGCATTATATCCCCGCCCTGGGGTCACATCTTGATGTGACAGTTTCTTCAGGGCTCTGACCCCACGGCGAGATTGCCGAAGCGGGCGTGTTCCTTGACGAAGGCCAGCCGCACCGTGCCCGTCGGGCCGTTGCGCTGCTTGCCGATGATGATCTCCGCCGTGCCCTGGTTCTCCGGCGTGGGTTCGTACATGTCCTCGCGGTAGATGAGCAAGACGACGTCGGCGTCCTGCTCGAGCGCGCCGGACTCGCGGAGGTCGGACAGCTGCGGGCGCCGGCGCTGGCTCTCGGGCGCGCGGCTCAGCTGCGAGAGGACGATGATCGGAATCCGCATCTCCTTGGCGAGGCCCTTCAGGCCGCGCGAGATCGACGCCAGCTCGAGGACGCGATTCTCGAACCGCCCGCGCCCCTGCATCAGCTGGATGTAGTCGACGCAGAGCAGATCCAGCCCGTGCTCGGCCTTCAGGCGGCGCGCCTTGGCCCGCATCTCGAGCACGCCAATCGCCGGGCTGTCGTCGATGAAGATCTTGGAGTCGCTGAGCGTGCCCATGGCGTGGGCCAGCGCCGTGTAGTCCTTCTCACCGATGAAGCCCGTGCGCAGCCGGTGGCCGTCGATGCCCGCCTCGGCCTGCAGCAGCCGCAGGAACAGCTGCTCTTTGGCCATCTCCAGCGAGAAGATGCCCACCGAGAGGCCGGCCCTGATCCCCACGTGCTGGGCGATGTTCAGCGCGAGGCTGGTCTTCCCCATCGAGGGCCGCGCGGCGATGATGATCAGGTCCGAGGGCTGGAAGCCGGCCGTCTGCTCGTCGAGGTCGACGAAGCCGGAGGGCACGCCCGTCACCATCTGCTGCCGCGCACGCGCCTGCTCGATCGTCTCGAAGGTGGCGTGCGCCAGATCGTGCAGCGAGACGAACCCCTCGCGGATCGATCCTTCTGCGATCGCGAAGATGTCCTGCTCGGCGCGGTCGAGGATGACCGACGCATCCTCTTCCGCCTCGTACGCGGCGGCCAAAATTCGATTGGCCGAGTAGACGAGGTTCCGGAGGGTGGATTTTTCCTTGACGATTCGGGCGTAGTGCTCGATGTTGACCGCCCGCGGCACCCCGTCGACGAGCGAGGCGATGTAGGCCGGCCCGCCCACCTCCTCGAGCCAGCCCGACCGCCCGAGCTCCTCCTTGAGGGTGACCAGGTCGATCGCCTCGCCGCGCTCGCTGAGCGTCACCATCTTCTCGAAGATGCGCCGGTGCGCATCGCGGAAGAAGTCCCTCGCGCCGATCAGCTCGGCCGCATGGTTGAACGCCTCGTTGTGCAGCAGGATGGCGCCCAGCACCGACCGTTCGGCCTCGAGATTGTGCGGCAGCGTGCGCTCGGCGGGAACCGCGTCAGCCATCTCGGCACACCCTCGGGATCGGGAACCAGGGCCGACGCCCGCGCCGATCCCCCATCCCCGATCCCTGATCCCTGCCCGTCTACTCCGCCGCCTCCAGCTTCACCACCCGGACCTTCACCGCCGCGGTCACGTCGTGGTGCAGCTTCACGGGCACGGTGAACTCGCCCACCTGCTTCAGCGGCTCGAGCAGGTGCACCTTGCGCTTGTCCACGTCGAACTGCAGCGCCGCGAGCGCTTCGGCGATGTCGGCCGCGGTGACCGATCCGTACAGCGTGTCGTTCTCGCCGACGCGCCGCTCGAACACGCACTCGGCCTGGCTCATGCGCACGGCAAGCGCCTCCGCGTCCTGCCGCTCGGCGAGCTCCCTGGCCTCCGCCACCTTGCGTTCCCGCTCGACCTGCCGCCTGTTGTCGTCGGTGACCCGCAGGGCCAGCTTCCGCGGCAGCAGGTAGTTGCGCGCGTAGCCGGGCGCGACCTTGACGACGTCGCCGCGCCGGCCGAGGTTCTCGATGTGCTCTCGTAGGATGACTTCCATCATCGGCTCCGTTGCTGGTCGCGCTAGTCCGCGAAGTACGGGATCAACGCGAGCTGCCGCGCGCGCTTGATCGCGGTCTGGAGCTTGCGCTGGTGGGGCGCGCAGACGCCCGAGATCCGCCTCGGCAGGATCTTGCCGCGGTCCGGCACGAACGGCGTCAGCATCCGCACGTCTTTGTAGTCGATGTAGTCAATTTTGTCGGTGCAGAACTTGCACACCTTGCGCCGGCGGAACAGCGGCCGGCGCTGCCCTCCCGCCTTGTCGCCTGTCCGCTCCCGGCCCCGGCCGCCCCGGCCGCCTCCGCCCCCCCGCCGCTGTTCATCTGCCATCTTCGCCCTCCGTCTCCTCGGCCTCGTCGCGGCCCGGCCCGGTTGTCGATCCCTCCGCGGCTTCCTCGTCGGAGGCGGGCACCCGCGCGAGGCGCGGCCGCGTCTCCGTCTTGCGGCGCGCCCGCGCACGCTCGGCCGCCCGCAGCTCCTCGTCCACGCGGACGACGAGATAGCGCAGCACCTGCTCGTTGACGCGCAGCCGCCGCTCGAGCTCCTTCATGAGCTCGCCGCTGCCGTTCAGGACATCGAGCACGTACACGCCCTCTTTGTGGGGTCCAATCTGGTACGCCAGCTTCCGGCGGCCCCAGTTGTCGGTCTTCTCCAGCTCCCCGCCGAAACGCGCCACGGTCGCCTCGACCTGCGCGTGCAGCTCGGCGGCGGCCTGCTCGCTGGCGTCCGGCGAGAGCAGGTACACGAGTTCGTACTGTCGGGACTTGTTCATGATTCTCCTTGTGGACGTTGGTGACAGCGGACCCGCGGCCCGCCGCACGGCCACCCCGAGGTGGCAAGGAGCCGAGACGACGATCAGGATTCGGGTAAACGCGGGTCGCCCTCGTCCTCCTCCTGCCCGGCCGGCGGCCCGCCCGACCGGTTGAACCTGTTCATCACCGTGTCAATGCCCTCGTCGAGGAACACCTCGACGGCATCGGCGGCGCGCGCAACGGCCTCTTCGGCCGTGACGCGTTCGTCCTGCTCGAAGCGGGCCAGCACGTGATCGGCCAGGTCCCGCCGCGGGTCGCCGCGGCCGACGCCCACCCGCATCCGTGCGAAGAGCGTCGTGCCCAGCCGCTCGGCGATCGAGACCAGACCCCGGTGCCCGCCGTCGGACCCGCGGGCGCGCGCCCGAAGCCGGCCCAGCGGCAGATTCACATCGTCGACCACCACGAGCAGGTCGGCGACGCCGACGCGGTAGTAGCGGGCGAGCTCGGCCACCGCCACGCCGCTGAGGTTCATCAGCGTCAGCGGCTTGGCCAGCAGCCCGTCGCCCGCCTCCCGGCGCAGGCGCGCCATCAGCGCGTCGGCCGGCGCGGCCTCGAAAACGACACCCGCGCGCCGCGCCACCTCGTCGACGACCATGAAGCCGACGTTGTGCCGGGTGTCCCGATAACGCCGCCCCGGGTTGCCGAGGCCCACGATCAGCTTCACGCGACTCGCCCGTCCGAGTGGAACCGCTACTTCTTCTCCTCTTCGCCTTCGGCCTTCTCGACCTTGCCCTTCTTGATGACCTCGGGCTCGGCCGGGGCCGCGGCCGCCTCAGCTTCCTCGGGCTTCGGCGCCTCTTCGACGATGCGCGGCGTGATCACGTGCACGAGCATCAGGTCGGGATCGCTCACCGGCGTCCACTTGACCGTCTCGATCACCTCGCGCAGCCGGACGCTCTGGCCGAGCATCAGCTGCGAGACGTCCACCTCGACGTGCTCGGGGATGTCGCCCGGCAGGCACTCGACCTCGATCTCGCGGTGCACGAAGTCGAGCAGGCCGCCCTGCTGCTTGACGCCCGGCGCGTCGCCCCTGACGACCACGGGGACGGTGACCCGCACGAGCTTGTCCATCGCCACCCGGTAGAAGTCCGCGTGCAGCAGGTGGTGCGTGACCGGATCGAGCTGGTACTCCCGGAGCATCACCTTGGTGGCCGCCGCGCCGTCGACCGTCAGCGTGATCAGCGCGTTTGCGCCGGCCTCGGAGTGGAGAATCTTCATGAGCGACTTCGGCTCGATCTCGATGGGCGTGGCGGCCGGCCGGCCGCCTTCATCCCTCGGACCGCCGTACAGCACCGCCGGGATCCGGTCTCGGCGGCGCAGCCGCCGCACCTCGTTCTTGCCGAACTCGACCCGCGTGGTTGCCTCGAGTATGACATCCATGGCTCAACTCTGTCCTTCTCAGACAAACAACGACGATACCGAACTCTCCTCGTGGATGCTCCGGATAGCCTGCGCCAGCAGCCGCGCCACCGACAGCACCACGATCTTCTCGTGCCGGGCGTGCTCGCCGCGGAGCGGGATCGTGTTGGTCACGATCAGCTTTTCGATCGGCGCCTGCCCGATCCGGTCCATCGCCGGCCCCGACAACACCCCGTGCACCGCGCACGCCAGCACCCGCCCGGCCCGGCTGGCCGCCAGCGCCGTGGCGGCTTTCTGCATCGTCCCGGCCGTGTCGACGATGTCGTCCTGCAGGATGCAGGTGCGGCCGGCGACGTCGCCGATCACGTTCATCACCTCGGCCGTCCCATCGTCGCTGCGCCGCTTGTCGATCACGGCCAGCTCCGCGCCGAGCCGCTTCGCGTAGGCCCGCGCCCGCTCCGCGCCGCCGGCGTCGGGGGCCACGATCGTCAGCCGCGGGAGCCTCTGGCGCGCCAGATGGTCGATGATGACCGGCGCGGCAAACAGATGGTCGACCGGAATGTCAAAGAACCCCTGGATCTGCGCCTTGTGCAGGTCCATCGTCAGCACGCGGTTCGCCCCGGCCGCGCTCAGCAGGTTCGCCACGAGCTTCGCCGAAATCGGCACGCGCGGCTTGTCCTTGCGGTCCTGTCGCGCGTAGCCGTAATACGGCAGCACCGCCGTGATGCGCGCGGCGGAGGACCGCCGGAACGCATCGATCATGATCAGCAGCTCGACCAGGTTCCCGTCGACCGGCGTGCACGTCGGCTGCACGACGAACACGTCGGTGCCGCGGATGTTCTCGTCGATCTGGAACGACACCTCGGTGTCCGGGAAGCGCCGCAGCCGCGCCTGCCCGACGGGAATCCCGAGGGTGTCAGCGATTTCCTTCGTCAGCTCCGGGTGTGCACTGCCAGAGAAGATCTTCAACTCGGCAAGCCCCACGCGAATCATCGTGCCCCCTCGGGGTCAGCGTCCCGCGCGTTTTCCTTCCGGCGTCCGCGCCGCCGACGGCGCTGGCTGGGGCGGAAGGATTCGAACCTTCGATACGGGATCCAAAGTCCCGTGCCTTACCACTTGGCCACGCCCCATCCCTCCGCCGGCGTGCCACACCTCGCCGTCCCGAACCCGCTCCGATCTCATTCAAGCTGTTGGGCAGAAGTACGGCGTGACCGGGCGACAACGGCGCAATCATAAAGTCTATACGACCGCCCGTCCGCCGCACAAGTCACCGCCCGCCTCACGCCCGTCCTGCCGGCCGGAGCAACGCCTGCGCCTCCTCCCGCGTGAGGGTGCGCACAACCGCTGTCGTCCACCGCGGCCCTGCCAGCTGACTGGCGGCCAGCCTCGCCCGACGTGCCTGCTCGAAGAGCCCGAAGACCGTCGATCCGCTGCCCGACATCGCGGCGGCTGCCGCCCCCGACTCGCGAAGGCGGCCCGCGATTTCGGCGATCAGCCGGAAGCGCCGGGTTACGCACGGCTCCAGATCGTTGACGACCGTCGATGCGAGGCCCGCACGCCTGAGCGCCCGCCGCCCGCCCAGGCTCCCCCCGGCTCCGGGTGCGAGCTCCGGCGCCTCGTCGTCGTCGAACCACCGGTACGCCTCCGCTGTCGAGACACCGAACGGCGGCGAGACCAGGACAATCCAGCGGCGCGGCGGATCGGGCAGCGGCCGGATGAGGTCACCGCGGCCCACGCCGAGCGCCGTGCCGCCGGTCAGCGCGAACGGTACGTCAGCGCCCAGGAGAGCCGCCACGCGGCGGAGGCGGCGATCTGGCAGGGGCGCGCGCCAGAGGGACTGGAGACCCACGAGCGCGGCCGCGGCGTCCGCGCTGCCGCCGCCCAGCCCTGCCGCGGCCGGGATTCGCTTGCGGAGGCTCACCGACACACCGGTCAGCGCGCCCGGCCGCTCGAGGGCCGTCCATAACGCCGCCGCCGCGCGCCACACGAGATTGCGCTCATCGACCGGAACGCCGGCGCGACGGCACGACAGACGAAAGGGCCCGTCGTTGGCGCGGAACGTCAGCGTGTCCCACAGCGCGAGCGACTGGTACACCGTCTCCAGCTCGTGGTACCCGTCCGGCCTCACGCCGAGCACACGAAGGCTCAGGTTGATCTTCGCCGGCGCGCGGACGGTGACGACTCGGGACATGATCGGTAATCGAGAGGCTCAGCGCGGCCCGCCGAGCGGCCCCGAGCGCCGGAGCTCGTCGAGCGTCATCGGCACAGCCGTCGGCGGGCGGACCAGCGAGAACGCCCGCGGGTCAATCGGGACGTTTGTCTCGACCTGCGAGAGCACAATCGTGAGATCGGATGTGAGCGCGCCGCCCGCATCTTCCAGTCGCAGGCGTGTTTCGCCGGGCACCGCCCCGTCTAGCCGGCGGTACTCGACCGCGAGCCGGCCCAGCCTCGCCGCGACAATCCGCCAGCCGCGCGGCTGCTGCCGCAGGTAGGCGGTCTTGTCGCCGTCGAGGTCCACGGCCGCCCATCCGCCGGCGTACGCGCGGGCGCCGGCCGGCGCCGGATCGTCGGCGACACACCCGGCGAGGATGGCGCGCAGGTCGACGGCTGTGACCGGCACCCCCGCAAGCGCCTCGATCACGGCGTCGGGGGGCGCCTGCTCGAGCACCCGATCCTCACGCGGCAGCAGCAGCATGGCTGACGCCTCGCGCGCGACCAGGATGAAGGCCGGCGGGCCGAACGGCGCCACGCCTTCGAGGCGCATGGATGCCGGCCGTTCGAAGCCGGCCAGCACGCGCCCGCGCAGCCGCTCGCCGCCAACCCGGCCGCTGATCGACAGCTCGGCCTGCAGCGTTCGCACGCCGCGGCAGGCGGAGGTGGCCTCGGCGAAAACGGCCTCGGCATCGGCAAGCGGGACGCCCGCGCCCGACGGGAGGCGCAGCGGCCGCCCCGCGCACGCCCCGACCGCCGCCGCAAGCACGGCTCCTGCGGCAACGCCGGGCCCGTGGCGCCGAAGGTGGCGGATCACCGCGGCTTCATCTTCCCGGTGGCCGACTTGATCTTCTTCTGGATGCCGGAACGATCGACCTGCTCGCTGTCTCCAGCCAGCGCTTTCTCCCAGGCGCGGATGGCTTCGTCGTAGCGGCCGAGCTTCTCGAGCAGGTCGCCGTAGTGTTCCTGGATGGCCGAGTCGCCGGCGCTTGCCGCGGCAGCCGCCTGGAGGTTGGGCTCCGCCAGATCCAGCTTGTTCTGCCGGAAGTACGCCCACCCGAGGCTGTCCAGGTAGGCCGCGTTGCCAGGCTCGACGGCCAGCGCGCGCTTGATCAGCTCGACGGCTTCGTCGAGGCGCACGCCGCGATCCGCCATCATGTACCCGAGGTAGTTGAGGGCCAGCGCGTGTAGCGGATCCCCCGCAATCACGCGCCGGAACGCCGCCTCGGCCTCCTCGTAGCGTCCCGCCCGTTCGAACGCCGCCCCCTGCTGGAAGACCAGCGTCAGATCGCCAGGGAACCGCTGCAACGCGTCAGCGAGCACCTTGAGCGCGTCGTCGTACTTCCGGCCGCTGACGTAGAGCTCCGCGAGAAAGGCGTGGCTGGCAGCGTCGCCGGGCCGGAGGTCGAGCAGGCGTCTGGCGCTGGCCTCGGCCGCATCCTGGTTCTTCAGCGCGCGTTCGGCCTGCGCGAGCAGGTACAGCGCGCGGGCATCAGCGGGGCTTTCGGCAACCACCGCGCTCAGCACCTCACGTGCCCGGGCTGCGCCGGCGTCGCCGGGAATGCTGAGCAGCGCCGTCGCCCATCGCGTGCGGAGATCGCTTCTTTTGGGAAAGAGGTCCACGGCCCGCTCGTAGGCGTCGGATGCGTCCTGCCACTGCTGCCGGCGCTCGTACAGCTCGGCGAGCGGCAGGTAGAACCGCGGATCGTACTGTGCGGTATCCGTCATCAGCGCGACGGCATCACCCGCGCGCCCGATGGTTTCGTACGCGTCGGCGAGCAACGCCACTGCCTGGGGCAGGCCCGGCTCGTCCTGCAGCAGGTTCTCCAGCACGGGAACGGCCTTGGCGTGCTGGCGCGTGGCGGCGTAGAGCCGGCTCAGCAGAACCTGGGCCGATGGATCCGGCAGGCGCGCGGTGACGCGCCCGGCGGCTTCAAGGTGGGTGATGGCGTCAGCCGCGTATCGCGCGGCGGCCGGGTCCGAGGCGGATGACGGATCTTCGAAGCGCGACAGCGACGCGTACACCATGCCGAGCACGCGGTGAGCCTCCACGTTCGCCGGGTCCAGCTTGAGAGCTTCCTCCGCAGCGGCTCTCGCCTGGCTCACCTGGTCCTCGCCGGCGTACAGCAGCGCCAGCTCCGCGGGGATCTCGGCGGCCTGCGGATCCGCCGCAGCCGCCTGGCGGAACGCCTTGATCGCCGCCTCGATGTCGCCCTCGGACACCAGGCGGCGACCCAGCATGAACTGGTAGTACGCCTCGGACGAGCGGGCAGCCGTCCCGGCCTGTGCCTGCGGACCGGCGCCCGCAGCGGAGACGGGGATGTCGCCCGCCGGAGGCACCCGGGCGAGCAGCGGCTGGCTCAACGCACAACTGACCACCAGCGTCCCGATCACGTGCCGGAGCGCCGGCTCGATTCGTCGGAGCATGTGTCCCATTCTCGCACAACGGCCGCGCAGAACCACACTCGCGCGGGTTTGACGGGCCAGTTGAGGCGCTCGGGGTCTGATATAGTTGGCCTGGAACTGCGAGGAGACGTCATGCCCATCGATCCCGAGCTGCTGGCCATCCTGGCCTGCCCGGCCTGCAAGACGGAGGTCGTCCTCGTCAAGGACGGCACGGCGCTCAAGTGCCATGCGTGCCACCGGGTGTATCCGATCAAGGATGACATCCCGGTCATGCTGATCGACGAAGCCACCATCGAAGAGTGAGACGCGAGCAGCAAGGCTCTGAACTGACTGACCGGGCGCCGTGAACATCCTGCTCATCCGGTTGCGGTTGATTGGCGACGTCGTGTTCACGACGCCGGCGGTTCGGGGGCTCCGCCGGCGGCATCCCACCGCGCGCCTCAGCTACCTGGTCGAGCCCGAGGCCGCCCCGGTCGTGCTCGGCAGCCCCCATCTCGATGATGTGATCGTCGCGCCGAAACCGGAAGGGGCAACACGGGCCCTGGCCGACGTGAGGTTGGCCCGTCGCCTGCGCGCGCGGCGCTACGACCTGGTGATTGACTTTCACGGAGGCCCCCGCAGCGCCTGGCTCACCCTGGCAACGGGGGCGGCGGTGCGCGTCGGGTACGCGGTGGCCGGCCGCGGTTGGATGTACACTGTGCGGGTGCCGCGGCCGCGCGAGCTGCGCCCGCGGCACTCGGTCGTCAATCAGTGGGACCTGCTGGCCGCGATCGGGTTCGATCCGCCCGACCCCGAGACGGACGCGACCGAAATGGCGGAATCGGAGGCGGCGGCGGTCTCGAGTGCCCGGAAGCTGGCGCACGCTGGCGTGGACACGGGCACGCAACCGGTTGTCGTGGTCCACGTCAGCGCGGGAAACCCGTTTCGCCGGTGGCCCGCCGAGTTTTTCGTGCGGATGTTGACGGATCTGGCGCAGGCGGATCCGCAGCGGAAGTTCGTGGTGACATCGGGGCCGTCCGAGGCGGAAGCGGCCGAGCGGGTCGGTCGCGACACGAGGGCGCGCCTGACCCCGGCGCTGGCCTCCAACATCGTGTCGGAAGCGGCGTTCGACCTGCCGGAGCTGCGCGCGCTCGTCTCGCGCGCGGCGCTGTTCGTCGGCGGCGACAGCGGCCCGTTGCACGTGGCCAGCACCACGCGGGTTCCGGTTGTCGGCCTCTACGGGCCGACGCTCTCGGCGCGCTCGGCGCCCTGGCGTCCGGCGGCGTGCGTCACCGAATCGATTGAGCTGGCGGACCTGCCCTGCCGGCCGTGCGATCAGCGCCGCTGTGTGCCTGGCGATTTTCGGTGTCTGACGCGGATCCGGCCCGAGTCCGTTGCTGCGGCGGCCGAACGCGCCCTGGCGCGGGCGCGGCAGCCGGATTGCGGGCGGGTCTCGTGACAGGTCGTGTGGGGCGGGGCTTGAGCCCCGCCGTGAGGCAGGGGGCTGAAGCCCCGTGCATGTACGGCGGACCTGAAGGTCCGCCCTACAGTCGACTGTCGACTGATGACTGACTGTCGACTGTCGACTGATGACTGACTGTCGACCGTGGACTGACGACTATCGTGAGCCTCTAACTCCCATGTCCGCCTCCCACCCGACGCCGCTGCCCCGCGAGCCCCTGGTGCTCGTCGCGTACCTGGCGCTGCTCGCCCTTGTCGCAACCGTGCAGTTCTCCCTGTTCGCGGCGCAGAGCCTCGCGCTGCCCGTCCTCTTGCTGGCGTGGGGCGTCATGCTGTGGACCGGCCGGAGCCGCTTCGAGGTCCCCGCCTTCGCCGTCCCGCTCGCCGTGTACGGCCTGCTGACGCTCGTCTCCGCGCTCTTCTCGCGGGATCCGCGCGCAAGCCTGATCGACTGCAAGCAGCTGGTGCTGTACTTCATCGTGCCGGCGGTGTACGCCGTTGCCGTCGAACGCCGGGGGCGACAGGTGCTGAACGTGGCGATCACGATGGGCGCCGTCAGCGCCATCGTCGGCGTGATCCAGTACGGCGTCTTTGCATTCGACACGCTCGGTAAGCGGCCGCTCGGGTTTCTCGGCCACTGGATGACGTACTCCGGCCTGCTCATGCTGGTCATTACGGCGACCGCCGCGCGGCTGCTGTACGAGCGCCGCAACCGCGTCTGGCCGGCCCTCGTGATGCCGGCGCTCGTGGCGGCCGTCGCGCTCACGCTGACGCGCAGCGCCTGGGTGGGCACGTGTGCCGGCGTCGGCACGCTCCTGCTGATGAAGGACTTCCGGCTGGTCGCGGTGCTGCCCCTGGTCGCAGCTCTCGCCTTCGTCGTGGCCCCGGCGAGCGTGACCGGGCGCCTGTATTCGATGTTCAACCTGCAGGACGACACGAACCGCGACCGGGTGGCGATGCTCAAGGCGGGCGCGGCGATCGTCCGCCACCATCCCCTGCTCGGGGTCGGGCCGAACATGATCGAGGTGGTGTACCCCGTGTACCGCACGCCGGACGCGGTGAAGCCCGCCCAGCCCCATCTGCACAACGTGCCGATGCAGATTGCCGCCGAGCGCGGCCTGCCGGCGCTGGCCGTGTGGGGATGGTTCGTCGTCACGCTCTCCATCCACCTCTACCGGAAGCTCCGCACGGCCAAACGTCCCTTCGCGGCCGCGGCGGCTCTGGGGGCCGTCGTGGCGATGGTGGCCGCCGGGCTGTTCGAGAACAACTTCGGCGACTCCGAGTTCCTGATGCTGTTCCTCGTGATGATCACGCTGCCGTTTGCCGACGATCGCGAGCAGGCTCCGGTGGCCGCGACGGCGCCGGCGTCCTCCTGAACGCGGCGGTGGAGGGGCGGATCGAGCGGGCGCACGCCGAGAATCGACGCCTGGAGGCCGACGACCGATGAGCGACACTTCCCTGCTCTCGCCTGAACGGGCGCGCGCGCTGGTGGAGCGGTTTCGGCGCGTGTCGATCCTGATCGTGGGCGACGCCATGCTCGACCATTTCCTGGTGGGCTCGGTCGACCGTATCTCGCCGGAGGCGCCGGTGCCGGTGGTCGTGCACGACCGCGACGAGTACCGTGCCGGCGGCGCGGCCAACGTCGCCCACAACGCCAGCGCCCTCGGCGCTCGGGCCGAGCTGGCCGCTGTCGTCGGCACCGATGCGGCTGCCGCGGAGCTCAGGCAGTTGCTCGACGCGCAGGGCATCGGCACGAGCGGGCTGACCGTGGATCCGTCCCGGCCGACCACGACCAAGCTACGGATCGTGACGAACCGCAACCAGCAGGTCGCGCGGATCGACTACGAGGTTGACGACGAGATCTCGGGAGACGCCGAGCGGGCCGTACGCGAGCAGGTCAGGCGCCTCGGCTCCGCCGCACACCTCGTCGTGGTCTCCGACTACCTCAAGGGCGTTGTCACCAGGGCGGTTGTCGAGGACATCGTCGCCCTCGGCAGGAGCCGCGGGATCCCGGTGCTCGTGGACCCGAAGATCCCGCACATCGACTACTACCGGGCGGCCACGCTCGTCACGCCAAACCACCATGAGGCGGAGATCGCCTCGCACATCCGTGTGCGCAGCGATGAGGACGCGGTGCGTGCGGCGCGGGTGTTCCGCGAGCGCGCCGGGTGCGAGCACGTGCTGATCACGCGCGGCGAGCGCGGCATGAGCCTGCTCGAGGGGCGTGTCGCCAGCCACGTCCCCTCGGCGGCACGGGAGGTGGCCGATGTGACCGGCGCCGGCGACACCGTCATCGCCACGCTGGCGCTGGCGCTGGCGGCCGGGGCGACGCTCAGCGAGGCGGCGTCGCTCGCCAATCACGCGGCAGGCGTCGTGGTCGCCAAGTTCGGAGCGGCGACGGTCACGCCTGAGGAACTTGTCAGCGCGGTCGAACGACAGGCCGTTCGTTCGTAGGGCGGACCTTTGGCTCCGCCGTTGCGCCCGTCCATCGTAGGGCGGACCTTTAGGTCCGCCGTACGGCCGGGGCCTTCAGGCCCCGGCCTCACAGCGGGGCGGAAGCCCCGCTCCACACTCCACCGGCCACAGACCACTGATCAGTGCCTGAAGTGTCTCCGTCCCGTGAAGACCATGGCCAGGCCGCGCTCGTCGGCGGCTGCGATCACCTCCGCATCGCGCACTGACCCGCCAGGCTGGACCACGGCCGTGGCCCCGGCCTCGGCGATCGCGTCCAGCCCATCGCGGAACGGGAAGAACGCATCGGAGGCGGCAACCGATCCTGAGAGCGGCGCTGCCGCACCGGCCGTCGCGTGCGGGCCGCCCGCGGTTGCCTTCATGACCGCCACCCGCACGGCATCAACGCGGCTCATCTGGCCGGCGCCGATTGCCAGCGTGCGATCGGGGCCCGTGAAGATGACGGCATTCGACTTGACGTGCGCGCAAACCCGCCAGGCGAACCTCAGCGCCGTCCATTCCTCCGGCGTTGGCTGGCGCTTCGTCACCACACGCAGGCCCCCTTCGGCGCCCTCGTCCGGCTCGTCACCCGGCCAGCCCTGACCGGCCTCGGCAACCCGGTCCCGCTGCTCGGCCAGCAGGCCGCCGCCGAACACGGTTCGCAGGTCCAGGTCCGGCCCGGCCGCGGCGGCCGCACCGCCCGGCCCGCCCTCCAGGATCACCACCCTCATGTTCTTCTTGCCTGCCAGCACACCTCGGGCCGCCTCCACGATGCCGGGCGCAATCACCGCCTCGATAAACGTGCCGGCAATCGCCCGGGCCGTCTCCTCGTCGATCGGGCGGTTGAGCCCGACGATGCCGCCGTACGCGGAGAGCGCATCGGCGTCCCGCGCTTTGACGTACGCCTCCGCGAGCGACGCGCCGGTCGCAGCCCCGCACGGGTTCGTATGCTTGATGACGACGGCGGCCGGTTCGCTGAACTCAGTGGCGATGCGCTCTGCGGCGTCCAGGTCCAGCAGGTTGGTGAACGACAGCTCCTTCCCCTGCAGCACGTGCGGCGGCATCGCCCCGCCAACCCGATACCAGGCGGCCCGCTGGTGCGGGTTCTCGCCGTAGCGAAGGTCGCGGATTTTCTCCAGCTCCAGGCACAGCTCGTCGGCGAGCGGCTCGGCGGCGCCTCGGCCCGATCGCTCGAGACCGCCCGGCCCGGCCGTGATGCACGCGAGGGTCGCGGCAATGGCCTTGTCGTACGCGGCGGTGTGCGCGAACGCCTTGCGGGCCATCGCGAACCTGAACGGGAGCGCCGGCCCGCCCTCGTGGTCGAGGGCCTCGATCAACGCCGGGTAGTCGTCGGGCGAAACCACGACGATCACGTCGGTGAAGTTCTTGGCCGCGGCTCGGACGAGACTTGGCCCGCCGATGTCGATTTCCTCGATGAGCGCATCGACGGGCGTGGCAGGGTCGGCCGCTGCGCGGACGAATGGGTACAGGTTCACGACCACGAGGTCGATGGCGGTGATCCTGTGGCGCTCGAGTGCCGCGAGGTCATCCGGGTTGGAGCGCCGCGCGAGGATGCCGGCATGGATGGCGGGATGCAGCGTCTTGACGCGACCGTCGAGCATCTCGGGAAACCCGGTGACGTCGCCGACCGGTGTCACCGGCAGTCCGGCGGCGGTCAGCGCGCGGGCCGTTCCGCCCGTGGACACCAGCTCGAACCCGCGCGCGACAAGGCCGGCCGCCAGGGCAACAAGTCCCGTCTTATCGGAAACACTGAGCAGCGCACGTCGCATCGGACCCCCTCCTCCTGCCCACGCGGCCACTTGACAGTCTCGCGGCGCGGTGGGTATCATCAAAATGGTACCGGCGCCTTCCGGGCCCGGTGTAACAGCCGCAGACGCGGCTTTTTTTTTGCCCCCCTGACATCAACGTATGGCACGGGGGGTCGGGTTATCTGCGGCGCACGTCGCCGCGAAGTTGCAAGGCAGGACAAGCATGCGCATCACAGGCAAGGTCAAGTGGTTCAACAACGCGAAGGGCTACGGCTTCATCGAACGCGAGGGCGGCAGTGACGTCTTCGTCCACTACTCGGCGATCCAGAGCAATGGCGGATTCCGCTCGCTCGAGGAAGGCCAGGCAGTTGAGTTCGAGATCGTTGACGGCCCGAAGGGCCCGCAGGCCGGCAACGTTGTGAAGATCTAGCTCGCCAACCACCGTCGGCGCCCGGGTTTCAACCGGGCGCCGAAGCCTCCCGCACCCACCCCACCGCTCCCGCTTAGACCGCTCGCTCCCCAGGCTGCGGCGCCGCGCCCTTGAGGCCGCGTGCGGTGAACGTCACCCGTCCGTCGCGAAGCGCCACCTTGAAGGCAATCTCCCGGCTGCCCGCCCGTTGCAGCTTCTGGACCTGCTCCCGGACGAGCTGCACGAACTTGTGGAACGGGAACGCCTCCTGGCCGACCTCGCGCCCGGCGTCAACGAGCCGCTCGTAGAGCTGCTCGAGCTTGCCGATGTCGGCGGCCGGGTCACTGACGGTCGTGACGTGAAGGATGCGGTCCTCGGGCCGTGGCTCATCGGGCTTCAGTCGGCCGCCTTCGCGCGGCTTGAAGAACGGCCCGGGCCGGCCTTCTTCCCGCGCGCGGAGACCTCGATCCCACAAATCGGCGAACGCCGTGTACCGCGCCTGCAGCGTGCTGAACCGGAAGCGGTGGGCGTAGCTCTGGATGTGCGCGCGGTCGTACCGCTTGACGAGCAGCTCGACGCGGCCCCGAGTCTCCCACGGCGGCTTGGGCAGCTGGCCCGCGAAGAACATGTTGTACTCGAGCTCGAGCCGGCGCAGCTCGGTCTCGAGCAGACGCATGTCGCGGTCGAAGTCGGTCGGTTCAGCCACGATGGTCGCGACCCGGCCGGCTCAGCGCCCGACCAGGAAGAAGAACAACGGCAGCCAGAGCTCCCGCGCGTAGGGCACGGGCCGATCGTCCACCAGCACCTCGCACGAGTCGTACACCCCGACCACCTGCCACAGCTTCTGGAGTTGCGCCGCATCGCCGGCGAGATACCGCGCGCGGTGGCGAAGCGTGTCCCCGGTTCCGACCTCACGGTACTCGGAGGCCTGCCGCGCCAGCTCCACCGCGCGGGCGTAGGCCGGGGGGTCGAGTTTCGGGAACACGATCGTCATCGAGAAGGGACGAACCGCGGGTTTCGACAGCGCGTCGAGCAGGTCGGGATCGAGCGCAGCCAGCTCTTCGTCCGTCGGGATTTCCGGCAGCTCGACGTAGGGCCAGAACCTCTCGACGGGCCGATACCGTACGGGATCGCCCGCGCCGGTGTGTTCGGACGGCTGCGGTTCCTGAGGTGCCGAAGGCCTGTCTTCCATGGGGAGGGCCGGATACCAGCCACGCGGGCTCCAGCCACGCAGGCCCGGACGGTCCGGTCAAAGGTGATGGTATCCTGACTGCACGGCTGGAGCAAGGCAGTCGACAGTCATCAGTCGGCAGTCGACAGTCAGTCATCAGTCGGCAGTCCACCACCGGCCACTGACCACTGGCCACTGACCACTGGTACCCAGGTGAACCATGACCGACATGCGGGTGATTCCGTCCGTCGAGCGGCTCCGGCAACGGGACGCTGTGCGCGCCCTCGAACGCGAGTTCGGCCGTGAGGCCATCGTCCGCGCCCTCCGCGAGGAAACCGCCGCCGTCAGGACCCGTTTTGCGGCGCAGGCCGCCGGCGAGATGACGCCGGAGGGATCGACAGACGAGGCGGCCGTGATCGCGGGTATCGAGCGAGGTGTGGCCGAGCGGCTTCACGACCAGACAGCAGCGTCGTTGAGGCCCGTCATCAACGCCACGGGTGTCGTGGTGCATACCAACCTTGGGCGAGCGCCGCTCGCGGCGCCGGCCAGTTCGGCGCTCGTGTCGATTGGTGGCGGCTACTCCAACCTGGAGTACGACCTCGAGGCGGGAGGCCGGGGACGCCGCGACGAGCACGCCGAGCGGTTGCTCTGTCGCCTGACGGGCGCTGAGGCCGCGGTCGTGGCCAACAACAACGCAGCCGCGACGCTGCTCATCCTGGCAGCCCTCGCGAAGGGGCGCGAGGTGCTCGTCTCACGTGGAGAGCTTGTCGAGATTGGCGGCGGCTTCCGGGTTCCTGAGGTCATGGCCCAGTCGGGAGCGATCCTGCGCGAAGTCGGCACCACGAACAAGACCCGCGCCTCCGACTACGCCGCCGCGGTCTGCAGCCAGACCGCGCTCATCCTGCGGGTGCACCGCTCCAACTTCCGCATCGAGGGTTTCACCGAACAGCCGACGCTTGCCGAGCTTGTCGCCATCGGCGGCGCTCACGACATCCCGGTTGTGGAAGATCTGGGAAGCGGCTACGTCGGGTTGCCGGGCGAAACCGGCGACCAGACGCACGCCACCGTCCTGCGCGGCGAGCCGCTCGTGCAGGACAGCATCAGGACCGGTGTCGACATCGTCTGCTTCAGTGGTGACAAGCTGCTCGGCGGGCCGCAAGCCGGGATCGTCATCGGCCGTCGGACCCTTGTCGCTCAGGTGCGGGTACACCCGCTGATGCGCGCGCTCCGCGTGGACAAGCTCGTGTACGCGGCATTGGAAGCCACGCTGGCTGAGTACGTGGCCGGTCGCGCGAGCCGGACCGTTCCGGTGGCGCGCATGCTGGTGACGACGGCAGACACGATCGACCGCCGGGCCCGCGCCCTGATCGAACAGCTCGCCGGGGTGCACTCGCTGGAGCTGGCGGTGATCGACGGGGTCTCGGCCGTAGGCGGGGGCGCGGCGCCGGGCCTCGACATCCCAACACGCCTGGTCACGCTCAGCGCGCCCGGCAGGAGCGCGGACCGCCTGGAGCGGGCGCTCCGCGCAGGTGACCCTCCAGTCGTCGCCCGCATCGAAAACGATCGGCTTGTGCTGGATCTGCGCACGGTCCTGCCGGAGCAGGACGACCTGCTGGCTGCTGCGCTGAGGCAGCTCGGAGGGTGACGGTTTCGAAGACCGGCGTTGGGCGGGCGCTGCTCAGGCGGCCCGAGGCGGCTTGAGCGGAGCCGGAATCACGGCGCCCTGGCGATGGGACGCTTCCTTGCAGTCCTCGCCGCGGCTGTCGATGATCTCGATGCTCTCGCCGCCGTACGTCTCGTAAACGCCGACGAGACAGCCACATTCCAGCGACCGGCTTCCGACCACGCGGAGAAGTCGCATACCCCTAGTCTGCTCCTTAGACAGTATCGGCGGCGCGAAGGTTGAGGCTCAGGCCGAGATTGTGTGAAGGAGGGCTGGGAGAAGCTCGGAGAAGCACGGAGAAGCTCGGAGAGGCGGGTGGTCGGACGGCAGCCGTCTGGCGGGGAGGCTGGCCGCTGAGCAAGCGGGCATACATATGCGAGACCAGACGCGGAGCGCGCGCGAGCGGGGTCCCGCGCGTCGAGGCGTGCGACAGGAGTCGCCGGACGAACCCGGCCGAGGCGACAGATGGCTGGCGTCTGACCAGGACCCGCACGCTGACGAAGTCGTGAGAGGCACGGAGAGGCGGCGGGGGAACTAGAACAGGGCGGCGACGGAGGAGGCGGCCAGGCTCAGGATGCGGCCGGGGAAGATGCCCAGGTAGAAGGTGACGGCCACCGAAATCGTCAGGGCCGCGACCGCGACCCGTGACGGCGGCGCGGGCGTGAGGCCTTCCTCGGCCTCGTGCATAAACATCGCCACCACGACGCGGAGGTAGAAGTACACGGCAACGACGCTCGTCAGGACACCGATGATGGCCAAAGCGTAGTCGCCGGAACGGACGGCCGCGCTGAACACGTACCACTTCCCCACGAACCCCGCGAGCGGCGGCATGCCGCCCAGCGACAGGAGGAAGACAGCCAGCACGCTCGCGAGAACCGGCTGCCGGGACCAGAGGCCGGTGTACTCGGAGATGTCCTCGGCGGCACGCTCGCGTGTCGAAAGCAGGGCCACGACCGCAAAGGCGCCGAGATTGGCGACCGCGTACGCCAGCAGGTAGAAGAGCAACGCGGCGCGGCCCGTCGCGTTTGCGGCAACCAGCCCGACCAGCAGATACCCCGCGTGGGCGATACTGGAGTACGCGAGCATCCGCTTCAGGTTCGACTGGACGACCGCGACGACCGTGCCGACGACCATCGTCGCAGCCGAGACCCACCACAGCACGACGGTCCAGTCTGCCGTCCTCGGGCCGAATCCCGTCACGACAACCCTGGCGAATGCGGCAAACGCGGCCGCCTTGACGGCGGTCGACATGAAGCCGGCGACGATGGCCGGGGCCCCTTCGTAGGCGTCGGGCGTCCACATGTGGAACGGCACGGCCGACACCTTGAAGGCGAAGCTCACGATGAGCAGGCCCAGCGCCAGGAGCACGAACGGCGACGGCGTCGGGTCGGCGGCCAGGTACGCGCCGATGCGATCGAGCTTCGTCGTGCCGGTCAGCCCGTAGGTGAAGGCGATGCCGTACACGAAAAACGCGCTCGAGAACGAGCCGAGCAGGAAGTACTTGAACGCCCCTTCGGTGCCGGCGGCCGATTCGCGCCTGATGCCGGTCAGCACGTAGACGGCGAGCGAGAAGACCTCGAGCGCCAGGAACAGGATCACGAGGTCGGTGGCCGTCGCCATCAGCATCATGCCGGCCAAAGCGAAGAGCGTCAGCGCGTAGTACTCGCCCTCGGGAATGTCATCGCGCCGGACGATCCGCGGCGAGTACATCAGCGTCAGGAGCCCGATCACGGCCAGCACGAGCGTGACGAAGAGGCCGAAGTTGTCCGCCCGGACGACACCGAAGCTCTCCGCTCCCCGGTTCCACAGCAGCACGGCCGTCACGCCCGACCCGGCCAGGCCGATCACGCCGAGGCCGGCGATGGGCAGGCGCTCGCCTTTCGCGCGGAGCGCCTCGGCCAGCATCGACGCAACGGCCGCCGCGGTCACGCACAGGATCGGGACGATGGCCACGAGTGGTTCGAAGGACATCAGTGCTGTTCCGGCGCCCCAGCCGCTATCCGTCCGCTTGCCGCCTGCACCGCGGCTTCTGGTCGGCCACGCTTCGGCCCGCCTGTCCGCAGGCCGGCAACCCGCACCTGCAGCGATCTGTCTGTAGAAGGCCGGGGCCCCACTTCGTCACCCCAGCCGGATCCTGGCGCTTCCGGCGCGCGTTGCCGACTGACGCTTGCGCGGCCTGCTCCCAAGGCGCTCCTCTGCGTGGTCAACCAGATGCCGGCGTCAAGCCGTCGCTGCGCCGGCCAACCATCAGCTGCCAACTGACTGTCGACTGTCGACTGCCGACTGTCGACTACGAAAGTCCCATGGTTCACCCGTTCGAGCAACCGGTGGACCGATGGCTCCATGGGGCGCAGGAAGACCGTAGGCGCGATGCCCATAAACACGGCAACGACCACCGTCGGCACGATCACCCAGCATTCGCGGGCGCTCAGGTCCGGCAGCGACCGGTTCTCCTCCTTCGTCACCGTCCCGTAGTTCACCCGCTGGAACATCCACAGCATGTAGACGGCGGAGAGGATGACGCCGAGCGCCGCAACGACGGCAAACCGCGGTTCCCACCGGAACGCGCCCAGCAGAATCAGGAACTCGCCGATGAAGCCGTTCAGGCCGGGCAGCCCGATCGATGACAGGGTGATGATCATGAAGACCGCCACCAGGCGCGGCATGACCGCCTTGAGCCCGCCGAACTCGGCGATCAGGCGCGTGTGGCGCCGGTCGACGAGCATGCCGACAAGCAGGAAGAGCGCCCCGGTGCTGACGCCGTGGTTCACCATCTGGTAGATTGCGCCCTCGATCCCCTGGACGTTGATCGCCGTGATGCCCAGCACGACGAACCCCAGGTGGCTGACGCTCGAGTAGGCAACCAGCTTCTTGAGGTCGGGCTGCACCATCGAGACGAGCGCGCCGTAGACAATGCCGACGACCGCGAGGATCGCCAGGTACGGCGCCAGCGCCGCCGCCGCGTTCGGAAACAGCGGGAACGAGAACCGGACGAGGCCGTACGTGCCCATCTTCAGCAGCACACCGGCCAGAATGACGGAGCCTGCCGTCGGCGCTTCGACGTGGGCGTCCGGCAGCCACGTGTGGAACGGGAACAGCGGGACCTTGATGGCAAAGGCCAGCGTGAAGGCAAGGAAGAACCAGAACTCGAGGTGCGGCGGCAGCTCCAGCTCGTAGAGCTTCAGCAGGTCGAAGCTGTACGACCCGTGCGCCACGCTCTCCATGTATGCGAGGCCGATGATCGCGATCAGCATGAGCACGCTTCCGGCCATCGTGTACAGGATGAACTTGACCGCCGCATACACCCGCCGCTCGTATCCCCACACCCCGATGAGGAAGTACATCGGGATGAGCATCGCGTCCCAGAAGATGTAGAAGAGGAACAGGTCGAGCGACACGAAGACGCCGAGCATCCCGCTCTCGAGCGCGAGCAGGAAGAAGGAGAACGCCTTGACCTTCTTGTGCACCGAGCCCCACGAGGAGACGAGCGCGATCGGCGTCAGGAAGCCCGTCAACACGAGGAGGAAGAGGCTGATCCCGTCGACGCCGACCGCGTAGTCGATGCCGAACGGCGGGATCCAGGGGCGGCGCTCGACGAGCTGGAACTCCGCCTCCGTCGGGTCGAAGAACGCCCACACGGCAAGCGTCGCGGCGAAGGTGACGAGCGCGACGACAAGCGCGGTCCACTGGATGACGCCGTCGCGGCGGCCGTCCTGGTTGCCGATCGCCAGCAGCGCGAGCGCGCCGGCGAGCGGCAGGAACACCACGAGGCTGAGGAGGGGGAAGCTCACCGCCACAGGTAGTACCCCAGGATCAGGATGATGCCGCCGACGATACCGGCCGCGTAGGCGCGGATCGAGCCGGTCTGCAGGCGCCGCAGCAGGCCGCTCGCCCCGCGGACCGCCCAGCCCGCGCCGTTGACCGTCCCGTCAATCAGCCCGGCGTCCACGCCGCGCCACAGCAGCCGTGTCGATCCCGCCTTGATCGGCTGCACGATCGCCACGTCGTACGCCTCGTCCACGTAGTACTTGTTCAGCAGCAGGCGGTGGAGCCATCCGAAGCGCGCCGCCAGCGCCGCGGCCGCCTCACGCCGCGCCAGGAAGAAGTAGAACGCCACGGCGATCGCGACAACGGCGATGCCGCCTGACACCCCCATCAGGCTCAGCTCAGTGCCGGTGCCGGCCTCGTGCTCTTCGGCGGCTGCGGCGGAGTCGGGAAGCGCCCGGCCCTCGTCGCCTGGAACCGACGTCTCGTGCACGGTGAAGCTCGGCTCGAGGAAATGCTCGATCCGGTTCTGCCCTCCCAGCGCGGCCGGCACCCCGAGGTAGCCCGCCAGAACGCTCCCGGCGGCCAGCAGCACGAGCGGCACGGCCATCGACCGCGGCGCGTCGTGCAGATGCGCGTCGGCTCCGGCGTGGGCGGAAGCGTCCGCGCCCGAGGCTCGCTCACCGTGAAACGCCATGAAGACCAGGCGGAACATGTAGATGCCGGTCAGAAGCGACGCCGCCGCGGCGATGGCCCACATCCACGTGTGGCCGCTCGCGAACGTGCGGTAGAGGATTTCGTCCTTGCTGAAGAAGCCGGCAAGCCCGGGCACGCCGGCAATGGCAAGGGCGCCGATGAGGAACGTCCAGTACGTCACTGGCAGGTCGCGCCGCAGGCCGCCCATCCGGCGCAGGTCCTGCTCGCCGGCCAGCGCGTGGATGACGGCCCCCGCGGCGAGAAACAGCAGCGCCTTGAAGAACGCGTGCGTGAACAGATGGAAGATGCCGGCGGCGTACGCCCCGACGCCCATCGCCAGGAACATGAGGCCGAGCTGGGACACCGTCGAGTAGGCGAGGACGCGCTTGATGTCGTTCTGCACGAGGCCGATCGTGGCGGAGACGAGCGCTGTCGCGAGCCCGACGCCCGCCACGACAGCCAGTACCAGCGGGGCGTGGCTGTAGAGCACCGCGTTTCGCCCGATCATGTACACCCCGGCCGTCACCATCGTCGCCGCATGGATCAGCGCCGAGACCGGCGTCGGCCCTTCCATCGCGTCCGGCAGCCAGACGTACAGCGGGATCTGCGCCGACTTGCCGGTGGCGCCCACAAACAGGAGCAGCGCGGCCAGCGACATCGTCCCGAATGCCGCCTCGGGCGGCCACGTGGAGACGGCGCGCGCGACCTCCTGGAAGTCGAGCGTCCCGACCGTCGCAAAGAGCAGGAGCATGCCCAGGAGGAACCCGAAGTCGCCGATGCGATTGACGATGAACGCCTTCTTGCCGGCATCGGCGGCGGACTTCTTGCGGTACCAGAAGCCGATGAGCAGGTACGAACAGAGGCCCACGCCCTCCCAGCCGACGAACATGACCACGAAGTTCGCGGCCAGCACGAGGATGAGCATGAAGGCGGCAAACAGATTCAGGTAGGAGAAGTACCGCCCGTACTCGCTCGCCGTCTCCTCGTGCATGTAGCCGATCGAATAGACGTGAATCAGGAAACCCACGCCCGAGACGACCAGGATCATCACCGCAGCAAGGGGATCGAGCCTGAGGGCGAAGGAGATGTCGAGGTCGCCGGAGGCGATCCAGGTGAACAGCGACTGGTCGATGACCCGCGCGGCGGGATCCAGCCGCACGAGGGCGACGACCGCGGCAGCCGACACGGCGAGCGAGCCAGCCATGGCGAGGCAGGCGATCGCGCCGGAGGCGGACTTCGGCAGCCTTCGCCCGAACGAGGCGTTCAGCAGGAACCCGGCAAACGGCAGGATTGGAATGAGCGCCAGCACCCTAACAACCCATCCCCTTCAACCCACAACCTCCGGAGCCTCTGTGACAACCCGCATGGGGGGTCCTGTCCGCGGACACCCGCACGAGGTTGCGAAACCTGTGCCGCCCAGTACCCTCGATCCTCCCCCGCTACCACCGCAACGCCGTGAACGAGTCCGGATCCAGCGACTCGCGGTGCCGGAAGAGCGAGATTACCAGCGCCAGCCCGACCGCCGCTTCCGCCGCTGCAACCGTCACCACGAAGAACACGATAATCTGGCCGTCGACACGTCCCAGATACCGCCCGAAGGCAACCAGCGACAGGTTCGCGGCGTTCAGCATGATCTCAATCGACAGCAGCATCGTGATCACGTTCCGCCGCAGAAACACGCCCGCCGTGCCAATTGCGAACAGCACCGCGGAGACGATCAGGTAATGGTTCAGCGTGATCACGTTCCTTCCGCCTCTCCCGTGCCTCTCTCCTGTGCTTCTCCGTGCCTCTCCGCGCCCCCTTCAGGGTCAGCCCCCCGTCCTCCGCTTCGCCAGAATGACGGCGCCGATCATCGCGACGATGATCAGGAGCGAGGTCACCTCGAAGGCGAACGCGTAGTCGGTGAACAGCACCTGGCCGATCCGCCTGACGGAGCTGACCTCTTCGGTGAGGCGGGCGCTTTGGCGGAACATCGGCTCCCATCCCAGCCGGAACGCGGCCCACGCCGCCCACACGAGCTCGACGCCCAGCACGATGGCCAGCAAGGCGCCGAACCGCCTCGGCCCGTGCAAGTAGATCCCGTGGCCCGCATCCTCCGGAACGGCCTCGCGCGGCGCGTTCAGCAGCATCACGACGAAGAGGAAGAGCACCAGGATGGCGCCCGCGTAGATGATGATCTGGATGACCGCGACAAACGGCGCGTCGAGCAGGATGTAGAGCCCCGCGAGCGCCGCGAATGAGGCGATCAGCAGCATGACGCTGTGCATCGGGTTCCGCTGGCCGATGACGAGCAGCGAGGCGACCACCGCCGCCCCCGCGAGCACGTAGAAGAAGATCGCGTCAGGCGCCAAGGTACACCACCATCGCCGCGGTCACGATCAGGTTGACGACTGCCGCCGGCAGCAGCACCTTCCAGCCGAAGTGCATCAGCTGGTCGTACCGGTACCTGGGCAGTGTCCACCGGATCCAGATGTAGCCGAACAGCAGCACCGACACTTTGAACAGGAACCAGATCCAGCCGAGCGACTCCGGCAAAAGCGGCCCTCTCCAGCCGCCGAGGAACAGGCTTGTCGCGACCGCCGAGACGGTCACCATGTTGATGTACTCGGCGAGGAAGAACATCATGAACGCCGTGCTGCTGTACTCGGTGTGGTAACCGGCGACCAGCTCCTGCTCCGCCTCCGGGAAATCGAACGGCGCGCGGTTGGTCTCGGCGACGCCCGCCGTCAGATAGATGAGGAACCCCAGCGGCTGCAGGAACACGAACCACTTCGGCACGACGCCGAACCAGAACCCGTCCTGGCGCTGGACGATCTCGGTGAGCGAGAGCGATCCCGCGAGGATCAGCACCGCGGCCAGAGCGAGGCCGTACGAGACCTCGTAGCTGATCATCTGCGACGCCGACCTGAGCGCGCCGAGCAGCGAGTACTTGCTGTTCGAGGCCCACCCGGCCAGCACGATGCCGTACACGCTCATCGACGCAATCGCGAAGATGACCAGGATCGCCACGTTGACGTCCGCCACGTGGAGGCCGATCGGCTCCCGCAGCAAGCCGAAGAGCGTCGTGTCCGCCCCGAAGGGGACGACCGAGAAGGCGGCGAACGCGCAGGCGCACGAGATGATCGGCGCGAGCAGAAACAGCGCCGCGTCCGCCCCGCTCGGGCGCAGCTGTTCCTTGAACATCAGCTTGATGACGTCGGCAAAGGGCTGCAGGAGCCCCATCGGCCCGACGCGGTTCGGCCCGCGCCGCTGCTGGAACGCGGCGGCCAGCTTCCGTTCTGCGTAGACCATGGCCGCAGCCGCCAAGAGCAGCGCGACGAACACGAAGAAGACGAGGCCGATCTGGACGATGAGAACGATGCTCACGGCGTGATCCGCCAATCCGCAGGGACCGTGCAGCGGCCCTCGCGGATGTGCGCCTCGTACTCGTCGCGGAAGCGCTCGATCGTGCCGAGCACCGGCGCGACCGCGGCATCGCCGAACGGGCAGAGCGTTCTGCCCCCGATGTTCCCGGCCACGTCCAGCAGCAGATCGAGGTCGCGAAACGACCCTTCGCCGCGCTCGATCCGCCGCAGCAGCTTCAGCAGCCAGTCGGTGCCCTCCCGGCACGGCGTGCACTTGCCGCACGACTCGTGGCGGTAGAACTGCAGCAGGTTCATCGCCGCCCAGACCATGCAGGTCGTGTCGTCCATGACGATGACGGCGGCGGAGCCGAGCATCGAGCCGGCTTGCAGCAGCCCCTCGAAGCTCGCTTGCGCGTCAATCTGGTCCGGCCGCAGCACGGGTGTCGACGATCCGCCGGGAATCACCGCCTTCAGGCGCCGGCCGTTGGGGATGCCGCCGGCGAAATCGTAGATCAGCTGGCGGAGCGTCACCTGCATCGACGTTTCGTAGACGCCGGGCCGCGCCACGTGGCCGCTGATGCAGTACAGCTTCGGCCCGCCGTTTTTCTCAGGCCCGAGTCCCTTGAACCACTCCGCGCCGTTCGAGACGATGAGCGGGACGTTGCAGAGCGTCTCGACGTTGTTGATCGCGGTCGGGCAGCCGTAGAGGCCCACGACGGCGGGAAACGGCGGCCGCAGCCGGGGCTGGGCGCGCTTGCCTTCGAGCGATTCGAGCAGCGCCGATTCCTCGCCCGCCTCGTACGCGCCGGCGCCCGGGTGCACGAAGACCTCGCAGTCGAAGCCCGATCCGAAGATGTTCCGCCCCAGAAAGCCGCGACGGCGGGCCGCGGCAATCTGCTCCTCGAGCACCTGCTGGACGTGGGAGAACTCGCCGCGGATGTAGATGTAGGCGACCTTCGCGCCGATGGCGTAGCACCCGATGGCGCACCCTTCGACGAGCAGGTGCGGGTTGCGCTCCATCAGGATATGGTCCTTGAAGGTGCCCGGCTCGCTTTCGTCGGCGTTCGCGCACAGGTACTTCGGCTTCGGCGAGTTCTTCGGCACGAACTGCCACTTGATACCGGTCGGGAACCCTGCGCCGCCCCGCCCGCGCAGCCCTGACGCCACCACGAGATCGATGACCTGCTGGGGCGTCATCGTGAGCGCCTTCCGCAGCGCGTCGTAACCCCCGCGCGCCAGGTAGGCGTCGAGCGTGTACGCGTGCGGCTCACGAGCGAACGCGGTCAGCACTGCATCCATCGGGATCGCCCCTGCATCCCTGTCGGACGCCTCGACGCGCGGGACCCCGCTCCCGCGCGCTGGCTGTGTGGAGCGGGGCTTCAGCCCCGCTGTGATGTCGGGGGGCTAAAGCCCCCCGACAGTACGGCGGACCTCAAGGTCCGCCCTACGCCTTCCGCCCTACGCCTTCCGTCTTCCGCCTTACGCCTTACGCCTCTGCTCCACGTCGAGATGACACCCGCTGAGCACAACCTCGCCTTTCGCGCGGAGCTGCTCCAGCAGCTCGGCGACGCCCTCCGGCGTCTGACACTCGTGCCACGCGTCGTTGACCATCACGACCGGACCCCGGTCGCACGCGCCGAGGCATTCGACCTCGACCAGCGTGAACATCCCCTCGGCGTCGGTCTCGCCCGGTTTCACCCCGAGGGTGTTGGTCACGGCTTCGGTCACGCGCTCGGCGCCCCGCAGGGCGCACGACAGCGTCCGGCAGACCTGAATGACGTACTTGCCGACCGGCTTCGAGAAGAACATCGCGTAGTACGACACGACGTCCTCGACCTCGGCCGGCGTGCATCCGATGAGCTCCGCGACGTGGCGCATGGCGCTGGCGCTGATGAACCCCTGCTGCCGCTGCACGAGATAGAGCGCCGGGATGAGCGCCGACCGGCGGCGGTCTGGCGGGTAGTGGCTGGCGATCTCCTCGAGGCGCGCGCGGTTCTCAGCGGTGAGCGCGAACGGCGGGCCTTCCTCCGGCAACGCCCGCAGCGACCGGTGGTGCTCCGCGCCGTAGTCCATCTTCGGATGGAAGCTCACCGGTCCACGTCTCCCAGCACGACATCGATCGACCCGATCACGGCGATCACGTCGGCAATCAGCCCACCGACGATCATCTTCGGCAGCGCCTGGCACGCCAGCATCGACGGGGAGCGCATCTTCACGCGCCAGGGATGGTTCCCCCCGTCGGAGACGACGTAGCAGCCGTGCTCGCCGCGCGGCCCTTCCACCGGGACGAAGACCTCGCCGGCCGGGACGACGAACCCCTGCGAGTGGATCAGGAAGTGCTGGATGAGCGCTTCCATCTCGGTGTAGACCTGATCTTTGGGCGGCGGCACGACGCGGTGATCGTCGGCCGCCCAGGTCCCCTTCGGCGTGATCCGCTCGAGCGCCTGGCGGCAGATCCGGACGCTCTGCCGCATCTCTTCCATCCGCACGATGTACCGGTCGTAGACGTCGCCGTGGCCGGCGGTCGGGACGTTGAAGTCGAACGTTTCGTACCCGCAGTACGGAAACGCCTTCCGCACGTCGTAGGTCGAGCCCGACGCCCGTGCGATCGGCCCGACCAGCCCGAAGCCGAGGGCCTCGTCTTTGGTCAGGGCGCCGATGCCACGGGTCCGCCGTTTGTAGATCTCGTTGTTCGTGAGCAGCTTCTCGTACTCGTCCAGCTTGCCGGGCATGCGGTCGAGGACGGTCGTGACCGCCTCGTGGAAGCCGTCGGGCAGATCCTCGCGCAGGCCGCCGACGCGGATGTAGCTCGGGAACATCCGGAAGCCGGCGATGAGCTCGTTGATGTTCAGGATCAGCTCGCGCTCCCGGAACGTGTACAGCATCACCGTGACGGCGCCCAGCTCCATCGCGTGCGTGCCGAGAAAGATCAGGTGGCTGTTGATCCGCTGGAGCTCCGCCAGCAGCACGCGGATCCACTTCACGCGATCCGGCATCTCGAGGCCGAGCAGCCGCTCGACGGAGAGCGCGTAGGCGAGCGAGTTCGACTGGGCGCTCAGGTAGTCCATCCGCTCGACGAGCGGGATGACCTGCTGCCATTTCTTCTGCTCGGTGTTCTTTTCGATGCCGGTGTGGAGATAGCCGATGGTGATGCGGGCCGACACGATGGTCTCGCCGTCGAGCTCGAGCACGAGGCGCAGCACGCCGTGGGTGCTGGGGTGCTGCGGCCCCATGTTCACGGTCATCGTCTCGGTCTTGAGCTCAGCCATTTGACTTCAGATCCCCTCCTCCACCAGCTGGCAAATGACGTGCAATATCGTGCGGTGCACCTCCTGCACGCGCGCGGTTGAGGGGGACGCGACGTTGACGTGGATGTCGGCGGCCGCGCCGAGCGCCCCGCCATCGCGCCCCGTCAACGCCACCGTCACCATGCCCGCTGCCTTCGCCGCGCTCTGTGCGGCCAGCACGTTCGGCGAGCTGCCGCTGGTCGAGATGCTGACCAGCACGTCGCCCGGCCGCCCGTGCGCCTCGACCTGCCGAGCAAACACGCGCTCGAACCCGTAGTCGTTGCTGATCGCGGTCAGCGCGCTCGTGTCCGTCGTCAGCGCGATGGCCGGCAGGCCGCGCCGGTCCCGCTCGAACCTCCCGACCAGCTCCGCCGCGCAGTGCTGCGCATCGGCTGCGCTCCCGCCGTTGCCGCACACCAGGATCTTCCCGCCGGCGGCCAGCGCGCGCGCGATCGAGTCCACGGCGCGCAGCATCGCGCCGGCATCGTGCTGCACCGTCTCTTTGTGCAGGCGGATCGCTTCCGCGAACACCGCCGCAACAACCGCCCCGCGACCGTCCTCTGTCATCGCCCCCCCGCCCTGCGTCAGCGGCTCTCCGTGGGTTTCTCGTCTGCCGATCCCTCGACTGGCGATCCGCTCGAGCCGTGGCGGACGTGCCGGTCGGCCTGGAGCCGTGCCTTGAACTCTGCTTCGCTCAACTGCAGCGGTTCGAACACCTTCGGCTTCATCCGGATCTGGACCGGATAGTCCTTGCGGAGCGGGTGCCCTTCCCAGTCTTCCGGCATCAGCAGGCGCCGCAGATCGGGGTGCCCATCGAACGCGATGCCGAACAGGTCCCACACCTCGCGCTCGAGCCAGCCGGCCGACGGCCATATCTCCTGCGCGGTCGGAACGAAGGCGGCATCGCCCGGCAGTCGAACCTTGAGGCGCATTGCGGCAGGCCGGTCCGGGGACAGCAGGTGATAGACCAGCTCGAAGCGCGGTTCGCCCGGCCAGAAGTCAACGGCGGTCACATCGGTGAGGACGGTGAACTGGAGGGCCGCGTCATCGCGCAGGAGCCGGCAGACGTCGAGCAGGCACTCGCGGTCGGCGACGATCGTGGGCCGGTCCGCTGTCGGCGCCACCTCGATCGACACCTCGGGCAGGGCTGCCTTCAGGGCTGTCGTGATCGTGGTGACATCCATCGGGTGCTCCACTCAGCCCGCGGTCTCGAAGGCTTCAGGCCCCTCAACGGCCTTTGTGTGTTCCACCGCCACCCAACCGGTTCGGCGTAGAGCGGGGCTTCAGCCCCGCTGTCCGGGCGGGCCTTCAAGGCCCGCCCGACACGGCGGCCCTGAAGGGCCGCCCTACGTCTTACGCCTTGTTCTTCCCGAACGCCCTCTGCTGATCGATCTTCTGCTGCAGCCGGATGATGCCGTACAGCAGGGCTTCCGGCCTCGGCGGGCAGCCCGGCACGTACACATCGACCGGCACGATCTGGTCGACGCCCTGCACGATCGCGTAGTTGTCGAAGACGCCGCCCACCGACGCGCAGGCGCCCATCGAGATAACCCACTTCGGCTCTGGCATCTGGTCGTAGATACGGCGCAAGGCCGGGGCCATCTTCCGCGACAGCCGGCCGGCGACGATCATCAGATCCGACTGGCGCGGCGAGCCGCGAAACACCTCGGCGCCGAAGCGCGCGATGTCGTAGCGCGACGCGCTCATCGACATCATCTCGATTGCGCAGCAGGCCAGGCCGAACGTCACCGGCCAGATGGACGATCGCCGCGCCCACTGCACCGCCTTCTCGACGGTCGTCGTCAGCACGGGGATGTCCGGAAACTCAACCATGATTCACTCACCTGCGCCGTTCCGTCTCGACTCTCGACTGACCGTCGACTGCCGTCTTCCCTGGCCCCCAGCCCCTAGCCCCTGGCCCCTGCTTACGGCTTCCCCCAATCCAGCGCCCCCTTCTTCCAGACGTAGATATACCCGGCGGCCAGGAGCACGATGAAGAGCACGACCTGCACGAAGCCGAGGGAGCCGAGGTCGCGGAGGGCCATGGCCCAGGGGTACAGGAACGCGACCTCGATGTCGAAGAGGAGGAAGATCATCGCCACCAGGTAGAACTTCACCGAGTGGCGTTCGCGCGCGTCGCCGACGGGGGGCATGCCGCACTCGTACGGCGCGCTTTTCTCTGGCGACGGCCGCCGCGGCGCGAGCAGGCTGGCAACCACGATGGCCACCATGGCGAACGCGACGCCGAGCGCCACCATCAGCAGGATGGAGAGCCAGCCTTGCATGGAGCGGGCCTCCTCTCGAGCGTCACCGACAGCTGGATCACACCACAAGAGGGGCGTCGGCCCCCCTTGCCTCTCCGCGCGCCGTGTTCCGTGCCCGTGGGTCGCCTCATGCTATCGGAGCGATTCGGCCAAGTCAACGCGCGACCGACGTGTCCGCGCAGGTCTGCGACGCCCGGCTGGGGAGGTGGTGCACGCGCTTTCCGGTGACTCCGAATCGCGGCCCCTCAACGACGAGAACGCGTAGAATACCGGGGATGGCGCGTCTCGCCTGGTTCACCCCGCTGCCGCCGGCCCGCTCGGGCATTGCTGCGTACAGCGCCGAACTGCTGCCGCTTCTGCTGGGGGATCACACGATCGACGTGTTTGTCGAGGCACGGGTGCCCGGCGGAATTCCGGCCCACGATTTTGTCTGGAAGCACCTCCGCGACCCGTACGATCTGGTTGTCTACCAGCTCGGAAACGCGGCGTGCCACGACTACCAATGGCCGTACATGACGCGGTATCCGGGTCTCGTCGTGCTCCACGACGGACAGCTTCACCACTCCAGGGCCCGGGCGCTTCTGACGAGCGGCCGCGCCGACGACTACCGGGCGGAGTTCCGGTACAACCATCCGGGTGCGCCGGTTGAGATTGCGGAGCTGGTCATTGCCACCCTGGCCGGCTCGCTGTACTACCTCTGGCCCATGCTCGCCATCGCCGTGCGATCCGCGCGGATGGTGGGCGTGCACTCCGTGCGCCTGGCCGAGTCGCTCCGTGCCGATTTCCCCGAGGCGACCGTCGAGGCTCTCCGCATGGGTGTCGCCGATCCGCTGCTCGACGCGCCCGGCGGCCCGCCGCGGGTGAGCGCGGCCGAGATCCGCTCCCGCCACGAGATCCCCGCTGGCGCCGTCGTCTTTGCCGCCTTCGGCGGCGTGACGCCGGAGAAGCGGATCACGCAGGCGCTGCGCGCCCTGGCGGCCATCGGTCCCTACGTGCCGGCAGCGGTGCTGCTGCTCGTGGGCGACACGGCTGACTACTACGATGTCTGGGAGAAAGCGCGACGCATCGGCGTGGCGGGGCGCCTCCGGGTGACCGGCTATGTCCCCGACGCGGACCTGCCTGCCTACCTGGATGCGGCCGACGTGTGCCTCTGTCTCCGATGGCCGACGACGAGGGAGACCTCGGCGTCGTGGCTGAGGTGTCTCGCGGCTGCGAAGGCGACCGTCATCACGGATCTGACGCACAACGACGAGGTCGCCGCGCTCGATCCGAGGACGTGGACCACCCAGCCGGCTGCCGCCGGATCCGGTGGCGTGGGCGGGAACGGCACGAACGCGGCTGTGTGCGTGGCTGTGGATGTGCTCGACGAGGAGCACTCGCTGGCGCTCGCCATGCGCCGGCTGGCGCTCGACATCGAGTTGAGGGCAGCGCTGGGGCGGCAGGCTCGCGTCTTCTGGCAGCAGGCGCACACGCTCGAGGCCATGGCAGCCGATTACCGCCGCATCCTCGCACGCGCGCTCGAGCAGCCGTTATCGGCTGCCGTTCAGCGTCCGGCGCACCTGACGGCGGACGGCACCGAACGAGTGCGGCAGGTGGCCGATGAGTTCGGCGTGACGGTTGACTGGCTCGCGTAAGCGGACACGACACCTATGTTCAAGCGCACAGTAACCGACGAGGACATGGTCCGATTGCGGGCCGAGCGTGAAGCGGCGGATCGGGCCTACAACGACGCGTTGACCACTGTCGATCTGGCGCTGCCGCGCGATCTGGCGCCGCCCTCCGCGGTCCCTCGTCCAGGCGAAGACACGCTCACGGCGCTGCAGGAGCGCGTGAGCATCGTGCCGGCGGAGGTGCCCGCAGACGGTAGAGGGGTGCGCGGCCGGCTCGCCGGTTTCGTGTGGCGCCTGATCGGGCCGATGCTCCAGCGCCAGCAGGAGTTTAACGCGGCGACGGCGGAGCACGCCCGCCGCCAGGTTGTCGCGGCGCAGTCGGCGTCCCAGGCCATCGAGTCATCGCTCTGGGCGCTGCACGAAAACCTCGGAGCGCTCGTGGCTTTCCAGTCTCAGCTGATTCTGTACCTCCAGCAGATCACGCTGTTCGTGGACACGAAGGACCGCCAGCTCTCCGGCGAGATCCGGCAGATTACCGACATGCTGGATCACCGCACCGTCGGTCTGTCCGCCGGGCTGAGCGGCCTGGGCGATGAGATGTTGAAGCGGTGGGAATCCGCGCTGGCGCGCGAGCAGCGGTTTGAGAGCCGGGTCACCGCGCTCACGAGCACGTACGAGCGTGACATCGCGGAGTTCCGCACGTCGCTGGGGGTGTTGCAGCGGTCGGCCGGCTCCCTCCAGCGGGAGTTCGAGCGGACCCTGTCGGCGCACCCTGCAGCGGCGCCTGGCGACCGCGCCCCGGCCGCGACTGCGGCGCCATCAACCGTGGCGGCGTCGCAGCTTGCGGGCTCCGAGGTTGCGGCCTGCAAGTACGTGACCTTCGAGGACACTTTCCGCGGCTCTGCAGAAGAGATCCGAAGCCGTCTCTTCGACTATCTGCCGCTGTTTGCCGGCGCGTCGGATGTCCTCGATCTCGGCTGCGGCCGCGGTGAGTTTCTCGACCTGCTGCGAGAACACGGCATCAGCAGCCGCGGCGTTGACATCAATCACGAGATGGTCGAGGTCTGCCGCGAGCGCGGGCTGGATGTTGTTGAAGGCGACGGGCTGGCGTTCCTCGAGGCGGCGCCGGATGGTTCGTTCGGCGGCCTGTTCGCGGCGCAGGTCGTCGAGCACCTGCAGCCCGATCAGCTGCTGCGGCTGCTCGGCCTGGCCTTCCACAGGCTGAGGCCCGGCTCGCGCATCGTGCTCGAGACCATCAACCCGGCCTGCTGGTTTGCCTACTTCGAGAGCTACATCCGCGACATCACGCACGTCCGCCCGGTTCATCCCGACACGCTGAAGTTCCTGCTGCAGGCGAGCGGGTTTCAGCAGGTGGACGTGCAGTACCGCGCGCCGTACCCGGAGCGCAGCAAGCTGCAGCCGATTCCGATCCCCGCGCCGATTGCGGGAGACAAGCGCGCCATCCGCCCGATTGCCGATCTGGCCGAGACCTTCAACGCGAACGTGGAGAAGATCAATCGGCTGCTGTTCACGTACCTCGACTATGCCGCCGTTGGCGTGCGGCCGTAGTGTGAGAACTCGAGTTGACGATGCGAAGAGCGAGTGCGGGATGGGGGCCGATGTTGGCGTGGCTGGGTGCGGTCGCGGTACTCGCCCCAATCGGAGCGCGGGCGACGTTTGTGCCTGCCCCCTCACGCCCTGGTGCCGCGGGTGAGGTTTCGGCCGGCGTCCTGTCCGATGCTGGGGGTGCGGGGGCGGAGCGTGCGGTGCCGTTCAGGGTGGGCGAGACGCTCGAGTACGACGTCTCGTGGTCGAACTTTCTGACCGCCGGCACCGGGACGCTCAAGGTTCAGGAGAAGAAGCCGTCGTTCGGGTCGACCGCGTACTACATCTCTGCCGAGGGACGCACGACACCCTTGCTCTCGAAGCTGTATCCGCTCTACTACAAGGCGGACACGCTGCTCGACGTCTTCACGCTGCTGCCGCAGCGGGGGTCGATGTACAGCGAGGAGCGGCAGCGGCGGCGGCTGGCGATCACGCGGCTCGACCAGTCGGCCCGGAAGGCCGAGTACGAGGTCCAGACCAAGACCAACGTCAAATCGACGTTCGACCTGCCCCCCTACGCCCAGGACATCCTATCGGCGGTGTACATGATGCGCGTCATCCCTCTGAAGCAGGGGGGGCAGATGACGATGCCCGTGGCCGACAGCGGGGCGGTCTATAGCGTGCGGATTACGGTCGGGGCGCGGGAGCAGATCAAGTGCGGCGTGGGGACGCTCCCTGCGTGGAAGATCACGCCGGTCATCACCGACGTCAAGGGCCGCCAGGTGGGCACGGGGCTGGCGTTGTGGGTGTCGGACGATGCGCGGCGGCTGCCGGTGAAGCTCGAGGCGGGGCTGGCGGTCGGGCGGTTCGTGTTGACGCTGACGCGGGTGATGTAGAGTGCCCGTGTAGGGCGGACCTTCAGGTCCGCCGTGGGGGGAGGGCCTTCAGGCTCCCTGCCGCGCCCGTCCGTCGTAGGGCGGACCTTCAGGTCCGCCGTGCGGGGAGGGCCTTCAGGCCCTCCTCGACTCACCGCGCGTAGGTGGGCACGATGTAGAGCCACCAGCCGGCGAAGTCGAGCACGCCAAAGGCAGCCACCAGCACGGGGCCGGACCACCGGCGCAGCCTTGCGGGCCACCATTGCGCCACGCCAATCCAGACCAGCACCAGCCACGGCCCGATGGCGGGGAAGAGGTAGCGGCCTTGGGCAAGGCGGCCGCGACCGAAGAAGATGACCGCGACGGCAGCAAACTGGATCAGCAGGAAGAGCCCAGCCACGATTACGCCCCGCCTGAGGGTCGCGTCTCGTGTCCGAAGAAGTGCCAAGGCAGCGCCCGCGAGACCGCCCACGGTCACAATCCACGGCACGATCATCCAGGACGTCGGCGCCGGATAAGCCATCCAGCCGAACCACAGCCACGAACTCCGCACGAGCGTGACGGTGAACGTCCACAGGAAACCCAGTGACAGCGGATCCGTTTGGATGCGCATGTTCGCGGCCGTGGTCCACAGGCGGCCGAGCCTGACGATTTCCGGCCCGCCGTTCCAGACGGCCAACACACTCGCCGCGACGGCCAACGCCACGAGCGACGCGCTCGCAATCAGGCGCCATGCTCCACGACGCATCGTCACGCCCAGCAGCCAGATCGCCGCCACGCCTGCCAACACGAGGAGCGGCGCCCCGATTCGTTTCGTGAAGGTCGCAGCAACTGCGGAGACAAGCATGCCGCAGAACGACAGGTACACGTGTCTGCCTGTCGCGATCGCCGCGAACTGCCAGTAGATCAGCGCGGCGAGCAGGTTCACCAGCGAATCAGGGTTGGCGGCCGTTGCGGGCAGGACGAACTGCGGGTGAACAGCAAGCACACCGGCGACACCGGTCGCGGCCTCCACGGAGCCCAGGAGGCGTCGGGTCCCCACCCAAACGGCCCAAATCGTAAGGAAGCCGAAGAGCGCGGACAGCACGCGCACCGCGTGGAGCTGAACCAGCAGGTCTCTGAGTCCCAGCGCCCGCATCAGAACTGCCGCAGTCGCATAGTACACGGGCGGCGCAACGTCAACCCCCTGCACGGCCATCTCCCCGAGGAATGCGTCACCCGCGAATGTCCGTGCAAGGACGGTCGGCTCACCTTTTCCGACGTGGCGCCACCAGCCGAACTCGGCCATCGACTGAATGATCTCTCCCTCTGCGACCTTGTCCGTCCGCAGCGACAAATCCAAACGAGGTGCCAGGGCCATCGCACGAACGGCAGCGAAATGCTGGGGTTCATCCGGCTGTTGCCACGGCGGGATCACCGCGAGCGCGAACGCCGCGCGAACAAGGAACAGGAGCGAAGCAAGAGCGAGAAGGCGCCTCGGACCTGGAGTCATCAGGGGGCAACTGCTGACAGGAGCACGTTCGCTCTGATGCGGGAGTGTTTCGCTACTTGAACGGGGACTGGAGGCAGCAACTCATCGTTGCCAAGGGCAAGGATGAGTTGTGACAATTGCCTCGCCGTCGGTCCTACGGCAGGGCTAGCCCTCGGGTTGGGCCGCGCGTCAGCCGCCCCACTCCTGGGGGCCACTATTCCACGGAGTCTTTCCGGGGTAGTGTCAGGCGCCCTATCACTTCCTTCAAGAAGTAGTGGTGCACGAGGCAGGCGATCGGCACCAGGACAATCGCGAGAAGGAATGCCAACACTGTGAGCATCGCGACCGTTCTGAGGCCGATGCTCCTAACGCTTGTCACCGCGAACGGCTGCGTCTTCGTGTAGAGCAGCGTCGACGGGTTCAGGTTGTGCCTGGAGATCTCCTGGTAGATGGCGTCAACCTGATCAATGGCGGTGAGAATCTCTTCGTAGGCCTCATTCAATCGGCGATCCACCGCTTCCGCGGACATCGGCCGCGCACCCGACGCGGCCGCGCTTCTGACCGACCGATTCAGGTCTTCGTAGTATGCGAGCTCCCTCTCCAGCGTCGTAACGGCGAGGCTCTCGCTGATGATGCGGTCAGTGAGCGCCTGACGGTACTCCATGTCGTTGCTCTGAGTCGACAGCTCAACCAGCCGATCAAGAAACGAGTCATTGAACTGCGGAATCATCGCTGGCGTCCCGCCCGATGAGGTGGCGCCGCCCGCGCCTGCCGTTCCCTGCCCGCCGCCCGCCAGGGTCATCCCGCCCCGCTGAAGCACATACTCCCGGAGCGACTCTTGGAGCCGCTGCACGCGCGCGGCCGCCTGCTGCCGATCAAGTCTGGTCTGGAAGAGCTGGTTCTCGAAGTACAGCCCCAGCGCAGTCGGGTCCCTCGACAGGCCGGAGGAGCGGATAACGACGATCAACGGCTGCAGCTTGAATCGCAACACGTCGTCAAGGTTGGCGCGCACCTCGGCGAGCGACACACGCGCGTCGCCAACCCGGATGAGCTGCGAACCAGGGAGCGCACCGACCTGATCGATGCTGCGGAGGATCCGGTTGACCTTCGCCCTGACGATGTCGATGGCAACGATGTAGTCTTCCGACAGGAAGAATTCCTTCGGGAGGATATTGCGGGAGAAAGTCGGGATGTTGTACGTGAGCGCGCCCTTACGCTCGGCAGCCTGCGCGGCCCAAGTGTCGAGGATGTCCGTCAGCACCTTTCCGATGAGGGTCTCCGGCATGGCGCGGAATCGTTCGCTCCGGCGCAGACGCAGTGCGTACTGGGGGTCGCGCAGGCTGTCACGCATCCTCCGAAACTCTTCCTCCAGGCGCGCGCGATCGGCTGCGGTCAGCCTCGGTTCAGACAGCTTCGTCTGGTACTCCAGCGTCAGCAACCGGATCGCCTCATTCGCCTGAAGCACGGATACCGAGTCCTTGAAGTCCTGGTATTGGCCGTACTGCTGAAGACCGTTCTTCTCGAACACCTCGGTCAGGACCGGCGCAGCTACGATCTCCGCCGCTGAGAAGGGGGTGCCGTTCGGATAGACACCCCGCTCCGCGCCCTCAAAGGCCACGCGGAACTCCAACGTACCTACGCGCTCCCCACCCTTCAGCACCGCCAGGCCGAGGAGCCCGACGAAGCTCAGGAAGGTGATGCCGACGATCCCGGCCGCGATGACCTGACGGTAGAGCCAGAGAGTGCGGAGGAGAGGAGCAAGAGAGACGGGACGCTCTTCTGCTTCTTCCCCGACGTAGCCGGGTGTCGCAGGGTCTTCGGGTTGCCGTGTCGCATTCATGAAGCTGCCCTCGTCGGTTTGCCGTCGTGAGGTAAGCGCGCCCATCCTATGGTATCGGTCACCGGCGGTCAACGGTCCCAGCTGGCGTCTGTGGGCAGCTCGAACGTGTCAGCCCGCGCGCGCTTCGCGTTCGCGCCGCGAAACGGCCGCGCACAGCCCGATCGCCAGCAGGCCGATGACGATTGCTCCTGCGAGCGAACCACCCGCATTCTCCGCGGCGACGAAGTACCCGACGGCCAATCCCACAATGGCGAGCACGGTATACAACAGCGTCGTTCGGCCGTGGGAGACACCGGTGAGAACAAGTCGCTGGTAGAGGTGGCTGCGATGGGCGCGAAGCAGATTCTCACGCCGTCGCATTCTCCGCACGAGCGTGAACGCCGTGTCGAACACGAAGGGCCAGACGAACAGCAGGCCTGCGGTCGCCACTGCCGGCGACCGAGACGCCACCCAGACCGACAGCGCAGCAGCAAGGAATCCGATGTACGAGCTACCCACATCGCCCATGAAAATCGACGCCGGGGGCCAGTTGAAGACCAGGAAGCCGAGACTGGACGCAGCAAGTGCGGCCCCCGCCGTCGCGAGCAGTGGATCCTCCAACAAGAGCCCGGCACCTACCCACCCGACGCCAGCCACGGCCCCCTGACTCCCGGCGATGCCGTCGATTCCGTCCATGAAGTTGTAGGCGTTAGTAAGCGCGACCACGACGAACGCACTGAACGGGATTGCCAGCCACCCGAGCTCGACGGATCCCAGACCCGGCCAGGCCAGCGTCCTCCAGGTGCCAACGGCAGCTAGAAGCAGACTGGCGCCCAAGCCGTGGATCGCCAGTCGGGTCACCACCGAGACGCCGCGCACGTCGTCGACTAGTCCGACGATCGATACCAGCAACGCCGACATGAGAACCCCCATCCCCGCCGATCGAGATTCCGGGAGCATGGCAGCCATTGCCGCAATAGCCAAAGAGACGGAGATGACGATGCCAAGTCCTCCCCCCCGAGGTGTCGGCCGAACGTGGAGACTCCGTTCGTTCGGGTGATCAAGCAGCCTAGCGCGTCGCGCCAGGCTGCGGACCGCCGGAACCAGGGCCACCGACCCGAGCAGCGCCGCACCTGCTGCCCACACAATCCACCAGGTCATGCCGTGCGCGCTCCGTCTTCCCCGGCTCGCCTGCGCCGGGCACGCCGCCTAACCACGGGCTCACTATCTAGGCTCGATGCCAGACAGGTCCAGGCATCAGGTCCGGGTTCTCTGCGAGCAGAGGCTCGCCATGGTCTCCTTCCACCCGGTGTCCAGATCGAAGATCGGCTGAAACCCGAGCTCCCGCTGCACCAACGAGCCGCTCACCGCCACGTCTTCCGTGTACTTCTCAAGCGTCGCCTCCGTGACTATGGGCTCCACCCCCGCCAGGCGGCAGGTCTTTCCGTACACCCCGAGGACGGCCCTCACCGCCCCCAGCGGCACGCGCAGGCGCGGCGGCCGGCGACCCAACGCACGATAGATGGCCCTGATGATCGTCGCCAGGGTGTGCACCTCGCCATCGGTCACGTTGTAGACAGAGCCAGCCGATGCTGGATGCGTGGCGGCCAGCAGGACAGCGCGAGCCAAGTCCTGGTCGTATGCCAGAGTCCGGCGATTGCGGCCAGGGCCCATCGGCACGAACCGGCGCCGCGCGATCGCCGTCGCGAGTCGCAGGTAGTTACCCTTCACGCGTGGGCCGTAGACAGCTGCCGAGCGCAGGATTGTGCCGATCGGTTGGCCGTCGACGCGCGCCGATCGCACAACGGCTTCGGCTTCGAGCTTGGACCGGCCGTACTCGGTGGTCGGCCGTGGCGTGGTCATCTCGTCGATCGTGTCCACTCCACTCGAGCCGTAGACGGCGATCGTGCTGAGGAACACAATCCGCCTGACTCCGTGCGCAACCGCGGCAGTCACCACATTCTCCGTGCCGCCGACGTTGACACGCCGGTAGTCTTCGTTCAGACCGGCTTCTGTACCGACTCTGTGCAGCACAGCTGCGAGGTGGACCACGGTATCCGTTCCTTCGACCGCTCGATCAACCGCCTGGACGTCGCACACGTTCCCTACGAGCGTCTCGGTATCGGCCGGCAGGATGGCCCTCTCACATGGGTCGATCGAGAGCGTCCGCACACGGAAGCCTGCGTCGTGGCAGACCGTGACCACGCTCGGCCCGATCGCCCCGGTCGCACCCGTGACTAGGATCGTCCGCTCAGGCATCGCGTGCTCCGCCGGAAGAGACCACGCTGGTCAGCTGCCGAACGAGCATCTCGTATTGCGCGCTGATGGTGGCACGCGAGTACTCCGCCGTCACCGCCCGCCTCCCCGCCTCGCCCATCGCCGCTAGCCCAGATGGACTAGCCATCGCCCCGCGAACTGCCGCCACCAGCGCTTCCGGCTGGTCCGGTGGCATCACAATGCCACACCCGGTACGCGCAACCAGCTCGGCCAAGTCGGACTCGGGGTGTGCGCAGGCGAGAACCGGCCGGCCGCATGCCATGATCCGGTAGACCTTCGAAGGCACCGCCTCGAGACATGCGGTCCCCACGAGCGGGACGAGACACAGATCTGAAGCCGCATAAATCAGCGGGACAACGGCGTACGGCTGGTGGGGCAGGAAGAGCACGTTGGCGAGAACGCGAGCCCGCGCGCTGGCTTCGAGGGCGGGCTGTGCGGACCCGCCACCGACGAACAGGAATCTGAGTTGGGCTTCTGATCGAAGGACCCAGGCGGCTTCCAGCACCCTCTCCAGGCCCTGTGCCGGACCCATGTTCCCGGCGTAGCTCACGACGAAGTACCGGTCGAGCCCGTGTTGGGTGCTGAATGCATTGACCTTGGGCAACGGGGCCATCTGCTCGACATCCACGAAGTTCGGGATGAGGCGCACCTTCCCGGGAGGCACGCCCCTGTCGATAATCCGTTGGCGCATCTTCCGGCCAATTGCGGTGATCACCCGCGCTCGCCGGTAGACGAACCGCTCCAGGGCAAAGAGCAACCCGGCCACCCACCGGCTCCGGATCGCGCCCAACGTGATGGCGATGTCCGGATAGAGTTCCTGGACGTTGTACACGAACGGAGCACGGTACAAACAGGCCAGAAGCCATGCACAGACGCCGATTGTAAGAGGCGGAGACGGCGCGAGGATCACATCAACACGCCGAACCAAGGCAACCGCCACGATCAGGCTCAGGAGGTGGAACTGAGTCCAGGCCAGAAGCCGCAGGACAACCGACCGACCCTTTCGTGGCATCGCGACGTGGAAGACCCGCACGCCGTGGAACTCGCTGCGGGACAGCAGCGGGCCCCAAATCCGGGTCAGGCGCTGGAGCGCTTCGGCCTGGACGTCACGGTTGTAGTGGGGAGCCGTCGTGACCACCGTCACGTCGTGGCCGACCCGCTTGAGGTCGGCCGACAACTCGCCCACGATCACGCCGGTCGACACGCCGTCAGGTGGAAAGACCAGCGTGAGAACCAGGATGTGGGCCATTGGGGCACGATCCCGCGGGGACTTGGGCGAAGCGGCCCCGCTCAAGATCCCGCCGCGGCAGCAGGCCGCTGGCGTCTAGATCTGCTCCCGCCACACGACGCGACGCACGTAGTCGGTGTAGCTGAGGATGATCCGCACGACCTTCTCGGAGACACTCGGCACGTCGTAGTCGCCGACGATCTGGAGCGCACGCTCCGCGCCCCGCGCCTGGCCGGCCAGGATCCCGAGCGCCTGCTGGATCCGCTCCCAGTTGAATCCCGTCATCATCACGGCGGTTTCCTCCATCCCTTCCGGCCGCTCGTGTGCCTCGCGGATGTTGAGGGCCGGGAAGTTCAGGATCGAAGACTCCTCCGTGATCGTGCCGCTGTCCGAGAGGACCGCCCGCGCCTGCATCTGCAACCTGACGTAGTCGGTGAACCCGAATGGCTTGGCCAGCTCGATTCCGGCGGGCAGCACGCCACCCTCCCGCTCGAGCCGCTTCCGCGTGCGAGGATGCGTGGACACCACAACCCGCAACCCCGACTCGGCCAGCCGAATCAGCAGCTTCACGAATGCTCCCAACCGGCCCGGGTCGTCGACGTTCTCCTCCCGGTGCGCGCTGACGACGTAGTAGGCATCGGGAGACAGATTGAGCCGCGACAACACGTCGGACGCCTCGATCTTCGGGCGGTAGTACTCCAGCACCTCGAACATCGGGCTGCCGGTCTTGATGACACGGTCCGGCGGGAAGCCCTCGCGCAGGAGGTACTCCCGCGAGATGGACGAATACGGCAGGTTGATGTCCGCGATGTGGTCAACAATCCGGCGGTTGATCTCCTCAGGGACCCGCTCGTCGAAGCAGCGGTTGCCGGCTTCCATGTGGAACACCGGCACACGCCGGCGCTTGGCTGGGATTGCGGCCAAGCACGAGTTGGTATCGCCAAGGATCAGCACCGCGTCCGGACCGATCTCCGCAAGAGCTCTGTCGACCGCGATGATCAGCCGCCCGATGGTTTCGGCGGCCGATTCGCCTGCCGCACCGAGGAACCGGTCGGGCGCCCTGATCTCGAGATCCTCGAAGAAGACCTGGTTCAGCTCGTAATCGTAGTTCTGTCCCGTGTGAATCAGCACGTGATCCGTGTGCCGTTCGAGCGCCGCCATGACGCGCGAGAGGCGGATAATCTCCGGCCTGGTGCCGACAACGGTCATTACCTTCAGCCTAGTCACGCTGCACCTCGTCGGCGTAAGTGTCGGGGCGGTCTCGGTCGAAGACCTCGGAAGCCCAGAAAAGCACGATCAACTCCGTCGTCCCGACGTTCTCGATGCTGTGGGTCATGCCGGGAGGGATATCCACGACCTTGAAGTCGGTGCCGCAGACGCGGTGCTCGACGATCTCACACCCCAGAATGGAGCGGAATCGTATCAGAGCTTCACCTTCGAGGACGCAGAACTTCTCCACCTTGAGATCGTGGTAGTGATTGCCTCTGGTGACGCCCGGGTGCGTACGGGAAAGGAAGACCTGTCCGAAACGCGTCGACTTGAGGAGCTCCGCGAGCGTCCCGCGGGCGTCTGTGCGCCGCTGAAGGCTGTAAGCAAGGTCGGTGGCTGGCAAGTACGACGTGTAGGTGCCGAGCAGCCTGCGCGTGAGTGGATCCGACGTGTCGGCGACCTCCAGGGTCTCGCGCGAAACGCGAAGACTGCGGATCCGGTTGGCGAGCTCAGCGAGGCTGATCCGGAAGGTCGGCTGCACCTGGGGACGGCTCACGCCAAGCGGCACACCACTCAGGTGGGTCATGAACCGCGCCACCACATCGTCGACGTGCACGAGCTCGACAATATGAGCGGCGTTTGAGATGGTGATCGGCAGATCCCGCGCGATCCGGTGGCAGAAGGTCGCCACAACGGAGTTGTAGTCCGGCCTGCACCACTTCCCAAACACGCCCGGAAGCCGGTAGATGACAGCCGGCGTGTTCGTCGTCGCCGACCAGGCTTCGAGCAGCCGTTCGGCCGCGAGCTTCGAGCGGCCGTACGGGTTCTCCTGCAAGGCCTGAGTGGAGGATGCCAGCACGATCGCCGGCCGGACGGCCTCGGTCCGACCCTGTGCCACCGCCTCAACAGCAGCCAGCAAGGCCTTGAGTGAATCGACGTTTCCAGCTGCAAACTCCTCGTCCCTGTCCGGGCGGTTCACTCCGGCAAGGTGAAAGATGACGGCGGAGCCGACAACCCCGTCGACCAACGCGCGCTCAGACGAGTGGATGTCCGTCGTCACGACGGCGACACCGGTGCGCTCGAGCGCTACCACGAGGTTCTTGCCGATAAAGCCCTCGGCGCCTGTCACCAGTGCCTTTATGGCCCGGCTCCCGCTCGGACCGTCGGCGGCCATCACTCGTCCACCCGCTCGCCGGCGAGGGCGCGCTGGACGATGTCGAGGGAAGCGAGCATATCGGCCACCTCACCCACCGACAACCGCCGAGTGTTGTGACTGTTGTAGTCCTCCTTCACCGACACCTCGCTCCTCCCCGTGTCGAAGTAGAGACCGTAGTTCAGATCCCGGTTGTCCGCCGGGACACGGAAGTACTGCCCCATGTCCTCCGCGACCGAGACTTCCTCGCGTGTGAGCAGCGTCTCGTAGAGCTTCTCGCCGTGACGGGTGCCGATGACGTGGATCGGGTTGTCCGCCATGAATACCCGCTTGATCGCCTCGGCGAGCGTACCGATTGTCGCCGCTGGAGCCTTCTGGACGAAAATGTCACCCGGGCAGCCGTGATCGAAGGCCCACAGGACGAGGTCGACGGCCCCCTCGATGGACATCATGAAGCGGGTCATCGACGGGTCGGTCACGGTGAGCGGCTGGCCGGACTGAATCTGGCGGATGAAATGCGGGACTACTGACCCGCGGCTGGCCAGCACGTTGCCGTATCGCGTACAGCAGATGACCGTTTTGCCCGCAGCCACCCGTGATTTCGCGACGGCGAGCTTTTCCATCATCGCCTTCGAGATCCCCATGGCGTTAATCGCGTACACGGCCTTGTCGGTCGACAGAACGATGACGCGCTTCACGCCGGCCGCGATGGCGGCATTCAGCATATTCTCCGTGCCGAGGGCATTCGTGCGCACCGCTTCGAGGGGGAAGAACTCACAGGACGGGACCTGCTTCAGCGCGGCCGCGTGAAAGACATGGTCCACGCCCGCCATCGCGTCCTTAAGGCTCTCCTCGTTGCGGACGTCCCCGAGGTAGAACTTGATGCGGGGATCAGCCGTGCGGCGGCGCATGTCATCTTGCTTCTTCTCGTCCCGGGAGAAGATGCGGATCTCACCGAAGTCGCCGGCCAGCCCCCGCCTGGCGACGGCGTTGCCGAACGTTCCAGTGCCTCCCGTTATCAAGAGTACCGAGTGGTCATGCATCCGCGCCCCCCCCGACAGACTCCGAAGTCCGCCCAGTCCACAGGTCCTCGAGCCGCCGGACAACTGCAGAAAACGGGTAACGGGCCTCGCACCGGCTCCTGGCGGCCGCACCAAGCGAGCGTCGCCGGGCGGGGTCCCTGAGGAGCTGTTCGAGCACGGCCTGAAGCGCGTCGACGTCGCCCGGCGGCACGATCACGCCCGGTGACTCGCCGTTATCATCCGCGAGGATCTCCGGGATCGCACCAACACCCGTGGCGACGACCGCATTGCCGCACGCCATCGCCTCGAGGAGCGACAAAGGGAAACCCTCCGTGTGCGACGGAAGCACGAAGATGTCAGCCGCGGCGAGTCGCCGTACAACTTCGTCGCGCGGAACCGCACCGGTGAAGGTCAACCAGGCGCCTCCGTCACGGCGACCTGCGACCTCCTCCAGGCGCCTTCGCATCTCGGCACCCGCCGGACCGACAACCTCCAGGTCAAACTGGATCCCGGAAATCCTGGTGCATGCTTCGACCAGTTCGATGGGTCCCTTCGCGGGCAACACCATACCGCTGAAGACTATGGTCGCCCTGTGTGCGCACCTCCGCCGCGCACCCGATCGGCGAACGCTCTCGTCGATCCAGGTACAGTCCACACCGTTCGGGACCACCTGTACAAGGCCGGGGGGAAGGTGCCTTTCCAGCGCGAGCCTCGAACCGCTGTCAAGTACGCAGACTACGTGTGCGATCCGGCACGCAAGCATCACCAGCCGCCATTCCCAGCCGCGTCGGGCCTCAAGCTCAGGAAGGCGCCCGAAGTGGAACTGCAGGTACGCTCTTGCGTGCAGCCCACGCGCCAGTGCCAACAGCACGATGTCACGCGTTAACCCAAGCGACGCCGAGGACCGCAGATGCACGACGCTAGGCCGAAGGCGCACCAACGCCGCGACAAGCCGCGCGGCTGTCGTGACAGCGTGATACGCGCCACCGACGACGCGGCTCTTCAGGCGAAGATCGTCGAACTCACGGTAGCGCTGAGCCGAATCGATCGCGTGTAGCTCGACGGTGCGGCGGTCGCGCAACACGCGAACGAGCTCGTTGGACTGCGAGATGATTCCACCAACGCCGTCGCCGATCGGTGCGATGAGCAGGACCCTCGTCACTGTTGACCGATTGTCGAAGAGTCGCCAGATCCAGGGCTCACACCTGCGGGTGGTCGGAACGGGGGCAGCATCTGATGAGTCCGCTGCATGGCCTGCAATTGTTCCCGGCTGAGGCGTTGATCGGCGCGATACAGTGCCATTTCGTGTGCCAGAATAGTCTCAACGTCCCACCTGAAGCGGACTACGTTCGCCGGGTTCCCCCCGACAATTGAGTACGGCGGGACCGACTTGGTGACCACTGAACCAGCAGCCACGATTGACCCCCGCCCCACGCGAACGCCGCGGAGCAAAAGTGCGCGCGCACCGATCCACACGTCGTCTTCGATCACGACGCCGAGATCTTCGTCACCGGATTTCTCCGTGACCGTCGTCATGAAGCGTCCGACCACCTTCATGTTGTGCCCGCCTCCGATGATCACCACCTCCGGGCCGAACATGACATGGCTGCCGATGCGGATCTCGGAACGGGCGGCCATCAGGACAGGCCGGAAACCGAGGGACACGTCGTCACCCACGAAGATGTGGCGGTAGGAGTAGAGCCCGTCTGGGTCAAACACGAACCCCTGCCCGTGGGATCCGAACAGGGGCCGGAGCACGAGCATCCGTATCCTGCGCCACGCTCGCCTGCTGAGGTCGTACAACGACCCGAACACGGCGACGAAACCGCTGGTGCTGATCATCGCAGTCTCTCTCTCACGAACCAACGGCTTCCACAAACTCCGCCAAGGGCGTCGCATACCCGCGGAAGTCGAAGACCTCCCGCACCCTCGCTTCAGCCGCGACACGCATCGCAGATCGCTGCCCCGGGTCGAAGGCGGCAGCGCGCATAATGGCGGCGGCCAGCGAGTCGGCCGAGTAGTCGTCGACTCGGAGCCACTCCCGACCGTCGCGCACCGCCCATCCGATGTCGCTGGTCTCATTCGCGATCACCGGCACCCCGGACGCCAGACTCTCAACAAGCTTGGTTGGGAATCCCGCGTTAGCGTACCGTTTATCGGGTCGCATCAGCACGGTGAAGTCCGCTGTCGCGATCAGGCCGGGGAGCTCGGCGTGCGGTTGCCGGTTGAGAAACCGGATCGCCGACCCCAGCTCCGCCAGTAAATAGCGCTTGTCACCCAGACGGAAGGCGATCTCGTCAGCTGACGGGCCTACGAGCATCAGGCGCGCGTCTGCACCGCAGCTCCTGGCCCGGCTGATACCTTCAACCACCATCGGAACGTCGTCCTTCTTGCCCGGCGTCCCCGCGTAGCAGAGATTCAGCTCCGGGGAGGCGTGATCCCTACGCTCGCGGGCTCTCACCCACTTAGGTTCGTCCGGATCCACGGTGGGTGGCACCCTCACAGAGCGACGGCCTGCACCCGTATAGTAGCGCTCCAGCCATGAGCTGACAGCGATGACCCCGTTCGCGTGTTTGTAGAGCACCCGAAGCGCGAACTCCACCTGCAGCCTGAAAGGCCCGAACGGCCCGCCGATGCAGTGCCAAGGGTCGTACCAATCGACTATGTCCACGATAAGCGGTACGCCGGTCGTCCCGCGCCAGCGCAGCAACCGGAGCGCCAGCGGCGTATAGCCGCCCATCGCCACGACGGCGGCTACGTCGGTTGTGCTCATCCCCCCGAGCCAACGCGCCGTCGCCGCGCCGTAGTTGGCGAGTCCGCCGATCGCGCGGGCAAGCTTGGTAGATCTCGGACCGCCGTACTCCGCCATCGAGGTGACACCGAGGCCGTGGAACGTCCTAACGGCTCCTCTCGGAAGCCATCGTCCGCCCTCCCCGATCTCGGCGGCGCCAATCTGGCAGTCGTAGCCGGCTTCGCTTAATGCCCGCGCCAATCCTGTAGCCCGCAGGGCGGCGGGTGTCCCCTCGGGCATCACATACTCACCGACGAAGACGACACGTCGGCGTTTCCCGTCCTTCGCCGCGAGCCTATGGCTGACGGTCACTTCCGGGGACATCCCTCTGCTCTGCATGGTTTGCAGTGATGAGATAACACCAACGCGGCGTCAATCGTCGGTCGAACTCGACCTTGCCATGCGCGCGGCAGCCGGACAACCTTGTCAGTGCGGATCCCTCAACTCGACAGATCCAACCCATCCGCCGGCGGGTGTGAACTCGAACAGGCGATGCGCTGGCCCCAGCGGACCACAGAGTCCACTGTCATTGGACATGACCCACGCTGCGGGCTGGCCAACCGAACCAGGCCCGTTTGACTCCAGTCTCAGCGACTCTCTGATGGTGCGTGTCCGCCGCCAGTCGTGCCCCATCACGGTCGCCATGACCGCGTCGACCCTCGCTGCGGACACTCCGGCGATTGTCACTCCCACCGTCCGCGGTTTCGGGTTGAGGGTCCCCTCTCCCTGCCCGGCAACGATACCGTCCACAAGATGGAAGAGCTTCCGCTGCGGCTCCCACCGCATCACGCCGTTCTTATCCGCGAAGACGAGAATCCGGTTCAGGTCGACAACCATCCGCCACAACGTGTCGTTCCCTGCCCAACTCCCGCCCCACGTCCAGTCCGGCCCGTGTAGTCTCACCATGCCTTTCAACCCGAAGCCCGCAACGTGTTAGAGCGCGCGTAATAGCTGCCAGTGCGACGAGTACTCCCGTTCGTGCAGCGCGCTGGCGACCCTCTTCAGCGTGCTCGACGTCGGGTACTCGTCACCGCCCTGGGCAGGCGACACGCTGCGATGATGAGGGACGAACTCCTTGGCGTTGTTGATCCCGACGGCGTTCTTGCGAGCTCCCGTCACGCCGGCCTTCATGATCTTCGCAACGTTGATAACGACGTCGGAGGCCAGTACGCTTCGTGAGACAGTCTGATCCAGCAACGCTGCGGTGGGCGTTACAGACTCCGCGGCGCGCGGCCGGGACGGATCCCCCTCCACCTACGACAGCCACCCGTGCCGTTTCGCGTGCTCCACAACGCAGTCCGCAAAGACGTCCTCCAGAACGACAGGACCGTCGACCTTGCGCCAACCCTCTTCCGACCGTTGGAAGTGCCACCGAGACGCCTCGGCCGTCAGGGGCCCAAACACCACGAACTGCGCCTCGAGGAGCCGCAAGCCACTCCCGGTGCTCGCGATGTCGAGCGAACAGCACGGCGCCCCGAACCGGTCGTGGAGCGCAAACGCGAAGTTGAGGAGGCCCGTGTCAGGAGCCTCAGGCCACGAGAAGCGGCCACTGCCGCTCGCGCGAAAGTCGCGTGGGCGCACGTCCCGCCTCAGCACGAACAGGCGCCGTCCGTAGCAAAGGACCTTGAAGTCATGGGTCATACCCGGAAGAAACTCCTGTACGAGGAACTTCCTCCGGTGCAGCGAGAAGGGAACGTAGCCCCGTCGCAGGCGGCGTTTGGCATGTTCCTTCATCATGTCCAGCCAGCCTGGCGAGCGGCTGATTCGACGCGCCACGATCTCGGCCCGGCGGGGGGTTGTCGCGAGGCTAATTCCACTGCTTCCCGCGCCATCGGAGCGCTTCACGACAACAGGTGGCGGCATCGCTGTTGCCTCGAACTCCTCGAAGCAGCCGAAGCATCGAGTCCTGGGGCGGACGGCGAGACTGCCACCGTGAACCCTGACGAGTATCTCACCGAAAACCTTGTTATGGTGTGCGCGCAGAAACCGAAAGCCCGGAATGACCCGAGCCCCGAGGAGCTCGAGGCCCAACACGACGTCTTCAACGTAGCTGCGGTACTCGAGATTAGGGTCTTCGGCCGACTGATACACGACCAGTCGGTCCCGCCACTGGGGCCCGAGATCCTCGCAGGCCTCCGCATGGCTCATCCGCTTCACCAGCAGCCCATGAGTGGCGAACGAATCGCACAGGCGTTCGATATCCATCGAACAGAGAGCCCACCTGTTGCGAACCGACGACCAGAAAGCGCCGCGGTAGTCGGTGAGAAGGTAGATCTCTCGACCTGGCAGAGACACCCGTCCCGTCATAGCATCCCCCCAACGCTCGGAGCCTGCGGCACGCTGGGCGCGTTCTGACTCATTCGCTGCGTCTCCGGTCACGATCTGCACCTTCCGTCCTGGTCTGCCCGGCAGGTGTCATCATTGATGCCTCTCGACGGCGCTTCGGGCTGAAGTCCAGCCGACCGGCCAGCCGAGCCATCGCGGCGAGGCCCGTCCGAGCCGGGGCTGCCGCAGCGGCCGCAAGGCGTCCTCGCCAGCGCGCGAGCCGTCTCGCTCGATCGTATTGCTGCTCATAGGCCTCGCCAGGTTCGCCCATCGTCGGTACCCACTCGGTCCGTACCTCCGGCCGGACGAGCCCTCGACGGTATCGAGCGCCATTCAAAGTGGCGATTCCGGTTTCCGCGTTCCAGTGAACAATCAACGAACGCTGGTTCCAGGGCATCTGGCGCTTGCAGTAGAAGTCACTCTGCCCCCCCCCGGCAACCGGTCGAATCGAGACCTTAAGATCGGGCATGATGAGGTTGCCCAGACCGTAGTACACAGGTCTTCCGTCTATTGTCTCGAAGGCCTGCGGGCAGTGGCTGTGGTGACCAACGATCAGATCGACACCGGCACTCACGAGCTTCCGGACGAGGGCCCGATCGGATGGCGCTGGCAGATCGCATTCCTCTGTCCCCCAGTGCAGGTAGACTACGACCCGCGAGGCGCCCAGGCGCCGCGCGGTCGCGGCGTCCTCCAGGATCCGCTCTGTGGTCAGCAGCGCCGGCCCCACGCCGTCAACGGCGGCGGGATGGGTTTCCGGCGCGACATACCCGCTCAGCGCAACGAGTCGACCACCGCAGTCGAGCAACAACGGGTTGGCGTAGTTGTCCTCGTCTGAGCCCGCACCGAACCATCCGATCCCCGCGCGGGTCAGTTCCCCGATGGTGTCGAGGTAGCCGTCCCTGCCGAAGTCCATCAGGTGGTTGTTAGCGATCCCCAGGGCCACCGGCAATCGGCCGAGCGCACGTAGGTTGTCAAGCCCACCCGATCGCAGGGCGATCTTCCCCCGAAGCGCTCGCGTGCACCGTGTGATTGGACCCTCGAGGTTCCCTATCCACGCCGTGTCGAACCGAATCTCGCTCCGCAGCGGTTCCACCACGAGCACGTCACCAACAAACGTCAGCGACTCATCGTCCGTCCGCAGCGGTGGACTCGAACCAGTCTGCTCGCGCCGCTCTGGTGCCGTCCTCGGTGTGACTGGGCCGAACATGCCGTCATCATAGACGGCATTCACGCGATTCGTACCTACCATCGCGCCCCATCTGTGTGCACTCGAGGCTGGACGTCTGACTCGAATGAGAACAGGAGAACGGCTGGCCCGCCCCCCGTCTGCAGCCGGATGCCAAGCCCCGCGCGCCGGTGACAAGCGGACTGCACTGCTTGAGAACACCGGCAGTCGCGGACCGGCATCATCCGATACATGAACATGATCGGGTATTGGCTGACATCACGACGAGGTCCGGTACATATCGCCATGCCATTGTGCCTATCAGACGACCACTAACGTGAACACGCCACCGGCGTCGCGAGCAGCAGTGATGACGCCTGCCGTGGAATCTGAGGCCGACACCGGGCTCACTGGCGCCGACAGCTGCGATTCCAGCTAGACAAATGGTCGTACGTGGAAATCCAGGCTAGCTACGTATGAGCGAAGTGATACGCTGCCAGATGGGGGGCCAGAACCGGTTGAAGTCCAACTGCTCCGCAAAGAACAATGCCGCACCTTGCGCAAACTCCCGGTGGCACGTACGGGCCTCCTCAAGCAGGCAAGGAATCTCTCTCGCATCGTCGGCGTACCACCCGAACCTGTACTGCCTCATGAACTCCTTGATCGTCGGGTTGCCCATGACGATCACGGGGACACCCGCGCGAACGTACGACGCGACCTTTCCCGAGGAGAGCCCCATGAATGAGATATTCTTGCCGCCGAACGGCGGGACACCCGTTGGCCGGTAGAGGGCCAGACCGATATCCGCCGACTCGAGCATCTTCTCGTACTCCCTGGGCGCAAGTGCGCAGCGTGCGATCCGGACGTTCTCCAGCCGAAGTCCTTCCAGCCGCGCGACACTACGGTCCCTGGAGTTCGGCCGGTAGTGCGTGTTGACAACCAGAACACAATCCACCGGCCACAGAGGAAGGGTGTCCATCAGTTCGTCTGCGCATGTGAATCTGCCGAATGTCCCAGCATGCAGCACAACGGTCTGGCTGTCGTTAATCTGGTGTTGAGTCCGCAGATAGTCGCCTCGGAGAGCCTTCGCGCCTCCCCTTCCGGCGACCGGTAGCAGGACGACCCTGGACCGATCGAGGCCGTTCTCCTCACACAAGAGTCGCGCGCGTACCTCATCTTGGCTGATGATAAGCGCCGCTTCTTGGCTGGCCAACGTCTCCTCGTCCTTCTCGAGAAGGTGAGCGCTGGTCGTGAGCTCGTCTCGGAACATCATCTCGAACGAGAGGTAGACGTAGGGCGTTTGCGTCCATTGGTGGAGGCGATGTGCCGCGACCACACCTTCCGGATTGACACCGATCGCAAGGTCATAATGCTGGCCACGCGCCGCCAACGCCCCCTCCCAGCCGCGGTACTTGACGAACCACTTCCAGTTTCTGAGCGTGCTCAGCCAGTCGCCTGACCAGATCCTGAATTGGACGGGGAATCGTCTCGGGCAAACCTGTCGAAAGGCCTCGAGACCGTCACCTCCGTGACGCAGATAAACGTCGACATCAGCACCTTCCGCCTCCAACTCCTCCAGAACGCAGCGCAGCGTTGGCGCCGAGAACCACGTGCCAACGGCATCGAAAACAGCGACCTTCATCTGCTCGGCGCAGGAGGCCCCGCCGGGTCCTCAGCGGAGCCCGTGGCCATTTCACCGGTCCCTCCGAAGAACGGACTCGCCCCCTCTTCCGCGCCAGCGGGGCTCTGCGCGAGGGGCCGTGCGAGGCGAGCCACTAGTGGTCGTCCGGTGTCATGATCGCGACTGGAACGCCGCGAGAGGACAAGTCGGGAGCCGGAACAAATACCGATCATGCCGCCGGTCAGCAGGAACATCTGGAGCCCAATCCAGGTGTCTTGCACGAGTCCTTTGAGGTGCAGAAACAGCAACAACATCGAAAGGCAGAACGCAGTCTCGGCATGAGCGCTCGGCTGCCTACGCGGCCTGCTCTGCGTGACCAGTCTCCAGCTCCAGTAAACGCACGCTCCCAGATACAGGAAGTACGCTGACACCGCCAGCAGGCCCAGTTCGCCCCAGATCCCGAGGATGTTGTGATGTGGATACCAGCCGAACCTCTCGAAGAACTCCCCTGATCCGATCCCGTGCACGACGTTGCCGCGGATAACCTCCTGTAGCCAGGAGTACAGTATCGTCCTCTGGTCGTTCGTGACTTTTTCTGTCAGCACTCCGGTGAGGCCGCGTATGCTCCGCCAGGCCTCTTCGTTGGTGAGCATGAGTGTTGCGGCACCGACTGCCGCCAACGCGACCATGAATGACACTCTAGCCGGGCTCCAACTCCGACGCATGCGGCGCCAGACGCAGACGGAGAACACGAGAGCCAGGCAGACATATGACCCTATCGAGCCGGATACTGCGAAGACGTATGCGCTTGGTAGAGCACATGCGGAGATCACCAGGAGCGACCTGAGGGTCGTCGACGTCATCGCCAAGGACACGGCCAGCAGGATCGTCACCACCGCGATATTCGACATCTCAGTCGACTGGAACAGCGTATCCGCAATCTGCGGCCGATCGAGCCCCAGTTGGTCCGACATGGAGTAGGTGAGCAGGCCGATGCGGATGAAGAACAGGCTCAAGCCGAGCGTGAGCACCGCGGACAAAGCGAACAGTGTCTTCAGCATCCGCCTCAGCGCTGCAGCGTGGAGGTGGGGGTTTCGAAAGACCAGGTACGCCGACAGCACAGCCCCTATCCGAATCGTCTCCGCCGACCGGCTGTAGGCGTCAGCGTGCCACAGGTGGCTTGCGGTCACGCACGCAGGTAGAGATGCCAGGAGCAGGATGTTTCGGACGTCCCTGTACCCGCGAAGCGGCGTCTTCCATGTCTGCAGAGCAGCAGCGATGAACAAGGCAGCAGCCAGAGGATAGACAATCCACAGGTCCACGACATTGCCGAGTTCCGTTCGGCTTGCAGCACCTGGGGAGAGGGCGATCCTGATTGGGTTGTCGAAGAGGGCCGCGATGTACAGCAGAGTCAGACACGCAACGCCGACTTCTCCGGACAGTGCAGACCGCGTTGCGGTGCGGGCTTTGGCTGAAAGCAGGGGCTTGCCAAGTGGTCGCGCCGGAGGAACTGGTGGCAATACAGGCATCTGGCCCTCTATCTGCCGCCACACCCTGCCGGCTTTCATCGTTTGAGTCTCGAACAATGGCTGCAAGCACCTATCAACGCAGGGCGAGCCTCGCGACTGCCATCGGAACCGAGTCCCCCGACATCCGCCGCTTCGGGCCACGACCAGCCGGCGATGGCGATCCGCGTCACTGAGATGTGCCAGACACGAAGTCCGGAATACCGCCCGCCGTAGGAGTTGTGCGCCGGGCATGCCGACCGGGGCCGTTCACGGGCATTCCGCGGCCGAGTGTACGGGCTGATCAAGCAGCCGCACCGCATCGGCTAGTCACCGGGGCGCTCCCTCGTCACTGTCCATGAATGAACCGCGAAGCACATGGGCTCTCAGCGTCTTGTCGCGGCGGACTGCCGCGCGGTGGTACGCCCACCCTCGAGCCCAGGCCCGCGACAGGTCAAGCTGGATTCTCCGGACCTCGGCGTCGGCTTCACCTGGCCGGCGCCGTCGGTGAACAAGATGTCGGACGAGCATGTAGAGCTCCTGCCGACGGGCCCAAGCGATCACGTTGCCCACCCTCCAGCCCCGCACTGAACCGAGCGGTCCGAGCCCGTGTGCATTCCGAAGGTCGGTGAAGGATGCGCTGATTCCTTGCCGGTAGGCGCGTTTCCGAAGGTAGTCGACCGACATTCGTTCCGGAGGAATGACGTGGTAGGCAATGGCCGTCGGGTCATACCACAAGTTCATTCCCGCCGCGCGGAGTTTCAACCACAGGCCGGTCTCACCGTCTCCACGATAGCCAAGGAGGTGCTCTGGCATACTGTCCGGGTTGAAACCGCCCAATCCTATGACGGTACGCTTGCGGATGAACAGGTTGCCCCCATAGAAGTGTTCCGTCCTAGCCGCCGATTCGCCGAGGTCGAGGAGACCAAAGTAGCCGAACCCTCCCACTCCCACCATCCTCAACAACCAGCCCGGAGGATGAGTCTCCCACCGAGGCAGGATGCGACCGACAACCGCGTCTGCCGTTCCGTCCAGCAGGAGCCGCACACCACCCAGCCATTGCGGGGACACGACCATGTCGTCGTCGAGGTATGCGACGTAGTCAGCCCGCGCCTCTCGCGCTCCTCGGTGTCGGCCTTCGTGGAGCCCAAGGCGAGGTTCGATGAAGTGCCTGATTGTGATCGGCAGTGAAGCCTGCTTCTGCTGGACCACAGCAGCGGTATCGTCGGTGGAGGCGTTGTCCACGACGACGACCTCCCAGTCAAACGATACGGGTTCGTGGCGGGAGAGCGAATCCAAAAGGTCCGCGAGGCGGGTTGCCCGATTACGTGTCGGGATGACCACAGTCAGCAACATAGGCATCTACCACGGTTCGGACCATTCTCTCGCTTGAAGCGCGTCAAGGACGAGTGCCACAGGAGGTGGTCCTTTGCGCGTCACCGAGTTTCCACCCAGCCCTGAAGAAATCGGCAGCCCTCCCAACCTCGCGACAGACCTGGACTACGCTACCGCCCGAGCCCGCCACGCGGTCCCCATGCGATTCACCAATCACGAAGTATGGGCGGATCCTCTCAGGCCAAGGCGGCCCGCCTGAGAAGGCGTGCTGACAGTGCGACAAATTTCCGATCCAGCAGCCACACCGTAATGGCATAGACGAGGGCACCCATGGTTATGAGAGCCGCCAAGCCAGCTGCATCAGGCAGCGCCGGAGCTGTCCTGTGAAAGCACCATTTCGCGAGCGCAAGACTGATGCCCATCGCGCTGGCGCCGAGGATGAACGGTTTTCCGTCAGTCCACAGGTAGTACGGTGACCCACCCAAGATTCGCCGGTAGACGATCACATGGATCGGTATGGAGAGCACTGCCACGCCACACCGAACGTAGAGAAAGGTCTCCAGGCTAGACTGCGCGGCAATGAGATAAGCTGGGACATAGTACAGCAACAGGCCAACGCTGAGCTTTGTGTTGACATCCGGCCGTCCCAGGGCTCGGTACATCTCCGGGTTGATACCAACGAGCCAGGAAGACGCGTACCCGAGTCCGATAACGCTCAGCACGAGGCTGAGGCCTTCCCACCCTGCACCGAACAGCACCTCTGCCACTTCCGGTCCCAGAAACAGCAGCCCTGTCCCCATCGGCAGTGCCAAGGCAATGATGAACCGGTTCGCGCCGTGAAAATGTGCCATCAACGATGGCACGTCGTTCTGCAGACGAGAGAATGTCGGATACAGCACAGGGAGTAGGGGATTGAGCACGATCCCGAAAACGATGGTGACGAGCATCCAACCCGTGCGGTACAACCCGAGGTCGTGAACGCCCAGGAACCTGCCGACCAGGAGGCCGTCGCCCCACATTATGAGCCATCCCCCAAGACTCTCGGCCACTACCCACAGGCCGAACGAGCTCAGCTTCCGCGCCAGAGCCAACGGGTACCGCCTGCGTGGTCGCCATCGGCTCGTGCGCCACACAAGGACGAGACTCACCAGCTGTCCTGCCAGCACGCCCGCCACCAGCGCCCACACGCCGAAGCCACGAAGCGCGAGCGGAATGGAGAACACCGGCGCCACAAGGGCGGAAAGGAGCCTCATCCAGAACAGTATCCGGAAGTTGAGCTGACGCACGAACAAGGCCTGCTGGACCGAAATCAGCGATGCCAGCACAACCTGAAGACCGAGCACGCGCAGCACCGGCTCCGACTCAGGACTCCTAAAGAACACCGCAGCGCGCGGCGCCGTGGCATAGATGGCAGCGTACACGAGGACGCCGAGCCCTAGGTTGGTCCAGAAGACAATGTCGGCGGCAGCCTCGGGTGCCTCAGACGTCTGGATCAGGGCTTTGCCCAGACCCGCGTCCCAGAACATCTGAGCGAAGCTGATCACCACCATGGCGGTGGCCAAAATGCCGAAATCGGTCGGCGTCAGGATGCGGGCGAGGATGACCGCGACGATCGGGGCAGCGGTTCGGGAGACGGCCTCCGAAAGCGCTGACCACTTGACAGAGCTCGTAGCCCTCTGCCCTATCTGAGCCGAATCTTCGGCGTGATTCATGCTGGGCTGGAGTCAGGACCGGCGGTCCCCTGGGAAACCCCCGTCAGGTTGACAGACCTGTCATGGCGTTCAAGTGCCCGGCAGCATGCCATCGAGGAACCGGCGAGCGCCGGAATCGTGTCAGTGAACAATGGTGACGCTGCGTACACGAGTCCTTCCGTCGCGGGGCAGTGCGCCGCGCAGAGCCGAGTCGTACGCGTGTCTCCGAGCCAAGCGGATTGAATCAGCCCGCGCGCAGCACGAAGCAGGCGCTCCACGTGTCGCAGCCGAGCGGGCGGCCCGTCAGCCATTCTTCCGCGTGCTCCAGGCGAAACCCACAAGCAGTGGCGAGGAATTGGACTTCCGGCAAGAACAGGTACCGCATCGGGTGGGTCTCGTGGGTTTCCACCACATGCCCTGTCTGCTTGTCGCGAATAAAGACATGGTAGTTCACGGCCACCACGTTCTCATTCGGGTGCATGACTGGTTCTGCGAGGCGCGTGACCTCGATTCGATCGTCGCTCATGCGTTTCACCCGAACGGCCGGTCTATCAGTCAGCACCGCAGGGCCGTACCAGACGTCAAACACAAAGACCCCTCCGGCGTCGAGATGCTCGCGAGCCGTCGTCAGAGTCCCGATCACGTCGTCGTTCGAGACCTGGTACGAGATCACGTGAAACAACGAGATCACGGCGCTGACAGCGAGGTCCAGCCGGACGGTACGGATGTCGCCCCGCACGAAGGTCGGTACGGACCATGCCGCATCGGTCCCAGGCCTTGTGCTCACGAGGCGTTGCGCACACTCTAACATCTGGTCGCTGCGCTCTACCCCGTGGACGACGTAGCCGTGAGCGGCCATCAGCGCTGCATGCTTGCCCGTTCCTGACCCAAGCTCCAGAATCGTCTTTGCGCCCGGACGCCATCGCTGAACCAGCGCATGCACGTAGTCGGCTTCCGCGGCGTAGTCCTTGTCTCTATAGAGGAGGTCATAGTAACGAGCATAATCAGCGAACACCTCGCCGTCGCTCATGAGCCGGTCTCCTCGAAGCGCGTCTTGTCACCATCGCCGGCGTAGGGACCCTGCTTCACCTCCACCATCGTCGTTTCCTCCAGCATCTCGAACGAATGGCCGCCGCCGCAGAGCAGGATGAGGTCGCCCTCATTGAGAACAGGCGCACCGACGAACTTGAGGCGCGAGTTGTACAGGTTCACGCGGACCTTGCCGCTGCGGATCCAGAGCACCTCCTGGGTGTACATGACCTGACGGCTCACCGCGTTGTGGACGTGGGCAGCGATCCGCTTCCCCTTGGGGTGACGCATCACAGCCACCTGCTGGGAGAAGCTGGCGGGAGTCAGGAAGTGGATCCCCGGCTCGTCGAATTCCGCCCTGATGATCAGCGCGATCGGCTCAAGGCCGTCAACGATCGACTCAACTGGCGGTGTCTCCATCGTCCTGCCCTTCCATTTCTAGGCTCTCGTCGCCGTCCTCCGATTTCGGGCGGAGGCCCACACGGCGCTACGAGAGCACCCGTCTCACCGCCTGGATGACGGCCTGGATCTGCGCGTCAGTGAGCGATTGACCGCTGGGAAGGTACAGACCCCTCCGGGCGATCCGCTCCGTTGTCGGACACTGGGCATTCCGGAACAATCCCAATCGGCTGTAGACCGGCTGCTCGTGCATCCCAAGGAAGAAGGGCCGCGTCTGCACGCCTTCTGCAGCCAGGCGGGCGGCAAACTCCCTCGCCTCGAACGGGACGTCGTTCTGCAAGACAACCGCATACATCCAGACAGCGCTCCTAGCCCAGTCTTCTACGAACGGCAGGTCGAGCCTGAGTCCTCTCAGGCCATCGGTGTACTGGCGGGCCATGCGTCGCTTTCGCGCGATTACCTCGTCGATGCGCTCGAGTTGTGCGCACCCGATTGCGGCTTGCATGTTGGTCATCCGGAAGTTCCAGCCGCGGTCCTCGTGTGCGAAGCGATCCAGCGTGCCGAAGCACAGGTTCCGTCTTGCGCGCAGGCGTCGCGCGATGTCCTCATCGTCAGTGAGCACCATCCCCCCTTCGCCGCACGTGACGTTCTTGTTCGCGTAGAACGAGAACGTGGACACGTCGCCGAAGCTGCCGCACCGCCGCCACGTCCCTCCGACCAGGCACTCCGAACCGTGAGCTTCAGCCGCGTCCTCGATGACATACCACCCCCACTCGTGGCACAGGGACAGAAGGGGCTCCATGTGGACAGGATGCCCATAGATGTGGACGGGCATGACGGCGGCCGTCCTGGTGGTTGCGACCCGTCGCAGAACATCGACGTCGAGGCAATACGTCCGTGGGTCGCAGTCAACGACAACCGGCACGAGGCCGTTCCGGAGCACCGCTTCCGCGCAACTCACAATCGTGAAAGAAGGGAGGATCACCTCCGCCCCCCCCGGCAGATCGAGGGCTGACACCGCGAGCTCGAGGGCGACGGTACCGTTGCACACGGCGACGCCGTGGGCGCGCCCGCAATAATCTGCCCATCCCTTCTCGAACCTCTCGATGTACTTGCCGGCCGAGGAGATCCACCCGCTGCCGATGCAATCGAGCACATACTCTGCCTCGCGCCCGCCCAGCAGGGGTTCATTCACAGGAATGGTCGGCATCGCAGGTCCTTCGCGTGACAGCCGCAATCGTGACAGCGTAGACGCTCAAGCTCCACACCAGCCGTCGGCAGGTCTGGCGGCCGCAGGGGCTGGCGTCGATAGCTACACGTCTTCACTACGCTGACCGTTGGCAATACCCATGCAATCCGGCAGCGACGTGCGACGAGCACTCAGTGAATCGGCTGCGGACTCTCGGACGCCCTGTCCCCGCCGAGTCCCTCAAGTGTCTGCGGTGCGTGGCGTTGGTTGGATCCGACGGCCCGTGACGGCGAAAAGGTGGGGACACACCGCGCGAGCAGAGACTCGATCTCTAGCCCATCGCCACGCCCGACCGCGGCGTCCAGTGCTTCGAGGAGCGTGGTCAGCTCGGCTGCCGTGTGCACCTCGTGCTCACTGACCTTCAGGATCTCCGGATTCGCGGTCGCGTCGACCTCGGCGTCCGCCTCCCACACCGCCTCCTGTATCTTCTCGCCTGGCCTCAGGCCGGTGAAGGCGATAGGAATCTCCTCCGGCGACAAGCCCGAGAGCTTGATCAGGTCGCGTGCGAGATCGACGATCCGAATCTGTTCGCCCATGTTGAGGACGAGCAGCTCCCCTGCTGTCCCCATGCCGCCCGCCTCGATTACCAGGTGCACCGCCTCGGGGATTGTCATGAAGTAGCGACGCACCTCCGGGTCCGTCACCGTGACTGGGCCCCCGCGCTCAATCTGCTGCTTGAAGATTGGCACGACGCTGCCCCGGCTTCCCAGTACGTTGCCGAACCGTACGGTCACAAACGGGCGTCCGGTGCGCCGGGCGGCGTCGCGCACGATCATGCCGGCAAGCCGCTTTGTTGCTCCCATGATGCTGGTCGGCGACACCGCCTTGTCGGACGAGATCAGCACAAAACGCTCGCAGCCACTCGCGACGGCCGCTTCGACAACCGACTGCGTGCCGAACACGTTGTTGGACACGGCCTCGGCCGGGTTGGCTTCCATCAGCGGCACGTGCTTGTGCGCTGCAGCGTGAAATACGATCGCCGGCCGAAACCGCGTGAAGACCTCACGAATCCGGGAACGGTCACGAATGTCCGCGATGACCGGCTCGAAGGTGACGGCCGGGAACTGGTCGCGCAACCGGAAAAGCGCCTCGAAGATGCTGTTCTCGCCGTGCCCGAGCAGCACAACGCACGCAGCCCTCGCGTGCGCGGCCTGGCGGCACAGCTCGTATCCGATCGAGCCGCCTGCCCCGGTTATCAGCACGGTCCTGCCGGTGATGTAAGAACTCGCCTTGACCTCCCCGAGGACCTGGCTGCGCCGCAGCAGGTCGGCAATCTCGACGTTGCGCAACCGGCCGACGCTGACGACGCCGTCGAGCAACTCGAAGACGCCGGGGATCGTTCGGGAGGGCACGCCGGCCAGCCGGCAGCGCTCCGCCACGGCCCGCACCACCACGCCGGGCTCGCGCGGCATCGCGATCACCGCCTCGTCGACCCGCTGCGTCTTGACGACGTCGCCGAGTGCGGCGATGTCGCCGAGCACCGGCAGGCCAAGAATCCGCTTGCCTACCTTGGTCCGATCGTCGTCGAGGTACCCAACAGGCTGCATGCCAAGGTGCGGGTTCCGATGCATTTCCCGCACGACCATCGACCCCGCATCGCCGGCGCCGACCACCAGAACACGCTTGGGCGCCTTCACCTTCTCGCCGTTTCCGTTGCCGTCTCGGGCTCGTTGCCGTGCTTCCGCGATCACCCGAGCGGATAGTCGCATCCCGCCGATGAGGACGAGGGTGAGCAGCCAGTCGATGAAGATGACCGCCCGCGACAGCCCACTGAACAGCCCCGCAACCTGCTCCAGACCAACCACAACCGCGAGGACGACCGACGAGGTCGATACCGCCAGGAAGACCGCCGCCATATCCCGGATGCTCGCGTACTTCCAGTACCGCGCGTAGATTCCGAACGGAAAGAACGCAAGAGGCTTGACGAAGAGCGCTGCCAGGAGGTACGGGAAGAACTCGCCCCGGCGGTGGACGAAAAGCCAGTCGAAGCGCAGGACGAACGCGCCGTAGGCCGCCACCGCAATCGCAAGCAGATCTAGGAGGAGGAAATACCGATTACGCATCGCGGTTCCGGCCAACAGAAAGCGACGGCCAGGTCAGCGCATGAGACCTGGGTAAACCTCCGGACCCTCAGTCACACCGAACCGACAAGCATCCACGGTCCGGCATCACCGACCTCCGACCTCACGCCGCGGGCTCGAGTACCCGCGTCACATCCGGTGCGCAAGCGCTTTCGGCGTGGCGGTCAGCCGCGCCACGTCGGCGTCGACCATCATCGCCACCAGCGCCCCGAAATCCACCGTCGGCGACCACCCCAGCACGGTCCGCGCCTTGGTCGCATCGCCAATCAGGTGATCCACCTCGGCCGGACGAATCAGCTTCGGATCGGTCCTAACGTAATCCTGCCAGCGCAGCCCGACGTGCCCGAACGCCACCTCCACCAGATCCCGCACGGAGTGCGCCACGCCGCTCGCCACCACGAAGTCCTCGGGCTGCTCCTGCTGCAGCATCAGCCACATCGCCCGCACGTAGTCGCCGGCAAAGCCCCAGTCGCGGCACGCATCCAGGTTGCCGAGCGACAGCGAGTCGGCCAGCCCCAGCTTGATGCGCGCAACGCCGTCGCTCACCTTGCGCGTGACAAACTCGAGGCCGCGCCGCGGGGATTCGTGATTGAACAGGATCCCCGAACACGCGAACAGGTTGTAGCTCTCGCGGTAGTTGACCGTGATGTAGTGCCCGAAGACTTTCGACACGCCGTACGGGCTCCGCGGGTGGAACGGCGTCAGCTCGTTCTGCGGCACCTCACGCACCTTGCCGAACATCTCGCTCGACGATGCCTGATACAGCCGGATCGACGGATCGACGTGCCTGATCGCCTCGAGCACCCGCGTCACACCCAGTGAGTTGAACTCCCCTGTCAGCAACGGCTGATCCCACGAGGCGGGCACGAACGACATGGCCGCCAGGTTGTAGAACTCGTGCGGCCGGACGTCTTCGATCAGGCGGATGATCGACAGCTCATCGAGCAGGTCGGCAGGCCGAAGCTCGAGACGATCGACCAGGTGCTCGATGCGCTCCAGGTTCGGCGCGCTGGACCGCCGGACGACACCGACGACCCGATATCCCTTGTCGAGAAGAAGTTCTGCGAGGTAGGAACCATCCTGTCCGGTAATCCCGGTGATGACGGCGCGCTTGGTCATGAGGTTGAAAGGCCGCTCGCCTTGCGGGACATCATCTTATTGCGTTTGGATGCGGGCGGTCAAGAAATCAGGACGAAACTGTGAAGCACAAGAGGGGCACTGGAAAGGCACGGAGGGGCACGGGAGAGGCTCGGAGAAGCACGGAGAGGCTCGGAGAGGCAGGGGACAGGCATACTGCAGTCGACGGTCGGCAGTCGGCAGTCGGAAGTCAGTCAGCAGTCGGGAGTCAGTCGGCAGTCGGGAGTCAGTCGGCAGTCCAGGGTCGGCCAGCAGGCCCAGAAAAAGGAGACACGCCGGATTGGGCGACGGTCAGACGCGCTGAGCGAGGTAGCGGCTGAGCGCGTCCTGCCACGGCGGCATGGCGAAACCAGCGGCCGCCAGCTTCGCGTTCGACAAAGCACAGTACGTCGGGCGGGCCGCGCGCATCTTCACGTCGGCCACCGGCACGGCGGTCAGCTGCGCGTCAACCCGCAGCACCCGCGCGATCTCCTGCGCAAGCTCGAACCACGTGCAGATCCCCGAGTTCACAGAGTGGTAGAGCCCTGCAGGCGCCCCGCGCTCCAACAAGTGCCGTGTCGCTGCCGCAACGTCGACGATATAACTCGGCGTGACGGTCCGATCGATGAACACCCGCGCCTCGCGGCCGCCGGCAATCGCATCGATGATCTTGTCGACACTCGACCGCTTGCCAGGCGCATCCCCCGTCACGCCTCCAAACAGGCTCTCGACGCGGAGAACTGAGTACCGTCCCGCGTCGCGCGCAAACCACTCGCCCAGCAGCTTCGAGATGGCGTAGTAGCTCTGCGGCTCCGGCTTGTCCTCTTCGGTGTAGGGCCTGTCGGCCTTGCCGTCGAACACGAAGTCGGTCGAGTAGTGCACGAGCGCCGCCCCAACCTCGCGCGCAGCCGCGGCCAGGGTCCGCACCGCAAAGGCGTTTACCTCGAGCGCCTCGACGGGGTGATCCTCGGCGCCGTCGACGTCCGTGTAAGCCGCGCAGTTGACGATGGCATCGGGCCGCTCGCTGCGGACCCGAGCCATGACGTCCGCATGCCGGGTCAAATCGAGGTCCTCGATGGTCAGGGGCACAACGGTGTGGCCGCGCGCGAACTCGCGCACCATCGCTGAACCGAGCTGGCCGACGGCACCGGTGATCAGAATACGCATGCTGTGCTCGAATAAGACGGCTCTTCGCGAACGGTGTGCTGCCTGGCAAGGCGAAAGCCTTGCCCTACCGGGGCGCCATGCCCTGCCTGGCAAGGCTGAAGCCTTGCCCTACACGACCTTAAACGCCCTCATCTTCTCGTCGTCAAACACCCCTTCCCAACGGGCGACGATGACGGTCGAGATGCAGTTGCCAAGCATGTTCACGGCCGTGCGGGCCATGTCCAGCACCTGGTCGATGCCCAGGATGATCGCGGCTCCTTCGAGCGGCAGGCCGAACTGCGTCAGCGTCGCCGTCAGCACGACCAGCGAGGCCCGCGGCACGCCAGCCACGCCCTTGCTCGTCAGCATCAGCGTGAGCATCATCGCAAATTGCTGCCCGACGGTCATCTCGACGCCAGCCAGCTGGGCCACGAAGACACTGGCCAGCGACAGATGGAAGGTGGAGCCGTCCAGGTTGAAGCTGCAGCCGGTTGGCAGCACGAAGCCCACGATGTTCCTCGGCACGCCGAAGCGCTCCATGACCTCGAGCGCCTTGGGCAGCGCCGCCTCGCTGCTCGCGGTCGTGAAGGCGATCAGGACGGGCTCGCGCACCGCGCTCACAAACTTCAGGAACGACACACGCACAAGTACCGCAAAGCCGCCAAGGACGACGACGACAAACGCCAGCAGGCCGCCGTAGGAAACCAGCACCAGCTTGCCGAGGGTGTACAGGATGCCCAGCCCCTTGTCGCCCACCGTGTAGCCGATCGCCGCCATCACGCCGACGGGCGCAAACCACATGACGTAGCCGGTGAACTTGAACATCAGCTGAGCGACGCTGTCGAAAAACTCAAGGACCGGCTTCCCCTTGTCGCCAATGGCGGCGAGCGCGATGCCGAAGAAGATCGAGAAGACCACGAGCTGCAGGATGTCGCCGCGGGCCATCGCGTCGAAGATCGACGTCGGGAACAGGTGCACGAAGAGGTCCCACGCGCTCTGCTGCCGCGCGGCCAGCGCCGCCAGATCCGCGGTGTCGGCGGCCACGGCCATCTCCACACCGCTTCCCGGCTGGAACCAGTTGGCAAGCAGAAGGCCCCAGAAGAGCGCGATGGTCGTGACGATCTCGAAGTAGATGATGGCCTTGAGGCCAATCCGCCCCATCGCCTTGAGGTCGCCGGTACCGGCAATGCCGACGACGAGCGTCGAGAACAGGAGCGGCGCGATGATCATCTTGATCATGCGCAGAAAGATGTCGGCGAGCGGCTTGATGGAGACGCCGAACGACGGCCAGAGGTAGCCGACGATGATGCCGAGGACGAGGCCGATGAAGATCTGCGTCGTCAGGCTCGGCATCCGCGAGCGCTTCTTAGGCTCGCCCGTCGCCACAGCAGTCGGAGCTGACGTCATGCGCGTCGTCTCTGGTTCCTTGTTCCACGCAGGGGGCTGAAGCCCCCTGCGTGCACGGCGGCCCTAAAGGGCCGCCCTACAGCCACGGCGGCCCTAAAGGGCCGCCCTACAGCCACGGCGGTCCTGAAGGGCCGCCCGAACAGCCCGAGCCAGCGCGGATGCCGGTTATCTCGGCTCGCCCCGGCTGCGATAGAACCCCGCAATCGAGTCCGCGACGTAGCGCAGCTGCTCGTCGGAGAGCTCGCCGTAGATGGGGAGCGCCAACGTCTCCGCCGCGGCGTACTCCGCCTGCGGGAAGTCGCCCGGCCGGTAGCCCAGGTGCGCGAAACACGCCTGCGAATGGAACGGCACAGGATAGTAGATCTCCGTGGCGACGCCAACCGATCCCAGGTGGGCGCGGAGCGCATCGCGCTCGCGGACCCGGATCACGAACTGATTGTAGATGTGATAAGCATCCGGTGATTCCGCCGGCAGCCTCACGTGACCTTCGGCCGCCAGGTCGAGAAACAGCTCGCGGTACCGGCGCGCATTCTTCCGCCGCGCTTCCGTCCACGCGGCTAGATGCGGCGCCTTCACGCGCAGGATGGCCGCCTGGAGCGCGTCGAGCCGGAAGTTGCCGCCGATGACGTGATGGTAGTACTTCGGCTCGGCGCCGTGGTTGCGGAGCAGCCGCACCCGCCGAGCCAGCCCGTCGTCGTTCGTCGTCACGAGGCCGCCGTCGCCGAACGCCCCGAGGTTCTTGCTGGGAAAGAAGGAGAAACAGCCGAACGTGCCGAGGCTGCCCAGGGTGCGCCCCTTGTACCGCGCGCCGATGGCCTGAGCGGCATCCTCGATGACGGCCACACCCGAGCGGCGTGCGATCTCGAGAATGGGGTCCATGTCGGCGCTCTGGCCGTAGAGGTGCACGGGGATGACGGCCTTCGTCCGCGGCGTCACGGCAGCGGCAACACCGGCCGGATCGGCGTTGTAGGTCACCGGGTCGATGTCGACGAAGACAGGCGTCGCGCCGAGGCGGGAGACACAGCCGGCGGTCGCAAAGAAGGAGTACGTCGGCGTGATCACCTCGTCGCCAGGACCGATGCCGAGCGCCATCATCGCGACGAGCAGCGCATCGGTGCCCGACGAGATGCCAACCGCGTGCTGCACGCCGAGCATGGCGGCCAGCTCGCACTCGAGCCCTTCGACCTCCGGCCCCAGGATGAAATGCTGGCTGTCGCACACGCGCGCGATGGCCGCAAGCACCTCGCCGCGGATCGGCGCGTACTGCGCGCTCAGATCAAGAAGCGGAACCTTCATCGTCATGTCGCATCATCCTCTGTCACAGCTCCCGGGGCTGCGTTGCCGGCGCCCCCGCTCTGCGCCGCGGAAAACCGCGGTGTCAAACCCGGCAGCGCTCACTGGCATGCTACACTCAGCCCGTGCTCTCGTCCCTCAAGGAGCTCTGGGCAAGGCGCGAGCTGGTCGCGGCGCTGGCCGGCCGCGACATGCGCACGCGGTACAAAGGCTCGGTGCTGGGCCTGGCCTGGTCGCTCATGCACCCCATCGTCCTCGCCGTCGTCTACACCCTGGCCTTCCGCTACATCGCCCGGATCCCGATCCCCAACTACGGCCTGTTCCTGCTCTCGGGCCTGCTGCCGTGGCTGTTCTTCGCCCAGGCGCTGGGCCTAGCCTCGGGATCGATCACGGACCAGGCGCAACTGGTCAAGAAGCTCGTCTTCCCGCGCGAGGTGCTCCCGCTCGGCGCCGTCGGGGCCCAATTCGTGCAGTTCGCGGTCGCGTACCTGATCGTCATCCCCGCATTTGCCGCGTATCAGGTCGGCCTCAGCCCGGCCATCGCCGTCGTGCCCATCCTGATGGTGCTGCTCCTCGTGTTCGCCTGCGGGCTCGCGCTCGTGACCGCGGCCTGCCAGGTGTACCTCCGCGACACGCGGCACCTGGTCGAGGTCCTGCTGCAGATCTGGTTCTGGCTGACACCCGTCGTCTACACGCTCGACCTCGTGCCGGAACGCGTGCGGCCGCTGTTTCTGGCGAACCCGATGGCGCCGTTCGTCGGCGCATTCAGGGATGCCGTCATCGCCCGCCAACTGCCGGGGCCGACGACGATGGCCGCGCTTGTTGCCCTGTCGCTCGCCGCGTTCCTGGCGGGATACGCGGTCTTCCTCCGCAGCGCGCGCCGGTTCGCGGAGATGGTCTAGGGCGGCCCTGAAGGGCCGCCGTCACGGCGGGGCTGAAGCCCCGCCCTACAGCCCCCTGCGTGTACGGCGGTCCGCGCTGCGATCCGCCCTACTCCACGATGATGGCCGGCTCGGCCCAGAGCGGCTTGTCGTTGCGCGTGTCGTTGCCGCCGTTCGGCAGGCTCGCGTTGGTGTTGAAGATCACGTCAACCTCGCGCCCGCCGTACGCCGACAGGTCAATCGACACCGGCACCCACTGCCGGTCGCCCTTGACCGTACCCGGGTTGAGGTGCTGATTGAGCAGCTCCTCGTACGTCCGGTCCGACACGCCCACTCTGAACAACACGCCGTCGCCTTCCTTGTCCCACACCTCGGGATCCATTCCGATCCACACGCGGAGCGAGGCGTCGTTTGGGACCGTCACCTTGAAGATCAGCCGCGACTCGGGGAGCACCGTGATGGCTCGCTTGGTGACACCGTTGAGGGCGGCCTCGGTCAACGAACACCACTGGGCCGGCGACGGGTCGGCCGGCCGCTTCTCCGCCGCGTCGAACTGCTGGAGCAGATCGATCTGCACCCGCTGGGGCGACGGCCCCGCAAAGTAGAGGACGGCGGCCACCAGCGCCACGGCGGCCACGCCGACGATGATCCAGCGTTCTCGTGTCACGTCTTCACCTGCCTGTGAGGGCGGCCGCGAGGCCGCTGCCAGAAGTTGTCGTCCGCCACGACCATAAAGTATACGAGCGCGATGATCGCCCAGTTGTACAGCACGAGGATGACGAGCGCCAGCGGGGTCGTCCGGAACACGGACGGCAGCCCCACGGCGCCCGCGAGGAAGTTCCGGTAGCGGCTGGCCGCCCGCGCCGTGAACGCGAGGTCACCCCACTGCTCACGCCCGTCGATCGACAGCCGCCCGGGCTGGAGCGCGTCGTCACTGAAGGCCTCGAGCGCCAGGCCGGGGGCCGACGGCCGGGGCAGCCTCAGGTCGAATCGGTACGTCGTGCCGCGCGACATCCGGACGGGCGGGAAGCTGAAGGTGTGCGCCCGCCGCCCGCGCACCTCCACGTGCTCGGTCCAGCGGAACAGCTCGACGAAGTTCCCGCGCGTGCTCATCAGCAGCTCGCACGTCAGGTCGGCCGAGACCGTCGCGTCGCTTGCGCGGAAGCCGAGCGTCAGCGCCTCCAGGCCGTCGGCGTGCGCCACGAACGTCTGCGAGATGCGCCAGCCTTCGCCCAGAGCTCCCAGCACCAGCGGCCGACTGCCCGAGACAACCATCGTCTGGGGCGCAAACAGCAGCCAGGCCTCGACGAGGAGCACGACGGCGCACGCGCCAGAAAACCAGCCGAGGCGGCGCGAAGTGATGCGCCCCCGCACGCGAAGCGCCAGGCGAGAGAGCAGCGAGGTCACAGGGTCGAACATGCGGCGTGTAGACAGCGCGTCGAGGTTCCGGGCCGCGGGAGCGGTATGGTACCATTGCCCGTTGATCCGGGCAAACAGGAGGCCTCAGGCGTGCCAGAATCCCCCGCCGTCTCGCTGCAGCACGTGGGGAAGCAGTTCAGCCTGCGGCACCGGGGCCCGGAGGGACTCAAGGAACACGTCCTCTGGTGGGCGCGCGGCCAGCGCGTCGAGCGCGAGCCGCTGTGGGCCGTGCGCGATGTGACGCTCGAGGTCGGCCGGGGCGAGATGCTCGGCCTGATCGGCACGAACGGCTCCGGCAAGAGCACGCTGCTCCAGATCATCGCCGGCATCTACCCGCCCGATACCGGCTCGGTTGCCGTCAACGGCCGCCTGCGGGCCCTGCTCGAGCTCGGCTCGGGCTTCAGCCCCGATCTGAGCGGCCGCGAGAACATCTTCCTCAACGCCTCGCTGCTGGGATTCAAGCGCGCCGACATCCGGCGGCGGTTCGACGCGATTGTCGGGTTCGCGGAGCTCGAGCGCTTCATCGACATGCCGCTCAAGACGTACTCCTCCGGCATGCAGGTCCGCCTCGGCTTCGCGACAGCCATCCACCTGGACCCCGAGATCCTGCTGCTCGACGAGGTCCTGGCAGTTGGCGACGACCGGTTCCAGCGCAAGTGCCTGACCCGCATCCGCGAGATCCGGGAGTCCGGCGCGGCCATCGTCTTCATCTCCCACGATCTCGTCAGCGTCGAACAGCTCTGCGATCGCGCGGGGCTGATCGACGATGGGCGGCTGGTTGGAGAGGGCGATCCGGCGACGGTGGTAGGGCAGTACCGCGCGCGGCTAGCCGGGACGACGTCGCCGCTGGGGCTCGGGTCCCGCTGGGGAAACGGCCTGGTGCGGATTGGACAGGTGCAGACGATTGGCCCCGGCGGACCGGCGCCGACCGTCAGGACGGGAGAGCCGCTGACGATCCGCATCGAGTTCGAGGCGGCGGAGCCGGTTTCGCGCCCCGTCGTGGGCCTGGCCCTCCGCAAGCACGACGGCACGCTGGTCACCGGCCCGAACACGCGGATGTGCGGCGCCCCGATCGCCGAGCTGCGCGGATCGGGCGCGGTCGAGTACCACGTGCCGCGCGTGCCGCTGCTGCCGGGCACCTACCGCCTCGCCGTGTCCATCTACGACGAGCCGCTCTTGAACGCGTACGACCACTGGGAAGGATGCGCGGATCTCACCGTCGTCGAGGGCGGCACCTTCGAGCGCTTCGGCGTCGTGTCGTTCGACGGGACGTGGCGGGTGACGGTCGTGTAGAGCGGGGCTTCAGCCCCGCTGTGTGGCCGGGGGCTTGAAGCCCCCGGGCCTACGGCGGACCTCAAGGTCCGCCCTACGGTGGTTCACGTCGCGGTACTGTTGCCTGGCGAGGCTCGCCGCCCCCCGACGTACAGCCGGTGCTCGCAGCGGTCAGGCAGCAGCGCCGCGACCAGCCGATCGAAGGCGTTCGAGAGCATCGAGCCCGCGACGAACGCGAGCGGCCGTTCGCCGGCGAGGAAGTACGCGTAGACCGGCAGCGCCTGCAGGAGCAGCGAGTAGTCCTTCTGCCGCTCGACCCGGAACGCCGCCCGTAGCGCTTGATCCATCTCCGCAATCGCCCTGTCCTCGTTCGGCGACGCCTGCCAGTCGGTGCGGCCTGTGGGCCGATAGCGGCGTTTGATGAGGGGCAGGCACAGGCGGTCGAGCGCGACCGCCAGCTTCCCCAACTTCGGCGGCCTCAGCCGGCGGTGCTCGAAGATCACGATCCGACCCTCCGGCCTGAGCGCCTCGTGGACGCAAGCCAGCACGGACGGCAGATCCTCGAAGTGGTGCAATGCCTGGAAACCGGCGAACAAATCGAAGGCGCCTGGCGCGAGCGGCAGGCTGAGGCTCGACGCGTGAACGTACTCGGCATCGACCCCCTGCGCCATCGCGTAGTGCTTCGCGCGCACGAGCGCTTCGAGGGCGGTGTCCTGGCCGACCGCCGAGGCGCCGCGCCGCGCCAGCTCCAGCGTCAGCCAGCCGGCCCCGCATCCCAGCTCAATCGCGGAGCAGCCACGGGGGATCGCCCCCAGCACCTCGTCGCTGAAGAAGTCGCGGTAGTGCGGCTCGTGCCAGTGCTCGTACCTCCCCCACCGTCCGAGCCGGACCGTCTGCAGGATGCCGTGGAAGATGAGCGGCGCAACCTCGAGGCGGGAATCCTGAAAGTACCGGTAGCCGAGGTCGTCGTAGTAGTTGTAGAAACCAGACCAGTACTGGCCGTCGGCCAGCATCCGCCGCTCGGCGTCGTTCATCCGGCCATCGTCAAAAAACGACGGCACGAAGCGATCAATCGGAAAACGCGCGCCGCACGGACACCGAATCGCGCCGGATTCGACCTCACCATCGCGCTCGACGGCATCGCAGACGGTCAGCCCCTTCCCGCGGCACCACGGACACGCAAGCCGGCCGAGCAGTTCGCGTTTCAAAGCGCTACTTCTTGCCGACGATGCGCGGCTCGCCCCAGACGGAGAAGTCGTAGGCGGTGTTGGCGTCGCCCGGAGGACCCGGATCGGTGTTGAAAATGACCTGTACGCGTTTGCCGGCGTAGGCCGACAGGTCCAGCGATGCCACCTGCCACTGGCGGTCCGACTGGTTCGCAGTTGGCATGACCACCCGGCGGAGCAGCTCGTCGTACACGCGCCCATCGGAGATGCCGATCCTGAACTGGGCGCCGTTCGAGTCGGTCTTGTCCCACGAGTCCTCGCGCATCCCGTACAGGGTCTCCAGGCGCGCCTCGTTCGGGATCGTCACCGACCAGATGATGCGCGCTTCCGGCGTCGCGAAGATGCACCGCTTGCGCTCGCCCGCGATGGAGACCTCTTCCAGGGCAAATGCCATCTCGAGCGACGCCGCGTTGGTGCGCTTCTCGGCCTCGGGGAACGACTCGAGCAGATCGATGACCACGGCGGAGCCGCCCAAACGGGTCCACAGGAATACCGCCGCTGCGATGATCACGATTGCCAGTGCGATGAGCCGGTACCAAGTCTTGTGCACGCCTGCTCCCGGGTGAAGATCGATTATGCTAGCATCGCGATCCAGCTCCAGCAACCCGCGAGTCTTCGTCCGGCGCCAGACGGTGCGATGGCGTGGTCGGTGTCAGACGTGAAAAACCTGATGATTCAAGACCTGACCCCCACGGTGGTGACCCCCACCGTGATCATCACGCACGAGGCCATCGGCGAGCGGATGGCGGGGCCGGCGATTCGCGCACTCGAGCTGGCACGGGCGCTCCGGCCCGAGGTGCGGACGATTCTGGCGACGCCGTTCCCGGTTGGACGCGACACCGGCCCGGTCGAGACGCGCCGCTACGCCTTCGACGATCCCGCATCGATGGATCGGGCGGTTGCCGGCGCCGGCGTCATCCTCGTCCAGGGCTTCACGCTCCACAAGTTCCCGGCCCTCGCCGCGCACGACGTCCCCATCGTCGTCGATCTCTACTGCCCGTTCCACCTGGAGAACCTCGAGCGCCGGCGCCTCGTCGAGCCGGACGCCGCAGCGCGCCGGCACGCGGCGCAGGTGGATCTCGACGTGCTCACGACACAACTCCACCGAGGGGACTTCTTCCTGTGTGCGAACGAGCGCCAGCGGGACTACTGGCTGGGGATGCTCACCGCTGCGGGCCGGCTCACGGCTGACGCGCTCGAGCGAGATGCCGCGGCTGACTCGCTGATCGCGGTCGTCCCGTTCGGCGTGCCGGCGGCACCGCCCGAGTCGGGCCCTCCAGCAGTCAAAGGGGTCGTCGCCGGCATCGGGCCGGACGACCGGCTCGTCATGTGGGGCGGATCGGTCACCGACTGGCACGATCCGATCACGGCCATCCGCGCCGTGGCGGACGCGAGCCGCGAGATCCCACAGCTGCGCCTGGTCTTCCCGGCCGGCATCCCGAACCCTGAGCTGCCGCCGATGCGCGCCCTCGAGCAGGCGCGGCGCGAGGCGGATGCGCTCGGCCTGACGGGTCGCCACGTCTTCTTCGTCGACTGGATCCCGTACGACCGCCGCGCGGCGTACCTGCTGGAGGCCGAGATCGGCATCAGCGCGCACCAGAGCTCGCTCGAGACGCGGTTCGCGTGGCGGACGCGCATCCTCGACTACATCTGGGCGGCGCTGCCGGTCGTCTGCACGCGCGGCGACTCGCTGGCGGACCTGGTTGAGCAGCGCGGCCTCGGCATCGCGGTCGACCCCGGCGATGCGACGGCGATGGCCCGCGCGTTCGTGCGGATCCTGACCGACGATCGGTTCGCCGGCGATTGCCGTGCGCACCTCGCCGCCGCGCGCGAGCGCCTCCGCTGGCGCGACGCGGCGGAGCCGCTGCGCCGGTTCTGTCTGGCGCCATCCCGATCGTCTCGAGCCGCCGATGCGCCGCTCCCGGGATGGCGGATGCGCGCCGGCAACGCGGCACGCGCGCTCGGCTGGAGGCGCCGCCGGTGAGCACGCCGGACGTCTCAATCCTGATCGCCAACTGCAACGGGCGCCACCATCTTGAATCGTGCCTGCCCTCGCTGGAGGCGCTGACGTACCCGCGCGAGCGGGTCGAGGTCATCCTGGTCGACAACGGGTCGGCAGACGACTCCATCGAGTGGACGGGCAGACACTTCCCGGCCGTGCGGGTTGTGTCATTCCCGAGAAACCTCGGGTTTGCGCCTGCCTACAACCGCGCCGCCGCGCAGGCGCAGGGCGAGTTCCTGGTCTTTCTGAACAACGACACGCGCGTTGACCCGGGGTGGCTCTCCGCGCTGGTCGGCGCGGCCGAGCGTGAACGGGCGGCGTCGGTCGGATCGCTCATCCTCGGCTGGGACGGTGCTGCCGTGGATTTCGCCGGCGGCGTCACATCGCTTGTCGGCCACGCCTGGAGCGACCACGAGCGCCAGAAGGCCGACGGGCTGAAGGACCTGAATCGCGAGCTGCTCTTTGCCTGCGCCGGATCGATGCTCATCCGCCGGAGCGCGTGGGACGAGGTCGGCGGCTTCGACGCCGACTACTTCGCGTACTTCGAGGATGTCGATCTGGGCTGGCGCCTGTCGCTGCTGGGCCATCGGATCGTGCTGGCGCCGGACGCCGTCACCTATCATCGCCAGCATGGCACCTCCGGCGCCTGGGCCTTCTCGCCGCGGCTGCGCCTCTACGAGCGCAACGCGCTCGTCACCATCTACAAGAACCTCGAGGACGAACACCTCGCGCGCGTGCTCCCCGTCGCACTGTCGCTGACGCTGGCGCGAGGCCTGCGGTACTCGTCGCTTCCGCCGGACCGCTACGCGTTCGGCCGCGCCGCGCCGGACATCGTGCCGGTTGCGCCTCAAACGATTGCCACCCTGCTCGCCATCGAAGAGTTCGGCACCTCGCTGCCGGCACTGCGCGCCAAGCGCGAAGCCGTCCAGCGCACGCGGCGCGTCGCAGACAGGGATCTCTGGCCGCTCTTCCGCGATCCGCTCCGCGTGCACGCGCTTGGCGATCCGTACGAGTCGGCCGCGCGGACGCTGTACGAGACGTTTGGACTGGACAAGCTCGTTCAGAACGGAGAGGCACGGAGAGGCACAGGAGAGGCGGAAGGCGGAGGGCGGACCTTGAGGTCCGCCGTGCCAGCCGGGGGCTTAAGCCCCCGGCCCGACAGCGGGGCTGAAGCCCCGCTCTACACTGGCAACGACCGCACGCCGTCAGGTGCCAGCCGGCCCCCCTGTCCCCTCGTCTCCGTCATCGTCCTGACCGCGCTCGGCCCGAAGCACCTTCCCGCCTGCCTTGCCTCGCTTGCGGAGCAGACGTACCCGGCCGACCGTCTCGAGATCCTTGTCGTCGACAACGGCTCGGCCGAGGACCCGACTGCCTGCGCCGCCCAGCATGCGCCGACCGCGCGGGTCATCCGGCTGCCGTCGAACACCGGCTTCTGCGCAGGGAACAACACCGGCGCGCGTGAGGCGCGCGGCGACCTGCTGGTGTTTCTCAACGACGACACCCGCGCCGATCCGCACTTCGTCGAGGCAATGGTCGATGCGGTCGCGAGGCGCCATGCTGCTGCGGTCGGCGCGCTGATCCTGTCCTGGGACGGCAAGCGTATCGACTTTGCCGGCGGCGGCATGAACTTCCACGGGAAAGGCTTCCAGACCGACGTCGATTCCGCAGACATCGCCCGGTTCCGGACGGAACGGCCGATTCTGTTCCCGTGCGGCGCGGCGATGCTCATCGGGCGCGACCTCTTCCTCGCGATGGGCGGCTTCGACGAAGAGCTGTTCGCCTACTACGAGGACCTGGCGCTCGGCTGGCAGGTGTGGCTGCGCGGCGGTGAGGTCTGGTTCGCGCCGGGTGCGATCGTGTACCACCTGCACCACGGAACATCGCGCGAATGGAAGGCCTCGGCCCGGCTCTGCTACGAGCGCAACGCCCTCATCAACATCTTCAAGTTGTACGAGCCGGCGACACTCGAACGTGTCCTGCCCGCGGCGGTGATCCTCGCCGTGGAGCGGGCGCTCATGGCCGCCGGGCTGGCCGCCGTCGCCTACGAGCACAAGATCCCGCGCGCGTCGAAGCTCCGGCGCTTCTACTGGCGCCTCAAGCCCAGGGCCGTCGGCCGCCTGATCAAGGGCGAGCTGGCTGGCCACGGCGCCCGCCTGAACCTCGGCGTCATCGGCAGCCTCCGCGCGGTCGGCGCCAGCGGTCTGCTCAAAACGGCAGCCGCCCTGGTCAGGTTCCTGTTTACCGACACGCAGGCGCGGCTCCTCGTCCGCTGGCAGTACTTCATCGAACGCGGCAGCCAGGAGCGCAGCTTCGACGCCCGGCCGGAGGAGGTCAGCGGCACGAGCGGCGCCATCCTCACCGCGCTGGACGAGTTCGTGCGCCGGCTGCCGGCGGTGGCGGATTCCCGAGGCTCGATCCAGCAGGCGCGTGCGCGGCAGGACGCGGACATCGTCCGTCAGTTCCCGCGGCACTGGCTTGATTCCGACGTCACCGGCCAGCAGTGGGATTACGAACAGCAGGTGCGGACGCTAGTGACAAACCTCGGGGTACGGGCCTTGTCTCAGCAATGGGGCGCTCCCCCCCTCGAGACACCGCGCGACCGGGTCAGGTCATGAGGCGCATCAGGGCATTTCTCCGAAGAGCGGCAACGCGCGTGCTGGGGCGCGACCTCCCTCCGCTCGATCGCGAGCTCATCGTACACGCCTATCTCAACGGAGCCGGCATTGAGATCGGCGCACTCTCGAGTCCTCAGAAGGTGTCCAAGGGCACCCGCGTCACGTACGTTGATCGGCTGCCCCCGGAAGCGTCGGCCAGGTTTGAGGATTTGAAGGGAGTTGCTCTGAACCGAGTCGACGTCATCGACGATGCGGAGAGCCTGAGATCATTCGCCGACGGCAGCCAGGACTTTGTGATCGCCAACCACCTGCTGGAGCACCTGCAGGACCCAATCTCGGGGCTCCTGGCAATGCTCCGCGTCACGAAACCCGGCGGTGTCGTGCTGCTGTCGGTTCCGGACAAGAGGTTCACGTTCGACGCAGATCGGCCGGTGACGCCTTACGAGCACCTCCTCAGGGACCATCGCGAAGGGCCGGCCTGGAGCGCGCGGCAGCATTTCGAGGAATGGTCCCGGCTGGTCAACAAGCGGGAAGAGAGCCGCGTGGATGAAGAAGTCCGCCACCTGATGAACATCGGGTACAGCATCCACTTCCACGTGTGGACGTGGGTGGGACTGCTGGAGTTCGTGCGGCACGTACGGGATGAGATCGCCTTTGACCTCGAGGTCGCGCTCAAGAACGGCGACGAAGTGGTGCTGGTGCTGCGAAAGCTCCCCTGAACGATCGACGGCGACCGGCGCGGCAACCCGCCAGGCGCAAAGTGAGCGCGGCAAGCTCACGAACCGGGCAGGTACACCAGCTTGACCGGCATGTCCCCCTTCTGTCGTACGCCGTTCAGATATCGCTCGCCCGCCGGGTAAAGATCTCGCGCGTTGTAGAAGAGCGTGACGGCGTTGCCGGGCGCGGAGTCGACCGCGCTGATCGTGAACCGGAATCGCTTGCCTTTCGAGTCGGCCACCGCGGGAAACGAAAACGTCCGCCAGAGGTTGTCGGCGACGTCCTCCATCCGGAACTGCTCCTCGTGCACGACGCGCAGCGGCTCCAGCATCTCCAGCTTGAAGCTCATCGTCCCGCGGTTGACGCGCGCGAAGGTGGCGATTGTGGTCGCCACGCCGTACAGCCTGTTCCGGTTCGCCACAAACGTCTGGCTCCACGAGGCCCCGGGCAGGATCTCGCCAACCACCGCGTTCGGTCTGACGAACAAGCCTTCGATCACGGGCGGCTCCGGGAACAGCGCGCCGGGCAGTTTGCGGTACACCGTGAGCACCATGTTCAGCCCGGGCGCGCGGAAGTGCTCGATCTCTTCGTAAGCCGACGGGAACCACGGTTCCGTGGCGGCCGTGCCCGCCCAGGTGAAGATGGACCCGACCAGGTAGTAGTCCGGCTTGAACCGAGACACCGCCCACAGCAGGTCCTGGTTCGCCACGTGCTCGGCGACCTCCGGCGTGACCAGCCCCATCAGATCGATGAGCCGCCGCTTCGAGAAGTAGCCGATCCGGCCAATCTCCAGGTAGCACACCGAGGCGTCGGGCGGCGTCCGGTTCGCCAGCCACGCGCCGGCGTTGTTGTAGAGGATCTCCCGCGGGTCCGGTTTGCTGCCTATCCACACGCGCGTCGAATCGCTCTCGGACAGGGCCACGGTGCCCATCATCACCACAGCCAGAGCGACCGTGACGATGCGGGCGAGCACGCGCCGGTTGAGCAGCGCGGTGAGGTAGAGGCTGACGGCCGTGATGCCGATGCCCGTCGAGAGCGAGATGCCAAGCGCGAGCGGCACAAGATACCAGTGATAAAACGGGAACCCGAAGAGGGTGAAGAAGGCGACGTGGGCGGCCAGCCAGAGACCGATGAGCCGCCAGACGCCGCCTTTGAGCGCCGCGACGAGGACCCCGTGCCACGCCAGAAGCGCGATCAGCCACATCCGGTAGTCGGCCAGCAGAAACTGCCGGACGCCGCGGGCAAACCCGCGCAGAAAGCCCTCGAACAGCCCCGACCGCCCGTGGGCGAGCTTGGTGCCGAGCGTCCCCGGCAGAACCTGGCCGATGACGAGCCCGGCGAGGACGATCCACGCGAGGCCGATCGCGGCGGTTACGCCGATGGCGCGCCACGTCCCCGGTTTCCGCTTGAGCAGCGCGTCCGCGCAGATGAGGACCGCACCGAGCATCGTTTCGCTGCGGAACAGAATGGCGAGCGAGAGCACGACTGCCGCCGTCGTGAGGCGCTCCATCCGATAGAAGTAGTAACCCGCAGCCATTGCCGCGGCTGCGAGCAGCCACTCGCCACCCCATGAGGTGACGATCATCGGGTTGAGGAAGATGGACAGCCCCGCAGTGATCCCGGCGAGCTGGCCGAAGTCTCTCCGCACGAGGGCGAACCCGAACCAGGCCATGACCGCGATGGCGAAGGCGCTCAACCAGTTCGCCTGCTGCGCGGGATCCCAGCCGGTGACGCGAGCCGTCGCACCGAGCAGCAACCCGTAGCCCGGTGACGTGGTGCCGAGGTACGGCTGTCCCGGGTTGTAGACGAATCCCTGACCCTCCGCGAAGTTGCGCGCGTACCTGAAGGTAATAAAGGCATCGTCGTACGGCGCGGAGCGGTTGGCGAGCGCGCCGCCGAGCCTGACTGCCCCGGCGAGAAGCAGCACCCCCATCCCGAGAGCAACAAGGCGTTGGGTCATGGGTCCTCCGGCGGCCCGATTCTACAACGGGCGTGTGGCCGTGGCGAACGGCAGCCGCAGGTGTGGTATGTCAAGATTGCTGCGCTGTAGTCTATTGATACAGGGTCGCGACGCTGTTGTGTGTCACATTCCTGCAATCCACCAACGGTTTCGTAAGCGGGGCGGAGCGTGATGCGGCGCGAGTGGCGTGAATTGCGCGAGGCCAGCCTGGCACGGCAGTTGCCCAATCCCGCGGGGAGTCTTCGTGTCCCTGTTCCCCATGAGCCCCACGGGTACCCCATGAGCCGACGCACTTCTGCCACGATCTCGTCTTTCGCTGCTCGCCTGATCCTGCTGACTGTCGCTCTTGCCTTCGCGGGCGTGTCAATCGCCACCGCCCAGTCAATCACCGCGCCCGCGAACGGAACGACGCTCAAGGCAGGCACGGACTACGCGACAACGGTCCTGGGCGATCCGTGGGACATGAACAACGTCGAGGACATCGCCCAGTTCCCTCTTGGCACGCAGAACTTCCAGCCGGGCTACGGATTCACAGGCAACGGCACCTGGCAGGGTGTGACGGCCGGCGACTCGTTCACAACGCTGCTGTACCAGGGAATGCCCCTCGGCACCATCCTTTATGTCAACGCGGGTCGTTTCGGCACGACCTTTCCTGTTGCCGCGTCGTACTACCGCAAGGTGACGATGAAGTTTCGCAAGACCGATGCGGGCGAGCTCATGGGCTTCCGCTGGTTCAAGGACTTCGCGTACCAGGACTCGGGCTACATTCTCTTCAACGAGACCATCGGCGTGTCGGGCTGGCAGACGGTGACGCGCGATCTCAGCGGCGCGGGGAGCTGGTCGGGCAGCGTGACCGGCATCCGCGTCGACCCGAACGAGCTGCTGCATCCCGGCATGACGTTCGAGCTGGACTGGCTGCGCCTGACTGCCAATGACGTCAGCACACCGGTCACGTGGGCCGGCGGCAGCTCCACGACGGTTGTTGAGGCCGTTGATGCGGCCGGCGTTGTGGTGGCCACAATCGGCTCGGGCGCAAGCGGCAGCGTGACGTGGTACTACGACGGCCTCCCGCCCGGCGCCTACCGCGTCAGGTTGCGAAGCGGATCGACCGAACAGGCCTCGACGAACATCACCGTCAACAACGCGCCGATCATTCACCTGACGAGCCCGGACGAAACCGGCGGCGCGGACTGGGCTACTGCCGTCAAGGGGAATACGTGGGACATGGCGCCGCCCGATCCCGCGCTCCCCTACTGGTTCGGGAACGATGTCGCGGCAGCCCGCAACGTCTACGGCACCGGCTACTACACGACTGACGGCTCGCGGACGGTGTACGGCGCAATCGGCGTGGGCGGCGATCCGCAGGTCGTCCTTGTCGACGGCACGCAGCCCGCCGTTGACGCGGCGAAATACCATCGGCTCTCGTTCCGCATGCGCGTCGCGCACGACGCCACTCAGGATTGGGCAACGACGCGAATCCTGTGGGGCCCGGATCCCATCCACGCGCACCTGATGAGCGCCACGTGGGACATCATGGTGTGGAACAACGAGTTCCGCACCTACACCGTCGATTTGGCCGCGATCGACTGGAGCTGGGGCGTCGTCTCCGGCGGCACCGGAGGGCTGTGGACCGGCGCAATCCGGCAGGTGCGGTTCGACCCGCTCGAATATCCCATCGACACGCTGTTTGAGATTGACGATGTGAAGCTCGCCGCCGACGCGGAGAACGACGCGAACGGCACCTTCACGATTCGATGGAATACGTCCGGCGGGACGAACCCTCGCGTGGCGTTGTTCTATGACGCCGACCGTGACGCGTCGAACGGCATGACGCCGATTGTCTCGAATGTGAGCGCGGCGGCCGGGAGTTACGCGTGGGACACGAGGTTCGTGACGCCGGGCCTGTACCACATCTACGCGACCATCAGCGATCAGTACGGCAACGCGCAGAGCCGCTATTCCACCGGGCCTGTGCGCGTGGTCGCGGTCGCGCCGCCCGCGCAGGTGCTCCTCACCGTGCAGAAGGCTGGCGGCGGCGCCGGCACGGTCGCCAGCAGCCCGGCCGGCATTTCGTGCGGCAGCGACTGCGCGGAGAGCATCGTCACCGGCACGACCGTGGCGCTGACGGCCACGCCGGCCGTGGGAAGCGTGTTCGGCGGCTGGTCGGGCGATGCGGATTGCTCCGATGGCCGCGTGACCATGACCGCGCCGGTCACTTGCACGGCGAACTTCCTCGTCCCGCTCGTGGGCGAGACGATGGCGGGGAGTCTCGACCTGAACGGCGACACGGCCGGTGATGTGTTCCGCTACAACCAGGCGACCGGCGCGTGGTTCAACGAGTATGCGAACCGGACCGGGGGCTTCACGTCGCAGCAGGGGGCATGGTCAGCCGGGTGGACCGTGCGCGCCGCGGACTTCAACGGCGATGGCGTGTCCGATCTCTTCGTCTACAACGCGGCGACCGGCGCCTGGTTCAAGTGCCTGGCAACGCGGGCTGGCGACTACACCTACGCGGCAGGTACCTGGTCTCCCGGCTGGCAGCTCTTCGCCGGTGACTTCGACGGCAACGGCCTCGCCGACATCTTCGTCTACAACCCGGCGAACGGCGCCTGGTACACATGCCTGACACCGCTCGGCGACGTCGGCGCGTTTTTCTATGTCGGCGGCTTCTGGGAGGCTGGATGGGCCGTCACGCCGGTTGACTTCAACAACGACGCGCGGCTGGATCTGTTCCTCTACAACGATGCGACGGGCGTGTGGAAACGCGCGATCAGCACCGGCACCGGGTCGTACACATTCCAGACGGGTGTGTGGATCGACCATGGCGGGTGGGACGTTTACCCCGGCGACTACGACGGCAACGGCTCGGGCGACCTGTTCATCTTCAGGCCGGCAAGCGGGCAGTGGTACCTGTGTCTGAACAACGGCGCGGGCTTCAACTACATCGGCGGCAGCTGGTCACCGGGGTGGACTGTTCGGACGGGCGACTTCGACGCGAACGGGCGGACCGATATCTTCGTCTTCAGCGAGGCGTGGGGCGCGTGGTACGAGTGCTTCAGCACGGGGGCCGGCTTCACGTACGTTGGCGGCTCGTGGTCTCCCGGCTGGCAGGTGTTTGTCAGCGACCTCAATGGCGATCGGCGCAGCGACGTCTTCGTCTACAACGCCGCGACCGGCGCCTGGTTTCAGTGCCTCTACGTCAGCCCTGGCAATTTCACCTGCAGCGGCGGCAACTGGGGCCCGGGCTGGGCGATCACGGCCGTTCAGTGATCAGTGGTCAGTGGTCAGTGGCCGGTTACCCGCAGCCAACCTGCCGCCGGCCACCCGCCTGTCCCCTGCCTCTTCGTGCCCGTAACCTGTGACGCCGTCATCCGTAGGGCGGGGCTTCAGCCCCGCCGTGATGCAGGGGGCTTAAGCCCCCTGCGTGTACGGCGGCCCTAAAGGGCCGCCCTACGCCTTCCGCCGTACGCCTTCTGCCTGATCAGGTCGCAGCATCGACCGACGACTGATGACTGGTGACTGACTGCCGACCGTCGACTGTCGACTGTCGACTGTCGTATAGTCCATTCCATCTGTCGGCGCCACATGATGCACCCGTCCCGCGCAGCCGTCGCTGCCGGCATCTCGTTCGTCGTCTTGCTGCTCGTCGCTGCCGGCGTGATTCGCACCGTCGCGCAGGCGGCGCCGGACGTCCCTCCCGGTCCGAAGCCTCAGCCGCTCGTCCTCAAGCCGGCCACGCGGATCGAACAGACGTTCTTCATGCCGCCGCGGGAGTTCAGCCAGGTCACCGTGAGGCTGGCGCGCCCCGGCCCGGTGGACGGCCGGCTGCGTGTCGCGGTCGATCGGCTCCTCGGCGCCGATCTGCAGCAGGTGGAGGAGGTCGTCGCCGGGGTCCTCGACCTCCGCGGGGTGCAGGGCGAGGTCGCGGCACTGAGGTTTGCACGCGTCCCCCGCGCCTGGGACCAGTACTTCCGCGTGCGCGTGGAGCTGGCCGAGGGAGGACGCGACGAGGTTGCTCTGCTCGTAAACGCCCGGTCAACCTACCGGCGCGGCGTGTTGCGGGTCGACGGCCGCGAGCAATGGGGCGACCTGGCGTTTTCCGCCGGCTCGCCGGATGGGTCGCTGCTCACCTCGCTGGGCCTCATGCAGGGCGGCGTGCCTGCGGGCCTGCGATCGGGCGCCGTGCTGATCGGTCTGCTCGTGCTGTTCGCGGCCGCGGCGTCAGGGGCCGTGTGGGTCGCGCTCAAGGAACGAACACGGCGGCCGTTGGTGTTGGTCCTCGCGCTCTACCTCGCAGGGGCGGGGCTGTTTCTGCTGGTGACGCCGCCACTCGAGGCACCCGACGAGCCGAGCCACTTCGACTTCGTGCGGTACATCGCGGTCAACCGGAGCCTGCCGCGCGAGCTGCAGCAGAACCGCAGCGCCTGGTACGACACCGAGTGGTTCCAGCCGCCGCTCTACTACGCGGCGATGAGCCCATTGGCCGCGGTCCTCGATGCCCCGGCGGCGTCGCCGTTACAGCAGCGGAACCCGCGCTCACGAACGTACGGCGGCCGCGAGGTCACCCGATACACGCACAGCGAGCCGGCAGCAGCCCCCTTCATCCGGGTGCTGTTCGCGCTGCGGCTTGCCAGCGTCGTCTTTGGCGGCATCACCATCTGGCTGCTCTTCCGGCTCGTCCGCAAGGTGTCAGGCAGCGCCCGCACGGCCGCGCTGGCAACGATGGGGCTGCTGCTTGTGCCCCAGTTCACGGCGATGTCCGCGGTCGTCAACAACGACGGTCTGGCCACGATGCTGGCTGCCGTTGCCGCATGCCTGATCTTCACCGCGGGCCGCGAAACCGGATCCTTGCAACGTACGATCCTGATCGGCCTGGTGGCCGGTCTGGCCATCGCCACGAAACTCAGCACCGCGTTTCTCGTGCCGATGATGGGCGTTGCCCTGCTCCTTCGCTTCTGGCGCGACCCGCGACGGCTCTTCGCGCACGGCGCGGTGTTCGCCGCGTCGGCCACGCTTGCCGGCGGCTGGGTCTTCCTTCGCAACTGGCTGGCGTTCGGCGACCCGCTGGCGCGCGAGTTCACGCTGGCCATTGCCGCGCCGCTGCAGGTGCCCAAGTACCACGCGCTCACCGGCCCGTTCTTCCTGGAACAGCTGCCGGGTTTCCTCTACCGCACGTTCTGGGCGAGCTTCGGGTGGGTGCTGGTCGAACCGCCGAGAGAATCGTGGGTCTGGACGTTGTACCTGTCGTTGACGTTCGCGCTCATCGCGCTGTTTGTCGGCTACTCGGTCCGCGTCGTGCTGGCGCGCGTCGCACCGGAGGCGCGTCAGATAGGGATCACCGCGCTTTCCGGCATCGTCGTCAACTTCGCAGCGTTTCTCTGGTACGCGAGCATCTGGAGCGCGAACCAGTCGCGGTACTTCTACCCCACGCTCGGCCCGGCGCTGCTGCTGATGACGCCGGCGGTCGGCGCGGCCGGCCGCGTGCTTCGGCGCCTCCACCCTGCCCTCGACCGCTGGGTGTACGCGTTGCTGTACGTCGCGCTCGCGGCCGCGTGGCTTGTGGCATTCGAGGCCGCCATACTACGATTCCACTACGGCGAGTGGTCCTGACGCGATCGTCAGAAGAGGTGGGATGAGAGGGAGTGCACGCATGCCCACGGCCAAGCCTCTCGCGTCCAGCGCCCCCACACCGCCTTTCGCCAGCCGGCGCCCCTCCCGTTGGCGCCGCAGGGTGCTGTGGGCGCTCGTCGCGCTCGCGGTCGTGCTTGCGCCCCTGCTGTTCTATGGAGTGTTCTACCTCAGGCCCTACCTGACGCCGATCGATCCCGCGCGGCTGCCGGCTTACCATCCCTTCCGCTCCGAACACGCCCGCGAGCGCTACCTCGCCCACTACGACGCGGTCAGCCAGCGGTGGCCGGTACCCTCGACGACGATGACCGTCCCGACCTCCTATGGCCGCACGTTCGTACGCATCGGCGGGCCGGTCGACGCCCCGCCGCTCGTGCTCCTGCCGGGCGGCGGCAGCAGCCTGCTCATGTGGGCACCCAACGTGACCGCCCTGAGCGAGCGCTACCGCGTGTATGCCGTCGACAGGCTGGGGGATATCGGGCGCAGTGTGTATCTGCGACCGCTCGGAACAAACGCCGACGTCGTGAGGAACCTCGACGAACTCCTCTCCGCTCTACAACTCGGCACCAACGTCCGCCTGATGGGCCTCTCCTTCGGCGCCTGGGAGGCGGCCGAGTACGCGCTCGCGCATCCCGAGCGCCTGGGCCGCATCGTGCTCATCGCGCCGGCGGCCACTCTCTTCAACCTGCCGCCCGACTTCGCGTGGCGTGGCCTGCTGCTGCTGCTTCCCGGTCGTGGCTTCGTGGAGAGCATGATGCGCTGGAGCCTGCCGCATCTGGGAACGGCGGCCGACCCGGCCGGCAGGACGCTCTTTGACTCGCTGGTCGACGAGGCCTATCTCGGCATGCGCAGCTTCGACCTGCGGCAGGCAGCCATTCCGCGGGTCTTGAGCGACCAGGAACTGGCTGCCATCCCGCCGGCGACGCTCTTCATGGTAGGCGAGGACGAGACGCTCTACCCTGCCCGCGATGCGATCGGGCGTCTGGCTCGCGTTGCGCCTCAGGTGCGCACTGAGCTCATCCGAGGGGCGGGACACGACCTGACATGGGTGCAGCGCGAGCAGGTGGAGAAAGTGGTACTCGATTTCCTCCGCTGAGGGCCAGCCCCTCGCAACCCCGCGCAGCACGCGTTCAACGCGGCGCCGGACGTCCCGCCCGGCCCGAAGCCTCTGCCGCTCGTCCTCAAGCCGGCCACGTGGCTTGTGGCGTTCGAGGCCGCCATACTACGATTCCACTACGGCGAGTGGTGAAGGTGCCGTTCGCCGCTGAACGTCGGCCGTGGGGCGGCCCTGAAGGGCCGCCCTACGTTGCGGTGGCATGACGGCGGGGCTGCCTTCGACGTCGCTCAGGCCAGGGAAGCCCCGCCCTACGTTGCGGTGGCGTCACGGCGGGGCTTCAGCCCCGCCCTCCGCTCGTGAGAACAGAGGTTCCCGACACAGGATGGCCTGCCGATCCCAGCGACCGTTCAGCGCCCGGCTGTGCATGGCTCTCGCCGTTTCGACGATGGTCGTGTGGCCGGGCAGCGGCGCACTCACCTCCGCACAGACATCCGGTTTCGCGCAACGCACGTGGTACGACGGCCGTCAGCCCCGCACGGTGTGGATGGCTTCGGACCGACTGGCGGTGGTCTTTGACGCCGCCTCCGTCCCGAAAACCCGCGAAGACGCCGAGCGGCGCGTCAGCCGCTCCGCACCCGGCGCCACGCTCGACTCGCAGCAGGGCGCGCTTGCCATCTTCAGGCTTCCCGATGCTTCCGGCCCTGCGGCGCGGGCGCGCGCGCTCGGCCGCGAGGCCGGCATCCGCCACGCGGGCGCGGTCTTCTATCAGGGCAGCCGAGGATCCGGCAGCCCCCTGGTTCTCTCCGGCGAGATCATCGTCGGGTTCGCCACCGCGGTCAGCGCCGACGATCTCGCGCGCTTCGCGCGGAAGTACGGCGTGACCCTGCTGGGGCCTCTCCAGGCGCCGCCCAACGCGTATGTGTTCGACGCGCGCGCCTCCACTGACTCGCTGGCGCTTGCCAACGCCATCTTCGAGGCCGGCGCTGTCGCCCTTGCGCAGCCGAACTGGATCCAGAGTGCGACACGCCGCTAACGCTCGCCGGCGCGGTCTTGTCGCCGCAGCCTGCGTGCTGGCCGCGGGTGCGTGGGCGTTTGCCGTCCTGGCCCAGGCGCCCTCGGATCCGCTGTTTCCTCATCAGTGGCACCTCAAGAACACCGGCCAGGGCGGAGGCACGGCCGGCGCCGACCTCAACGTCGAGCCGGTTTGGACGGAGTTCCGCGGCTCGCCGAACGAGGTGATCGCTGTTGTTGACGATGGCCTCGAGATCGGGCACGAGGATCTCGCCGCGAACATCATCGCCGGCGTGAGCCACAACTACGTCGACGGCACCTCGGACCCGACGCCGGTCGAGACGTCCGACTCGCACGGCACGAGCGTGGCAGGCGTCGCGGCCGCCCGGGGGTTCAACGAGCTGGGCGTCGCGGGGGTTGCCCCCGCCGCCGGCCTCGTGGGGTTCAACTTCCTCCAGAACCAGCTGCTCTCGAACGAGACGGATGCGCTCAGCCGCAGCAATCAGATCGTTGACATCTACAGCAACAGCTGGGGGCCGGCCGACGGCGGCTACTCGTTCGGGCCGATGCCCGCGGTGGTCGAGGCGACGCTCGCAAGCGGCGTCAGAAACGGCCGCAACGGCCTCGGCTCCATCTACGTCTGGGCCGCGGGCAACGGCTACGGCGCCGACAACTCCAACTACGACGGCTACGCCAACTCGCGCTACGTGCTTGCCGTCTCGGCCAGCACCAACACCGGCGCGCACGCCGTGTACTCGGAGCCCGGCGCGAACATCCTGGTCAACGCGCCGTCGAACGGCGGGACGCTTGGCATCATGACGACCGACCTCGGCGGAGCGGCCGGCTGCAACCCGGGAACCGGCCTGCCCGGCTGCGGGCCCAACCCGATCGCCGATCAGAACTACACGGCGTTCTTCGGCGGCACCTCTTCGGCAGCGCCGGCTGTGTCGGGCGTTATCGCCCTCATGCTCGAGGCGAACCCGGCGCTCGGGTGGAGGGATGTCCGCGAGATCCTCGCCGTCACGGCCGACCAGAACAGCCCGAACGACGGCAGCTGGACGTCAAACGGCGCGGGCTTCCACGTCAGCCACACCCTCGGCTTCGGCCGCGTCAACGCGCAGGCCGCCGTTGCCGCCGCGCGCACCTGGACGAACCTCGGCACCGAGGTCAGCGCCTCGGGCAGCGCCGCGCCGGCCGCGCCGATTTCGGACGCGCCCGGCTTCAACGTTTTCGGCCCTCCGGTCGAAAGCACCGTCGAGATTGCAGACAACATCCGGGTCGAGTCGGCCGAGGTTGTCTTCACGTCGCACGATCACACCTACTGGGGCGATCTCGAAATCGTCCTCCGATCGCCGGCGGGAACCGAGAGCATCCTCGCCGAATCGCACGCCTCCGACCCCGGCCCCTACAACGCCTGGAAGTTCAGCTCGGCCCGGCACCTCGGCGAGTTGGCGCTCGGCGCGTGGACGCTGACGGTGCGCGACGGCGGGCCGCAGGATGTCGGCACCTTCGATTCGTGGACGCTCCGCGTGTACGGCGTCAGAGCCGAAACCCGGATCCCGGTAACAGTCAGCATCACCGGGACGGGACACGTGACCAGCGACCCGGCTGGCCTCGACTGCGACAGCACGTGCAGCGTTCCCTTCCACGCGGGGACCTCGGTCACCCTGTCGCCCGTGCCCGGCCCGGGTATGGTCTTCGGAGGATGGCGCGGCGACGCGGACTGCCTCGACGGCTCGATCACAGTTGCGCAGGCGATAACCTGCACGGCGGCCTTCAGCGCGATCGCCCCGCCGCTCCCGCCGCGCGCGATCGACCTCAACGGCGACAACTCCGCCGATGTCCTCCTCTACAACCCATCGTCCGGCGGCGTGACGTCTGCGCTCGGCGACCGTGCCGGAGCCTTCTCCTTCACGACCCGCGTGTGGGAGCCGGGCTGGGTCGTGACGCCGGCCCGCCTGAACGATGACGGCCTGACCGATTTCTTCCTCTACAACCCTGTGAGCGGCGAGTGGCGCCAGGCGATCGCGACGGGAACTGGAGATTTCGCCTTCACGCAAGGGACCTTCTCCCCCGGGTGGCAGGTCTGGGCCGGTCCATTCCGCGCCGGATCGCCGGACGATGTGTTCGTGTACAACCGGGAACGCGGCGGAGCGTTTCACTGCCTTGTCGACGGACACGGGGGCTTCGAGTCGTACCACTACCAGCCGTGGATTGCAGGCTGGGATCTGCGACTGGGCGACTTCGACGGCGACGCGCTGGCCGATGTCTTTGCCTACAACCCGGCCAGCGGCCACTGGGTCACATGTCTCAATCGCGGTCCAGGCGCATATCTGCTCCGCTTCGGGACCTGGTCGCCCGCGTGGACACTCACCGTCGGCAACTTCGACGGCAACAGCACCGACGATCTCTTCGTCTACAACGAGACCGACGGGCGATGGTACACGTGCCTGAGTGTGGGCGATGGCGGCTTCACGTACTTCGGCGGGTCCTGGTCGCCCGGCTGGAGGGTCTACCGCGCGCGGCTTGACTTCGACGCCTTCGACGACCTGTTCGTCTACAACCCCCACACCGGCGTCTGGTACCAGTGCTTCTCCGGCGGGCTGGGCGGGTTCCGCTCTTACATCGGGGACTTCTGGTCCGCAAGCTGGGAGCTTGCCGTGACCGATCTGGATCACGACGGTCTGGACGATGTGTTTGTCTACAATGCGGCGCGGGGCGAGTACTTCCAGTGCCTCACGGCAACCTCGGGCCACTTCAAGCTGTACCTGCGGGGGTACGCGGCCGCCGGAGCGATCGTGACAGGTACCGCGTACCGCTGAAAACCGAGCAGCACGTCGCTGACTTGCTTTACGACTGCCGCGGGCTGAAGACCAGGAAGTAGACCAAGCCAAAGAGCGCCGCGTGATAGAGCAGCACAGCGCCTCCTGCCACGAAAGCGGCTGAAGGAGACTGGCTTGTCGCCAACAACCTGCGAACCCGGGCGTGCAGACTCTCCCCGACCGCGGCGAGGAGCAGATCGCCCAGTTCTTCCTTCCCATCAGCGGCGAGGATCCCGGGATACGCCCCCGTCGGTGAATACCGCAATCTGACGCTCGCCGCGTCGACGTCGAGCAGCCGCACGGAGAGCCTGAACTTGCGATTCCAGGCAGCCGTCGGCGGGACCGCAAGTGTCACCCAAGCCTCGCCGCCAGCCGCAACGGTCCGCGTCCCGCCGGACAAAGTCGTGAATGTGCGACACTCAGAGCCGAGGCACGACTCGAGCGTCCACCCAATCCGGGCAGACCCACCAGTTGCGCGCACCCGAATTGACACGCCAGTCAACGGTTCAATCTGCGCAGCCACGCTGAACACCTGCGACACGACCGCGCCGCGGGAAAAGGCGGCGAGGTCCCGCGCGCGCCATGCGGTCCGAAAAACGTCACGGGGGGGTGTGAGGAAGGCGTGTAGTTCCGCCGTCAGAATGCCGGCGGCCACCAGGCCGAATACCACCCGCCGACGCGCAGCAGACGACATCGACTACTCCCCGCCGCGCCGACGGTCCTCGACGTGTCGGCTGGTTCGCGGTTGATGGATGGTATATTACTCCCCGGCGGACCTCGGAGTGGGGAGTGCCGGAGTTGAGAGACTGGCCTTCACGCACCTGCGTCGTCGCGGTCCTCGGCCTCGCCGCGCTCGTCTACGGCCCAGGCGTGAAGGGCTTCTTCGTCTCGGATGACTTCCTCCTTCTTCAGCTTGCCTCGCAGGAGTCGATTTCGTCATTCGCGTGGTTGCGCAATCCGACCCGCTTCGCGTTCTTTCGGCCTTTGCCTCTAGCCCTGTGGAGGCTGGACTATCTCTGCTTCGGCCTCAACCCCCTCGGGTACCACCTCACCAACCTCGCGTTGCATTGCCTGAATGCGCTGCTCTTGGCGGCGATCGCGCAGCGGATCTACAGGAACCGAACGCTGACCCTGATCGCCTCGGCCCTTTTCGTGATCCACCCGTTTTGTCCCGGCGTGGTCCTGTGGATTTCAGCCCGATACGATCTGACCGCGACTCTGTTCATGCTTCTCGCGCTGTGGGCCGCCATCGAGGTTCGTGTCACGCGCAGCCTGATCGGACGCTTCGCGTTCGTGATCGCCGTTGTGCTGGGTCTGGGATCCAAGGAGTCCGCGGTCGTGCTCCCGCTCGTTCTGGCAATTCTGGCGTCCAGGACGCTCGCCGGAGCCAGCGGTCTGACCGATCGACTCGTGGCCCTGCCTGAAGTTGTCACAGCGGCTGGCATCACTGGCGCCTACCTCGTCGGGCGCCTGCTGTTGTACCAGGGGCTCGGCGGCTACGGCATCCACGGGCAACTGCATGCCGGCCAACTCGCCAACTCCCTGGCAGCGTTGGGTGTGGCCATTCAACCGGCGTACGGCGTGCCGTTGGCGGGAGGACCACTCTGGCCAGCTGCGGTTGTCGCTGCAGGTGCTGCAGCGGCGTTGCTCTGGCTGGCGCCGCTCTGGCTGACGTGGTTCCTGGTGATGCCGGCCCCGGCACTGAACCTCATGCCGGGGTTCTATCACGCCCCCGTACGGGACTACGAGCGGTTCCTGTACTCGGCTGTCGCAGGCCTGGCGATCGGTGTTGCCGCGTTGTGGTGGCGGCTCCAGAAAACGTACCCCCTCGCGAGCGCCGCCCTCGTGATGGTACTCGCGACCGGGTACACCGTTGCGACGTTCGCGAACGTCACCGACTGGGTTGAAGCGGGCCGCCTGACCAGGCAAGTGCACGAGACCCTGGTTTCGCACAACCCGGCGGTGCCACCAGGATCTACAATTGACTGCTCCGGCCTGCCTGACACCATCCGCGATGCCTTTGCGGGAATCAGCGCCTGCGATGGACAGATCCGACTCGTCTTTGGACACGAAGATGTCAGAGGTGTCCGGAACAACGAACTCGGGCACGTGCCCGGTGCGACCTTTGCCCTCTCCGGGGACGGGACTCAGCTAATCGATCTGAGGCGCAAGAACTGAAATCCCTTCCGGCCCCATTTTCAGTTCGGCGATAATGGGTTACCCGCCGGAGACGCGGCGGACTTCGGTTCAGCCCCGATGAACATCCTCGGCCTCTACGACGGTCACCTCAGCACCGCCACGCTCCTCGTCGACGGGCGCATCGTCGCCATGACCAGCGAAGAGCGGTTCACGCGGAAGAAGAACCAGGGCGGCGCGCCGGAACGGTCGATTACGTGGGTGCTCAGGCAGGCAGGGCTGTCGGGCGGCGACATCGACGCCGTCGCGCTCGCGATGCTCACCCAGCCATTCACGGCGTGGGAGGAGGACGTCCGTCAGTCGCGGCGGCGGCTGTTCCGCGTAGCCTCGGCGCTGCTGCCGCGCGCCATTGCCGGCAGCCGGGCGCTTGTGAAACCCTACGTCCGCCTGTATCGCAACAAGCGCGACTGGGCCGGCCTCAACGGCGCGCTCGAACGGAACGGCATCTCCCCGGCGCTGTACACCGGCCATCGTTACGAGCACCACCTGTGCCACGCCGCCACCGCGTACTACCTCTCCTGGTTCCGCGACGATTCGAAGCCGATGCTCATCGTCACAACCGACGGGTCGGGCGACGGCTTGTGCGCCACCGTCAGCATCGGCCACAAGGGACGGTTGGAGCGGCTGCACGAGATCCCGAGCTATCACTCGATTGGCGAGCTCTACACGCGCGTCACCGAGATGCTGGGGATGCGGCCGCTCGACCATGAGTACAAGGTCATGGGTCTTGCGCCCTACGCGCCGTCGGCCATCGGCGAGCGGGCGTACCAGGCGTTCAGGTCGTACTTCCGGCTGACGAGCGACGGTCTTGGCTTCGAGAACATCTGCGGCCGGTGGGGCCCCGCCCTGCGCGACCGGATGGTCCGCGACCTCCAGCGGATCCGGTTCGACGGGATTGCCTACGGCGTGCAGAAGCTCGTCGAGGAGATCATGACCGGGTTCGTCCTCGGGTGGGTCCGGAAGACGGGCATCCGCAGCGTGGGTGTGGCCGGCGGCGTGTTCATGAACGTCAAGCTCAACATGCTGCTCAGCGAGCGGCCCGAAATCGACGAGATCTTCCTGATGCCGTCGTGCGGCGACGAAAGCATCGGCCTGGGCGCCGCGCTGCTCACCTGGGCGGACGTCTGCCATGCGGCAGGACGCCCGGTCGACGTGCCGCCGCTCGAGCACGTCGCCCTCGGCCCGCAGTTCTCGCGCGACGAGATCCTGGGCGAGCTCGAGAGCCGAGCCGACGTCGTGTCGTGGCGCGAGGTCGACGACATCGAGGCGGAGGTTGCGCGCCTGGTGGCGGGCGGGCAGATTGTCGCGCGCCTGGCCGACCGGATGGAATGGGGCGCGCGGTCGCTCGGCAACCGGGCCATCCTGGCCGACCCCCGCGACCTGGGGAACGTCCGCCGGATCAACCAGGCGATCAAGATGCGCGACTTCTGGATGCCGTTTGCGCCGTCCATCCTCGAGGAACGGGCTGCGGACTACCTGCAGAATCCGCGCGGGTTGCGCGCGCCGTTCATGATCAACGCGTTCCGTTCGACGCCGCTCGGCCAGCGCGACCTCATCTGCGGCCTGCACTCGGTTGACATGTCGTGCCGCCCGCAGATTGTCCGGCAGGTGGACAATCCCCGGTACCATCGGCTGCTCAAGGAGTTCGAGCGAATCACCGGCGTCGGAGGCGTCGTCAATACCAGCTTCAACCTGCACGGCGAGCCGATTGTGTGCGGCCCCTCTGACGCCATCCACACGCTCTGCCGCTCGGACCTCGACGCGGTCGCGATCGAGCACTTCCTCGTCAGACGTAAGGGAGAGGCTGCGTGAAGCTGACGCCGCGCGAGGTGGCGACCGCCGAGCTGTACGCGGACCTTCACACTCACGCGAGCGACACGTACGCGCTCGAGTACCTGCTGCCGGGATTCCGCGCGCATCTGGCGCAGCTCGGGCACTCCCCCGAGTCGGCGCTCGCAGGGCAGAGTGTCCTGGACGCCGGCTGCGGCGGTTTCGGGGGCGGCGTGGCAGTGGCGCTGGCTCTTGGCGCGGCATCGGCAACCGGCATCGACTTCTCGGAGAGGAACATCGAGGCGGCTCGCCGGCGCTTCGCTGGAGAGCCCCGGGCCAGGTTCCAGGTCGAGAGCCTGCTGGATATCCACATCCCGGACGCGACGTTCGACTTCGTCTTCTCGGTCGGCGTGCTGATGATCACGGAGAACCCCGAGCGCGCCTTTCGCGAGCTGGTCAGGGTGCTCAAGCCGGGCGGGCGCATCTACCTCGGCGTCTACGGCCGGGGAGGGGTGTTCAACGAGGTGGCAGTCCCGTGCATGAAGCTGGCCGGACGACTGATTCCGCGGCCGGTGACGGCTCGCGTCCTGCGACTGGTGCCCTGGCTGCTCAAGCCCTCTTCGTCGCTGATGGACTTCATGTACGTGCCGATTGAGATCCACTACCGGATTCCCGAGGTCGAGGCGTTCTTCAGGAACGTGGGGATGTCGCCGACCTTCCTCCGCCACTACCGCGAACCCGACACCTGGTGGAACCGGCTGCTCTTCGGCGACGGCACGATGATCTTCTTCTCGGCGGTCAAGCCGTGAACCCTGGTCGTCTCACGCGGCGCGAGCGAGAGACTGCAGAGCTGTATGGGAACCTGCACCGCCACGCCAGCGATTCGTACGCGGCCGAGTATCTGCTCCCCGCCTTCCGGCGCCACCTCGAGGCGCTCGGTCTCGCGCCCGACCAGGCGCTCCGCGGCCTCTCATTCCTTGATGCGGGGTGCGGCGGGTTCGCGGGCGGGGCTTCAGTGGCGCTGGCGCTCGGCGCAGGGTCAGTCCTGGGGGTGGACCTGTCGGAGGAGAATGTCGCCGCCGCTCGACGACGGTTTGCGGCTGCGCCGCGGGCCCGGTTCCAGCAGGAGAACCTGCTGGAGCTGTCGCTGGAGTCGAACTCGTTCGATTTCGTGTACTGTATCGGCGTGCTGCACCACACCGAGGCGCCGGAGCAGGCCTTCCGGGAGCTGGTGCGGGTGCTGCGACCGGGGGGCCGTCTGTACGTGGGTGTCTACGGGCGCGGCGGCCTGTTCAACGAGGTGGCCGTGCCCACGATGAAGCTGGCGGGAAGGGTCATCCCGCGGTCGATCGCGGCCCGCTTGGTCGGGCTCGTGCCGCGGCTGCGCCGGCCATCGTCTTCGCTCCTCGACTTCATGTACGTGCCCATCGAGGTTCATTACCGGCGGCACGAAGTGGAGGACTGGTTCGAACGGGCGGGGCTCGGGCCAACGTTCTTGAGGCACGCGTATCAGCCCGACACCTTCGCCGGCCGCCTCCTGTACGGCGAGGGCACGATGCTGTTTTTCTCGGCGGTCAAGGGGCAGGGGCCAGCGGGGCTAGGGTAGGTGCTTGTGGACCATCCTCGTGTTGCCGTCATCATCCCGTGTCTGAACGAAGCGGCCACAATCGGAGCCGTCGTGGCCGAGTTCCGCACGGCCCTGCCGGAGGCCACCGTCGTCGTTGTCGACAATAGGTCAACTGATAGAACCGCGGAGATCGCACGAGCGGCTGGGGCAACGGTCGGCCGGGAAACCCGCCGGGGCAAGGGTTTCGCCATTCAGTCTGCCTTCAGCGAGGTGGACGCTGACGTCTACGTGCTGGCCGACGGCGATGGCACCTACCCGGCCGAGCAGGCGCACCGGCTGATCGAGCCCATCCTGTCACATCAGGCCGATATGGTTGTTGGGGAGCGGCTGACAGGCGCAACGAGGGAAACGCTGTCGCCCCTGCACAACCTGGGCAACCGCCTGATCGTCTCGCTCGTCAACCTGTTCTTCGGGACCGACGTCACCGACGTACTGTCCGGCTATCGGGCCTTGTCGAGACGAGTCGTCGATAGCGTGCCCCTGGTCAGCCCGGGGTTCGAGGTCGAAACGGAACTGACCGTGAAGGCACTCGAACGGGGTTTTTCCATCCGGGAGGTCCCCATCTCGTACCGGCCCCGCCCGGCAGGGTCCGCGTCGAAGCTCCGGACATTCCGGGACGGCTACCGCATCCTCATCACCATCGCGATCCTCCTCAGAGACCACCACCCGCTGCTCTTCTTCACGTCGATTGCCGGCATTGTGTTTGCGGGCGGAATCGGCCTTGGGCTGTTCGCCCTATCTCGCACGGCGCCAGGCAGTTCACCGAGTCTGTGGCAGCTGCTTCTGTCAATTGGCCTCATCATCTGTTCCGCGGTCATTGCCACGGGCGGTCTCATCCTCAACGCCGTGAACACGCGCGTGCGCGAGCTGCACAGCGTGGTCATGCGAAAGCGCCGCCGGCAGTAAGCATCCAGTCGGACATCGGTCCAGCCGGGCCAAGGCGCCGATCACAGGACTGGGTTTCCGATCACGAAAACGTGGCGCCCATTCGGTCTGCCTGACGGGTCACCGCCGCCAAACCTGCAGAATTCCTAGCGTTTTCAAGCATCTCCCCGCCTCAAGCCGCACCTCAGCACGGGCACATCCATTGCGGAGTGGAAGGCAGTCTCGCCATGCCTTCAGCATCCTTCGCCATGAAAACAACATCCCGCCACCGACTTGCTGCCCTTGTGGTTGTGTTTCTGGCTCTGGCCGCGCCGCTCTACGCCGGAGAGGTCACCCTGGCGTGGGATCCCAACACGGAGGCGGACCTGGCGGGCTACGTCATCCACTACGGAACCCAGTCGGGTATCTACTCGAGCCGCGTTGACGTCGGAAACCGGACGTCGTGGGCGATTACCGGACTGGAGGACGGCAAGACGTACTACTTCGCCGTGCAGGCTTACAACAGCGCCGGCGTGATGAGCCCGATGTCCGCGGAGGTCAGCGCGCTGATGCCCGGCGTCACGCCGCCGCCTCCGCCGCCGCCAACCCCAACGCCGGACCCGACGCCAACGCCCGACCCCTGGCCCGCGCCCGGGCCGGTCGATCCTCAGGAGGCCGTTGCCCGCAGGCGCCAGTCACAACTCGTTGATTTCAGCGGAGATGGGAACGCGGACCTCCTGATGTACCGCCCTGAAAACGGGTCCTGGTCACTCTCTCTCAGCGGGCAGGCGGACTCTACGACCCGCGGCGGGAAGTGGTCCACCGGCTGGCGAGTGCTCGCGCCTGACCTTGACGGCGACGGTACCGCCGATGTCTTCACCTATAACACCGTCACCGGTGAGTGGTACCAGGGCATACTCCAGCCTGACGGGAACTTCGCCTACTACGGCGGGACTTGGTCAGCCGGCTGGGATCCCCACGTCGGTGACCTGAACGGCGACGGTCTCGACGACATCTTCGTCTACAACCCCGAGGATGGCCTCTGGTTCAAGTGCCTGAACAACGGCGCGGGCGGGTTCACGTACCTCGGGGGCCGCTGGTCGCCGCGCTGGTCGATCTACATGGCTGAGTTGAACGGCGACTCGAACGTCGACGTGTTCGTCTACAGCAACGACACCGGCCACTACTTCAGCTGCATCAACGACGGCGAAGGCGACTTCCAGGCCCTCGGCGGGCGGTGGACGCCGGGATGGCAGATCCACATCGCCAACCTCGACGGGGACAGCCGGGAAGACATCTTCGTCTACAGCCCCGAGTCGGGCGCGTGGTACAAGTGCTTCAATCGCGGCTCCGGCAACTTCGTCTATGCGGGAGGCGCGTGGTCCGCGGGGTGGACCGTCAAGATCGGCGACCTCGACGGCGACGGCCAGGACGATGTGTTTGTTTACAGCGAGGCGACGGGTGACTGGTACTCGTGCCTGAACAGGGCGAGCAACCAGTTCGCCTACCGCACCGGGCGGTGGTCGCCGGGCTGGACGCTGACTGTTGGGGACCTCAACGGCGACGAGCGCGCCGATCTGTTCGTCTACAGCCCGGAGGACGGCTACTGGTACCGCTGCCTCAGCGACGGCACCGGCGAGTTTGTCTACCAGTCCGGCTCGGCAGTCCAGAACCTCCGCGTCGTAACGAATTAGGCTTCCTGATCGGTGCCGGGTGCCGCGTGCGAGGCGCCAAGTGCTGGGGCTCGAGAACCGCCAGCACTTGGCAGCCCTCGATCTGAGCCCCAGCCCCTAGCCCCCAGCCCCTGGCCCCTGCTAGAATGTCCCCGTCTTGCCCGCCGAAGTCTCCGTCGGCATCGTCTGCTGGAACTCGGCCCGGTTTATCGAGCGCGCCATCTCTGCTATCCGCGAGCAGACGTATCCCTTTACGAATCTTCAGGTTATCGATAACGCGTCGGCGGATGGCACAAGGGAGCTTCTGGAAAGGCTCACACAGCCGCACGAGCGGACCTTCCTCGACCGGAACATCGGCTTCTCCGCCGCCCACAACCTCCTGATACGCCGCACGACCGGCTCGTACTACCTCGCGCTCAACCCGGACGTGTTTGCCCGCCCTGACTACATCGCCCTGCTCGTCGAGGCGCTGGAAACCGATCAGCGTGTCGGATCTGCCACAGGAAAGCTGCTGCAAGCTGATGATCCGACACGGATCGACTCGACTGGCATCTTACTCCTGCCGACCCAACGCCATCTGGACAGGAATCAGGGTGAAACAGACTGCAGTCAATTCGACACAGAAGACGAGGTGTTCGGCGTATCGGCGGCGGCCGCCCTCTACCGGCGCGCGATGCTTGAGGACGTCGCGGTCGACGGGGAAGTGTTCGACGAGGATTTCTTCGCCTATCGGGAGGATGCGGACCTGGCCTGGCGTGCGAGGATCCTGGGCTGGCAAGCCTGGTACGTCCCGTCGGCGGTCGCCCTGCACGTCCGCCGGGTGACGCCGTCCCGCAGGGCAGAGCTGCCTCCCGAGATCAATCGCATGTCCGTCAGGAACCGGTTCCTGCTCCGGATCAAGAACCAGCCGGTCTCACAGCTGGTGCGGTTTGCTCCCCAGGCACTCATCAGGGACCTTCAGGTTATCGGCTATGCGGTTCTCCGCGAGCGTTCATCGCTGCCGGCGCTGGCAGACGTCCTCCGGCTCCTCCCGAGGACGTGCCGCAAGCGCCGGCAGATCCTCTCCCGGCGTCGGGTCCAGGTCTCGGACCTGAACGCCTGGTTTTTCCAGCCGTCTCGCCCGCGTCAGCCCGTGAAGCCGGCAGCCAATAGTTGATGCGGGGTTGCCCGCTTCCGGTACAATTGACGCCGCGCCTTTATGTCCTCGTCTCCTGCAGCCCTGTCTCGCTCCTGCCTGCTGGCGATTCTGACCCTCGCGACGGCCCTCGCGTCTGTCGCCGGCGCCGCGCCTCCCGGTCAGACGCCCCTGCAGCTCGACCCCGGCGCCCGGGCCGATCTCCTCGTGCACAGCCCGTCTCGAGGCCTTTGGTTCAACTGTCTCTTCGACCCGGACCCGGCCAACGCCGAGCGCTTCACCTACGTTGGAGGCTCCTGGGGAGAGAACTGGACCGTTCTCCCGGCCCGCCTGAACGCAGACGGCCTTACTGACGCGCTCCTCTACACGCAGTCCGGGGAATGGGCATGGAAGCTCAACTCGGGAAGCGGGTACACCGACGGCCCCACCGGCACATGGTCGCCCGGCTGGACGCTCTTCGTCGCTGACTTCAACGGGGACGGCCTCGACGATGTCTTCGTCTATAGCCGAGCCAGCGGGTACTGGTACCAGTGCCTGAACGAGGGCGCGGATCAAACGCCGCCTTTCCGCTACGTCTCGGGACCTGCGTGGCCGACCGACCGGGACATAGTGATTGGCGACTTCAACGGTGACGGCAAGTCCGACGTCTTCAGCTACGACCCTCAGACCGGGGCATGGACGGAACATCTGGCTGATGGCGCGACGGGTGCCGGATTCCCCATCACCCACAGCAACGTCTGGTCTCCCGGATGGCGGATAGTCGCAGGGGCGCTTGACGGGGACTCGCTGACTGACCTGTTCGTGTACAACCCCGACAACGGCCGGTGGTACCAGTGCTTCTCGACCACGGATGGGAACATCTTCCGCTACTACGGCGAGGGCTGGTCCAGCGGCTGGCAAATCCATCCGGGCGACTTCAACGCCGACGGCCGGACGGACATCTTCGTCTACAACCCAGACAGCGGCCACTGGTACGTCTGTCTGACCAACCTCTCAGGAGACGGCTTCAAGCAGTACCTGTTTGGGTCGTGGAGCCCGGGCTGGGAGGTCCACGTGACGGACTTCGACGGCGACAGCCGAGCCGACGTGTTTGTCTTCCACCCGGCGACCGGCTTTCACTACCAGTGCCTGAACACCGGCGACGGGCAGTTTGCCTATCACGGCAGCAGTTGGGATCCCGGATGGCTGGTGGCTTCACGCGTCGGGGATCGGCTCGACGCGCCTCCCGCTCCCCCCGTCGTCGTCTCGGTCTCTCCTGCGAGCGGGCCGGCGGGCGGCGGTACACAGGTCACGATTGCGGGCACGTGGTTCCTGCCCGGGGCATCGGTGGCGATCGGCGGCGTACCGGCGCTTGAAACCACGCGGCTTGACTCGGCGACGCTCCTGGTCCGGACCGGCCCTCACACGGCTGGGCCCGTGGATGTCGTGGTCACGAACCCCGACGGCCTGTCCGGCGCGCTCGCCGGGGCGTTCACGTACCTCGCGCCGCCGGCGCCCACCGAGCCGTACCTGCCGCTCACCGACAGCCTCTCGTTCGGCGACAGCATCACCGAGGGCGTGACATCGGCCCTGACCGACAACCTGCTTTATTCGTACGTCACCGTCGGCTACCCCCAGCGCCTGCAGGCGCTGCTGCAGGCCCGGTACACCGGTGAGAGCATTACGGTGACCAACGCCGGCGTCGGCGGCGAACGCGCGGAGACCGGCATCGGACGGCTGCCGACGGTGATGACGCCGGCGCACAATCTCGTGATCCTGCTCGAAGGGGCGAACGACCTCAATGTCTCGGTTCCCCCCTCGGTCGTGGCCGCCAGCCTGCGCGAGTTGATTCGGACGGCACGGTCGGCGGGAAAGGAAGTCATCCTCTGCACCTTGACGCCGACGATGCCGATGGCAGTCGCCGACTGGGCGTGGAAGGGCGCAACGTACGCGCAGGTCGTCGCCCTGAACGCCCTGCTGCCGGCCGTCGCTGCAAGCGAGGGCGTGCCGCTGGCCGACCTGTTCGCGGCCTTCGGCTCGAGCTACGCGCAGTACCTCAGCCCCGACGGGCTGCACCCGAATGAGGCAGGCTACCAGCGGATTGCCGAGACGATCGCCGACGTGATCACCGCCAACTTCCAGATACTCCGGTGAGGCTTGCCATCCTCGGCACGCGCGGCGTGCCTGCGGCGTACAGCGGCTTCGAGACGCTCGCTGAAGAGCTGGGGGCCCGGCTGGTCGGCCGCGGCCATTCGGTGACGGTCTACACGCGCGCACATTACGCGCCGCCGGGCCTGCGCGCTTGGCGCGGCATCCGGCTGGTGGTCCTGCCGACGATCCGGCACAAGTACCTCGACACCGTCGTTCACACGGCGCTGTCGACAGCGCACGCGCTCGGCGGACGCTACGATGTCCTGCTCGTGTGCAACGCCGCCAACGCCATCTTCACCTGCTGGCCCCGGCTGGTCGGCACCCGCGTGGCGTTAAACGTGGACGGCCACGACCGCCACCGGAAGAAGTGGAACGCTCTGGGCCGGTTGTGGTACACCCTGTCGGAGCGCCTCGCGCTTCGGCTGCCGAACGCGATTGTCACCGACGCGGTCGTGATCGAGCGGTACTACCGCGACACGCACGGACGGGAGACGGTGCTGATCCCGTACGGCGCGGAAGCGCAGCCGACGGGCGATCGCGACGTGCTCGATCGGTTCGGTCTCGAGCCCGGCAACTACATCCTGTACGTCGGACGGCTCGAGCCCGAGAACAACGCTCACGTTGTCGTGGCCGGCTTCGAGCCGCTGCCCACGCCGATGAAGCTGGCCATCGTCGGCGATGCCCCGTATGCGGCCGACTACATTGCGCGGCTGAGGCAGACCACGGACCCGCGCATCGTCTTTGCAGGCGGCGTCTACGGCGCGGGCTACCGGCAGCTTCAATCGCACGCCGCGCTCTACGTGCAGGCGACGGAGGTCGGCGGCACGCACCCGGCACTGGTCGAGGCCATGGCGTACGGGCACGCGATCGCGGCGAACGATGTCGGCGAGCATCGGGAGGTGCTCGGTGATGCCGGCGTGTACTTCCGGGCCGACGATTCTCGCACGCTGACCGCAGCGCTCGAGCGTTTGCTGGCCGATCCGGCGCTCGCGGCCGATCTCGGCCGGCGGGCCGCCGCCCGTGCCGCCGAGCGGTACAGCTGGGAGTCGGTGACGGACGCCTACGAGCGGTTGTTTCTGTCGCTGGCGCGGCGGCGCCCCGCTCCTGCTGGCGGCCACCAGCCATGATTGCCGAACAGACACGCCTCGTCCGCTTCGTCCTGCTCGTCAGCGATGTACTGGCGATTGCCGGGTCGTTCGCCGCGGCGTACGGGATTCGTGTCGGCGTGCTCGAGCCGCCGCTCGCTCCGATCTTCCCCTTTGCCGTGCAGCTCCCGGCCCTGCTGCTGGCGCTGCCGATCTGGGTTGTGAGCTTCCACCTGTCCGGGCTGTACCGGACGCCGGCGCCGCGGCTCAGCCTCCGCGAGACGGCGCAGGTGCTCCGTGGGACGACGCTGGCCGTGCTCGCGCTCGGCGTCGGCATCTTCGCGTTCAAGTTCATCTACATCAGCCGCCTCGTCGTCGGCCTGTTCGTCGTGCTGAGCGTGCCGGCGGTCGTAGGCGGCCGGGCGGCCGTCCGGCAGCTCGTGCTGAACGGCCGGACGCGCCGCCACATCGCCCTGGCCGGACCGCTGGCCGAGGTGCAGCGTGTGGCCCGGCTGGTCGCCGCTCATCGCGAGTGGGGTCTCGTGCTGAGCGGCTTTGTGACCGACGGGACGTGGCCTGCCTCGACGTCCGGCCTGCCTGCACCCGTGTTCGGCTCCGAGGACGCGCTGGCCGACGTGCTCCGGCAAAACGTGATCGACGAGCTTCTGATCGTCCCCTCGCCCGATCGGCTCGATCGGCTGAACGTCGTGCTCGAGCGGTGCCATGAGGAGGGCGTGGCGGCGCGCGTCCTGCTGAACTTCATGTACGTCGCGAAGAGCCACGTGTCGCTCGAGGAGCTGGGCGGCGAGCCGCTCGTGAGCTTCTCGACGGCGCCTAAAGACGAGCTGCTGCTCTTCTTCCGGCGCGCCATCGACATCGTCATTGCCGTTGTCGTGCTCATCGTCTCGAGCCCGCTGTTTCTCGCGATCGCGGCCGCCATCAAGATCACGTCGCCCGGCGGGCCGGTCATTTTCCGGCAGCTCCGCGCGGGGCTGCACGGGCGGCGTTTCTACATGCTCAAGTTCCGGTCGATGGTCCCCGGCGCTGACGACATGAAGGAATCGCTCGCCCCCTTCAACGAGATGGAGGGGCCGGCGTTCAAGATGTCGAACGACCCGCGCGTCACCGCCATCGGGCGCGTCCTCCGCCGGACAAGCCTCGATGAGCTGCCGCAGTTCTGGAATGTGCTGCGCGGCGAGATGAGCTTCGTCGGCCCCCGGCCCGTGCCGGTCGAAGAAACGATGAAGTACGAACCGTGGCAGCGGCGGCGGCTCAGCATGAAGCCGGGCATCACGTGCCTCTGGCAGATCAGCGGCCGGAACGAGGTGCAGTTCGAGGACTGGATGCGGCTGGATCTGGAGTACATCGACAACTGGTCGCTGTGGCTCGATCTGAAGATCGCGCTGAGGACCATCCCGGCGGTGCTGATGGGCAAGGGAGCGAAGTAGTCGACAGTCGGCAGTCGACAGTCGAGAGTCAGTGACCAGTAGGACCGGCGTCCCGCCGGTCAAGGGGGCGTCTCGCCGGTCGAGCGTTCACGGGCGAACATGGCTGAGAAGTCGGAGCGCGAGAAAGCGCAGCGGATCATCGCCGAGAACCGCAAGGCTCACCACGACTACCACATCCTCGAGACCTACGAGGCAGGGCTGGCGCTGGTCGGCACCGAGGTGAAGGCGATCCGCGAGGGGCGGGTGAACCTCCGCGACAGCTTCGCCCGCGTCGAAGATGGCGAGGTCTTCGCCCACAACATCCACATCAGCCCGTACAGCCACCGCGGCTACGCGCACCACGAGCCGCTCCGCCCGCGCAAATTGCTGCTGCACCGATCCGAAATCCGGAAGCTCACCGGCAGGACCGTCGAGAAGGGACTGACGCTGGTGCCGCTGCGGATGTACTTCAAGAACGGCCGCGCCAAGCTCAGCATCGGCCTCGCCCGAGGCAAGAAGGACTACGACCGCCGCGAAACAATCAAGCGCCGGGAGACGGAGCGCGAAACGCGGGCGGCGATCAAGGAACGATCACGGTAGCCGACTGTCGACTACGAAGTCGCGAGTCTAGCCGCCAGCAGGACTGCTTCGATCAGGCTGCCCGGGTTGGCTATCCCCTTCCCCGCGATGTCGTAGGCGGTCCCGTGATCGACCGACGTCCGGATGATCGGGAGGCCCAGGGTGACGTTGACGGCCTTGCCGAACGCGAGCAGTTTTACCGGAATCAGTCCCTGGTCGTGGTAGCAGGCGACGACCGCGTCGAACTCGCCGCGGGCCGCGCGTACAAACAGCGTATCGGAGGGAAAGGGTCCGTCGACGTCGATGCCGCGCTGGCGGCAGGCGGTCACCGCGGGCGCCAGCACGCGATCGTCTTCGTCGCCGAACAGGCCGTGCTCGCCCGCGTGCGGATTCAGGCCCGCCAGGGCGAGCCGGGGTCGTGCGAAGCCGAACCGCGGCAGCTCGCGCGCCGCCAGACTGATAACCGACTCCAACGCCTCGCGCGTCAGCAGCCGCGGCACGTCCGCGAGCGCCACGTGCACCGTGGCGAGGATGACCCGAATCGCCTCGGAGTAGAACATCATCGCGACGGCGCCTGCGCTCGTCAGGTGCGCGAGAAGATCCGTGTGGCCGCGCCACGGCAGGCCGGCCATGGCCCAGGCTTCCTTGCTGATGGGCCCCGTGACGAGCGCTGACGCTCGCGCCGCGCGCACGTCGCCGACCGCCGCGACCAGCGCCTCGTACGCCGCGCGGCCCGACTCGGCAGTCGGCCGGCCCGGCGGGAAGGCGGAACGGTCAGGCGGGCCGTACAGGACCGGCGTGCACACGGACGTCACGCGCACGTCCGACGCGGCCTTCTCCGCAATTTCGGGACCGATGCCCGCGGGATCTCCGACGGTGAGGGCGATCAAGGGCAGTGACATCTGACCTACGTGCTCCCACCCCCGTTGTCCGGCAGTTTGGCGTCTGTCGCGCGTTTCGGGAGCTTGTCCCGGTCGAGCTCGTATCGCAGGCAGCACTTCAGGCGGCCGCAGACGCCGGACAGCTTCGACGGGTTCAGGCTCAGATCCTGCATCTTGGCCATCTTGATCGAGACGGGCTCGAAGGAGTGGAGCCACGTCGTGCAGCACAGCGGCCGGCCGCACGAGCCGTACCCGCCCAGCATCTTCGCCTCGTCGCGCACGCCAATCTGGCGCATCTCGATCCGGCTGCGGAAGTCCGAGGCCAGCTCGCGCACGAGCTCGCGGAAGTCCACCCGCCCCTCGGCCGTGAAGTAGAAGACCAGCCGCGAGCCGTCGTAGATCTGCTCGACGTGCGTCAGCTTCATGGCCAGCGCCCGTTCGCGCACCTTCATGAGCGCGATGCGGTAGGCCTCCTGCTCGCGCTGCTGGTGCCTGCGGCGCAGCGCGAGATCGTCCTCGGTGGCCAGGCGAATCACGCGCCGGCACGGCTCGCCGAGTGGCGGCCGCCGTTCGGCCACGACCGACGCCGCGGGCGTGACGACGCCCAGCGCGGGTCCGCATTCCGCCTCGACGATGAGCTGGTCGCCGGCCTCGAGGGGCCGACACGAGTCCGAATCTGGAAGCAGGAAGTCCTGCGAGCGGCCTGAGGGGGTAAGCCTGACGTGGACGACGACACCGGACGATGGAGCAGTCATGCTCCCACCTATGGCAGCCGACCCGGCTCCCGGCGCTAGAGCTGAAGCACGAGCCAGTCAGCGACGATCTTCGGGCTCGCGTTCCGCCGGAGCGCCCGGAGCGCCCGGTCCGCTGCGAAAAACGCGCGGACGGCCCGATCGCACCCGTAGAACCTCGACAGGCTTTCCAGCTCCGACGTCAAGTCGAGGTTCGCGAGCGCGTTGCCGTTCGCACGTGTCGCGAGGAGAGACAAGTCACGAACGATCGACAGCAGCACCGTCAGCCGTGCCGCCAGGTCTTCGCGTTCGGCGCCGGGCGTCGAGCCGGATCGCCGCTCGCCGACCAGGTCCACAACGCCGTCGAGGCGGCCACGCGCGTGGGCGGCTTTCGCCACGGCCGCCAGCATCCGGCAGCCTGCCGCACGCGCCTCGCCCCATTCGCCCGACTCCGCAGCCAGCGCCCGCCCGAGGCTTCCCCCGGCCAGGGCCGCCACGGCGAGCGCCCGCTCTTCACTGTACTCCCGGTCGCGTACCAGTGCACGGGCAATCTCGGCCGGGCTCAGCCGGCCGAACTGCAGGCGCGAGCACCGCGACCGCACCGTCGGCGCCAGCGTGTCCGCCCGGGCCGAGATCAGGATGAACACCGAGTGCGGCGCCGGCTCCTCGAGGCTCTTGAGCAGAGCGTCCTGCGCATCGAGGCCCATCCGGTCAGCCTCGTCGATGACGACCACTCGCCATCGTCCCTCAAACGGGCGGAACGTGGTCTCGCCGACGACCGCGCGGACCTGTTCGATCTTGATCGATTCCGATTCGTCCGGCTCGACGTGGAGGACATCGGGAAACGCGCCCCGCTCGATTCGCCGGCAGGCCGAACACGTTCCGCAGGCATCGATCGGCAGAGCCTCGTCCGGCCCCTGGCCCCCAGCCTCTGGCCCCTGGCCCCTCGCCCCTAGCTTGAGGCAGTTCAGCGCCTGCGCGACGGCTACCGCCGTGCGCCGCTTCCCCACTCCCTCCGGACCGGCGAAGAGCAGACTCTGCGGAAGCCGGTCGCGTGCGATCGAACGCGAGAGCAGATGCAGCAGGTGCCGATGGCCGATGATCGTCCGGAAGGGCACTGGGGTAAGGGAGAGTCCACTGAGATCGTATCACGGACAGGCAGAGGGACAGGCGAGGACTCAGTCGACAGTCGACAGTCATGCCCGGAGAGGCGGGCGACCGACGGCAGGCATCTGGCGTAGGGCGGACCTTCAGGTCCGCCGTAACAGCCGGGGGCTTAAGCCCCCGGCACAACAGCGGGGCTAAAGCCCCGCTCTACACAGGCGGCTCGCGCGAGCGGGGTCCCGCGGGTCGAGGCGTGCGACAGCAGTGCAGGGACAACCCCGGCCGAGGCGACAGATGGCTGGCGTCCGGCCAGGACCCGCGGCGCGAGGCAGGCGACAGTCGACGGTCGTCAGTCGACAACCGAGGACGAGATACGGAAAGGGCACGGAGGCGCGAGGGAGCGGAGTGGGGCGTTGGGGCCCCCACGAGCGACCGAGCTTCGCGGGGTATGGGGGTCCCCGCGATCAAGAGAAGCCAGGCATAGGAGGAGCACGGAGAGGGACAGGAGAAGCACGGAGGCGCACAGAGAACAGAGAGACAACGGGCCCGCGGGTTGACAGGTTCACCAACGGCCACTGGTGGGTGTGGCCGGATGTCCGCTGCATCGGGCTTGGTCCGGCGTCGTCGTGACAAAACCCACATGTCTGGCAGACTTCTCGGAAAGAACCGCGCGATTCAGGCCAGTTTTTGACCGAGGCCGGTGGTATTGCTCTTGCTGAGAGAGGGTGTTTTCTCGTCGACTGTCTACGAAGCGACAGCGGTGTCTCTTGCACTGGGGAAGGAGCTGCACAATGCGTCCGTCTCGTTTCGGCCTGGCCAGCCTGCGCCCTGCGGCACCTGCGACCCGCGTGTTTATCGCCGCGCTGTTTGTGTGCTTGCTGCTGTCGGCTCCCGTTGCCGCAAGCCCGATTCTGGACATGCAAATCGGCTCAGGTGGATCTTGCCCACCTAGTATCGGGAATTACGGCGACGCGCGTGTCCTGGGGTGGAAGTTCAGCTTGTCTGTCTCCCTTGATATCCGCGGCCTCGGCATCTGGGACGGGAGCGACGAGGGACTCACAGGTTCTCACAGCATCGGACTCTGGACCTCAGGAGGAACGCTGCTCTCCTGGGCAAGCATGGGTGCCGGAAGCTACGAGGTTGCGTCGCAAGTTCCGGCAATCGGCCGCTGGCTGTTCATGCTTGTCACGACGCCCCTGTCAATCGGCCCGGGTGACTACGTTCTCGGCGCAACCTACGCAAGCAATGATCCTGATTCTCTTCGCGTGTCCGGCTCCGGATACCCCTACGTCACGCTGCCGGGAGTCACCTTCCTGGAAAGCCGAACGCTGAGTTCCTCGACCCTTAAGATCCCAGGGGATTTCCATTCCTACACGGACGTCCTGCTGGGCCCCAACCTCGACGCGAACGTCGTCCCCGAGCCCGGCACGCTCTTACTCCTCGGCGCCGGCCTTGCCGGTCTCGCTGGACGGATGCGGCGGCGAAGAGGGTAGGGACGAAGGAGTCGACAGTCAGCAGTCGACAGTCATGCCCGGAGAGGCGGGCGGTCGGACGCCAGGCATCTGGCGTAGGGCGGACCTTTAGGTCCGCCGTAACAGCCGGGGGCTTAAGCCCCCGGCACAACAGCGGGGCTAAAGCCCCGCTCTACACAGGCGGCTCGCGCGAGCGGGGTCCCGCGGGTCGAGGCGTGCGACAGCAGTGCAGGGACAACCCCGGCCGAGGCGACAGATGGCTGGCGTCCGACCAGGACCCGCGGCATGAGGCAGTCGACAGTCGACGGTCGCCAGTCGACAGTCAGTCGGTAGTCGACGGTCAGTCGGCAGTCGCCGGACCCAGCGCCTCGACGCCCGCCTCGTAGCCCATCCGGAACGCGCGCAGGTTGAGGTCCTGCGTGCCGGGCGGCACGGACTCCTTCACCGCCTTCTCCAGCGCCTCTCTCGGCACGAGCTTGCTGACGGCGCCGAAGAACCCGACAGTGACGATGTTGAGGACGATGCGGCGGCCGATCCCCTCGGCCAGGCGCGTCGCCGGAACCGTGAAGTGCCGTGAAGTCGGCGGGGTCTGAGGCAGCTTCACCAGATCGAGCTCGGTCACGAGCAGCCCGTCCTTCTTCAGCTTCGGCGAGAACCGTGCGTACGCGTCCTGCGACAGCACGACGAGCATGTCGACGTCCTTCACGTACGGATACCAGATCGGCGCATCCGAGATGATCAGCTCGGCGCTCGACGCGCTGCCCCGCGCCTCGGGGCCGAAGCTCTGGATGAGCGTCGCGTTCAGCCCCGCGTGAATCGCCGCGGCGCGTCCGATGATGATCCCGCTCAGGATGACGCCCTGCCCGCCGAAGCCCCCGATGCGGATCTGTGTCTGTGCCATCAGATGCTCGCGCGCGCGTAGCGGTCGCCCAGCTTCCGCGCCAGAAACGCCTCCATCGCATCCTCGTAGGTCGGCCGGTCCCGGTCGACGAACTTGCCGACGACAATCGGGCCGGTCATGGCGAGGTCGACCGTCTTGGTGTCCGCCCCGTTCCTGATGACGCTGCGCGCCTTGTAGGTCTTGAGCTCGTCGAGGCCGTCCCCGATGCGGTTGCGCCGCCCGTACAGCGTCGGGCACGGCGAGATCGCCTCGACGAACGAGAAGCCTGGCTTGAGCAGCGCCTCGCGGATCGCCTTCTTGAGCTGCAGGACGTGGTAGACGGTCCACCGCGCCACGTAGACGGCGCCGCAGGACTCGGCCAGGTACGGCAGGTTGAAGGGATGTTCGTAGTTCCCGTAGGGGCTCGTCGTCGCGATGGACTCTTCGGGCGCGGTGGGCGTCATCTGGCCGCCGGTCATGCCGTACGTCAGGTTGTTGACGCAGATGACGGTCATGTCGACGTTGCGGCGCGCCGCGTGGATGAAGTGGTTGCCGCCGATGGCGACGAGATCCCCGTCGCCGCTGTAGACGACCACCTTGAGCTTCGGATTGGCCAGCTTCAACCCGGTCGCAAACGGGATCGCGCGTCCGTGCGTCGTGTGGAACGAGTCGAGCTTCAGGTAGCCGGCCACACGGCCCGTGCAGCCGATCCCTGAGACGACCGCCAGATGGTCCAGATCGAGGCGCGACTCATCGAGCGCCCGCGTGAAGCAGTTCACCGTCGTGCCGATCCCGCAGCCCGGGCACCAGATGTGCGGCATCCGATCGGTGCGGAGGTACTTCTCGACCGGGTTCTCACGGCTCATCGCAGGGCCTCCAGGATCGCCGCCTTGATGACGTTCGGGTCGTGGACGGTGCCCCCGGCGTGCGGCACGCTGATGACGCGCCTCCCGCCGGCGCAGCGCTCGACTTCGTGCACGATCTGCCCCATGTTGAGCTCCGGCACCACGAACGCCTTGACGCGCGCCGCCAGGCCGCGAATCACGTGCTCGGGAAACGGCCACACGACCCGCAGGCGGAGCACGCCGATCCGGCGGCCAAGCGCCTGCGCCTCCGTCACGGCCGGCAGCATCACGCGCGAGGTGATGCCATACGAGACGACCACCACCTCGGCATCGTCGAGGCCGTCGGTCTCGATGTCGGTGAGCGCCGTCTCGTGTTTCCTGATCTTGTCGATCAGGCGACGGACCAGGCGCCCCTGCGCCGCAGGGCTCATGTCCGGGTACCCGCGCTCGTCGTGCGTGAGGCCGGTCACGTGGAAGCGGTACCCCGCGCCCGCGCGCGCCATCGCCGGCACGAGATCGTCGCCGGGGGCGTACGGCTGGTACTCCTCGAAGGAGGCGGTCGTGTAGCGGCGCGGGTAGATCTCGATCTCGTCGGCCGGGGGGATGACGACGCGCTCCATCATGTGGCCGACGCACTCGTCGAGCATCACCATCACCGGCACGCGGTACTGCTCGGCCCAGTTGAACGCCTTGACCGTCAGATCGAACGCCTCCTGCGGCGAGTTGGGCGCGACCGCAATGATCTCGTAGTCGCCGTGCGATCCCCAGCGCGCCTGCATCATGTCGGCCTGCCCCGGCAGCGTGGGAAGGCCCGTCGACGGCCCGCCCCGCTGCACGTCGACGAACACGCACGGCGTCTCGGTCATCACGGCGTAGCCGATGTGCTCCATCATGAGCGAGAAACCGGGCCCGGAGGTGACGGTCATCGCCCGCGCGCCGGCCCAGGCCGCGCCCGCAATCGCGATCGACGAGGCCAGCTCGTCCTCCATCTGGATGAAGACGCCTCCGACCTCGGGGAAGCGCAACGCGATCCGCTCGACGACCTCGGTCGACGGCGTAATCGGATACCCGGCGACAAAGCGACAGCCCGCGGCCAGCGCGCCCTCGCAGCAGGCGTGATCGCCGTCGATGAAGTGGGCGCCCGTCAGGACGCCGGCCGGATCGGCAAACATGGAAGCCTCAGGATGTGGGCCCGGCCACGCGGAGCCGTCACAGCCGGTACCCGTAGATCGCGAAGTCCGGACAGTACATCCCGCACAGGTCGCAGCCGGAGCAGGCCTCGGGCTTCACGATCTCGGGGGGGTGATAGCCCTTGGTCGTGAAGGCCGCCGACATCGCCAGGACGTCGGTCGGGCAGTACTCCACGCAGAAGCCGCAGCCCTTGCAGCGTTCCGCGCGGATGACGACAACGCCGCGCGCACGGGCACGAGTGGATTCAGGCATATGAATGACGGTCGAGCGGAGGGAGGATCGCCACGCCATTTAACCGTACGTGATCAGCCCAACGCAACCTCACGCGTCCCGGCACGAGACGCGCGCGCACATGCTTGAGCTGGCGGCGGCCCGCGTCTCAGTCGGCGCCCTTCCAGGCCAGCGCGACGAGCTGAATCGTGATCTGCGTCTTCTTCGGCTTGAGCGACACCGGCTCGAGCTTGAGCGCCGTCAGGTCGTACCGCGCCGCCACCTCCTCAGTCTCGGCCTGGACCCGCTGCTCGAGATCGGCGAGCTGCGCCTGCATCGCCTCGACCGTCTCGCCGGCGCGCTTGATGTCCTCCGCTTCCTTCATCGTCCGGCCGACGCCGCGGGCCGCCGTCGTGGCGCGCCCGATCGTGGACGCGCTGATCTTCCTGCGGCCCATGAGCGCGCCGAGCACGGTCGCCCCGAACGAGATGGCGGTCTGCATCTTCTGCGCGCTCGCCTGCTGCGTCTCTCGCTCGACAGCCTGCTGCGCCCGCCGGATCCGCTCCTGAATGGCGGCGATCTTCGGCGCGTACTTCTGCCGGATGGCCTCGGTCGCCGCGTCGCGCTGCTCGCGCGCCACCGACTGGAGGCGGATCCGGAAGTCACGCTCCGACTCGCCCGGGTTTGCCGTGGCCCCCGCCTCAGGGGAGCGCAGCACCTCGAGCGTCTGCGACTGGTACAGCCACTTCGCGAATTCTTTGCTCCACACCGCGTAGTTCTTCGACGCGGCTGCGGCCGGCGGCAGCGCGGCAAACGCCACGCTCGCCGCGTCGGCGTCGGATTCGAGATCGCCCGGCGCGACGTCGATCTCCGTCGCCGCCGCCCAGTCGACGGGAACCGGGGCGTCGGCAATCGGCGTCATGACCGCAATGTCCCGGCTCGCCTCGACGCCGAGCTTGGCGTCGGCGAACACGACCCGCGCCGCGCCGTAGATGACCGGCGCGTAGGACGCCGGCGCGCCGCCCGCCGGCCTCGAGCGCAGAGGGATGAAGTACTGCCTGATCTCCGGAGGCAGGACCGGGCGCACCTGAGGCGCACCCGTCGCGCTTGCCGCCGGCACCGCGCGGAGGACTGGAGGCGCGGCGGAGGGAGCGGCGGATTCTGCCCGCGCAGCCGATGGCGCACCGGCGGCAGGAGCTGCCGCCGTGGGGGGAACCGCCGCGAGCGCCGCCTTGACCGGCGTCATGAGCCTGCGGATCTCGTCGCGCCCGAGCGGGCCGCGCAGGTACGACATCGTCCACCGCGTCTGGAACACGACGGGCGCCTCGTCGTGGACGTTGTGCATCAGGAAGACGCGCTTGCCGAGCCCGGCCAGCAACTGCTCCATGGCCGCGCGATCGAACTTCGCGCCCGTCGCGGCCCGCGCCCCTTCCAGCCCGTCCAGCACGCGCGCCTTGTCCCGATCCGTCTGCAGCCGGCCCAGGAACCAGGTGCCCGTGTTGGCGAGCCCCTTGTAGTCCAGGTCCACCGGGTTCTGCGTCGCCAGCACGACGCCCAGGCCGAACGCGCGCGCCTGCTTCAGCAGCGTGAGCAAGGGCGCTTTCGACGGCGGGTTCGCCACCGGCGGGAAGTACCCGAAGATCTCGTCCATGTAGAGCACGGCCCGCAGGCTGGTCGTCCCCGCCTGGGAACGCACCCACCCCAGGATCTCGTTGAGCAGCAGCGACACGAAGAACATCCGCTCGGCGTCGCCGAGGTGGGCAATCGTGAAGATGGCCACGCGCGGCTTGCCGGCGCGGTCGTAGAGCAGCCGCCCGATGTCGAGCGATTCCCCCTCGAGCCACGCCTGGAAGGCGGGCGCCGCGAGCAGGTTGTTGATCTGCATCGCCAGGGTGAACCGGTCCTTCGCGGGGAAAAACGTCTCGAGATCGAGCACGCCGACGCGCGTGAAGCCCGGCGCCTGGATCTGCTGAATGAGGCCCGCCAGGTCGAGGTCCTGCCCTGCCTTCCACGCGGCGCCCAGGATGGTCGAGACCAGGATGTGCTCCCGGCTGCGCGTGGGATCGGCCTCGACCCCCGCCAGCGTCAACAGGTTCGTCACCGTCGTCTGGATCCGCTCGGCGACGAGTTCCGTGTCCTCGGCAATGGCGGCAGGCGGCGCCGCGAACGACCTGAGAATCGAGACCGGGATGCCGGCGCTGCTGCCGGGGGTGTAGATGGCGAACTCGGCCGAGTCGCGAAGCCGCTGAATGCGTGCGCCGTCCTGGCCCCAGTCAGCCAGCCCCTGCTTCCACTGAGCGGCCTGTTCCGCCGCGAACGCCTCGATCGACAGGCTGCGGTTGCGCGCCTCCTCGGCGTTGACCCACGGCGCGAACTCCTGCGGGCTCAGACCCGGAAACGTCAGCAGGAGGTTCGTCAGATCGCCTTTCGGGTCGATGGCGACGACCGGCACGTTGTCGATGGCCGCCTCCTCGATGAGCGAGAGGCAGAGGCCCGTTTTGCCGCTGCCGGTCATGCCCACGGCGACGGCGTGCGTGACGAGATCGCGCGAATCGTACAGGATCGGCTCGGGCTTCACCTTGCGGCCGGCCAGATCGTACTCGCGCCCCAGATAGAAGAGGCCGAGCTTCTCGAAGTCCACCACGGCAACACCTCCGCATCACGGGTCCGGCGCCGGACCTCACCGTTTGCGCTTCTGGTACTCGTCGTAGACCAGCTGCACCTCCTCGTCGGTCATGCGCTTCATCAGGTAGCTCGTCCGGTTCTTGATGTAGCGCTCGGACCAGTGGGGGTAGAGGCGGTGCAGCAGCTCGTGGATGATCGTGTCGACAACCTGCGGGACGGGGTTGATGGTGATGGCCTGCCCCTCGGTCGTGCCGTCGACGAAGAACTCCTTCTCGCTCGGGATAAACGCTTCCGTGATCTGGCCGGCGCCCAGCTCGGTGAGGACGCGCAGCAGGAGGAGCGGTCGGGTCTCGTTGGTCGGCATCCTGCCCTCGTGGCGGAGGCGGCAGAGCAGCAGCCCGCTGCTGGCGGCAGCCCGCTGCTGGCAGCATACCATCCAGGCCCCAGCCCCTCCAATCGGCTCCGGCTGCGGAGGCCGCGGGGGCCGGCCGGTGCTATAGTCAGCACAGAGCGCACAGACGTTGTCAGAGTTCCAGCGACCCCCGGCGGAGCACGTCCCGGATTTCCGGGTCGGCGGGTGGCTGGCCGAGCCCGCCCTCAACCGCGTGTCGTCAGGCGAGCGGGTGCAGCGGATGCGCCCGCAGCTGATGGACGTGCTGGTGTGCCTCGCCCGGCACCACGGCCGCGTGGTGCTGAAAGACGAGCTGCTGGCCGAGGTCTGGCCCGACCGCAACATCACCGAGTCGGGCCTGGTGCGCTGCATTGCCGAGCTCCGGCAGCTTCTGGGCGACGACCCGCGGAAGCCTGCCTACATCGAGACCATCTCGAAACGCGGGTACAGGCTCGTTGCCGCCGTCGAGTGGCGCGACAACGCCGAGCAGGGGACGGCACCGGACCGATCCGACGCGGAGCGGCCGGCCGTGCCGGCGTCGGAATCGGTTGGCGAGGTCAGCGCGCCGGCCATCGACCTGGTCCCGGCCCCGCCGGCGCCCTCGTGGGTCCGCTGGCGCTGGCTGGCCCTTCCCGCAGTCGTGGTGCTCTCGGCGGTGGCCCTGCTGCTCGCGTTCCTCGGCCGCGGCGCGCCCGCGAAGACACTCACCGAGCAGGACTGGGTCGTCCTGGCCTTCGAGAACTCCACGAACGACCGGGTCTTCGACGACACGCTCCCGATGGCTCTGGCGATTCAGCTCGAGCAGTCGCCGTTTCTCAGGCTGCTGCCCAACGATCGGGTGCGTCAGACGCTGGAGCTGATGCAGCGGCCGGCGGACTCTCCGATCACGCGGAGTCTCGGCCTGGAGCTGTGCGAGCGCGCGGGCGCGGCGGCGCTGATCGTGAGCTCGGTGACGCCGCTGGGCCAGCACTACGTGATCGGCCTCGAAGCCGTCGCGTGCGCGAATCGGGCGGTCATCGGACGGCAGCAGGTCGAGGTTGACCGCCAGGATCGTGTGCTCTCGGCGCTCGGGACTGCCGCGTCCGAGTTGCGGCGCGATCTGGGCGAATCCCGCGCCTCGCTTGCCGAGTACGACGTGCCGATCACCGAGGCCACGACGCCGTCGCTCGAGGCGCTTCGCGCGCTGCGGCAGGGCGAAGCTGCGCGCAACCGCGGCCAGTCCGCCGAGGCTTTGCGGTTCTACCGCGAAGCGGTCTCGCTCGACCCGGAGTTCGCGCTGGCGCAGCTGCGCTTCGGGGCGTTTGCGCTGGCGCAGCACTACGAACAGGAAGGGGTCGCCGCGCTCGAGAAAGCCTACGCGCTTGAGGGTCGCGTGACGTTCCCCGAGCGGCTGGAAATCGACCTGATCTACCACTCGAACCTGACGGGGGATCAGAACAAGGTCACCGAGGCGCTCGAGACGATGCGGCGTGTCTACCCGCGCAGGCTTTCGGGGCGCCGCCGGCTGGCTGCGCACTACGGGAACATCGGGCGCTTCGACGAGGCGCTCCCGGAGGCGCTCGAGGGGCTCGCGCTCGAGCCCACGAGCTCCGCGGCGTACCTGGCCGTCGCGCGGGCCCAGCTTGCCCTCAACCGTCTCGACGAGGTCAGGACGACGGTTGAGGCCGCGCTGGCGCGCGGGATCGGCAGCGAGTCGCTGCACGCGACGCTGCTGCTCGTTGCGTTCCTGCGAGGTGATGCGGACCTTCTGGCGCGGGAGCGGGCGTGGGCCCAGGTGAACCCGGAGGCGACCCCCGAGTTTCTCGAGATCGAGGCGGAGGACGCGGTGTGGCGGGGGCGACTGCGCGACTCGCTGGCGCACCTGGACGCCTACCAGGCCTGGTCTCTCCAGCGCGGCGCGGAGTACCGATGGATCGTGCTGGAGCTGCGGAAGGCGCGCTTCGAGGCGCTGTGCGGCTTCTCCGATCGCGCGCGGAGGCGGATGGGCACGCAGCTGGCCACCGGGAAGCTCGGCCCGGACCTTCAGGTCGATGCGCTCAAGGTGGCGGTGTCGGCCGGAGACGTCGCCCGCGTCGAGCAGTTGATCGCGGGGCTGGATCGGATCGGATGGCCGAGGGGGCAGGAGCCGTTTGCCGGCTTTGTCGTGTCGTACCGCGCGGCGCTCGAGACCGAGCGCGGCCGTCACGCGCGGGCGCTCGAGCGGCTCGCGCCGATGGTGCCCTACGAGCTGGGCTTCAACTGGGGCCTCATCCCGCTTCACGAGCGTGCCCGGGCCCATCTGGCGGCGGGAGACTGGCAGCAGGCCCGTGACGCCTACCAGAAGATGCTCGACCACCCGGGTGTCTACTCGGGCCAGAAGCTGCTGCCGCTCGCGCAGCTGGGCGTGGCCCGGTCGCTTGCGGCCGGCGGCCGCGTCGCCGAGAGTCGGGCGGCCTATGAGCAGTTCCTCACGCTCTGGAAGGATGCCGACGCGGATCTGCCCTTGCTGGCCGACGCCCGCCGGGAGCTGGCGCGGCTGCGGTAGGTGAGTGGGAACTGGCGGGGTTGACGGGACTCGAACCCGCGACCTCCGACGTGACAGGCCGGCGTTCTAACCAGCTGAACTACAACCCCGCACTCAAACCAACCGCTTCAGCCTCCGCGTGACTCGCGAGCGTACGGTCCGCCTTCGCGGACCTCCGCTTCGAATCCTGTACTCGGCCCGCTTCGGCGGGACAGCCTTCGCGAACTGACGATAAGCGGAGGCTGGTGGGCGGTACAGGATTCGAACCTGTGGCAGCCGGCGTGTAAGGCCGGTGCTCTACCACTGAGCTAACCGCCCTGCCGGCCGCCGCAGAGCTTTTTATTATACCCTCAACAGCATCCTCAGCGCGAGCGCTCCCATCCCTACGACCAGCCCGATGACGGCCCGCTGCTCGCGGTTGCGAAGGACGCGCGCCATGCTGAACGGCCGGTCGCTCTCTGCCGCGCGCCCGTGCCGGTACTCGCGGTACTCGTCCCCGAACTTCGCCGTCAGTTCGGCTTCTTCCGTTCTCATCGCGGCCGTGAGCGAGATCGCCAGGTAGCTTGCGACCAGCAGGGCAACAATCCAGCTAGCCGCGGCGACGACCAGGCCGGCGCCGATGATCGATGAGCCGAGATACAGGGGGTGCGCGGTCCACCGGTAGGGCCCGGACGTCGTGACCTCGCGCCCCTTCTCGACGTGACCCGCGGTCCAGATCCTGAGCGCTTCCCCGATTGCTGCGATGGCGCCCCCGACGACGAGCGACGTGGTCGTCGGCCTCGCAAGCCACAGCGCGATTGCACCGAAGACGAATCCGAGGGGCACGCGGAGCCGCTGCGCAACAATCCTGGCGAGGTTAGGCGCGGGCGATACCGGCGGCGAGCCGTTGGTCGATGGCGGCAACGAGATCCTCGACGGAGATGTCAGCCAGGCACGGCGTTTGGCGCCGGCAGCGCCGCTCATAATGACACACGCACGCCTCGTACCGCGAGACCGTGATGTCGGCGGGGTTCCATGGACCGTTGCGGGCGGGATCGGTGGGGCCGTAGATGCCGACCACAGACGCGCCGGCGGCAGCAGCGACGTGCAGCGGCCCGGTGTCGCCGGAGATGACAAGACTCGCAGCGCGGGAGAGCGTCACGACGTCCGCGATCATTGTCGCGGGAGCCACCTCAGCGGCGCCGTTCGATGTCAGCGCGATCTCCCGAGCGAGGCCGTCCTCGCCGGGTCCCCACAGAACCGCTGACCTCAGGCCATGGCGCGCGAGCAGCGCCGCGGCGACGGCGCCGTACCGCGCCGCCGGCCACAGCTTGTTCGGCCAGCCGCCTCCCGGGTTGATCAGCGCGAACCGGCCGTCTGCGGCGAGGCCCAGGCGGTCGCACACCTGCCGCACGACGGGCGACGGCGGGACGTCAATCGGGAACCGCCGCGGCGCCCCGACGATCCCGACGACTGACAGCGCGGCGAGGTTCTTATCCACGACGTGCCGCGCGGCGCCGGGATCGACGCGCTCGTTGTAGAAGAGGCCCGCCGCCGCTTCGCGCACATGACCCGCCGCGAAACCGACCACGCGCTGCGCCCCTGACAGGCGCGCCAGCACGGCGGACTTCACCAGCCCCTGAAGGTCGATGGCGATGTCGTAGCAACGCTTCCTCAGCGCGGCGACCGCGGAAAGGAATCCCCATCGTCCCGGAAACACCTGTGCCTGCGGCAACGAAGTCGTGTCGCGGGCCGCGGGATCGGCGCGGACCACCAGCCGCCAGTCGATGACGGGGACGTAGTCGAGGATGTCCCGGTACCGCGCGTCAACCAGCCAGTCAAGCTGCGCGTCCGGAAACCGCTCGCGCAACGCCGCCACGACCGGCAGGGCGTGCACGATATCGCCCAGCGACCCGAGGCGGACAATCAGGATCTTCATCGCGGCGAGGCACTGGGTGCGAGGTGCCACGTGCCAGGTGCTGGTGCGACCTGGCTCATTGGATCTGACCTCCGAGTTTCTTGAGGAAATCCCTCGTCGAATGACGCTTCGCGTCCCCGACAATCGCCGTGCGCCCTCCGTAGGCTCGGACAGTCTCGCGTTCGGGCACTGATTCGACAGTGTAGTCAGTCCCCTTGCAGTGCACGTCAGGCTTGAGCAACGTCAACAGCCGCGACACGGTGGCGTCCGCGAAGACGACCACGTAGTCAACGGCGCGGAGGGCCGCCACGAGCTCCGCTCGATCGCAGGCGGGCAGAATCGGTCGTCCCGCTCCCTTCAGCCGCTCCACCATGGCATCGTCGTTGACGGCAACCACGAGGCAGTCAGCCTCGGCTGCGGCGCCTTCGAGATAACGGACGTGGCCGACGTGGAGCAGATCGAAGCAGCCGTTGGCAAACGCAATCGTCCGGCCCTGCGCCCGTTCCCGCGCAACCGCCTCCACGAGTTCGGCTTCACTGACCACCCGACCCATACCTCTCCGTGTATGACTCCCGACTGACTGTCGACCGATGACTACTGACTGACGACTCCGTGCCTGTCCCCTGCCTCTCCGTGCCCGTTCTGGTCTCCGTCCGCTGCTCCGCCATCGCAACGACGTAGAGCGGGGCTTCAGCCCCGCTGTCCCGCCGGGGGCTTCAAGCCCCCGGCGACACGGCGGACCTAAAGGTCCGCCCTACGCTTGTCCCCTGCCTCTCCTGCGCCTCTCCGTGCCTCTCAGTGCCTTTCTTCCCGCTGCAGTATCCACACCACAGCCTGCATGATGCCGTCGACGATGGCGTCGGCCGAGACGCCCTCCTGGGGATGAGCCTCTTCCGTCCTGCCGTAGCCTGTTCTGACGAGCACCGTGCGCGCGCCAACCGTCCTGCCCATCTCGACGTCGCGCCACCTGTCGCCCACGACAAATGACTTCGCCAGGTCCACGTGGAGATCGCGTTCGGCCTGGCGGACGAGGCCCGGGCGCGGCTTGCGGCAGTCGCAGTCCCGCCGGTACTCCACGACCGCGGCGGTGGAGAGGTGCGGGCAGTAGTAGAAGCCGTCGATTCTCGCGCCGCCCGCGCTGAACCGCTCGGCGATGTGGCGGTGGAGATCCCTCACGAAGTCCTCGCCGTACAGCCCCTGGGCGACACCCGCCTGGTTGGTGACGACTGCCACCAGATACCCCGCCCGGTTCAGCAGGCGCACCGCGTCGATGCACGCGGGGTACAGCACGAGGCGTTCGAAGCGATCGAGATAGCCGACATCTTCGTTGATGGTCCCGTCACGATCGAGAAAGACGCAGGGAGACAGGTTCGGCATCGTCATCGGGGTCTACAGTAACTCGAATACCCACCATCCACTACACACTATCCACTGACAGTCCATGTCTCAGCTGCCCCCGCACAGCGTCAAGCACCCGCTCGACGGGAATGCGTTTCATGCAGCGGTGATCGATCGGGCACTCGCGCAGCATGCAGGGGCGGCACCACACCGCCTCGGTCAGCACCGTGTGGGCGCCGAGCGGCAGCGGCGCCGTCTCCCGCTCGATGGTCGGGCCGAAGAGCGCCGTCACGGGCACGCCGACCGCCGCGGCCAGGTGCATCGCGCCCGAGTCGTTCGACACAAAGGCCCGGCACATCGCGGTCAGCGCAATCGCCAGCCGAAGGTCGGTCCGGCCGACCAGGTTGACCCATCGAGCCCGGGCCGATCCGGCATCGATGCGGTCGAATCTAGCGCGTCGGAGCAGGCCTTCAATCTCCGCCGCCGCCGGCTGGTCTGCGGCGCTCCCCACGAGCACTGCCGTGGCGGACAGTTCCGTGCTGACGCGCTGCACGAACGCCGCGTACCGTTCGGGCGGCCACTGCTTCGCGCGCCCGTTGGTGGCGCCAGGGGCGACGCCGACGAGCGCGGCATCCGCCCGACACCCCTCGCTCTCGAGCAACTGCTCCGCCAGCGCGCGCGCCTCGTCGCCGGCGTGCAACGGCAGCGGGGCCCCGCCGGCCTCGAAATTCAGCGCGGCCACGAGGTGGCTGTAGTACTCGGATTGGTGGCGCGAGCCGCGCGGCCGTGCGACGGCGCGCGTCAGCAGCCTGGCCCTCAGGTCCGTCCGGTAGCCCCAGCGCTCGGGGACCCCGGCCCGCCGCGCGATCCAGGCGCTTGCGAACGAGTTCGGCAGCAGCACGGCGATGTCGGCGCGGGCTGCCGCGAGACACGTCGCGTCCACGCGCCAGCTCGACAGAGCCGTCAGGCCGCCCGAGCCCTGCCACTCGCACACCTCGTCCACGCCGCCGACCGAGCGGAACAGCGGCGCGAGCGGCCGCCGAGCCGCCACGACGAGCGTGGCGTCGGAAAATGCCCGGCGCAGATCGCCGATGGCGCCCAGCGCCATCACCGCGTCGCCGAGCCAGCTCGGCGCCGCCACGACCACCCGCGCCATCACGGCTCCCCGCCCGTCGCGTTCGGGTCCGCGTCGGTGTCGCGAGCGGCCGCCGGGAACATGCCCCGCACACGCTCCTCGGCGGCGCCTGCCCCGTCATCGCGCCAGCGGCGGTGCATCCACAGCCACAGCTCCGGGTACCGCCGGACGTACATCTCGAGCACGTCCGTGCAGCGCTGCGTCAGCTCGAGGACCGCATCAGGCGAGTCAGGCCCGGGCATCTGGACGGGATGCTCGTAGATCATCCTGTACCGCCCGGGCCCTGTCGGGATGGCGAAGACCGGGATCACCGGCGTCCCCGCCCGCAGCGCCATGACGGCCAGCGTCGAGGCCGTCGCCGCGCGCCGATTGAAGAACTGGACCGACACGGCCTCCGGACCGAGCGAGTGCTGATCGATGAGGATCGCCACGCCCTGGTTGGCTTCGAGCATCCTCAGGACGCGCCGCAGCGCGCCGCGCCGGTAGATGACGGTGTTGCCCGTGCACTCGCGCACGTGCTCCAGCAGCCGGTTGAGGTGGGGGTTGTCCAACGCGCGCGCCATCACGCCGATCGGCGCGAGCTTGACGGCGTGCACGATCCCGCAGATCTCCCAGTAGCCGAAATGGCCGGTCAGGAAGAAGACGCCGTGCCCGTGCGCGTACGCCTGCCGCCCTCGCTCCTCTCCCTCGAATTCGACGCGGGTCATCATCTCGGCCGGCGTGAGCGTGCTGAACTTGAGCAGCTCGACCAGCAGGCGCCCGAAATGGGCGAACACCGCCCGCCCGATTGCCGAGCGCTCCTGCTCCGAGCGGGCCGGGAACGCCGAGGCGAGGTTCGTCAGGGTAATGCGCCGGTGCGTCGCGTCGAGCGCGTAGAAGGCCAGGCCCAGCGCGGTGCCGGCGGCGTGGACCACCGGCCACGGCAGCAGTTGGACCGTGAGGGTGACGACCCTGATCACCCAGTACTCGAAACGATGGCGCATGGAGGAACCCGCCTCCGGCATGCTGTCAGTTTTCCCGCCTGTGTTCCTGCTGCCGCGCGGCCGCCAGGCGCGCGGCGAGCCACTCGCGGAAGTCCGCGGCCGGCTCGACGGTCACGCGCAGCGGCACCCAAGCCACGGGAATCGGCAGGGGCCGGAACGGCAGCAGTCGCATCAGGTCCTTCTCGGTCGTCAGCACCATGACCGCGCGGGCCTCACGGGCCACCTGCGCGATCCGATCGACGTCACGGGCGGCGAAGCGGCAATGGTCCCGAAACGCCAGCTCGCCGGCCACGACCCAGCCCGCCTCGCGCAGGTCGGCGAAGAACCGGGCCGGCCGCGCAATGCCCGCGACCGCGAGGACACGCGTGCCGGCCGCCGGCGAGACAACGCGCCCGGCGGGCTCAATCAGACGGGGCACGTCGTGCATCCGCACGGCGCGAAATACCGGCGCGATGCCAAGCCGCTCGCCCGCCTCCGACGCCTCGGCTGGCGTCGCACCGCTCACGACGACGGCGTCGGCGCGCTTGGCGGCCTCCACCGGCTCCCGCCACCGGCCCGCCGGCAAGGGCCGGGGATCCTTCAGGTCGGCGGCGTCGACCAGCAGCAGATCGGCATCACGTTCCAGGGCGAAGTGCTGGAACCCGTCATCCAGCACGTGCACGGTGCAGCCGAGACGGACTTCGGCGAGCCGGCCCGCCAGGTACCGATCCGGCGACACGGCCACGACGGCGCCCGGCACGTTCCGCGCGAGCATGAGCGGCTCGTCACCGGCGCGCGCCACGTCGGCGCAGATGCCGCGGCCGTCGCTCACCACGACCACGCCGTCCACCGGATCGCGGCGGCCGTAGCCGCGGCTCAGGATTGCCGGCCGCTCCCCCATCGCCTGCAGCATCGCGGCGATGTGGGCCGCGGTCGGCGTCTTGCCGCTCCCGCCGACCGTGAGATTGCCGACGCTCACGACCGGCCGCCACAGACGGCGGCGCTGCCACGGACGGTCAGCGTACCACCGCCGCCGCGCCATTGCGACCCGGCCGTAGAGAACGCTCAGTGGCACCCGCTCCCTCCGTGCCTGGCTTCTCTTGATCGCGGGGACCCCCATACCCCGCGAAGCTCGGTCGCTCGTGGGGCCCCAACGCCCCACTCCGCTCCCTCGCACCTCCGTGCCTCTCCGTGCTTCGTGTCACCGCACCGGCCTGAACGGTCTCACGATGCCCGTCTGCCCCGCGGTCTCTTCGCGCGGCAGCAGCCGCTCGATGACGGCGAGCGTCTTCTGCTTGGCGCCGCGGTTGGCTTCGACGACGGCGCTGGCGGCCGCCCCCAGTCCCGCTCGGCGCGCGGCATCGTCCAACAGCGTCCTCAGCGTGTCCGCCAGCTCCGTCTCCGACCGCACCTGGACCGCCGCGCCGCTCGCGAGGAACGTGTCGGCAATCTCACGGAAGTTCTGCATGTGGGGGCCGATCACAATCGGCTTCCCGAAGGCGGCGGGCTCGAGGATGTTGTGCCCGCCGGCATCGACGAGGCTGCCGCCGACAAAGACAACCGTCGCGACGCGGTAGAGTTGGGCCAGCTCGCCGATTGTGTCGAGCACGACCACCTCGGCGCGCGGCTCGCTGTCGATGGCCAGCTCCGTGCGCCGGACCGTCATGAACCCTTCGTCGCGCGCCAGGCGTTCGACCTCGCCGAACCGCTCGGTATGGCGCGGCGCGAGGATGAGCAGCGGGTTGCCGTAGGCGGCGCGCAGGCGGTGGAAGGCGCCAAGCACCGCCGCTTCCTCGCCCCGGAGCGTGCTGCCGGCGACAATCACCGGCCGCCCGGGCGGCGTCCGGAAGAACCGAAGCACCCGGGGCACAGGCTGGTCGTGCGTGGCGGCGCCCGGCGCCTGCAGCGAGTCGAACTTGAGGCTGCCGGTGACGCTGATCCGGGCCGGGTCTGCGCCGAGATCGGCCAGCCGGCGGGCGGTCTCCTCGCTCTGCACGCAGAAGTGATCGACGTTGGCCAGCACGCGCCGGAACAGCCGCCGCACCAGGCGGTAGCGCGGGTAGGAACGCGCCGAGATCCGACCGTTGACGACCAGCGTCAGCACGCCGTGGTTCCGGCAGGCGCGGAGCAGCGCGGGCCAGATTTCGGTCTCCATCATGACGAACAGCCGCGGCCTGACCACGCGCAGCGTCCGCTCGACGACAAAGCCGAGATCGAGCGGGCAGTAGAACACGCCATCGACGCCTGGCAGACCCCGGCGCGCGATCTGCTGCCCGGCCATGGTCGTCGTCGACAGAAACAGGCGCAGGCGCGGGTACCGCTCCTTGAGGTCGGCGATGAGCGCGCGGGCCGTCAGGACCTCGCCCACCGACACGGCATGGACCCAGATCGACTCGTCCGCGTCGATGTTGAACGCCACCGGCAGGAAGCCCAGGCGCTGCGGCAGGCTGACGACATACTTCCTGTAGCGGATGGCCTGGTAGGCAAAGTACGGCGCCGCCACGACGAAGGAGAGCAGAACGAGCAGCGTGTACAGGAGGTACATCGACGCGTGGGCCCCGAGCCGCCAAGCGGGCGGCGCACAGCGCCGGCGGGCGACGGCGGGCTCGGCGAGCGCGGGAACGACGGGTTAGAATCGAGGGGCAGTATAGTCCCGCGTTGACCCTCCCGCAAGCTGTTCATTAGAATGGAGGATCTGTACATGCAAGGATCGAACACCCTGGCCGCCGGGTTCGTGCCAGGGAGCCTCCCGGCCGCTGGGCCTGGAGGCAAGTAGCCGGCGGCATTTCGTCAGTGCGTCATTTTCCGGAGGACATCGATGGCCGTGAGAGTAGGGATCAACGGATTCGGGCGGATTGGCCGCAACATCCTGCGCGCGTCGCTGGGACATGCGGACATGGACTTCGTGGCCGTCAACGACATCACGACGGCCGAGACACTCGCCCACCTGCTGAAGTACGACTCGGTCCTGGGCAATCTGCAGGCCCAGATCGAGGTGCGGAACGGGAACATCACGGTCGACGGCGACGAGTTCCAGGTGCTGTCGATCAAGGACCCGGCCCAGCTGCCGTGGAAGGATCTCGGCGTCGACATCGTCTTCGAGGCCACCGGGAAGTTCACCAAGCGCGAGGACACGAGCAAGCACCTCGCGGCCGGGGCGAAGAAGGTCATCGTGACGGCTCCCGCCAAGGGGCCGGATGCGACGCTGGTCGTGGGCGTCAACGACGCGACGTACGATCCCGCCAAGCACCACATCATCTCGAATGCCTCGTGCACCACGAACTGCCTGGCGCCGTTCGCCAAGGTCGTCAACGACCGGTTCACGATCCGCAAGGGGTGGATGACAACCATCCACGCCTACACGAACGATCAGAACCTGCTGGACCTCCCGCACCGGGACCTGCGGCGCGCTCGCGCGGCGGCCCTGTCGATCATCCCGACCACGACGGGAGCCGCTTCGGCGCTCGGCGAGGTCATTCCCGCGCTCAAGGGAAAGCTCGACGGCATCGCGCTACGCGTCCCGACGCCGAACGTGTCGGTGGTCGATCTCGCCGTGCTGGTCGAGAAGAAGACGACGGCCGAGGAGGTCAACGCGGCGTTCCGCGAGGCCGCGGCCGGGCCGCTCAAGGGCATCCTCGCGTGCTCCGACGCGCCGCTCGTGTCGATCGACTTCCGGGCGAACCCGAACTCGTCGATCGTCGACATGCCGTACACGAAGGTGCTCGACGGTGATTTCGTGAAGGTCCTCTCGTGGTACGACAACGAGTGGGGCTATTCCTGCCGCTGCATCGACCTCGTGCGGATGCTCGTCAGCAAGGGGCTCTAGCAGGGGCGAGGGGCTGGGGACCAGGGGCCAGGGACGGGGTTGGAGCGTGCAGGCGCGGAGCACGCAGGCCGCGACGCCGAAAGCGTTTCGGTCTGTCGCTGATGCGTGCTCCCCGGACTCCGATCCCCGATCCCTGATCCCCGATCCCTGACCCCTATCGATCGAAGGAGATCAACTGTGGCCAAGCTGTCCATTCGCGATCTGAACCTGGCAGGCAAGCGGCTGTTCATCCGGGTTGACTTCAACGTCCCGATCAAGAACGGCCGCATCACGAACGATGCGCGCATCACCGCGTCGCTGCCGACCATCCAGTACGCGCTCGATCACGGGGCGACGGTCATCCTGGCGTCGCACCTGGGCCGGCCGAAGGGCAAGCCCGCTCCGGAGTTCAGCCTGAAGCCGGTTGCCGACCGGCTGGGCGAGCTGCTCGGACGCCCGGTGGTGTTTGCCGCCGACTGCGTCGGCGCGGCTGCCGCCGCGGCAGTGGCCGAGGCGCACGCCGGGTCCAAGGTCGTGCTGCTCGAGAACCTCCGCTTCCACGCCGAGGAGGAAAAGAACGACCCGGCGTTCGCGGCGGGCCTCGCGGCGCTGGGCGAGCTCTACGTCAACGACGCGTTCGGCTCGAGCCACCGCGCGCACGCCTCCGTCGAAGGGATGGCCAAGCTGCTGCCGACGCCGGCGGCGGGGCTGCTCATGGAGAAGGAGGTCGAGTACCTCGCCAAGGCGCTGGAGAATCCGGATCGGCCGTTTGTGGCGGTCCTCGGCGGCGCGAAGGTGTCGGACAAGCTCGAGGTCATCGAGAATCTGCTGGGCAAGGTTGACGCGCTCGTGGTCGGCGGGGCGATGGCCTACACGTTCCTCAAGGCGAAGGGCATGCCGGTCGGCAAGTCGCTCGTCGAAGACGACCGGCTCGATGCGGCACGCGCGATCCTGGCGCACGCGGCCGAGCGACGCCTGCGGCTTGCGCTGCCGGTCGACCACGTCGTCGTCGAGAAACTCGAAGCCGGTGTGCCGCACGCGACGCTGGCCGTTGACGATGCGGCCATCGGCGAGCGGATGGGGGTCGACATCGGCCTGCGGACCGCAGAGGCGTACGCGGCGATCATTGCGACGGCGCGGACGGTCGTGTGGAACGGGCCGATGGGCGTCTTCGAGATTCCGCCGTTCGACGCCGGGACCAACGCGGTGGCGCAGGCGGTGGCGGCCGTCAAGGGTACGACGATCATCGGCGGCGGAGATTCGATCTCGGCCGTCACCAAGGCGGGCGTGGCTGGCCGGATTTCGCACATCTCGACCGGCGGCGGCGCCTCGCTCGAGTTCCTCGGCGGGCGGGTCCTGCCGGGGGTCGCAGCCCTCGCCGACAAGTAGGGCGGGGCTTGAGTCGTCATCGCCGCAGTCGGGCCGGCGTCTCGCCGGCCTCGTCGTCGTGATGGAGGGCGGGGCTTCAGCCCCGCCGTGTGTGCGGGCCTGCAGGCCCGCGCAGAAACGAGCACTGATCATGCGTACGCCGTTTATCGCTGCGAACTGGAAGATGTTCAAGACCGTCCACGAGGCGGTCGTCTATGTGAAACAGCTCCGCGGCCTCGTCAAGGACGTGGAGGATGTGGAGATCGTGGTGGCGCCGCCGTTTACGGCTCTTCACGCGGTGGCGGAAGCGGCGCGCAACAGCAACGTCGGCGTCGCCGGCCAGAACGTGTACTGGGAGCGCGAGGGGGCGTTCACAGGCGAGATCAGCGCGGCGATGTTGAAGGAAGCGGGCGCGGAGTACGTGATTATCGGCCACTCCGAGCGGCGGACGAAGTTCGGCGAGACCGATGAGGGGGTCAACCGCAAGACGCTGGCCGCGCTGGCCGAGGGCCTGACGCCGATTGTCTGCATCGGGGAGACGCTCGCGGAGCGCGAGGCGGGCCAGACGCTGGCGGTGCTGGATCGCCAGATCCGCCAGGGGCTGGCGGGCCTGCGGTCGGAGCAGGTCGAGGCGCTGGCGCTGGCCTACGAGCCGGTCTGGGCGATTGGCACCGGCCGCAACGCGACGCCGGCGCAGGCTCAGGAGGCGCACGCGCACATCCGGGCGCGGCTGGCCGAGTGGATTGGCGCCGCGGCGGCGGCGGCGTGCCGCGTCATGTACGGCGGCAGCGTCAAGGTGGACAACGTCGAGACGCTGGTGGCGCAGGCTGATGTGGACGGCGCGCTGGTGGGCGGCGCGAGCCTCGATGCGGCGGTGTTCGCCCAGCTCGTGGCAAAGAGCCGGCCTCGGGCGGTATAATGGAAAGTTGGCCGTGCTGAGTGCGGCGCGGCTGTTCCGATGAAGCGGGGACGACAGTGCTTGTAGCTTTGCTCACGGCGCTCTACGTGCTGGTTTGCTTCGTGCTGCTGCTGGTCGTGCTGCTGCAGCAGGGCAAGGGCGGTGATATTGCGGCGGCGTTCGGCGGCAGCAGCAGCCAGGCGGCGTTCGGCGCGCGCGCGGGCGCGACGCTGCTGACCCACGTGACGACCGTGTCGGCCGTGCTGTTCATGGCGGGCGCGATCGGTCTCGGCGTGGTGTGGCAGCACGGGCCCGCGGCGTTCGGCAGCGGCGGCGTCCGGCTGCCGGCCTCCCAGAGCGCTCCAGCCAAGCCGGCCCCGGCGCCGTCGACACCCGCATCGCAGGGTCCGGCCGCGCCGGCGACCGCGCCGTCCTCGACGCCGTCGTCGCCGGCCCCGACAGCACCGGCTTCGCAATCGCCGGCGGCACCGGCGCCGACGAAGCCGCCGGTCAAGTAACACGCTCCTCACCTGCCATCGTTGCGCGCCGGCGCGCGGCGGCGGGTTGTTTGCGGAAGTGGCGGAACTGGCAGACGCACCAGCTTGAGGGGCTGGCGCCCGAAAGGGCGTGGGGGTTCGAATCCCCCCTTCCGCACCAGTACTCAACTCTCAGGAGATCAGTAACTTAGGCGGGACAGGTCCGACCGCAGCCGAGACCGGCTGACCGGTCGGTTGGGCCGCCGTGTGCAACGGGTGTGCAACGGCCGCCGGGGCGGATTCCGGCTCTCCTTTCTGCTCCTCCGCCCGTTGCTTGCGTTCGTCCTCAAACCGACGCATCGCCCAGTGCAGACCGCGCCGGGTGCTGTTCAGGTACCGCGTGGTGGTCGTGAGGTTCGTGTGGCCGAGGAACTGGCTCACGTAGAGGGTCGGCATCCCGAACTCCTCGAAGCGCGAAGCAGCCTCGTGGCGAAGGTCGGCCAGGTGGAAATCACCCAGGCCGGCTGCCTCGCGAGCTTTCTCCCATTCGTCCCGGACGGTCTTGACCTCCCTTCCCAGTTCGTCGCCGAACACGTATGCGTCGGGCCCGTGCTCTTCGCCGGTCGGATCCGTCCGGCGCATCTCGAGAACCGCGCGAAGCCTTGCCGAGATCGGTAGCGTCCGCTCGGTCCGCGTTTTGGATTTCGCCGCGCGGATCGTCAGTTCGCCACGCTCGAGGTTCACGTCGGCCCACTGTAACGACAGAATCTCCCCCGGCCGGCAGGCCGTCTCGAGCATCGCAACGATGACCGCGTGGAGATGGGGCGAGGCGGCCTGCAGCAGCTTCTGCTCGTCCTCCTCGCTGTGAAACCGCCGGCTTCGCGGGATCTCCCGCTCGAGGTGGATCGTAGTGACGCTCGCCCTCTTGAAGGGTGTCGCCTCCAAGTAGCCCGTCCTGATGCCCCAGTTGAACATCTTCCGGAGCAGCTTGAGGTCGTGGTTGACCGTCACGGTTGACAGGCCTTGAGTCCTGCGCCATGCCCGAAAGGCCTCGATGTCACCGACGGTGATCGCACTGGCGAGCTTGTTGCCGATCGTGATCGGCGGATCCGACCCCGGCAAGACAAACTCCTCGATCAAACCGAGCCGGTAGTCGTTCTCACGTGGCCGGACGAGGAACTTGCCGGCGGCTTCCTTCCAGAGCGCGGCGAATTGCGTGAACGTGAGCTCGCCGCGTGCCTCGGCCGCTGCCGCGTCGTCCGTTTGAAACGTACCGGCTCGGATCAATTGCCGGATCTTGTCGGCAGCAAGCCGAGCCTCACCTCGTGTTCGGACGAGGTCGGGTCCCTCGCGGTCGAGGCTGAGGCGGTAGTGCTTGCCCTTCCACTTGTAGTTCAGGTGCCAGGGGTGCCGGCACTTGCCCCAACTCGTTCGCGGGCACCCGCATCGTTTGCGGAGCCCGTCGTTACGGTGGCGTTCGCTCATTCGGTCCTCCTTTCTCATTGGTCGGTTTTCTGGACTGCACCATTCACCTTCTCCTTTCTCGTGGGCCGAGCCGGGCGTCGCGATGTTCGCGCAGTCGCGGCGCGCTTGCAGGGGCTGCGCCTATGCGGACTTCACCAGGCGCAGGGGCGGATCGGAGGCCAGCCCATGGCTTCCACTTCCGACAGCGCGGATCTCCTGAGCGGGCGCCGACGTCGCAGTGGCGCGGAGCCACTCGTCGATCCATGGCTCGCAGAAGAGAAGCGATCGGCCGGTGCCGATGCGCGCCGCTCGCAAGCGTCCGCTCGCCACGGCGCGGTAGAGTGCTTTCCGGCTGATCCCACCGGCGTAGGTCCGCGCCGCGTCGATCTTCATCCAGGACATGCACACCTCCTGTCTGCGACCACCGCCACGCAGGACCGGGCGGTCCTCATTCTTCGCCCTGATGGTCGCGATTGTCTCATCGTCCGTGCGCCCTCGTCACGTCGTCTGGCTATCGGCATCCTGGGGGGACCCTGAGAAGGGAGCCCTGCGGAACCTGTGCAAGACGCCACGAGGTCGCGATGGCGTCTCGCAAGGACCTTGTGGGCCTCGCCGGAACGCAGAGTCCGGCGGCGGGTCCACAGGTCCGGCAGGTTCCGCGGGCCCGATCCGCGCGGATGCTCGCCGCACCGATCAGCTGTCCATGCCCCAGCCCTGTCGCGACGATCCTGCAGGCGTTGTGACAAGTCACAAGTGAGCGATCTCCACTTGCTGTGTGGCATGTCGGCCATCCTGATTTTTGTCCGTTCCGAGCCTCGTCGGCCGCCCGGCTCCTGGGCTGCACGGACCGACGGGCGGGAGCGACCCCGGCGAGCTCTGGGGCCGGCTCTGCCGGGGTCGCTCCCGCCCTCCACGCGCCTCGCCCACGTCCCGGGCGGCTTATGGGCTCGTCCTCCTCGCAAGCCACCTCGCTCGATTGAGGCGCACAATACGCGCCTCGGACCAGAGCATCCCGTCCAAGCGGCCTGAAGTGGCTACCGTGTTCATGCCGCGGATCGGGCCGAGAGGTCATTTCCATCGATTCTCGGGGGCCTCCTCGGGGACCGCGTCGACTCCCGGCGGCGGTACTGCGTGCCGAACAGCTCGTACCGGACCGGAATCACCTCCCGCGTCACCGTCACGTGTGTAAGACGACGGGCCGTCGGAACGGGTGGCAGGGTGTACAGCGCCGTCGGTCCCCAGGACAGATATGCGCGGTACAGCGGGTCGTACACGGTGTCGGGAAACCGGGCGCGCATGACGCGCAGCCGGGCCAAGTCCTCGGGCGTCGCCTGCCTGAAATCCCCAAGCTCAAGCTGGCGCCGTGCATCGAAGTACCGCTCGACGCAGGCACGCTGCTCCTCCACGCTCTGGGGCGTGTTGACCGTCGTCGCACGCAGCACCGTGGTGGCCACCCCGACGCTTTCGGCCGCTTCCTCCTCCGAGGTCGTGACCAGGATGAGGCACGCGTCGGGCAGCCGCGCAAGCAGCGGAGCACACGTCGCGAGCCACGTCCGGAGGCCGCTCACCCCCTCAATGGGCGTCCGAACGTACGCGAAGACGACGCAGTTCCCATCGGCCGACACCCAGATGGGGACCTTGTCCACGAAGTACCGGTCGGTCGGCGGACCCGCGTGCCGCCGTGCCCGAAAGCGGGTCGTCGGGAAGGCGTGGAGGGGAATATCGGCCGCCCGAAAGTACGCGATCTTCTCGCGGGTCGTGGCCAGAAAGTGTTCGCGCCGGTGGGCCAGGACGACATCCAACGTCAGGAGCTTGCGCAGGATGGTCGCCGGCTCGACAGGCCGCCGGTTGCGATTGTCCGGCTCGCCCAGGGCGGCGTACAGGCGCTTGGCGAAGACATGCACGACCTGTGTCTTGCCCCGGAAGGTGGCGCACGTGGCGTGGTTCCGGGCCACCAATGCACGCACGAACTCCGTCGTGAGCCCGCCGTCGCCGCGGCTGAGGAAGGTCGTGAATTGGCGCCGGACGAAGTACCCCCCGAACAACAGGACTAGCCGGAGGAAGGCGGCCTGGCGCGGCGGGTAGCCAAACGATTCGAGGCGCGCGACCGAGTCAGTGGGGTTCATAGGGAGAGGAGGCTGGAGAGGAATCGATCGTGTGAAACGCCAGCGCCTGCGGAGCTGCCGCCGCCAGCCCCGAGGGACGCGATCCCGTGGCTGGATGACGCGCCGGCACTGTAGAGGGCGAACCCGGCGGCCTGCTTGGCCGCGATCTGACCAGGCCGGTACGCGTCGGTGACCAGTTCGAGGTCGACCCGCGTGCGGTCACCGGTCACCGTTTCGTACTCGATGCGAAGGTCGGGAAACTCGACGTGACCCGCGACCACGGGAAGATCAAGGTGGGCTGCAGCCTGGCACAGCGCGGCCTCACGTGCCTCCGCAGAGGCGCGTACCTGCGGGGTCCCGGCGGCGAAGCACTCACGCTTGAGCTCGTCGCCCAAGACGACGCGTGTGATGACCCCGCCGTCCGCTCCAATGCGGGCAGCCTCGACCTGGTACATCCGGTAGACCGAGGCGTCGTGCACGACCTCTGGCACCTTCCGCCAGCCCGAGAAGACGGCTTGGGCGACTTCCCGGCCATCCGCTCCTGAGACGCGCCGGTGTTGCTCGAGCAGGTGCTGGCCATCTCGCGTGAGGGTGAGGACGGCCACCGCATGGCCGTTGCGGTCGGCAGCGACCGTGTGGCGCTCGAGCAGCCCCTGGCGGACCAGATGCCGAACGTCTTGCGTGAGGCGCACGGAGTCGTTGCGGTAGACGGTCTCCTGCAGGTCGCGCTCGAAGACCACGCGGAAGGTGCCCGCAGCGACGAGGACGTGGCTTTCCGTGTCGCGCACCCGGTACGACCGGCCCCGACTGCGAACCGTGTCCCGCTCGGGTCCCCGCGGCAAGGTGAACACGTGGCGCGGCAGCGTCGCGGAGCGCTGCCGCGGATCGGGCGGGCGAGCCAGCCGCGCCGGGGCCGCGGAACGGTTTCGCACCACCACCTGACTGATGGTGTCACGCCGCCTGACCTCGCCCCGTTCGGTGTCGATCTCAAGGCCACGAGACATGCGACTGTCCAATGAAGTGGGCACTGCAGAAAATGCAGTGCCGGCGAGGGACGCTATTCCGGCAGGAATCGCGGACGCTGATGATTGCCCTGCGCGTGGCCCCGTGTGCCCTCGTGTGCCCCCGGGGTATTCGTTCGTGGCACGCTGTCTCCTCCTGTGCCGCAGGCGCGTTGGGTTGCCGCGCTGCACCGCGATCACGCGTAGCAACAGGTCTGCCAACACCCTCGAGTCGTCGCCGAAAGTGCGCAGCACACGAGAGGTTCTGTGAAGGCATCGGCGAGCGCGATAGGAAGCTCCCCTCCCATGCGCCGTGTCTGCCAGTCGATTCGTGGCAGTCCTGCACTAGTGGGCTTGAGTTGTGCGGCTCGCAGTTGCACACTTTCTTTCGTGCGCCGTGCCACTTTCGACCCTTCCGACCAGTTAGTACAGAGTAAGGGCCTTTGTCGGCCCATCTTCGGATCGAGGTCGGGCACAGTGTCGTGGCCATCCGCCGCCGTAGCCGCCGCCCCGCGGTGAGCCGATCTTCCACGGCAGGGCCATCAGCCTGAGACCGACCCCCAGCGACGGCGAGCGGACGACCACCCGCGTCCGGCAAGGAGGGCCAGAGTGACCACTCTCCCCAGCCGACAACGGCCAGACAACCAACCTTCGGGCCAGACGCGGACGACCCGGGCACCGGGGGTGGCGTTCCCGTCGTCTTCGCCGTTCGCCAATCGCGATCCAGCCGGCCTGGCGGTCACGGAACCGTCATCGCTTGCCCCGCGTCCACAGGCGACATCGAGAGACACTGACACGTCTACACCCCGCCGCGGTTGCCTGCTGGTCAGCGCACACCCGCTGGCCCTCGCCCGCCTGGCCGAGCGAATTGGCGACCTGCAACCACTTCCAGTGTGCGCGGGCCTGGGAGATCCCTCCCTGCTCACACCGCATGCGCTGTCGGCGGCGGCTGTGGTGGTGGTCGACGTCGGGGCCCGAGACGCACCCATCGCCGCCTGGCTGCACACGGTGTGCGCCCGGTGCCCTACGAGCCGCATCCTGGCGATCGGGACCAGGCGCGATCCCAAGGTCCTCTTCGAGTACTTGTGCCTCGGCGTGCGAGGCTTCGTGGCCTACGAGGCAGTTGACACGCACCTGGCTGCGGCCGTGCGCGCGGTTGTCGCGGGCCACCTCATGTTCCCGCGCTCGGTGGTGGAACGAGCCGCAGAGGGGGCTGCCCGCCGCTCCCGGCCCAGCGCAGGCCACATGCGTCTCGGGCTCACGCCGCGCGAGCGGGCCGTGGTGGAGCTGGTCGCTACTGGGCTGCCGAACAAGACTATGGCCACAGCCCTTGGGATCACGGAACGCACGGTCCGGTTCCACCTCACGAACGTGTTCGAGAAGCTGGGTGTGCACGCCCGCGCCGAGGCCGTTCAAGTTCTCGACGCCCTCCGGACACCCGACAGCGGCGCGTGAGTACCCTCCGTGCCAATCTGGGCGGTGCGCTAATCCACGGCCGCGGTCCCGCGGCTGAACCCACGCCGAGCGGTTGCGTCACTCCGTTCCCGTTCATTCCGCCCGACGGGCGGCACCCCCGACCCGTCGCGATCGAAGTCCTAGCGCTTGCCGCCGACAGGATCCTGGCGGGGTGGCAGGGTCGAACCCTGTCATGGTCGCCAGGCGAAAACCTGGCGATGACGCCAGGGCGAAACCTGCCGCGGTTGGCAGGGTGCACCCTGTCGTTCGCGGCAGTAGATTCCGCATGCGCACTGGGCTATAAGGCTCCGGAGACAGCTGCCGGCAAGCCGTAATGAGTGTGGCGACGCGCCACGACGCCCGGTCCCCTATCGCATGTGTCGGGCGTCCGGTACTTATCGACGGTCACATGGACGGCGAGCACGGTGTGGACACGCGTGCCGAGGTGCCGTGAGATCTGGGGACAGTCTCTTCCGCGCATTTGCGGCCCGCACGGATGAGTCTGTGACTGACGGCGAGTCTCAACGCAGCCGAGAGTGCAATGTTCGCGAGGCGCATTCTCTGAGTCGCAAGGCCAGCAGGACGTCCTCGTCGAGTCAGCATGTGAGAGTTCATTCTTCATCCGAAGGACGCGAAGCACGGGCGTGTGCCGCGGCGCCGTGGATGTCGAGTCTCGCGGCCAAAGCCACGATCTCGCAGTTCCCCGCCGGTGCAGTTCTCATGCGCCCGTGCGAGCAGGCCAAGTCCGTCCTGTTGCTCGTGGCCGGCGTGGCCAAGCAGACCCAGAGTGACGGCATGTTGGTCGCCGTGCACGCAGCGGGTGCGCTACTTGGAGTTGAGGCCGCGATCTGTACCGCGAGCCACCCGACAACCGTGACCGCGCTATGCGCGTGCGCCGCTGCCAGCATCCCTGCTACCGCCTTGATGGAGTGGCTTGACGCAGATTCCACTGGGCGAGCTGCCGTGGTTGGAACGTTGGCGAGGCAGGGCTATGACTACATGCGGGCGGTCTCAGAATTGAGTGTTGGCCCGGCGCGTCGGCGGGTTGCGTGGATCTTGCGAGAAATCATCCGAAAAGGCGCAGAGCGTCAGGCTGATGGTTCGCGAAGGCTGCCGTTTCCCCTTCCCGTCACAGAGATTGCGTCGATGGCCGGTGCGCAGCGTGAGACGGCGAGCCGGGCCTTGTCGTTCTGGTTGAAGCGCCGAATCCTCCTGAGAGAGGACGGCCGCCTGCGCCTCCCGCCGCCACTCGCTCCTGCGCGACACGGTGCACCTGTTGCCCGGTGAAGGGGAAACTGCCATCGAGCGCAGCACGGCGTTCGGTGACACTCCCCGGAGCAGCCAGGCCGCTACTGTACGACGACCGTCCCGAGAGCCAACGGTTCATCAGCGAGTATGATGACCTCCTCGGGTCAATGGTCCTGTTCAGCAGCCGCAAGTGAACCGTCACGACTCGCCGCGCTGCCCCCGTGCATCTCGATCGCGTCACCACCTATCGCCGGCTCCTAGCGCCGAATCTCAGAGATCAGTCTAGTTGACCATAACCAACGTGCGCGAACCAGTTGCGACAGTGCCGCGGGCGAACGCTGCGGGACGCATGCTGCGCGGCGCGCCGGAGCATGCGGACAGTCCGGGGGGCCGCCGCACGAATGCGCTTCTTGATGGGTCCGCACGCCGCCTCGATCGGATTCAGATCGTGGCCGTACGGCGAGAGGTACTGGACCGTTGCCCCGACCGCCCGCAGCAGCTCGTGCACGCCCGCGTCCGTGTGGGCGGCGAGAATGTCCACCACGACCTCATCACCGGGCCGGAGCTTCGGAGCCAGGCGCCGTCGCACCCATTCGAGAAAGCGCACGCGCGTCGTCCCATGCCAGAAGGTGCTCATCGTCAGGGGTAGCCTTGGACTTCCGCCAAGTAGACGTCCGGAAGCCCGACGGCAGGGTTGGGCCAGCGCCGGGTGCGGCAGCGGAGGGCGAACTCGGCACGTGCTCCTCTGAACCTGCCTTCCGCCGCCCAGCCTGCCGGTACCGTCCGTCAGTATACCGCTCGACGTCAAACGCGATGCCTGTATCCCTAGCATCGCGGCCCAGCTATTCGTGCCTGAGCGCAGCGTTCGGGTCCACATGGGCAGCTGTCAGCGCCGGAACGAACGCCGCGGCGAGACCGACGATCACGAGGAAGCCGCCGACCGTGGCATACACCCAGCTGTCCGTCGTCTGCACACCGAACACGAACGACTCGATGGCGCCCGAAGCCCCCCAGGCAATCACCGAGCCGATGCTCACGCCGAGCACTATTCTGTGCCCCGTTCCCTTTAGCACGGACCGCAGAATGCGCCCGGGCGATGCGCCGAGAGCCATGCGGACCCCGATCGCGGGGATCTGCTGGTTGACGAAAAAAGCGGTCGCTCCGTAGGTGCCGATCGTGGCAATCACCAGTGCCACGGCTCCAAAGATGGCCATTATCTGCGCATTGATGCGACGGACCGCCGTGAGTCGCCGAAACCTATCCCTAACGAACCGTGTGTCGACGGTCCCTCCACGAAGGGCGGGGGCGATCGCCGCGTGGATGGCGGCGGCCAGGTGTCGAGGGTCAGTAGTCGTGCGAACGACGAGCGTACCTGTTGTGACCCAACCGCCGAGTTCCGGGACGTTGAAGGCCACGCTTCTTCTCTGGGCGAGCGGCAGGTACATTTCGGGCTCAACGCCGCGCTCCGGTCCCTCGACGTGTACGCCCCGGAGCACGCCGACGATTGTGGTCGGCTCATCGACCGTCACAACCTCTCCGACTGGATCACGTCCGGGGAAGAATCGAAGCGCCATGGTGTCGTTGATGAGCATCACCGGAGGGGCGCCCTCCCGGTCCGAGTCCCAGAACGTACGCCCACGCACGAGCTGGATTCCCATCACGCGGAAGTACTCTGGCGTAACGCGGTACGCCAGCGGCCTGTCGTCGGACTTGGTCCGGCCGTAGTCGGGGATCGTGACGCCACCACGAGTGGACGCGCCCGACAGGGGCGTCCCGCTCACGGTGATGGCGGCGTACGAGACGCCGAGAACGGACTTGGCGCGTTCCAGCAACTGTGCGCGGAACGTATCCACCGTCGCTGACAGGTCCTCCTTGTCCCGACCTTGCAGAACCCTCACGAACCCGATCTCCATCACATTCTCACCATCGAAACCCAAATCGGCAGTCAAGACCCGGAGGAAGCTCGCGATGATGAGTGTCGTTGCGACGAGGAGCACGCACACGAACGCCACGTCGGCTACGAGGAACGCGTTGAGCGCTTGCTCACGCCGCCGCCCGCCGGTCAGCTGGCCTCCGCCCGTCTTCATGGCCGCGGCCAGATCGCTGCGGCTGGCGACCCAAGCAGGCACACTCGAGAACAGGAGCCCGCACACCGCCGAGATCGTCATCGCAGCGGAGAACACGCGCCAGTTGATGGCAATTGTGGGGATGCGGGTCAGATCGGGCGGCAGGTTCGCCTTGGCGGTGGCAACGCCCCAGAACGACAGCAGAAGCGCGGCCGATGCCGACGCCAATGCGAGCAGCACCCCCTCCACCACGAGGCCGGCAGCCAAACGACCGCGCGACGCGCCGAGTGCCTCGCGAGTCGCGAACTCGGAGGCTCGCGCCGCGCCCCTCGCGAGCAACAGGGTTGCCACGTTCGCACAGGCGACGAGGAGCACGACGCCAACTGCCGCCAGGACGAGGAGCAACCAGCGCTTCGCCGGGCCGACGACGTAATCGTGCAGGGGCACGACGACCGCGGCGGCCAGTCGGTTGGCGTCGGCGCCGGCCTGTTCGACCGTCTTCCCGGGTCGCAGACGCCCGACGACGCTGATGAAGCCCCGCCTGGGTGCCTCAGGCGATCGGTCCAGGGCGGCCGGGATATAGGGCACGTAGACGTCGGGCGGCTGGGCCTGGCCGATCGGGTAGGACACACCGCCGGGCAGCACGCCGACCACCGTCCGCGTCTCGCTCCCGAAGTTGACCTGGCGTCCGATGATTCCAGGGTCCGCTCCGAACCGGGTCATCCAGACCTCGTGGCTCAGGATGACAACCGGGTTCCCGGCCAGTCTCTCATCCTCGGGGCCGAAGAACCGTCCGAGCGCCGGCCGCACGTCGAGAACCTGAAACAGGTTGGCGGTAATCGCCTGGGCATTGAGCGACACGACTTCGGTGCCGCGCCGGAGAAGCAGGCTTGGCAGGATTCGTGCCGCGCCCAGCGACTCGAAGGACTGCGAGGCGTGGAGCCATGCAAAGTAGTCTTGGGGACTGGGTGGGTAATAGCGGCCGACTACCGGACTCGGAGCCGTCACGCTCACGAGACGGTTGGGAGCGCCGTATGGCAGAGCCCGCAGGGCGACGGCATCGACCACGGAGAAGATGACCGTACCGGACGCCATTGCAAGCGTCAGGAGCGAGAAGGCAAGAAGCGTCGTGCCGCGGCCGCTCGTGACGCCGCGGACCGCAGTTCTCAGATCGATCGCAAGGCAGGCGAGAAGGCGATTCGCAGATCTCGAAGTGCCACTGGACGGCATCGTTCCTCCTCGACTGCGATGCGGCCACCTGTGGGTACGGAGCATCTTCGCACAGCTGCTACCCGACAGGCCAGCGTCTCCAGCCTCTACCTCGCCTCTCTATTGTCGGGCGGCCGCCGCCACTTCGAGGGCGATGGCGGCCTCAAGAACGTCACTGGTGACGATGGGTAGGCGTCGTCCATTCAAGAAGAACGTCGGCGTGACGTGCACGCCTAGTGCTCTACCTGAGGCAGTCTCTCGACCGATCTCAGCCGCAAGCTGATCGTAGTCCGGCTGCAGGTTCAGGCCGAATTCACTCTTCAGGCCGTCGAATATGTACTCGCGACTCAGTTGACTTTGGTTGTCCCACAACCACTGAATGACGTCTTCCTCGCGACTCGGGCGCTGACGACTGGCGAACCGCACCGCCGCAGCGGATTCGCACGCCGCTGGGTGCGGCCCCCCTGTAGTGGCGCCTCCGAATGAGTTGCACTCGTATTCGAGAGGAAAGTCGATACGAACGAAGCGGAACGCATCTCCGTACCGCTTCTTCGCAACGCCCAGAAGCTGCGCGTATCGGGCCGCCACCTGTCGGCAGATGGGGCTCTGATAGTCGATCAGTTCCACGAGGGTGACGGGTGCGACTCGCCAGCCCACCGGAACGTCCGTCCGCTTCTGGCGCAGGTACCATCGTGTGAACGCCGGCCCGGGGGGCGGTATCTCTCCCGAACGGGGAGCAAACCCGAGGACTCCGAGTGCGACAATCGCGCATGCCCAGGTTGTCGGCCGTCCCAGAACGCGTATGAGATCCCGAGCAACGCTGCTCAGGAGACCAGCACCCCTCCGGTCTATGCACGCTGAACTGATGAAGACCGTCAACATGCACGCTCCGGAGAACCAGTACACCCACGAGGTTGAAGTCAGCAATCGAGCGCGGCGCCATACGTCCGCGTAGATCAGCAACTGGGTCACCCCAATCACGCTAAGCCACCAATCGAAGGCCGTTGCCCTCACTTTCGCAATGCCGGACAGATGCCGCCGGTCAGCGACAAGAGCTGCAAGCGCGGTGAACCAAGCGGCAAGAACGTATTCCACAGGGATTCGACCCTGTTGCCGTGAGCCTGTCGGAGCGAACCCCAGTTCCAGCAACGCCCGAAAGGCGGCAAGCGCGACTACGCCCGCCACAATCGCGGCGACCGCGACCCGGTCGTGACGGCGCACGTCCTCCGGCTGCTGCTCGTCCATTGCTCTCACCAGACAGCTTGTTCGCTGTCGGCAGCGAACCCCAACCGACTACCGTGGTGTCGACGGCGGCGCGCTCTGGGCGCGCCGCCTCCGTCCTACTCACCTGTAAAGTAGCCGGAGGTGGGCTCGCCTCCGGCCCTCTCAGGGAAAGGCTACGAGCAACCGCTCAGGCAACCGCACCATATGTAGCCAAGGAAGGGCGGGCAATAGCAGAGCACACCCATGGACCCTACACGTTCGCAGGTCCCCCCGCCCATGCAGTCACAGCTAATGGTCAAGCCCTGCATTTGACCCCAATCGCAGTACAACTCTGCAGGGCATTCGTCGGCCTTGACAACCGCCGACGAGAAAGCCATTCCACCGGCCATCACCAGACCTGCGGCGCACACATCAGCGTGACTCGATACCGCCTCGACACTCGGCTCGGCGCCGAGCTCTTCATTCCACCAACAGGACAGAAGGACCTGGAACGCCTGCTCTGGGAAACGAGGCGGGAGTAAATACTGAACCGTACCGGGTTTCCCGGCGACTGCTTTGGGCGAGTGCTCATTCCACGACTTCCTGTTGGGAACGGCTTGGCTCGAACTTGACTGGCGGCGCCCCCTGCACGCAATGGAGTCTGGGTACACTCCAACAGACGATGGCGAGCGCCGCTATTGCTACCGTGCCGAGGTCAGAACCCTCTCGAGTTCTGTGGCAAGAGGCGGGAGATCCTCTGTGACGGTACTCCACACGATGTCGAGGTCGATATCGTAGTAGCCGTGGGTAAGGCGGTGGCGCATCGCCACGATGTCCTGCCAAGGGACCTTCAGGCACTCCAACCTGGCCTCGGTTGATACCCGGGTCGCTGCCTCGCCGATGATCTCGACGGCCTTCACAAGCGCCAGGAGCAGTTGCCTGTCGTGGTCCAGGTCCGGCCGCGAATGGGTTGCAGCGAATCCCTGTGCCTCACGCGCAGCATCCAGCATATGTCGAAGGCGAACGATGTCATCCTTGCGCATACTGCACGACCGCCTGCGCGACCACGTCATCCCGGAAGTAACGGCTGAGGTCGTTTGGCGTCCTCATGTCGACGCGCCGACCGCCGATCAGCGCCGACAGCTCACGTTCCATCGCCGCCAGCCTCAGCAGGCCGGGCACGTGCTGGGTTTCGAACTCCACCAACAGGTCGATGTCGCTCGACGGGCCGAAGTCGTCGCCCAGGACGGACCCGAAGAACGCGAGACGGCGGATGTGGTGCTTCCGGCAGAAGGCACGTAGCTGGGCGTCGGACAGAGGAAGGCGGTCGCGGGGCGTCACGAGGAGATTATAGACCCGACGTGGTGCGCAGTGGCCATCCCGGCTACCCCGGGGGGGAAGCGACAGGCCGGGCCGTTCGCAACCGTGGATCGGACGCCAATCCGGTCGTTGCACACGTGCAACGGGTCCAGCGCGGTTCGGGCCAGGCAAAGAGGACCTCGGCCCGATCTCAACACCAGCCCGAATTGACAGGCGCCCCGGCCCAACGTCGCCGCTGCCCCGCCACACATGAGTTCCGCGGCCAGACCACACCAGCCCGAATTGACTGCAGGAATTCGCCCATCCGCGTGCAACGGTTGTGCAACGCCGGCCGCGGCACGGCGGGTTTTGGAGTGTCCTGGCGTCCCGCGGCGGACAAGAAGACCCGGCGATTCACACCAGGAATCGCCGGGCTTCATCGCTGGAGAGCTTGAGGGGCTGGCGCCCGCAAGGGCGTGGGGGTTCGAATCCCCCCTTCCGCACCAGCTTCAGAATCAGAGCGTTGCGGCGACAGACCGATGGCGGGATGCGACGCTCGCACCTGTGTCGTGATCCTTCCCTCAGCCGATCCATCGCAGCAGCAGAATCGCCAGCGCGGCCACCGGCACGATGACGAACCAGGCGTTCACTCGCAGGAGCTCGGGGATGGTGACGGTGCCGAAGCTCCCCCAGTTCAGGATCGACCGGTCCAGCTTGGGAAAGACCTGTGCAAACAGCGCCACTCCAACCAGGAGCCCGGACAGGCCGCCAAGCAGCGCATCCAGGTGCCCGCTGCCGATGGCGGCCGCCAGGGTTCCCGGGCAATACCCGAGTGTGGCAAAGCCCACCCCGAAGATCAGGCCACCGATGACCGAAGTGCCCAGGCCGCCCGGTTTCGGATTCAGTCGAACCCATCCCAGCCCCTTCATGGCATAGATCCCGAGCATCCCGGTGACCATCGCCGAGAGCATGATCTTGACGACCGTGAAGTCGGTCAGCAGCAATTGGCCAAGGATGACGTCGTAGCGGGTCACCCCGCCCTTCTGCAGGAGGAAGCCGAAGGCGACTCCCGTCAGAAGACCAAGCATCAATTGCAGGCTCTTCCGCCGGTGCAATCTCGTCAACATGGTTCTTCCTCAGGAAGCGATCACCTTGAAGATCAACATGGCCGTCAGGATGCCCCCGGCGAAGAAGCAGGCCGCCGCGATCCAGCTGCTCAGGGCCAACTGGAGCGTGCCGCTGATACCGTGGCCGCTGGTGCAGCCGCCGGCCCAGCGCGCGCCGAGACCGAGCAGCGCGCCTCCGACGAACGCGACCCCGACCCGCAGCAGCGGCGACCCGCCGAAGGTGGTTTCCCACAGCCCCGGGACCCATTCAGGTCGGAAGGAGCCGGACAGCCGCGCGGAAACGAAGGAGCCAATCAGAACACCCAGGACCAGCATCCATCCCCACTCGATTTCTGGGACGAATGTCCGATAGTAGGGGCGTTCATCCACCTTCTTTCCACGAAAGACCCGCTCGAGCATTCCCGCCGAGCGGGAGAACGCGGTGGAACACGCCAGCGCCTGGTCCGAGAGAAGAAAGCTGATCCAACACAGGAGACCGATGCCGATCCCCACGGCGTACGCGGACCAGGTTTCCATTTGAAGCCAGCTCACCTCACCCTCCTTGTTGGCGTGCCGATGGTCCGAACCCAGGCTGCGGCGAGGCGCTCACCCCACCACTGCATGTCAACTGGATTTCAGCAGAGGACGCCGCTCTGGAAGAAGACCGACGGGCTCGATGGTGCCAGAACCGGCCCCTGCGCCTCCTTCAGTGTCAGGCATCACTTCACGGGCGTCCCTTCCTTGCTGAAGCTGCGGGGCCCGTGCGGCGCGTAGCACAACGGGCATTGGGGAGCGTGGCCGGCGGCGCTGTATCCGGTCATCCCTCCGGCCACATTGTAGACACGCTGGAATCCCCGCTGCTTGAGGATGCTCGCCCCGAGGCTGGAACGATTGCCGGTGCTGCACACCACGTAGGTCGGCAGTTCGGGCTGCAGCTCGCCGTAGCGGGATCGCAGCTCGGGCGCCGGGATGTGAATCGAGCCCTTGATGTGATGGCTGTCGTATTCGGAGGCGGAGCGGACGTCGATCAGGGCGACCCCGCTCTCCTTCGACAGCCTCTCGAAGAGCTCCTCCGCCGATACGAGCCCGATGTGGGCGGTCCGCAGACCCGCCTTCACCCAGGCAACCATGCCACCCTCCAGATACCCGACGACGTGGTCCAGGCCGACCCTGAGCAGCCATTGCTGCGCCCGTTGTGCCTGCTCGCGGTCATCGGCAACCAGCAGCAGAGGGCGATCCGGAGGCAGGACCCAGCCGGCGAAGGTCGCGAAGTTGCCATTGAGGTCGTTGTGGTAGGCGCCCGGGACGTGATGCCCGGCAAACGCGCCGTAGTCGCGCACGTCCAGGACGAGGTGCTCTTCTCGTCTCGCCTTCTCCTGAAAGAGGTCAGGGGGCATGGGCGCCGGCGGCGGCAGATCCGCCGTCAGGGCCGGACCCTTGCGGTTGATGTCGCTGCAGCGAGAGAAATGGTCCGGCGCCGGCGGCATTCCACTCGTCAGCGATCGGATGAACTCGGGACGGTCCTTGATCTGCAGGGCGGCGTTGTAGCGCCGCTCGTAGCCGATCGTCGTTGTCCGCTTGGCGCCCATCGCGCGTCCGCACAGCGAGCCGGCGCCGTGCGCCGGGTAGACCTCGCAGAAATCCGGCAGCTGCATGAGCTTCCCGTGCAGGCTGTCGTAGAGCGTGGCGGCCAAATCCACGGCGATGTCGGGAAAGAGATCCGGACGTCCCACGTCACCCACGAAGAGTGCGTCGCCGCAGAACACGGCCACCGGTTCATTGCCACGCGGCCTGTCTGTCACCACGTAGGCGATGTGCTCCGGCGTGTGCCCGGGCACCTCGATGACCTTCAAGGTCATGTCCTCGATCTCGACCGTGTCCCCTTCGCCGACTGGCACGTGATCGAATGCGCACTTCGCCGATCTGGGGACGTAGATCTTGGCCCCCGTGACCTTTGCCAGGTCCATGTGGCCCGAGATGAAATCGGCGTGCAGATGCGTCTCGAGAATGTGCGTGATCTTCACGCCCAGATCTTCCGCCGCGCTCAGGTAGCCTTGGATGTCGCGTTGCGGATCCACGATCGCGCAGGTCTTCTGGCCGCCGAGCAGATAGGAGCTGTGGGCGATTCCCTTGACGAAGTACTGTTGGACGATCATGGCCTTCTCCTCGAAGAGTGGTCAGAGCGCAGCCCGTCTGTGATCGTGGCACGGCAGATGTCCATCGGCGCACACCGTGCAGGCCAGGCTCGGCGGGCGCTGCGACGGCGAGGCCCCTGCAGCTGCGACACGCGCCGAACCGGCGACAGCCGCACCCGTCGGGCCCGCCGCCCCTAGCGTGGGCGCGCCCGGCAGGCTGCTCCCGGGGCCGCGCTAGAGGTACAGCCAATAGACGCCTCCCACTGCGATCGTGATGAAGACGAGCGTCATGAGCCCGCCAGCCTTCAAGTAGTCACTGTTGCGGTAGCCACCCCGGGACATGAGCAGCGCATTGACCTGATGCGTGGGCAGCAGGAACGAATTCGACGCGCATATCGCCACCAGCAGCGCCAAGCCTCGCGGGTTCACCTGGGCCATCGTACCCATCTGCATCACCAACGGAACCAGGAGCACGGTAGCCGCCACGTTGGACATGAACAGCGAGAACAGGGTGGCCAGGACCGCCACGGCCGTGAGAAGGGCGATGACAGGAGCCCCTTCGAGTCCGGACGCAACGCCGCCCGCCAGGTAGGCGGCGGCGCCGGTGCGATCCATGGCGATCCCCAGCGGGATCAGGCCGGCAAGCAGGAACACCGTCCTCCAGTCCACCGCGCGGTACGCTTCATCGATCGTCACCACACGCAGCAGGATCATGGCCAGGGCGCCGGTCATCAGCGAGAGCGAGAGGTGGAACCCCGAGAGCGCCAGCCCGACGGCCCCGAGGAAACAGGCCAGAGCGATCAGCGGGTTGCCGCGCTTCTTTGTCCCGCGCTCGACGGGAGTCACCAGGACGCAGGCCTTGTGGTCCCCCAGCGCCAGCAGGTTCTCCCAGCGGCCGTAGAGGATCAGGGTGTCTCCCGGCTGCAGCACGTGGTCAGCGAAGTCCTTGCGCTCCACCCTTGTGCCATGCATGAGCAGGATCGGTTCCACCCCGTAGGTCTTGCGGACCGCGATGTCCCGAATGGACTTGCCGACGAAGGGCGACAGCGGCGGAACGATGACTTCGGCGAAACCGCAGTCGTCGCCGATTTCCGACACGCTCTGTCGCTTCGGACTGAACGGGTACTCCAGGTTGTAGTCGTCGGCGAGTCGCCGTACCTCCCGGGACTCGCCCAGGAGCCTCAGCACCTGGCCGGAGGCGAATCGGGTGTGCCGCCAGGGCCAGAAGAGGACCTCGCCATCTTCGATCAGGGCCAGCAGACTGAGGTTGTACTGGGAGCGGAGGTGCACCTCTTCGCGCGTCTTGCCGATCAGCGGGCTGCCCGCGGGTATCCGGCAGTGAGCGATGGCGGTGGGCAAGCGAAAGGTGTCGATGAGCTCCTGCTGCGCCCCCTTGCCCGCGTCGCCGGCTGCTCGGTCCGGAAGCACGTACCGGCCAAAGAGCAGGAAATAGCCGATGCCCGAGCCGAGCAGCAAGAGGCCGAGCGGGGTGACGCTGAACAGCCCGTACTTCGCCTGTCCGCCCTGCACGAGAAGGTCATTGAGGATGATCAGCGGGCCTGAACCGACCATGCTCAGCGTGCCGCCCAGGATGGCGGCAAACCCCAGAGGCATCATCAGACGCGACGCGCTGATCTTGTGTGTCTTGGAGATTGACAGCAGGGACGGCAGGAAGAGCACCGCCGCGCCGATGTTCTGCATGAAGGCGGACAGTACGCCAACCGTCCCCGTCACCACCGCGATCAGCTTGCGCTCGTTGGTTCCGGCCACTCGGGTGATGAACCGTGCGAGACGAACCGTGGCCCCTGAACGGCCTAGGCCGTGGCCGAGAATCATGACGCCGATGATCGACAGAACAGCGTTGCTCCCGAATCCGGAGAACGCGTCCGTCGCCGGAACCAGCCCCAGCCAGACCAGGCTCAACATGATGAGGATGGCGATCACATCCGCCCGCAGGAGCTCCAGGAGGAAGAGCACGACGGTGATCGCCAGTACCGCAAGAACGAGCATGATTTCCGTCGTCATCGGAAGAGCTCAGAATGCCCAGTCGCTCCCAACGCGGTTCCTGCTTGAAGGAGCTCCCGACGATGGGAGGAAAAGACCGGTTGCGCCAGCGCACGCCCCCGCCCTTCGGGTTGCGGGGGGTCAGCGGGCCACGCGAGGGTCCGCGGTTGTGCTGTACAGGACCTGCATCCGCCTGTCGGTGTCGGCGATGACGTCCGCGCACGCCTTCAGTTCGGCCGCGATCGCAGCCCCCTTCGCGTCGGCCAGCTTGTAGGCCAGGTCGTGCTGCAGTGAGGCCCAGAAATCCATCGCGATTGTGCGGATCTGGATCTCCACCTTGACACGCTCGGTGCGCTGCGACAGGAAGACCGGAACCGTCACGATCAGATGCAGGCTGCGGTAGCCATTCGGCTTCGGTTGCTTGATGTAGTCGGTCGTGCGGACGACCTCGATGTCATCCTGGGAGACCAGCAGGCGCGCAATCTCGTAGATGTCGTCGATGTAGGAACAGATGACCCTCACGCCGGCGATGTCGGTGAGGTTCTCGCGGGCCGACTCCACGCTGAGCGGGTACCCGCGCCGCAGCAGCTTGTCCATAATGCTCTTCGGCGTCTTGACCCTGCTCTTGATCAGGTGAATCGGGTTACGGTCCAATCCGTACTTGAACTCGTCGTTCAGGTTCTCGAGCTTCGTGGCGATCTCGCGGATCGCCGAGAGGTACAGGTGTTCCGTTGCGAGAAACGCACGGATGGCCGCCGCCATCTCCTCCGGCATGACGCCGGCCGTCATGCCGTCGAAGATGTAGCTCGCTTTCGACTTCTCGATATCAGCCACGACCACCTCTCAGGACGCCGGCCCGAGCCACGAACCCGCTGTCGCTCGGGCGTGTTTCCGGTCACACGCTTCTCCGACGCCTCGGCATCGGCCTTCGTGACGTGCGCCGTGCGATCTGCGTGGTGGGGCGGCCCGCAGGCCGTCTCCACCTTCAGCGGCTTCTCGCCGGCGTTCCCGAGATCAGGTTCAGCTCGGCAAGACCCCGGCACACGAAGGCTCGCCCGCCGAAGCGGCGGAAGGCTACGACGGATTCGCGCGAAGCCTCGACAGCGGCACGCGCAGGATCGAAAACGGGCGCGACGTCGTGTTCGTCTCGCGCGTGTTGAACTGCGTGTTCACCACCATCAGCTCGTCGCCGACCTTCACGGCCGTGGCGGGCCAGGCCAGGCCCGGATCCTTGAAGCGCGACACGACGCGGCCGCGGGTCATGCCGTCGCCGAGCACGACGGTCGCGATCTCGACAGCCGTCTGCCTCACCACGTAGAGCGTGTCGCCGTCGAGCACCAAGCCGTCGGCGCCGCTCAGATCCTCGCCGCCCGTGTCGATGGGTTTGACGACCTTTGAGGGAATGTCGATCGTGAACAGCAGCCCCTTCGCCATCTGCACGACGATGAGCGTCTGGCCGTCGGGGGTGACGGTGATGCCGTTCAACTGGTTGCCCTCGCCGTAGACGATGGGCGTACCCTGCAGATTCAGCCACGGCTCGATGTTGCCGATGGCATCGCCGGTGACGGTCATCCGCCAGAGCGTCGGGACGACCGTGTCGGTGATGTACGCGGACGACCCGACGATCGCCACGTCGTTGAGGAGACTCTTGTCGGCGCTGGGCACGGTCACTTCCTTGACCACCCGCCCGTCTGTCGTGCTGACCACCCAGACCTTGCCCATCCGTCCGCCGGCCACCCACAACCGTTTGGCCGCGTCGATCTCCATGCCGAGCAACGCGGGGAACGTTGTCGTACCTGCCGGCACCGCGGCACCGGCTGCAGCCACGATCTCCACGCGGCCTGATTCCGGGTGCACCCGGGCGATGGCTCCGTCCGCCGCGCCGCCGGTGTAGAGCACACCGGCCTCGGCGTCGTACGCGATGCCCTCCGGGAACGACACCGACGCCGGCAGATCGATGCGCTGCAGGGCCGCCGGGGCCTCCGGCGCCGGCGCGGGCGGCTCGGCAGGGCTGCTGCAGGCAGTGCACATGAACAACAGAGTGATGGCAAGAGCGGCTGACGATGTGTGTGACATCTTAAGTCCTTATGCAGTGCTCGATCTTCAGGAAGGATGAGCCGCGTTTCCGCCAGAGCTGCTCGAGCCGAGCCCCGGCCCCCTCGACCCAGGATAGAAGCGATTATAGCTCACAGAGTACGCAGTCGGTGGGAGGTGTCGGGCAAGGGTCGCCGAACGTGGTGGCGATTCTGCCGGCCCGGCGCGTGTTCGTGTCGGGGCCGGCAGCTCGGCTTTGACGTGGAACTCGGCTGCCTTCAGCTCTTCCGCTCTTCGGGCGTGCGGTCATTCCTCGTCGACAAAAGTACGCTCTCGCTCTGCGGAGGCTAGTTCTTCAGGACGAACGTGACCCGCATCGTGACCCGGTACTCCGTGATCTTACCGTGGGACACCTCGACCTTCTGGTCGGCGATCCACGCGCCGCGGACGTTCTTGAGCGTCTTATCCGCTCGCTTGATGCCTGCCGCGACGGCGTCCTCGAAGCTCTTGGGCGACGAGGCAATGATCTCCGTGACTTTCGCGATGGCCATCGATCACCTCCAATCGCCCACGATGATACGCCGATACGGGCCTGCGCGGCGCGGACGTGTCGAACGGCAACCCACTCCGCCCAGCCGCGCCGCTCCCTCGCTGACGGCAGCCCTTGCCGCAACCCGGGGGCCGCCCGGTCGAACGCTCTCGGCGACCCAAAGCGTCTCAGGCCCGCGGTGCTGCTAGACTGTTCGAGGCCGCTGTCGAATGACCCTCTGGAGAGGCCGCCACGGCTCTGGGGGTGAAGCATGCCTCCTTCCCGATTCTGGGGGCGCATCTACGTGCACCAGCCGCTCGCCGTCCAGGCGTTCCTGCGCGCAGTACGGAGACGCTGGCGCCGGCGTCATGGGACACCCCGCGCGCCCAGCTTCGGCCTCGGTCAACTGGCGGTTGAGCGCGTTGGCGACATTCACTCGACCCTCGAGGCTCCGGACGAACTGCCCGACGAAGGAACCGTTGAGGTGCGTGGCTGGGTGGCCTCCCATGAGCCCGTGCGGCAGGTCCTCCTTGAGACTGCTGCCGGAGACCTTCCGTTCGAGCTCGCGACCCGACCAGACGTACAGGCTGCATACGGCCGGTTCGAGCACGTCACCGGCTATCGCGCGGACATCGACGTTCGTATCCTTCGCGGCCCGTACCTCATCTGTCGGATCGAGGCCGGTAGCCAGGTCGTCCATCGTGTGTTCGGTCTGCTCTGGAAGCACGTCGGTCCTGGATTGCTCGACGAGCGTGCTGCCCGCCTGAACGGCCGTCTCCGCTGCCCGATCTGCCGGGGGATGATACGGACGGCTCCGATGGAGCACGGGCCGTTCGACAAGTGCGAATCATGCGGCCGGACGTTTCCTCGCGACGGTCATCGTGTCGACTGTCTGCCGGATGACGTGAAATCGCTGGCCGGCATTGCCGCGACCGACAATGTTTCTGCGCACGAATACGATGCCGTGGCGCACGCGCTTCTGGGACGGCACCCTCATGGGCTCGTCCTCGATTGTGGCGCCGGCCTTCGCACTCGGTACTACCCGAACGTGGTGAACGTCGAAGTCGTGCCCTACCCTACCACCGACATCGTCGGCGTCGCCGAGCGACTCCCCTTCGCAGACGAGACGTTCGATGCCGTCCTGTGTCTGTCCGTCCTCGAGCACGTCAAGGACCCATTCGCGGCCGCGCGCGAGATTGTCCGCGTCCTTCGCACCGGGGGCGAGCTGTACTGTTCGGTGCCGTTTCTGGCGCCGGTGCACGCGTACCCGCGCCACTACTTCAACATGACGTCAGAGGGGCTCCGCAACCTGTTCGAGCCCGTGCTGCAGATTCACCGCGCAGAGGTGCTCCCGAGCGGCTGGCCGATCTTCTCTCTGACGTGGGTGTTGCGGAGGTGGGCAGAGAGCCTGTCCGGCGAAGCCAAGGAGACATTCCTGGACATGCGCGTCCGGGATCTGACCGGAGATCCGACTTCTTACTGGCACGAAGACTTCGTCACGAAGTTGCCGACAGACGTCCAGTTCGAGCTGGCGGCGACGACGATGATCCTCGCCAGTAAGAGAGAGTGAGCGAAAGCCCTCCACAAGGGGCGCAGACAACGGATCCCGGCATCCTCAAACGGGGGATTTCCGGCGGAACCCGGCGGACATCACCGGTCGTGGCGCCGTTCCAGCAGGACGTCCAGCCTGCGTTTGGTGCCAGTCGCGGCCTGCCTCAGCCGTGCGCCCCCGACGATGGCCGGCGGATGGCGCGACGCGGCCGGCGGGCAATCGGAGCGGCGCCGCCTACGGCGTCCGCCACCGCGATAACGCCCACTCTCTGTTCGCCGTCAGGTCGCACAACTCGCGGTACATGTCCTCGCTGACCGCGGCCGCGTACGGGAGGATGTAGGTCCGCGTTTCGTGCAGCGTGCGTTCGACGAACCCGCGGTCGTTGACGAAGCCCAGCGAGATGAGGTTGCTGATGCGGTCCGCCAGCTTGAGGAGCTTGGCCCGGTCGCTCCCGGTCCGCATGACCCGCTCCAGGTACTGCGACTTCGGCTCATTCCTGCCGTCCTCGACCCGGATCGTCACCTCCTGCACCAGCGCGTAGACGGCCGGGCCGTCGGCGTCGATGCACTCGATCTCCTCGCGGGTCACGCCCGGCAGGCCGGCCGCGGCCTCGAACAGATCGTGGATGACCGACGCCTTCAAGACGACGGGATCAACCGTCTTGTAGTCAATCAGGATCGCCAGCGTGGACATCTGATGGCGAAACATGTTGCTGGCGGCCAGGCGGGGCACGCCGATCAGACGCATCGCGCGCACGATGTACGGCGCGAGCGTGATGTTCGAGAGTTGACGCTGCAGCTCACCGAGGTCCATCGGCAGTGCTCCATCGCATGGGTTCGACGTGTGCCAGATACTCCCGCTCGCGGTACTCGAAGTAGTCGAAATCCGCCGGCCGGCGCGCCCCCGACATGTCGTGACAGCACATCCCGACAAACGCCCCGGTGAAATTCGGCGTGCCGGGAGCCGCCGCTTCGTCCGACAGCACGCTGGCGTCGAACTGCTCCGGCAGCCAGCGCCAGTCCCCGCCCTCGATGCGATACGCAAACCGCAGCCGCTCGTAGTCGACCTCGACGCGCAGGTGAACGGGGGCGCCCGCGGGAATGGCGATGGGCGCCGTGGAGGTGTCCGTCACAATCTGATCCGGCAAGAAGGAGGTGACGCGCACGTGCTTTCCCACCTCGGCGTCGCGCGACACGTACAGACAGTGGAGCTTGGAGCTGTTGTAGTAGCAGACCAGGCCGGCCATCTGCTGGAAATGCTCCGGCTCGAACTCCACCACCGTCGCGGCGCTAAAGCAGTGCGCCTGCTGCCTCCGCGCGACGAGCGACTGCCGGAACAGGCTCCCCAGCGTCTCGCGGCCGTACAATCGAAGATACCCGGGCCGCGCCGTCAGGCTGAAGAGCTCCTCAGGCCAGGGCGATCGCAGCCACTGAAAGTCGATAGGCAGCGCCGGGCTGTCGAAGTCCTCGCGCGCCGAACGCTGCGGGAACTCATGCGCCGGCAGCGCGGGGGCCTGCACCTCCACGCGCGGAATCCCCGTCCCGTCGGCGGTTCGCAGCCACCCATCGTCCGACCACGCCATCAGCTGGATCGCGGTCTCCCGGCCCAGCGTGCAGCGTCCCCGATTGCGGATGGGCCGCCCGCACAAGTGCACCATGTACGTCTCGCCGTCCTGCGTCTCCACGAGGTCGGCGTGCCCGGCGCGCTGCAGCTCCACGTCCGGACGATGGCGGGCTGTCAGGAGCGGGCCGTCGGGGTGAAGCTCGTACGGCCCCGTCAGCGCGCGGGATCTCGCCAAGGTCACGGCGTGCCCCCACCCCGTGCCCCCCTCGGCGGTGAGCAGGTAGTAGTACCCGTTGCGCTTGTAGAGGTGCGGCCCTTCGGTCAGGCCGAGGGGCGTCCCCGTGAAGATCAAGTGCCTCGACCCCACGAGCTCGCGGAGCGTCGCGGAGTACTCCTGGAGCACGATCCCCGCGAATCGGTTCCGGCCCGGCCGGTGGTCCCACAGCATGTTGACGACGTACTTCCGGCCGTCATCGTCGTGGAACAACGAGGGATCGAAGCCGCTGCTGTTCAAGAAGACCGGATCCGACCATTCCCCGTCGATGCGCGGGCTGGTCACCAGGTAGTTGTGGAAGTCGCGAAGCGACATGCCGCCGCTTCCGCCGACCGTGGTGCGGCCGTATCGCTTGACGTCGGTGTAGACGAGGTGGAAGAGGCCGTCCGCGTAGCTGAGGCACGGCGCCCAGATGCCGCAGGAATCCGGATCGCCAAGCATGTTCAGCTGGCTGGGCCGTGTCAGCGGGCGCGCCAGCAGCCGCCAGTGAACCAGGTCCCGCGAGTGATGGATCTGCACGCCGGGGAACCACTCGAACGTGGAGGTGGCGATGTAGTAGTCGTCGCCGACGCGGACAATCGAGGGGTCGGGGTTGAAGCCCGGCAGGATCGGGTTGCGGATGATCGGCGGCCTCTCAGGCATGTGCCAGCTCCTTCGGCTCGCGAACCAGCGTCCACAGCAGCAGCGCGCCGATCAGATCGAGCACGCCCAAGCCGACGAAAAACGGCGCGTACCCGATTGTCGCCACCAGCGCCCCAATCAGCAGGGAGAAGATCAGGAGCCCCCCATTGCCGCAGGTGCCGGCCATGCCCGCGACCGTCGCCACCTCGTTCTTCCGGAACAGATCCGAGGACATCGTGATAACCGTCACGGAAAGGGTCTGGTGCGCGAAGCCGGCCAGGCTCAGCAGGGCCACCGCCGTATAGGGGCTCTCGACGTATCCGGCAAACCCCACCCCCATCATCAGGCACGCGCCCACGGTGAAGGCGCCGCGCCGGGCGTTGATCAAGCTGACATGGAAGTACTTCTGAAGCGCCATGCTGATCGTGCCGCCGAACATGCAGCCGAGATCGGCGGCGAGAAACGGCATCCAGGCGAACATGGCGATCTGCTTGAGGTCGAAGTGCCGAACGCTGGTCAGGTAGAGCGGCAGCCAGAAGGTCAGCGTGCCCCACGTCGGATCGGCAAGCATGCGCGGCAGTGCGATGCCCCAAAAGTTGCGCTGCCGGAGGAGCGCGCCAATCCTGGGGCGGGTGCCTGCGCTCTGCAGGTGTTTCTCCTGGCCCGAGGTGATGTGGAGCCTCTCCGCCTCCGAGAGCGAAGGGTGCTTCTCGGGCGGATGGTACAGCCACAGCCAGAGCGCGACCCACACGAGGCCCAGGCCGCCCGTAATCAGGAAGGCCGACTGCCAGTTGTAGGTCAGGATGGCCCAGACGACCAGCGGCGGGGCGAGCATCGATCCCGCCGACGCGCCGATGTTGTAGACGCCCCCGGCCAGTCCGCGCTCCTTGGCGGGGAACCACTCCGCGGTGGCCTTCATGCCGCCCGGGTTGGCCGACCCCTCGGCGAAGCCCAACAACCCCCGGAGGAAGGCCAGCGCCGGCCAGCTGTTCGCTAAAGCGTGCGCCATGTTCACGAGCGACCATGAGGCCGTGAAGATGGCCATGCCCAGCCTGAGGCCGACGACGTCCAGCACGTAGCCGCAGATCGGCTGCAGCATGATGGTCGCCTGAAACGCGCCCAGAATCCACGAGTACTGCTGTGTGGTGATGTTCAGATCCTCGAGCACCGTGGGCGCGGCGACCGCCAGCGTGCTGCGCGTGAGGTAGTTGAGGATCGAGCCGAGCATGATCAGGCCGATCATCAGCCACCGGAGTCCGATAAATGGTCGCATGGGCATCGCCCTCTGGAGTCTCACGTCGACGTGAGGCGGACAGCAGTATATGCGCCCTGCCCGGTTCGCTGGAAGGACGCGGGCCTGCGGTTCTGAGACGTCCCCTCGCAGCCGGCCACGGGATTCGCTGTCGTGCCGCGCCGCCTCGCGCCGCCGTGTGTTGACTTCCCCCGCCGGCCACAGGCACACTCTGTCTGCCCGGCGGCACGAGGATTCCTGACGTGGTTGGCGAGTCGCTCCTCCATTACCGGATCACCGAGAAGATCGGCGAGGGCGGAATGGGCGCCGTGTACCGGGCCACGGACACGCACCTCGACCGGCCCGTCGCCATCAAGCTGCTGCCGGCCGACAAGACCGCCGACGCCGACCGCGTCCGGCGGTTCGTCCAGGAGGCGAAGGCCGCCTCTGCGCTCCGCCACCCCAACATCGTCGTCATCCACGACATCGCGTCGGACCGGGGCCGCCACTTCATCGTCATGGAGCTGGTCGAGGGACCGTCGCTCGACACCCTCATCGGGCGCCGAGGGTTGAAGCTGGCCGATGGTCTCGGGCTTGCCGTCCAGATTGCCGACGGGCTCGCCAAAGCCCATGCCGCCGGCATCGTCCACCGTGACCTCAAGCCGTCGAACATCTGTGTGACCGGCGACGGCCTGGTGAAGATCCTCGACTTTGGCCTGGCCAAGCTGACCGAGCCGGCTGCCTCCGACCTGGACGGGCCAACGCGGACGGCTGAGCCTGGGCTGGCTGAACGGCTGCGGACGCAGGAAGGCGACGTGGTCGGGACCGCGGCCTACATGTCGCCCGAGCAGGCCGAAGGGCAACCGGTCGATGCCCGGTCGGACATCTTCTCGTTCGGTGCGGTCCTCTACGAGATGTTCACCGGTCAGAAGGCCTTCGCCCGCGGAGGCAGCGTCAAGACGCTGGCCGCGGTGCTGAGCGAAGACCCACCGCTCCCCTCGACCGTGAACCCGGCCGTGCCCGCGGAGCTGGAACGCGTGGTCATGCGCTGCCTGCGAAAGGATCGCCACAGGCGCTGGCAGGCGATGTCCGACCTGAAGGTGGCGCTGCAGGAGCTCAAGGAGGACTCGGAGTCGGGCAAGCTCAAGGCTGCCGCGGCCCCGCCCGCACGGCGGAAGCGAGCAGGGATCGTCGTCGCCGTTGCCTCGGTCGTGCTCCTGGCCGCTGCCGTGGCGTTCTGGTGGTACTCCCGACCTGTGCAGGCGCCGGCGGCGACGTTCGCGACTGTTCCACTGACTCTCGATTCCGGCCTGACGACGGCCCCCACGCTGCCCGCCGACGGCAGCCTGATGGCGTACGCCTCCGATCGGGAGGGCAGCCGTGGGATGGATATCTGGGTGCAACAGGTTTCCGGGGGGAAACCGCTCAGGTTGACCGACCACCCGGCCGATGACTGGTATCCCTCGTTCTCCCCCGACGGATCGCAGATTGCGTTCCGATCCGAGCGCGACGGCGGCGGCATCTATGTCATTGACGCGCTGGGCGCCGGGGGCGAGCCGCGACTCATTGCAGAGAAGGGACTGCTCCCCAGGTACTCGCCAGACGGGCGCCTCATCGCCTACGTCGTGTCGCCGCCGGCGGCGGCGGCCGACCCACGACGCGAGAAAGCCTACGTGGTATCGCCCGGCGGTGGAACACCGCGGGCGATCTGCGACGGCTACTCGTTCGAATTCATCAACCAGGGTGCAGCGTTTACCTGGTCCCCTGACGGCCGACACCTGCTGTTCGAGGGGTCGCGTATCGACGAACCGGACAGCCGCGACTGGTGGGTTGCGCCCGTCGATGGCGGCGAGGTTGTCCGGACGCACGCGATACGAGACCTCGACCTGAACACGATCGTCCAGTATCCGGTCGCTTGGTCAGGGAACGACATCTACTTCGCTTCCGGGACCACGATCGAGGGCGTCAATCTCTTTCGGGCTGCGATCGACCCGGCGTCGTGGACGATCAGGGGCCCCGCGGAGCCCATCACGACCGGGCCGGGCATGACGATGTTCGCCTCGGTCGCCCGCGACGGGCGGCTCATCATTGCCGACCTTACGGTGGCGATGCACGCCTGGAGCGTGGCGGCGCGCCCGGACGCGGCCGAGGTCCTCGGGATGCCGGAGCGGCTCGCGCAGGATCTCATGCAGAACTTCAACCCGACGGTGTCCCGCGACGGCGGAAAGGCAGCATTCACGGCGTTCGGCGGAGCGGCGCTCGCGAGGATCGGCGTCAGGGTCGTCGACCTGAGAGGCGGGGATGACATTTCGATCCCGTTGCGGGGCGTCGGTTTCAACCAGTTTCCGCGCCTCAGCCCGGACGGATCGCTGCTGGTCTACCGAGACAGCGTCGAGGGAACGATGCGGACCTTCGTTCTGGCGCTGGGCAAGAGCACCGCCCGGGAGGTCTGCGCCGACTGTGCCGTGCTCGGGCTCTTTCCAGACAACCGCTTCGTCATCGCGAGGGCCAAGCCGAACGAGTTCGACAAGCTGGACCTCGAATCCGGCGTGCGGACCCGCGTACTCGAGGCGGGGCGGGACATCATCAGGGAGGCGAGCCTGTCGTCCGACGGGACGTGGATCGCCTGGCTCGCCGTCACCCCGGAGGGAACAGCCGCGATTCGAATTGGCCCGGTCGGAGCAACAACGGACAGCGCGCCTGGCACCGTCACGATCGCCGAGGACGATCACTATCTCAGCGCGCCCGCATGGTCGCCGAACGACCTGCGGCTCTACTACCTGTCCGAAGCGGGAGATCGGTGTGCGCTCGTGGCGCAGGAACTCGATCCGCGCACGAAACACCCGGTCGGCCGTGTTCGCGAGATCGCTCTCGGCCTTGGTGATCGCCTGAGGCTGAACTTCCCGCGCGGCAACGGCGCCGTGGCGGTGGCGGCGGACCGCATCGTGTTCGAGGCCACAGAGGCGCGGGGCAACATCTACCTGGTGACCCCTTCGAAGACCGCGAGCGGGGCGACGCCCGAGTCTCGTCGCTGACCTTCGCGGCGCGATGGGCTTCATACGCGGTCACCGGCAGCAGTCGCTCGTGCATCACAGGATTCTCTGACCAGCAAAGCGAAAGGACGTTCACAATGCGCAGCGCAACTCGACGGTGTGGCGGGCCTCGATGGAGCATCTGCCTGATCCTGGCGGCGTCCGCTCTGGCGGGAGCGCTGGCGATGGCGCAGCAGCCGGTGACGCTCACGGTCAACGTGGATCGGCCCGGCGCGAAGATCGACCCGATCTTCTATGGCCTGATGACCGAGGAGATCAACTACGCCTACGACGGCGGGCTCTATGCGGAACTGATACGGAACCGCATCTTCCAGGACCGCCCCATTGCGCCGCGAGGCAGGCGCGGAGCGGCGGCGGACACCCCGGCGGCCCCGCCGGCGAATCCCGCCGTCGCGAAGAACCCGAATCTCGTCAACTGGTGGCTCATCGCCGAGAAGGGCGCGGTCGGCGACATCGACATCGACACAAGCGACCCGGTGAACACGACCGCGCTCGGAAACAGCCTGCGTCTCGACATCACGTCCGTCGCTCCCGGCCAGCGCGTGGGCGTCGCGAACGACGGCTACTGGGGCATCCCGGTCAAGCCCAATACCACCTACACGGCGTCGTTCTACGTCAAGGCCAGCCCGGGCTACAAAGGCACGCTGACGGCCGCCATCGAGGGAACGAACGGCGTGGTGTATGCCTCGGGCAAAGTGACGAACCCTCCGAGCACCTGGCGCCGGGTCAGCCTCAAAATCGCGACCGGCAAGGTCCAGCCGACGACGGACGCCAGATTCGTGCTCTCGGCGTCCAGCCCGGGCTCGCTGTGGTTCAGTTTCGTCTCGCTCTTCCCGCCGACGTACAAGAACCGCGCCAACGGCATGCGCGTGGATCTGATGGAGATCCTGGCGGCCATGAAGCCGTCATTCCTCCGCTTTCCCGGAGGGAACTATCTCGAAGGAAGCGACTTCGCAAACCGCTTCAATTGGAAGGCCACGATCGGTCCGCTCGAAGAGCGGGTCGGTCACATGAGCCCGTGGGGCTACCGCTCGACGGACGGCGTCGGGCTGCTCGAGTTCCTCAACTGGTGCGAAGACCTGAACATGGAGCCCATCGTCGGGGTCTATGCCGGCATGCACCTGGACGGCGGGAAGACGACCATCACTGGAGACGCGCTGAAGCCCTTCGTGCAGGAAGCACTCGAGGAAATCGAGTACATCACCGGGGACACGTCGACAACCTGGGGCGCAAGACGCGCGAAAGACGGCCATCCCGCGCCGTTCACGCTTCGCTACGTCGAGGTCGGAAACGAGGACTGGCTGAACAACGGTCTCAAGGACTACGCGGGCCGCTTCACCATGTTCTACGACGCCATCAAGGCGAAGTACCCCCAGCTCAAGGTGATCTCGACCATGCGCACGCGGGACAAGTACGACCACGGCCGCGCGCCCGATCTGCTCGACGATCACTTCTACGTCAACATCCCCACCGCGCTTGCCCAGGCGCACTACTACGACGCCTACGATCGTTCCGGCATCAAGATCTTCGTGGGCGAGTGGGCAACCAACAGTCCGGGCAGCGGCGATACCGGGCACATGGGCTTCGCGCTGGGCGACGCCGCCTTTCTCACGGGCCTCGAACGCAACGCCGACGTCATCGTCATGAACGCGTATGCGCCGCTGCTCGTCAACGTCAACCCGGGCGGCCGGCAGTGGCAGGTCAACCTGATCGGGTACAACGGGCTGACGAGCTTCGGCTCGCCCGCGTACTACGTGCAGCGGATGTACGCGAACAACCGCGGCGACCTCGTGCTGCCGGCGAGATTCGATCCGCTGCCGCAACTGACGGCGGCCGAGATTCCCCAGGCGCCTGCGCCAGCCGCGCCCGCAGGGGGACCGCCTCCGGGAGCGGGAAGAGGGCCGACAGGGCCGGCCGGCCCGTTCGACGGCGTTTACTGCAGCGCCACCCGAGACACGCCGACCGGCGACATCATCCTCAAGCTGGTGAATGTCCAGGCCGCGCCCCAACCGCTCGACATCGACCTGCGGGGCGTCGGCAAGATCGCCAGCCGGGCGACCGGCGAGGTCCTCGCAGCGGAGGTGGGCGCCATGAATTCGCTCGCCGAGCCGGCGAAGGTGTCGCCCAGGCCGGTGGTCATTGCCAACGCGGGAGCGAGGTTCTCGCACACACTCCCGGCGCACTCGGTCACCGTCGTTCGTCTCAAGACGCGATAGGGGGTGTTTGACATCACCAGGCCGTTGGATGACGATCCCGCTGGCCAAACGAGCCGGAGGACTCCATGCGTACAGTTCTCAGAAGTCGCGCGCTGTGGCTCGCCCTGTGCGTCCTTGTGCTTTCGCTCACCGGCCTGGGCGGCCAGCAGGGCCCCGCGTGGATGGACCTTGCCAAGACGCCGCCGATGGGCTGGAACAGCTGGAACAAGTTCGCCTGCGATGTCAGCGAGCCGCTGATCAAGGAGATGGCCGACGCCATTGTCTCGAGCGGCCTCAGGGATGCCGGCTACCAGTACGTCGTCATCGACGACTGCTGGCAGGTGTCGCGCGACGCAAACGGCCGGATTGTCGCTGACCCGAAACGTTTCGCCTCCGGCATCAAGGCGCTCTCAGACTACGTGCACGCAAGAGGCCTGAAGTTCGGCTTGTACTCGGACGCGGGCAAGGCCACCTGTCAGGGACGCCCCGGCAGCAGCGGCTACGAGAGCGAAGACGCGCGTCAGTACGCCGAATGGGGGGTGGACTACCTCAAGTACGACTGGTGCAACACGGATGGCGTCGATCCCAAGATCGCGTACCCGACGATGCGGGATGCTCTCCGCGGGACGGGCCGGCCGATCATTTTCAGCATGTGCGAGTGGGGGCGCAGCCAGCCCTGGACCTGGGCGCGCGGCGTCGGCCATCTGTGGCGGACGACGGGCGACATCAGTGACCGGTGGGCGAGCTGGACACGCCTGCTCGACCAGCAGGTGGGACTCGAGAAGTACGCCGGCCCGGGCGGGTGGAACGACCCCGACATGCTCGAAGTCGGCAACGGCGGTATGACGGCAGGCGAGTACCGTGCGCATTTCGGGTTCTGGTGCCTGCTCGCGTCACCCCTGATGGCGGGGAACGACGTTCGAACGATGACCCCTGAAACGCGCGAGATTCTCACGAACAGAGAGGTCATCGCGATCGACCAGGATCCGCTGGGCATCCAGGGCCGCAAGATCCGCGACGACGGCGACCTGGAGGTCTGGGCGAAACGGCTCTCCGGCGGCGCCTATGCGGTGATCCTCTTCAACCGCGGCCCGTCCGAGCAGGCAATCGCCGTCTCGTGGCAGGAAATCGGCCTGCCGTACGATGCGGCACCGGCGGTCCGCGATCTCTGGAAGAAGGCCGACCTGGGCAGAGTCAAGGGTACGTTTGCCTCGCGCGTCCCGTCGCACGAGAGTGTCATGCTGCGCGTGACGCCGTGACGCGGTTGGAATGGCTGTCGGTCCACAGATGCGTCCCCTCACCGACGGGCGCGCCTGGTGGTCGAGTCGGAGCAGTTTCCTGTACAATGGCCGGCATTTGGAGGCGTCCATGAAGAAGATCCTGGTTGCTCTTGCAGTGGCAGCTCTTTCCGTCCCGCTCTTGTCCCAGGCGCCGCCGAAGCCCGCGGGTCCGCCGAAGCCTGCCGGCCCGCCGAAGCTGCAGGCGCTCATCATTACCGGCCAGCAGATGGGCCACGATGCGAGGGCGGTCACGCCCGAGCTGCGAAAGGCTCTCGAGGCGACAGGCCTGTTCGAGGTCCGGATCACGGAGGAGTTCCGAGGCGCGGGCCCCGAAACGCTGGAACCTTACCAGCTCGTCGTCCTCAACTCCCAGACCCGCCCGGCCAACGAGCGTTGGGGCGAGCGGGCGGAGAAGGCGCTGCTGGATTATGTGAGCTCCGGCAAGGGCCTCGTCATGTTCCACTTCGCCGTGGCCGCCTTCAACGGGTGGGAGGAGTACGAGAAGCTGTCGGGCTGCAACTGGCGTCCGAACCAGGGGCACCACTCGGCCGCGCACGATTTCGTCGTCGACATCCGGGACTCCGAGCATCCGATCACGAAGGGCCTGAAGAAGGCGCTGCCCCAGGCGAAGGACGAGCTGTACGCCAACCTGAAATGCCAGCCGGAGGGCTCGTTCCACGTGCTGGCCACGGCGTATGACGACCATGCCCTCTACGGCGGCAAGGCCCGCCAGCCCATTCCCGGACCCGGCAAAGACGAGCCGAGCCTCTGGACGCTCAACTACGGCAAGGGCCGGGTGTTCGCCACGATGCTGGGCCACGACATTCCGGCGGTCAACACGCCGACCTTCGTGACCACGTTTACGCGCGGCGCCGAGTGGGCCGCCACGGGGAACGTCACCCTGCCGATTCCACCGGAGCTCAGACAGTAAAGCGATCGACGTCCCTTGGCAGTGAGACGGGCCACCGCCGCGGTGGCCCGTGGTCTGTACGTCGGTGTACGATGGGGTGACCGGCCGGCCCTCCGCGACGGCGGGCCACGGCTGAACCGTGGAGAGCTCCCGTGAAGCGTGCCTGCCTGCTGCTGTGCGTGTTGCTGGGATCGGGCCTCGCGGCGTCGTCCCGTGCGTCAGCGCCCGCCCCACCCGGCGCGGCCGTTCATCACGCGCTGACCGTCCGGCTCGACCCGATCACGCACGGCCTGTCGGTCAGCGACACGATCACCTGGCCCGGCGAGGCCCCCGCCGCACAGCCCACCTTCGTTCTGAACGGCCGGCTGCGGATCACGCGCGCCGAACCTGCGGTCGAGGAGATCCCGCTCGGCAACGTCGATGCGCTCTTCGGGGCCGGCACCGCCGCTCGCACCCCCCTGAGGCGGTACCGGTTCACCGCGCCCGCATCGTCGGCAACCCTTGCCTTCGATGGTGTGATGGACTTCGCGTTGTCAGACCCGAAGGAGGAGTACACCCGCGGGTTCCGGGAGACGATCGGGTTCATCGGCGCCGAGGGCGTCTACCTGGCCGGCTCCAGCTTCTGGCATCCCCGGTTCGGCACCGAGTTGGTCACGTTCACCCTCGATGCGGCCGTGCCCGACGGCTGGCATCTCATCAGCCAGGGCAACGGGACGTCGCGCGACGCTGCGGGGCACGCGCGCTGGGACTCCGCCGGACGCATGGACGAGATCTACCTCGTCGGCGGACCGTTGCATCTGTTCAAGGATTCGGCTGGCTCGGTGGAAGCCCTCGCCTACCTGCGCGAGGCCGATGGCTCGCTTGCGGGCAAGTACCTCGCAGCGACAGCGCAGTACATCGAGATGTACCGCGGTCTCATCGGCCCGTACCCGTACGGCAAGTTCGCGCTGGTCGAGAACTTCTGGGAAACCGGGTACGGCATGCCGACCTTCACGCTGCTCGGCCCGCAGGTGATCCGGTTCCCCTTCATCATCACCAGTTCATACCCTCACGAGATCCTGCACAACTGGTGGGGCAACTCTGTCTTCGTCGATTACGACACGGGCAACTGGTCCGAGGGGCTGACGGCGTACATGGCGGATCACCTAATCGAGGAGCAGCGCGGCGCCGGCGCCGAGTACCGCCGCTCCACGCTGCAGAAGTACCGCGACTACGTCAGAACCAGCCGCGACTTTCCACTCGCGGAGTTCAGGAGCCGCTTCAGCGCAGCCACCGAGGCGGTCGGCTACGGCAAGGCGCTCATGGGCTTCCACATGCTGCGCCGCGCGGTGGGAGACGAGACGTTCCGAACGATGGTGGGACGACTGGCCCGCGACTACAAGGGCCGCCGCGCCTCGTTCCGCGACATCCAGGCCATTGCGGAGTCGGTCGCGGGCAAGCCGCTCGGCTGGCTCTTCGACGATCTCGTCAACCGGGCCGGAGCGCCCGTGCTCGAGGTGACGGTCGGCCCCGGCAGCGTCCGCCGCGACGGCGGTCGCTTCATCGTCGAAGGCCTGCTGCGGCAGACGCAGGCGGGCACGCCATTCATCGTCGAGGTGCCGGTCGTGGTCCAGGCGGCAGCCGGAGTCACGACCCACGTCGTCCGAATGGAGCGGGCGCAGACACCGTTCGCTATCGCGGTCGACGCGCCCCCGCTCGTGCTCGCGGTGGATCCCGACTTCGACGTCTTCCGCCGACTCGACCCGCGCGAGACGCCGCCGTCGATCGGCCAGATCTTCGGCGAGCCGCGCATCCTGGCGGTGCTGCCTTCGAAGGCCGCGGCGCCGGAAATCGAGGCGTGGCGGACGCTGTTTGCGGGCTGGACGAGCGACAGCCACGCCATCGACGTCCAGCTCGATTCGACCCTGGCCGAGCTGCCGGCCGATCGGGCGGTGTGGGTCGCCGGCCTCAGCAATCGGTTCGCCTCCGTTGTCGCCGCAGACGCGCCCGGCGCGAAGGTGGGGGCGTCGCGCGTGGAGATCGACGGCGAGTCGATGGCGCTCGACGGACACAGCCTCGTTCTCGTGACGCGGCATCCGAAGAGCCAGGAAAGGGCCGTCGGGCTGCTGGCGGTGTCGCCGCCGGCAGCCTTCGCGGGCCTGGGACGCAAGCTGCCGCACTATGGGAAGTACTCTTACCTCGGCTTCGAGGGCGACGAGCCCGCCAACATCATCAAGGGACAGTGGCAGCAGTCGGACTCGCCGCTGCGCGTCGATTTGCGGCCTCCCGAGGCGCGCGTCGCGAAGCTGCCCGAGCTGCCGGCAGCCCCGCGGAAGGCGCTGGCCGAGCTGCCACCCGTCTTCTCGCAGCAGGCGATGCGCGATCACGTCGCCTTCCTGGCCTCCGCCGAGCTCGAGGGCCGCGGCCTGGGCAGCCCGGGCTCCGAGAAGGCCGCCGCCTACATCGCCGACCGCTTCAAGGCTGCCGGCCTCCAGCCCGGAGGCGACGCGGGCACGTGGCTCCAACGCTTCCGCGTGGAGCGTGGAGAAGACGGGACGCCTCACGATGTGGCCAACGTCATCGGCGTGCTGCCGGGGAGCCGGCCCGAGTGGAAGGACCAGAGCGCGGTGCTTGCGGCACATTACGACCATCTCGGCCGCGGCTGGCCGGACGTCCGCGCGGGGAACGAGGGCCGCGTCCACCCGGGCGCCGACGACAACGCCAGCGGCGTGGCGGTGCTGCTCGAGCTTGCCCGCGCGATGGCCGCCGGCGAGCGTCCGCCGCGGACGCTTGTCTTCGCCGCGTTCACCGGCGAAGAAGCCGGCCGCCTCGGGTCGAAGTTCTACGTCGCGCATCCGCCGTTCCCGATCGAGAAGACCTGGGGCGTCATCAACCTGGACACCGTGGGGCGCCTCGGCGCGCAACGGCTGACCGTGCTGGGCACGGGCAGCGCGGCCGAGTGGCAGCACATCTTCCGCGGAGCAGGCTTCGTCACAGGGATCGACAGCCGCAACGTGGCGGATTCGCCTGAGTCGTCGGACCAGGTCAGCTTCACCGAGCGCGGGGTGCCCGCCGTGCAGATCTTCACGGGGGCCCACGCGGACTACCACCGGCCGGCGGACACGGCAGACAAGGTGGATGCGGCCGGTCTCGTGAAGGTCGCTGCATTCGTGAAGGAGGGGCTGGCGTACCTGGCCGAGCGGCCGGAGCCGCTGACGAACACCCTCAAACCGGCGGCTGGGACTCCTCCGCCTGCCGGCGTGCCCGCCGCCGGCATGGCCACCGGCGCTGCATCGCAAGGAGGCGCTGGGTCTGGCTCGGCGCCCGCGAGGCGCGCGAGTCTCGGCACCGTGCCGGACTTCGCGTTCTCGGGCTCGGGCGTGCGTGTCGCCGGCACCGTCCCGGGTTCTCCGGCCGAGAAGGCCGGCATCAAGGAAGGCGATGTCGTCACGGCACTTGGCGGCACACCTGTCGGCAGTCTGCAGGAGTTCTCGAATCTGCTGAGCTCGCTCGCACCGGGCCAGACGGTGGTCGTCACTCTCGTGCGCGCCGGCAAGACACTCACGATCGACGTGGTGCTGGCTGAACGGTAGGACGAAGATGGTGCCCTACCTCGTCGCCGGCGCGGCCTACGCTTTTGCGTGCGCCGTGCAGCCGGGCCCGTTTCAGGCGTATCTCGTCGCGAAGACAATGAGCGCGGGCTGGCGGCGGACGCTGCCGGCCTGCTTCGCGCCGCTGCTGAGCGATGGTCCGATCATCGTGGTCGTGCTGCTGGTGCTGAGCCGGCTGACGGATCGCTTCAGCCACGGGCTGCAGACCGCCGGCGGCGTGTTCCTGCTCTATCTGGCGGCTGCGGCGTTCAGGTCGTGGCGAGATTCCCGGCAGGAGGCTGAACCACGGGCCGGGGGAACCGGCCGGACGGTTTTCGAGGCCGCGTTCGTGAACCTGCTGAACCCGAATCCCTACCTAGGTTGGAGCCTCGTCATGGGGCCGCTGCTCATCAAGGGATGGCGGGAGTCGCCGTCGAACGGCATCGCGCTGCTCGTCGGTTTCTATGCGACCATGGTGCTCACAACGGCGGGGATCATTGCGCTCTTCGGCACGGCGAGGGCGGCCGGCCCGCGCGTCGCGCGCGCGCTCGTCGGGCTGTCGGCCTTAGCGCTCGCCGGCTTCGCCGGCTATCAGCTCTGGTCAGGGATAGGCGGGTTGCTGGCCGATTCTCGCCTGTGAGGATGCGCGCAGGCCATCCGTTCGCGCGCGGTATCGTCTGGAAGAGGTGCTCTTGGCCGTCGATACGCGTCTTGTGCTGCTCACAGGGGCGTCCGGGTACGTCGGCGGCCGCCTGCTCCACGCCCTCGAGGCGCGCGGCGAGACGGTGCGCTGCCTCGCCCGCCAGCCGTCGTACCTCCGTCCGCGCCTCTCCGGGCGAACGACGGTCGTCCGCGGGGATCTCCTGGATCCGGCGACGCTGGCTCCTGCGCTCGAAGGGGTCGGCGCCGCCTACTATCTCGTGCATTCCATGGAGGCGGGACACGCCTTCGAGGCGCAGGACCGCGCGGCGGCCTCCGCGTTTGGCGCGGCTGCCCTCAGTGCGGGCGTCAGCCGCATCATCTATCTTGGCGGGCTTGGGCACGGCGACCGCCTCTCGGCGCATCTTGCGAGCCGGCAGGAGGTCGGGCGGATCTTGCGCGAGTCCGGCGTCCCCACGATCGAGTTCCGGGCGTCGGTCATTATCGGCTCAGGCAGCCTCTCCTTCGAGTTGGTGCGGGCGCTGGTCGACCACCTGCCGCTCATGACGACGCCCCAGTGGGTCCGGACGCCGGCGCAGCCGATCGCCATCGAGGACGTCATCGAGTACCTCGTCGCGGCGCTCGATTTGCCGCCGTGCGGCAGCCGCGTGTACGAAATCGGGGGCAGCGACGTCGTGTCCTATGGCGACCTCATGCGCGAGTACGCGCATCAGCGCGGCCTGCGGCGGTGGATCATCCCGGTGCCGGCGCTGACCCCGTACTTGTCCTCGCTCTGGCTCGGCCTGGTGACCCCGCTGTACGCGCGAATCGGCCGCGAGCTGATCGAGGGGGTGAGGCACCCGTCGGTCGTGCGCGATGCGAACGCGCTGCAGGCGTTCGCCGTGCGGCCGCGGGGAGTGCGGCAGGCCATCGCGCGCGCGCTCGCCAACGAGGACCGTGATTTCGCGGCCACCCGCTGGAGCGATGCGCTCGCGTCGGCGCGGCGACGGCCCGGCTGGGGTGGCGTCCGCTTCGGACCGCGATATGCGGATTCGCGGGAACGACGCGTCTTTGCGCCGCCGGGAGACGCGTTTGCGCCGATTCGGCGGATTGGCGGCCGGAACGGTTGGTACTTCGCAAACTGGGCCTGGCGGCTGCGGGGCGCGCTCGATTTGCTCGCGGGCGGCGTCGGGCTGCGACGGGGCCGCCGCGACCCGGAACGTCTGGTCCCGGGCGACACCGTCGACTGGTGGCGTGTCGAGGCAATCGAGCCGGACCGGCTGCTGCGCCTTGTCGCGGAGATGCGGGTACCCGGACGGGCGTGGCTGATCTACGAGGTGAGCCCAGACGGCGAATCGTACTCGCGCGTCCGGCAGACCGCCCTCTTCGACCCGGCAGGTGTGTTCGGCAGCCTCTACTGGTACGCGCTCTGGCCGATCCACCAGTACGTGTTCGAAGGCATGCTCCGTGCAATTGCCGGGCGGGCGGAACGCGGAACAACACCCGGCGCGCGCCGCTCAGATCCGGTGTAGGGCCAGTTCAGGCCGGATGCGGCGCGACCAGGCCCGCAGCATTCCTGGGTACCGCGGGCCCCGGCACGTGCGCAATCAGACGGAATCCTGCGTCAGAAGCGATACCCGACGCCGAACGCGAATCGGTTCTTGGCTTTGATGTCGATGCCCCCGCCGACATCGCCTCCAAGGCTGACAACGGACACATCGATGCTCAGCCGCTTCTGAGGGTCGGGTGTGAAGCGGGCGAGGAAGGTGACGGTCCCGGGCACGTCGCTTCCCTCGATGCCGTCGATCTCCTTCGGCTGCTGGGCGTACTCGGCTCCCACGAGCACCCTGCCCCCGAGATTGATGCCGCCGAACAGAAAGCCACAGGGGGACCACCCCGGCGCGTTTCCGGCGAAGCCGAACAGCGACGCACTCGTAGCCTTCACGCCGCCGCTCAACACAATCGGGGCCTGCTCGATCTGGTTGAACGTCTTGGTCACGACGACGAACACGTCGCCGTTCTTGGTGGCTACCCCGAGGCCGCGTTCGATGTGCTGCTTCTGAAAGCGAACGACGAATCCTGCCGCGATGGCCGGCGCGCCGGTTCCGCCCGTTCCCTCCGGCAGGAGTATCGCCTTGGCATGGACGATGCTGAAGCCGCGATCGAACAGGCCTGTCGCCGCGTCGTCGGTGGAGACGGACACGGCGGACCGCGTGTAGCCGAACTCCAGCCGGTTCAGCGCCCCGGCTGTCAGCGAAATCTGGAAATGCGTGCCGACGATGTCGCCGCCGCTGACCAGGTGAAATGCCGCCGCCGGGAAGCTGATGCCGCCGGGTTCTGACGGCGTCGTGTACGCGAACGGTGTGACGAGGCCGCCGGTCTGCCCTTCGAGGTTGAGCGACTGGCCCCACGCGGCGCTGGCGAGACCGAGGACGGCGACGAGGATCGCAGCGAGCTGAAGTGCAAAACCCGGAAACGACCGCTTCGACATGCAGGGGTCCCTCCTTGCGACGCGCCAGTATGCGCCAGCAACCTCGCGCTGGCAAGGGCCCGAGTAGAACCCGAGTAGAACCCGAGTAGAACCCGGAGAGAAGGACCCCGAGTGCCGCCCGACGGAGAAGCGCCCGCGGGCTCGACGACGCGCGACGGCTGCCGCACGCCGGACCCATCACCGCATCGGCCGTCTTTCGGACCGAGGCTGCGGGGTGCTATCATCCGATCATGCTTCGCCGCCCCGTGCCGTCGCTCCTCTTGCTCGCTGCCGCACTGCTGTCGGCCCTCACGCTGGTTTCGGCCTCGGGCGTGCCGGCGCGCGTCGTGGCAGTCGGCGACGTCCACGGCGCCTTCTCCGAGCTTCTGACGATCCTGCAGCAGACAAAGCTGGTTGACGCCAAGCAACGCTGGTCAGGCGACACCGCGACGCTCGTGCAGATTGGCGACCTGATCGACCGTGGCCCGCGCGTGCGCGAAACGCTCGACCTGGTCATGGAACTCGAAAAGCAGGCACAGAAGGCCGGCGGCACCGTCATCCCGTTGCTTGGCAATCACGAAGCTATGAACGTCATGGGCGACGTGCGCTACGTCACGCCAGAGATCTACCGCACGTTCGTGACGTCCCGTTCGGAGGAGGTCCGCGACGAGGCGTTCAAGGACTACCTGTCCTTCCTCTCCGCGCACGCCGGCCACCTCCACAGCGTCCTGGTGCCGGTCGACGAGGCCGCTGTGAAGAAATGGACCGGCGAGTACCCGCTCGGGTACTTTGAATACCGGGACGCATTCGGGCCGAGCGGCAAGTACGGCCGGTGGATTCGGCGTCTTCTCACTGTCGCGCAGGTCGGAGACGGCCTGTTCGTGCACGGCGGCCTGAACCCCGCGTTGTCGTTCAAGAACGCCGCTGAACTCAACGCGAAAGTCACCTCTGAGCTGAACGAGTTCGATCGGATCTGGCAATGGCTGTCGCGCCGGAAGGTGGTCTGGCGCTACCTGAAGTTCGGCCAGGCGATCGCACATCTCCAGGAGGAACTCGAGCTGCTACAGGCCCAGGAGAAGCCGGCTGACTCGGAGCTCATCGCACAGATTCGGAAGCTGCTGGGCTACGAGGAATGGATGGTCGCCTCGGCGGACGGGCCGCTGTGGTATCGCGGTCTGACGTCCGAGAACGAGCCGGGAATTGCGGCAGGACTCGACGTGCTGCTGGCCCGATTTGGCGCGCACTACATGGTGGTCGCGCACACAGCGATGGCCAAGGCGAAGGTCACGCCATGGCTTGGCGGCCGCGTGCTGGCGATCGATACGGGGATGCTGTACCAGGCGTTTCAGGGCCGCGCCTCGGCGCTCCAGATCGAGAAAGGCCAATTCACCGTGTTCTACGCCGACGGGACCTCGCAGGCACTCGAGGGGCCCGCTCAGCCGCCCGCCAAAACGCCTGACGCCCGACTCTCCGTCATCCGGTTTCCCAGCCCAACACGAGTGGAAACGGCCGGGCTTCGCTCCCGTTGAACGCACCACACCGCTCGGCGCGAGCCCTCTTTCCTCGCGTCCCGCCGGCGTCAGAAGCGGTAGTTGAGCGCGGTGATCAGGCTATAGGAAGACCCTCGGTCGACGACGGGGCTGTCTGTGATGCCCGTCCCGAAACGCTCCCGATTCATGATGGCGACGACGTGCCACGACGAGGTCAGGTTCACAATGGCGGTCACGGTGACATCCAGGTTCCATGTCGCCCGTCCCGAATAGGACGGTCGTGAAGGGGTGGCTTCGTTCGAACGAACCCCATAGTAGTAGTCGACATGGTTCCGGCTGAGCCACCTGGGACCCACCCCCACCAGCACGATTCCGAGGCGCCCGAGAGGGACGCCGCTCGTCACCAGCGCGGTCGCTTCCTGGCCCTTGTTTCTGCCAAGCACATCGGCCGCGTAGTTGAGACGGAAGCCGACAGGTCTCCCGCGGTAGACCAACTCGACGCCGGCGTCCATCGACCGCTTCCGGTCCTCCATGCCGTCGAGAACGGAGCTGGCCTCGTGCTCCAGGCCGCTGAATCGGGCCTGGCCGTACAGGCTGGCCGTGAAGCGGCCCTGTCGTACGAAGCTGTAGCCGCCGCGGATGCCCCTGAAGAACCACCCCTTGTATCCAAGCTCGATCGAGGGGACGGGGAACACGCGGGGATGGGCTCCGCCGTAGGGCCGAGGACTGACGATCACGCTCGGGCCGATAGCCAGCGTGAACCCCTCCTGCGGCGGCCCGCCGGGAGCCTGAGGCTTTGCCTGCGTGGCGCTGACCGCCTCCTCTGCAGCCGGCCGCGAATCCGGCCTGGAGGGCTGAGCGAACACCGGCGGGGACATCGTGAGCATCAGCGCCGTGGCTGCGAACGTGACAGCTCTCCTGCCTGTCATCGGATGCATGTCCTTCTCTGGCGGCCAACCGAGGTCGGTGGGCCTGTTCAGGTATCGACCGAGACGCCGATGGCGCCCCGTTTCACTTGGCCGAAGCGGCTCGTTCGTCGATGACCGCGTAGATCCGTTCGACAGCCTGCCGGTCGAAGCCGATCGTCGCGAGCTGCGAAAAGCGCGAGGCGTGGGCGCGCAGATCGATGCGGGCGGCTGCGTCCGCCGCGGCAACGCCCTTGCGTCTGAGCTGCTCCGCCTGTCTCCACAGGTCGCGCAAGCACGCCTGGACGGGCGCAATCCCGTCCTTTCCCTCGAACGGCTTGCCGTGCCCCGGGATGATGACCCGGAAGTCGAGGCCGGCCAGGCGGTCAAGCGCCGCGGGCCACTCCTCCACGTACGCATCGCCCATGTACCCGATGTACCCGTTGTACAGGTCCCCGGTACACACCACTCGCTCCGCCGGCAGCCAGACGACGGTGTCGCCGGCCGTGTGGCCGCGGCCAAGGTGAAGCACGCGCACCTCCCGGCTACCGAGCCACAGCGTGAGATCGTCGGTGAAGGTGAGACGCGAGGGCATCGGCACGAGCGCCGCCAACTCCTTTCCGTACGCGTCAGCGCTGGCAGCATCTGCAAGCAGGGTCGCGCGGGCCTTGGCGTCGGTTTCCGCCGCGGCCTTGGCCCGCAGTTCGCCGGCACGCACGGCCATCCCCTGGATGTTTGAGGCGAGAGTGGGCTGACGCCGGCCCAGCTCGAGGCCGGCCCGCGTGGCCGCGTGGCCGATCGTCACCGCCTCCGGGAACGCCGCGTGCCCGAGCGCGTGGTCGAAGTGGAAGTGCGTGTCGATGACGTAGCGCACCGGGAGATCCGTGATGGTGCGGATGGCGGCCCGCAGGACTCGCGCCTCCCCCGGACCCGCGCTGCTGTCCACGAGCAGCACGCCGTCTTCCCCCGCGATCACGACCGAGTTCGCGACGTAGTAGGGGACGCCGCGCGCGATCGCGACGTGTACGCCCGCGGCCACCTCCGTGAAGTCGAAGGCGAGGCCCGGCACCTCGGCGCCTGGTTCCTGCGCTGCAGGCGGTGAACCTGTCGCACTCGACACGGTCGTCAGGACGATGGCCAGACAAGCGACCAGCCGGATCTCGCGGGAGGGAAGCATATGCTGTCCTTTCTACTCCGGGCGCTTCAGGCCGCGCAAGTGCCGAACCGAACCGGGCCAATCGTGCTGGCATCTCGAGGCCTGACCGGGGAGAATAGGCCGGAGCGGGTGGAACGACACGACGGGCGAACAGGAAACCAAAGACCAGGACGAGTCGAGGCAACCGGCCACGGAGGGAGCGGAGCAGTCATGACGTCGACGAACTCGCTGCGCGCGACAGCGCTGGCGTTTGCGCTTCTCCTGTTCGGAGCCGCGCGCCTCGGGGCCCAGCCCGCTCCGTCGGGAGAGGTCTATCAGGCCCTGCACCGGCTGAACGAGCTGGGCTCAGTCCTGCTCGTCGCCGCACATCCCGACGATGAGCGCAGCGAGCTGCTGGCCTATTTCGCCAGGGGCCGGTACATGCGAGCCGCCTACCTGAGCCTGACCCGCGGCGAAGGGGGGCAGAACCTGTTAGGGTCGGAGCAGGGGGCTGCACTCGGCGTCGTGCGCACCCAGGAGCTGCTGGCCGCCCGCCGCATCGACGGCGGCGAGCAGTTCTTCACGCGCGCCATCGACTTCGGCTTCTCGAAGAGCGCCGACGAATCGATTCAGAAATGGGGCCGCGACCAAGTGGTCTCCGACATCGTCTGGATCATCCGCAAGTACCGTCCGGACATCGTGGTGCTCGGCTCCAGCGCGACGGCGCTCGGCGGCCACGGGCATCACCAAGCGTCGGCGATCCTGGGCCGGGAGGCGTGCGACGCGGCGGGGGATGCCGCCAGGTTCCCCGCGCAGCTGCGGTACGTGTCGCCCTGGAAGCCGGCGAAGGTGGTGACGGCCGGGTTCGGCGGCGGGGGCTCGGTGCAGATCGATACGAGCGGGTACAACCCGATCGTCGGCTACTCCTACCAGCAGCTCGCCACGATGAGCCGCGGCCAGCACCGCAGTCAGGGCCTCGGCGGGATGGCCATCGGCGGCGGCATGGCAGGCGGCCGCGGCGGGCGCGGGGGAGCGCCCCAGGCGGGCGCGACCTCGGGCGGTCCGGACGTGTTCGACGGGATCGAGCACTCCTGGAAGCGCGTAGCCGGCGGCGCGGCCGTGGAGGCCCTCCTGTCGCAAGCGGTCCGCGACTTCGACTGGGAGCATCCGGAGCGGACGGTTCCCCTGCTGGCCAAGGCGAGGCCGCTCGTCGCAGCGATGTCCGATCCGCTGGCCAAACTCAAGCTCGCCGAGCTGGACGAGACCATCGCGCGGTGCGCCGGCATCTGGGCCGACGCCCAGGCAGCCCAGGGGGATGTCACCCCGGGGTCGCACGTCTCGGTCGCCGTCACGGTCGCGCCCCGGCTGCCCGTGGCCGTGACCGTGACCGCGGTGCGAGCCGAGGGCGTCTGGAACGGCCCCGCATGGGCCAACACCGGCACCGGGACCGCGATCCCCGGCTACGACTTGCAGGTCCCAGCCACGCAGCCCTATTCCCAGCCGTACTGGCTGGCCAAGCCGACGCAGGCTGCGACGTATGTCGTCGACGACCAGACGCTCGTCGGGCTGGCTGACACGCCCGTCGAGCAGATGCGGATTCAGCTGACCGTAGCTGGCTGTCCGATCGAGCTGCTGCGGCCGATCGTCTACCGCTACAACGACCGGCTGGAAGGCGAGAAGGTGCGGGCGCTGACCGTGGTCCCGGCCGTCTCGGTGAACCTGCCGCTGTCCCCGGACCTGACGACAAACGTGGCGGTGTTTCCGTCGCCTGCCGCGCGTCGCCTGCAGGTAACGGTTAGGGCCAACGCGGCAAATGCCGCCGGGACACTGCGTGTGACCGCCCCTGCCGGCTGGCGCGTGGCGCCGTCGACGCAGCCCTTCCAGCTGGGCGAGGCGGGCGATCAGCAAGTGCTCTCCTTCGAGGTGGCGCCGCCTGCCGGGGAGGCGACGGGAACGCTGCGCCTCTCCGCCTCGGTCGGCGGGCGCGAGATCGCCGCGGGCGTCGCCGCGATCGCCTACGCGCACATCCCACAGCAGACGGTGTTTCCGCCCGCGGAGGTGAAGGTTGTGCGGTCGGACATTCGCGTGACCGCCCGCCGCGTCGGCTACATCATGGGCGCGGGCGATCAGGTGCCCGACGCGCTGCGCCAGCTTGGCCTGGAGGTCACGCTGCTGCAGGAAGATGATCTCAGGACGGGCGACTTCTCGCGGTTCGATGCGATCGTGGCCGGCGTCCGCTCGTACAACGTCCGGGCGGACCTCCGGAAGTACCATTCCCGCCTCATGGACTATGTCAACGGCGGCGGCACGTACGTGGTGCAGTACCTGAGCGCCGGGGCCCAGACGTTCGGGCCTTACCCGATCACCATTCCGGGCGGCAACAGCTATCGCGTGACCGTGGAGGAAGCCCCGGTCACGTTCCCGCATCCGGAGAGCCCGCTGCTTCAGAAGCCAAATGCGATCGCGCCGCGCGACTTCGACGGATGGGTGCAGGAACGGGGGCTGCTGTTCTCGACCGAGTGGGATCCGCGGTACGAAACCGTCCTCTCGTCACACGACCCGGGTGAGAGCCCGCTCGAAGGCGGCCAGCTGTGGACCCGCTACGGCAAGGGGGTCTACGTGTTCACGTCGTACGCCTGGTTCCGGCAGTTGCCTGCCGGCGTGCCGGGCGCGTTCCGGCTCTTCGCCAACCTGCTCAGCGCGAAGTAGGCGCAACGAGAGACGCGCGGAGGATCCGCATCAGGCGGCGGCGGGACGCGGGACGTCGTCGTCCGTTCGCCAATCGAGCGCGGTGAGAACGAGTCCGGTCAGGACCACGGCCAGACAGCCGATGACGTTGTACCAGAGGAACGCAATGCTCGTGAAGTACCAGCAGCCGAAGATCACGGCTTCACCGACGAGCACGCCCCAGAACGCTCCCCGCCCACGCACCTTCGGAAACGCGAACGCCAGCACGAAGACGCCCAGCATCCCCCCGTAAAAGAACGACCCCAGCAGGTTCACGGCTTCAATGAGCGATCCCATCCGCTTGATGTAGTGGGCTGAGACCACCGCGTACCCGCCCCACAGGAGCGTTGCCGCTTTCGACGCGCGCAGGTAGTGCTCGTCGGTCGCGAGCGTTCGAATGTGCCGCTTGTAGATGTTGACCAGGCTCACCGTCGCAAGCGCGTTCATCTCCGAGGAGATGGATGACATCGTGGCGCCCAGGATCATCGCCAGGACGAGGCCCACGACGCCCACCGGCAGATGACGGGTCACGAAGCTCAGGAAGATGTAGTTCGTGTCGTTGACCTTCGTGCCGGCGGTTTTCTCGGCCAGCGCAGCCCCATCCCGCCGCGCCGCCTCGAAGCCGCTCTGGGCCCGCGCATACGCTGTACGAGCCTCTTCCACACGCCCCTGCTCACCGTCCCGGCGCGCCGCCAGCAGCCGGTCCGCCGCGCGCCGGCGCTCGCCGACGGCGGATTCGTACTGCCGGATCACACCATCGTACGATCCGGCGGGCGCGGATGACTGCAGGCGCTCGAGCTCGGTCTGTTCGAACAGGATCGGCGGCGGCTGGAAGATGTAGAAGACGTACACGATCGCGCCAAGAAAGAGGATGAACGCCTGCATCGGGATCTTGGCGGCCGCGTTGAACATCAGGCCCAGCCGGCTCTGGGCAATCGACCGGCCGGTCAGGTACCGCTGCACCTGGGACTGGTCGGTTCCGAAGTACGCCAGGGCCAGGAACATCCCGCCGAACAGGCCGCTCCAGAGGTTGTACCGGTCGTTCCAGTCGAAACCGGTCGTGATGGCGTTCAGCTTGCCCGAGGCGCCCGCCAGGCTCACCGCGTCGCCGAACGACACGTGCGACGGCAGCAGCAGCACGGCGCAGGTGAGGGCTACGACCAGCGCGGCCGTCATCACCATCATCTGCAGCGTGTGCGACCACGCCGTCGCTTTGACCCCGCCCAGTGTCGTAAACGCGACGGCAATGCCGCCCATGATGAGCGTGGTCTGCCAGTCGGGCCACCCGAAGATCACGGTGAGGACCACGGCAGGGGCGTACAGGGTGATGCCCAGGGCGAGGCCGCGCTGGATCAGGAACACGAGGCTGACGAGCGTGCCTGTCTGGGCGTCGAAACGCTGCTCGAGATACTGGTAGGCGGTAAACACCCGCGCGCGGTGGAACAGCGGAACGGCTGTATACGACAGGATGAGCATCGCGAGCGGCAGGCCGAAGTAGAACTGGACGAACCGCATGCCGTCCACGTACGACTGGCCGGGGGTCGAGATGAACGTGACGGCGCTCGCCTGCGTTGCCATGACCGACAGCGCGACGGCGTACCAGGGCATCGTGCGCCCGGCGAGCATGTAGTGGTCCAGGCTCCTGGCGCCGCGGCTGCGCCAGAGCCCGTACGCCGCGACCAGCGCCAGCGTGCCGCACAGGACGAACCAGTCGACCAAGCTCATAGGGATCCGTGTTCGTCCCTGGCGCCGCCGGCGCTCTCGCACGGCCGCAGCAGGCACGCACAGCCCCACCGCGAAGGCCCGGGGACGGCATGCCGCCCCGGGCGGCGGCACCCGTCCCTCGACTGCTGCTCTCGACGGCAGTCAGCGAAGCCTGCGCGCCGGCCGCCCGATCACGCGGGTTCCAGGAGTGCTCAGAACGCCGACCCGCCACGCCCGCGCATCCCGCCGCCCTCGCTGGATGGCGGGACGACGCCCTTCAGCCGCAGGTAGATGGCGAGGTAGCCGTACTCCTCGTTGTCGTGAGTCACCATCCCGTACAGCGATCCGAGCTTCGACCGCTGGCCCCCGCGGGCCGACGCGGTCATCTGCACCGCGCTCTCGTCGGTCAGCGAGGCGAACGCCTTGTCGCACTCCGCCATCGCGGCCTTCATCGCCGCCACGAGCTGGGCCTTGCCGGTCATCGCGGACGCCCCCGCCTGTGCCCCCGAACCCGTGATCGAGGCGCAGGTACGCATCTGCATGTCGATCGTGTGCCCGAGTGTGCCGGCACACGTGCGGATCTCCGGAACCGGCTGGAACGCATACTGATCTTCCGGCATCTTCTCGGCCATCCGGAGCAGGTAGTCTGCGACCCGGCTGTAGGCCTGTCTGAGCTCGGCCACCAGCGGGTTCGCCGTCGGCGCGGCAGCTGGGGGCGGCGCCTGGGCGGCCAACGCGCACACGCACAGCACGAGGGCCGTACTGACCAACACCATGCGTCTCATTTCACGAACCTCCCTCTGATTGCGCCTCGCGCGCTACTTGACCGTGAACGGCACGGATGCGACGACGTTCTCCCAGGCGAGCGTGAGCGTGCCCTTGTTCCCGCCGGCATCGGCCAGCGTGTACTTCAGCTCCTCGACGAGCGCAGCCGGCTTGGCCATGGTCATGGGGACGCGTCCCAGGTCCTGGGCCTGGCTGTACGTCAGCCCCCACTGCCCCGTCTGCTTGTTGATGATGAGCTTCCAGTTCGCAGGATCGGTGAGATCGACGTACAGAGTGTAGTCGCCCGCGGGCACGGCGAGGCCGCCGATTTCCAGTGCGGCGTCGGTGTGGAGCTTGGTCGCGGCGTTCGCGCCCGCGCGCCAGACGGGATAGGTCGCATCCTGGCCGATCCGCCCATCCTTGCCGAACAGCTTGCCGACGCGGCCGTTCACCCTGGGCGAGTTGTAGGTGATGGTGATGGTCTTCCCGCCGAAGACCCTCGACTCCGTCGCAAGCGGGCTCGCCTGAGCGGCAAAGAGGGTCGCTGCGACGACGAGCGCGGCCGTACAGACGAGAACAGCTCTCATGGTGTGCCTCCTCATTGAGAGACTCCGGCACCCTCCCCCATCCAAGAGTCGCCGGCAACGAGGTGCAGTATATGATTGACCGCCGGGTGGTGTCGACACGGACGCAAGGCCTCCCCTTGCAGGACCGCCCCGGCGCCGCTCCCGTTCGCCATGGGGACCGTGGACCGTTCTCGACGCTCGTTCCTTCGGGGCCTTGCGGCCGCCCCGCTGCTCGCCCCGGCGCTGTCGTGCGGGTCGAGGAGCTCCACCTTTTCGCCGACCGCGCCGAGCACGACGACGCTGGATGCGGCGCCGCCGATAGCGTGATCCGGCGACGGGCGGCGCGCTCGCCTTGATGCGGCGCCTGTACGGATGCCATAATGCGGCGCTTGTCGTGTGGGGCGACGCTGCGCCTCAAACTGGGGAGGAAACAACATGGGAGTTCGTACGATTCGGGCAGCCGTGCCGCTCGCGGCAGTGTCCGTCATGCTGGGCGTGATGGTGCAGTCCTGCGCCAAACCCGCCCCGCCACAGCTGGGGAAGCAGTCCGTTCAGGACGTCGTGGCCGCCATGACCAAGGAGGAGAAGGTCAATCTGGTCGTGGGGCTGGGAATGACCATGGAGGGGCTGCCGCCGGACATGCAGGGGCCTGCCGTCGGCCAGACGAACACGTCAGTGCCCGGCGCGGCGGGGGCGACCTTTGCCATTCCGCGTCTGGGGATCCCCTCGATTGTCGTGGCGGACGGCCCGGCCGGTCTGCGGATTCAGCCGACTCGTGAAGGCGACACGTCGCGCACGTACTACGCGACGGCATTCCCGATCGCCACGCTGCTGGCCTCGACGTGGGACACGCCGCTCGTGGAGCAGGTCGGCCAGGCCATGGGGAACGAGGTGAAGGAGTACGGCGTCGCCGTCATCCTCGGCCCGGCGCTCGACACGCACCGCAACCCGCTCGGTGGCCGAAACTACGAGTACTTTTCGGAGGACCCGCTCATCTCGGGCAGGATGGCGGCCGCCATCGTCAAGGGCGTGCAGTCGCAGGGCGTGGGCACATCGGTCAAGCACTTCGTCGCCAACGACCACGAGTTCGACCGCGACACGATCAATGTCAAGGTCTCGGAGCGGGCGCTGCGCGAGATCTACCTTCGCGCGTTCGAAATCGCGATCCGCGAAGGCCGGCCGTGGACCGTCATGTCCTCTTACAACAAGCTTAACGGCACGTACACCTCCGAGAACCAGGCGCTGCTGACCGGCGTCCTCCGGAACGACTGGAAGTACGACGGGCTGGTGATGACCGACTGGTTCGGCGGACGCGACGCCGTCGCGCAGATGAAGGCAGGCAACGAGCTGCTGATGCCGGGGACGGTCGCCCAGCAGAAGACCCTTACCGCCGCCCTCGACAGCGGCGCGCTGCCGGAATCCGTGCTCGACAGAAACGTCGCCGTGGTCCTGAACCTCGTCCAGCGCTCGCCAACGTTTCAGCAGTACGTGCACTCGAACACTCCGGACCTGAAGGCGCACGCGCAGCTTGCCCGGAGCGCGGGCGCTGAGGGCATGGTGCTGCTCCGGAATCAGCAGGCACTCCCGCTCAAGCCGGGGGCGAAGCTCGCGCTCTTCGGCAACACCTCCTACTCTATGATTACGGGCGGCACCGGCAGCGGCGACGTCAACGAGGCCTATTCGGTGTCGCTGGTCGAGGGGCTCACGGCTGCCGGCCTCGGCGTGGACGAGACACTGGCCGCGACGTACGCCGCACACATCGCCGAGCAGGAGAAGGTCCGCCCGCCGACGGCCGCCTTCATGCTGCCGCCGCCGCTGCCCGAGCTCGACGTGCCCGCCGGCGAGGTCAGCCGGCTTTCGCGCGAGGCGGACGTGGCGCTGCTGACCATCGGCCGGCGCTCAGGGGAGTTCGTCGATCGGAAGCTCGAGGACGACTTCCTCCTCACCGCGACGGAGAAGGCGCTCATCCAGAAGGTCGCCTCGGCGTTTCACGCCAGGCAGAAGAAGCTGGTGGTCGTCCTTAACGTCGGCGGCGTGGTCGAGACCGCGAGCTGGCGCGACATGCCCGACGCCATTCTCGTTGCGTGGCAGGCAGGGCAGGAGACCGGCCATGCGATCGCGGACGTGCTGACGGGCAAGACGCCGCCCTCGGGCCGGCTCGCGTCGACGTTCCCGGTGAGGTGGGAGGATGTCCCCTCGTCGGCCGGCTGGCCCGGGAAGGTGCTGGAAGGGCCGGATCCGAACGCTCGCGGCGTCCTCTCGGGGGACAAGGCCGCCGAGGTGGAGTATTCGGACGACATCTGGGTCGGGTACCGCCATTTCGCCACGAAGGGCGTGAAGACGGCGTACCCGTTCGGCTTCGGCCTGACCTACACGCAGTTCCGTTACACGGATCTGAAGTTGAGCAACCCGGAATTCGCGGGCGAGCTCACAGCGTCGCTCACCGTCACGAACACCGGCAAGGCCGACGGGCGTGAGGTCGTGCAGCTGTACCTGTCGGCGCCGGGCAAGGCCGCTCCCAAACCGGCGATTGAATTGCGAGGGTTTGCGAAGACGAAGCTCCTGAAGCCAGGCGAATCCGAGACGGTGACCTTCACGCTGGCCTCGCGGGATCTCACCTCGTTCGACGAGGCCTCATCGGCATGGGTGGCCGAGGCGGGCACCTACACGGTGAAGATCGGTGCATCCTCTGAGGATATCCGGCTGACAGGGTCCTTCACGAAACCGGCTGAAGAGAAGGTCGAGACGGTGACCGCCTTCGTCGGCGCGCGCAAGTAGAGCACCGCGAAGACCCGCTTTACCGGCGCGGGCAATTGCGACCCTTGAGGGCGGGGCTGACGCCCCGCCCTGCCCCCGGCCTGCTAACTCCGGTGACCCTCCTGACGTCTATACGGTGAGTCCAGCCTGCCAAGCGGTGCCGACAGCATCGCCGGGACTGACGGTGACCTGTTCCCGCGTTCGCGGATAGACCGGCAGATGCGCCTTGGGCGGGACCTGTCTCCGCCAGCCTGCTCACCCAGCGTGCTCAGACGCCGGGGCCGGCAGTGAGACTCAGAAAGGACGCGCCAGATGACTGCGCTCTGGCAGGACATCAAGTACGGCCTTCGGGCGCTTGCCGGCAATCCTGGCTTCGCGGTCAGCGTCGTGGTCACGCTTGCGGTCGGCATCGGCGCCAACATCGCCATGTTCAGCGCGGTCAACGGCGTTCTGCTCAGGCCGCTGCCGTTCCGAGATCCCGAACAGCTGGTCATCGTCCAACGGCACCTCGTGGAGCACCGGGTGACGACCGGTTTTTCCTATCCCGAGTTTCTGGAGTGGCGCGAGCAGCAGGCGGTACTGCAGGATTTCGCCGCGTACGCTCCTGCCCAATTCGATCTGGTCCTTGCCCAAGGCGCCAAGAGGATCCCTGGGGCTGTCGTGAGCGGCAACTTTTTCTCGCTGCTTGGCGTATCCGCGACTCTGGGCCGAACCCTCTCCCGGTCGGACGAGGCAGGCGGCAGCGAACAGGTCGTTGTCATCAGGCACGATCTCTGGGAGCAGCAGTTCGGGTCACGAGCGGAGACGCTCGGTCAGACGATCGCGCTGGCCACCGGGGTCCACACCATCGTCGGTGTGCTGCCGCGCGGGTTCCGCTATCCCGACGCTCTCGGAGACGCTCAGCTCTGGACCGTCTTGGACCCCGCCGGCCCGCAGCGCACGAATCGAACCCTCTCCTGGCTCAGCGGGCTGGGGCGCCTGAAGTCGGGCACGTCAACGGAACGCGCGCGGTCTCTGCTGACCGACTTTCAGAGTCGCCAGACCGGGCCCATCCGCATCCAAGTTCTGGTCGTGGGCCTGCGCGACATGGTCGTGACAGGCGTGAGACCCACGTTGTGGGTTCTCTCGGCGATTGTCGGACTCGTTCTCTTGGCCGTGTGCGCGAACGTCGCACATCTCTGTGTCGCCCGCATGGCCTCACGCGGCACCGAGATGGCCATTCGCAGCGCACTCGGCGCCAGCCGACTCCGGCTGCTCGGCCAAACGACTGCGGAGGCTCTCCTGCTTTCCTTCACAGGGGGCATCGCGGGGCTGGTCATTGCGGTCATCGTCATTTCCGTCTTCAGGGTCGCCATTGCCGACAGCGTGCCACTCGCCGACTCCGTCCGCCTTGGGTACCGGGAGCTCCTCTTCGGAGCCGTAGTCTCGCTGCTCGTGGGCGTCTTCCTCGGCGCTGTCCCGCCTCGGGCCGTCCGGCGCTCAGGCTTCACCGCTGTCTTGACCGAACGCAGCGGCTCCTCCGGACATCACGGCCGACTCTCCAACGCGATGATTGTCGTGCAGATCAGCCTCGCGTTCGTCTTGTCGGTAGGGATGGTGCTGATGTCCCGCAGTCTCACGCGCCTCTCGTCAGTTGATGCGGGTTTCGACGGGAAGAACCTGATGACGTTCTCCGTCGGTGCCGGGAGGCTCAACCTGCAGCAGCGGCTGCAGTTCACCGAGGCCGTCCTGCAGCGCATCCGCGCCCTGCCGTCAATCGAAGGCGCATCAACCGACTCGTCGATGCCCAGCTCACAGCGGGGGATGATTGCTCCGGTCACTGCCGATGCGCAGCCGGCTTCGGGCGACGAGCAGATAAAGGCGTGCATCCACGACGTCAACACACACTACTTCAAGACGCTGCGCTTGCCCCTCCGGAGGGGACGTGACTTCTCGCCGGCCGAGCTCGTGGGGAAGGCACGCGCGGCGGTGGTCAGCGAGAACCTCGCGCGGGCACTCTGGCCGACCGAGGATCCGATCAACAGGGTCCTCACCCTTATCGGGCATCAGTACCGGGTGATTGGCGTCGTTGCCGACATGTTGCAGGGCAGCGTCAGAATGGAGAAGCCGAAGCACATCTTCGTGCCGTTCGACGTGCCCTTTCCAGGTCCGGAGCTGAAGTTCGTCGTCCGGACCGAATCCGCCGCGTCGCCCGTCATGGGTTCGGTCCGGGCAATCCTCAGGGAAATCGATCCCACCCTGCCGCTCTACGGTGAGACCACCTTTGCTTCGCAGATGAACGCGTCCATCAACCAGGAGCGCTTCACAGCAACGTTCCTGGCGGTCTTCTCCTGCATCTCGCTTCTGCTTGTGGTCATCGGCGTCTACGGGGTCGTCTCGTACACCGTGAGACGACGCACGCGTGAGATCGGCATCCGGATGGCTCTGGGTGCGGGCAGAATGAGCATCCTGACCATGACGCTCACGCACGGGCTGATCCTGTTGGCGATAGGCTCGGTCGTCGGTATCACGGGCGCGTTGGCCCTGACACGATTCCTTACCCGGTACCTGTACGGGGTCGGCAGGACCGATCCTGTGACGTTTGTCTCTGTCACGGCGCTCGTTGCCGCCGTGTCATTGCTGGCCTGCCTGGTTCCCGCTAGACGCGCGTCACGAATGGACCCGATGACAGCGTTGAGGAGCGAGTAGACGGGTCACCAGGGTTCGAGGCTCGCCGAGATCCCCCACGTAAAGCGGCTTTCGAGCCCCGGCAGCCGGAACGCCCGCGAGTAGCCGACGATCGGCCGCACGACGAGACCGCGAACCGGCGTCGGGATGCCCGCCTCGACGGTGAGGCTCGCGTCGCTGAAGCCGCTGGCATCAATCCACAGCCGGTGGTTGTAGCCAAGGCTCAGGGTGGCGGCGAGGAGAATGCCGGACGTCTGGAGCTCCTGGGACAGGCTGACGCTTGCGAGGGCGTACGTTCCGCTGCCGGCGTGCACGTCCTGGAAGACCCACACGCTCGGCTCCACGCGGCCCTCGCGCGACACCCCCACGTACAGCTCGTTCGAGAGCCGCTCCGACGGCTGGTCGATGAAGAAGTAGTTGATCCAGCCGGCCGAGACCGTGTAGTCGCCGCGGGTCAAGGAGTAGTCCACGGTCAGGTCGTGCTCCGTCCAGCGCCGGCCGCTCGGCGCCGAACGCGCGACGTTCGACCAGGAGGTCACCGTGACCGGCCCGATGGCCACCCACACAGCGGGCTGGACCACCATCGAGTCGCAGAGCACGAAGCCCCGCCATACGAAGGCGCTGTTGACGGTGACGTCAACGCCGCCGGTGACGAGCCGTTGGGGCTCCGCCGGCTGCTGCGTCTCGCTCGGATCCGGCTGCGACGCAGCCTGCTCCCGGACGCCGGACTCCGACGGTGCGGCTGGAGATCGCGCATCACCGGGCACCGGAGACGTAGCCAGCATCAGGGCGACAACCACCGGCATCGGACCCAGCACAAAGACCCTCCGTGTTCACAGCACGCACCGGGTGCGGCCGGCGCGTTTCATCGTCCGGACGAGGTGGAATGGCTCGGGGCGCCACCGCGCGTGTCGCGCGACGGCGCCCCGAACGTCATCGGAGAAGCAACTGACCTACCTGAACAGACGCGGCAGGAAGTCGTTGAGGTACTCGCGCCAGTTGATCCAGGTGTGGCCGCCGCCGGTTTCGTGCAGCGTGAACTTGATGCCGTACTTGTTCAAGGTGTTCTTGAGCTGGTCCGAGTTCTTGGCCACGAAGTCCTCACGGCCGTACGCGTAGTAGACCAGCTTGTGAGAGGTCGCCGCCTTCTTGAGCGCCGCGTCGTTCGTCTTCTCGTACTGCTCGCCGCCTCCGGAAATCGAGAACACGCCAATCCAGCTGAACAGCTCCGGATGCGGCAGCCCGTTCTGAATCGTGTGGGCGCCGCCCATGGACAACCCGGCCATCGCCCGGTTGGCCGCGTTTGCGACGGTCCTGTAGTTCTTGTCGATGTACGGCACCACCACCTTCAGGAAGTCATCGCTGAAATCGGTGTTCTGCAGCATGTTTGCGCCAGCCGCGTTCGGACGCTCGGGCGTGTGCCCGTTCGGCATCACGATGATCATCGGCTTCGCCTTGCCCGCCGCAATCAGGTTGTCGAGGATGTTGTTCGCCCGGCCGACCGTCGCCCAGCTGTGATCGCTGTCACCCGCCCCGTGCACCAGATACAGCACGGGATAGGACTTGTTGTCTTTCTGGTACCCCGGCGGCGTGTAGACGTGCATCCGGCGCACGACGCCGAGCGGCTCGGACCAGTAGTCGATCTTCGCTACGGCCCCGTGCGGGATATTGGGGTGATACGTCTGAAAGTCGCCCGCCGGCCCCCTGACCTCGACCAGCGAGTCGATGTTCGAGCGTTCCAGCGAGTATTCGGATGCCGCAGGATCGGGCACGCGCACGCCGTTCACGACGAAGAAGTAGCGATACGTGTCCGCCGCCAGCGCCTTGGGTGTCGTCACGCTCCACAGGCCCTTCTCGTCCCTGGTCATCAACCGGCCAGTCCCGCCCATGAACATGTTGGGCGAGATGTCCTCGTTGTCGCTGCTGCCCAGCGCCACCGTGGTCGCGTCTGGTGCGCACATGCGGAAGGTCACCCGTCCGTCCGGGAGCTGCTCGGCCGACTTGTAGCTGGCCGTGCCCATGCCGGTCGGCGGGGAGCAGCGGTTGGGGTCGGCGCCCCGTCCCTGGAGGCCGCCGCGGCCGGCGGCCGCGCCCGGAGCACCGGGGGTCGGTGCCTGCTGCGCGAAGGCGAAACCTGCCGCCAGACCGACGACGGCGCACACGGTCAGAACGCTCTTGCCCAGTCTCATGGTTTCTCCTCTCTCGAAGAACTGGCGCGGCTGCCGGTCCGCCGGCTCAAGACGGCACCGGCGTTCGGCGCTCAGCGAAACAGCAACTGCGCCACATCCCGCAGGTCCATGCGCCAGATGGGCCAGGTGTGGTCGTCCAGCCGGCCGGGCTACATCGACTCGCAGTCCGTGCGGGCGCGGGTCACTCCTTGTCGGGCACTTCAGGCTACTTCAACTGCCGGCTCAGGGTAAACAGCCGCCGGCACCCCGTCGTATGGTCGAATAGGGTTCCCAGGGGCAGTTGAGGGTGTGGACGAGCTCCGGGCTCCCCGAGGTCACTATGCGTCTTCGTCTCCCGTTCTCCCTCCTGCTCCTTGTGGCGGTTTCGGTTCCGCTCGGCCTTGCTGGCGCCCCACAGTCGGCAGCCCCCTCGACGGCCCTCGACGAGCGGGTGACGAAGTTCCTGGAGCGCAACCGCTTCGGCTGGCGCGACATGAACGTGCCGGACGTCGACGGCCGCACGCTCTACGACATCGTCCTCAAGAACGGGTACAAGCGGGCCCTCGAGATCGGCACGTCGACCGGCCACTCGGGCATCTGGACGGCATGGGCGCTCGCCAAGACGGGCGGACGGCTTATCACCATCGACGTCGACGAGGGACGGCACCGCCAGGCGGTCGCGAACTTCAAGGAAGCCGGCCTGGACGGCTACATCGATGCGCGCCTTGCCGACGCCCACGAGCTTGTGCCGCGTCTCGAGGGGCCGTTCGACTTCGTCTTCATCGACGCCGACAAGGAGTGGTATACCGAGTATGCCAAGGCGGTCGTCCCCAAGGTGCCCGTCGGAGGCTGCATCGCCGCCCACAATGTCTCAGCGGGGGGCGGCGGCGGAGGAGGGCGCGGCGGCTTTCGCGGCAGAGGGTTCGGCAGCCAGGGCAGCGAGTACTACAGCTACATGACCAGCCTGTCCTTCTTCGAGACAACCGTCGTGAACGGCCAGCTGGCCATCAGCTACAAGCGGGCCGCCAAGTAGACCCAGACCACGACCATCGGCGCGTTCGGCCTCTTCAGATTTGGGGAGGTGCCCGGGCCTCGGGCCTGATAGGATCGGTACGTGGCCCTGGACGAACGCGCCTTCTTCGCCGAGAAACCCGAAACGCGCACCGCGCGATATCAGTGCCCCAGGTGCCGGCGCGCCGCGGAGTACAGCATCCGGTGGGTCCGTCGCTCGAAGAGGGACCGGCCGCCCGCGGGCGCGGACGACGCCGACCGGGCCAGGTTCGCGAAGCTGCGCGACCACCTGCTGCGCGTCGACGACGACGTCGTCTGCAAGATGTGCGGGAAGAAGTTCGAGATCCCGTCGCACCACTCCCTGGTGTTCGTCGACCAGCTGGCGGGGCTGCCCGATGCCGACGATCTCGAACGAGAGATTGCCGCTGCGTCGGGCGAATCGGAGCCTCCGCCCGCGCGCCAGCCGTCGCTGCCCCCGAGGTTCACCCGTAAGCCGACCGGCTGGAAATAGGGTCCCGCCTCACGGCGCCTGCGGTGAGGCCGCAACGGCAGGAAGAATGTCACCGCCGATCAGGCCGAACAGCTCCCGCCGGTAGCCGTGCCGCTCGTCGCTCACCGCCGTCGATGAGGTGACCGCCACGACGGTGCCGAGGTCGCGGAAGACGAAGACATACTGGCCGCCGAACCCCCACGCGAAGCAGCTCCGGTGGCCGCCGACCTCGCCAATCCACCAGCCGTACCCGTACTCGCGATCCGAATCGAAACGCGAGAAGGTTCGCGGCACGCAGGACGTCTTCACCCACTCGGGCGACACGACCTGCCGGCCGCCGGCCCGCCCCTCGTTCAGATAGAGTTCGCCGAAGGCCAGCATCTGGCGGGGCGTCAGGAGCATCTCGTTACCGCCGAAGTAGATGCCCTGCGGATCGCGCGTCCACCGCTGCAGGGTGGTCTTGAGGGGGGTCCCGAGCGCGCTCTGGGCGAACTGCCAGGTGCTGATCTTCGAAACTCTCGTCAGGATTGCCGACAGCAGGTGCGAGCTGCCGGTGCTGTACTGCATGCCCGTGCCGGGCTCCGCCAGCAGCGGGCGGCCGAGGGCGTACGACACCCAGTTCCGGCTCGTCACCCACGCGCCGTAGTTCCGCCCGCTGGTCGGCTCCAGTCCCGCCCGCATAGTAAGCAAGTCTTCGACGGTGATCTTCAGCTTCCGCGGGTCTCGGTCGCGTTTCAGCTCAGGGAAGTACGTGACGACGGGCTCGCGGACGCTGCGGATGAGGCCGCGATCGACGGCGATGCCCACGAGCGCGCTGATGACGCTCTTGCCGGCCGACTTGATGTTCGCCGGCCGATCCGCACGGTATCCTTTTGCGAAGTACTCGAAGACGACCTCGCCCTTCACACTGACCGTGAGGCTGTGAAGGCTGGCGAGTTCGGCGGCGCGCCGGCGCGCAGCGGTGAAGTGGTCAGGGGACTGGCCGGATGTCGAGCCCGACACGACCAGGGCCGAGAGGACGAGACAGATGGGCAGCGCGCGCGCCTTCATGGATTTGCCTGTGACGATTCCTCTGTTGACCCGCGCGGGCCGATGGCGTGGCGCGCGCGCTGGATTGCCTGACGGTCAGGGTACTCTCCCCGCCTCCGCCGCGCGGCGGTAGACGTCGGCCTGCCGCCGCAGCGATGCAGCCGCGGCCGGCTCGCCACGACGCTCTGCCGCAGCCGCCGCCTCGTGCAGTGTCTGCGCCGCTTCCGGCAGCCGGCGCTGCCCGGCCAACGCCGCAGCCAGAGCTTCCAGAACGGCCGGATCCTGTCGGGCGGTCAGCGCCGCCGCCCGCTCGGCGTACGCGAGCGCAGCCGCACCGTCGCGATGCTCCGGCGCCGCCGTGGCCAGCAGCCAGGCGAGCCGCGTCAGCACGGCGACGTTCTGAGGAGTCCTGTCGGCTGCCCGGCGCAGGTAGAACAGGGACTTGGCCAGGTTGCCGACCTCCGAGTACACCTGGCCGAGCACAGGGTCCGCATCGTCGAGATCCGGATCGAGGCGCAGGGCCTCCTCGACGAACGCGATGCCGTCCGCACATCGTCCCTGTGCGCACAGCGCGGCGCCAAGCTGCAGGTTGATCTGCGCGCGGGTTTCCACGTCGGCTCGAAGCGGCAGCGCGCGGCGCATCTGGTCCTCAGCCTCGGCGAGACGGCTTTCACTGATGAGGCTGATGCCGTAGTTGACGCGCGCGCGAGCGTTGTCCGGCCGTTTGCTGACGGTATCCTGCCACAACCCGCCCTCGCTCGCGTACAGGCGCGCGCGGGCGCGTGTCACTGAGCCGAGGACGAGCGAAAGGGCCACCGCCGCCGTCACCACAGCCACGGCCGTTCCGCGCCGCGCAGTCGGCCGCGTCAGCGCCGCTGCCGCCACGTACGCACCCGCAGCAACAACAGCAGCAACGGCGACGAGCGGCAGGTACATCCGGTGCTCGGCCGCGATTTCGGTCGGGATCGGCAAGAGGCTGGAGGTGGGAGCCAGGATGCCGAACGACCACGCCCCCGCAAATCCCAGCGCGTTCCGCCGCGACAGCGCCACGACGGTGGCGGCGATGAGGCCGCCGACCAGGAGGAGCTGAGGCAGCACGTCAAGCGGCGTGGCGGCCGGAGGCCACCCGTAATAGTCGAGCACAAGCGGCGCCGGCACGACGGCGAGCCTGAGGTAGTGGACGATCACGCCGGCCTGGGTCAACAGGTACGTCCAGGGCGTCCACGTGGCGCCGGCCGCCGCTGCGTCCGACGCCCCCTTCAGCGCGGTGACGGCCTGCGTGCCGGGCCCGATAAGGATCGCCAGGACGAGCCACGTCGCGCAGAGCGCCAGGTACAGCCAGCGGCGCGCGCGATCCGCCCAGGGCGCCCACAGCGCACGTTCGAAGACCACGTGCCAGAGCCAGACCATCACAGGCGAGGTGAGCATCACCTCCTTGCTGGCCATCCCCAGGGCCGAGGCAGCAACAGCCGCGACGGCCCACAGACGCGACGACCCCTGAGTGCCTGCCCTGATGGCGCAGTACAGAGTCAGCAGGTAGAAAAACCCCATCAGCGACTCAACGCGCTGCACGAGGTAGACGACGGCACCCGTCGTCAGAGGATGCACGCCCCAGAGCAGCGCACCGGCGAACGCGATGGGCGTCGCGCGGTCTCCGAAGCGGCCGGCAAGCGCGGTGCTGAGCAGCGTGCGGCGGATCACGCCGAACGCAAGGAAGACCGACCCCAGGTGGATGAGGAGGTTGACCGCGTGGTAACCCGCCAGGCTGTCGCCAAGCGCGTAGTTCACGGCAAAGGTGAGATTGGTGACGGGTCGGCTGGACAGCGGGGATGTCGAGGGCGGGTGGAACGCGGTCGCCCAGGATCGGATGGAGAGGTTCTCCTGGATGCCCGGCCGGTCGTCGAAGACAAACACGCCGTCGAAGCTGGTGGCGTACGCCCAGACGACAAGGCCCGCGAGCACGACGGCAGCGGCTGCCCGCAGCGTGGCGGAACTCCTGCTGTCGCGTCTCTCCGCGGCACGGCGGGCAGCAGGCTTCGCCCCGCCTGTGCCGCGCTTCTCGCGGCCGCGTGGGGCCACAACCTGCCTGCTGCCCTTCATGGAATCGAATCCCTCGGCGCTCACGCCGTCGACGAGCAGGAGTCAGTCTACTTCAACCGCAGGACGCATCGTGCTCCGGCGACGCGGCCGATTCGAAGGTTCGCTCCGTCCCCGCATCTGGCGCAACGGGTCTCGGCGTGGAGGACGCACACGATGCCACGCTCCGCTGGCACCCCGGCGGGTGCGGCAACTGCGGCGTGCGTGTCGTGCCTCAGCCGATGTGTGTCCCCAACGACAGGCCGGCGGCGAGGCAACCGTCGCGATGGTGCGCCGGTTCGGAAGGTATCAGTCGGAGACGCGCGACGCCGCACGTCGCAGGTGCTGTTCGTCTGGGACGATATCGACTGTTCTGCCAATGTGTTGCAGGTTCGTGCGACCGGTGTCGGCGTGTGGAACGGCGCATGCACAGGAACACAAAGGTGACGACGGGATCAACGCCAGGTTAGTCAATGGTTCGCACGAAGTTGCGGAGTCCTGGAAAACCCGTCAGATCGGGCGGGAGGTGGTGGCAATGATGGGACAAGGACGCGGAACGGGCGGAGGCGGCGGCATGGGCCGGGGCGACGGCATGGGCCGGGGCGGCGGCATGGGGCAAGGGGCGGCCGGCAGGGGAATGGGCCGGGGTGGCGGCCCGCAGGCGGCCGGCCCCGGCGGCTCGTGCGTCTGCCCGCGGTGCGGTCAGAAGGAACCGCACGAACGCGGCATGCCCTGCAACCAGCGCACGTGCCCGAAGTGCGGCACCGCAATGGTACGGGAGTAAGCCGAAGGGAAGACTCAGGAGAACCTCGCGATGCGACACGGCGATCGAAGTGGACCCGCCCTGACCTTTGGGCCGGTTCCCTCGCGGCGCCTGGGACGCAGCCTGGGTATCAACAACATCCCCCCGAAAGTCTGCAGCTATTCGTGTGTCTACTGCCAGGTAGGACGGACCAGCCGCATGCGGGTGGCGCGCCGGTCCTTCTACGAGCCACAGAAGATCCTCCGGGACGTGCGGGACAGGCTGGCGGAAGCCGGAGCCGCATCAGCGCGGGTTGACTATCTGACCTTCGTGCCCGACGGTGAGCCAACCCTGGATGTGCATCTCGCAAAGGCGATCGCACTGCTCGAGACGCTGGGTGTCCCAGTCGGCGTCATCACGAACAGCTCGCTGCTGGGGCAGGAAGAGGTGAGAAGAGCGCTGGGCGCTGCCGATTGGGTCTCGGTGAAGGTCGATGCGGTTCGGGAATCGACGTGGCGACAGGTCAACCGGCCTCACCGGCAGCTGCGGCTGCCGTCGGTTCTGGAGGGAATCCGCTCGTTCGCACAGGACTTCAAGGGTACGCTCGTCACGGAGACGATGCTCATCAAGGGGCTCAATGACGACGTTGAATCCATCGGGGAAGTGGCGGCGTTCCTCCGCGACGTGAAGCCCCGCCGGGCCTATCTGAGCGTTCCCATCCGTCCGCCGGCGGAGGGCTGGGTGCGCGGTCCCGGCGAAGACGCTCTCAACCGGGCGTATCAGCTTCTGGCGCACGGCGCCCACGAGGTGGAATACCTGATCGGCTACGAAGGCGACGCCTTCGCCGCGACCGGCGATGTCGAACGGGATCTGTTGAGCATCGCTGCCGTTCATCCCATGAGGGAGCAAGCTGTGCACGCTATGCTCGCTCGCGCGGGATCGTCGTGGGACGTCGTCGAACGACTTGTGGCGGAGGGACACCTGGCGGAGACGACGCACGACGGCCATCTCTTCTACGTCAGGACGCTCACAGGGAATCGAAGGGTGCGGGTGTGAGACCGCCGCAGGTTCCGCCCGTTGCGAGCAGGCACGGCGAAGTCGCCGAGCGCCTTGGGGGGCTCGTGAGTGGCAGCCGGCGGCGGCCGGGGCCGCACCTGCGCCTTGCCTCGTCCTCGCTGAAACCCGACCCGCTCTTTCCGAATCAGTCCGATAGCGACCTGAACGGAGCGTCTTGATGAGCCTGGTGACTGGCACTGGAGTTCGTAAAGTCTACGCGCGGTCGGCTGTCCCGGTGACCGCGCTCGGGGGTGTGGACTTCACTGTCCGGCCGTCGACGCTGGTGTCGTTCATCGGGCCCTCCGGCTCCGGAAAGACGACCCTGCTGAACCTGATCGGCTGCCTGGACCGCCCGACCGGCGGGACGCTGACCGTCGCGGGAGTCGACGTCGCTCGCCTGTCCCGCGTTGAAGCCGCAGGGTTCCGGGGCCGGAACATCGGGTTCATCTTCCAGGACTTCAACCTGATCCCGGTGCTTTCGGTCTTTGAGAATGTCGCTTACCCGCTCCAGCTCATACAGCGCGTCCGCGCCGCCGAGCGCGAGGCTCGTGTCCTGGCGCTGCTCGAGGCGGTGGACATGGCCGCGCTTCGCGACAAGCGACCCGACGAGCTGTCGGGGGGCCAGAAGCAACGAGTTGCCGTCGCCCGTGCCTTGGTGACCGGCCCGAAGCTCGTGCTTGCCGACGAGCCCACTGCGAACCTTGACCACGGCACCGCTGCTCTCGTCATCGATACGATGAAGCGGATGCGGGACCAGTTCGGGACCACCTTCGTGTTCTCGACGCACGATCCCCGCGTCGTCGAGCAGGTCGACGAGCTGTTCCACCTCGAGGACGGGTTGATCACCCGGCACGAAATGCGAACGGGAGGACCGCGTGGCTGAAATGGTCCGCATTGCTGTGCGTAATCTCCTGCGGTACCGCCGGCGGACCCTGTTGACCGGGTCTCTCATCGCCGTCGGCGTCATCGGCGTGGTGGTCTTCTCCGCCGCGGCGGGCGCGTTCAAGAACATGATGATCTCGCAGATCACCGACTCGATGCTTGGCCACCTGCAGATCCACCGCCGCGGCTACGTGGCTTCGATCGACAATCTCCCGCTGACGCTGAACCTCAATGCAGACCAGATGGCCCGCGTCCGTCAGGCGCTCGAACGCGCACCGGGGATTGACAGCTGGTCGCGCCGGATCAAGTTCAGCGGCATGTTCAGCAACTACACCGAGACGACGGCGATCCGGCTGAACGGGATCGATCCGGAATCGGAGTTCAAGACGGTACCGCTGCTGACCTCGAGGATCAGGCAAGGGTCACGGTCGCTCGGGAAGGGCGAAATCTGGATTCCCGATCTCATCGCCAACGGGATGAAGGTCTCCGTCGGCGACAGCATCATCGTCGTCGCCACCAACCGCGACGGCTCCGTGAACGCCGCGCAGCTGCGCGTCTCCGGCGTGATGGACCCGGTCACCGGCCCCGGCGGCCGCGACTGTTACATGCACATCGAGGACGCTACGGCGCTGCTGCGGATCGAGCGGCCTGAGGCCAGCGAGGTGGCGATCCGCCTCACGGACTTTAGGAATGCCCCGGCAGTCGAACGCGCGCTGACGGGCGCCCTCGGCGATCTCCGCAACAAGGAAGGCCAGCCGGTCTTCGAAGTGCACACGTGGGAGGGGCTCTCGCCCTTCTACAATGTCGCCATGATGATCGACCTGCTGGCGTTCTTCATCCGGATCGCGCTCGTGGCGGTGGTCCTCATCAGCGTCATGAACGTGATGCTGATGTCGGTCTACGAGCGAGTCCGGGAGATCGGAACGATCGCGGCGATGGGAACGCGCCCGGGGACGATCCGGTTGATGTTCGTGGTCGAGGGCTTGGCACTCGGCTTCTTCGGCACGGCAATCGGATCCGCCGTATCGGCTGCGGTGATCGCCGGCATCCGCTGGGTCAGCCCCACCTTCGCATTCGGCCGGCAGACGGACCTCGTGCTTGCCCCGGCCGTCAGCGTCCCGGAGTTTGCGGCTGTCTCGGCGGTCGTGATCCTGGTCTCTGCGCTCGCCAGCCTGCAGCCGGCGGTGAAGGCGTCGCGGATGGAACCGGTGGAGGCGCTGCGTCATGGATAACCGTTATCGACTCGTGCCGTTCGGCCGGCACAGCCGCAAAGGAAACGCCCGCCAACGGGCGCCTCTGATCGCGGGCGTGCTGCTCGCGGCGCTGCTGGCGTCGGGCCCGGCGGGCATGGAGGCTTTTCGAGACGGCCTGCCCGACACGGCAGCGGCCGATCCCCCAGCCGTTCCCGTACAGACGGTCGACGGCGCCGCTCTGTTGAAGCAGATCGACCGCGGGCTGAACCCCGAATCGTACGAATCGTACCGGAGGATCATCAACGCCGAGCCGGACGGGCGCCAGCGGGAGTTCCTCCTGTACAGCGTCAAGAGCGGGCGGGACCGGGTGGCCGCGCTGTTTCTCTCCCCAGCCAGCGACAAGGGCCGAAGCACCCTGCGACTGGGTGAGAACATGTGGCTCTACGTGCCGAACGCCGGCAAGCCAATCCGCATTACGAGCCTCCAGTCGGTCATCGGCGGCGTGTTCAACAACGCAGACATCCTGAGTCTCGACTACGCCGATGAGTACGAGGTCCAGCAGGCTGTTGTCGAGGGCGAGGCCCGTGTGCTCCACCTGAAGGCCCGGTCGGCAACGGTGGCCTACGACCGGTTGACGATGGAGGTTGAGGCGTCGAGGCCTATCCCGACGCGCATCGAATGCCTGACGGCCACGGGCGTGCTGATCAAGACGCTGCACTTCAAACAGGTGACGGACTTCGGCGGCGGCATTGTCCGTCCCGCAGTCATCGAAACCGACAGCCCGCTGCAGAAGGGCTACCGGTCCACGATGGTCTTTGCCAGGCTGGCGAAGCGCACCTTCAGCGACGAGGTCTTCTCGCTGACCTTCATGCCCAACCTCGAGACGCTACGGCGGTGATCGTGAGGCGCGGCAGGCCTAGGCGCGTGCTGGTGGCCGTCGGGCTCATGCTGACGGCTCTCACGCCAGAGGCCCGCGCGCAGGATCCGTATACGGTCGAGATTCCCGACCTGGAAAGGCGCTGGTGGTCGATCGGCGGCCACGTCGAGGTGAGGCCGGTGGTCTTTGATCTCGACCAGCAGTCGGCCGCCTACCGCCTGCGGTTCTTCGCGGAGCCCGATCGGGTCTCCATTCAGACAAACGCCCAGCTCCTGCTCGACGCCGCAGTCGAGAAGGGGCCGCTGGCTCTTCGCGCACGCACGGTGGGCGACGTGGCCAGAATCCAAGGCACGTGGCAGCGGCACGTGGCAGCCTACGAGGCCTACCTGTCGTGGAGACCGTCGCCCGCCTTCTCGCTCGACGCCGGGAAGCGGACGCTGAAGTGGGGCAAGGGGTACGCCTGGAATCCGGCGGCTTTCCTCGATCGACCCAAGAACCCGGACGATCCGGCGCTTGCTTTGGAGGGCTTCTGGACTCTCTCTGGCGACATCATCCGCAGCGGACGGGGGTCGCTGCAGACGGTCTCGTTCACGCCGGTCCTCGTGCCCGTCACGGCGCGGCTCAATCGCGATCTGGGGCGTCCGAAGGGACTCCACGCAGCCGGGCGCGCGTACCTGCTCTGGCGCGACACCGACATCGACGTGACCTTCCTCGCCGGTCCGGGTGCGGCGCCCAGATTCGGTATCGATGTCTCGCGCAACGTCACGTCGGCCGTGGAGGTGCACGCCGAGGTGGCCCGCAGTGGTGATGCTGTCGAGCGGATCGTGGCGGAAGACGGAACACCCGGGTTGGCGCGCGGACCGGTCACCAGCATGCTGATCGGCGTGCGCTTCGTGATCCCAAGCAACACGACGTTCATCGTCGAGCAGTACCACAACGGCGCCGGCACTGGCGCTGGCGCCTTCGGCCGCTTCATCACCGACGTTGCCAGCGCCTGGGATGAGTTCGTGCGAACCGGAAACACCGTCCCGCTGACGTCGTTGTCCGAAGCTTCCCAGCCCTACCTGCGGCCGACCGGGATGCGCGATTACCTCTTCGTACGGGTGAGTCAGCCCGACCTGTTCGGCATCGTGTACCTCAACGCGGCGGTCACCAGCATCATCCACGAGGGCGACGGGAGCTTCTCGTTGACACAGGAGACCCTCTACAGAGCCACCGCCAACCTGGAACTCCGTTCACAGATCAGTTGGCTGGCTGGCGCCCGCAGCACGGACTTCGGCGAGCGACAGGGCAACCTTCGATGGGAGGTGCGGGCCCGATACGCCTTCTGACCGGCCGCCGCGGGCGACCGAATCCCCCTCTGCGTGGTGCCTGCTGACGCTCCGGATCGCTGGAGGGGGTGCCGGGCGGGCAGCGGCTATGCCGATCACGATGGCCTGGCGGTGTCCATCCTCACAACGACCTTGCGGACGTAGGGACTGAATGCCTGCATGCCCCGTCCCTCGGAGACCACCCGCAGCACCTCGTCGGGCTCCTTCACGACGACCCCTGACAGCATGGTGACGCCTCGTCCCGCGAAGACCCGGGGCAGCAGCGGGGTCGAGGCGCCAAGCACGACCACTTCCCGGCAGTGCCGGGCTGCCGCCAGCAGATTGTCGATCGTATGGTTGATGATGGAGGTCCCGGTGATCAGCGCGACCTGACATCCGGGCAGGCTCTCCTCGGCCTCGTGCTGGGGTCGCATCAGCCCGGACGGCCGAGGCACTTGTTCGAATACGGTCAGAGAGCGGGCGCGTTGCTGGATGGGACCTACGAGCGGCCCGAAGTGGCCGACCATGCCGACGCAGTCCTCTGCCTGAAGATCAAGATGGTCCAGGATGTCGCCGTCCAGAAAGGCCGCCTCGTCGTCGTGTGCCAAGGCGTTGGCACAGGCCAGACCCACGCCCGCCTCGATGGCGTCCTGCGACCGCAGCAGCACCAGAAGGTCCGCCGCCACGCACGTTGAGAGCCGCTGAATGCGTCTGAACACCGAGCAGCCGCCCTTGGCCTCGTCGCGGAAGGTGAACGCCACGCCTGTCCCTCCATCCGCGAGCCTGACGGCTGTGTAACCGAGGCCTATCCGCACGTCGCAGGCGCGCTTTCCTCTCGCCCGGTCCAGCAGGCAGGTCACGGTTTGCTCTGCCACGCTGGCGTTCGCCGTCCGCTCATGTAATGGCATGCTTCACGCGCTCCCAGAGAACCCGTCAATCAGCCGGAGCCGATGCGGCGGTCCGCATAGATGACGGCCGTGACGCCCTCGGCCTTCCCGGAATCTCACCCAGCCGCAGCGCTCAGCGCCGACGTTGCGGTTGCACTCCACGCGTCGACTGGGAGTCTTCGTGAAACCGTTCGTCGGCCACTCTGCGATCGAGGCGGCGGGCACCGAGCCACCCGGCCTTCGATGACGGATAGGCGTCAAACTCGGGCACGTACGGCTTGATGTCGATGAGCGGCGTACCGTCGAGGACGTCGATGTCTGCGACGCGAAGCACGCGAGCGTCGCGGCCCGTCAGGCGCACAGCCGAGAGACCGATGGGATTCGGCCGGCTTGGCGACCGGGTGGAGAACAGGCCTCTCTTCCACGTGTCGCGATACGGCACGACCCGCGGTTCGAACGCCATGGCTCGATCCATCCAGTAGATCAACCAGATCCGTTCGAAGCCGTCGATGTCGTCGAGGGCCGATGCATAGGGCTCATCCACGAAGACCTGCCCCTCCGCGCCCCCGGCGTACGCAGGCTGGATGGGCGTTCCCTTCGCCTGGACAAACGGCGTGCGAATCCGGCCAATCACCTGCACAGAGATCCCGGCGACGCGAGGATCCGGGAGACACCTCATGCGCATCATCTCCTGCCAGCCTAGCGGCTGCGCCGGACCGGCGTGACGCCAGTAGCGGACCCTCGGCGGCGTTCAGCCGGCGCCGACCGACACGCCGCATCATCTCGCCGGCGTTCCTCTGCTGAAGCTCACGTAGAACCGGCCGCCGACCGTCGCCGGATCGTCCGGGTACCCCAGCGCCTTGAAGTCGATCCGGTTCTTGACCGACGGATACACCGCCTGCCTGTGCGCCGGCAGATCCATGCCCTGGGCGTTCCTGTGGCAGCGCGTGCACGCGATCGCCGGGGCGCTGTGGCAGTCCGAGCAGCCGAGCGCCTGCTTGGCCGGCACCACCTCGTGGTGCACGGCGGAGTACATCCGGGTCTCCACGAAATCGTACTTCCCGGAGAAGGCCAGCCCGACGCGCTTCATGCCCTCGGCAATCGCCTTGGACCAGTCGAAGTGCAGCCAGTAGCCGTCGACGAGCTTCGGCAGCGCGAGCATCCGGCTCTCGCTGTCGTACGGCTGGATCGCGGACAGGACCTGGAACGGATACACCCGCGCGGCCGGGTTGCGCTTCTCGCCCACCGGCGCATTGAGCACCACGGGCGAGGAGGGATCGATTGTGTCGCCGACGACAGAAGCGGTACGGGTCCCGTCGTACCAGAGATAGGAGGGGACCACGTCCTTGCCCCACATCAGCTCGCCGAACCTCTTGTCGTAACGCGGCATCCCGTTGTCGTCCAGCACGGCCGGACGATCCTTGCCGGCCGCGTGGTAGTCCCGCCGCAGCAGCGTGGGCGATGACTTGGCAATCGAGGGGATGTGGCAGGTCTCGCACGCGACCGTCCTGACGTGGTCGTCCAGGTGCCGGCTCAGCATCCCCGCCACGCCGTGCGGGGTTTCCCCGTGGCACTTCTCGCAGCGGACGCGGCCCTCGACGGCAGGAGCGCTCATCGACATCCCGGCGATCCGGTGCTCGACGGTCGCATGGCAGTCCTGGCAGCGCATCTTCAGCGCACCCATGTGCGTGTCGAAGTCCGCCGGCGGGTCGGCCAGGATCGGCTCCAGATCGCCGTGTTTCGTGTACGACGTCCCGGCGCTGGCGAAGTGACACGACCCGCAGGCCTGGCGCGACGGCCGCCCCACCTTCTCAGCGATCACCGCAAGGTCCAGCGACGGGTCCGGGAGGCCACCGCTTCCCGGGACCTTCCGGTACGTCTGCGTCGTGTCGTGACACACGAGGCAATCGATGTTGGCCGCGTTCGTGAAGTCGTACTTCTCGTCTACCCAGCCGTAGCCGATGTGGCAGGAGGCGCATTCCTGCATGTTTGGGCTGATGGCGAAGCACGAGTTGTTGACCATCATCGTGAGGCTGACGTCAGTCCGGTGTTCGTATCCCTTCAGCGTGGGCGAGCCGCCCTTCCAGTTCCAGTGGGCCGTCTTCAGGATGTCCTGCCCCACTCTCGGATGACAGGACAGGCAGTTGAGGGTGACCTCCTGCGGCGTGGGCTTGCCGGCGAGCGCCACCAGCGAACCGTGGTCGGGCGTCCACGGATGGTGGCACGAGGCGCACGCCGTCGGGGCAAAAGCCGGCTTGAGCTGCTGCTCGTGACACCCGATGCACTGGCGATGGTACGCCCCCTTGAGGCCGATGCGCGACGGCGAGTCCTTCTCGTTGGGCAGGCCGTGGCAGCGGGCGCAGCTCTGCGGGGGATGTGAAGACATGTCATCGTGGCAGGAGGCGCAAGGCCCGCCCAGCTTCATCCCCATCAGATCGTGGTATTCCTTCAGGTCCACGCCGATGCGGTCCCCCTCCTCCGAGCTGTGCCGGTGGTGGCACACGCCGCAATCACCCCCCGTGAGCCCGTCGTGGATGCGATGCGAGAACAGGACCGGCTCGTAGTCGTCCGCCCTCGCGCCGGGGATCTCGCTGCTGAGCACGTAGTAGTTCCTGTACGCCTCGGGCCGCTGCGGGTAGGCCGCGGCAACCTCCGGGCGGGCCGGCAGCTCCGCCTTCACCCGCTGAATCTGTTCGACGGTCGCCACCGTCGCCTGCTGGGCCCGGGTGTGAACCAGGTTGTAGAGCACGATAAACGCCAGCAGGAAACCCACCGCGCTGCCGCGAATCACCCAGGTCCAGACGGGGCTGACGGTCCGTTCGCGCTCCTCGCGCTGCCGGGCGAGCTGGACCTCGGTGGCCGGTACGTAGCCCGGCAGAATCGGGACGAAGGTCACGAAGAGGCGGTAGCAGAACAGAATGCTCGAGACGATGGCTGCCGTCATCGCGAGCTCGCCGATCGACGGGAAGTAGGGCTTGAGGGAGTACGGCGGGCTGTAGGCAATCAGGAACACGTTGATGCGGTTCAGCACGACGCCGAAGATGACCAGCGACACCGCGAAGAACAGCCACCCCTCGGACCGGCGGACCGCCTTGTTCAAAAAGAGCAGGAAGGGAGCGACGACGCCGAGCAGGATCTCGATCACGAGCAACGTCGTGGCCGCCGGCTGCGCCAGCAGATCCAGCTGGCCGTGACGGACGATGAGGTCCCCGATCTTCACGACGCCGTACGCACCGACAAACCACGGAATCTTGCCGGCGAGCGGCGTGAGCAGCTCCATCTCCGGGTTCCGGCCGAAGCTGATGTTCGCGTAGATGGACTCCAGGATCACCATGGGGAAACCCACCATGATGGCGGAGAGCAGGAACAGGATCGGCAGGATCGGCGTGTACCACAGGGGGTTCATCTTCGTGGACGCGATCAGCATGAGCGAGCCCAGCGAGGACTGGTGCATGAAGGAGAGCACCACGCCGGCCACGATCAACACGGGGAGCGCCACGCGCACGACGGCCGACAACGTCAGAATCGGCTGCTCGAAGCGCCGGAGCAGCTTGGCGCCCGGAGCGCCTTCGTCAATCCGCGCCTTCAGCCCCTCGAGGATTGCCGGACCGAGCTCGATGGTCAGCACGGTCAGGTAGACCGCTACGCACATGCCGACCTCGAAAAGCACCGAGTTGCCCTGCCAGTTGAAGATCGGGCGCCAGATGTTCCAATAGCGCCCCAGGTCGAAGCTGAGGGCAATGACGACCCAGAGGTACCCCAGGAAGGCCGTGAGCAGCGCGGGCCTGAGCAGCGGCTTGTACTTCTTCCTCCCGAAGATGTCGACCAGGGCGCCCGTCGTGAAGCCTCCCGCAGCCAGCGCCACGCCGCAGGCGACGTCGAAGGAGATCCAGATGCCCCAGGGGTTGTGGTTGTCCAGGTTGGTCACCGAACCCAACCCCAGCAGCAGGCGCGTGAGGCCGAACGAGAACCCGACGCCCATGAAGATCAGCAGCGTCAGCGTGCCGAAGGTGAAAAACGGCTTCTCGATGCGATGCGGCCGGTCGTGATGCAGGGTGGGGCTCACTGGGCGCCTCCCTCGGGCTTCTCTGCCGCAGGAGCCTTGCGCGCATCCCCGGCGGGCGGCTTCCCGTCTCCCTGTCTGCGCTGGTTGCGCCACATGACGGCCGCCAGCAGCCCGTAGAAGGCGACGGGGATGATCCCGTAGTTGAAGATGCCGTGCTGAATCGCCTCGGTCAGCCGCGGAGGCGCGGTGTCGGTGAGGGCCAGCAGGCCGATCTCCTTGACCGGTCTGCCGACCAGATACAGCCAGGACGTCCCGCCGACCTCCGTCTCCCCGTAGACGTGGTTGACGTAGCGGTCCGGACGACGCTTGAGGCGGTCCTTCGCCATATCGACCAGCTCCGACCGCCGGCCGAAGACGAGCGCCTCGGTCGGGCACGAGGCGGCGCACGCCGGATCGGCGCCCGTTCCCTTGGCGCGGACGGCGCAGAACTCGCACTTGCGGACCCGCGGAGTCAGCGCCACGTCGAACTCGTAGGCCGGGACTTCGAAGGGACAGGCAATCTGGCAGTACCGGCACCCGATGCAGATCGTCGGGTTGTAGACCACCGCGCCGTCAGGCCACTTGGTCAGCGCGCCCACTATGCACGCCGACACGCAGGACGGATCGAGGCAGTGCATGCACTGAACCTTGCAGTAGGTCTGCGGCACACCTGCCTGGTCCGGCGACGGGCTGCCAGGAAACTGGTTCACCACGGTGAAGGCGTGTTCGGTCGGCCGCCTGAACGTGCGGAGGATGTCCCGGTCCGAGAAGGTCTCGGCAGTTCGCGGAAGGTTGTTGCGGCGGTTGCACGCCTCTTCGCATTTCCGGCATCCGATGCAGAGTGTGGTGTCGACCAGGACGCCCATGTAGGCCGCAGAGGGCGCTGTTCCGGGCGTCGCCGTCTTCGGCTCCTGCGCCGCCAGCGTCGTGCCAGCCGCGCCGGAGGCTGCCGTGAGGCCCAGTTTCAACAGCGTGCGTCTGTCGACCGGCGCACCGCGCTCGTTCATCGCCACACCTCCTCCGCCGGACACCTCGACCGTCGCGAGTCCTGGCGGCGTGTGCCCGCGCCAGCCCGGCGCGAGCACTGCGCATCCTCTTCGGGCTGCGGTCAGCCTGTCAAGATGGAGTTCGGGGAAAGGGACGCCGGCAAGCTCATCCGCAGAGCGTCCCGATTCGGGCTCGGTCCCTCAGATGTCGTCCCGGCGCGAAGCCACCATGCGCCGGACCTTCTCCCGGATGGTCCCTGCCGCCACGTGCACGTAGTCCGGGTGGTCGAGCATGTCGATCTCGGCCGGCAAGGTGATGAGATCGGCGTCCGGCGGGACGATGGCATGTTCCTGGTAGCGGGTCAGGGTCCGCTTCCAGCTGGCGGCGACCGCTTCGTAGCTCTCGTGGATCTCGCGAAGGTACTCCTGCGTGATCGTCTCGGCGTAGGTGTCGCCCTCCGCCGCCCGCCGGGCTCGCCGCTGCTCCAGGACCTCAGGTTCGGTCCGCAGATACACCGTCAGGTCGGGCAGGCGGATGTGCTCGTTGCGCAGCGTCTGGTGGAACAGCGTGCGGTACAGCTTCGCGTGCGCCGGCGCCATCTCGCCGGAGTCGATCATGCGCTTGACGAACACCTCGGGCCCGTCGATAAACGGCCGGTCCTCGACGATGATGACGCCGCGCGGACTCTCCCGCGTCATGAGGTGGCGAATCTCACGCTGCTGCAGCGTCCGCATGTGCAGGAACGCCACCTCCGTGGCGAAGATGTTGGCGACGCGGTCGCGGTAGAAGAGCGCCAGGCACTCGTCGATGAGCGACCCCTTGTCCACGCGCTCCGAAAAGGCGTGCAGCTCGGCGCCGTCGAGCAGGGTTTCGAGATCGCGCCGGTACGGGTCGCGGGCAAGCGCGCGCATGAGCGTGGTCTTGCCCGAGAAGAGGTTGCCCATGATGCCGAGATGGAAGTTCTGCCTCATGCCCCCGGTCCTTCGGGACGCTGTCCCGCCCGGCACAGTACGCGCCCCAGGAATTACGGTCAAGGGGATTTTCGCGATGCGCGTATACTGGCCGGGTGGAGGATCTCATGCGACGACTGCTCGTTGCCGGGTCGACCTGCGTGCTGGCTGCCGTCGTCGTGGCGGCCGCGCCTCCGGAGGCAGCCGCCCCGACTGTCCGCACGGTCTATGTCACCGTGGTCGATGACCGCGGGAGCGCCGCGACGAACCTGAAGGCCGAGGACTTCGCGGTGAAGGAGGGCGGCAAGGATTGTGCGATCGTCTCGGCCGAGCCGGCCACCGAGAAGATGCGGCTGGCGCTGATGATCGAGGAGCCATTGGCCGCGATGGCGGGCATCCGCGTCGGGATCGGGGAGTTCGTCAACCGTCTGCACCCCACCGCCGAAATCGCGCTCATCCTCATCAGGCAACGCGGCGAGGTCGTGGTGGACTACACCTCCGATGCGGCCGCGCTGATTGACGGAATCAGCAGCCTGCCGCTGAGCCAGATGCTGCGGCCGAGCATGGTCCCTGAATCGCTCTACGACATCGCGAAGCTGTTCGAGAAGACCAAGCCTGCCCGCCCGGTCATCGTGCTGGTCGCCCTCGAGCGGGAGCAGACGAGCAGCGAGGATCCGGCGATTGTCCTCACTCAGCTTGCCCGCAGCCGGGCCCAGATGTCGGTCGTCTCGGTGGAAACCGGCGGGACGCCCTCGTCGCAAGTCGGCTGGCTCGGTGACGGCGCTGCGCGATCCCAGATCATCGGCGACGGCTCGCGGCAGTCCGGCGGCCGGAAGATCCAGGTCCTGACGCTCCCGGCGGCGCCGGCGGCCTTCGGGCAGCTGGCGGACGACCTCTCGAGCCAGTACCTGATCACGTACACACTTCCGGCCGGCGCCCGGCCCTCCGATCGGATCAGTGTCACGCTGAAGGCCCCCGGCCTCACGCTGCGCGCCCCCAGCCGGACTTCAAACAAGTAGGGCGGGGCTTTCCTGGCCTGAACGAAGTCGAAGGCAGCCCCGCCGTGACTCCCCTCCGCGTAGGGCGGGGCTTTAGCCCCGCCGTGACGCAGGGGGCTTCAAGCCCCCTGCGTG
>JAEAME010000032.1_pt1 | contig 212249 bp, 174 predicted proteins | sample 8958731 | NCBI WGS metagenome assembly JAEAME01 (sample SAMN16933194, study PRJNA681113) | bioreactor sludge metagenome | isolation source: anerobic bioreactor sludge (Control) | place: India:Bengaluru | collected 2018-10-24
GGAGGTTCCGCAGGAGGAGCGGGAGGACACCGAGACCCGCATTACCGGGGCACTGCTGCATTCCCCCCTCCTCTGCAATTCCGATAAATACTCCTTCACCCTCATGCTCCGGCATATCACGGGTGAAGCCCGGTCGATGATGGCCGGGTTCCTCCAGGCCGAGATGGAACAGATAAGGGAGGAGGACCTTGAGGAGGGGATGCTTTTGCCCGGCAAAAAGGAGAGCCTCCTCTCCAACCAGTATATCCAGGATCTTTACCGGTTTTTCAGACTGTATCCCTTCAGAAATGATTTTGAGGATATCTTCGGCTGGAAATTTGATTTTCATAACAAGGCGGTTTTTCAGGCTGTTCTTAAAGAACATCCCGCCATGATGAAGAGGCTGGCCGGCTTTTATTTTGAGAAGGGTTATTACGGCGAGGCCCTGGAGATTTTCGGCAGGACCGGGGAGGAAGATGGGGAAACCTTGCAGAAAGCGGCCTATTGTCATCAGAAGCTGGGCCAATACAGTGAGGCGCTTTCCCTTTACCTGAAAGCGGAGCTCTATGAAGTCAACCGCATCTGGAACCTGAAAAAAATAGCCATGTGTTACCGGAACCTGAAACTTCCGGAGGAGGCCCTGAAGGCATACCAGACCCTGGATACCCTTCAGCCCGAAAACCTGAACATCCTGGTTGCCCTGGGCTATTGTTACAGCGAAACCGGCCGCTACCAGGAGGCGCTGAACACCTTTTTCAAAATCGAATACCTCTTCCCCCGGAACAAAAAGGTATGGCGGCCTCTTGCCTGGTGCTTCTTCCTGACAGGGAAAGGCGCGCAGGCTGAAAAATACTATCTGAAATTGCTGGATGAAAACCCCGACCCCTATGATCTGATGAACATGGGGCATGTACAGTGGGTCCTGGGAAAAAGGGAACCTGCGCTGACCTATTACCGGATGTCCATTTTGTCCGAAGGCTTTTCAACCGGTGAATTCATGAATTCTTTCAGGGAAGATCTCCGTTTTCTTACGGGGCAGGGTATTTCGCCCGATGAAATTCCCCTTGTGCTTGACCAACTGCTCTATTCTCTTGAGGAATAAAAAACGAGGTAGCCCTATCGTGGAAGGAACCGACAATATTATTTTCAAATGCTCTGACAAACAGGCATTTGTCTGAAAGCCATGGAGCTGACCGCATTACTGATCTTTGTCTTCACCTATGTGGGGATCATCTTCACCCGGTTGCCGGGGATCAACGTCGACCGGCCTTCCGCAGCATTTTTCGGGGCCGTGGCGATGGTGGTCTTCGGGGTGCTGGATCTCGGGGAGGCGGTGCAGGCGATCGATTACAATACCATCGCCCTTTTGCTGGGAATGATGGTCATCATATCCACGCTGCAGCTTGACGGTTTTTTCTCGCTGATAGCCCGCAAGACCCTCTCCTGGTCGAGAACCCCCCGGCGGCTGCTGGCGATCATCACCTTTGTCACGGGTTTTGCCAGTGCCTTCCTGGTAAACGACGCCGTGGTGCTGCTTTTCACCCCCGTCATCATTGCCATCTGCCGGACTTCCCGCCTGAATCCCATTCCCTATCTGATGGCTGAAATACTGGCCTCCAATACGGGTAGCGTCATGACCATCACAGGAAATCCCCAGAATATGCTGATCGGGATGAGCTCGGGAATCGGCTATGCCACCTTCTTTTACAAACTGCTGCCCGTATCGCTGCTGGGGATGTTCCTGATCGTAGGGGTGGTCAGATTGTTATACCGCTCTCATTTCAGGTCGGGGTCCGTTATTTACGCCGGGGAGAACCATTTTTCTTACCGGATGAATTCCATGAAGTTCTCGGTGCCCATTTTCCTTGGGGTGGTGGTCTTCTTTTTCTTAGGCAAAATAATCGCTCTTCCCATCCCGGTCATCGCCCTGGCTGGGGCCTCGCTGATCCTGATATTCGGCAAGGTAAGGCCTTCGGAGGTGATAAAAAACGTCGACTGGGTGCTGCTGTTATTCTTTGCCTCGCTGTTTATCGTTGTCGAAGGGGCTGTAAAGGCCGGGCTGCTCGATTTCATCATCCATTCCTCGGTTCTGACTGCCGACATGGAGGGCATTGTGAAGCTGCACGGATTGAGTTTGTTTATGTCGCAGATCGTCAGCAACGTTCCCTATACCGTGATGATGCTCCCTGTGCTGAAGCCTCTGCCGGGCGATATTCTTTGGCTGGCGCTGGCTTCTGCCTCTACGTTGGCGGGAAATGCCACCATCATAGGGGCCATGGCCAATCTGATTGTCATTGAGTCGGCCGAAAAGGAGCAGGTTACCATCGGTTTTTGGGAATTTTTTAAAACCGGCATGGTGGTCACCCTGCTCAGCTTTCTGCTTTCGGCCGGGATCCTTTGGCTGTGGCTGTAACCTGCGGTGCGGCATCCGGGTTGCAGGGATTGCCCGTTTTTATACCGGTTCAACAGATCCCGGCTTTTGTATGCCGGAGTGGCCGGGGGAAGGGGTTAAACCCAAAGTCCGTATCTTTAGGGTGTGATCACCTGGATTTCAGCATTATACGTTTATCTTTCAGTCCCGGTGATGTAATCCGCAGGTTGATTCTTCCCGTTTCGCCGGCCCTGGTGCGGATGATGGCCAGCGCCATGCCGTTGAATGCCCTCCGCGACAGGGAGGGGAAAGAGGTCATGTCGGTAGGGTCGCCGTTGTCGGTGGCCACAATGTCAGCCGGTCCTTCAATGCTGAATTTCACTAGGTTATTGCTGCGGGGAACCAAGTTTCCCCTGTTGTCGGCAATGGTTACCGTCACAAAAGAGAGATCTTCACCGCCGGCGTTGAGGTGTGACCGGTCGGCTTTGGCTGTCAGTCTCTCCGGTTGGCCGGCCGTGCTGATTCTGTCGACGGCCCAGCGTTTTTCGTTTTTCCAGACCACTGCCCTGAGCTCGCCCCGCTCGTATCTCACCTCATCCCACCGCAGGCGGCAGGTTCCGGGTTCTTTTTTCTTCCTGCCCTGCGACCGGCCGTTGATAAAAAGTTCCGCTTCGTCGCCCGAGGTGAAGAGATGGACGGGGGTGACCTTTCCGGTTCTTTCCGGCCAGTTCCAGTGGGGCAGGAGGTGGGCCATGGGCAGGTCGGGGCGCCACCGCGACTGGTAGAGGTAAAAGCGGTCCTTTCTGAATCCTGCAAGGTCGATGATTCCGCAGTAAGAGCTGCGCGATTCATAATAGGGAGTGGGTTCGCCGAGATAGTCCCAGCCTGTCCATACGAATTCCCCGGCCACGTAGGGATGGTTGTCGAGGGAGGCAAATACCTTGTCGGCCGTGGAGCCGAAATCGACAGCGTGGAGTTCGTAGCCGCTCACCTGCCGGATCTGTGAATCGCCGCCGCGGCCATCACGCACGGGAGCGCTTAATTGGTCCGATACCGGGAAAAGGTAAACCCCCCGGCTGCTCAACGCCGATGCGGTTTCGCTGCTGTATAGGGCTTTGCCGGGAAATTGCGTGTGAAACGCAGGGTACTGGGGGACGGTTCTGATGCGGTCGGTACCTTCGAACTCCCGATCCTGACGGATTCCCTCCCCCTGGTAGTTGAGGCCGATGACATCGGGAACCTCGGGAAGGGGCATGGGAGGTTTGGCGTAGTTCATGGCCAGGGTGCCGGGACGTGTCGGATCTTCCTCCCGGAGGATTTTCAGGAGCCTGCGGGCGGTGGAGGCTCCCTCCTTGCCGGTGTACTGTTCTCCCACTTCATTGCCGAAGCTCCACAGGATCACCGAGGGAGCGTTGCGGTCGCGGCGGATAAAGGCCCGCAGGTCGGGTTCCGCCCAGTCGTCAAAAATGAGGTGGAAATCGTGGGTCGTTTTTTTAAGCTCCCAGGAGTCGAAGATTTCGTCGATCACCAGGAATCCCATCCGGTCGGTGAGTTCCAGCAGTCCAGGGGCCGGCGGGTTGTGGGCCATCCGGATGGCATTGCAGCCCATTTCCCGGAGGATTTCCAGCTGCCGTTCCGCCGCCCGGCTGTTAAAAGCGGCGCCCAGGGCTCCCAGGTCGTGGTGCTGGTTGACCCCTCTGAGGGGTATCTGCTCCCCGTTTACCAGGAGGCCCCTGTCGGGATGAAACTCAACGGAGCGGATTCCGAAGCGGGTTTCATAGGTGTCGGTTACCCGGCCATTGTGTCGCAGGGTGGTTACCGCCACATAGCGATGGGGGCGCTGGGTGGGGGGAGGTCCCCACAGCCGGGGACGGGTGAGTTCCACGGTGCTTTCTACCGTTACTTTTCCCCCGGCAGGCACCACCGGCCGCTGGGGGGAGAAAAGGGCCACCGCCCTGCCTTTCCTGCGGCCCAGGGCATCGAGCTTGAAAACCGCCGTGGTGAGTTCTGCGGCCGACTCTTTGTCTGAGTCGTTGCGGAGGGTGACCCTTAAATCAAGGGTGGCCTTCCGGGCGGAAATATCCCGTGCGGCCATGAAGGTGCCCCACTGCGCCACATGGAGGGAGTTGGTCAGGGTGATATGCATGTTGCGGTAGAGGCCTCCCCCGGGGTACCAGCGCGCCGAATGGTTGGGATTGTCGATCCTGATGGCCAGCTGGTTGTCGGCTCCGAACCGGAGGTGGGGGGTCAGCTCCAGGCGCCAGGAGTTGTACCCGTAAGGCCATCCGCCTGCCAGCCACCCGTTGACCCAGACCATGGCATACGACATGGCGCCCTCCACGTCGAGGAATACCGACCTGCCTGCAGCGGCAGCGGGAAGCCGGATTTTTTTCCGGTACCAGGCCACCCCGTTGACGGGAAGACGTCCCATGCCGCCTCCCACTTCCGGATCGGGGCCCTCCTGGAACGGCCCTGCGATGGCCCAGTCATGGGGCAGGTTCACCGTCTCCCAGGAGGAATCATCGTACCCGGCCTGTACAAACGGAAAGTCGTGGCCGGGATTCCCCGGGGGACGATCGTGCCGCTTCGCGGAATCCCCGATGAAGTCGTTGGCATTGGGAAGAATCCAGGGTTTCAACACACCGGCTGCGAACCTGATATCCGCCGCCTCCGTCGGCCGCGCATCCGCCGTCCGCAGCTCGGTGGTCCCAGCCAAATCCGGCCGCAAATCATAAACCAGGCTGTCGGGACATTCCCCGGGTCCGTATTTGAAGAACCTCCACCCTTCGTGCAACGAAAGAATCTCGCGCCCCGGGCTTTTCATTCCCCCTTTCCCCGTTTCCGTATAAGCAGGTTCCGGATAACAAAGGTTTATTAACAGAACCATCAATAATACGGGTCCGGATGCTGAGAGGGTATCATCCCGGCGATGGATCATGGCAGTTATTTAGCTTGTGTTTATAGAAGCAAAGTCAGGCAACGACATCATAAGCCACCTGATTTTCTAATCTTCTGAGATCAGATGTTTTTCCCCGCCAGGACAAATCCCGGCAGGGGAAGGCAGCTGCATGTCGCCGGCATCGTTCCTGCCGCACACCTCCTGCAACCCCTTTTTCAGGTAATCCGTACCTTCGCCATGCTGCACCGGAACCCCTTTCCTTCTCCAGTACTATTTTCCGGATGGATTCCCTGTCTCCGCAGTTATCCTGAACCAAGAAAGCCCGGGTACCAATCCGGAAAGGTCAACGAACGCCGGGGCCGGTATCAGTCGGCGTGTTCATGGTGGTGGGCCTCTTCAGCCTCCCCGCAGGTTTCATGAAGGGTCCCCTTCCCATGTTCCGGGGGGCCGTACAGGGAGTAGAGTTTGAGGTCGGAGGTCCCGGCATTTTCGATCTTATGCCAGTATCCTGCAGGTACCAGCACTGCCCAGTCGTCCGAAACCTTTTTGTCGAAAAAGAGATCATCGGCCGATTTTCCCATCAGCACCCGGGCTTCTCCCGCTTCGATGCGGATGAATTGATCGTGCCCTTCATGCATTTCCAGGTCTATGACTTCCCCCGGTTTCAGGGTCATAAACACCAGCTGCAGGTTGGCGCCCGTCCAGGCGGCAGCCCTGTAATTCCCGTTTTCCAGGGTGGCCTGTTCAATGTCCAGAACCCAGGGTTCTCCCCCCCGGTCTTCGCCATACTGGATGGGAACTGCGACTTCGAATCCCGCCGGCTGCCCGGCGGCGCGTTCCTTTGTGTTACCCTGACAACTGCCCAGGATAAAAGCAAGACCGATAACAACCCAATCGAAAAAGAAGGATTTCGTATTTATCGCTTGTGTGGATTTTGTTAATTCGGGAAGATAATGTTTTTTGCCGGATCATCCAACCGGACCTTTATTTTTCAGACCTTCGCCGGACCTTTTTCCGCTCTTTCCTGTATGGCTTCCTGAAAAGGCATGCCCGCGGTGAAGCCATCCCGCGGGCATGTTTCCCTTCGCTATGCCTTGACGAGCCGGTTGTACTTTTCAGCCCAGCAGGAGGCAATACTGAGTTCAGGCCCCAGGTTATGATCGGTGTCGTCGCGGAAAAGAACAAAAACCTGCTCCTTCTCTGTTTTCTGACGGGCGAAGAACCGGATCCTGACCTCTCCGACCGCCTGAAGCCGGACATCGGTATCGGAGGCTACAGTGGTTTTTTCCACATCGCATTTCGTAATGTGTGACAGATTCACCAGGCTCACCCGGTTTTCCTGTCCCTCTTTCACGACCAGCAGGGCTTTTTTCCCGGCTGCGTCCAAACCGATGATTTTGTTTCTCCAGGTTTCATGTTCCGATATTTTTATTCCATGTTCTTTTTCTATGCCGGAAAGATGAAGCTCCAGCCTTTTTTTGTTTTTTTTCTGTTTCAGCGCAAGAATCACAACGGGCAGGGCAAAAGCAATAAGCACCCCTATCCCGATAAAGGCAATACTATCCATGGGTTGGCAGTTTATCAAATATGGTATGGTTGTGAATGGCATCCATTTTTTATCCTGCCGGACGCATGGCAGTTTCCGGTGGCGGGCAGGGCCCGTTGCCATCTCACAGAAATTCGTGGTAAGGGTATAGGATCAGCCTTTTGCAGGGTGTGTAGGTGGCGGGGCAGTCAATAAAAATCTTCTTTAGTCCGGGGAACCTGGGAGGGGTTGTGTCAGGGTCGATGCGTCTGAACACAAACCCGGGGATTTTATTTTCGTTTTTCCATCCCTCCTGAGGGCTTGATTTTGAAAAGGCGGGAAGGTAGTTCACCTTTTCCATCAGCATCCTCCCGGAAAGCATCAGGTTTTGGGTTGCGGCTTCCTCCTGCTGCCCGAAACGGGGTACGACGGGAAATGCCACGCTGATATATCCGATCAGCAGGGCAAAAAGAAGAGCCATCCTGTTCCGTGGGAAAAACATGATGCAAAGATAAGCAGGATTCCGGTTGTTGACACCTGCCGGTGAAGGGGGCGTCAGGATCCTGGCAGCCCTGCCGCTGCAAAAAAAAACAGCCGTGCGAGTGTCATGTGAAAAGTATCTTTTATATTCAGGGAAAATTTGAGTTGCCTGTTCTGAATCCTCCAGGGCAGGCGAAGGCATGCGACGGAGGTTCAATGACGGAGGGTTTGCATTAAATAGAATTAATATGGTGAGAACGATAACAGGGGTAATATTGTTTGTGGTAGTATCGCTGCTGCTAATCCGGTTGTTCAGTAAGGATGACTCCTATTACAACCTGAAGCTGGAAAAACTGAAGCAGGAGTATTCGGTTGCCGGAGTGGCTTCCGTCGACCACGGCAAGCTGAAGGAATTGCAGCGCACCTTTTCCACGCCCCAGGAGGTAACGGAGGCTTGCATCGGCTGTCATACGGAGAGGCACCGGGAGATAATGAATTCGGCGCACTGGAACTGGGAGCGGGTGACCTATGTGGAAGGCAGGGGCGTTGCCGGGGCCGGGAAAAAGAATGTGCTCAACAATTTCTGTCTCGGGGCCCAGTCCAACGAGCTGGCCTGTGCCGCCTGCCACATTGGCTTTGGGATGAGCGACGATCATTTCGATTTTAACAATGCCCGGAATGTGGATTGCATGGTTTGTCACGACACCAGTGAGGAATACCTGAAAGGGTCGGCCATGGCGGGATACCCCGACCGGAGCGTCAACCTGACCAAAGTTGCCCAGAGTGTGGGAGCCCCCGGAAAGATCAACTGCGGGAGCTGCCATTTCTACAGCGGCGGGGGTAACAATGTGAAGCACGGCGACCTGGAGGCGGTACAGCTTGCCTGTGACCGTACCATCGATGTCCACATGGCTGCCAACGGGATGAACATGTCATGCGTCGCCTGTCACACCGCAGAAAACCACCAGATCAAAGGGAGGCTTTATTCGGTTTCCTCCGACCATTTCAACCGGGCCACCTGCGAGCAATGCCACACCGGCACACCCCATTTCGATGAACTGCTCAACCGTCACAACGCCAAGGTGTCGTGCCAGGCCTGTCACATCCCCCTCTATGCAAAAGGGAATCCCACGAAAATGGACTGGAGGTGGTCGGAGGCCGGGAAGCTCAGGGATGGAGAGCCCTACCGCGAATTTAACAGCGACAGTACCGTTGAGTATCTTTCCATCAAGGGAACCTTTCGCTGGGCGAAAAATGTGAAACCGGATTATCTTTGGTTCAACGGAACCGCCGATCACTATCTTTTGGGCGACACCCTGCGCGGGGTGCCCGTTCAAATGAACACCCTGTTCGGATCGCACGACAACCGGGAGTCGAAGATCGTACCCGTTAAAATCAATACCGGCGACCAGATTTTTGATACCCGCTATAAAATACTGATCCAGCCGAAACTGTATGCCGAGCAGAAAGGTGACAGCGGTTACTGGAAAGACTTTGACTGGGTCAAGGCGTCGACAGCCGGGATGAGGGCCGTGCACCTGCCCTTCAGTGGGGAATACGATTTTGTGGAGACAATCATGTACTGGCCACTGAATCACATGGTGGCCCCCAAGGAGGAAACCGTGGGCTGTGCGGAATGCCACACCCGTCAGGATGGGCGTCTGGCCTCACTATCCGGGTTTTACCTGCCGGGGCGCGATCATAACAAAACCCTCGATGCTTCGGCTTTTCTGCTTCTGGCCGCCACCCTGGCCGCAGTGGCCTTTCATGCCCTGATGCGGATCCTGGTATCGTCAAAGAAAAAAAATCCTGTTTCCGGAAATCCCGGTATTGAACCCGCAAAATATGAATGAGGTATGAAACGAGTCTATGTTTACAAGGGTTTCGAACGTTTCTGGCACTGGTCGCAGGCTTCCCTGATCCTCTTCCTCGCCTTTACCGGTTTTGAGGTTCATGGTTCCTACCGGATCCTGGGATTCGAGCATGCAGCCCGTTTTCACCGCGTCGCTTCCTGGATGCTGGTGGGCCTGATCATCTTCGCCATCTTCTGGCACCTGGTCACCGGCGAGTGGCGGCAGTACCTGCCCACCACCCGGAAACTGGCGGATCAGATCCGGTTTTACACCGTAGGAATGTTCAGGGGGGAAAAACACCCCACGAAAAAAACGGGGCTTCAGAAGCTGAATCCGCTCCAGCGGATCACCTATCTGGGGTTCAAACTGGTGCTGATTCCTGTTACCGTCATTTCAGGCATAGTCTACCTCTTTCATAAGTCGATCGACAAAAACGATCTGGTGGTTATCAGCGATATTCCCCTGTCGACGGTTGCCTTCTGGCATACGTTGGGTGCCTTCCTGCTGATGGTTTTCCTGGTGGTCCATGTATACATGACCACCACGGGGAGGACCCCCACCTCGAACATCGAAGCCATGATCACCGGGTATGAGGAGCTGGAAGAGGATGAGGAGGAGCCGGTCAACGGTGACCAGTCAGCTGGTTGACCTTTCTTTAAAATGCAAACAGAAACAATTCATTTAATATCCTGAAGTATGCAACCTAAACCCTATATGAATCCCTACCTGGCGGGTGTTTTGCTGGGGCTGGTGCTTTTGGCCACCATCTATATCACGGGGCGCGGACTGGGGGCCAGCGGCGCTTTCAAGAGTATGGTGATCGCCTCGGTAGAAAAAGTGGCACCCCGGCATGCTGAGTCCACAGCCTATTACAAGGATTTTGCCGACAGCAATCCCGGAGGTCCCTGGAAAAACTTTTTGGTGTTTGAAATTGCCGGCGTCATAGCGGGGGCTTTCTTCTCGGGCGTCATCGGCCGCAGGGTGGGGCTCCGTCTTGAAAAGGGACCCCGGGTCACCAATGCCCTGCGCATTGTCACCGCCATCCTGGGAGGCGCCCTCTTCGGTTTCGGCTCCCAGCTGGGGCGCGGATGCACCAGCGGCGCAGCCCTCAGCGGCATGGCCGTACTCTCCCTCGGCGGCATCCTCACCATGATGGCCATCTTCGGGGGCGCATACGCCCTGGCTTACTTTTTCAGGAAACTCTGGATTAAATAGGTGAATCATGGGACCTTTAGTACCTTATATCATCAGTGAGGAGTTCAGCCTGGTCCTCGCTTTTTTCATCGGCATTGGCTTTGGCTTTGTCCTTGAGCAGGCTGGTTTTTCGTCCACGAAAAAACTGGTTGGCCTCTTTTATGGCTACGACTTTACCGTGTTGCGGGTGTTCTTCACCGCGGGCGTCACCGCCATGGCCGGGGTATTGCTGCTGGGCCATTACGGCCTGCTCGACCTGAAGGTCATCTATGTGAATCCCACCTTTGTGAAAGCCGCCCTGGTGGGAGGGATTATCATGGGGGCCGGATTCATCATCGGAGGCTTTTGCCCCGGCACCAGCGTTTGCGCCCTGGCCATCGGAAAACTCGACGCCCTGGCTTTCGCCGGGGGTATTGTATTGGGGGTTTTTGCCTTTACCGAGGGCTTTCCCCTGATCGAAAAGCTCTACACCGCCAACAACCTGGGGCAGGTGCGGATCTCAGAATATCTGGGGATGTCCGACATCCTTTTCGGGTTCCTGCTTGCTGCCGTCGCCATCGCCGCCTTTGTAGCCACCTGGTATGTTGAAAACCGGGTGAACAGGCGTGAAAATGTGCTTCATCCCCTCTTGCGGAACCGGTATGCCGTGGCCGTGGCCGCCCTTTTCCTGCTTCTGGCCGTCGTGGCTTTCCTGCCCGGCAGGGATGACATCATCAACCTGCGGATCGCCGAAGCCAAAAGGCAGCAAACCTGTGTTTTCAAGGAGATCCCCGCCGATAAGCTGGCCAATGAAATCATCAACAACTACTACGGCTACAACATCATCGACGTCAGACCGGCAGAGGAATACGAGAAGTTTCACATCCCCATGGCCATCAACATTCCGCTGGACCGGATGATGGAGCGGCAGAACGAAGCGCTTTTCAGACAGAAACTGAGAACCAACGTTTTTTACGCCGACAACGACACCGTGGTACGCATGGCCTGCCTGAAAGCCAAATTTGTGGGTAAGTCTGAAAATCTGATTCTTAGGGAAAGCGCTGCTGAGTTCCGGGCTTTGTTTTTTGAACCGGAAGTGCCTGCGACCGGATCGGCCAAGCAGACGGTTGATCAGTACAATTTCAGAACGCAGGCGGCCCGTAAGATGGAGGAGATGGTGGCCACCCTCAAAAGCAGGGAAGCTCCCGTCAAACGGGAGGTGGTCTCCGTCAGAGGAGGCTGCTGACCCGCACTGTTCTCAATCCCCGCAGGAAGCAGCTCCGGGCGTGGCCTGCGGCGGTGCCCGGCATGAACGTTGGGCTGTAACACCGGTGCCGTTTGTATCGCGCCCCTTCCCCTGCCTTTCCGGATGACGGCTTTTCTTTTGCGCTTTTTGCGGCAGGGAAGGCGGGGAAATTTGCTCTTTTACATGTTGCGACTTTTCCGGCTGCGCGTTCCGGGTCCGGTGTCCCCGATGAGGATCCCTCATTCCGGGATCCCGCGCATCGCCATCCTGATTGGCAGTGTCTTCCTGCCGGATGCCGGCACCGCAGATTTTCAAATCGCTCCGGAATCCGTTTTTTTAAGGCCAGACAGGCTGGGAGCCGGTTTTCTGCGGTGTGGCATGCGGGGAGTGGTGGTATCTGAGGTTCGTACAGCGCAGCTGGTGTCACCCGGAATCTGCCGGACGCCGGGAAGTTTGGAGGCTTCACCTATTTAAAGTTCTAAGGATGAAAGTTCTGCTTATGGTTGTCAGCCGGTTTTCCTACACCGCCGGGGAGCAGGGGCCTGACTTTGCGGGACCCCTGCCCGGAGGGGCTGAATACAGGGATGCCCTGGCTGCATTTATCCAGGTGGAGGAGGCCGATGAATTGCACGATGCGGCCAGCCGGGAGAAAAAGCTGGTCAACCATCTGAAATGGGCGCTCCGCAAAAACAACAGCCGGAGGGTGATACTCCATTCGTTTGCCCACCTGTCGTCTTCCAAGGCTTCCGTTCCCTTTACCCGGCTGGTGTTTGACCTGGCGGAGCAGCGGCTGAAAAAAGGGGGCATTGAAACCTGGCAGACACCCTTCGGCTGTTTTCTCAACCTTTCGCTTGAGGCTCCGGGTTATTCGCTGGCCCGCATCTGGGCCGACCTGTAGCCTGCCCGCCGGAGTACGGGCTTATTGCCGGGCCGGCCGCATCGGGAGGAGTGACCATGCCGGCCATGCCTGACCTCATAACGGACATACCTGTTACCTTCGCAACAGAAACGACTTTAGCCGTGTCTCCGGGCAGGACCCCGGGAGCAGGAGCCGAATAGGGGTGGCAGGAGCCGGCAAACACCTGCAAGGCGCAACATCAGAATACAATGGAAAAGGAGGTGTCTCACAATTCGGGCAGCCCCGTGCCTTCCGGCAGCGAACCGGTTTCCGGGGGCAGGGAGGAGGGCAGGGTGGTGGCCGAACACAAGGAAAGGTATATCGTCAGGACCGCGGGCCGGGAATATGATGCGGAAATCACCGGCGCCCTGCGATTTGCCGCGGAAAGCCGCGAAGATTACCCCGCCGTGGGCGACCGGGTGGAAATAACCCCCTATGACGACGGGTTTGCCATCATTCACAGAATTCTTCCGCGGACCTCGCTGCTCAGGAGGCAGGCGGCGGGTCAGCCCGGCGGGGTTCAGGTTGTGGCTGCCAATGTAGATGTTGCCTTCCTGGTGCAGGCTGCCGACCGCGATTTCAACCCCAACCGGTTGGAAAGATACCTTACCCTGTGTTACGATGCCCGCATTCAGCCGGTAATCCTGCTTACAAAAACCGACCTTGCCGGCAGGGATAGGACGGAGGCCCTCATGGAAATCCTCCGCAAACGAATCGGAAATGTACCGGTGGCCGCCATCAGCAACGAAACCCGCGAAGGTTATGAAATTCTTCTCCGGCTGATCGAGAAGGGCAAAACCTACTGCCTGCTCGGCTCTTCAGGCGCGGGAAAATCAACCCTGCTGAACAACCTGTCCGGAGAGGCGGTTATGAAGACCGGCAGCATCAGCGAAAGCACCGGCAAGGGAAAACATGTCACCAGCCACCGGGAACTGACAACCCTCGAAAACGGCGGATTCCTGATTGACAACCCCGGCATGCGGGAGGTGGGAATCGAGGTGGCCGCCGGCGGACTGGAAACCACCTTCGATGCAATCTGTCGGCTGGCGGAAAATTGCAGGTACGGGAATTGCACCCACAGGGGGGAAACAGGCTGCGCCGTGACCGAAGCCTTGCGAAACGGCTTGCTCGATGAAGCTTCGTACGAAAACTACCTCAGGATGGAGCGCGAAAGGGAGCACTACGAAGCCACCACGGCTCAGAAACGCCAAAAGGAGAAAAGCTTCGGGAAAATGCTCAAAGAATATAACAGGAAGGACCCTAAGAAAAGAAAACCCTGAGCCACCTGATGGCCATCGGGGGTGCCCTTCCATCGGCCGGGGGATACCCCGGCCGCCCTTCCGGGAACCCGGCAAAGAAGCCCGGCTGGCCCGGTCGGGCAGGGAATCCCCTGTAACCATTGCCAAAACCCGGTGAATGAACCATTCCATGAGCAGGCCATCCGATTCCGTACCACCTGCGCGGAGACCTGTTTCCGTTCAGTCATTTCCGTTTGCCGGTCCGCCCGATGCCAAAATTGCTATCCGGAGATAGCAATTTTGCCGGTCAAACCGCTCCGGGAAAGGCTGGAGCGGTTTCTTGGTTTCACAAGCCCTCAGGCCAAAGGCTGCGTCGCGCTGCGCTTGTGATACTGTTTTCCGGCAAAATGGAAAACGCAGCGGCGGCTTCCTCAGACTTTTTATATTTGCGGGAAATTACACCGCCAACCGTAACAAAACAGATGGACAAGGAGATGATTGGGTTGCTCCTGCAGCAACAAAGGGAGTTTTTTGCATCGGGGAAGACGCTGCCAGCCGATTACCGGCTTGCAACGCTTAAAAAGCTCAGAATGTTGATTCTGCAACACGAGGGGGAGTTGGTTGCAGCGCTCCGGGAGGATTTCGGGAAGCCTGCCTTTGAGACGCTTGCCACGGAAACCAGGTTTGTGGTGGCGGAACTGAATTATATGATCCGTCATTTGCGGCGTTGGACCCGACGGCAGCGGGTCAGAAATTCGCTGGTGAATTTCCCCGGTCGCAGTTACATCCAGCCGCAGCCTTACGGGCAGGTGCTGGTGCTGTCGCCCTGGAATTATCCCTTTCAGCTGGCCATGGTGCCGGTGATGAGCGCCCTGGCGGCGGGCAACTGTGTCGTCCTGAAGATTTCCCAGAAGGTATCGCACACCGGCGAGGTTGTCGCCAGGATCCTAAGCCATTTCCCGCGGGAGCTTGTTTTTATGGTGCGCGGGGAGCACCACCTGAGCGACTTCCTGCTTGACTATGTGTTTGATTACATTTTCTTTACGGGAAGTCCCGCGGTGGGGAAAAAGGTGATGGCCAAGGCTGCGGAAAATCTTACGCCCTTTACCCTGGAGCTGGGAGGCAAAAATCCTTGTGTGGTGGCTGCCGATGCCAGACTCGATTATGCCGCCCGGCGGATTGCCTCGGGCAAGTTCATCAATGCGGGGCAAACCTGCATTGCCCCCGACTACCTGCTGGTCGACGCCAAGGTAAAGGATCGCTTCCTGGCTTTGCTGGCCGGGGAGATCCGTAGGTTTTACGGCGAAGATCCCGCAGCCTGCAGCGACTACTGCCGGATGATCTCCCCCGAAAGAAGCGCCCGTATGGCCTTTTTTACGGAAAAGGGGCGGATCCTGTCGGGCGGACGGACGGATCCCGCGCAGCGGTATGCGGAACCTACCCTCCTCACCGGGGTGGAACCCGGTGATCCGGTGATGCAGGAGGAGATCTTCGGACCGGTACTGCCGGTGTTCACCTACGACACCTTCGATGAGGTGTTCCCCCTGATCAACAAAAACCCCAAATCGCTCGCCGCCTATCTTTTCACCGGCAGCAAACAGCGGGTCAGGGAATTCCTGTCCAAAACACAGAGCGGATCGGTGGCCGTCAACGATACGATCATGCAGGTGGTTTCACCCTGGCTGCCCTTCGGTGGTATCGGCCCCAGCGGAACCGGCAGGTACCACGGCAAAAAGTCATTCGAAACCTTTTCCAACATGCGCTCGGTCCTGGAGAAATCAAACCTGTTCGATCTGCCGGTACGTTATCCTCCCTATACGGCTTTAAAAACCAAACTACTGAAATGGCTGATGCGATGATGAATTACCCGCCGGACCGGATTACCCCCGGATATGTAGATCATCTGGCTGCCAACGAGGTGTTTGTTTTCGGTTCGAACCTGCAGGGCAACCATGCCGGCGGGGCCGCCCGCCTTGCCCTCCGGTGGGGCGCTGAACCGGGGAAAGGCACCGGAATGGCCGGGCAAACCTGCGCCATTCCCACCATGTTCCGTCATCCCGGTTGTATCCGGGAATATGTCTCCGGATTCATTTCCTTTGCGCGAAACCACCCGGAACGCCGCTTCCTGGTCACCGAAATAGGGTGCGGCATCGCCGGTTTCACTCCCGCGGATATAGCGCCTCTTTTCAGCGATGCCCTCCCGGTTGGAAACATCTGCCTGCCGGTCCGGTTCTGGGAGTGGCTCATGAAACACGGTCCGGGTGTAATGCCGGTGTGAGGGACTGGCGGCAGCTATAAAAGGAGGACTGTCAGGCAGTACCGGCATTGCCGCCGGGCAGTGGCCGGGATTCCGTTACCTGCTCCCGGCTCACCGCAAGAAATCGGAGCGGCCGCTGGTTTTTTTAACCTTGGGACGAGTGGCTCCTTTTTCCGGCAAGCGACCCGATGGTCTCCTGCGAGACCAGATCGTTCAGGGAATTTCTGATGGCCGCATACCGGTCATGCAGGGGACAGGGATTTTTCTCATCGCACTGCTTCAGTCCGAAACCGCAGCCGGTGAACAATCCTTCGCCCTCAATCGCCACGATGCAATCCTTCAGCAGAAGGTCCGGTTTTTCAGGATCAAAATAAAAACCCCCGTTTCTTCCCTTCTTCGACCCGATAAATCCCAGGCGTACCAGCCGGTTCAGGATTTTTGCGGTGAAAAAGGGGGGAGACCCCGTTTCCTGTGCTATTTCGGCAACACCCGGCCATAGCCCCCTCTCGTTCTGTGTCCGAATGAAAACCAGACTTCTGATGGCGTATTCAGTTTCTTTTGAAAACACTTGACAAGCATGATTGGTGGCGTAAATGTAATTCTTTTCCATGAACAGCCCGCCTCCGGACGATATACCACTTATGAAACGGGCATGGGGTTTCGATACCAAGGTAAAGCAAAGATTTGGATTGCTCCAGGATATGGTCAGGAGGGTTTCCTGGTTCTGAGCCAGACAACAAAACCCGAAATCAGTATGAACAGGACGATGAGGCCGGTTATTGGCACGACAAGCACATACAAATCTCCGATCAGCGGCTGCCAGATCCGTCCTGTATGGATTTCCAGTGCCACGTTCCAGAGCGACATCGGCGAGTGGTTGATGATCGGCTCCGGCATGTCCGCAAAACGGCCTGCATCCCTGAGGGCCGTAACGCCCTGGTTGTAATCGAAATAAAACTCCCTGTGACCGGAAACTCCAATATATCCGGAGACCAGGTGGTCGCCGATGGGCTTGCCTGCCCTTGGAGAGGCCGTGTGCGGTTGTTTCTTTATATAGTCGAACACCTCTCCGGTTTGAGGATTCCAGGTGAACAACCCTTCGAAAGAACCTACCAGGTAGCAGTCCTGCCCTGTCTTTTCAAGCACGGTCACACCCATGATACTCGCCGGCGGCTGATGAACAAACTTTTTCAGTTCTGTCCTGAATCGGTCGTCCGAATAATAGAAACCTTCCGAGGTGGAGAGGATGTGCCGGTTGCGCTCCCGGTCGTACAGGATACGCCTCAGCTGGTCAAACCAGGGATTCGGGGCGGAGAGCGCCGTACCCGGTATTTTGCTTACCCTGGAATGGCCGATGAAAGCGAGAAGCGGAGGACGCAGGAACATTCCGGTAAGGGTGTTTATCACCAGAATGAGCAGCATGGTCCAGCCCAGCCGGTTATGCCACTTCAGGTTCCAGCGGGCGGACATTTTGATCCGTTCATTGCCTTTCAGCCGGTTCCGGCTTCCCCGGAGAAGGATTTTGTTGAAGAAGACAATCAAGCCGGTGATGGTCAGAAAGGCAAACACCAATCCGGCTGAATCGATGATCAGTTTACCGGGCAAACCGTAGATTTCGCCGCTGTGAATAACCCAGAGGGTCTTGAAAAGATTGGCTTTGCCATCATAGTTTTCGGGAGGGGGAAGTTGCACCACGGTAAAATCCTCCAGGTCGGAGCTTTTCAGCAGGAAGGAGCGGGTCAGCAGCAGGAGCGTGTCCTGTTGTTCGAGAATGCAGGTCACTCTTTTGTCTTTGACCGGCAGTCTGACCGCGACCCATTTGTTCTCTCCCGCATCATACGAGTAGAGCCCGGAGAAGGTGGCTGCAACCAAACCGTGGCGCTTTGTGCCGGTCAAATGATACACCTTCCGGTTATCAATGCCTTTCGGGAATCCTTCATTGAAACCGGAAAAGGCGGAGAAACAGCTGTCGGTGAGCCAGATCCCTATGTTCCCGTAGAGCAGGATACTGTCGGGCGATAATTTGCATGCTGCTTTTACCGCTGCATTGTTCCAGTTTTGGTACCGGTAGGTTCGGGGAAGGAATCTCCGGTCGACGTCGATTGCCGAGAAGGTTTCCCGATGGTTGAGAATAATACCTGAAAAGACATAGCCCAGAATGATCAGGGCGTAAATAATCCCCAGCCATTTATGGTATTTCCTGAAAAATCGTATCATAACCGGCATTTGTACCCGGAGCCGTGCAAAAATAGTATATTTTCCGGATGGGCTCAGCAGCGGGGAGCAGGGCTGCCATGTTTTGTTTTGTTTTCTTTTACACTATAAAAAGAAAGTAAATATTTTCTTTGGTTGTTTATTAGAGATTTTCTTATATTTGTTCAATAAAAAACGAAGCCTCTCATTGTCGAAACGCAAGCAGATGAAAAGGGATATTTTATTAAACGAAATCTCACGGGATGGGGGCCGCTGTGATGTGTTGGTGATCGGAGGGGGGGCCACGGGGCTGGGAATCGCAGTGGATGCGGCATCGCGCGGTTACAGGGTGGTATTGCTGGAGCAGTCTGATTTTGCCAAGGGGACCTCGAGCCGGAGTACCAAGCTGGTGCACGGTGGGGTCAGGTACCTGGCGCAGGGGGATCTGCGGCTGGTAACCGGTGCCTTGCGAGAGCGGGGACTGATGAGGAGGAATGCGCCCCATCTGGTGAGGAACATGCGTTTCATCATAGGCAATTACCGTTGGTGGGAGCAGCCTTTTTACACCATCGGGCTCACCTTTTACGATTTGCTGGCCGGAAGCCTGGGGCTGGGGCGTTCCCTCCCCTTGCTGAAAAGCACCGTCATGCGTGAAATACCGGGATTGAAACAGCGGGGCCTCCGGGGGGGCGTGGTATACCATGACGGGCAGTTTGACGATGCCCGCATGGCCGTCACCCTGGCGCAGACCGCCGCTGACCATGGGGCGGTCTGTCTCAACTATGTGAAGGTGGACGGTCTGACGCGGGATGACAAAGGGCTCGTCAACGGGGTGAAGGCCACGGATCAGTTAACGGGCCGGCCTTACGGCCTCCTTGCCCGGGTGGTCATCAACGCCACGGGGGTATTCATTGACGATATCCTGCGGATGGACGACCCCGCTGCCAAACCCAAGGTGCGGCCCAGCCAGGGAGTCCATCTGGTGGTCGACAGCAAATTCCTGGGCGGCAATTCCGCCCTGATGATTCCCAAAACCCGCGACGGCAGGGTTTTATTCGGCGTGCCCTGGCACGGCAAAGTGGTGCTGGGGACAACCGACACCCCGATCGACAAGCCGGAACTGGAGCCCAGGGCGCTGGAGGAAGAGGTCGCTTTCATCCTTGAACAGGCCGGGGAATACCTGGACCGCCAGCCCTCACGGCAGGATGTTCTGTCGGTTTTTGCCGGACTCCGGCCCCTGGCTGCCCCTACCGGTCCCGGCAGAAAAAAAACCAAGGAGATTTCCAGAAACCATAAAATCTACAAATCCGCTTCCGGTCTTCTGACCATCACCGGTGGTAAATGGACCACCTACCGTGAAATGGCCGAGGAGGTGATCGACGAAGCCATACGGTCGGGAAGGCTCGAACGGCGGAAATGCGTGACCAGGGGACTGAAACTGCATGGCTACACCGGAAACAGGGACGATTCCAGCTGGAATTACGTTTACGGCTCCGATGCGGCAAAAATCGAAGCTCTCGTCCGCGAAAATCCCGGAAATGGAACGTTGCTCCATAAGGATTACCCCTTCCATGTGGCTCATGTCCTGTGGGCCATCAGGGAAGAACAGGCGCAAACGGTCGAGGATGTTCTGGCCCGACGGCTCCGTATGCTGGTGCTCGATGCCCGGGCGGCCATCGAAATGGCGCCCCGCGTGGCTTCCATCCTGGCCGGTGAGCTGGGAAAAGACAACGATTGGGAAAAACAGCAACTCCTCGATTTTAACAGCCAGGCCAAAGGATACCTGCTCAACGGGGTGGTTTAGCTGCTGCGGATCAGCCTTCTTCCGACAGGCGGAACCCTCCTTTCTGATACCGTACCCACTCATTTCATCCCGCCATCGGCTTACCCGTGCGCCGGATGGTTTTCTGCCAAAACCGCCTGAGCCCCCTCCTTGGCCATTTCTTCCTTAATGTTACCTTTGACCTGCGGACGGTATTCAAAAATGCATGATGCGTTGCCTGTAACCGCTTCCGGAAGGAAAATCGCCGAAATATCCCCCGGGTCTTTTCTGGCTGCCACAACAGAAGAACTGCCCGGCATCATGGCCGGTGCCTCCTGCCCGGGCTGTGAGGCGATCATCCTCCGTGGCAGCAGCCCGGATTTCCGCTTTTTTGACCTCTAAACGGGAATGGCCGGCGAATTTCTACGGAAATTCTCAAACTACAGGATACGGCTGGCCGTTGTCGGTGAATTTTCTGAGTTCGACCGATAACGCGTTGAAGAAGCGGGATGGGGGATGAGCACCGAGGGGACTTGAAAAAGGAAACCGGAACCGGTTCTGTCATGTCTTATAAAAAGGGATGGAACGGAAGGAGAACAGGGCCGGGCAGGTAACCGGAATGCGAAGATACTGGTTGGGTCGTCACAAGATTTGAGTCCCGGCGGGCGCACCGACAACCTTTGTTCTCAGTGTCAGGTAGGTGGGAATGCCTGTTTTCCTGGGATGGCTGATCCGGTTTTGAAGTCCGTCGAACTCATCACGGTTTGCCGGGATTCGTTTCCCTCCCGGGTCAGCCGGGACGGGGAGCGCAGGCAAAACAGAAATTGAAAGTCATTGATTTATCCTGTTAACGCTATTTTAATAAACAGAGAAGATCCTTTCACATATGAAAAGACAAGCTGTTCTGGTGCCGGCGTTGCTTCTGCTTGTACCCTCCTGCAAGGGCGACCGGGTAAAAACTGAGGCGGCGGGGAAGCCCAATATTGTGTTCATTCTTGCCGACGATCTGGGGTATGGCGATACGGGTTGTTACGGGCAGAAGCGTTTTTCCACCCCCCACATCGACCGGCTGGCGGCGGAGGGGATGCGGTTCACCCGGCATTATGCCGGCTCCGCGGTATCGGCGCCCTCGCGTTCCTCGCTGCTGACCGGCCAGCATACAGGCCATACCTTTATCAGGGGAAACCGGGAGGTGGAGCCCGAGGGGCAATACCCGCTGGCCGATGAGGTTTTTACGCTGGCCGAAAGCCTTAAAGAGGCGGGGTATGCAACGGGGGCCTTCGGAAAATGGGGGCTGGGCTACCCCGGGTCGGAAGGAGACCCCAACCGCCAGGGTTTTGACGTTTTTTTCGGCTACAACTGCCAGCGGCAGGCGCATCACTACTATCCCCGCCACCTGTGGCACAACCGGGAAAAAATCTTACTGGAAGGCAACAGGGAAACCCTGGCAGGGGAATACGCCCCCGGGCGCATCCACCGGGAGGCCCTTGCTTTTATGGAGAAAAACAGCCATCAGCCCTTCTTTTTGTTTTATCCGACACCTTTACCCCACGCCGAACTATTCGCACCCCCGGCGTACATGGAAAAATTCAGGGGTCGCCTGCTCCCTGAAAAAAGCTACCAGGGTGTCGACGGGGGAGAGGGCTACCGGACGGGGGCCTACGGTTCGCAGCCTGAAGCCCATGCCGCTTTTGCAGCCATGGTTACCCTGCTCGACGATCAGGTTGGGGAGATCGTTGACAAACTGAAGGAACTGGGGCTCTACGGCAATACGGTCATTCTGTTTTCGTCCGACAACGGTCCCCATCAGGAGGGCGGCGCTGATCCGGATTATTTCGATTCGAACGGAATATGCCGCGGCTTCAAGCGCGACCTGTACGAAGGGGGAATCCGGGTTCCGCTGATAGTGGCGTGGGAAGGGAAAATAGCGCCGGGAACGGAAACCGGCCATGTGTCGGCTTTCTGGGATCACTTTCCCACGCTGGCGGCCATCACGGGTGCCGAGATGCCTGCCCTCTGCGACGGGATCTCCTTCCTTCCTGCCTTGCTGGGACAGGAAAACCAACCGCAACATGACTTTTTATACTGGGAATTCGGCGAACGGGGAGGCTCCAGGGCGTTGCTTTCGGGAAATATGAAAATCATTCAAAGCAGATTGTCCGATCCCGCCGGACCGGTGACGGAGCTTTTCGACCTGTCGGCAGACCCGGGCGAAACCCGCAACCTGGCGGCGGAATCACCCGCAGCCACGGAAGAAATGACCGGCTTGATGGACCTGGCCCGGTTCAGTTCTTCCCTCTTCCCGCTTACCATACCCGGGAAGAGCGGGGAACGCTGAAGGTACGGGATGCCCGGTCAGGAGGAAGCTTCCGGCACCACCCCGGACAGGAAGGGTGCCCCTTCTCCAAAACCCGGGGTTCCGCAAACAGGGGCAGAGGCTGGCATCCCCCGGCTTGCCGACAAAACGGGTCACGGAGGCGGGATCGCAGGCGTGATGACAAACCTGCGCCTCAGCACCAGGGCAACGACAATATTATGAAAGACAGCCGGAGTAGAAAGCACCCTCGCGGAATTCTCGCAAATAATGGAAATATGCGCCGCTCTTTTTATATTTGCCCGTATGAAGAATGCACCTCTGTTTATTTCGCTTTTGCTCTTCTCCCCAGCCTGCGTGGTGCGGAACGGAAGCTCCTTCTATGACCTGTACCCCATGTTCAATGTCCTGTGGATGCTGTTTCTCGGGCTCGGACTCCTTACGGGGATCTATTTCATCGTCGGAAAAGATGAGAAGAAAAGAAGCAACTCGGGCAAGGCAGCCCTGGTTTGCCTGATTCTCTTCGTGGGACTCCTGGTGACCGCCTGAATCACCGGGTATCTCCCGCCGGCCGGTTCCTGCTCAACCATCCTTTCATCCTCCAGCATATGGGCGGTCAACCTGTTCCCTTACCTGCCTGCCGGCGAAGGTTCCTCCCCCCTTCCGCACAAACCCCCCGACTGCGTCAGGAATCTGATTTCCCTTGAGTGACTGCTTATGGAGCCGGAATCGGGAGCTGCCGACGGCCGTTTTTCCTTCTCCTGCTGTGGAAGGAGACGGAGGGTTGTGTATGAAGTTGCATGTGAGTTTTTTACAGGGGGAGGGAATTTCCGGGACTTTACCGGTTTTTCTTACGGAAATATTTTTATTATAAGAATATTCTCATTATTTTTGCTGTGTAAATCATTAATCACATAAAAGCACAAAAAAATGCCTGGATTTGATCAGACAGGCCCGGCGGGACAAGGTCCGATGACGGGCAGAAGAATGGGGCGCTGCACCAATTATGGTGAGCATGCCAAAGGGCAGGGCGGACAGCCTGCAACGGACGATGCCGCCGGTTCTCCGGATTTTATTCCGGGTCGCGGTTTCGGCCGTGGCCGCGGTTTCGGATGGCGGGGTGGGAATGGTCCTGCACCGGGCGGAGGAGGCAGCAGAGCCGGTTGGGGCGGTCCCGGCAGGGGCTTCCGCAACCGTAACCGGGGAGGCAATTGAGGGTTGCGGGGAGGAATGGTTCCTGTGCCGGGGCCTGTGAACTTCTCCCCGCTCTGCTTGACAACCCATTTATTCGCACCGGTTCTGCCGCTGAGGAAAGGGTGATTTCCGTTCCGTTTGCCCGGACAACCCGATAAGGGTAATCATCCGGAAGACAATTTTAACCAACCCTCCGAATTTAATTTCCTGCAGGGATTTTCCTGGTATTTAAACTATTAAACAAATAGTTTAAATACCAGGAAAACAGAGAATACGATCTGTTGCCTACGGCTGTTTATGGGTTCGGATTTCTCCCTGTTCCATTTATTTTCCGTATCTTATATTAAGATTCGGAAGGAATGAAGACAGGGAGGATCTTCGCGCTGAGCATGCTTCTTGTTTTGCCGGTTCTGGTTCATGGCCAGGATCTTATCTTCAGAAAAGACGGGAAAGTCATCCGGGCTAAGGTCCGGAGTTCAACCAGCCATTATGTCACCTATCAGGATGCGGACAGGCAGGACTCCGTGGTGTATCATACCAGCCTTGACAGGATTGACAGCATTCTGTACCAGGATGGCCGCAGGGAACAGATGGCCCTGTTCAGGGATCCGGCTCTCCCCCGTGGTAATGGAACGGTGGGTAACCCTTGGGAACCAACCATCAGACACCATCTGCTGGGTGTTAATCTGATCGGATTTTTTTATCCGAGCCTGGAATTTTCCTATGAATTCCTGCCCTGGGAGGCGCACGTGGGATTCCGGGTTTCGATGGCAGACAACCTGGGTTATCAGGATTATTATTCTCCCGGAGATTTTTCCGGTGATGAAAAAATTTACGGGAACATAAACCAGGAGACCAACTGGCATGGCATGGCGGGGGTGAATTTCTACCTGTGGCCGCAATGGTCTTTCCGGCCTTCCGCGGGGCTCCATTATTGCTTCGGCAAGCGCGACCAGATCCGGACGGTGTACAGCGCGGATTATGATTACTATAATGAAATCCGGGAGAAGAAAAAGGTCAGGGGCATGGTATGGTCTCTTTCCCTGTACAACAATATCACAAAACATCTGGCTTTCAGATTGGGTACCGACATACCGCTGGCGATGAATCCCCCGATCCCGGTCGTCATGGTCAGGGGTGACTTCTTGTTGAACTTTTAACCGGGTATCCTATGCCTGTCCGTCTTTCATATTTTCAGGGTCAGCCCCTGCTGTTAAGAAAAAGCAGGAATAACAGAACGGGTTTCATCGGCTGCCGGGAGATGATAATCCTGGCTGTTCTGATGACCGGCGCTTTCCTTTCCTGCAGGAGTTATTTCAAGGTGAACTCTTCCGTTCCATCCTCTGCGGAGGCGGTCGGGAACCTCCGGGAGGCCGGCAAAACGATTGTTTTCCATTTTGAGGAAAAAAAATGGCAATTGACTGACATCCAGATTGCCGACAGCGCCATCACCGGCAGGCCGGAGTGGTATGATAAGGCGCCGACGCTCCGTCCGGTGAGGGTTGACCGACCCAATAAATACCTGACCGGTAAAAATTTCAACCAGTCCTACCTGCTGAACGAAGTTCACTTGTATGCCGGCGAGTATGCCCTGCTTCCCGGCGGCAAGGTTTCCATTCCGATTGCGGCGGTGACAAGGATGGACCTGTATGACAAGGATACCCAGACTACGGTGGGTCACTATGTTTTTACAGGCTTGGGGGTTTCTGCCGCCATTTTTGGCGGCTTTTACCTCATTTACATACTTACCAAGGAATCATGCCCCTTTGTTTATGTCAGGAACGGGGAGGCATTTCAGTTTGCCGGCGAGATTTACAGCGGGAGCATCCATCCTCCCCTGGAGCGGGACGATTATCTCCGGCTTCCGGGGAGCGGGGATGCACGGCAATGCACCCTGAAGATATCCAACGAGGTGAAGGAGGTCCAGCACACCAACCTGCTCGAACTCCTCGTGGCCGGCCATCCGGACGGCACAGAGCTGCTGCCCGATAAATACGGAAATCTGCACCTTCTGTCCGATCCGGTTCTGCCTGTTTCGGCCTGCAACCTGGAAGGGAAGAACGTGAAAGAGGAGCTGGCTGCCAGGGATGGCCATGTATACATCAGCGACCCGTCAGGTTCTGAATTTCCTCTGAAAGACGGGGTGCTGCTCACCTTTCCGAACAAGAGCGGGGCCGCCTCCGTCAAAGTGCATCTCAGAGCGAAGAACTCTATCATTTTTGATTATGTGATGGGTGAATTTCACGACCTTTTCGGCTCCCTGTATCCCCGTTACATGCAGAAACAGCAAAGAGCTCCGGCGGCACGGTTGCGGGAGATGGCGCTGAAGAGGGGTTTGCCTCTCTCCCTGTCGGTGGAAAGGGGAGGGGACTGGGAGTATGTCGATTACTTCAACATTTCCGGCCCCATGGCATTGAAGGAGGATATCCTGGAGATCCCCCTTCACGGTGATGAGGGAGATTCCCTGAAGATCAAACTGGAATCGGCCATGTTTCTGTGGGAAATCGACTATGCCGCCCTGGATTTCTCCCCTGCTGCCGAAGTGGTCTCCGCCACGGTTCCCCTTGCCGCGGCTATAGATGAAAACGGAAAGGATGTCGCCCCGCTGCTTCTCCATGACGATGCCTTGTATTACATTCAGCCGGAGATCGGCAACCAGGCTGTCGTGACCTTTGACCTGCCCGGATCCTCTCTTCCGGAGCGGACCCTGATTCTCCACAGCAAGGGATGGTACCGGATTCTGAGGGATCCGCAGGGAAAACCCGACAAAAGGGAGTTGCAGGCTTTCAGGGAGCCGGAGCATTTCAACCGGTTCATCAACAGCCGGATGCGGGAATTCGGAAAGGTTTGGTCGGGAAATGGTATTTCCGGCAACGGTGGCGCCGTATCCCGGCCTCAGCAACCGTAGTACCATGAGGCCGGTTCCGGAATTGGTCACGGGTATCCGTGCGGGGGTCATCAGGAGAAAAATCAAATTCCTTATTTTCCGGGAGGCTCTTTCTTTTTTCCGGAATCCTCTTATTGCCTGGAGGGAAATGCGGCGGGTGCGGAAATTGCGCGGCAAAGCCCACGGGGCCTCCTATGTCAGAAAGTATGTGCATTCAGGAGGACGCTGGTTCTGGAATACCGATTACGCCGGGTTTCCCTCGGAGGCCTTGCGGGCGATGATCAGGCTGGAATTTGAAAGGGCCTTGCCGGTATTGCAACCCCCCTCTGGCACGCCCCTGCGGTTGCAGACCCTGATCTGGGGGATCACCAACCGCTGTCCCCTTTCCTGTGTCCATTGCTACGAATGGGACAACCTCGACACAAGGGAGAAGTTAACCCAGGAGGAGTTGTTGAAGATTCTCTCCCTATTCAGGGCATCTGGACTCCGGCATCTGCAGTTCAGCGGCGGGGAGCCGCTGGTCAGGTTTCAGGAACTGGTTACCCTGGTTGCGGAGGCCTCGCCCGGCATGGATTGCTGGCTGCTCACCTCGGGGTTCGGCCTGACGCGTGAAAAGGCGGATATTTTGGCGGCCGCGGGCCTCACGGGGGCACAGGTAAGCCTCGACCATTGGGATGAGGCAAAGCACAACGCTTTCCGGAACCATCCGGAAAGCTACCGCTGGGTCCGGGAGGCCGTCCGGAACTGTCGTGAAGCCGGTTTGGCGGTGAGTCTTTCGCTGTGTGCCACCCGCGATTTCGTCACCCCGGAAAACCTGGCAATCTATGCTGAAACTGCCCGGGAAATGGGCGCCGGCTTCGTGAGGGTGCTGGAGCCCCGGGCCACAGGCCGCTTTGCCCATGCCGACGTCAGACTGACCAGCGACCAGATCAAGCTGCTGTCTGATTTTACCCTTCAAGTAAACAACGATTCCCGTTGCCGTGATTTCCCCATCTTTGCCTTTTTCGGATACCACCAGCGGTTGCTGGGCTGTTTCGGCGCCGGCAACCGCTACCTTTATGTGGATCCTGCCGGCGATGTCCATGCCTGCCCCTTTTGCAGGGGTGCCAGGGGAAATATGCTGAAGGAGCCTTTTGCGGAGATCGCAGCCAGGGTGAGGGCCTGCGGTTGCCACAAGTTCAGGACCCGGCTGCAGACGGAGCCGGCCTGAACGGGTAATGATGACTATGTACCCATTGCCTGCTCCCTCGTCCGCGGAGCGGGCGGGATTGTCAGTCGGGTTACCCTGACAACCCCCGGGAGGGGGTCTCTTTAACCGTTACTCCGGATCTGTTTTCTGTTGATGAGCAGGTAAAATGGGATACCGGCCAGGATAAGGACGATACCGATGGCGGCTTCGCGGGGCCTGGTGAACAGGGTGTTGAAGAAAAGGGCGATGCAGAAGAGGATGTAAAGGGCGGGAACCAGGGGATAGCCCCACACTTTATAGGGACGGCGGGCATCGGGCATCCTGCGCCGCAGGATGAAAACCCCCAGGGTGGTGGCTCCGTAAAAGATGAACACCGCAAAGATGATCATGTCGGTAAGCTGGTCGAAGGTGCCTGTGAGCACCAGCATCGAAGCCCAGATCCCCTGCCAGAGCAGGGAGTTACCGGGGACGCTTGCCTTGTTGAGCCGGCCGATGCTGCGGGGGAAAAGCCCCTCCCGGGCCATGGCGTAGTAGGGCCTTGCACCGGTGAGGATGCTGGCGTTGGTGCAGCCCAGGGTGGTGACCAGGATCAGGACGGAGATGAGGAAGACCCCTGTGCTGCCGCCGACGATGCGAATAGCCTCCACGGCCGCAATCTGGTTGCCGGCCTGGTTTACCGCCTGCAGTTCAGGGATTGTCAGCAAGGCCAGGTAGGTGTAATTGACCAGCAGGTAAACGGTGATCACGATGAATACTCCGGCAACGATTCCCCGGGGAATGTTGCGCCTGGCATCTTTCAGCTCCCCGCCGATGTACCCTACCGAGACCCAGCCCTGGTAGGCCCAGAAGGCGGCCAGCATGGCCGTAAAAAAAGCCGGAACAGTGATGTCCCCCTCCCGCAGTTCGCTGAACCGGAAAATCTCCCCGGGCGGGACGGGATGACTTGCCAGTCCGGCGGCCACAATAACACACAGCCCGGTTGCCACCAGGAAAAGAATGACCTTGCTGGTGAGGGCTCCGCTTTTGAGTCCGGACATGTTGAGGAAGGTGAGACTCATGATCAGCCCGATGGAAACCAGCTTGATGCCGAAGTCACGGAAAGGATAAAAAATGCCCCCGATGGAGAAGCCGGCAAGGGAAGGAAGGAGATCCGGAATGGGGAGCAGGTTATGGAGCGACTGGGTGAAAACATAGGCCAGGGAGGAGATGGTGGCGGTTTGGATGACCGTGAACAGAGACCATCCGTAGAGGAAGGAAAAGAAACGGTTGTAGATTTTCCGCAGGTATACAAAGTCGCCGCCCGTGTCGGCCAGGAGTCCCGCCACCTCGGCATTGCTGAGGGCCCCCATCAGGGTGACGAGGCCCCCGGCCAGCCAGGCCAGCAGGATCCAGAGCGGCGAGGGCAGTTCCGCTGCCATCGGGGCGATCTTCTTGTATACCCCCGACCCGATGATGTTGGCCACCACGAAAATGACGATGTAACCCAGTCCGAGCGCCCTGACCAGCGACCGTTGCTGTTTCATTTTTCCAAAGTATCAGAATGATGGTACTTTCAGCGGTATGGTTGTACTATTCATGACTTTCCGGCCTCGGAATCGGCGGATGCGTTCCAAGGTATACCGGGTGATCCCCGTGTAAAAAAATTCGCGTCCGAAATTATCAAAATCATTTTAATATGGGCAGAAGTAAGGGGGTGTTTCATGGTCAGCGGTTTTGTTTCTTACAAGCTGCAGGCCCGGTTTAAGTCAGCCCGGGGTTGGAAGGACGCCCCTGTCGTCCGGCTCCTTGCAGGGGCAGATCAGCAGGGATGGGTTATGTTGATTTTCCGGTTATCCCGGTTGTCCCTGAGTTCCGTTGCGACGGCCAGATTCTGCCGTGCCTTCCGGGCCACTCCCTTCCGGTAATCTGCAGCCAGTTTTGTCAGCAACCCGATGGCCGCATCGTACTCCTGCTTCCTGATAAGCGCGTTCGATTCCCTGAAAGGTTTTCCCGCATGCAGGTTTCGCGGCAGTTTCTCCTCGGAAGGATAAAAAAGGTCGGTATACTGAACGGCGGCATCCCGGGCCAGGATTTTGATTTTTTCGACAGCCCTTGCCAGATTGGGCACAATGGTAATCAATGCCGAAAGGGTAGGCCGGGCGGTATATTCCATGGAGCGTTCCAGAAGGGTTTTTTTGACCGGAACACCGGCGGAGTCGTAAAGCGAAAGGTAATAATTGCCGATGAGGTAGAAATACTTGGTTTTGGAAACCGAACCTTCCTCATCCTCCTCTCTGACGGTTTCCCAGTCAAATCCCAGGCGCAGGCTGTCAAGGGTTAACAGGTGGGTTGCCTGGTGATTGCGGCAAAAGGCGTTGATTTCATTTTCAGGCAGCTCGTTGTTCAGGAAGAGGGCGGGGGTCCGGCTGATTCCGGTATCGGCCGCCTGGAAAAAGAAGACGCGACGGTCGGGCAGGGTGTCTCCGGTCAGACCCAAGGCAAAAGCCCCGATCCCTTCGTAATAGGCAGTATCGTGCTTATCCTTGATGGTTGTGTCGGCGCGGTAATCAAACCGGTTCACAAATCCGATCCGGTCTCCGGCGTCGAGTTCTATTTCCGGAGGAAGTGCCCTGACCAGGTACACCATTTCGGTACAACCGCTGAAAGCCAGACAAATGGCCAGGAGTGCCGGTATGCAATACCCTCTTTTCGCGGTTTAAGGATTTTGTTGCAGAAAGGTACGGAATTTCCACGGGTTTTCCGTCATCTGAGGATGACAATCCACAAGGGCAGGAAGAGGAGGGAGAGGGAGGTGGAAAGGAGCACAACCCGGGCTGTAAAGGCGGTGTCGAGGCGGTATTGCTGCGACAGGGCATAGGGGGTGAGTCCCACCGGCATGGCCGCCTCCAGGATGCTTGCCTGAAGGTCCAGGCCTTCGAGCCAGCCGGTTTTCGCGGCCGCCAGGTAAAAAGTCCCGGGCAGCAGCAGCATGATCAACAGCGCGAAAAGGGCTGTATGCCCCCATTCCCGGAGGTGGCCGATTTTCTGGAAACCCATGAAGATGCCCAGGGAAAAAAGAACCAGTGGGGTGACCGACTGGCCGAGCATGGCCAGTGACCGGCGCGGGATCTCTGGGAGCTGAAGCCGGGTGATGGACAAGAAGATCCCGACGGCCACCGACATGAGCAGTGGGTTGGTGATAAGTTTGATGGCCAGATGACGGGGATGAAAGGACTCTTCGCCGCCGGTCTCCACCAGCAGTAACCCCAGGGTGAGGAGCCAGAAGACATAAACAGCCGAAAGAAGGGCCCCTGCGGGAAGGGCTTCCCCGCCCAGGACGGTCTGCAGCACGGGAATCCCCAGGTAGGTGACGTTGCCGTAGGCCAGGATCAGGAAGAGGGTTTGCCGGCGCAGGCGGCTGAAACGGAAAAGCCGGCTGTAGGGAAAGGCCATAAGGGTGCAAAGGATGAAATAACCCGAGTTAACCAGGATCATCCGGTTGTAATGGCCTCCGGAAAGGTCCACACGGGCGAGCAGGGTAATCACCAGCGCCGGGAAGCCGATCCAGAGGGCAAACCGGTTGAGGATCTCGACCCACTGTTCAGATGCCATTCTGGTCCTGGAAAAAAGAATTCCCGCCAGAATAATCAGAAAAAGAGGTAAAACAGCATCAAAGGCCGTGATAAAAGTGCTCATGGTCTCCGGTCATGGATTCCTTTTCGGAACCATCCCTCAAAGCTAAAAAAATAAACAGAAAAACCGGGCTTCAAACCCGGTTGGAAAATGGCGCATCGGGCAAAAGCCTCCGAAATCCCGGGTTCCCCATGCGGCAGTTCAGTCGCCGGTCCGGGCATTCCGGTAACAAAAAATGACTTGCCCCTATTCCGGAATGCTTCCTTTACATAAAAACAGCCTCCATGCCTCTGATGTGGCGTGAGGAATGGGTCCAGAGCCCTGTTAAATGGTTCACCGGCGGGGGAAAGCTGAAGGGATATCGGCTTTGGAGAGGGAAGGGCATCAGAGTCATGCAATGCAGCAGGATGGAGCCGACAGGCAAGGTTGAGAGGCAGGCAGGATACCGGTACGGCGGGGCCTGTTACACAGGCTTCGGGGAATGAACCCAGGCGCCGGGATTTACATCACAGAAAGTGTTCAATTGAAATCTGAAAGGTATGAAGATCCAAATCAGAATGGCAGTCAGCCTGGCGGTTGCGTTGCTATTGGCGGAGTGTGCGCCGGAGAAGCCGGTATACCGGGAGGTGGTCAGGAAGGTTAAGCTGGCATATCCTTCGCAGGATTCGGAGACCACAGCCCGCCTGTTCCCCGGGATCGTACGGGAGGCCTCCGAGGTGAACCTGGCCTTCCGGGTGGCGGGGCCCATTGGCAGGATCTATGTAAGGGAGGGGGATTATGTCAGGCAGGGGGCGCCGGTGGCGCAGATCGATCCCCGCGATTATGAAATCCAGACCGGGGTGTATGAGGCGCAATACAAGCAGGTAAAGGCGGAATTTGACCGGCTGACCGAGCTTAAAAGCCGCAACAGCGTGGCCGACAACGACTATGAAAAAGCCGTGGCCGGCGAAAAAATGCTCCGCATGCAGCTGCAGAACGCCCGCGATCAGCTGAACGACACCCGGCTGTATGCTCCCTTTTCCGGGTATATCCAGTCGGTAAAATACGAGGAGGGGGAACTGGTCAATACGGGCATGACCCTGGCCACAATGATCGATATCAGCTCCTATCAGGTGGTGGTGGAGCTTCCGATGGCGGTTTTTGCCCGGAAGGCTTATTTTACGGGTTTCAGCTGCAGGCAGCCCCTGCTTCCCGGCAGGGAGTATCCCCTCACCCTTATCGGATATCAGATGAAGGCCAACAACAGCCAGCTTTACCGGACCACCTTCCGGCTCGATCCTGGCGAGAACCCGGAGCTGGCTCCCGGGATGACCGTCGAAGTGCGTATCGAGTACCGGAACGGGCTGGAGAGCCCCCTGAAGATCCCGGTGACCGCGCTTTTCCATGAAGAGGGTAAAACGTGGGTGTGGCGCTATGACAGCGCTTCCTCGACGGTGATAAGGCAGGAGGTGCGCATCGGTGAACCTGCCGGCGAAGGGATGGTAACTTTGCTTGGCGGGCTGACCGCTGGCGATGAGTTCGTCGTGTCGGGGGTTGATGCATTGCGCGACGGCTGGTCCGTAAGACGGCTGGAAAAGGTATCAACGACCAACGTGGGAGGGCTGATGTGATGAAGCACCTGCCGGAGATGGTCTTCGAACGGAAGACGCTGTTTTATTTCCTTTTGTTTGCCATGGCGGCGGGAGGCGTCCTTTCCTTCCTGAAGATCGGCAAGCTGGAAGATCCTGAAATCGCAGTCATGATGGCCCGGGTGGTCACGGTTTACCCCGGGGCCACGGCCCATGAAGTGGAGTTGCAGGTAACCGCCGTGCTGGAGGAGGAGCTGAGCACCCTGGCCGATGTCAGGAATATCACTTCGAAATCGGAACAGAATGTTTCGCTGATCACCGTTGAGCTGGAAATGACGGTGCCGCAGGAGGAATACCCGCAGCGGTGGGATCATCTGCGGCGCAAGGTGAACGCCGCCGCCCTGCGGCTTCCGGCGGGAGCCCGGGCTCCCGGAGTCATCGACGATTATGGCGATGTTTTCGGGATGTTCTATGCCATGACCGCCGGGGGTTACTCCTGGGAGGAGACGGACCGGTATGCCCGTTTTGCAAAACAGGAGCTGCTGGGGGTGGAAGGCGTCAAAAGGGTGGAGATTTACGGGAGCCAGCCTCCCTGCGCCGATGTGGTCATCTCCACGGAAACCATGGGGCAGCTGGGAGTCTATCCCTTTCAGGTGATGTCGGCCATAGCCGGTGAAAACCAGACCGTCTACCCGGGGGTGCTCGAAACGGGTGGCCAGCTGGTGCCTGTGGGGGTCAGCGACAAAATCGGCTCGGTCGACGCGTTGAAGAACATCGTCATCACGGGAGTGCATGGCGACCAGTTCCGCCTGGGCGATATCGCAAAGGTCGAAAAAGGATACAACACGCCCCTGCGCAATACCCTGTACCTTAACAACGAAAGGGCGCTGGCTGTTTCTGTTTCGATGGAAAAGGGGGAGAACATTGTGCAGGTGGGCAGGCGGGTGGAAAAGAAGATGGAGGAGATCCGGTCCCGGCTTCCGGCGGGGGTAGCGTTCCGGAAGGTGTTTTTCCAGCCCGATGTGGTCAGCGGGGCGATCAGCGGATTTATGTGGAACCTGGTGGCTTCGGTGGCCATCGTGATTCTGGTGCTGATGGTCACCATGGGTTTCCGCAGCGGGGTTATCATCGGCGTCGGGCTGATACTGACGGTACTGGCGACCTTTCCCCTTTTGCTGGCCTCGGGGGGGAGCCTGCACCGTATTTCCCTGGGGGCTTTCATTGTGGCCATGGGAATGCTGGTTGACAATGCCATTGTGGTCCAGGACGGCATTCTGGCGGGTCTGGCCGTAGGAGCGGACCGGGCGACCGCCTTTACCCGTCCGGCGCGGCGGACGGCCATGCCGCTGCTGGGGGCCACCCTGATTACCGTCGTCGCCTTCATGCCTGTTTACCTGTCGAAGGATACCGCGGGTACCTATGCCCGCGATCTGTTCATTGTGCTGTCCATTTCCCTGTTGATCAGTTGGTTGCTCTCCCTGACCCAGGTGCCGCTTTTTTCCGCCGGATGGCTGAAGGAGAAGCGTCGGGCGGCCGGCAGCCCTTCTTCAGAAAGCCGGATGCACAGGGCGGTGCGGAAAACCCTGGCTTTCCTGATCAACCACAAGGCGGCCACCATCGGAGCGGCCACCCTGCTGATGCTCCTGGCGGCTTATAATATCAGGAACATCCGGAATGCCTTTTTCCCCGACATGAACTACCGCCAGATCTATGTCGAATACCAGCTTCCCGATGGCACCAGTCCCGACAGGGTCAACAGCGACCTGAGAGCAATCACCTCCTACCTGCAAACCCTGGGGGAGGTGAAAATGGTGGTGAGCAGCCAGGGGATGACCCCTGCCCGGTACTGTCTGGTGCGGGCCATGGGCGAGGGCGGCGATGCCTACGGGGAGTTGATCGTCGACCTGGAAGATTATCCGGCCGTGGTGCGCATGAAACCCATTCTGGCTGATTACCTGCATGAGAACTTTCCCGACGCCCGCATCCGTATCCGGAAATACAACCTTTCGATTCTTTCTTCGCACACGGTGGAGGTGGAGATCAGGGGGGCCGACCCGGCGGTTTTGCGAAACCTGGGGAGACAGGTGCAGGAAATCATGCGCCGGAGCCCCTATGCCGATCCCTACAGCATCTGCGACAACTGGAATCCCGTCGGCCGGTCGCTGGTGGCGCACTACGACCAGATTCTTGCCAGCCGCGCCGGAGTGAGCCGCTCCGATCTGGGAAATGCCCTGCTGGCTGCCACTTCCGGGTTGCCGCTGGCTACTTTTTGGGAGGGGGAAACCCCCTATGTCATCCGTATGAAAACACGCAGGAGCGACGGCGGTGCAGTGGAGGACCTCAAGGACATCCCTGTCTGGAGCATGCTTCCCGATGTGGGCAGAATACTGGAAACAGACCCCCTGGAATTGTTTACCGGCACCCGGAGCGTGGAAGAGATCTCCCGCGAACTGATCAGTCCGGTACCGCTGAGCGCCGTGACCTCCGGGGTTCGTCTGGGATGGGAGGAAACCCTGGTGCGCCGTTCCAATGGCCAGCGGTCGCTGGAGGCGCAGTGCGACCCTGCCGAAGGGTTCAGCCCGGAGCAGCTTCGCGCTTCCATCCGGAAAGAGGTGGAATCATTGCCGCTGCCCGAGGGCTACACTTTCCGGTGGCTCGGGGAGCATGACCTGCAAAAAAATGCCCTGCGCACCATCTTCGGTTTTCTGCCCCTCAGCATGGTGCTCATCATCCTGATTCTCCTCCTGTTGTTCGGCGACCTGAAGCGGCCGCTGATCATCCTGTCGGTGATACCGCTCACCGCTTTGGGCATTGTACCGGGGTTGCTGCTGACCCGTTCGCCTTTCACGTTCATGGCCATTGTGGGAGCTTTCGGGTTGATCGGGATGCTGGTGAAAAACTCGGTGGTTCTTGTCGATGAGATTGTAAGGCGCATCAACGGGGGCATTCCCCGCTACACCGCGCTGGTGAATGCCACCATGTCGAGAATCCGGCCGGTGACCATGGCCTCGCTGACCACCATCCTCGGCATGTTGCCCCTTCTTTTTGACCCCATGTACAGGAGTATGGCCGTGACCATCATCAGCGGCCTGCTGGCCGGCACCCTCATCACCCTGGTTTTCGTACCCATCCTGTATGCCTATTTCTTCCGCATCCGAAAGGAGGAAGCCGGCGAGGAAGAGATACCCGCACGATCCGGATCGGGAAATCATGAAAATTGAAAGTTTTATGAAACGACTGGCCCTCTTTATCCTGCTGGCCTCCGGAATGCCGGGGTTGCAGGCCCAGCAGAGGCTGACGCTGGAGCAGTGCCGCGGCCTGGCCCTTGAAAACAGCGAAGAGATGAAAATAGCCCGTTTCCGGGTCGCGCAGGCCGAAGCCGGACGGGCTGCCATGAAAACGCTGTGTCTTCCCATGCTGTCGGGGAGCCTCACGGGGATATACCTGCACAAAACCATAAAGCAGGAGCTGACGCTGCCCACCCGGATTCCCGATCCGGCCACGGGAACCCTGCAGCCCAACGTGATGGTCAACCCCTTGACGGGGGAGGTGGTCCTGGGGGCCGACGGAAACCCCCTTTTCAATCTGTATGCCTGGCTGCCCCTGGAAATCAGCCTGAAGGGGGCTTATCTGGCGGGATTATCCCTGCAGCAGCCTCTCTATACCGGGGGAAAGATCGCCGCCGGCGTGGCCATGAGCCGGATCGGTGCCGGGATGGCCGCCGACAACCTGGAGCTGCAGCGCGCCAATACCCTCTGTGAAACCGGCCAGGCTTACTGGCTGTATGTTTCGGTGCAGGAAAAGGTGAAACTGGCCGAAGCTTATGAGGAACTGCTGGAGCGCCTTGAAAAAAGGGTGGAAAATGCCTGGGAGACGGGGATGACCACCCGTAATGAATGGCTGAAGGTGTCGGTGAAGCGCAACGAGGCGAAGCTTCAGCTTCAGAAAGCACGCAGCGGCCGGGAGCTTGCTAGGATGGCCCTCTGCCGTGTCACGGGACTTCCCTTTGATACCCCCATTGAAACGGTTGACACGGTGCCATCCGGCAAAGCCCGGTTGGCTGTGGCCGCGGAGCCGGAAACATTGGAGGCGGAGATCTGTGCAGGCGCAGAGGCCATGGACGATGCGGCATACGCGGAGGCAGCCGGTCTGGCAGATCGTCCCGAATACCGCATACTTCAGAAAAATGTGGACATGGCCGGAGAACAGCTCCGGCTGGTGCGTGCCGGTTTCCTTCCTACAGCGGGGATCAGCCTGGGCTACAGCCATGCCGGGGGTATCAGCATCGGCCCCGAAGATTTCAGCCTGTCGAGTCCGAATCTTCTGGCATCGGTGAAAATACCCCTTTTCCATTGGGGCGAGGGCAGGCAAAAGCAGCTGTCGGCGCAGCATGACAGGGAGATCAGAGAGACGGAACTGGAAAAGAACGGCAGGTTGATGGCTCTGGAGATGGAGCAGGCGCGTTTAAACCTGAGGGATGCCCGCCTGCGGGTGGAGATGGCTGCGGCAGCCATGGAACAGGCGGAAGAAAACCTGCGGGTCAGCAGCGACACCTATGAGGTGGGCATGGATCTCCTTACCGGCTTGCTGGAAGCCCAGACCCAATGGCAGCATGCACGCAGCGAACAGATAGAGGCAGGCGCCGACCTGCGCATGAAAGAATCGGCATGGCTGAAAGCGGCCGGCAAACTGAAATGACCCCCGACTGAATGGGAGGATTTTGCTTAGGGGCAGCGGCAATAACTTCCGCCCTGGCCCAACTGCACACAGAACTGCGGCCTTCGCTTTTGCCAACGGGAAATTACACCGCCTTCCCCTCCAAAAAAGTCCGCGGTTTGCTATCTTTGATCAATAAAGCCGTAATAAACAGGCTCCCTGGCTGAGATGAACAAGGAACTTACCTATATCAGCGAACTTTCCTCTTATAAACTCAGGTCGATTCTATTCCGGTTCGGATCGGTGAGTTCGGTTGCCCTGGTTTTCATGCTGATCGCCGGAAGGCTCATCCTCGGAAGCTGGAACGGCATCCCCCCTGTCCAGTACCTCAACGTGATCATTCTCTTCAACGTGGTTACCGAGCTGAATGTGCTGCTCGACAACCTGTCGGAAAGATACCTGCCCATCCCGTCGAGGATTATGCCCCGGATTGCACTTCATTTCCTGCTCAGCCTGCTGGTGGGCTTCTTCGCCCTTCTCTTTTTCGTGAAGCTGATCAGAAGTTATGAAGTCTTGCAGGAACCCCTCACCTGGCTGATGTTTGCCTTCGGCTTGCTTTTCATTTTCATTCTGGTGGTCATATCCATCAGCCTGCGCATCGTCAGCAAGTGGATCAAGGCACAGGGTGAGGTGGAGGAGCTGCGTCAGCTTCAGATGAAGAACGACTACAACGCCCTGCAGGACCAGCTCAATCCCCATTTCCTCTTCAACAACCTGAGCGTTCTGAAATCGATGATCCAGTACGACCCGGGAGCGGCGGTGACCTTCACCCAGAACTTCACCGACACCTACCGTTACGTGCTGCAAAGCCGCGATCGCATTACGGTGCCGCTTGAGGAGGAGGAGGAATTCATCCGCAGTTATGCGGACCTGCACCGTGAGCGGCTGGGCGGGGCGCTCCGGGTGGAGTATGCCATCGACGACGGCCTCCGGGGGCGCCTCATTCCGCCGCTGTCGCTGCAGCTCCTGGTGGAAAACGCCATCAAGCACAACGTGGTCTCGGACGAGCAGCCGCTCACCATACGGATCTATACCTGCGGGGAATCGCTCTGCGTGGAGAACAATTACCAGCCCCGTGAAAGTTCCTATTCCACTTCGAAAGGGCTGAACAACCTGAAGGCACGGTATGAATACCTGACGGAACAGAAGGTGGAGATTTTGAACGACGGATCGTCATTCAGGGTGCTGCTGCCCCTGCTGTAAATGACAAGATGAAAGTACTGATCATAGAGGATGAAAAGCACAACAGCCGGATGCTTGTCGATATGCTGAAACGGCTGCGGCCGCATTGGGAGGTTGCCGGCCTGCTGGAAAGCGTCAGGCAGAGCGTAGCCTTTTTCAATGGCGGCGGGCAGCCTGCCCTGGTACTGATGGACATCCAGCTGAGCGACGGCACCTGTTTTTCCATCTTCGAGCAGACGGAGGTAAAGAGCAGCATCATTTTTACCACCGCCTACGATAATTACGCCATCCAGGCTTTCCGGGTGAACAGCATCGATTACCTGCTGAAACCGGTGAAGGAAAGCGACCTGGAGCGGGCGCTGGTCAAGTTCGAACAGCTGACGGTGAGGCATATGCCGTTTCTTCAGGGCGTCGATTACGGGGAGATCCTGCGCTCCATCCGGTCGGGACAGAAAAGCTACCGGAAGCGGTTTCTGATAACGGCCGGGAACCGGTATTACAAGCTCGACGTATGCGATGTCGCCTGTTTCATGAGTGAGAACCGCATCACCACCGCCGTTACCTTTGGAAATGAACGGCATGTGGTTGATTTTTCGCTCGACAGGCTGGAGGAGGAGCTGGATCCCGACCTGTATTTCAGGGCCGACCGGAAAACCATCATCCATATCGATCTGATCGCACGGTTTGAGGATTATTTCGGGAACAAGCTCATCGTCAAGCTGAAGAATCCCGTGAACGGCAGGATCACCGTCAGCAGGCTCAAAGCCTCGGCCTTCAAGCTATGGGTGGGGAAATAAGCGGGAAAGGTGTGATTTTTTAGCAAAGACGGTGGTCCCGAAACCGGATGACGGCAGCGGTGGTCAGTCGGCAACAGTAAATTTCCCCCTGGCGGTTTCACGGCCGTTGTGCAGAATCCTCAGAAAATAGCTGCCCGCCTTGAATGTTTCACCGGGGAAGGCAACAGTATGTTCTCCGGGAGTGAAAAAGCCCGGGGAACGGCTGGCCTGCTTTCTGCCTGTAAGGTCATATACTTCAAGAAAATAGTCCCCCTCTCTCTGCGCGGTAAAGCGGAGGGTGGCCGCTCCGCGGAAAGGATTCGGAAAAACGACGCAGGAACCGGAATCCCCGTTCATCCGGGCTGAGCCGGCACTGCTGGCGGGCGATATTTTCATGGCCATCGTGGTGATTGACCTGGGCTTCAGTAGGATGGAGTCGGCAGGAAGAGGGTCTGAAATGCCGTTTTCATCGGCCGATGTGCGGGTGAGAAGCAGCTCGTCGATGGCATAACCGGCTACCGCCAGCTTCATGCCGTAGGTTGCCGTTGAGGAGGTATTGATGGCCACCAGGGTGGCCGAGTCGCCGGCGGCACTGATAAAGGCCACCGTCTTCACCGGGGTGCTGGGAGTGTTTACCTTGATCCTTTTCCATCCGGGATGGATCCAGGCAGAGAACTGCTTGAAAACCCAGAAATGCTTGGTGCGCTGGTATCCTTTGGTTTTGTCGGTCCACCGGTTTACATCCCACGGAAAATCCAGGTCCACCAGGCCGCCGTTATCCCAGATGAGGTCCCAGAACAGGTAGGCCACCCCATTTTCGTCGTTGAGCGATTTATAGATCATGCCGGCCAGGGGAAACCATTCGCCCCGGCTGTATTCGGTCTGGAAATGGGGCATCTCAGGGCGGTATCTGCCCACCTTGGCAAATTCTGAGGAGCTGTAAGGGTCGGTTTCGTTGGCTCCGTGGTAGAGATGGTGGGCGATTCCGTAGAGTTTGTTTTTGTTGAGGGCGTTCATGTAATTTTCTACGGCATTGTATCCGATCCCGATGGTTTCGGGACCCAGGAGCCGGGGGATGCGGCTTCTTTTCTGCAGGGTGTCGTAAACGGCGTCGAGGGCTTTGTTGTACCCGGCAAGGGTGTCGGTGGCGTTGACGGTCTCTGCGGGTTTGAAGAGGCACGACTCGTAGGTGGCTTTCCAGTCGGGTTCGTTCTGGATGCTGATGTAGGCGGGGTAGATCCCGTTTTTGTTGTAATCGTCGAGCGACTGGTTCCACCAGCGGGCGAAGCCGGCGTAGTCGAAATTCACCTTTCCGCCGGAAACCGTGTATTTCAGGGTGCCGCCGTTGTTGCGGTCGTTGTTGCTTTTCAGGTAGGCGGGAGGTCCCCAGGAGGTGACCATGATATCGATGGGATGTCCGAGGGATTTCTGTGCCGCCTGGTTAAACTCCTTCACCCTGCCGATCATGGCGTCGTCGTATTTGTAGGCATTGCGTACCCGGAGAATGTCAAGGCTCAGTTCCTTAAAGATGACATTGTATATATCGGCTTTTTTAGGGTGGGCGGTGAGCCAGCCTTCGTAGAAGGCCAGGGAGGCCCCGAAACCGGCCATGGTCTGGTAACTTTCGCCCGGCGACAAGGTCACCTGCGTGTAACTGACTCCCTGTCCGCCCGCCGTCGGAGACCAGCCTGACAGCAGCAGACCTGCTGTGATCATTAAAAAAAACTTGTTCATGATCGTTCTTCTGAAGGGTACTTCAGGGGGGCAAAGGTAGCAAAATTCATCCGGAAAGGGAAATTGGCCCGGTCTGCTGCCCGTTGGCGGAGCCTTGTCTGCCGGGGGGACGCATCGCGTTAACCGGCTGAAGGGCCTGCCGGCGCAGCTTACAAAGTGCCCGCGCCCTGTCGGTCAGGCAGGTGACGGGTTGAAAAGCTGCAGAAACCGGTGGTGGGCGAAGGGCTTAAAATGTATATTTTTACACGGGGGAAGAGCCTCCGGCATTCCGGGACATTCTGAAATCAGGGGCTGAGCATCCCCCCGCATTGTCAATGTAAAAAGCAGCAAGATGATGACAGTTACCTGTGTCTATGTGCAAGTGACGCCGGAGATGGTTCAGCCCTTCACGGAGGCCATGCTGGCCAACCACCGTGAATCGGTGAAGGAGCCGGGAAACCTGCGTTTCGATGTTCTGCAGCAGTTTGATGATCCCACCCGTTTTATGATCTATGAGGCTTATGTTTCGGAGGAGGCGGCTGCCGCCCACAAGAAAACAGCCCATTATGTGGCGTGGAGGGGGGCGGTGGCGGAGATGATGGCTGCGCCGCGAACCGGCATAAAGTACAGCATCCTGGCGCCGGTGGAGGGGGAACTATGATTTCGTCCTTCCGTTTTGCCCGGTTGCCGGAGATTGTTTTCGGGGAGGGCAGGCTGTCGCAGCTTCCCGGGATAGCCCGGCGGTATGGCGATACCCTGTTGCTGGTGACCGGGAGGCGCTCTTTTGCAGGCTCCCCGGCGGCGGAAGAGCTTTTGCCCCGGCTGAAAGAGATGGGGATGGAGGTCCGGGTAGTGGCGGTTCCGGGGGAACCTTCTGCATCATTCATCGACGATGCGGTTCAATCCCTCCGCGGAGTTCCTGTTTCTGTGGTGGTGGCAATCGGGGGCGGAAGCGCCCTGGATGCCGGGAAGGCATTGTCGGCTATGCTGGGGAAGCAGGAAAGCGTCGTGGGGTACATCGAGGGGGTGGGTAACCGGGAGCATCCCGGAACAAAAATCCCCTTTGTCGCCGTTCCCACGACCGCGGGCACCGGCAGCGAAGCGACAAAAAATGCCGTTCTGTCGGGGAGTCCGCAGAATCCTTTTAAAAGGTCGCTGCGCCACGACCTTTTCGTGCCTGAGGTGGCACTGGTCGATCCCCGCCTGGCGGTGAGCGCCCCCCGCAGCGTGACAATAGCCAGCGGAATGGACTGTTTTGTGCAGCTCACCGAGTCTTTTCTTTCGCCCGCCGCTTCTCCCTTTACCGATGCCCTGGCATTGGAAGGGCTGAAGGCGGTGAAGGAGTCGCTGGTGCGGGTGGTCGGCGACGGAGGTGACCTGGCTGCCCGGACCGGCATGGCCCTGGCGGCGCTCACCTCGGGTATCTGCCTTGCCAACGCCGGGTTGGGGGTGATCCATGGTTTTGCCTCTTCGCTTGGCGGCATGTTCTCCATACCCCATGGGGTGATCTGCGGAACCCTGATGGCGGAGGCTGTCGCGGTTAACCTGCAGGCCCTGAGGCAGGCGTCGGCTGATGGAAACGCACCTCAAAACGCCGTGCCGGATGGCGCTGCGTCCCCGGCGGCAGATTGCGAAACGGGACTCCGGAAAATCGCCCGGCTGGGCCGCCTGTTTGTGGGGACGGAAAACCAGTCGGATGAGTATTGCAGGGACGGATTTGTGGAATACCTCCGGCAGCTGACCCTGCAGATGGGGCTGCCCCGCCTGGGTGAATACGGGGTTGGCCGCGAGAGTCTGGAAAGGGTGTGCGCAGCTACCGCGGCCAAGAACAACCCGGTGGCGCTCCGCCGGGAAGCACTCATGGAGATCCTTATAAGACGGATATGACCGGCATGAGGATGTACTGCCTGCAGTTGATAGGAAAGCCGGCACCTCGTTCCTACGGAAAAGCCTTTTCCGGTGCTTTCCCATGTAAGAAAAAAATGAAACAACAACCTGCCCGATGGATGCATTCAACAGGATAAGGTCGCTTTTCGATCCCGCGCGGTACCATGGATGGGGCCGCACCCGCCGTTATTTCGAGGGATGGTATTTCAAAGTGGTCAACCGCCGGGAAGACCGGGCTTTTGCCTTTATTCCGGGTATAGCGATGGACGGTAAGGGTGAGCGGCATGCCTTTGTCCAGGTTCTCGACGGTAAAAAGCTGACGGCTGAATACCACTCCTATCCTGCGGAGGCGTTCCGGCCCTCCCCGGAAAAATTTGAACTTCGCCTGGGCGGCAACCATTTCACGGAGAAGTTCATCCGGCTGGATTTGCCGGGAATCAAAGGAGAGCTTCATTTCTCGGGCAACAGCAGGTGGCCGGTTCGCTGGTATTCCCCGGGAATCATGGGCCCCTACGCCTTTGTTCCCTTCATGGAGTGTTACCACGGCATCCTGAGCATGGATCATTCTATTGCCGGCATGCTGCAAACGGAGGAGGGAGGGATCGACTTCGGCGGCGGGAGAGGCTATATCGAAAAAGACTGGGGCCACTCCTTCCCGTCGGCCTATTTCTGGATGCAGTCGAACCATTTCGGCGGCGAAGGCATCTCCTTTAAGGCGTCGGTGGCGCGCATCCCCTGGCTGGGGAGCTCCTTCACGGGATTTATCGCCGGAGTGTTGCTTGACGGCAATCTATACCGGTTCACCACCTACAACGGCTCGACGCTGAAGCGTTCGTTTGCCGATCTTGAAAAGGTGGAACTGGTGATGGAAAACAGGGCCTTCCGTCTGGAAATTGTGGCACTCCGAAAGGAGGCCGCTTCGCTGGCCTCCCCGCTGTCGGGGTTCATGGAGGGCCGCATTTCGGAAAGCATGACCTCGGCTGTCAGTCTTACGCTGACCGGCAGGAGGGGAAACCGCATCCTCCTGCAGGATACCGGCCGCAATGCCGCTCTGGAGGTGGCCGGCGCCATCGACACCCTATTTGTGCCGGCAGTCCGCGGGTGATTTCCGCCTGAGGCCTCTGCAGCGGGATCGGGCGGCATGGACGGCAGACGTCCCGCGATGCCGCAGATCCCTTATCCCGACGGTAAATAGGCCTTTTGCCCTTCCCTGCGGCCGTGTCACCATTTTAGCTATCTTTAACTTTTTTCACGGCATGGGGGAATCATTGAAATCTTCCGGAGTCATTAAACATTTAATAACAACAGCGGTGGCGTTGCTTTCTTTGGCCTCCTGTGCGACCATTCCCCGGGGAACAATGGCGGTAAGTCCTTTCGAGAAGGAGAGATACCTGGGGAAATGGTATGAAATAGCCCGGCTTGACTTCCGGTTTGAGCGGAACCTGAACAACACGACCGCTGAGTATTCGTTGAAGGAGGACGGCACCATCCGGGTGGTCAACAGGGGTTACAATTACGTGAAAAAAGAGTGGACCGAGGCGGTTGGAAAGGCCAGGCCGGCAGGGGATGAAACCAGGGCCATGCTGAAGGTTTCCTTTTTCGGACCCTTTTATTCGGGATACAACGTAATCGGGCTGGATCCGGAATACCGGCATGCCCTGGTGGCAGGGAAGAACCTCAAATACCTCTGGATCTTATCGCGCGGGAAAGTGCTGCCGGAAGAGATCAAAGCATCTTTTCTGGAGATTGCCGGAAAGGCGGGGTTCAATATCCGGGAGCTTATCTGGGTTGAGCATGACTGACCGGGATGGCGTTGTGCTGGATTCGCGGCAGGGTGTGCGGGGAGCACCGCCCGGTTTGTTTCCGGCTGTAATAGCTTATGAACGCAGCCACCGGGGCTGGTGGCAGCCGGTGAATTGCTGACCCTGTCGAGGCATAGCCAAAGAGGACCATAATATCAACGGACATGGGTAAGGGAGATCATGAGCCGGCCGGCGGTAGCGGGCTGGTGCGGGTAGCCTGGGTGGCGCACCGGGAGGCTGACGGCGATACGGGCGGGAAGGCCGCCCGTTTCATGGAATCCATCCTGCCGCCCGGTTCTTATGAGATGAGCGGCAGCGATCCGGACATCCTGCTGTTCATGAGCGGAGGGTCTGAACGGAGGGCCCTGGAGCTGGCTGCAGCGGGGAGACCGCTGCTTTTGCTGAGTATTCCCGGCAACAATGCCTATGCGGCGGCTACAGAGGTCATGGCCCGTATGACTGCTGACCGCTGTTTTGCCCTGCTTTCCGATGCCCGGGAGGCCCGCGACAGCGGGCTGGCCGGAGCATGGTGCCAGGTGGTTGAGGGCTGGCGGACCTTGGAGGGATCCCGCGCTGGCCTCGTGGGCAGCGTCTCGGAATGGCTGGTGGCTTCCGCCGTGCCTCCGGAGATCCTCAGGGAGCGCTTCGGCGTTGCCCTGGTCACCCTGCCCTGGAATGATCTTCCGGGCTATGCAGCGTTAACGCCCGACGAATCTCTTCTGCAGCGATGGGCCCCTGAGCGCACCGCAGAACTTGAAGAGGCTGCCCGGGTGCTGACTTTGCTCCGCGGGGTTGTGGCCGCCCATGAACTGGAAGCCCTGGCCGTGGAGTGTTTCAGCCTGGTGAGGCGGCAGCGGGTCACCGCCTGTCTCGCCCTGGCGCAGCTCAACGCCGAAGGCACACCCGCCGCCTGCGAAGGCGACCTGGCCTCCCTGGCTGGCATGATGCTCGCGAAAAAACTGACCGGCACCGTACCCTGGATGGCCAACACCACCCGGCTCACCGGCAACAGGCTTCTGCTGTCGCACTGTACCGCCGGTTTCGATCTCCTCTCGGCCATGGCCCTGGATACCCACTTTGAAACCGGCTGTTCCCTGGCGGTGAACGGCCGGATAGCCTCCGACGACTTCACCCTTTTCAGGCTTTCGGAAATGCTTGACAGCGCTTTCATTGCGGAAGGCAGGACGATGGAACGCCCGGCCCTCGAAAACGCATGCCGCACCCAGCTGGAAATCGGGATCAAACCCGACGCTGCCGAACTGCTGAAACGGCAACCCCTGGGAAACCACCTACTCCTGATTCCCGGAAAAAGAGGGGAGTTGCTAAACCTGGCCTGCCGTTACCGCTCCGTCAGCATCATCAGCTGAACTGTGGCTCCGGGCTCTTGCTGTGCCCCGGGGCCCTTGCGAAACCCTTCCTGCGGAAAAAGGGTTTTCATTTGTAACAAATGAATGGGAATTGAGTCTCATAGTGCAAAAATAAATATGATAAAGGTTTTAGCCTGGCCGTCAAGACTTCAGGTCGGTCTGATTTTTTTGATCCTCTTCGGGGGAAGCGACCTGGGGGCCCAAAGCCTGAAACGGGGAGTATCACAGATCACCCGGGAACGGATGGAACAGTACATCGGCTACCTGGCATCCGACTCGATGAAGGGGCGTAACACCCCGAGTCCGGAACTGGACCTTGCCGCCCGAACCCTTGCCGGTGAAATGGCTTCTCTGGGCCTGGAACCCCTCAATGGCTCCTATTTCCAGGAGGTTCCGCTTCATACCAGAAACCTGGTCCCCGAAGACTGTCTCTTCATCCTGGAAAGGGGCGGCGATTCCAAAAGCTTCCGGTTGAAAACCGAATACACCCCTTTTGACCGGACCGCCGACACCCTGGTGCAAGCTCCCCTTGTTTTTGCCGGTTACGGCATCACCGCGCCCGAGTATGACTACGACGATTACCGGGAGATCGACGTGAAAGGGAAAGTCGTATTGGTGATGAAGCATGAGCCGGGAGAAAAGGATGCCGCTTCGCGTTTCGAGGGTGTGAGGGAGACCCGCCATTCGTTGTTCTCCGTTAAGCTGGAAAGGGCACGGGCCAAAGGGGCGGTGGGACTGCTGCTGGTGACCGATCCGCTTAACCATATGCTGCTGACGCCGCAGGGTTACCCCTGGCCGGGGCTATCCGAATTCCTTCCCCAGGACAACCTTCCGATCGAACTTTCGGGGCAGGAGCAGTACCTGCCCTGCGCCCAGATCGGCGAATCGGTCGTAGAATACCTCTTCGGAAGCGTGGATTCGCTCAGAAAAATCCAGCAACGCATCGACAGTTCCGGTAATCCCTTCTCTTTTGCCTTTACCGGCATGCAGGTCACACTCAGGACGGCCCTGGAGTACCGGCGTTACAGCGCTTCGAATGTGGCCGGAATGATCGGGGGGCGCCATCCCCGGATGAAGAAGGAGTTTGTTGTGATAGGTGGCCATTACGACCATGTGGGCACCCTGAAAAACTACAGGGAGGGCGAGGATTATATCTTCAACGGGGCCGATGACAATGCTTCGGGAACCGCCGGGGTGATGGCGGTGGCCAGGGCTTTTGCCGCCATGAAAAAAAAACCGGCCCGCAGCCTCCTGTTCCTGTTGTTTGCAGGAGAGGAAAAAGGGCTGTTCGGGTCCATCCATTACTGCGGCAATCCCTTGGTGCCCTTGGAAAACAGCACGGTGATGCTGAATCTGGACATGATCAGCCGCAACGGGGCCGACACGGTGGAAATAAGCGGGGTGAAGCAGAATCCCGGACTGGCGGAGATCCTGCTCCGGGAGGCAGACAATATGAAACTGGTGAACCGGGAGAGCGACGAGGATCTGTTTTCGCGGAGCGACCATTACAACTTTTACAAAAGGGGAATCCCGGCGGTAAACATCACGACCGGGTTGCATGAGGATTACCACAAGGTGAGCGACGACCCTGCCTCCGCCGATCCGCAGAAGGCGGCGACCGTGGCGGAGCTGACTTTCAGGACGGCATGGAAACTGGCCAACGGCAGGAGCTTTCCGTTGAAGATAAGACAGCGCCCTTGACCGGCAGAGCGGCCTGCGTCCATGTTTAAGGAAGGGATGCTGCAGCCTCAGGAAGTGAAAAGTAGTGCCGTCAGCCGCATCACGCCGGGGGTATCCGCCGGGCAGGCCCCGGTTCCGGGGATGATCGCCAAAAAAAAAAATTAACATTTCAACAAGGAATAAAATGAAACGAATGTTCAGATTTGCAGGAATTGCGGCCGTGGTGGCCATGGGATTCACCGCTGCCTCCCAGGATGCCGTTATGCTGAAGTACGGTTTTACCCCGGGGAAAAGCTATCACCAGGAGGTGGAACTGGTGCAGAATGTGGTTCAGACGGTGGGCGGACAGGAGGTCCAGGTGAAGGGAGAGGTGAAGTCGTCGGGAATCCTGTCGGTTGAATCGGTAGCCGGTGACGGTCAGGCTACCCTGGGGATGGACATCCTGGAGGTTTCCATCCATTCTCAGGCCATGGGCATGGATACCACACTGCACATCCGCGAAATACCCGACGCTTTCCGGATTGTATGCACCCCCGGCGGGAAAGTGGTTTCTTCCGTAAAAACGGACTCCACGGAGGCCATGGCCATCATTAACCAGATCGATCCCGGAAAATTCAAGAGCCTTCCGGCCCGGATGGTGCAGGTGGGAGAAACCTGGAAGGAAACCCAGGTGGAAAAGAAGGAGGCTTCGGCGGGAACTCCTTTTGGCACCGACATGACCTTTGAAATGGAATACACCCTGGCGGGCACCGAAGTCGTGGAGGGTAACCAGTTGTATAAGGTCACCAACCGGGGCACCATCGCGGTAACCGGCAAGGGAACCCAGATGGGTATGGAGCTTTTCCTGGAGGGAGGCGGTAAACTGGAGGGTTATTTCCTCTTCGATCCCCGCTCCTCGATGGTGGTGTACAGCGACGATCTTACCGAGCTGGAACTCAGCGTGGCTGTTTCAGGGCCCCAGAACATGACGATCCCCATGGTTCAGAGTTCAAAGGTGATAACGCGTTACAAGGAACAATAACGGAGTTGTCTTCCTTCGGGAGCAGCTCCTTTCAATTACCTGATCGTATGAACAGAATATTGGTATGTATGGCGGCGTTGCTGCTGTCGGCCGGTTTGGCGGATGCCCGGCCGGCAAAACCGTTGCTGGTGGCAACCTACAATCTTCGTCTGAATATCGCCTCCGACGGGGAGAACGCATGGCCGCACCGGAGGGAGTTGGTAAAGGGGCTTATTCGTTTTCACGGGCCGGATATTTTCGGGACCCAGGAGGGGTTCATCGGCCAGTTGCGCGACATTTGCGGGACAGGCGGCTATGCCTTTACCGGTCATGGCCGCGACGACGGCAAAGAGGCGGGCGAACATGCGGCCATCTTTTACCGGAAGGAGCGTTTTGAACTGCTTGAATCCGGGGATTTCTGGCTGAGCGAAACTCCCGATGTGCCCTCGATCGGATGGGACGGCCGGTGCTGCAGGCGGATCTGTTCCTGGGCCCGTTTCCGGGACCGGGAGACTTCGCTCCGGTTTTACTTTTTTTCCGTTCATTTCGACCACGAAGGGGTTGTTGCCCGGAAGGAATCGGCCAAACTGATGGTGGCAAAGATCAGGGAGATCGCCGGTGACCAGCCGGTGATCTGTGTGGGGGATTTCAATTCCACCCCCGAAACCGAACAGATCGCAACCATGAAAAGCCTTCTGCGGGATGCCCGCGAGGTGTCGGAAACGGAACCCTACGGACCGGTGGGCACCTTCAACGGTTTTGACTATCATGCCCCGCTGAAGGAGCGGATCGACTACATCTTTGTCGCTCCGGGAACACGGGTGCTCAAATACGGGGTGCTCACCGACAGCGCCAACCAGCGCTTCCCCTCCGACCATATGCCGGTGGTGGCCCTGGTGATCCTCTCCCGCAAGAAATAACCGTATCCAAAGGGGACTCAGGCAGGTTTCCCCCGCCTGAGTGCCTTCGCCGAATACGCCTTTCTCTATTCCGGGATGAATTCATAATCGGCGGCTTTCCCGGGCGGGGATATCGCTCCGTGGGTTGCCAAAGAGTGAACCAGGTTTTCAGGATTACGGCAGCACAGGGATGAAACTACGGCTGCCTGCGCTTTCTGAAATCAATCCGGCAATCCTCTTTTACGACTTATCCGGATCCGGGCACACCTGGTTGTTTTCCCGGGAATCTTTAAACCGCTGACTGGCTCCCGGGGAAGATACGCAATAACCGGAAAGCTTATTAATTTTGCAGGGATGATGAAGGTATTCGATGCTTCCGACCTGGAGTCCCTGTTGCCTGTTTTTAAAGGGGAGCGGGGAAGAAAGCTGGCTGATTCCGTGCTGCGGTTTCTTGCCATTGACAAGGTAAATGGCGTTTACCAGCGGTCGGGCCACCTGAGGGGGGCCGCCTTTGCCTCCGGATTGCTGGAGGACATCGGCGTCGACTATGGCATCGGGAATCCGGAACGGCTGGCGGAATTGCCCGGAGGAGCGTTTATCACCGTCTCCAACCATCCGTACGGGGGACTCGACGGCATCATCCTGATCGACCTGATGGCTGCCATCCGCAAGGATTACAAGTTCATGGTGAATCAGCTGCTTGCCCGGATCAAAACGATGGGTGACAATTTTATTGCCGTTACGCCGGCCGGCAACGACCGGAAGGGCATCAGCGCCGCCAGCATCGCCGGCCTCCGTGAAACCCTCACCCACATCCGGAACGGTCATCCCGTGGGCTTTTTTCCCTCCGGCGCCGTTTCCGACTTCAGCCTGAAAGAGATGCGGGTGAGAGACCGGGACTGGCAGAAAGGCATTCTCAATCTGATCCATTCCGTCAAGGTTCCGATCCTGCCTGTTCGATTTTTCGACAGGAACTCTCCTTTTTTCTATTTCCTGGGGCTCCTCCACTGGAAAATCCGTTCCCTCCGGATGCCCGGGGAGGTGTTCAACAAAAGGGGGCAGCATCCCCGTCTGGGGATCGGCACAATCATCACGGTGGAAGAGCAGGAGCGGTACGGCGATTCTAACGAACTGGGCCTCCACCTGAGAAAAGCCGTCTACGACATGCCTCTGCCGGCCTTTTTCCTGCCCCGCTCCCGTTTTGTGCCGGCCGGCCTTCCCGATACCAATCCCGCCGGCTGACCCCTGTTTTGCCTTTTCCTGCCCTGTCAGGCTCCGCCCCGGATAGTTAGATAAATCTAATTGTTTATTTCCTGAATGAAAAAAATGTATTTATTTAGTATTGAATTTGTGTTGGTGCCGAAATGTAAGGTTTAACAAGCTTTTTTTTGAAAAGAGTTATGTTGAAACGGATAACAGACAAGGCGGCCTCTTTCACGGCGTCGAGGGAGGTGAAGGAGATGGGGATTTACCCCTATTTCCGGGCCATCGAATCGGAGCAGGATACCGAAGTCATCCTGAACGGCAAAAAAACCCTGATGTTTGGCTCGAACAGTTACCTGGGGCTTACCGGGCATCCGCGGATCAAGCGGGCGGCCATGGAGGCGGTCAGGAAGTACGGGTCGGGCTGCGTGGGGTCGCGGTTTCTCAACGGGACACTCGACATCCACCTGGAACTGGAACGCAGGCTGGCGCAATTTGTGGGGAAGGAGGAGGCTCTATGTTTTACGACGGGATATCAGACCAACCTGGGGGTGATCTCTTCGGTTGTCGGCAGGAACGAGTTCCTGTTGCTGGATGATCTGGATCACGCCTCCATCATCGACGGGGCAAGGCTTTCGTTTGGCAAAACCTTCAAATACAAGCACAACGACATGGATTCCCTGGAGGCCCTGTTGTCGCGTCTGCCCATTGAGGAGGCAAAGCTGATCGTGGTTGACGGTGTTTTCAGCATGGAGGGCGATATTGCCAGGTTGCCGGAGATTTGCCGTATGGCCCGCAGGTACAATGCTTCGGTGATGGTCGACGAGGCGCATTCGCTGGGGGTTCTGGGAGAGAGCGGCAGGGGATGTGTAAACCATTTCGGGCTCACCGGCGAGGTGGAGCTGATCATGGGCACTTTCAGCAAATCGCTGGCTTCCCTGGGCGGGTTTATTGCCGCCGACCGGACGGTAATAGAATTTCTTCGGCACAGCGCCCGTTCGCTGATCTTCAGCGCCAGCATGACGCCGGCAGCTACGGCCAGTGCCCTGGCCGCCCTGGAGGTCATACAGGAGGAGCCCGGCCGGATCCGGAAGCTCTGGGAGCTGACCGGCTATGCCATCGGCCGCTTGAAAGCCGCCGGCTTTGACGTGGGCGCCACCCAGACCCCGATCATTCCGATTTATATCCGAGACGATATCAGGACCTTCCGCTTCACAACCCTTCTGTCGGAGGAAGGGGTTTTCGTGAACCCCGTCGTGTCGCCGGCGGTGAGCAGCGATGCATCCCTGATCCGCTTTTCGCTGATGGCCACCCATACCCGCGAACAAATCGACTTTGCCATTGATAAAATGATCCGGATTGCCAGGGTGGTGGAACTGCCCCTTCCCGAGTTTTCCGTTGTAAATGCTGAATAATGATTGAAATAGAAGAAGTCAGGGGAAAAGCCCGGTTAAAGGAGTTCATCCGGTTTCCCGACCAGCTCTACAAAGGAAATCCATACCGGGTACCGCCCCTGCACTCCGCTGAAATGGAAATACTCGACCCTCAGCGGAATCCTGCCTTTGAATACTGTGAAGCCAGATACTGGCTGGCCTTGCGCGACGGAAAAACCGCCGGACGGATCGCGGGGTTGATCAACCACCGCTCCAATGAAATCCATAAGGAGAAATATGCCCGCTTCGGCTGGATTGACTTTATCGACGACCCGGCTGTTTCCGCTGCATTGCTCAACACCGTCGAACAATGGGCCCGCGATAAGGGGATGACCCATGTGTGCGGCCCGGCGGGTTTTACCGACCTTGACCTGGAAGGCATGCTGGTGATGGGATTTCAGGAGGTGGGCACCCAGGCGGTGCTTTATAATTATCCTTACTATCCCGGGCATCTCGAAAATTTCGGTTACACCAAGGAGGTCGACTGGATCCAGTTTGAGCTGAAGGTGCCTGCGGTGGTCCCGCCCAAGATCCTGCGGGTGGCCGAACTGGTGAAACAAAAATACAACCTTCGGGTTCTCAGGGTATCCAGGGCAAAGGAGTTGCTTCCCTATGCCGCGAAGATGTTCGATACCATGAACGAATCCTTCAAAGACCTGTACGGTTTTGTTCCCCTGACCCCCCGGCAGAAGGAGTACTACACCAAAATGTATTTTTCGTTTATCAATCCGAAATTCGTCTGTTTCATCCTTGACAGCCACGACGAGGTGGTGGGCTTCGGAATCACCCTGTATTCCTTGTCGCAGGCCCTGATCAAAGCCCGGGGAAAACTCTTCCCCTTCGGTTTCATTCACCTCCTGAAAGCGCTTCGCCGGAACGACACCGTTGATATGCTGCTGCAGGGGGTCAGGCCGGCTTACCAGAACAAAGGCATTCCCTCCATCTTTTTTGCCGAGATCATGCAGGCTGCCATCGATGCAGGGGTTACCAGGGCTATTTCAAGCCATGCCCTGGAAAACAACGTCCCCGCCTACCGGATGTTCGACGACCTGGAGTACCGGCAGCACCTGCGGCGGCGGTCGTATGGCAGGAAAATCGTCTGATGTTGCAGGAGCAGCCCAAACATATGCTGATTACCGGGGCCAGCGGGTTTATCGGCGGCTTTCTGGTGGATGAGGCGTTGGCAAGGGGTTACCGGGTTACGGTAACCGTCAGGCCCACCTCCCGGCTGGAGCGGTTAAGGGGAAAGCCCGTCAGGATGGTAAAGGCCGATTTTTCCGATGCCCGCGGGCTGGAAACCCTGTTTAACAGCCTGCCCCGATTTGAGTGTGTCATTCACAATGCAGGGGCTACCAGGGCGGTGCATCCGGGTGAATTTTACGAGGTTAACCAGGGCAATACCCGCCGGTTGCTTGCCGCCCTGGCAACAGTCGACCGGATCCCCGGTAAGTTTATATTTATCAGCAGTCTGGCAGCCTGCGGACCCGGGGGCCCCCGCAGCGGCAAGCCGGTGAACAGGCTTCCCGGAGTCCGGCCGGTTTCCCACTACGGCCGCAGCAAACTGGCCGCAGAAAAAGAGGTGCAGATCTCGGGCATGCCCTGGCTCATTTTTCGCCCCACGGCGGTATACGGCCCGGGCGATCGCGATTTTTTACAAACCATCCGTCTGATAGCCAAAGGAATAGACCTGCAAGTAGGCAGAGGCCGTCAGGATCTCTCCTTTCTGTATGTCAAAGACCTGGCAAGGCTGGTGTTGGATGCAGTCGAATCGCCGGTGGCCGGCAAATGCTATTGTGTGTCAGACGGACGGACTTACGGTCCTGCCTGTTTGGGAGCGTCGGTCTCCCGCTGCCTCGGAAAACCGGCCCGCCACATTTCGGTGCCCCTCTTTGCCGCCATGACCATCGCCTTTCTTTCGGCTTCCCTGGCCCGACTGACCCGTCGTCCCTCCCTGCTCGGTATCGGGAAAATCAGGGAACTCGCCGCTGCAAACTGGATCTGCGACACCGGGCCGCTGGCTGCCGACTTCGGCTTCTGCCCCCGCTATGATCTGGAAACCGGGATGCAGGAGACACTCGCCTGGTACCGGGAAATGGGATGGTTGTGACCGCACCCCGAAACTGACCCCCGGGTTTCGAAGGGTATCCGCTAATTTTTATTAATTTTCCTGCTTATTTCCCGCAAAACCGCGAATGTCTCCGGTTGACCCAGGGACACCGTAAAATACACTGATATGAACCATATGGCAGATCAGAAAACCGGCGAAGTCCTGAAAACCATCGCCCGGGACAGGACTCGCACCAATATCTTGAAAACGTATGAACAGCGGGCCCTGGCCTGGCTGGTGCAGCGGATTCCCGGCTGGATGAGCTCCAATATGCTGACGGCCATCGGTTTTTCGGGTAATATCCTGGTTATGGCCGGTTTTCTGCTGGCCTCCGCCCTCCGGTATGAATACCTGCTGCTGGGAGTGCCCGGTTTCCTGATCAGCTGGTTCGGGGATTCGCTCGACGGCCGGGTGGCTTACTTCCGCAACAAACCCCGCAAATGGTTTGGCTTCACCCTCGATCTGACCACCGACTGGATCGGCACCTTTCTGATCGGCCTGGGTTTCGCCGTATATGTGGAGGGGATAACCAAATATCTGGGCTTTCTCTTTGTGGTATTGTATGGCTGGGAAATCATCACCGCCCTGCTGCGCTATAAAATAACCGGTAAATACGCGATCGACGCAGGGAAACTGGGCCCCACGGAGGTCAGGCTTATCCTGACGCTGGTCCTGGTTGCGGAGGTGCTTTTCAGAGGTTCCCTGGCGTACCTGGGTGTCCTGGCCTGCCTGGTTTTGTTCGTCGTGAACCTCATTGACTTCAGAAAACTCCTGAAACAGGCCAATGAACGCGATCAGAGCGATAAACGCGGCGAAACCCCCGCATCGTAATTGGTAATGTGGCGCCGGTTCCCTATTTTTGCATTGCCGGATTGAACCGTTAACAGCCGACTGGCGCTGCTGTTTTTCAAAAAATAGCATTCCTTTGCAGCTCCACAGCGAAGGCTGCGGCAACGGGGAGCAACCCGGAAAGAAGAGGCAGAAGCTTGCAGGATTTCTGGCTGTTCATGGGTCCGGGCGCGGGATGGCAATGTGTTTAACTGGTATTTGAAAATATTGAATATGAAGAAGATTGCTTTGCCGGTGACGGCGGAAAAGCTTATTGACGGCCATTTCGGCCATTGTGAGTATTATGCCGTCTATACCATCAGCGACGACAACACCATCAGCGATATCCGGAGCTTCCGTTCGGAGGAGGGATGCGGCTGCAAGTCGAATGTGGCCTCCCTGCTTGCAGAAATGGGGGTCACGGTCATGCTGGCGGGTGGCATCGGAGCCGGCGCCATCCAGGTGCTGAACAACCAGGGCATCACCGTGGTTAGGGGTTGTTCGGGCGATGCCACGGAGGCGGTGATGCAGTTTATTTCGGGCAATCTTGCCGACAGCGGCGAATCGTGCTCCGAACATGAGCGGCACCATGGTTCAGGCCATGGCCATCATGGCTGACCTTCCGGGGAAAACGGCCCGCATGCCGGAAAGGTGGCCCGGGGAAACTTCATGGAACCTTATCAAGGCTTCCGGCCACCATTGCGCGGTAATCTGTTATGGAAAGGAAAACCTTTTTGCAGGCCATGGCCTGTTCTGCTTGTGCCCTTCTTACCGCACCGGCCGCAGCAGTGAGCACCTTACAACAAGAGGGTATGAGGATCAGAATGATTTATAACGACACCGGCGCGTCGTCCGGTTACAGAAATGCCCATGGTTTGTCGGTATGGGTGGAGACAGGGCGGGAGGCCCTGCTCTTCGATACCGGCGGCGACGGCTCCATCCTTCACGGGAACCTCCTGCACGCAGGTCTTGATCCCGCAAGGCTTGCCATGGTGGTCGTTTCACACCATCACTGGGACCACAAGAACGGGCTGGAAACGGTGCTGGAAATGGCGGGCCGGCCACTTGACCTTTACCTCGCAGGAAACGATTACGGCCAGGAGATACTGAAACACCGCAATGCCCTGGTGCATCCCGTCAGCACCGTCAGCAGGCTGGCCTCCGGGGTTTGGACCACCGGACTGCTGCCGGCAACCTACCGGGACGCGATCCTCGAAGAACAGTTCCTGGTCCTGGAGACAAACGGATCCCTGGTTCTGCTGACCGGCTGTTCCCATCCGGGTATCGGGAATGTCGTCCGGCATGTTTCCGGCATGTTTCCGGGCAGGGAGATCTCCCTGGTGGCCGGGGGATTTCATCTGGGAAAGGCCGGCGAAGGGGAGATCGCGGAGATTTCCGGCAGGCTGCTGGATTACGGGGTCGGGAGGATAGCCCCCTCCCATTGCACCGGGGAGGAGGCCATTGCCTGGTTCAGAAACGAATGGGGCGACCGGTTCGTGGATTTCAACCTGGGGGATGAGCTGACCCTGTAGTGCCGCGGGGGCAGCAAAACAACCGGGCGATGTAAGCCTGCCCTTTCAGGGCGCATCATAGGATGAAAAACTGCCTTATTACCCGGGGCGTTGCCCCGGGCTGACATAAGCCGGGCCTTCAGCCCGGGGTTTGAGTACATCCAACGGTTCCGCGTCCCGCGGGGGCAGCAAAACAACCGGGCGATGTAAGCCTGCCCTTTCAGGGCGCATCATAGGATGAAAAACTGCCTTATTACCCGGGGCGTTGCCCCGGGCTGACATAAGCCGGGCCTTCAGCCCGGGGTTTGAGTACATCCAACGGTTCCGCGTCCCGCGGGGGCAGCAAAACAACCGGGCGATGTAAGCCTGCCCTTTCAGGGCGCATCATAGGATGAAAAACTGCCTTATTACCCGGGGCGTTGCCCCGGGCTGACATAAGCCGGGCCTTCAGCCCGGGATTTGAGGGTATCCGGTGGTTCCGCGCCCCGCGGGGGCAGTTTAATCCAGCCGGGCCTTCAGCCCGGGGTTTAAGGACATCCGGCGGTTCCGCGCCCCGCAGGGGCAGTTTAATTCAGCCCGGGGCAACGCCCCGGGACAATCGGTTATGCAACAACGGAGAGCGCCCTGAAAGGGCAGCTTAAGATCAGCGCCCCTCAAGGACCGGAACCCCCTGTATAAAATTTCTGACCCTTTCTGCCCGTAATGATTTGGAATTGTTAATTTCAAACGCGCGAATTTCAACCGGACCTGACGATAGGGTAACCGGTGGTTTCCCGCCCCTTTGCGAGCCTGGCGTTATTGTATTTTTGAATGAATGTATATTGCATTTGTCTGCAGGCGAAGTGTTCATTTGGCAGCTTATGCCAAACGGGAAGATTAACCACATGGGTTAGCCGTCTTTTTCACGGGAAGAGCCCTTAATCCTAAAGATTTATACCTATGAACAACAGAATCGGAGTGCTTGCCTTGTTGCTGGCCTTATCCTGCAGGGTACAGGCCGCAGCGCCCCGCAGCTGGGAACTGAAATCTCCCGATGGCGCCATCGTTGTTACGGTGACTGCGGGCGACCGCCTCGAATGGTCGGTGCGCTTCAGGGAGAAACCCCTGATAGCTCCATCCCCGTTTTCGCTGACCCTGGGAAACGGCGGGGTGCTTGGCAGTCAGCCCCGTTTGGTGAAGGCCAGAAGTCAGCCGGTATCCACGCAGTTCAGCGCCATTCATTACCGACGTGCAGTGATCAGCGATGTCTACAACCAGCTTATCCTGAACTTCAGGGGTAACTACGGGGTGGAATTCAGGGCCTACGACGATGCCGTGGCCTACCGGTTTTTCACCTCCTTCAAGGAAGAGATCACCATTCTCAGTGAAGAGGCCCATTTCAACTTCATGGCCGACCACGAGGCATTCATCCCCATCCAGTGGGATTACCGCGACGGGAAGATCTTCAACTCGTCGTTCGAAGCCTTGTACCGGGAGATCCGGCTGTCGGAATTCCCGGCCGATTCGCTGGCATTCCTGCCTTTGCTGGTCGATGCGGGGGAGGGGGTGAAGGTGGAGCTTCTGGAAGCCGACCTGGAGGATTATCCCGGCATGTACCTCGATCTGAATGAAACGGGCAAGGGATTCCGGGGGGTGTTTGCCCCCTATCCGCTGAGCAGCTATGAGAAAGGACGGAACGTGATCCCCGACCGGCGCGCCGGCTACATCGCGCGGACGGCAGGCACCCGCAGTTTTCCCTGGCGTGTGGCCGTTATCACCGGCCGGGATGCCGGACTGCTCGATTGCGACATCGTCCAGAAACTGGCTTCCCCCTGCCGGCTGGACGATATCTCCTGGATCCGTCCGGGACAGGTTTCGTGGGACTGGTGGAACGATCTGAACATTTCGCATGTGGATTTTACTGCGGGCATGAACACCGATACCTATAAATACTACATCGACTTCGCCTCCTCCTTCGGGATTTCCTACATCATCCTGGATGAGGGCTGGAATGTTCCGGGCGACCTGACCCGGGTAAAACCGGTCATAGACCTGGAGGAGCTGGTGGCCTACGGCAGCCGGAAAGGGGTGGGGCTGATCCTGTGGGCTTCCTGGCGGGATATCCTGGCGCAGAAGGAAAAGGCGTTTGATTTTTTCAGCGCGGCCGGAATCCGGGGGCTGAAGATCGATTTCATAGATCGCGACGACCAGGTAGCCGTGGCCTCCACCTATGAAATTGCAGAACTGGCGGCACGGCACAAGCTGCTGGTCGACTACCACGGTATTTTCAAGCCCACGGGATTGCAGCGCACCTACCCCAATGTAGTGGGTTACGAGGGGGTCAAGGGCATGGAGAATGTGAAGTGGGCCGATGAGGATGTACCCCGCTACGACGTGACCATTCCCTTTATTCGCAATCTCGCCGGCCCTATGGATTATACGCCGGGCGCCATGCGCAATGCGACGCAGGCATGCTTTCGTGCGGTGAACTCCATGCCTATGAGCAAGGGTACCCGCGTACACCAGCTGGCCATGTATGTGGTGTTTGAAGTCCCGCTGCAAATGCTGGCCGACAATCCCACCGCCTATCTGCGGGAAAAGGAATGCACCTCCTTCATAACGCGCATACCCACGGTGTTTGACGAATCGGTACCCCTCGATGGAAAGGTGGGGGAATATGTGGCTGTGGCCCGGAAAAAAGGCGACAGCTGGTATGTCGGCGCCATGACCGACTGGACTCCCAGGGAGCTGTTCCTCGACTTTTCCTTCCTGGGCGAGGGTGAATACAATGCCGAGATCTTCAGCGACGGCGTCAACGCCCACCGCGATGCAACCGATTACAAAAGGGAGCTTACCACCATCCGGAAAGGCGACAGGCTGAAGGTCACCCTGAAGGGTGGCGGCGGATGGGCCGCTATTCTTGAAAAACAGTAGAAAGGAATCACCCGGACCTGCCTTGGCAGGTAAGGTATCAAAATAAGAAAATGGAAAACAAAACAACCCCGAAAGCAACCAAGCCGGGTAATTTGGTCAGGAAAACAGCGGCGCGTATTGCGGAAGCCATCCGCCACCCCGCCCGGTTGTGGTGTTATCTGAAATGGAAATACAACTCCCTGTATGTAAAGGAGAAAAGGGTAGATGGCACCCTTTGGTACCATTACCGCGGTGTGGATTATCCCGATTACCTGAACCACGGGAATGCCATGTCGTTCATCCGGGAGCGCGCCCTGGAATGGTGCCATGGACGGGGCATCGACATCGGGGCGGACAAGTGGCCGCTCGAAGGGGCGGTGCCCGTGTACAACGAACCGGAGCAGAATGCCTTTAAACTGGACCGTTTTGAGGATGGCTCACTCGATTTTGTATTCAGTTCGCATTGCCTGGAGCATTTGAAGCCATGGCAGGAGGCGCTCCGGCTCTGGATCACCAAACTGCGGCCGGGGGGCATTCTGTTCCTGTACCTGCCCCACGAATCGATGAAACTCTGGAATCCCTGCGGTCCCTGGGTTTTTGACCTCCACAAGTGGAAGCCTGCCGCCGGAGTGCTGGTTCCGTTTCTCCGCAACAACGGCATGGAAGTGGCGGAGGTCAACGAAGGACGGGACGACTACTGGAGTTTTCACCTCATCGGCAGGCGGCTGCCCCTGTAGGAATACATCATCCGCCGGCGGGTTTGTGACTCCCGGGTTATCTTCAACGATATACCGGGGATTCCATCCGCCGGCAGGTGTCGTGCTTCCCGGCCCCTCTTGCTTCAACCTGTCAGAACATGGGATCCTCCAGGTAAATCATCTCCTTTCCTTTTGTGTCGAGGAACCCCTTCACAATTTTTTTCGTTTTGTCATCCATTTTTTCAAAGTAGGCCATGCCCCCGGAGACAGGCCGCATAAGCCTGTATGCAAAGGCGGTAACCGGATTGCCCTTTGTGTCGATCAATCCTTTTTTGTATCCTTTGGTGGCGATGGCCAACCCTTCGCTGAAGCCGCCGTTGAGTGTGATGGTTTCTGCCGTGTTGGCGGAGGGCGCAAAAGTTTTCACCACTTTCCCCTCCGTGTCGATGATGTACCAGGTTTCAGTCCACCGCTCGCTCACCATGCTTACCACCGCAACTCCCGAGTTGAAAGGGTAGATGACATTGTAAACCGGCTCGGTAATCAGGTTTCCCTGCTTGTCGATGATACCCCATTTGCCGTTGGTGCCCTGGACAAAAGCCCTGCCGTCGCTGAACGGTTTGGGTTCCCGGGTATACCGGTATGGGATTACCACCGTTCCTGCGGTATCGATAAAGCCCCATTTTGCGTATCCCTCCTGGACGGCAGCCAGCCCGTCGGAGAAGCTTGTGGCCGCCGTGAAAGGGCCTTCGATGACGATCTTCCCGGATTTATCCAGGTATTTGCGGTTAGAAAGGGCCCTTCCGCAGGCAAAAGGCTTGAACGAGTCGTCGGCCCGGAATTCTGCGGTGATGTTCTCGCCCTTGCTGTTAATTAATTGTGCGGTGGTGGAGTAATGGGTCGGTTGAACGAAGGCTATCCCGTCGCTGAAATCGTAAGCCTTTGGGAACTGACGGTCAAAGGCGGGTTCACCCGACGGAAGAATATAGAACATATTGCCGGTGGAGGGATCCCTGACGGCTGCCATTCCATGGCTGAAAATGGGAGTCGTGTTCCGGATATCGGCTTTATAGCGCGGCTCAATAAGCACGTTTCCCCGGGTATCCATGAATCCCCATTTGTTGTCCAACTGGAAGGGAGCCACCCCTTCCCTGAAATCCCCTGCCAGCTGGCAGATTACTGTTTTTTGGGCTGTGGTTTCCATTGCAAAACCCCAAAGCAGTGCGAGAATAAGAACAGACCTTGTCATACGGGTAATTTAAATTAAGCAAAAGTTTTTGATGGGTCTTGCAATATAATAATTGAAGGTTTAGAATCCCAATAATAATGGGTGAATGCGGTTAATTTATCATAAATTTTCATGATTCCGGGAATCTTCCTTCCGTTTAATCGTCTCTGCGGGGTCGATTGCTGTACGCAGGACCGGAAGAAAGCAAATCCTGCAGACAACCCGGTCAGCCTTTACGGTTACTCTCTTCGCACCGTTATAAACCGTTTGGAAGAGGTTTGCTCCGCAGGGCGGCTGGCCGGGGTGTCTGTGCCGGGTACTTTAGTTTGACCAACGATTCAGCTTTTCGGTAACCCCTGCACCCGGATTGGGGGATCCAAAGAAAAACCGCAACTGATTGGTAATCAATTGCGGCTTCATAATCAGGTGGGCTGTACTGGATTCGAACCAGTGACCTCGTACGTGTGAGGCACGCGCTCTGAACCGGCTGAGCTAACAGCCCCTGATCCCCTGATGCCTCCGGAACTGCATCCCGGATCTCATCCTTTGAGGCTGCAAATATAGCAAAACGGCTTCAATACGGTTCATTTGCACAAAAAATCAGTCCGGATTTTTTTCAGGTCCTCAGGACAGCTTGGAAGCGATCGAGTCGCTGGACTATTCATCCCGAAATCCCGGTATTCTTCATCCGGATCTGAACCTCCACTTTCAGGAAAAGTTATCTATTCCCTGACTTTACAGGTTATTCGTAATATCCGATCTCCCTTAATGCGATGCGGATCGGCACCTTGTCCCGGAAAGCTATCTGCCTGATCCAGTTTTTCTGGTCATCGTATTCATACCCATAAACAACCGTGCTCAGGGTACTGCCGTCGGGAGCAAATTCCGTTTCACCGGTTATAATACCGTTGTCATACGTATTGACGATCCGGTGCTGCAGATTTCCGTCTCTGTCAAATTGACGGAATTCAACCAGGTTCTTTCTGTCATCAAAGGTGAAGGCAAGGCTTTTCACGGTCATGCCCTCTTCATCCAAATACTTGTGTCCCGTAATGTTCCCTTTACCGTCGCAGGTATAGACAATCGACCGGGAACCATGGACATCGTAGATGGTTTCGCAGTTGGTGTTCCCTTTGGCATCGTAGGTGTAGACCCGTTTCAGGTAGGGGCCCCTGACCTTCAGATAATCCTCTTTCAGGAGCAGCTTTGAACTTTTGCTGATCTGCTTGTTTTCGCATTTTTCCAGCCTGCCCTGCTCATCATAGCTGTAGAAGGTGACCTCCCGGATACTTCCGTCAGGACTCCGGACCACATCCTCTGTTTTGTTTCCCAGGTCATCGTACTGGTAAAGGTGTACCAACTGCGTGCTGTCGCTGTCGGCCTCGGTTTTTTCTGTCAGAAATCCCGAATCGTTGAAGGTAAGGATCCTTACCGGGGCATGGGAGTAAAGAATTTCTCTGCCCCTGACGACGGTTCCTGAACTGTCTGATGTGCTGTAGAAGCTTTCTTTCAGGGTTTCGATCCGCCCGTTGAGGTGAAGGTCTGACCAATCATTCCTCTTTTGTCCCTTCGCAGAATAACCAGCCATCAGGAGGGCAGCAACCATGATGCCGGCAACCAATCCGCTCATTTTTTCCTATAGGTTGTTGTGCTCTCTAAAATACTGAAATAATACAAGAAAACAAAATTCCCCATGCCAGGACATCCATGACAGGGTATTCCGTTTCGCGGGGTTAAAAAGTTAAATATTATGACCTGAATTTGATATCTGCAGCAGAAATGTATCAGTTTCTGAAACAATAATGCTAACCGGTTTACCCTGGTATGCCGTAACTTATCTTGAACTTTAAATGAAGTTGCGACATGAAAAACTTTACTTTTCTTTTGATTTTTTCGCTCTTATTCTTCGGTTTTTCCCGGGCCCAGGTTATCGAGGACTTTGAAGGTACGGATTTCTCCCTGAGGTCGGGAGCTTCGGGAGACAAGAGCAGCTTTACCCTGGTTCCGAATCCGGATCCTACGGGGATCAATACCAGCGGCACGGTCTTGAAATTTGTCAGGAGCAGGGATTTTAACAATTGGACTGCCATTTCCGGACTGGTCAATCCTTTTTGGTACGACGAAACACAATATTATCATGTTAAGGTCTGGAAACCAAGGATCAGTCAGGTAATGTTGGGATTCATATCGTATGGATACTGGTGGGCCAATTCCTGGCTTCCCATCAATTCTCAGTCTGTCGCCAATGGCTGGGAGGAACTTGTTTTCAATATCCCGTCGAAATGTACGGCGCAATATTTGGAATTTGTACCCGATTATACCGGTAACGAGGGATTAACGGCAGATGTCGTGCTCTATGTCGATGACATCACGATGAACCATGATCCCGCTGTGGGGAGCGCCCCTGAGGTGGTCTTTGCCGATTTTGAGCACATCCCTTTGAACCTTATGCTGGGCGGTGCGGAGGATAAAAGCGCCATGGCCATCGTCGCCAATCCCGACACCGATACGTCCGGGGTGAATCTCAGCCGCTATGTCATCCAATATACCCGTGACAAGGATGGTGTCGTCTGGGGGGGATTCTGGTCGGCGTTGCCGCAGCCGCTGGACCTTACCATCAACAAATATATGCACGTAAAAGTATGGAAATCCAGAATATCTCCTTTGAAGTTCAAGATCGAAGGGGGTGCGGCAGGTACCCTGGAGGTGGCCAGCAAATACCCGCAGACCAAAGTCAACGCATGGGAGGATCTGGTTTTTGACCTCAGTGAAAAAACAGGTTTGTATCCCACCATCGCTTTTATGCCCGACTTTGAGGATCCCTTAACCCTCACTGAGGATCTGGTGCTTTATTTTGACGATTTTCTCCTCAATAACGATCCTCTTCCGAGGAAACTGCCAGAGGTGGTGATCAATGCCGATTTGACCGGGACGGGGAATCTGTCCGGTTCAAAGGTTTATATTTCAGGTGATTTCGGGGGGATATACGGCAACTGGGCAATCGCGGGGACCAATCCTGCCTGCGAAATGACCGATCCTGACGGTGACGGCATCTATACCATCAGGATGAAAATGGCTGACCGTTTGGTTTCATTCAGGTTCAACATCAAACCCTCCGGATCTGTTATTGCTGATGAGGGCACCTCGGTAAGAACCCATCAGGTAAACGGGGATGCTGAATTAACGTATAAGTGGCAACTGGGAGGGTTGGTGGTTGCGGCCGAAGAACCCAAAATTCAGGTTTTTACGGTCGATATGAGCGGCGCGGGGCTGGCTGCCGGACAAAAGGTTTATGTCTCGGGAACCTTCGGGGGAAAGCACGGCACCTGGGATGAGCCGGGGACCAATTCCCAGAATGAGCTGACCGATCCTGACAGTGACGGTAAATATTCAATTACCCTGGACCTCCCTGACGGAACCTATTCTTTCAAGTTTTTCAAGGGTTCCGGATGGGGCGGCGGCGAATGGCCCGGCGATCCCAATCGCTCTTATACGGCCAACGGCAGCAAAAGCATCACCTTCCGGTGGGGACTTCCGGGAATGAAATTCGGCATGGACAACTGCAACCTGATCACCGACGGTGGTTTTGATGCGGATGATCCTTTGCTTTCGGCATGGTATGCAGGAACAACCTGGGAGGGATTCAGCGAGGTGGCCGGCGGGGTATTGGCATTAGACAAGAAAAGCAAAGGTGGTTTCGGAGATTTGGAGGTTCTTCAGAAGATCAATGACTTTGGAAGGATAACTTTCAAGGATTCTGCCTACATGCTGGCATTCGATGCCTGGGCCAGCAGGGAAAGAGTTAATTCCTTTGTATTTGAGGACAATATTGCCGCGCTGGGATTGTCTCAGGATGACGATGCATACAACAATATGTCACGCTGGGATATCCACCTTACCACCGGCAAAACCAGTTACGTAAGAACATTTACCGGAAGATCCTATTGGCCTAATTCTGTTTTTAAGTTTATGATACAGTCAGGTGCGGATACCGGGACGGTCTTTATCGATAATGTAAGGATGTTTAAACTGAGCGATCTGAAGAATTACGGGGAGCTCGTTTCCGGTATTACCGTGACCGGTGAGGGCGGGGCAACAACCATCACCACCGATAAGGGCACCTTACAAATGAATGCTTTGGTTCTTCCGGATTGCGGAAGCCCGGCTCGGCAAAGCCATGGAATTGCTGAACACGGGGAAGGACAATGTCTCGGAAGTTGCGTGGGAAACCGGCTTCGGAAGTCCTTCCTATTTCACGAAACGGTTTAAAGACCATTTCGGATTTCCTCCCGGTGAAGCAAAAAAACGGGTTTTCTGCGATGCCGGACCACAGGATGGCATTTTCTCAGCTTTGCCTGAGGAAACGCTCCCGCCCGCTGCGAAAAACAAGAAAGCCCGGAAAAAGAGAACCGGATGGCTGGCTGTTGTCCTGCTACTCCTGCTGGTGGCGGTCTTTTTCCTGATCTATGAAGGCCTTCTTCCTTTCAAAGGAATAATTCCGGGATGGAAGGATATGAATTCCGGGGAAAAATCGATCGCCATCCTTCCCTTCATCAACGACAGTCCCGATTCATCCAACATTTACTTCATCAACGGAATCATGGAAGGGATCACCGACAGGCTGGCCCATATCCATGATCTGAAGGTAATATCGCGTATTTCGGCTGAGAAATACAGAGACAGGAAACACAGAACGGTCAGTCAGATTGCCAGGGACCTGGGCGTCAATTACATCGTGGAAGGAAGCGGCCAGAAGATGGGCGACGATGTGCTGATCACCGTGCAACTGATCGATGCCCTTTCCGACAGGCATCTTCTGTCAAAACAGTACAACCGGAAGGTTGAGGATGTCTTCGGGCTCTACAGTGAGATCGCTCTGGATGTTGCCAATGAGATCCGGGCAGTGATCACCCGTGATGAAATGGAATTTATCCTGAATCCCGGTTCGGTGAATCTGGATGCTTTACGGTTGTACATCAGGGGTGAAAAGTATTTCGATTCCAGGCATGTGGAGCCTGACAAAGCAATGGAACAGGTGAAAAAGGCTGAAGCGTATGCCAGGGAAGCGATCGGACTCGATTCTGCTTTCAGCGATGCCTGGCTCCTGCTCTGTAATGTATACCTATTCAGAGGAGAGACCGACAGCGCCATGCTTCTGGCACAAAAAGCGCTCCTGATCGATGATAAAAATGATAAGCCCTATCTGATGTTGGGCTCCATCTGTTCTCAGAAAGGGGATGCCCCCGCCATGGAAAAATGGTTCAAAACCGCTTTAAAATACAATCCGGAGAACTACTATGCCACCCATATGCTGGGAGGTTTGCATTACGCCCGGGGCGAGTTTTACGAAGCTTTTGAAGCACTGATAAAAACGAGGAAGATGCAGGGCGATCTGAATCCCGGGCTTACCCATTCCCAATTGTTTGCTGCTGACAGAAATACCCTCCGGCTTTCACGCACCCTTTCTGCCATGGGATATTACGAGGCCGGGAAAAAATATCTGGAAGAGTGGCACTCTATCTCCAATGAACCGGGAGACTGGGGATACAACTACAACCTGATGTGGGCGGGAATCATCAACAACCGTCTTGAAGAAACTCTTCTGCTGGGGAAAGCCACCCCGGAAGAGGATCTCTGCTACGATTACATGGCCATGAGCCTGATGTTCCTTGGCCGTTACGGGGAAGCCCTGGATTACCTGCAAGAATCAGAAGAACAAATGATTAAGAGGGGAGAGACCAGCCATCTCCTCAATTGTCTGCTGGGCTGTTGTCTGCTGAAGACGGGCGACAAACAAAAATCGGACAGCTGTTTTAACGGGGTGTTGTCTGTCATCCATTCTCTGATCAGAACCAGCCCGGAAGTCGCTGTTCCCTCCCTTTCGTACGCTATCACGGACAGGTACTGGAAATTTCCCTATTTTGTGCTCTCCGGTATCTATGCAGCCCTGGGAGAAAGGAAGAAAGCGCTGGAAAATCTCCGGCTGCTTCGTGAAAACTATCCGGCCTCCGATTTACAGGTGGTATTTATGCTCAAAAACTGGCCGATGTTTGATTCCATCCGGGATGAGCCTCAGTTCAGGGAATATCTTGAGGCAGCGGAGGCTCATTATCTGAAGGAGCGTGAAAGGGTCGGGAAACTGCTGAAGGCGGAGGGAATCATTCAATAATGGCTGTTACCGCTCTTCCCGGTTTTGCCGTAACTTCCCTTCATGGCGGTTAAATCCCGGGATTCCCGTTGTTTACGGGTGGCCGGGCTTATTCCTTTTCCGGTGGAATCTGTAAACCTCCGGAATCTCCTTTTTCCCAAGGCATTTCTGCCAGGTCGGAAAACAAAACGAAAGGTATAGGCCGGTAGTTTTCCTTGAAACGGAATGGCAGGGGGGATGCAGGTTTTAGAATGGTTGGATAAATGAATGACCTCTCAGGCCAATTCCCTGATAGCCAGTTTTATTGGTGGAGATAAGGGGAGTCGAACCCCCGGCCTCTACAATGCGAATGTAGCGCTCTAGCCAACTGAGCTATATCCCCGCGGGGTGCAAAAATAGCATTTTATTCATGGGAATGAACTTTGCGAGGGGCGATTTATTCCATTTCCGAACCGGAAGCATTCATGAACCGGAGGATTTCCGGTACGGTCAATACAGGGGTTGCACCGGCCCGGGTGGCGGTGAGGGCGCCCGCGGCGCAGGCGAATGCCAGGGCTTCGGGTGCGGATTTCCTCTCCAGGAGGGCGGCCACCAATCCGGCCATAAAAGCATCGCCCGAACCCACCGTGTCGACGGCCGTAATCCTGTAACCCGGATGCCCGGTAATCTCCCCCTGTGCCAGCAGCAGGGCCCCCCTGTGGCCACGGGTAACGCAAACCATTTCCAGGGAGTAATGGGCGGCAAGCCACCGCATCCTGTTCTTCAGGTCTCCGGTTTTCCGGTGATGCCATCCGGCTATGGCGGCCATCTCCTCTTCGTTCAGTTTGGCCATGTCGGCCTTTTCCAGAAGCAGCCCTGTGGTTTCCTGGTTGTCGTACGGCTTGCGCAGGTTGACATCCATGATCCTGAAGGCCGGGGTGTCGAGGAGCCGCAGCAGGGTGTTCCGGGTCACGGGATTCCGGGAGGCCAGGGAGCCGTAAATGAGAATGCCCGCTTCTTCCGATTCCTTTATCAGCTCTTCCGTAAGCGGCAGGGCATCCCAGGCTTCGGGTTCGCAAATGTCGTAAGTGGCATTGCGGTTTTCGTCGAGCCGTACCAGCACCCGGCTGGTGGGCAGCGTCTCATCCAGGCCGGTCAGTCGGGTTGACAATCCTGATTTTTTCATGAATTGAATCAGTTCCCGTCCTGCTTCATCGTTGCCCACTCTGCCGGCGAGGGTGGCCTGATGCCCCAGCCTGTGCAGGTGCAGGGCCACGTTCAGGGGAGCACCCCCCGGCGTGCGGCCCGTTGGAAGTTCATCCCACAGCGCCTCCCCGAAACAGAGGACTTTCCGGCTGCTGAAGCTTCTCATCTCTTCTGATAATTAATATGCTCCGGCGGCGGTGTTTTTTTCCGGGGTCGTTGTGGCTGCCGGGGCTCCGGACCTCCGGTGAATACTGCAAAAATAGGATTTTCTGCTCTCGCCGCCGCGTATTCCCTTCCTTCGGAAACAGCAGGGCTGGCGCCGGCCGGGAAAACAGGGCGGTTCAGCAGCGGATTGCAGGGGATTCCCTATATTTGTATAGCAGAAGGCTGTCGGTGCGGTCTGCAGGCGGCGGTGCACAAGACAATCACAGATACCAAAAACAATCTATATATCATGCTTATGAAACAAGAGATAGCTGAATTGTATGGAGATTATCGGCGGGGAAGCGTAAGCCGGAGGTTGTTTCTCCGGAAGCTGGTGCTTCTTGCCGGGAGCACGGCTGCAGCGCTTGCCCTGCTGCCCCTGCTGGAGGGAAAGGAGGCAGCCGCTGCGGCGAAGGTGAAAGATCCGGAGGTGTTGGCCGGTTTTACCGGTTACCCTGGTGAAACGGGAAATGTGCGGGCCTATGAAGCCCGTCCGGCCAAAGGAAAGCTGTTTCCGGCGGTCATCATCATCCACGAAAACCGGGGATTGGTGCCCCACATCCAGGATGTGACCCGCAGGATGGCCAAAGAGGGTTTTTTGTCGCTGGCCCCGGATGCCCTCTCGCCGGTGGGAGGCACTCCTGAGGATACCTCCGGCGTGGGAGAGCTCTTCCGGAAACTGGATCCTTTGGAAACGCGTAAAAATTTCGTGGCGGCGGTGAAATACCTGGAGAGCCATCCCGCCTCAAACGGGAAGGTGGGCTGTACCGGTTTCTGCTGGGGGGGCGCCATGACCAACCAGGTGGCGGTCCATGCCCCGTCGCTCGATGCCGCCGTTCCCTGGTACGGAAGTCAGCCCGCAGCGGAGGATGTACCCCAAATACAGGCTCCGCTGATGGCCCATTATGCGGGCAACGATGAGCGGATCAACGCGGGGATTGAAAAGTTTGAACAGGCGCTCAGGGAGAACAACAAGGAATACCAGGTATTCATCTATCCAGGCACCGGCCACGCTTTCAACAACGACACCAATCCCGGCCGTTACAATGCGGAGGCCGCCGCCCTGGCCTGGGAGCGGACGGTGGCTTTTTTCAGGGAAAAACTGAAATAGCATTCCGTTCCGCAGAGGTCGTGTGCTTTATTGCTGAAGCTTCACCTCCGGGGCGGATGGGCGGATTTTTGTTTTCAGCCGCCGGCAGGGGATTCTCCGGCATCGGCCGCCTGTCCGACCGCTGCCGCGAAGGGCCGGATGTGGCTGAAAAACAGTTGGTAGCCGCGGCACAGGTAATTCAGCCCCGGCTCCCCGTCGGGGGTGGTGAGAAAACGGTTTTTGGGGCATTCGCCGTTGCACATCTCCCTGACCGGGCATTCCCGGCAGTACCGGGGTAGCCTGTCGGCCTTGGCTGCGCCAAAGGCTTTCTGCACCGGGCTTTCAAGAAACTCCGCCAGCGACCCATCCCGGAGGTTTCCCAGATAATGCTCCTTGTCGACAAAATGGTCGCAACTGTAGAAGTCGCCGTTGTGTTCCACCACGGGGACCCTCCCGCATTTCTCCCTGAAAATGCAGAGCGTATGCCCGCGCCCAAGGAAGGGCGCCACCGCCTCTTCGAAAATCTGGATCTGCACCTTCCCGATGTCCTGCTCCACCCATTCGTCGAAGAGAGTGCATAAGAACCGGCCGAAAGCTTCCGGCGTGACCGACTCGGGGGCAACTCCCGCAGCGGACGCCGGGTCGCGTATCACCAGGGGGAGGAAGGTCATATAGCGGGCTCCCAGCTGTTTGAAGTGCCGGTACACCTCCAGGGGATGGCCGGCATTGTGGCTGCCCACCACGCAGAGCAGCTCCGGCATGATGCCATGCCTGTTCAGACAGTCGATTCCTTTCCTAACCTGCCGGTAGGATCCCCGCCCGCGGGAGTCGCAGCGCTGACGGTCGTGCAGGGCGGCGGGACCGTCAAGGCTTACCCCGGTCAGGAACCGCTCCTCCGCCAGAAAACGCCCCCAGCGGTCATCCAACAGGGTGCCGTTGGTCTGGATACCGTTCACAAGGATGCGCCCCCGGGACAGCCATTTCCGCTGAAGCGCCGTTGCCCGCCGGTAAAAGTCAAGTCCCGCCAGCAAAGGCTCCCCTCCGTGCCAGGAGAAAAACACCGTCTCCCCGGCCGATGCCTCCATCTGCTGACGGATGTAAAGCTCCAGCAGCTCCTCCTCCATCATCAAAGAGGTACCGCCGGGATAAAGCCGCTGCTTCTCCAGGTAATAGCAGTAACCGCACGCCAGGTTGCACCGCGGTCCCACCGGCTTTGCAAAAACCTGAAAGGGCTCTATTTCCGCTTTGCCGCTCATCCGCTTTGCCATTTTCCGTCTTTCCGCTCACCGCTCAGTCCGGCTTCCGGAAAATATGGGAATAATGAACATATGTAATATATAAAAGTTCATCCCGGGTTCGGGCAGGGGGCATCGGGCGCTTTGTCCTGCCTGGCCTGTCCCATTCTCAGGGTTGTACGCTGAAACAATAGAGACTGTTGAAGCCTCTCAATATTAAATCGTTACCGACAATTACGGGTGAGGCGTGGAAATCATCTTCCAGGGGGTTGGAGGCCAGAAGGCTGAATTGAGGCCCCGCCTTGATCACCAGGACCCTGTTCTTCGCCGCAATGTAAATGCGGTCGTTCACCCCCGCAGGGGAGGAGAAAAGGGTGCTGATCCCTTCCAGTTTTTGGTTGGAGTATAAGACAGAGCCGGTTCTGGCGTCCAGGCAGGTAAGGAAGCCGTTGTTGGCCCGAAGAAAGTAGAGTTTTCCGTTCAGAATGAGCGGATTGGGCGTGTAGGGGGTATCCTGGTTGTAGCTCCAGAGGATGGCCGGAGTGCCGGTGATATCGCCTTTTGCTGCCGTCAGGTCGATGGCCTGCAGGGCGCTTCCCCGGAATCCGCTCATCACGTAGAGGATATTCTCATACCGGATGGGGTTCGGAATGACGTTTCGGGTCATGCCGCTGCTGGTCCAGAGGGTTTCGCCGGTCTCATAGTCATAGCTCCTGACCTGGCTGGTGGCGCTGGTGATAACCTGGGCCTTGCCATTGACTTCGGTCACAAGCGGGGTGGACCAGGAGGTGACCTCCTCCCTGGCGGCCCGCCAAATTTCATCGCCTGTCTCTTTGTCGAGGGCATACAGGTAGGAGTCGCCGTTGTGGTCCCATTGGATGAAAAGCCGGTCCCTGAAAAGAAAGGGGGATTCCCCCTCTCCGAAGCTCATGTGTTTCTGCAGCTGTCCGAAGTCTTTGCTCCAGACGATGTTCCCTTGGAAGTCGAGGCAATGGATGCCCCGGGAGCCGAAGTAGGCGTAAATGCGTTCCCCGTCGGTACAGGGGGAATTGGAGGCCCAGCTGCCCAGCTCATGGGTTGACTCTTCCGGTTTTTCACGGGCTGCGGTTTTGGTCCACAAGGTTTTGCCGTTGTTGCGGTCGATCAGGATCACCTGGAACTCATGGATGAAATCGGTGCGGCTGGACGACATCCGCAGGGCGGTTTCTCCCGTCGCCGCTGTTTCAGCTGCCGGTTTCTCCGGGGTGGTTACGGATGTAAGGACGATGATTTTGTCTTTCCAGACGATGGGGGTGGCATGTCCTTTTCCGGGGATGGCCACTTTCCATTTCAGGTTTTGGGTTTCGCCGAATTGGATGGGGGGATTTCCTTCGGAAGCGGCGCCGGTGGCCAGCGGTCCCCGCCACTGGGGCCACCCGCCGGCCGGCAATTCCTGGCTGGTGCCGGTCTGGCTGCACGACAGAAGGGCCAGCGAGGCCAGCATCAATGGGATAATACGATTATGTCTCATGGTTATGGATAATGGATATGTGATATGACCATGCACAATGATGCGCCAACCGGAATCATTAACCACATGGTCATTGCATGTTTCAAGGTATAAACCATATTAAAATAACAATTTACACATGTAAAGGGGACGGGTGTCGGTCATTCGCGCGGGTACCATTGTTTGCTTCTTTCCACTCCTTTTTTCCAGTTTCCGACGATCCGATCGAGTTCCCTGGTGTGCGGTGCAGGGCTGAATACCCTGTCGATCTGCCACAGGCGGTTCAGTTCGGCGGTGTCGTTCCACAAGCCGCAGGCCAGTCCGGCAAGGCAGGCTGCCCCTAGGGCGGTGGTTTCGTTGATCAGGGGCCTCACGACGGTTTTCCCGAGAAGGTCGGCCTGGATCTGCATCAGGAGGTTGTTGAGGGCGGCGCCTCCGTCCACGCGCAGTTCCCGGAGTCCGACGCCCGCATCGGCCGACATGGTTTCGATCACCTCCATGCTCTGTAGGGCGATGGCTTCGAGGGCTGCCCTGGCAAGGTGGGCTTTGCTGCTTCCGCGGCTCAGCCCGAAAACCGCTCCGGTGGCATAGGGGTCCCAGTGGGGGGCTCCCAGCCCCACAAACCCGGGCACCAGGGTGACTCCCCCGCTGTCTGCCACCGTGGAGGCCAGCTTCCCGATATCGGCCGCCGTCGCAATGATGCCCAGCTGGTCGCGAAGCCACTGGACCACCGCCCCGGCCGAAAAGATGCTTCCCTCGAGGGCATAGCTGGTTATTCCGTTTACCTGGGCGGCCATGGTGGTCAGCAGGTGATGCCGGGAAACAACCGGCCTGCTGCCTGTGTTCATCATCACGAAACAGCCGGTGCCGTAGGTATTTTTTACCATGCCCTCTTCGGTGCACATCTGGCCGAACAGGGCGGCCTGCTGGTCACCGGCGATCCCCCCGATGGGAATCTCGCCTCCCAACAGGGGGGCTGTTATGCTGCCGGCTATGCCGCTGCTGGGCACTACTTCGGGAAGCAGGGAGGCCGGAATGTCGAACATAGCCAGCAAATCAGGGTCCCACTGCAGGGTGTGGATGTTGAAAAGCAGGGTGCGGCTGGCATTGGTGACATCGGTGACATGCCGTTTTCCGCAGGTGAAGTTCCAGACCAGCCAGCTGTCGACCGTGCCGAAGGCCAGTTTTCCGGCATCGGCGAGGGTGCGGGCTCCTTCGACATGATCGAGGATCCAGCGGATCTTGGTGGCTGAAAAATAGGCATCCAACAGCAAGCCTGTTTTCCGGGTCAGGGAGGGTTCCAGGCCCCGTTCTTTCATCTCCCCGCAGATCCCGGCGGTGCGCCGGTCCTGCCAGACGATGGCGTTGTACACGGGTTTGCCGGTTTCGCGGTTCCAAAGAAGGGTTGTCTCCCGCTGGTTGGCAATGCCGGCGGCGGCCACCTGCCCCGCGTCCGTTCCCGCCTTCCGCAAGACGTCGCGCGCCACCCGCAGCTGGTTTTCCCAGATGGCCGCAGGATCGTGTTCCACCCATCCCGGCTGTGGGTATATTTGTGCAAACTCCTCCTGGCTCACTGCCGCAATTCCGGCATCACGGGTGAAGAGTATCGCCCGGTTGCTGGTGGTTCCCGAATCCAGGGCAAGAATGAATCGACCCATCATAGTACTCGTTGACCTGTTTTGTTGGGTCCCCAATATAATGAAAAAATCGTATCCCCGCATTGGCGTTTCCATGCGGCTGCCCGTAGTTACCGCTTGGCAGGCTCTCCGGGGCGGGAGATGAAGCATCATGCGGATGGGCAGGACCGGCTTTCCCTGGTTCGATCTGTCTCCACTGGCAGCGTGTAATGGTCCGTTCCGGAAAACGCAGAGCATACCCTTGCGCCTTCTCATTGCGTATGGTGCTTTGCCGAAACCATGTAACATAATTTTCTTATGAATTATGGCCGCCAGAACTTTCAATAATTCGCCGGAAATGCGTAAATTGATCCATTTGTTGCTGACCGGCGGTGCCGGAATCCAGGGAGTCCGCGGTCTGCCGGGTTAGTACAATCCTGTTGCGTCCGATGTTTGCCATTGTTGTTTCTAGACGGGAGCCTTTCCTGACGGTACTCCTGGAAGGGAGATTTGACATTGAGGCAAGTCTCCGTTTCAGCGAAGAGATGGAGCCTTATCTTGAATCGGAAGATTTCATCCTCCTCGGCATGGAGGGATGCAGTTATCTGTCGAGTTCGGGGATCCGTTCGCTGATGATTCTTCACCGCCGGCTGGCTGCCGGAGGCGGGGGCCTTCTGATGGCCGGTGTGGTGCAGGGGGTCCGGCAGGTGCTGGAGATAAGCGGCCTTGACAATCTGTTTCAGTTGTGCGGTTCGGTGGAGGAGGCTGAAGCAATGGCGCTCGAAAGAAGGGACAGCCTTTTTTCGACTGTAGAATGCGGCGGGTTCTCCTTCCGGTTCAGGTGGTTGTGCCGGCAAATACCGATCCTGCGGGAATGGCGTTCACCCGCCATGGCGGGATTCGACGAACTGGGCTTCTCGGCCGGCACCGGAACGGCGGCCGATTCGCCTGACGAAGAGGAAATCATCCCGGGAAGCTTTTTCACCCTGGGCCACTGTGCCGCTTTCCTGCCTTTCGACCGGTCGGTGGCCCCCGATGTCAGGGTGGTGCAGGATCCGGCGGAAGGGGCGGTGTACCTCCGGCAGGCTCTTTCTTTTGGTCCGGAGCCGGCGGCCATGGCTTCGCTGAGCGGTGCGCTGGAGGTCGGAAAGCTGGCAAACGGGGCTCTGCAGCTTTCGTTGGAGACCGGGATGGGCGAAACGGCGGCGCTGGTGATAGCGAACCATCAGCCGGGGCATCCTTCGGTCATGTTGCTGCTGTGCCTTGATGAGGCTCCCCTTCCGGAAGGGGAGCCTGAGGCTCTTCCCGGCGGGAACTCCGGCCCCCCGGCCACCGGTCGCGGCGTTGTGGCCGGCGGAGTCTGCTTCCGCCTGGACAGCCTGCCCCTGCCGGCGCCCGGCACCTCCCTGCGGGAATACCTCCGGGCTGTCCTTACTCTCGACAACATCCGGGAAGCAGGGCCGGCCTCCCTTTCCGAGGCGGTGGAACGACCCGGACTATGGCTGTTCCCCGCGGGAGACAGAGTGGATGCCGAAAACTGCCGGATCCGGGTCGACACGTCCCATTTCCCCGGAATGGAACCTTATCAGGCATTCCTGGCCCGGCGGCTCTACCACGACTCCGGAAGGATAGTCGTCAGGCCCCTGCACGGGGGCTACTCCGCCCAGACCTTTCAGGTCGATTCGTTCGATACCGAAGGACGGAAACTGCGGCCCACCGTCATGAAAATGGCCCACCGCGCACTGATAGCCCGCGAGGCGGAAAGATGCAGGCTGTATGCCCTTCCCTACATCCTCAACAACAGCGCCATGGTCCTCGGCACCGCCTTCTTCGGCGGGATGGGGGCCCTCCGTTATAATTTCGTCGGCATCGGAGGGGAACAAAGCCGGCTCAGATGGCTGACCCATTGCTATGAGGAGTGGCCTTCCGGGAAACTCATCCCTCTCTTCGACAAGATCTTTACCCAGATTCTGAAACCCTGGTACGGCCAACCGGTCAGAATGACAGTATTTCCTTACGGCGACCACGATCCGACAGCCACTTTTTTCCCCCGTCTGTGCGATACAGCCCGCGAGGTACTGGGGATAGACCCCGGCAATCCTTTCCTCGACAGGGAGGAAACGGGCGAGAAGCTGGTCAATCCTTACTGGTTCCTGGTCCATGAGTACCCCGCGCGGAGAGCGGTTTCCTTTGAATACCCCACTTCCGTCTGTCATGGCGACCTGAACATGCAAAACATTTTGCTGGATGAGTCGCTTAATGTCTATCTGATCGATTTCTCCGAAACCAGGCCCAGGGCGGTGGTTTCCGATTTTGCCCGCATGGAGGCTATTTTTATGGTCGAGAGGGCTCCGGTTGAAGGGGAAAAAGAGCTGAGAGAAATGACCGGCTTTCTCAGCAGGTGGTACCGGGAGGGGGAAGCCGGCGCCTTCCCTGCTTTTGCCGCAACCGGAAAAAAAAGGGACATCCTGGAAAAAAACCTGGCCTTGGCGCGGAGGATGCGTCATTATGCCGGTATTTATGCCCCGGACGAGGGCAATTTCCAACCCTATGTCCTGGCCATGCTGGAGTGGGTGCTGCCGATCGTGTGTTATGCGGGGCTGCCCCTGTATCTGAAGAAACTTTCCGCCTTCGTGGCCGGAATGCTGTGCGGCCGGCTGGTCCAACCGGGCAGCTGATGCCGCGGACTTTGAAAATCCTGATAATCCTTTTCATGAAATGTCCATGCACAGGTAAGCACCAACCGGGATGATTAAACCAATGGACATTGCCTCTGTTTCCCGGGTCGGATCCTTACAACGAAATGTTTTAAACAGATGAGAAGAGCTGTTATTCACGGGGTTGTTGCTGCCGTCGCACTGCTGCTGACGGTGCGGTGCCTGGAGGAATCGCGGGAACCTTATGGTTACAATGTCCGCTTCCTTACGGAATCCTACGAGCCTTTCAATTACCTGGATTCGGGCCGGCTGACCGGCCTGGCCCCCGAACTTCTGGAGGAGATCTGCCGGAGCCTGAACATCCCGTACGATGTAACGGTCATGGAATGGGAGGAAGCCTATGAAACGGCGCTGGAAGATTCCCGGGCCCTCCTTTTTTCGACAAGCATGAATTCGCAGCGGAAGGAGTTGTTCAAGTGGGCGGGGCCGGTCGCTTCGCTCGAATGGCACTTGTATGCCCGGTCTCCGAACGACATTACCCTCGGCTCGCTCGAAGATGCCGGGCGTTTGCGGGCTATCGGCGTACTGAAAGACTATACCATCGAACAATTCCTGGTGAAACAGGGATTTACCAACCTCGTCTATTGCGAAAGCCATATCGATGCCCTTCAGAAGCTGCTGTCGGGCGCCATCGATCTGTTTCCCTCCGACCGTTTCACCCTGGAATCGGCCCTCCGGGGACTCGGTAAACCGGTGTACGACCTGGAGGCTGAATTGCCGGTGAAAACAGAGATGATTTATTTCGCCTTCAACAAAAACATCCCCGATCCGGTGGTCGCCGATTTCCAGAAGGAGATCGACAGGCTGAAAAACAACGGTTTTCTGAGGCAGCTCTACCAGCAGTTCCTCCGGTCGTCCGACAGCCCCGGCATCCTGCAGGTGTACACGGAGGAATACCCGCCGCTGACCTTTATGGGAAGGTTCGGGGAGATCAGCGGATACGGCACCGACATTGTCAGGGAGATCATGAAACGGAACAGGGTCTTTGAACCCATCCGGATCTCGACCTGGAGCAACGGATATGAGTTGGCGCTCGACAATCCCAACTTTTGTCTTTTCACAATGGACCGCACCCCCATCCGGGAATCCCTGTTTCAATGGGTGGGACCGATCGGCACCAACACCACCTGGTTTTATGTGAAGAAAGGTTCGGGAATTGCGATCGGCAGCCTGGAGGAGGCGCGGAACCTGGCTTCGGTAGGTACCGTGAAGTCGTGGTTCTCCGATCAGTATCTCAGGAGTCTGGGATTCACCAACCTGACGGCCGGGGAAGATCCTGCGGAAATGACGGACAAGCTGATGAAAGGGGAGGTGGATGCTTTTGTATGCACCGGCATTACCTTTCCCGACATCCTTGCCGGTGCCGGCTACTCCCGGGGAGATGCCGTACCGGCCTTTGCCCTGATGTCGTCTGATTTTTACATTTCCTTTTCCAGAAGCACCTCTCCGGTTGTCGTGGAGCCATGGAGGGCGGCCTTTCAGGCCATGAAGGAGGACGGGACGGTCGCATCCATACACAGGCGGTGGTTCCCGGGAGAGGAACAGGCGATTCCCTGAGCCGGCGGGCGTGGATAGGATTGCCGGATGAAGGTGCGGACGGGCGGGGGCAGGTTTTGCGGGAAGCAGCGGGCCGCTTACAGGAAGGGCTGCAGGTTCCAGGAGGTGCTGCGGATGGCCTCAAGGGCTCCGGGATTGACCACCAGCTTTTCGGGGACGATGTTTTCCACCCCGATCTCCAGGGGGGATTTCCCTTCCAGGATGTCGGCAGCCAGATGGCCTGCCCGGTTGCCCACCTCCTGGTATTCGGCGCCGACGGCAAACAGGATGTTGCCGTATACCACCGAGGGATTGTTGGTGAATACGGGGATCCCTGCTCTGCTGGCCGCAGTCACCACCTGGTCGATCGCAGCCTCCACGGTGTTGTCGCCTCCCACCCACAGGGCTTCGGCACCCCGCAGGCAGAGCGCCGTGGCCATTTCCAGCACCTGGGTGGAGTTTTCAATGCCTGCCTCCAGCAGTTCGATGTCCAGATCGCCGCATATTTTCCTGGCCTTAAGGACACAGGCTTCCGAGCAGCTTTCGCCGGTGCACCATACCACCCCCGTTTTTCTCAGCCCCGGGTTCATCTGACGGGCGATCTGAAAGGCTTTCTCCACCGGCTGGAAGGTGCCGACGCCTACCAGGTGGCGGGGATGCTGCGAAGGGGCGCTCCCGGTGATGCCCACGCCGGCGTTGTAGGGATCGGTTACCGTGCAGAATACATGGGTCACCTTTCCTTTCTGGTTTGCATGGGCCATGGTCTGCAGGGCGGGAGTTCCGATGGTGATGACCATGTCATACCGGTTGTTGGCAATGTTGCCGGCGATGGTGTTGGCCAGCGCCATGTCTCCTTCGGCCGAAAAGCGGCTTATGGTGCATTTTTTACCGTCGGAGTAGCCGCGTGCTTCCAGCGCCAGCAGGATACCGGTTTCGGTTTCTTCGAGCGCTTTGCGGGTGGCGGTTTTATAAAGGGCTATCTGAAGGGAGGGTTGCCGGCGGTTGTGCTGGGAGTTTTCGAGGTCCAGCAGGAGCAGGATCCCCCCGGAAACCAGGAAGGCCAGCAGGATGCGGAGAAGCTTGGCATAGAGCATGGGATTGATTTTTTCGGCGGTCAGACGTAGGTTTCTTCCAGCAGGGTCAGCACCGTCGGGTCGATGTTGTCTTTGCGGCGCAGTTCATCGAAGAGGGCCAGCAGGTCGTTAACCTTGAGCCGCTCTTTTTCTTCACCGCGGAAGTCGCAGGCCACCCGTCCCTGGTGCATCATGATGAGGCGGTTTCCGAGGTTGACGGCCTGCTGCATGGAATGGGTAACCATCAGGGTGGTCAGCCGGTCTTGTTCGATGACCTGGCGGGTCAGGTCGATTACTTTGGCTGCCGTTTTGGGGTCCAGGGCGGCGGTATGTTCGTCGAGCAGAAGGATGTCGGGTTTCAGGAGGGTAGCCATCAGCAGGGTCAGGGCCTGCCGCTGACCGCCCGACAGTTTGCCGATCAGGTTGCCGAGCCTGTCCTCCAGTCCCATGTCGAGGGGTTTTACCTTTTTTTTAAAATCATTGACCAGGTCGTGGGGCAGTCCCCATCCGAGGCCCCGCCGCCGGCCCCGTTTCATCGCCAGGGCCAGGTTTTCCTCTATCGACATTCCGGGGGCCGTTCCGCTGAAGGGATTCTGGAATACCCGCCCGATATGGCCGGCCCTTTTGTGCTCGCTCCACCGGGTGATATCCCGTCCGTTGAGCCGGATGGAGCCCTCGTCGGGAAGAAAGGAGCCCGCCACCGCATTCAGCAGGGTCGACTTCCCCGATCCGTTGGTCCCGAGGATACAGACAAAATCACCCTCTTTTACCTGCAGGGTGACCCCCTGCAATGCCCTCACCTCGTTGGCGGTTCCGGGGTGAAAGGTCTTCCGGATGTTCAGGATTTCAAGCATGCGATTTCTTTTTTGTCAGAAAGGGGATCTTCTGGCTTTTCATCAATCCCGGAAGGATGAGGGCGATGAAAACGAAGAGGGCAGTGATAAGTTTCAGATCATTGGGATTCAGTCCCCAGCGGAGGGCAATGGCTACCAGGATGCGGAAAAGGACCGATCCCACCACGGCGCCGGTGATGATAAACCCGACGCTGTTGTCGTTGATCAGCGCTTCGCCGATGATGACGCTGGCGAGTCCCCAGACCATCATTCCCAGTCCCATCTGCACGTCGGCGAAGCCTTGGTACTGGGCCAGCACGGCGCCGGCCAGGGCAATGAAACCGTTGGAAAGGGCAATTCCTGCGATGATCAGAACCTTGGTGTTGACACCCTGGGCGCGGATCATCTGGGGGTTGTCGCCCGTAGCCCGCATGGCCGTGCCCAGGTTGGTACGGAAAAACCACCAGAGGAGCAGGCAGAACACCAGCACCATCAGCAGGCAGAATAAAAGGAGCCAGAGGTCCTTGACCCCCACCTCCCATCCCAGCAGGAGGGTTTTCGCATCGGCGCCCGACAGGGAGGCCGACAACTGTTCGATCCAGGTGAAGAGGGTGGTGTGGTCCAGGAGCGGAAGATTGCTTCTTCCCATGGTGTGCAGGTTGGCCGAGTAAAGGGCGGTCATCACCAGGATTCCTGCCAGCAGGGGATTGATGTTGAACCGGGTGTGGATGATCCCGGTGGCCGCCCCGGCAGCCAGTCCGGCGGCGAATGCCGCCAGACTCGCCGGAAGGGGGTTCACCCCTGCCACAATCAGCGCCGCCGCCGTTGCCGCCCCGAAGGTGAAGGAACCTTCGGCCGTGATGTCGGGAAACTTGAAAATCCTGAAGCTGATGAAAATCCCCAGCGCCAGCAGGGAGAGGATTAATCCGATGGTAACCGATCCGATCAGCAATGACATGGCCTTAATTTTTTTGAATGGGTGCGACGTTTGACTCGAGCGGTGCAATCCAGCAAAAACCTTTGATAAACCGGCTTTCCCCCATTCCGCTGATATTCCTGGAGTCGTTTGTGAGATGGAGAATGTCGGTGAGCTCCGCCTGGCTGTATAGGGTTTCGATGGTCTCCTCCAGATCGATGTCGTTTTTTTTCAGGGGAAGGAAGGAAAAGACCGCGGTATGCACATGGTTTTTCAGCGGGGAGCCCGGTGTGAGGGGACGTACGAAGGGCTGCTCCTCTTCCGGGCCGCCGGCCGAGAGATAGCCCACCGACAGGGTGAGCATCCGGAGGTGGGCCGGTTCGGTGGTAAACCGCATGGTTTCTTTGATGGCGGGATAGGAAAAGACATCCCGGCCCTCCACCGGCGAGGCTCGCAGGGAGCTGCCGATCAGCCCCCCGCTTTCAGCGATCATCACCAGGCAGATTCTTTCATAGCCGGTGAGCTGCAGCAGGGTGGAGGCCAGCTGGCTGAAGCCGGTTGCCGCCGGGGGACCGGCGGAGTCGAAACGGACCAGTCTGGAGAAATTGCCTGTGAAATGAAGTCCGTACAATTCCGCCAGGGAGACCACCAGCTGTCCCCCGCCGGTCATGTAGTCCGGTTGTCCGGAACCATCGCCGGGGAGGTAAGCGGCGTTACAGCCCGTCAGGAGGTATTCGCCGAAACGCTCCCGGCACTCCTCCCAATTGTCGCCGATGGCTCCCAGCCCGATGGCGAAACGGTGGCTGCCGGCCCTGACAATCCGCATATCCTTCCCGGTGAATGCCGATTGTTTCAGCAAATCAGGCCTTCCGTAAAACTCCGCAACCATTTTCCCCCCTCCCGGAAGAGGACTCACCCGGTAAAGGGATCCCCCTATCTCCTTTTGTACCGTTTCCTCTCCCCGCTGGGGCGCCGTTTCTTCCCGGCGCCGCTCCTGGCTCAGCATCCCGGCCATGCCCACCATGGTAAGTACCTGGCGTACATTCTCCGACATCACCGGAATGGAAAAATGGCCGTTCACTGCCCGGAGGTTTTTATACTGCGTCACCAGAGCCCTGATCCCTGCCGAACTGATGTATTCGATGCCTTCGAGGTCAAGGCAGATATGGTAATGCCCCTCCCTGACCAGGCGGTCGATGGTTTCGTTCAGGTAACCCGCCCGGTTGGCATCGAGCCTGCCGGAACAATGCAGAATATACCCGTCTCCCTGGTTTTCGGTCGTAATGGTCAGATTGTCCATGGTGCCCTAAAATCAAATAATCATAAAAAGAGTATTTCCGGCGGTAAGGCGGAACCCGGTTGGCCGGGAGGGTTTCTCCGGGGCGCCGGCCCTGCCGGTGGGGGCCTATTCCCCGGAATAGTACGAGGGAACCGCGATCTTCAGTTTGCGGGCGGTCTCTCGGTTCACAAGGATCTCTTCCTCCGTATAGTTGACAATGGGTATGGTCCCGGGATCTTCCCCGTTGAGTACGCGGGCCACGTAAAGGGCGGTGTGACGGCCGGTCTTGCGCCAGCCAACCCCCACGGAGGCCAGGGCCCCCTCCCCGACATAGGCTCCGTCGTTTAGGATGAGGGGGATTTTGTTTTCCAGGCAGATCCCGATCAGTCCGCTGATAGCCTGGATGGCCGTGTTGTCGCCGGTGATCCAGAGGGCGCCGATGCCCCGGCCGATGAGTGCGGCAGCCGCAAGGGCAGCATCCGCACTGCTGGCAATGCTGCTCTCATGCAGTTCCACGCCCCCGCCGGACAGAAAACTCCGGGCGGCAGCCACGGCACGAACCGAGTTCACCTCCGAGGTATTGTAAAGGGTGCCGATGGCACGCAGCCCCGGAACGACCTCCCGGATAAAGACCATGGTTTTTTCAATGGGCGGAAAAGAGGCGACTCCCGTCATTCGCGGATGGTGATCCGTAAGACTTTTTCCGGCCCCCGCTTCCAGGGGCGTGAAAGTCATGGTGAAAACCACCGGGTGTTTTTTTACTGCCGACAGGGCTGCCATGACTCCCGGAGTGGAGGTGACGACTATCAGATCCAGATCCATGTTGTCGAGGTTCTGATGGAGCGGCACAAGGTTGGCAATCTCACCGTTGGCATGCTGGATGACCGCCTTCAGGTTGCTGTCTCGGACGAATCCCAGTTCCGCCAAACCTTCCCACAGCCCTTCCAGGGTCTGGTCGAACGATGCGTCGGGGCCAAAAGCAGACACCCCTATTTTGTAACTCCTTCCCGGAAGGGCCCTGTTTCCCGCCCCGGGTACCGGGCTGCTTTTCTTTTTCGGAGGGGTGTGCCGGTTCTGGAGATCGGAAACCAGCAGAATGCCCCCGGTAAGAGCCAGGGCAAAAAAAGCGCTGATGATTTTTCTGATCATCGCTATTGCTGAAGCGCCTCTTCCAGTGTATCGAAGATCCTGAAAATGGAGGAGAACCCTGAAATTACGAAAATTTCCCGGATGGAAGGCTGCAGATTGCACAGGAGAAGCTTGCCGCCCTGCGCAATGGTCTTTTTCTGGGCTACGAGAAACACCCTCAGACCTGAACTGCTGATGTAACTGAGCCCACTGCAATTGAGGATAAGGTTCACCTCCCCGCTGTTGAAAACCTGGTCCAGATCATTTTCCAGGCTGGCTGATGTGGTGGTGTCGATTCTTCCGTCGATGGTCAGGACGGTGAACGATCCGTTTTTCTCTTGGATGACATTCATGGGTCAGATATTTTTTTTGTTAATGTCAGGATGTTCCGGTTGTTTTTCCGCTGATAGGTAACCGAGTCCATAATTTTGGAAATCAGAAAGATGCCCAGGCCTCCGATGGGTCTTTCATCCGCGGGCAGGGTGATGTCGGGAATTTCCCGGGTGGTGGGGTCGAAAGGGATTCCTCCGTCGGCGATCCGGATGGTAAAGGTTTGGTCATCCATTGAGAGGGAAACCCTGATCTTATTGTCCCCTTTTTGTTCGAAGGCATAGTAGATGATGTTTGAGAGGGCCTCTTCGAGCGCCAGGTTGATGTTCATGGTCTGGTGAGTGGTCAGCCCCCAGGCTTCACCCAATTGGTCAACCTTCCCTGCCAGAAGGGAAATCTCCCCGATCTGGTTGCGCAGTATGAAATTTCTGGTTTTCTTTTTATCCATGGTGCAGAAACATCAAAGGTCGACCGGGCTGTTGCGGCAGATCTTAAAAGTACGCAGAGCCCTGCCCCGAAAATTACTAAAATAAATCATCATTCCGGTGGATGGTGCCTATAAATTATCTTTGAAGTGCTGATCGATGTATCGTAGGGCGGAGCTGATTTCCAGGCTGTTACTGCCAGGCCCCACCCGGATGTAAAATGCTTCCTCGAATCCTTTCTGTCTCAGGAACATGGGAACGCCGGCCTTGCGGCAGTTAACGCGGCAAACGGTTTTATGACCGATGGGTTGCAGCGATGTACGGATCCATTCCACAGCCTCCTCTCCCAGGCTGTTCCTTACCAGGGTCCAGAAGTGAAGCAGGAAACGGTCGTTGTTGGCGAACTGGTCGGTTTCGATGCCTTCGATGGAGCCGTCGTCGCGGACCCCGATCATCAGGTCGCCTCCTTCGCTGTTCAGGAAAGCACAGATTGTTTTCAGGGCTGCATGTTCGATGGCCGGGTTTTTGATCCCCTGCCGGATGTCCCACCGCAGGGTGCTTTTGAATTCCGTCTGACTGTCTTCGCCCCGGCGTATGATCTCTTCGACGACCGATGTTTTGTTTTCATTTCCCGACAGCATCAGGAAATCGACAACGGTTGCCGCATCCGACAGGATCTGTGTCCGCAGGGTGTCGCCGCCTGCCTCGGCCTTCCTATCCCACAGGCTGCCGCCCGTGGAGCGGCTCTCTTTCATGGTGAGGAACAACAGCCCGGAGGCATATTCCGATAGGCTGAGGAATCCTTCCAGCAACAAAAGGTGGATCATCAGCCCGGCATTGTATACGTTGCGGAGAGCTTCCCACCCCGCCCTTTGCCCGGGCGTGGCCTCCCGGAATGCCTGGGCCAGCAGCTCCTGACGGGAGGGTTGTTCGGGCCGGCAGGCCTCGAAATTGAGGATCGCCGATGCCAGGGAGGCGGAGTTTATGAACAGAAAGTCGGAGAGTCCCGGATCTTCTGAGAGAGCGTCGGCGCCGGGGAAGGAAATGAGAGAGCGGTCGCCCGTCAGCAGGGGATCGCCGGCGGCCGCCTCCCTGGGGAAAAGAGGCATCTGTTCCAGGCTGTCGACGGTTATTTCCAGCAGTTGAAGCAAGGTTATCCGGCCTGCCGGCGGGCAGAGGGTCTGGTTGATGCACTGGCGCAGAAGCCGGGCGTTGGGGTGGCTGATTTCGTGCCCCGCAGGGGTGCGGTGAGGCTTTCCTCCCGCATAGAGGACAAAGTCATCGTCGCGCATTACCAGATCTAACGGAGTGTCCATGGCCGGTTCAGCTTTTTTATGTGGTTTTGTTGATGATTCTTTTTCCGGGTCCGGAAGGCCTCTTATTTCCCGGAGGTTGCCGGCCGCGCGAACAGGGAGAGCAATTTCCGGAGCCAGTCATAGTATAGGGCAGCATAGAGAAAGAGGCACATGGACAGGATGACGGCCAGATTAAACCAGTAGGTGTCCACGGTCATACCCATGATGTTTTTGCAGGCGGCCAGGAAGTGTGCCCTGCCGTTGCGGTAGTCCGGTTCCTTGTAGATGGGTGCGGCCTTTTGCATGATGCCTGCGGGTGTGTAACGGAAAAAGGTTTTCGCATCGGCATTCAGCACCAGATTCTCCAGCGATTTGTTGTGGTATTTCATTTTCTGGTTGTAGAGCCACTGGCTTCCCTTTTCACGGCTTGCCCGGGCGATCGCCCGGTCTTTGGCACGGCTTATTTCCCTGAACCGATCCCGGTAAATGGCTTTGATGCGTGCCAGGTGCGCTTTTGCCGAGTCGGCCACTTCGTCCGTGAAGAGGGCGGGGGTCAGCCGGCCGGAAAGGGGAAAGGGGCTGGCAGCCTGCTTCCTGTCCAGTTTGTTTATTTCGTTCCGGATGACCGTCAGCTTCAGGGAGAGGGAATCGGCAGGTTTTCCGAGGTTTTTCCATCCTTTCACCAGGTCGGCCTGTCCTGTGAGTTCCGTGGTCAGGATATCGGTGATGAAGCGGGCCCGGGCCATCTCCCTTTCCATGTCAAAAAAGGGGGCCATGTACCGGTTGTCGCGGTATTGCGTCACCGCCAGGGCTTCGAAAGCCCAGCGTGAAACCATCAGGTCGCCGGTCCGGGGGGTGGCATCCCTTACGGCGTTCTTGTCCTGCAGATCGTCAAATTTGACGATAACGCCGCACAGCAGGATCTGCGGGATCAGCAGCAGCGGAATCAGGATGTAAATGGTGACCACCGAGTCGAATGCGGAGGAGATGTTCAATCCCAGAAGGTTGGAAAACAGGGCCACCGAAAAGAGGATCAGCCAGTAGGCAAGGTTCATGCCGTGAATCCCGAGGATCAGATTACCCACCAGCACGAAACTGAACGACTGGAAGGCCGAGAGCAGGAGCAGGAAGAGGATCTTGGAGTTGAGGTAGCTGAAACGGCTGAGGTTCAGGAAGGATTCCCGCTGCAGGATCTTCCGGTCTTTGATGATCTCTTCGGCGCTGACACTCATACCCATGAAGAGCATGACCACGATCGACATGAAAAGGTAGGATATCAGGCTTTTGTTTTCAAAAAACAGGTAGTGTCCGCCCTCCGAGAAACGGGTAAACCAGGCGACAATGGCCGCCAGGAGCGGCGCTTCCAGGAGGTTGATCAGCACATACTGCCGGTCGGTGACCTTGGTGCGCAGGTTCCGCAAGAAGAAGATCGTGAACTGCTGCCACAATCCCGGTTTGCTGGTTCCGGGGCGGGGAAGGGGCCTGTTACCGCCGTTTTCCCCGGAAGAAGCCTCCGGCTGGTTCTCCCTGAATTTTTCATACCAGAATTCCGGGGAAAAACGGCGTTCGGCGGTGAAATTCCCGGCGCTGTCAATTTTTTTTGTTTCCACGATCTCCAGCACCTGCTCCGGGTTTACATTTCCGCAGCTGGCGCATTCGCAAATGCCGGCGTTGATGTGGTGGGCCTCCCTTTTGAAGTAGAGGATGGCATCGAGGGGATTTCCGGAGTAGATAGGCCTGCCTCCCTTGTCGAGGATCCACAGTTTGTCGAACAGCTTGAAAAGGGAAGACGAGGGCTGGTGGATATTGACGATGATCATTCTGCCCTGGCGGGCCTGGTGCTTCAGCAGAAGCATCACCTTTTCAGAGTCGGTGGAGGAGAGCCCCGAGGTGGGTTCGTCGACAAAAAGAACGGAGGGTTCACGGATCAGTTCTAGAGCCACATTCAGCCGCTTGCGCTGCCCTCCGCTGATGGTTTTCTTCAAAGGGCTTCCCGCTTTCAGCTCCCTGAAAGGGAAAAGTTCCAGTTCGTGCAACAGCCGGGTGACTTTGACGGCAATCTCCTCCTCCGGAAGCGTGCTGTAACAAAGCCGGGCGCAGTACCAGAGGTTCTCCCAGACCGTCAGTTCCTCGAAAAGAAGGTCATCCTGCGGAACATATCCGATCAGTCCTTCCGTCTCTTTGGATTGCCGGTGGATATCATACCCGTTGATCGTTACATGGCCCTGCAGGGGCAGGATGTTGCCATTGAGAAGGTTCAGCAGGGTGGATTTCCCGACGCCGCTGCCCCCCATGACCGCTATCAGCTGTCCCGATTGTACTGAAAAATCAAACCGGTGCAGTCCGTTGTCGCTGTTTCGAAACCTGAATTCCAGTCCCCGGCCGGCAAAGGTGAAGGGAGGCGCTGCTTCCCTGTCGGAGAATCCGGCGGCAATATCGGTATAATACAGGGGAGCAATTTTGGGGCTCCGGATAATCCCCCCCTCCCGGAAGGCGTAAAACCGTCCGGGCAGAATGGGATTGCCCTCCAGGGTAAGCTCTTCACGGCCGGTGTAAATGAACAGGAACCGGTGCAGCAGGGAGGAGCGGAGAAAAAGGATCTCCCCTTCCAGCCTCGGTTCGGAGCGGTGTTTCATCCCCGTTTCTGGCGCCGTTTCCCGCTTGTCAACCATCAGGAAATCGGGGTGGATGACCGTTTCTCCGGGCGTGCGGAAAATAAAGCGGTTGAATTTTTCGGCTTCAGCCCCGTCGATTCCGAAGACCCGGGCCACCGTACCGGTGAGAACTTCCACTTTGCTGAGATTGCCGCCCCTGGCAAGCTCCAGGAATCGGAGGTAGACCATTGCCTGTTCCTCTTTTTCCAGCCTGCCCCTGATGTTTGAGCATATCAGGGCGGCCTGCTCCGCAGGATCAAGCGGGAGCGCTGAATCCTCCCCTGAACCATACAGGGAAAGCAGTTCCCTGAAAAGATCCAGGTATTCGCCTGCAGAGGAAATCCCCAGGTGGGTCTGCAGATACAGTGAAAAGTTCCGGGTTGCCTCCTCCTGGCCATACCCTGTGGCGGCCGAAAAAAGGGCAAACAGGTTGATCAGGGCCTGAAGCGTGGTTTCATTCATCAAACCGTGGGTATTGCAGGATAAGGGGTATCCGGCTCACCTGACGATCCTGTTCCTTGCCGCCTCGATTAGGGGTGCGATGGTATTCAGATCCTCTTTGCTGACGGTCGTCCTTTCCTCAAAGAATTTGATCACCGGTTCCAGACCCGCAAAATAAGGTTTCACATCCTCATCCCCCGACATGATTTCCATCAGGGAAGCCAGACTTTCGACCCGCTCATTCTGGTTATTCATTACAGTCAGCAGTTTGGTGTTGTCTTTTGCCAGCAAAGTCATCTGCGTCAATACATACAAGGCTTCGACATTGGCTCCGATGATGGAAAGGGCATAGATATCAGCCTTGGGGCTGGTCTCCATAAACTGATGGTACTCGTTCAGTTCCTGTGTAACGAGAAAGTCGATGGAGTCAGGATTTGATTTGTTTTCCCTGATGCGTCCGGCGTAGTCTTTGGCAAACGACAAATCGTCCTGCATCCCCAACTCGGTGATCAACCGGTCCAGATTATCCACCAGTTTCAGGTTGATATCATTCCGGTTATACACGGAAGCATATTTTCCGTCAAATCTGTACATTCCCAGGCCCAGTGCTTTTTGGGTGGAAGTCATCATTTTCTCGACCTCTTCCACCGGAATGGTCAGGTCATAAATATAGGAAGCCCCGGCTTCATTCAGAAGGTCGACGATTTCAATGGCTTTCGGCGATTTCTGGATGATGTCGACAATCTGATCCTTTACCTTCACGGGATCAAACACCTCCACCTCAACGGATACTTCCTTCCCGTCGGTCGTGGTTCCTTTGTTTTGCTTCCCTGTGCGGTTACACCCTGTAAACATAAGCGACGCTATAAGAAGCGCGGCAATCTGTAATGAAAAATGTCTGTTCATACGTTAAGATTTAAATTGGTTTAATCTTTACAATCCCGGGAATGTCTTTTCCCGTTTATATTTTTGACAGCCGGCCATATTCTGCCGGCTGTCTGCCGCAGGATTTCTTTCTCCGCTTCTGCACTCAGGCTGGTTAAGCAAGGCATCAGTCCGTTGCGTTTTGGTCTTGCGTTTGATGATTTCAAAGGGCCGCCGGTATGCCCGCCGTCTCCGGAAAGATGCCTGTACTGTCTTCTCCCGACACTCCGGCGGTTTCAAATTTATGAATATTTATAATACGATTATTTGCTGTTCCTCATATTGCAACTTAATCGCCCAGTAATTTCAGGGAAAACATCCACTGCTGCCTGTTTACGGTTCCTTTTTCGGTTTTGACGGCATATCCGGCCGACCAGGTGGTTCTCAGGTAGGAAGCCAGAACCAGCTGGATATCCATTTGTGCTCCGAAGTTGAAGAGGTTTCTTTTCAGCGAAGGTTGGTGAAAATCGGTCAGCAGGTGGGAGGCAAAGAGCGATGTTTTCACATAGGTGGGGTAGAGCCAGCTGGCTCCCACATTTCGCATCCGGATGGGTTTGAGATTCAGTTCGCCCATGGTTTTTACGAAGTGACGGGCGGGCACCTCGTCGATATCCACGCCGGGGAAGGCCAGGTTTTCGCGGTATTGTTCCGAGGGCTGCCAGTCCACGTAATTGTTCCGGAAGCCCCCGAAATAAAAACGGGAGAGCGGGGAGCTGCTATCGCCCAGAGATACCCCTGCCATATTCCGTATCCAGAAGCTGGTGTTCCGGATTCCCGGGATGAGAAAGCCGGCAGCCTGCGCCGACACCAAAGAGGGGTAGAGCTGCCCCTTTGCCAGTATCGTTTCGGTCATTGCCTTCACCGCATAGCCTTTTTCGTCTTCGATGGCCCCCAGGGTTTTTCTGAGCTTTTCGACACTCCAGGAGGCTGCGGCAGCCTGCAGGTTCCGTATGGGGGTCGAAACATTCTGGTATTGGGGCAGCACCTCGAGATCTCCATAGGTGGCAAATTCAAGTTCGTATCTGGTTTTGAAGGGGCTTCTCCGGGTGCTGCTCCTGCCATACCCGGCTCCAGCCGAATAGCCGGCCCTGCTCCGGCGGGTGGGACCGAAAAGGTCGTAAAAATCGGTTTTATTGTAAGAGCCTGAAAATTTCCAGTTCAGATATTTCCAGGTCAGCTGGGCATGAATTTTCTGCTTGCCCGGGTAGGGGCTCCAGGGCGATCCTCCCAGAAACAGGCTCAGGTCGCTGAATCCCCCCGGGTCCCGGAAATTGAGGCGGTATCCCACGGCCATCGAATTTTTAAAACCGGAAATGTCAGGGTAGCCATTGGCCAGTTTCATCAACCCCGGGAGCGGATATTCCCCTTCGGCGGGGGTAGCCCCATCCTGTGCGGGATGGATGGCCGGAGGCAGCGACCACTCCTCCACCACCGGATATTTCCTGTGGATCAGGTTGCCGAGGTATTCCACGGGATTGGCATCACCGGTGACCCGGATGGGAATGGTCCCCGGCAGCATGCCGTCGCGGCGGAACTGCAGCACCAGCAGGCTGTCGGGGTCCACCTGCAGCGGCATGAAAAACCCTGTGCTGTTGTTGGATAACAGACTGAAATCGCCGGTTTCACGGTCGAACCGCCAGATATTGGAGACCCCCGTATAATAGGAGGTGCCGTACAGGAAGCGCTCATCGTCCGAAAATTTGAACTGGGTAAGCGTATTGTCTTCCAGGTGGTGAAGCAACTGGTACCCCTTTTTGCCTTTGTCGAGCGCTTCGAGGTCGAACAACACCAGCGACTGCTCTCCCCGGATGCCCGACAGGGAGGCCGACAGGTACCTGCCGCTGCGGCTGATATCAAGATCGAAAAGCACCTTGCCGAATTCGGCGGTATAGACGGGAACCACCTGGGTGTAAGGCTCCGGGATCCTGACCAGGATCGCGTAGCCGTTGTCGTGCCGGATACCCCACAAACTGCGGTCGGCCGGATTGAATGCCAGATCGCCCACCCTCGGATAGGGTATGAGTCGCTTTTTCCTGCCCGTTTCCACATCCACCTCCACCAGGCTTCGCATGTTGTTGTTCTGTTCGGTGATGAAAACCCGGTTGCCGGAGGGATCGTAGGCCAGATGGGTCGAATAGTAAAGCAGAGGCGAATCCAGTTCGCAGATTTTTCTCACCTTGCCTGTTGAACGATCGATTTCGGCGATCCGGGAGATATCGCCGGGGTGGTTGACGGCCGCATAGATTTTGCCGGTCGCCGGGTTGTAGCCATAGTTGGATATGCTCCCCAGGGCGCCGGGCGTAACTGCCCGAAACGGGGTCAGGGGATAACGGCTGACAGCCTCCAGATTTTTTTCCTGAAAATCCACCTCCCAGCCGATCCACTCCTTCCAGGCCTGGTTCACGCTTTTTCCGTAGGTCCGGCGGAACTGGGAGGCAAAGAAGGGTCTGCTGTCATCGCGCCGGTCGTAGAAGGTCTTCAGCGAATCGATGCCGTAGCGGTGGGCAAGGTAGGAGACAAAACGGGTGCCGTAGAGGTAGGCGTTGGCACCCACCTGAAAGTCGACGACAGTTCCTTCGGTTTCCAGTCCGACCAGTGAATATATAGGCTGCCGTTCATTGACAATGCTTCTGAAGTACATTTCGTCGTAGTAGCCCATGGCCCTTCCCAGTCCACCCGACATCCAGGTTTCCATGAAACAGGCGATGCCTTCGTGGTACCAACGGGGCGAATACCAGCGCGGTACGGTCAGATAGCTCCAGAGGGCTGACAACGGGTACGTTTCGTTGCGCCGCACCTTGCCCAGCATCATTTTCCTCCAGAAAAGATCCTCCCGGTTGGCTTTGTCGGCCATCACCACATGGGTCAGTTCGTGGTTGAACAACCACTGGAACCTTTCGTTCGACGGGATGATGCTGAAGGCGAAGCTGTAGGGCTCGATACCCAGGAATACCTGGTTGAGCGGCATGACAATGGCCCCGCCGTGTCCGAAATCGGAAAAGTCGTTCAGAACAATGGTGGTTTTGCCTCCCTGGTAATTCCACAACCGGTTGTGAAAGGTGATGGCATTCCGGTAGGTGCCGGCTACGTGGGGCACCAGGAAGGAATAGCGTTTCCCGAAATAAATAAGGTCAAAGTCGTCCGACTGGTAGAGGTTGATTCTTTGAGCCGCCGCTTCGGGCCGGAAGCCACCCATAAGCAGCATCCACACCAGCAGCAACAGCCCCAACGGTTTAATGAACCGGGAATATCGCCCGGGGTTGTTCCGTCCGGCGCATTGCTGCCGCCGGCAGGGAATGCCTGTTTGTTTATTGTGTTCCATGTGCCTTGCCGAACCTGTCCCAACGCTGCAGTCAGCCGCCGGCTGATGATCTCTCTCCGGCCTGCCGGTCATCCCCTTGCCGGTCCTTCCGCTTTATGCGAAAATATGGGCGGCCTGTCGGCAGGGGATGTGATAATCCATTTCCCTGTTTGTGGATATTACAATCACTCCGGTTCTTCCGCACCTGGGAATGGCATCCAATTGCGCTATCCAGGCTGGTTGAGCGAAACAACGGCAAAGTGCGTTGCTGCTCAGGGGCTGTTTGTTTTTTCCTTGCAGGAGATCCGGAGCCCGGAGATGTCAGATGACTCCCAACAATTCCATGTCGGGTATGATTAATCCCATGATCTCGGAATCGACCAGCACCTGGAGTGCTTCGGGTTTCGAATATAAACCCAATTTCTCGGCGTCGAAACAAACATTCAGTTTTTCGTTGTCCCAAGTAAAGCCCAGTTTTTCCAGGTCTGAAAACACATTCAGTTTCTCACTGTCGACACATACCCCCAGTTTTTCCATGTCCTCCACCACCCCCAGTTTCTCCAGGTCGGCATATATTCCCAGCTGGTCGTTGTCGCTTCCGGCCAGTTGCTCCCGGTCGGGGGGTACCACGATACCCAATGTTGTCAAATCTTCCCTGATGAGACTCTGGAGGGAAATCTGGCTACCGTAGAGCTGCAGCAACTCTGGGGCGGATCCCAGGAATTCCTTCTTGTCGAGGAATTTGATCTTCATTTTGTCTCCGGAACCAGAAGCCAGCTGGATTTGCTGCAGGAGCAGCAGGTCGTGCGCTTTTTTCAGCTCGGGGAACTGCTCCGGCGGGTTGCTCCCGAAAAACAGGCCGGCCGCATCGACAAAGTCCAAAACCGACTGTCCCCTGAATCGGGTCTGGGAAATCACGGTGTTGGCATTGTTAATGAGAAGTCCGATTTTCTGATCATCGGTTTCGGAAACATTCCGGATGGCGGAAATGACGATCAGAAAATCCTTGCGGGCCTCTTCCAGGTAGGTTTTAAAACGGTCCAGCCCTTCCACCTCCCTGCTGCTGGTTTCGGCGAACGCCGGAGATGATTTAACGGCATCCAGGGCAAGGGTGATGTCATCGGTAATCTTCTTGCTGTTCAGGTAGTGGAAGGAATAGTACTTCAGGAGCTGGATGGATAGCTCCTGGTTGTTGATCAATTCGTTCCTTACCTTCAGATCGTTTTCCGAAATCTTAACATTCCGGTAGTTGTTGATCTTCCCGATGGTCCCCGCCAATTCCGATTTGTCGGCCGGGGGGAAGTTGACCAGGGTGCCGATAAAAAACCCGACAACCAGGCACAGGGCAATGATCAGGATGTTCAGAATGCTTTTTCTCTTCTTCATCTGTCTAAATTATTAGGTTTTGGTAGTTTATATGAATCCTAAGAGCAAATTTCCCTTCCGGCATTCTATTTCCGGGAGGCTTATCTTTGCCGGTGTCGTACCGGCCGAACATTCCGCTGTCAGGTTATCAGGTTACTTCCGGATCCGTTCAGCCCTTTCGCACCGTGCATCCGGCCGGATGTTTTACCTGTATAAATATATGAAAAAAAGGTTAAATAAAACCCGGGGACTGACTTTTGTTAAATAGGCCGATGGGTCCATCCGGAAGTTCTGCGGCGGGGTTGTTCACAAGCGGGTAATTTTCCACAGGTCCTGGTGTTTCAACCGCATCAGCGGGGAGAGCGCCAGTTCGCCCGATTTTCCGATCTGTTTTCGTAACAGGTTGAATTCATTTACTTTGTCTTCCAGCTCTTTCCCTCTTTCGACCGGATATCCGCATTCTGCCAGCAGCAGGTTTTTCTTGGAGGTGATGGAAAGCTCCAGGTAAAGGGAGACAAAGTTGTACATGTCGACGATGGTTTCGGGCGGATAGTGGGTTTTTAACCGCTCCAGAAATCTGCCTGCTTTCGAGCCGGCAAGGGTTCCTTTTCGGATGTGGCCCAGCAATTCGGCCTCGGTGAAAAACTCGGTTTCCATCCAGGAGCGGAGCCGGGTTTCGTGGAAGCGGAACATGAGTATCAGACCCGCCGGGACCAGGATGAGGATGAGGATGGTTTGGTGGACCGGGTTGATGTAAAAATGGTTGAAGGCGGAATGGATCAGATAAGCCAGGAGGAGACCGGTGAGGGAACCTGCGGCCCCGTTTTTTTCCCGGTTCAGCGCCAGGGTGGTGGCGGCAGCCAGGAGGGAGGTGGCGCCGCTGTGCATGATAGCCGTGCCGAAACCGCGAAGGGTCCAGAATGCCAGGCCGGGATGGGGGGTAACCGCCAGGTAATAGAGGTTCTCGGCCAGGGCGAAGCCGGCTCCCGAGCTGAATCCGCAGATGGCCGCATCGACCGCCAGGCCTATTTTTTTTCGCCGGATCAGGTAAAAGAGGGGTAGGGCTTTCAGCAGCTCCTCCAGAAGGGGGGCTATGTAACGGCTGTAACCACCGGGTCCGGTGTCAAGCCAACGGCTCAGCACGCCGTTCAACACATAGGCCGCCGCTGCAGCAAAAATACCGGCCGCCAGAAGGATAGCCACCATGCGGACCTTTACCAGCCTGAAACTGTCGAGCAGGTAAAAAGCCAGCAACAGCAGCAAAACCGGCAACAGCATCAGGGCGTATTCCACATCAGTTGAGGTTGGTGGGAATGATAATGGTAAACTCGGCAAATTCACCCTCCTGGGTATCCACTTTCATCTCTCCCCGGTGTTCCTGCACCACAATGTCATAGCTCAGCGACAATCCCAGGCCTGTTCCCTGTCCGGCAGGCTTGGTGGTGAAAAAGGGATTGAAAATTTTGTCGATTATTTCCCGGGGTATGCCCATGCCGTTGTCGCGGATCCTGATCTCCACCCGGTCTCCCAGGTTGGTGGTCCGCACTTCCAGCAGGGGATGGTAACTGTCGAGCAGCCTCTTTTTTTTCTGGTTGGTGGAGTAGCAGGCGTTGTTAATGATGTTCAGGAACACCCTGCTGATATCCTGGGGAACGATGGTGACCGGGTCGAGTGTTTTGTCAAACAACATATCGATTTTCAGGTTGAAACTGTTGTCCTGCGCCCGCATGCTGTGGAATCCGAGGTTGACCGATTCGCTGAGCAGGGCGTTGAGATCGGTAGGTTGCTTGTCGCCCGATCTGCCCCGGGAATGGAGGAGCATCCCCTTGATGATGCTGTCGGCCCGTTTGCCGTGTTCATGGATCTTCCGTGCGTTGGAAGCTATGTCACCGATGATCTCGTCCATGTATTCAGCCTCCTCTTCCGCCAGCCGCTCCCTCGCTTTTGCCAGTTCTTCCGTCAGCTCCTTCGCCAGTTCCACCGTCAATTCCGAGAAGTTATTCACAAAATTGAGCGGGTTTTTGATCTCATGGGCGATGCCGGCGGTCAGCTGCCCCAGTGATGCCATCTTTTCCGACTGGATAAGCTGGGCCTGGGCAGCCTTCAGTTCATTGTTGGCCTTGTTGATCTTTTCGTACGACAGGGCATTTTCGAAGGCGATGGCAATGTAGTTTGCCAGGTTGTTGAGCATGTCGAGGTGGTAGGGGGTATAGGCGTTCTTTTTAAAGCTTTGCACCGACAAGATTCCCATGATGCGCTCATCGATCAACAGCGGCAGGTAGATGAGGGAGGCGACGGTTTCACCCGCAATGGGCACCGCACGGTTGGGAACATAACGCTTGTACTCATTTTCCACATCGTTCATCACGATGGGGCTGGCATGGTCGACACACCAAACCGCAAACCGGTTTTTATCCTCCATGGAAATTTCAAAGGGCGGCAGCTTTGTCCCCCTCTCCATCGACAGTTTGCATTCCAGTTTTCTCTCCTTTTCGTTGTAGATCATCACCAGCAGGGAGGTGGCATCGAGCAGGGCGTTCAGGTTTTCATAGACCATCTCCTGGATCAGAGCGATGTCGAGGGTGGAGGTGAGTTTCTTCCCTATCTGGTTCAGGATTTTCACGTTGTTGAAGGCGGCATCCAGTTCGCGGTTCCGGCTGTTCAGCTCGGCGGTCCGTTCGTCGACCTTCTGTTCCAGGGTGCGGCTGTATTCCTCCAGTTTCTCATTCGACTCCAGGAGCTTTGCCGATGCGTCTTTCAGGTCTCCGATGGTGGCGACCAGGGCATTCTGCATGGAAATGAACGATTGGTTCAGCGTGCCGATTTCATCCCCCGACCGGATATCAGGCAGCCTGACGTCAAATTCGCCCCGGGCAAATTTCCCGGCTGCCGCCGTAAGCATCCGGAGCGGACGGGTGATGGAGCGCGCAATCAGCACGATCATGGCCAGCAGGACCAGAAGGCCCAGCAGGCAGAACAAGAGCAGCCGGGCCGCCAGATTGTTCACATCGGCCATGAATTCATCAACCGGAAAGACCACCCCGATCGACCAGTTGTTGATGGGTACCGGAGCGTAAGCGATCCAGCTGAGCTTGCCGGTATGGATGTTGCGGTACTCGAATTCCGCAAAACTGCTCTCCCCGCGGATCATGTTTTTCCCGATCTGGCGCAGCAACGGGCTATGCTGGGCGTCGGCGATGCTGAAAATGGTCTCGTTCATGATCACCTCTTTGTTGGGGTGGGTCACGAGGGTGCCATTCGATGAGATCATGAATCCGTAGCCCGACTCGCATATCTGGATGGAATCCATGTATTCCTGCAGCCAGTTCAGGGAAATGTCGGCAGTCATCACGCCGATGAACTCCTTCCGGCCATCCTGGTCCCGGTAAAAAGGGACCGAATAGGTAGACATCAGGGCGTTGCCGGCCCCTTCGTCGTAATAGGGCTCGCTCCACCGGGGCCGGTCGAGCTCTCTCGGCACCTGAAACCAGTCCATGGAGAAATAGTCGTACCGGTCGTCACCGATGAACTTGAAAAGCAGGCTGTCGCCGCCGCGGTAAAAATAGGGGGCGTAGTACTTCCTCAAAGGGTCGGCATAATAAGGTTCAAAAGCAATGGCGGCACCGTAAATCTCCGGATTGTTGGTAACCGACTGGCGCAGGATGCCGATCATCTCCTCCCTGGTGTAATCGCCCGTCTCGATGATCCTCGCCAGGTTGGAGGGAACCTGCTGAACCGACCCCAGCACCTTCTCCACCCGCAGCACAATGGTGGAGGTGATGTTTTTGGCATTGGTGATCAGGTTCTTCTGGACGATCTTTCTGGAAACATTATAGTTGTACAGGTATATCAGGAGAAAAATAAGGGTGATGCAACTGATGACGGAGAGGATCAGTTTGATTACCAATCCCATCCGGCGGTTGAAAAGGGGTATGCTTTTCATGGCTGTTCAGGGTTCTCCTCTTCAGGGTTTCAGTATGGGTTTGTAAAACGCTTCGTAGGGGGTCACGCTGCCAATCAGGTTATTCTCCATCAACAGGTTGGAAATGAACAGATAATCCGCTTCATCCAGATGGTTGTGGAAATCGCTTTTTCCTTCCGGTAGGTAAAGGTCGCGGTAGCGGTCGAGCATCCACCCCTGGTGGATTCGGTTGACCGGATGGTTTTCCTTTTTGATGTACCGGATTACGACATCCAGCGTTTCTTCGCGGTGCGAAAAGGCGTATTGCCATCCTTCCAGGGTGGCCGTGACAAAGCGGGCGCACAGCTCAGGTTCTTGTTCCAGCTTTTTCGACAGGCAGTAGATGCCGTCTTCCAGGAAATTGAGACCGTGATCGGCGAAAAAGAAAACGTTCAGTTCTTCAGGGTCGAAACCGGAATTGATGATTGAATGGTATTCGTCGAACCAGTTGGCGATGATTATATCCACCGCATCGACCAGAAAAAGGGTGTTGGAGGATCCGATCGGGACTATTTCAACATCGATGTTGTATTTTTTGAAGAGAGCCCTGGGCTGTAGTTCAAATCCGTTCCAGATGCCGGCCCTTTTCCCGTCCATTTTGCTGATGGAATCGATGCCGCTTGTTTTTTTTGTGATAAGCATGGCCGAGGAGCGCGACGATTCCTGGGCAATATTGACGATATCCATGCCACCTGCCTTCAGTTCGATGGCGTTGACCAGCCAGAGCGCCGCAAAATCGGCCTTTCCGCTGGATATCAGTTCCGGGGTGGTTATAAATGGCCTGTAGGGGATGATATCGACCTTCATGCCGTATTTTTCGTAGAATCCCTTTTCCTTTGCCATGTAATAGCCGGCAAACTGGGCATTGGCCACCCAGTAGGGAAGGAAGACAACCGGTTTCAGCTCCCGGCTGTTTACCGATTCAAGACCCGGGGTCATCTCAAGGGGCAGTGCGGTCTGCCCTTCCCTGTTTCTGTTCCCGCAACCGGCGGAGAGGGTGAAAAACAAAAGAAGGACCCATATCCTGTTAGCGGTACTGTTCATGAAGCCTGGCATAAATAAATGACCGGAAATGGTGCGGCCTGAAAGCTGACGGCGGCCCTGTTGCGTGATCCGTAAATGTAGAAAAAAAATCGGGATCAGGGAATGCGCTGAAGAGATTATGTATAGGTCAGTATGTTTTCTTCGGTCAGAGGGGCTGCAGCCCGGTTTCAGGATTTCCCTTCCGGCCCCCGACGGGCGCCCGCACTCCTCCGCCGGTGACATCCTGCGACGGATTCCTTCCTTTGCTTCCGCCGGAAGGAATTATTATGTATAGTTTTTTTCGGCAGGAAAGGGGTTCGTACTGATTTATTGGATAACTTTGAAGAAACCGGAATAAACCAACTTGCCTGAAATGAAGAACCTTTCTTCCTGTTTTCCGGTGAAGGCGTGTTGCGGTGAAACCATAGTCCCATCTTTCAAACGTGTCATGCTATGAAGTCAGGAGTGAAAATCCTTGTCGTTGACGATGAAATTGACCTTGAATCGTTGATCAGACAGAAATTCCGCCGGCAGATCAGGGAAAAGCGCTATGATTTCATTTTTGCTTTCAACGGGCTGGAAGCCTTGGCGAAGATTCTGGAATTTCCGGAGATAGGTCTGGTTCTTACCGACATCAACATGCCGGAGATGGACGGGCTGACCCTGCTGACGAAACTCAAGGAGCTGAAAAACCCTGCGTTGCGGACGGTCATTGTATCGGCTTACGGCGATATGGACAACATCCGGACGGCCATGAACCGGGGAGCCTTTGACTTTGTCACCAAGCCGGTGAATTTTGAGGACCTGGAGATCACCATCGACAAGACCCTGGAGGAGATCCGGCTTGTCCGGCAGTCGCTCGAAGAGCACGATCAACTGGTTTCGATCCGGCAGGATCTGAACATCGCCCATGAAATCCAGCAGGCCATACTTCCCAAAGTTTTTCCTCCCTTTCCTTCGATGACCCAATTTGATATTTATGCCTCCATGGTGGCCGCGCGGGAGGTGGGCGGCGATTTTTACGATTTCTTTATGATTGACCAGGGCCGTTTGGGTTTTGTTATCGGCGATGTGTCGGGGAAGGGCGTTCCGGCTGCCATTTTCATGGCTGTCAGCCGGACGCTGATTCGCGCCACCGGGCTCAAAGGGGTTCCCGCTTCGGAATGCATACGCTACGTGAACAATCTTCTCTGCAATGAGAGCGTCTCCTCGATGTTCGTGACGGTATTTTACGGCATCCTCAATACGGTGACCGGTGTGGTCGAGTATGTAAACGCCGGGCATAATCCTCCCTACCTGCTCACCGGAGCCGGGATCCGGAAGGTGGAGATGACCGGCGGGATGGTCCTGGGCGTCATGGAAGAGATCGATTTCCAGTCCAGAAAAATTGAACTGAAACCGGGCGACCGGTTCTTCCTATTTACCGACGGGGTCACGGAAGCTTTCGATGGGGCCTTAAATGCCTACGGTGAACCCAGGCTGGAGGATTTCCTGGCCGGTCACCTCCGGTCTCCCATCGAAAACCTGGTCAGGGATACCCTTGCGGACGTTAATGAATTCGCGGGGGAAGCTCCTCAGTCTGACGACATCACCTTGTTGGCTTTCGTGTACAACGGATAGGGTTCTGCTTTTACGGTGCCGGCATGCGGATGCCGGTTGTTCGCCGGATTTGACTTGTTGTTTGAGGGTTAAATAATAGGGTTCAATGCGTAAAACAATTCTGTTGACAGCCGCCGCCGCGATCATTCTGGTTCCCGTTTTTTTGAAACTGTTGAAGGGATGCCGCCGTGAAACCCGCCAGGGTACAGTGCTGCAGGCGCCTCCCGTCAGGGCGGAAAGTTACCGGGTCAGGGATACGGTGGTGTTTTTTCCCCTGCGGGCCGTGGGGTACCTGAAAGCCCGTGAAGCAGTCGATGTGGTCAGCGAACTGTCGGGAAGGGTGGCTGAGGTAGGTTTCAGGGAGGGCAGCCAGGTGCCCAAGGGGGCGCTTTTGTTTCAGCTCGACGATTCAGAATACCAGGCTTCCCTGAGGAAAAACGCAGCCCAGCTGGAGCTGGCCCTGCAGGCGGAACTGCGCAACGCCGACCTGCTGAAATCGGGGGGTATCAGTCTGCACGCGTACGAAGAGTCGGTTAGCCGGCGCAAGGTGCTGGAGGCGGAGGCCGAATGGCTGAAAGTGATGATCGGCAAGATGCAGGTGCGGGCTCCCTTTGCGGGAAGGACAGGCATCCGGAACGTGAGCCCCGGTGCGTACGTGTCGCCCGGGCAGCTGCTTACCCGGCTCGACGACCTGAGCCACCTGGAGGTGGATTTTACGGTTCCCCGGAACCAGGCGGCCTTCATCCGGGCCGGCGACTCCCTCACTTTCCGGCGGTCGGGCGATCCTGCCGGCTATCCCGCCGTGGTGAAAGCCAGCGATCCCGCCGTGGATAAAAGCACCGGAAGTCTGCGGGTGCTGGCGTCGCTGCTCTCGCCCAACGGAAATCTCGTGCCGGGGCAGGCCGTCACGATAACCATGCAGGGCAAAGCGCCGGGAGAAGCTCTTTACATACCGGCCCAGGCATTGCTCCCGGTACCCTCCGGATACCGGGTCTATGCCGTAAAAAACGGAACCTGCCAGGCTGTGAACGTAACCACCGGCCTCCGCACCGAAAACATGGTGGAGGTTACCGGCGGCGTGGAACGGGGCGACACCCTGCTGTTAACCGGCTTCATGAAGGTGAAACCCGGCAACCGGGTGCAGATCGTTAAAACCTGGTGAAATGAGCCTTTCCTCTGCCTGCATCGAAAGACCCGTCCTGCCGGTGGTCCTTTCCATCCTCCTGGTCATCGCCGGCATTGTGGGGTATACCATGCTTCCCGACCGGGAATATCCTGAGATGGACCCTCCCTTTGTGAATGTCACCACCCTGTATGCGGGAGCCAACCCCGAAGTGATCAAAGCCCAGATTACTGAACCGCTCGAGCAGGAAATCAACGGAGTGGAAGGCATCCGGGTGATCTCTTCCACCTCCATGGAGCAGGCCAGTCTCATTTCCGTGGAATTCAACCTGGGCGAGGACCTGGACAGGGCTGCGAACGACGTGCGAGACAGGGTTTCACGGGCTGTGAAATACCTGCCGAAAGATGCCGACCCGCCCATCGTGGCCAAAATGGATGCCAATTCAAACCCCATCATCTTCCTCCTCGTCAGCAGTGCCGAACATTCCATCCTCGAAATCAGCGACCTGGTCGACAGGCATATCAAAGACCGGCTTCAGACCATCCCCGGATCGGCGGGCACCATCTATTTCGGGGAGAAGAGATATGCCATGCGCCTGCGGATCGACCCCGACAGGCTGCATGCCCACGGCCTCACCCCCCTCGACCTGAAAAGAGCCGTGGACCGGGAAAACCAGGAGCTTCCCAGCGGCAGGCTCGAAGGCGAACAGACCGAACTGGGACTCCGGGTACTGGGTCTTCTCTCCGACCCCCGCGAATTCGATGAAATGGTCATCAAAACCGGAGGCGGTGAAATCGTCCGGCTCAAAGACGTCGGATATGCAGAACTGGGAAGCCTCAACGAGCAGACCCTCCTCAAGCAAAACCTTCAGCCCGTCATCGCCATCGGCGTCATTCCCCACCTGGGATCGAACAACATCGCCATTGTCGACGAGTTTTACAAACGGGTGGAAAGGATCCGGGATGAGCTCCCGCAGGGCTACCATGTCGAAGTAGGCTTCGATTTCACCGTCTTCGAACGCAAATCGGTCGAGGAGGTGAAAGAGACCATCCTGATGGCCTTTGTTCTGGTGGTTCTGATCATTTTTGTCTTTCTCCGCGACTGGAGATCCACCATCATACCGGTCGTGGCCATTCCCATCTCCATTGTTTCCACCTTTTTCATCATGTGGATGGCCGGCTTGTCGGTCAATGTACTCACCCTCATGGGGTTGGTGCTCTCGATCGGGCTGGTTTGCGACGATGCCATCGTGGTGATGGAGATCATCTATTCGAAGGTAGACGCCGGGTACCGGCCCCGCAGGGCTGCCATGGAGGGAAGCCGCGAGATTTTCACGGCGGTGGTCTCCACCACCATCACCCTGGCCATCGTGTTTTTGCCGATCATGTTCCTTCAGGGGCTGACGGGGAGGCTTTTCAGGGAGTTTGTGATTGTGGTGGCCGGGTCGGTGATGGTTTCAGCCTTTGTGGCCCTCAGCCTCTCGCCGATGATGGGATCGCGGCTGCTCGTTCAGCATCACCTCAACTTCAACTGGTTTTACAGGGTTACGGAGCCCTTTTTCCTGGGATTGAACAGGCAATACCGCTATTCGCTGGCCTCCCTGATGAAGGTGCGTTGGCTGGTATGGCCGCTTCTGTTGCTGGTGTTTCTCCTGATAGTCCTGTTATGGAAAAGCCTTCATTCGGAGCTGGCCCCCCTGGAAGACCGTTCCAACATCCGGATGGCCACCCTCGGGCCGGAGGGGGCCAGTTACGATTTCATGGAGAAATACATGGACGAACTGAGCCGCTATGTCAGAGACTCGATACCGGAAGCCACCATGAACCTCTCGATGATCTCCCCCAGCCAGTCGAGCGTCGACCCGGCCAACAAGGGCGCCCACCTGGTGTACCTCACCGATCCTTCGGAAAGGGAACGGTCGCAGCATGAGATTTTTCAGAAGTTTTCGCGCGACATGCAGGGGATCACCGGTATCGGCATCTACCCTTTTGAGCCGCCCACCATCGGCAGCCGTTTTGCGGGACAGCCCCTCCAATTTGTGATTCAGGCCTCCGGCTTCGATACCCTGGTGGCCATTCTGCCCCTCTTCCTGGAGGAAGCCCGGAAAAGCGACATTCTCCGCTTTGTCGACAGCAACCTGAAGGTCAACAAGCCGGAACTGCGGATCACTGTCGACCGCGACCGCGCCGCCCAGTACGGCCTTTCGGTGGAAGACATCGGACGCACCCTTCAGTTTGCGGTCAGCGGCCAACGCTACGGCTATTTCATCATGAACGGAAAGCAGTATGAGATCATCGGTCAGGTAGCCCATGAATACCGTGATACCCCGGCGGCCCTTGAGGCCCTCTATGTGAGAAACGGCGCCGGCGACCTCATCCCCCTTATCAATGTGGTCACCATGGCGGAAACCGTATCCCCCTCCACCATATATTCTTACGACCGTTCCTTCTCCGCCACCATTTCTGCGGGGGTGGCACCGGGCTATACCCTGGGCGATGGGATAGAGGCCATGGAAGCGGCTGCCGGAAGGGTGCTAACACCGGCTTTCCGCACCAGCCTTGCCGGTCAAAGCAGGGATTATGCCGAGAGCTCCTCCAGTCTCATGACGGTTTTCATCCTGGCCATCGTCATTATCTACCTGATCCTGGCTGCGCAGTTCAACAGCTACCAGGATCCGCTGGTCATCCTCGTCACCGTACCCCTGGCTCTCTTCGGCGCCCTGCTGACTCTCTGGTATTTTGACCAGACGCTCAACATCTTCAGCCAGATAGGCATGATCATGCTGATCGGCCTGGTCACCAAAAACGGAATCCTGATCGTCGAATTTGCCAACCAGAGAAAGCTGGCGGGCGAAAGCAAGATTGAAGCCATTGAAAAGGCGGCCATCACCCGGCTTCGTCCCATCCTGATGACCGCTTTTGCAACCATTTTCGGCATCCTGCCCATAGCACTATCTCTCGGGTCGGCATCCGGCAGCCGCCAATCGCTCGGTATCGCCGTCGTGGGCGGGATGGTATTCGCCACCTTCTTTTCACTATACATGGTACCCCTGCTCTATTCCTATCTTTCAAGGGACATCCGCCCGGTAACTGAGGAGGAAGAAAATGAAGTGTTTGAGCCTATTTTCAAATAATTACGCGGGAAAGACCTGCCTGGCAGCCACACTGCTGCTGTCGTTTATTTCCCTGTCCGGACAGCCTTTGCTGAGCCTGGAAGAGGCCTGCCTGCGGGGGTTGCGCAACAACTACAGCGTCCGGATCGCCCGCAACGATTCGGTCATGGCGGAAGGGGAGGTTACTTACGGAAATGCGGGTATGCTTCCGGTGTTGACCATGACCGGCAGTTGGGACCGGGCATCGCTGGATGCCCGGGTAAAGACGGTCGCAGGGGGTGAAATAGACCGCAAAGGCGCTGCCGCCAATCTGCTTTCCGCAGGCCTGCAGGCCAGCTGGACCCTTTTCGACGGCACCGCCATGTTCGTGCAGTACGATAAGCTCCGGAGTCAGGCAAAAATGAGCAGCCTGGATCTCACAGTACAAATGGAAAATACACTGTCTGACATCACCGAAGCCTACTGCGACCTGATCCGTCAGCGGCAGATGCTGGAAGCCTGCAGGAAGAAACTGGAGGTCAGTGACCTGCGGCTGGAGGTAGCCCGCACCCGCTACCAATCGGGCCTGGGGTCGGAACAGGAGATGCTGCAGGCAGAGGTGATCCGCCTGGCCGATTCCACAGGGGTGACCCGTCAATGGACCCGGCAGAAACAGGCGGGCCTGCGGCTCAACAAACTGATGGCCGTGGACCTCAATGAGCAATTCCTGCCCGAAGATACGGTGCGGCTCCTTTCCCTGCCTTCCCTGGAGCAGTTGCTCGGCCATGCCTTCCGCACCAACGGTCTTTACCTCCGCGAAGGGGAACAGCGGCTTATCAACGGCCTTGAAGTCAGGCTTCTCCGCTCCCGGCAGCTGCCGCGGCTTACCTTGCGGGGCTCCTGGGGATTCACGGAAAACGAAACCGGCGCCTCCTTCATCAACTTCAGCCGCACCTTCGGTCCCCAGGCTGGCATCACCGCCAGCCTCACCCTGTTCGACGGCATGAACCTGACGCGCCGCCTCCGGCGCGCAACACTGGAACTGGAAAACCAGGAGCTCCGGCTGAAGGAACTGGAACAGGAACTGGCCGCCCTGATTCTGGAGGGCTGGTATGAGCATGAAAGCCTGCTTGAAATGGTGAACCTCGGAAAGGAGGGGCTGAGGATTGCCGGGAAAAACATGGCCATCGCCAGCGATGCCTTTGCCGCAGGAATGGCCTCCTCGCTCCAGCTGCGCGAAGCCCAGGAAGACCTGTTCCGGGCCCACGCCAGCCTCGTGGATGTCCTTTACCAGGCACGGGTCATGGAAACAGAACTCCTGCGGCTTTCGGGCATGCTGCTCGCTGCCCCCGGGGAGCATCCCTGATCCTGTTTTTTGTGAGCCCCCGGCTCCGCCTCAGCCCGCCGCTCCCGGATAACCCCTTACAACAGCGATTGCCGTGCGATGAATATTTTGCCGGCCAGCTCCTCCGAACTGAAAAAATTGCCCCTGTTCTGGCTGCTTTCCAGGATAATGCCTTCGGCTCCCCTGTGATAACCCATTATTTCTACCGGCTCCATCTGGTTGTTGCCTTCGATTCTCAGCCTGTGGGTGGGCGTTTCCCGTGGAGCCGACTCCGAGAATGCCGTTCCGCTGAGATTCGAAAGCAGGTCAAGGTATGCAGCCACCCTTGCCGAATCGGCGGCTTCCCCCCCTGCTTTCCACCGGCCGTTGATCTTCTCCAGGGTGAACGAACTGTCGGCGGGGCAGGAAAATACCAGCCGGGTCCAGTCGGAAGGGCTGGAGCGCACTATCTTCTTGCTGCGGAAAAAGGCAGGTTCGCGGTTGAAGGAGAAACCGGGCATCCCGCTGACCCCGTATACGCGGAGGTCATCGGCGGGCCGCAGGTAGGTGGTCATCCTTCCTTCGGGCGAATAGCTGAATTTGCCGATGAAAAGATCGGCCAGAAGGGTGGTGCCCCCGAAGAGTTTCACACGGGTGGCAAGGCTGTCGGTGACCTGGTACCGTTCCCAGCTTTCTTTCCCTGAGGCGGCAACCCGCTCGGGTTTCAGCCCGTTCAGCTCACCGATCAGGCTTGCGGGCAGGGATTCATCGGCAAGGTATCTGGCTCCTTCCGATTCAACCAGCCAAATGCCGTTCTCTTTCAGCAGCCTAACCAGCCGGCCCCCCGACTGATGCGGATAAATCTCGAGCGAGGTCACCTCCCCGGCATCCACTCCAACCAGGTCGGTCCGGAAAGTGCGGCCTGTTTTCCGGTTGTCTGTCAGCAACGTGATTATGAAAAAGCCCAGCAACCCAAAAAAGAGGGTTGCCAGCATCCTGATATTCGTTTTTCTGAACATGGCTCTTGTTTTGGAAGGATTATCTGTTATAGTCTTCTCTGCGACGTTTTTCACGGATCATCTGGTTTCGCTGCATCCTGAAAAACCCGTACAGGAGGATCAGTACAACCGGCAGCAGCACATTCAGCCATTTAAGCAGGCTTTTTTTGCCCTCGTCGAGCGGGTCAAGGGTACGGGAGGTGATACCCCGGGTGCGCAGTCCGATCAGTCCGGTGTCGTCTGATAGCCAGTCGATGGCGTTCACCAGCAGGTTGACGTTGTCGGGCGAGAGCTGATGCGCCTGGTTCCCCTGCCCGTTCACAGCAAAATCGCCATCTCCGAAAAGAATCAGGCGGCCCCGGTTGGTCCCGGAAAACCTTCCCTCCAGCAAAGCCGCCGCCACCAGCCCCTTCAGCGGAAAATCGGCCTCCCCCCATTTTTTCTGAATGTCGAAATACATAGGAGTGGATTGGGTGCCGGCTTTATCGGAACTCATCACCAGGGGCACGAAATGAAAGGAGGTGTCGCCGCTGTAAGTGATGGGACTGGCAAACTGCATAAGCACCGCTTCCAGCCCTGAGGTGACCGGATGGTCTGCAAAACGGGTAAACAGGGGCAGGTAGGGGAAAGAAAGCTGCGATGTGATCGAAAAATAACCCTGCTGCTGGACAACGTTGATCGAACCGCAGTTGGCATCGACGATGAAATCGCCGGCAATCCTCACTCCTTTGGTTTCAAGCCATGCCTCCAATCCGGTTGCGACCTCCCTTCCCATGGCCTGCTGCAGGTCTCCTTCCACCCGGTTCAGGGCGATCACCAGGTTTCCGCCCCCGCCGAGATAGCGGTCGATCATGGCCAGGTGGGCATCCGGGAATGAGTCGGTGGGGGCGGCAATGACCAGGGTCTTGTAACGGGCAAGATAGGTCGAATCGGTCAGGTTTACCGGTTCTGCCCGGTTCAGCACCGAAAGGGCCTCCATGGCCTGGGCAAACATCGTGGTGGTGGGCTCCCCGTGCCCCTGAATGAAACCCACCGCGTTCTTCTCATCGGCGGTCATTTTCCGGATCCCTGCCGAAAGTGCATATTCCATGGCCGTCCCCGGCTGGATGAAGGGAAGGACCTCGGTTTTCTCCCCGTATTTAAGCACCGCTCCCAGAAAGGCCTTTTTCTGAACCGCCTGGTCTTTTTCCCTGACGTTGATCATCACCGGGCTGATGCCGTTGCGGTAAGCCTCCTGCTCCGCTTCGGGGTCCCTGTTCGGGTTGATGAATTCATAAACGATTTTTCCTCCCGAACGGGAGGCATATTCCGACAACAACTCCCTGAAATCCCGGCGTACTTTGTCAATGTCGGGCGGAAGTCCTTCCGAAAAATAGGCCGATACAGTGACCGGCTCCTGAAGCTCCCGGAGGAGATCCCGCGTAGCCCGGCTTAGGGTATAGCGGTTGTCTTCGGTGAGGTCGATCCGGAAAAAGAACCGGCTGGCCAGGAGGTTCACCATTACCAGGATCCCGGCGATCAGCAGCAGATAAAGCGCAAGTGATTTATTCCGTTTCATCTGTTCAGTTTTTTATGTTGTTTTGGCATATTCCGGGCAACAGATGGAACATCCATGTGGTTCATCATGGCGCGGGTTGCCTGTTTGGCGCATGGATTTTTCATGATGCATCCGGTTAGTTGACGGAACGTTTGACCATGACAGCTTCGGTGGCGGCGATGCCCAGGAGGGTGACCGAAAGGAAATAGACCAGGTCTTTCGAGTCGATCACGCCGCGGGAAATGGATTCGAAATGGCCTGAAAGGCTGAGGTACCCGATGACTCCGGCGGCGGTTCCCGACATGTAGGAGGCCAGAAAGCCGAAGAGGAGGTGCAGGAACAACCCGGTGAACAGGGCCAGCAGGAAAGCCACGATCTGGTTGTTGGTGATGCTGCTGGTGAACAGACCGATGCTGATGTAGGAAGCACTCATCATCAGCAGCCCCAGATAGCCGCTCCAGACGGCCCCGTGATCGACAGGCCCCAAAGACCAGACGGTAATGTAGTAGGGCAGCGTCAGCAAAAGGGCGGTGCAGATCAGCAGAAACAGGGCCAGAAATTTTCCCCATATCACCTGCCATTCAGAAACCGGCTTGGTCAGGAGCATTTCGATGGTTCCCGACCGGTGCTCTTCGGCGATCTGCCGCATGGTGAGCGCCGGGATGAAGAAAAAAAGTGTCCAGAAAGCAATGGAGAAAAAGGCCTGCAGGCTGGCCTGGTTCATGAAAAACAGGTCGGACCCGTAAAGCCAGGTGAAAAGCCCGCTGATGACGAGAAAAGCGGAAATCAGGATGTAGGCGATCAGCGAATCAAAAAAAGAGCGCAACTCCCGTTTGGTGATTATCCAGATTTTGTCCATCACTGTTCTGTGTTAATTTTTGGTAAGTTCCCTGAAAATATCTTCCAGCCTTGTTTCGACCGGGGTGAGCTGTTCGAGGTACCATCCCCGGGCCACGCAGAGGTCGAAGAGGGGGCGGGCCGTGTTATGGCCCGGCAGCGACTGGAGTTCAAACAGCGGTTCCTCTCCGGAAACCGGGGAGACATGGGCCAGGGTGGACAGGGCTGCCAGCGCTTCCCGGGCTTCGGCAAAGGCGGCATTCCCGATCCTGACCCTCAGGAGTTCGTCACCCCGGGCCTGCCGCCGCAGCTCTCCGGCTGTGCCGTTGGCGGCAATCTTCCCGTTGTGGATGATCAGGATCCTGTCGCACGTGGCCTCCACCTCGGCCAGAATGTGCGAACTGAGAATCACCGTCTTCTCCCTGCCGATGTGACGGATCAGCTCCCTGATCTCCACAATCTGGTTCGGATCAAGGCCGGTGGTCGGCTCATCCAGGATCAGCACCTCCGGGTCATGGATCAGCGCCTGCGCCAACCCGACCCGCTGCCGGTAGCCTTTCGAAAGCTCCCGGATCTTCTTGTACTTTTCGCCCTGCAATCCGCAAACCCTCACCATCTCCCCAATCCTCCCCTCAACGGCGCCTTTGGCCACACCGTGAAGACCGGCCACAAATTCAAGATAATCGATCACCGGCATCTCCTGGTACAGGGGATTGTGCTCGGGCAGGTAACCGATGTGTTTTTTTATTTCCCCGGGATTTTCCCCGACCGCTATGCCGCCGACCCTGATTTCGCCCGAATCGGGCACCAGGTAACCCGTGATGGCTTTCATGGTGGTGGTTTTCCCGGCACCGTTCGGACCCAGAAAACCCAGCACCTCGCCGGTGCGGACCTCGAAACTCAACTGGTCGACCGCTTTCTGCTTTCCGTAGCTTTTGGTGATCCCATCAACGCTGATGTCCATGTTTGTCTGCTTTTTTGGGGTGACGAAAATAAAAAAAAGCCCTTTTTACCCATACCGCCACGAAGAGGTTTAACACTATTTAACAGTAAAACAGGCGGATCCCCCTTTGCGGACGGTTTTACGCATCCGGAGGGCTTTTTGCTCGCCGGATGGCTCCTTATCCCTGACATCCGCTTTTCTGATTATCTTTGCGGAACTGATTTGTTTTCTTTCAGAGGGGAACCGTCGAACGGCGCAGCAGACAGGTGGTTATCAGCCCGCGTTGCGCCTGCATCCCCGGCGTTTCTCTGTTTTCAGGGCTTCTAATACCGTATGAGGGGAATCCTGCTGTTTCCGGTTTACTGCCTGTGGGTGGCTGCCCTGCCGGCCATGACGGGCCGGTTGGCCATGGCCGCCTCCAACAGGATTCTCATCACCGAGATCATGGCGCTCAACGATGCGGGACTCCGGGATGAAGAGGGTGATTTTTCAGATTGGATAGAACTCCACAATCCCGGTTCTGCCACCCTGAACCTGGAAGGATGGTCGATCACCGATAACCCCGAAAATCCCGGCAAATGGCTGTTTCCTCCCGTCGACCTTCCTGCAGGAGGCTACCTTGTTGTTTTTGCCTCGGAGAAAAACAGAAAAGAGCCGGGCGGTAATCTGCATACCAACTTCAAACTGTCGGGCTCGGGAGAATACCTGGCTCTTCTGGAGCCGGGACTGGAGGTTGTCTCCTGTGCTTTCAGCCCTTTTTTTCCCGCGCAGCGGAAAAATGTATCATACGGCCTGTATGAAGGGAAACTGGTTTTTTTCCCCGAGCCCACCCCCGGGCAGGCGAACCTGCCCGGAACCCAGCCTCTGGCCCCTTTGTTTCATCCTCCCCGGGGGTTTTACGATGCTCCGTTGCAGGTTGAGATCCGTTCGCCCCAGGAGGGGCTGGCTGTTTATTATACCATCGACGGTACCAGGCCCGGAAAAACCAACGGCCGGCTGGTTGCCGGCCCTGTGGAAATAAAGGGCAACAGTTCCCTGAGCGCCGTGGTGATCAACGGAAACCAGGAAGCCAGCGACATCGTCACCCATACCTACCTCTTCGCGGAAAAGACCATGGAGCAGCCGGCGGCTCCACCCGGGTATCCGGCCCAGTGGAGCCCCCTCAAATTTGCGGCAGGCAACGCCCCCGCCGATTATGAAATGGATCCGGAAGTAAGCAACGACCCGGATTACCGGGGACTGCTTGCAGAGTCGCTCACCACTTTCCCCACCATGGTGGTCGTCACCAACCCCGGCTATATCTTTTCCCACTCCACCCACCCCGATACCGGGGGTATCTATATCTACACCGGCAACAGCGGAAAAGGCAGCCTGGGGGTTGACTGGGAGCGGCCGGCGTCGGTTGAATATTTAGATCCCGCCGGCAACACCGGCTTCCAGGTGAATTGCGGCCTGATGCTGCACGGCGGAAACAGCCGGGTGCCCGAGAACAGCCAGAAACACTCCTTTCGTTTGAGCTTCAGGAGCTTGTACGGCCCATCGAAACTAAATTTCAACCTGTTCGATGATCCCGGCGCGGTGCAGAGTTTTAATTCGTTGGTGCTCCGGGCCGGCTACAACTACTCCTGGTTGAAAAACGACGCCGGGCAGCGGCTCCGGACCGATTACATTCGCGATCCCTTTGCCAAGAATACTCAGCTTGAAATGGGGCATCCCTCCGCACACAACAAATTCGTTCACCTTTATCTCAACGGTCTTTACTGGGGACTTTACAACCTTTCCGAGAAAATCACCGACGATTTCATGGAAACGTACATGGGAGGGGCCGAGGAGGACTGGGATGTGGTGAAAGACCATGCAGGGCTGGTCGACGGCAGCCGCGATGCCTGGAACCGGCTGGTGGCCCGGGCAGGGGAGGGATTCAGTTCCCTTGCCTCTTACATGAAAATCCAGGGGCTGAATCCCGACGGCTCCCCCAATCCGCAGTATGAGAATCTCCTCGACGTCGATAACCTGATCGACTACATGATCTATAACCTGTACATCGGAAACAATGACTGGGATGGCAACAACTGGATCGCAGCCCGGAACCGCAGGGAGACCCTCCATGGTTTCCGGTTTTTCTGCTGGGATGCCGAGAATTCCCTTCTGGATCCGCAGAAGAACTATGTGAACATCAACAACAACGGGAATCCCAGCATGCTGTACACCAAACTCAGGCAGAACGGGGAGTTCAGGCTCCGGTTTGCAGACCGTCTCCGGAAGCACTTTTTCGATGGAGGAGCGCTCACCCCGGAAGCGGTCAGCGCACGTTACTCGGCTCTGGCCGGGGAAATTGACCGGGCCATCATCGGCGAGTCGGCACGCTGGGGGGATTACCGCCGCGATGTGATGCCTTCGGATGCAGCCCGTTTGCTGTACACCCGGAACGGCCACTGGCAGCCCGAGGTCAGGAACCTGCTTGAAAATTACTTTCCCATCCGTTCCGCCATTGTGTTGAACCAGTTCCGGGAGGCGGGGCTTTACCCTGGGCTTGACGCACCTGTTTTCAGCCACTGCGGGGGACTTATCCATTCGGTGGTCGACCTGGCCATGAGCGCCCCGCCCGGGAATATCTATTACACCACCGACGGCAGCGACCCCCGGAAAACGGGAGGCCTTTCGGCATCGGCCACCGCCCGCCTGTATCAGACTCCCCTCCGCGTTAGCGGAAGCGGCGTTGTCAAAGCAAGGACCGAAAACAACGGCAACTGGTCGGCGCTTACCAGCGCGCTCTTCGAAAGCAGCCTGCCCGGCGATTTTATACTGGGCGGCGGTATGACCGCATCAGCCGGCCGGATAACAGCATACCCCAATCCCTTTTCTGAGTGTCTGTTCCTTGACTATTTCCTGCCCGCCACGGGAAATGTGCATGCAACAATCGCCGCACCCGACGGTAAAACTGTCGCTTTGCTTTTCTCAGGCAGCCAGCCACAGGGTTTTCACCGGCTCACCTGGATTCCGCCGGCAGGTCCCAACGGACTCTACCTGTACCGGATCGTCACCGGTCAGGGCATTTTCACCGGGAAAATACTGCTTCACAGGTAGCCGTGCCATGCCTGGCCGCCCTTTCCGACCTGCTGCCGGACTGCCGCCCCGGATTAAAGAGAGTGCGCGGAAACCTTCCGCCAGCCATGCTGAAACAAGTTTTGAGAAAGAAGCAGGATGATTTGTTAAAATGCTATCTCCGCATTGCAATTCTGCTGTTTTTATCTATTTTTGAAGGGTGGTTCCACAACTGATTTCCGCATTGAAAACAGCCTCAAAAGTCGTTTATGTCTAAGAAGCTGCTGGTAATAATCCTGCTGGGTTTATTGTGGGGAGCCTTTCCCCGGCTGGGCAGGGCCCAGATGGGATCTGCCGGCTACTGGATGAACCTGCTGCAGTACGAAAGATCGAATGCAGGTTCGAATTTCAAGATTTTCGACGGCGGGGTGATCACGCCGCACCGATGGATCGGCTTCGGATTCAGCCTGCTCGATCTGTACGCCACCCCCGATCCTTACGTTTTATTCCGGGGTGTCGACGAGAGTTCAGCCCATTACGGACTGATGAGCCTGGTTACCCCTTCCGTGCATTTCATCCCCCTGGCCAAACGGGGAAGGCATATGGCCTTTGAGAGCCGCTCCATGAATTTCCTCCATCTGTACATGTCGTACAGTCCCTGGTCTGCCATCAGCCTCGCCCGTAAAAAAACCGACGAGATTCCCATTACCGTTTTCGGCAACTCCAGCATTTTCGATATCGGAATCGGGTATACCTTCAATTTTATCAAATTTTCGCCGGTCAGCATCCATGCCGGATACCTGGCCATGTCGAATCCCGACACCGACATCAACGCCTACCATTTTCCCTCCAACCGGTATGGAAATCTTTACATCGGGCTCAATGTTTCGCTCGGATCGTGGGATTCGGGTAAGCTGGATTTGAAAGATAAGTACACGGTCAACCCTTTCCTTGCCAGGCACCTGAAGGTTGCCGGCGACAAGGAGCTGATCCGGCGTGAGTGGAACCTGGTGGAACAGGAGGGCACCATGGAGGCGTACGAACGGTTCATCCGTGAAAATCCCACGGATGAAAAGGCCAAAGAGGCGGTGATGCGGCTGCGTGAACTTGGCGAAAGGCAAACCGGTCCTGCTTCCGGTCAGTGATCCTGCCTGCCGTAGTTCAGCTGGATCAGGCAGGTCAGAAAACCGCTTTGACAATCTCCTTCACATTGTCGGAAATCCCGTAGGTGTATATGTGCAGGCTGGGTACCTTCCGGGCAACCAGTTCCCTGGCCTGGGCAATGGCCCATCCGGTGCCTGTCTCCCTTGCCTCTTCGTCGCTTTTGCATTTTTTCAGCTCGTTGGCCAGTTCGGAGGGGAAGGAGACGCCGAACAGCTTCGGCAGGACGGTTAGCTGGTTCATCAGCGATATCGGCTTGATTCCCGGAATAACAGGGACGGTGATTCCCAACTCACGGCATTTTTCCACAAAACCGAAGTAGACCCGGTTGTCGAAAAACATCTGGGTGACAATGTAATCTGCACCGGCTTCCACCTTTCGGCGAAGGTATTCAAGATCGGTTTCCAGGTTGGGGGCTTCCATGTGTTTTTCGGGATAACCGGCCACTCCGGTGCAGAAGTCCAGGGGGTTGTTGTTTTTAAGCCCGCTGTCCAGATAAATGCCCTTTTTAATACGGGCGATCTGTTCGACCAGGTCGATGGCATGGGCGTTGCCTTCCGGCTCGGGCCTGAAAAAGGGCTCCCCCTTCAGTCCGTCGCCCCGCAGGGCCAGGATGTTGCGTATACCCAGGAAATGAAGGTCGATCAGGGTGTACTCGGTTTCCGAACGGGTAAAGCCCCCGCACAGGATATGGGGTACCACCGGGATGCCGAACCGCTGCTGGATCGAAGCGGCAATGGCCACCGTTCCCGGCCGCTTCCGCACCACCTGCTTCCGGATGGTGCCATCGGGCATCTCCCTGAACTCCACTTCATCGCGGTGAGTCGTCACATTGATGTACCCGGGTTTGAAATCCAGGAGGTTCTCGATGGTCCGGTAAATCCGCGAAGCATCGTTTCCTTTCAATGGCGGCAGCAATTCAAAGCTGAATGCCGTCGACGGCGATTGCCGGATGATGTCAATTACCTTCATGCCAGCGCCTTTTCATTGTAAAGCGATTTTGGCAGTCAGACGGCTGTACTGCTCCATGTATATTTTACGGCCGGCGGTGAGTCTTTCGATCGATTCGCCGGTGTAATGCCGTATGGTGACCAGGGTAAGTCCGGTGTTGTACTTGACTTCATAGTCCTTGCGGAGATCGAGCATGATGGTTTCAAGACCCGATTCGGGAGCATCGACCAATAGGCTGAGATCAATGGCTGTTTTTTGTATAATGTTGATCTTTAGGCCTTTGGATGATATCAGGGCAAATAGGCCGGAGATGTCATCGGCTGTGATAAAGGAGAAGTCGTAGGGCGAAAAGGTGATCAGCACCTGGTTCCCCTTGGTGATGAAAACCGGGGTAAGTTCCAGGGGGTGGTCAACGTGATGGATGACCGTACCGCTCTGGCTGGGGGCGGTAAACGAGCGGACATGAAGGGGTATATTGCTGTTGTACAGCGGTTTCATTGTTTTTGGGTGGATGACCTGCGCCCCGGAGTGGGTCATTTCGATGGCTTCGCGGTAGGATAACTCCTTCAGCAGGACGGTATCGCGGAACTGTTTCGGGTCGGCGTTGAGCACTCCCGGAACATCCTTCCAGATGGTTACGCTTTCGGCGTTCAGCAGACTTCCCAGGATGGCCGCCGTATAATCGGATCCTTCCCTGCCAAGGGAGGTGTTCAGGTTGGTGACCGTCGATCCGATGAAACCCTGGGTGACGAAAAGCCGGGTTTCGTTGAACTGAAAGGTGTTGTTGATCAGCATGACGGTCCATTTCCAGTTTACTGCCGCCTCCCGGTAGGTGTCGTCGGTACGGAGGCTGGGGCGTATGTCCACCCACTGGTTCTCCAGTCCACTCTTCGCCAGATAGCAGCTGAGAAGCCGGGAGGAGAGCAACTCCCCGTAGCAGATGAACTGGTCGTATTCAAAATCGTAAAGCAGCGATGGGGGCTGACGGAGCTTCAGGGCGAGCTCCCCGAGCGTGGAGGCCACCGCCGCCGGGACAGCTTCTTCCGATCCGAACAGCTCTGCGGCTGCCTTCAGGTGAAAATCGCTGAATTCCCGGTATATGTCCATTGTTTCGTCCCAGCTGTTGAAATGGGCTTTCACCAGGGTCTCCAGCAGATTGGTCATGGAACCCATGGCCGATACCACCACCAGCAGTTCGTCGTTGTACCCCGAAAGGATGGCGGCCACGTTCCGGATGCCCGCAGCATCCTTCAGGGCGGCTCCCCCGAATTTGAATACCTTCATTGTTTTCCCGTTGTGATAACCTGTGCAAAACTATAATTTTTTCAGCTTCCCGGGATGCTGCCTCCCGGCTTCGCCACAGGGCTTGACTTGCGCGGACTTAAACTCCGCTTTGGGGACGGCGCGCCGGGAGTTGCCTCTTCGCAGGGCACCCGGGGCATCCCGGGGGGTAAGGATGCCCGGCCGTTTTTCCGGTGCGGCAACCATTTGTGTTAAAACCGCCCGTATTTATAAAAAAAGTCTTTAATTTGGATCATTGAACCAACCGGAACATTCAAGATGAATTTGCAAACGACTGTTGAGCTGAACAACGGGGTACGGATGCCCCGGATCGGGCTGGGGGTATTCATGAGCAAAGAGGGGCTGGAAGTCGAAGGGGCGGTAAGTGCGGCCCTGGAGGCGGGATACCGCCATATAGACACCGCGGCAGTCTACGGAAACGAACGGGGGGTGGGCAAAGCCGTGGCTGCCAGCGGAATCCCCAGGGCGGATATTTTCATCACGAGCAAGGTGTGGAATTCGGACCAGGGGTATCAGACCACCCTCGATGCTTTTGCGGAAAGCATGGAGCGGCTGGGGGGCAGTTACATCGACCTCTATCTTATTCACTGGCCAAAAGGTCCCCTGTCGGTTGAAACCTGGAACGCCCTTGAAGAGATTTACGGAAAAGGATGGGCCAGGTCCATCGGCGTCAGCAATTTTCTTGTGCATCACCTGGAGGAACTGTGGCCCCGTTGCTCCGTGAAGCCCATGGTCAACCAGGTGGAATTCCATCCCTATCTTCAGCAACCTGCCTTGCAGGCCTGGTGTCGCGGTCACCGGGTACAGCTGGAGGCCTGGAGTCCCATCATGAAAGGCCGGGTGAACGAAATCCCCCTGCTGCAGCAGCTGGCTGACAAGTACGGGAAAAGCCCGGTACAGATCACCCTGCGCTGGGAGTTGCAAAAACAGATTGTCGTTATTCCCAAATCGGTACACCGCGAACGGATCCTTTCGAATGCCGAACTCTTTGATTTTGAGATTTCGGACGAAGATATGACCCTGATCGACAGTCTCGACCGTCATGTCAGGGTGGGTGCCGATCCCGACAATTTCAATTTCTGAGCCGCAGGCGGCCTTTGCAGCCGCCCTTGGTCAACCTGCCAGCCCGGCGATGAGCCCTGCAAACCTCCCGGCCAGACTGTCTGCCTCCTCCTGGCTGCGGGCTTCGGCATAGATCCGGATCACCGGTTCGGTGTTTGATTTTCTCAGGTGTACCCAGGAATCAGGGAAATCGATTTTCAGTCCGTCGGTTACGTTGACCGGATGGGATGCAAACGACTGTCTGACGGCTTCGAGGAGGTTTCCTGTATCCCTGTCCGGTGTCAGAGCGATCTTGTTTTTGGCCATGTAGTAATCGGGGTATTTTTTGCGGAGCCGGGAGCAGGGAATCCCTGACAGGGCGAGGTGCGACAGAAAGAGGCCGATGCCTACCAGGGCATCCCTGCCGTAATGACAGGGGGGGTAGATGATTCCCCCGTTTCCTTCGCCTCCAATGACGGCAGCGGCAGCTTTCATGGCGGCCACGACATTGACTTCCCCCACTGCAGAGGCATGGTGGCGGAAGCCGTACCAGGCGGTCACATCGTGCAGTGCGCGGCTGGAGGAGAGATTGGAAACCGTGTCGCCCGGGGTGTGGCGCAGTACATAATCGGCGCAGGCCACCAGGGTGTATTCCTCATTGAACAGGCTGCCGTCTTCGTTGATGATGGCCAGGCGGTCCACGTCGGGGTCGGTTACAAACCCGGCGTGGGCTCCGCTTTCCCTGACGAGCCGGCAGGTTTCTTCGAGGTTGCGGGCCAGAGGCTCCGGGTCGTGAGCAAAGCGGCCCGTCGGTTCGCCATTGATCATCACCACCCGGGATACGCCCAGTTCTCGCAGCAACAGGGGCAGCACAATGCCTCCCACCGAATTGACCGCATCCACGGCGATGGTGAAACCGGCTGCCCGGATGGCATCGGCCGATACCAGAGGAAGTGCCTTTACATGCTCAACATGTTCCCGGGTGTAATCCCTTCTTTCAAGGGTTCCCAGCTGCCCGGCCCCGGCAAAAACAAACTCCCCGGCTTCCGCCAGCGACAGCACCTGCTCCCCGGCTTCCGCCGTCAGAAACTCGCCCCGCCGGTCGAGCAGCTTCAGGGCATTCCAGTGGCCCGGATTGTGGCTGGCGGTGACAATGATCCCTCCGTCGGCTTTCAGTCCTGCCACCGCAACCTCAACCGTCGGAGTGGATGCCAGCCCGATGTCGGTAACCCGGCAACCCATTCCCATCAGGGTCGAAGTGACCAGCGAACTGACCATCGGGCCGGAGATGCGGGCATCCCTGCCCACCACCACCGACAGATCCTGCCTGCCGGCTTCACGCTGCAGCCAGGCCGCATAGGCCGATGTATATTTCACGATGTCAAGGGGACTCAGCCCGTCTCCCGCCCTTCCGCCCAGGGTGCCGCGGATCCCGGAAATCGATTTGATCAGGGTCATGATTCGGATTTTTCAGACAAATGTAGTTTTATCCGTCGAATTGCCATAAGGATTGCCCTCCTCCGTAATCGCCTGTCCGGATCAGGAACCCGGAGTGACTTCCGCTGCCGCCTGACCTCTCTTTTCCTTTCCGGTCCGGGATGGGGAACCGTAAGGATCGCCGCCGCGTTCTGCACCCTCCGGGCAAGGCCTGCCGGTCAGAGTTCGTCCAGCTCCCGCAGCGTGGTTTTCAGCTGCCGCAGGTAGTTGCCGAAAACCCTCCCGAAGAGCCAGCGCACCAGCAGAAAAAGGGCCGGTATCAAAACCGACAACAGGATGATGCCAATCATCAGCAGCGGAATGACAAATCCCTCTGAAGGATGCCAGCTGGTTACCCCTGCAGCAAAACCGGCGATGAAACCGGCCGCCGATTCAAGCAGAAAAACAACCAGCGCCAGGGTGAACAGCTTTTCATAGACGGCCAGGACCTCGATGGTTTTCTGAAGTGAATTGCGCAGGTCGCATCCCTCTCTGCATTTCACCCTTACCCTGGAGTAATTCAGCATGAAGCTCACCACCAGAAAAAGGCACAACAGGTTGACGCAGAAATCGACAATCATCAGCCAGGGGGGTGCAGAGGCCATGCTTTCCGACGGAGAGGCTGCCAGGGCATATATCACATCGTTGGCCAGCAAAACGCCCAACAGGATCAGGAGCACCAGGAAACCCAGGCGGATGTTGAAATCGATCCTGTCGAGCAGGTTGTTCGACCTTTTGCCCAGAATCGCCCTGATCTGTTCTTCGCTCAGAAACGGTTTTTCAGGGCTGCCGGCCGATAACCGTTCCCACGCTCTCTGCAGCTCTTTAATCTTCATAGGGCTCCTTTTCTGACATCATCATCAGTGCTTTCAGTTTCTTTTTGATCCGGTTCATCTTCACCCGGACGTAGTTCTGGGTGATGCCGGTGATTTCAGAGATCTCCTCGTAGCTTTTGTTTTCAAGGAAAAGAAGGATTATCGATTTTTCGATTCCGGTAAGGCGGGCTACCGCCTGCCGCAACAGGGCAATGCTTTCTTCGGTTTCGCGGGCTGAGAGGTCATCGGCAAAATTGTACAGGTCGGAGGTTAACTTACTGAACCCGGGCTGCCTGCGGAATTTCTTGAAGGAGGTGATGGCCGTATTCAGGGCTACGCGGTACATCCAGGTGGTGAACTTGGATTCCCTCCTGAAGGTGGGAAACGATTTCCAGAGCTGGGCAAGGATCTCCTGGAAGAGGTCGTGCCGGTCCTCTTGATTGTCGCAGTAAATACTGCATACTTTGTGGATGATGCCCTGGTTGGTGCCGACTATTTCCAGAAATTCCTTTTCCAAAGTACTAGATGGGTATGAAAAGCTGACCGGAAATTACAGACCGGTCATTTCATTTTCAGCCAGGCGACCTCGCGGGGCGCGAGGAACCTCCATTTTCCGCGGGGGATGTTTTTTTTGGTCATTCCGGCGAAGGAGACCCGGTCGAGGGCTTTCACCCGGTATCCCAGCTGTTCGAACATGCGCCGCACGACCCGGTTTCGACCCGAATGGATTTCAATGCCGACGGTATCCTTGTCGTGTCCTTCGACGAAAGAAACGGCATCGGCGGCGATGAAGCCGTCTTCGAGTTCAAGTCCTTCGGCCAGTTTCCGCAGATCGTTTGCCGACACCGTCCGGTCCAGGGTTACCTGGTATATTTTCTCGACCCTGTGGCTGGGATGGGTGAGCCGTTTGGAGAGATCACCGTCGTTGGTGAGCAGCAACAGCCCCGTGGTGTTCCGGTCGAGCCTTCCGACCGGGTAAATGCGCTCCTCGCAGGCTTCGCGCACCAGGTCCATCACCGTTTTTTCGGCATGGGGGTCTTCGGTGGTGGTGACCACATCCTTGGGTTTATTCAGCAGGAGGTATACCTTTCTCTCGGCTCTGATGACCCGGTTGTCGAAGCGGACCTCGTCGTTGGGGGAAACCTTGGTTCCCAGTTCGGTGACCACCTGGCCGTTCACTTTAACCACCCCGGAGGTGATGTAGGTGTCGGCTTCGCGGCGTGAGCAGATGCCTGCGTTGGCTATGAAACGGTTCAGCCGGATCAGCTCCTCCCTGACAGGGCTGTGGGTGCTTTTTTTCCGGTCGGGGGTGTAGCCCAGTTCGCGCATCATCTGGCTTCTGGAGGGCCTTTTTCTGCGGAGCAGGAGCAGTTTTTTACCGGTACGGGCACCCTGGGCAGCGGGTTTTATGGTTTCTGCAGGTTGCCGGGACGGGCTGACGGTACGTCTGCGTCCGGGGCCTCTTTCTGCCGGCGGGGAGACAAAGCGGCCATCTTTTCCCCTGAAAGGACCGGCGGCTCTGCGGCTGTCGGCCGGGACCGCTGCCGGCCGGGACTTCCGTATCACCCGGCCTGCAGGACGGCTTTCCGCACCTCCCCGTTCCATCCGTTCCGGGCGGTGACCTCCCGGTGCGGGCCTGCCGACCCTCCTTGTCACACTTTTTTTCTCTCCGGCACTCCTGCCCGTACGGGGTGTCCTGCCACGGCCTTCGCTTCTCATAATTTCCAGCTGGTTTACAGTGCAAAGGTCGTAAAAAAACAGCGTGCGGCAATAGGCGGGTCATAAATTGTCCGATCCGAGACAGCCGGCGCCCATCCGGCCTTCCGCTCCGCAGAACTCCCCTCCCGGCCCCATCCGCAAAAGCAATGGAGCCATGGCTTCCACCGGCCGCTGGGCACATTCCTGCGCTCCCAGCCGAAAAAGTAAGGAGACCATGGCGTCAGAAGTTCATATTTCGCTATCTTTAGATTTCACAAACTGACTGAATAGCGCCATGGATTCACACGAAATTGATTTCCGCATCATCGGGGAGGGAGTTCAGCTGGTTGAAATAGAGCTGGACCCCGGGGAAACGGTCATCGCCGAGGCCGGTGCCATGCTGTATATGGAAGAGGGTATTGCCTTTGCGGCCAAAATGGGCGATGGCACCAACCCCCGTGCGGGGCTCTTCGACAAGCTGCTGGCCGCCGGCTCGCGCGTTATCACCGGCGAATCGCTTTTTATCACCCATTTCACCAACCAGGGGTACGGAAAAAGGAAAGTGGCCTTTGCCTCTCCCTACCCGGGAACCATCCTGCCCCTTGATCTGAAGGAACTGGGGGGGAAGGTCATCGTCCAGAAAGATGCCTTTCTCTGCGCAGCCCTGGGTACCAGGGTGTCGATCACCTTTAACCGGAAACTGGGCGCCGGCTTTTTCGGGGGCGAAGGGTTCATCCTGCAGCAGCTGCAGGGAGACGGCAAGGCGTTTGTCCATGCCGGCGGAACGGTGATCGAACGGGAACTGAAGAACGAGACCCTGCGGGTGGATACCGGCTGTATCGTCGGTTTTGAGCCCCGGATCGATTACAGCATCGAACAGGCCGGCAACCTCCGCTCCATGGTCTTCGGCGGGGAGGGCATCTTTTTGGCCACTCTCCGGGGATCGGGCAAGGTATGGCTTCAAAGCATGCCCATCGGAAAACTGATCAGCAAACTGTCGGTATTCGGCAGTAACGCCCGGAAAGAGGGGGGTGCGGGACTTCTCGGAAAGATTCTCGAAAGCTAGCCGATCTCGGGGAGGCTGATTCCTTTGATTTTCCGGTACAGCTCCAGTGCATACACATCGCTCATGCCCGACACGTAATCGATGGCAGCCTGTATTTTATGGTAGGGCGACACGGTGGCAGGCTCATACTGGAAGGGCATCAGCATAAGTATTTTACGGCTCAGTGGTTTGTCGGGGAAAAGGAGGGCTCCGATGAACTCCTCCAGCAGGGTGCCGATGATTTTATAGCCTGCGATCTCGATTTCCACCACTGTACGGTGGTTGTAAATCTCGCGGTGGGAAAGTTCGCGAACCCGTTGGAGAGCCTGCATGTATCCGGGTGAAATGTTGTTGAGAAGGGTATCCCTGAAGCTTCCTGCCAGGATGTTGTCGTGTTCCCGCTCGAAGACCGCCGAGCATTCACGGGTCAACTCCCCGATGACCCCCGCCCGCAGATAGCTGATCTGCTCATTGCGGTCAGAAACCAGGTTGAGGGTTTTGCCGGTCTCTTTCCTTCGCTCTTCCGGGGCGTTGCGGAAGAAGGCAAGAAATAGATCCCGGGTCTCTTCGTAATCGAGGATTCCCAGTTTGAAGGCATCTTCCACATCCATCACCTGGTAGCAGATATCGTCGGCCGCCTCTACCAGGTAGACGAGGGGATGGCGCAGTCCTGCCAGGGGTGTTTCAGAGGTAACCGGAATATGCAGGCTGCGGGCAATGGTGTGCCAGGTTTCCTTTTCGGACTGGAAGAAGCCGAATTTCTGGCGGGTGGCGGCCGTCGACTCGTAGGGGTATTTGACAATACTGGCCAGGGTGGTGTAGGTAAGGGCGAAGCCGCCGGGCCTTTTGCCGCTGAACCGGTGCGTCAGCAGCCTGAAAGCGTTGGCGTTGCCGTCGAAGCAGGTGAAATCCCTCCATTCGCCTTCTGACAGGAGGTCCCGGTACTGTTGGCCGGCGCCGTTGGTGAAAAAGTTGGAAATGGCCGATTCGCCCGAATGACCGAAGGGGGGGTTGCCTAAATCATGGGCCAGGCAGGCGGCCGATACCGCCACACCCGTATTGGCCAGCATCACCGGGTCGGTGATGAGCCTCTGCCTGAAAAGCAGCTCACCGAGCCTGTGGCCCAGCGAACGGCCCACACTGGCCACCTCCAGGGTGTGGGTGAGCCGGTTGTGGACAAACACCCTTCCCGGCAGGGGAAACACCTGCGTTTTGTTCTGCATACGGCGGAATGCCGCAGAAAAGATGATACGGTCGTAATCCCGCTGAAACTGGCTGCGGTCTTCGGTGCGCAGCGGCTCTTCCGTTCCGGTTGCCTGCCCCAGCCGCCTGGCTGTCAGCAAATCCTCCCATTGCATGTTCATAGGTTTACCAATAATTGCAGGTTCCCCTGCTCAAATTTGCTGCCGGCCGGCAGCGGCCCTGCTGTGCCGACGCGGGGACTGTATTTTTTTATTTCCCGCGCCAGCCGCCGCGCCTGTCCGCCGGTTACCCCATCCAGCATCCGCCAGAAATCCGGTCCGTGGTTTTTCACCTTCGTGTGGACCAACTCGTGCAGGAGGATGAAGTCGGTCAGTTCATCGGGCAGCTGCATCAACTGCAGGTTAAGGCTGATGTTGTTTGCGGCGGAACAGCTGCCCCAGTTGCTGCGGTTGTTCCGTATGGTGAGCCGGTTGTACCGGAAACCCCATTGCCGCGCCAACTCCTCCGTTCTGCCAGGCAGATAGCCAATGGCCTCCTGCCGGTACACCGCCGTCATCACCTTGTGAAAAAAATTCCTGAACTCCTGCGATTGCATGGATTCTTTCCCGGGAACCCCTATGCGGAACCTCCCGTCCGATCCGGTAACACGAAATCCTCCGGGTGCCACTTCAAAGGCAACCGTGTGGTAACGGGTGTGAATCACGCTTTCGGGCGTTAATTCATGCCACCGGGTCTCTTTCTCCGATATGCGGCTGCGGATCCAGCCGGTGTGTTGGGTCATAAAAGCGGCAGCCTCCCGGAAGGTAACCCATACAGGAAAGGAAACCAGAATCGTGCGGTCTGCCCTGACCGACAGCCGGATTCTCCGGGATCTGGAATTTTGAGAAAACCTTACCTCACCGAGGGATTCCACCTGAACAACTTTTGTGCCCATCCGTATAACAGGGTTGGTAGCGATGATCAAAGATAAATAATATGGAGGACAATCAGACGCTGGAGGTGTACGGCACCCTCCTCAAACAGGAAAAACTGCTTCCGGTCGGCGACCGGGTGGTAAGGGGAAGCCTGGTGTTCGAATCCCTGAATCCCTTTCCGGGATATTACAGCGAGGAACCCGGTTCCGCACCGCCTCTTTACCTCTACCTGGCGCTGGACAAGGACTACCGGCTTGAACAGATCCTCCGGGCTGCCCGGGAGATCGGCGAACAGACGGGTTCCGCCTTCGATGCGGGAAAGGGAACCGTGATTGTGGCAGGTGAAGAGATACCCGTGTTGAGGCTTCGCCATTTCGGGAGCTTCGATTCGGTTGCCTCGCTGCAGGAAGCTTTTACCGGACAGGGAATAGGTGCCCTGAAAAAGCAGCTGCGGAACCTTGAATATGCCGCCCTGGTAAGGATCGTAAAGATCATGTACCTGATTCCCCTGGACCCATTCCTTTATCTCGACGGGAGAGAAGAGTACCATGGCTATTTTGAAATTCCCGGATACCTCACCTGGGAACAGTTCGAAACCGTCACCCGCCGGGTGAAATACAACTGGTTCGGAAGCAAGTTCGATGCGGCGAACGGCTCCTTTTTCCACGACGGCAAACTCCACGATTATGTGCGCATCTATTCGGACGTGGTGGATAAAAGCTACCTGCACGGCATCAGGGGGCTCTATCTTGAGAAGATGAGCCATCCCCTGGAATGAGGCAGCGACCGCCGACAGACAGTCCGGCCTTTACGAAGCAATAAAAAGCCGGGACGGTGAAAGCGTGATCCCTCGTGCCGGACAAGGGGCTCAGATACTGACTTCGGCGGCTTCACCGGAGCGGCCGGAGAGAAAGATCCGGTTAAAATGGTTTTCCAGGTGCTGGCGCATGGCCTGCCTGAACTGCCCGGAATCGCGCTCGCGCAAAATCTCCACCAGCTGCTTGTGCGAGACATAACGCTTTTTTGAAACGGGGATGTTTATGAGCCCGCTGGAATAAACATAATTGAAAACGGGAAGCAACAGATGCTGAAAACCTTTCAGGGTTTCGTTGCCCGTTATGTCATACAGCTTCCCGTGAAAGCGGATTTCGTAATCGACATCAAACAGGGTGTCGGCCGAATGGGCACGCTCGTCTTTTACGATGTAGGCCAGTTCCTCGATGTTTTGGTCTGTGGCCCGTTGTACCACCAGATCGGCCATGCCCACCTCGATGACCAGCCGCAACTCGAAGGCATCTTTCAGGGAGCGGGGATCGAGAATGTTCGGGATCATTGACTTCTGAAGGATGGCCGGCAGGTCGGGACTCTTGATGAGAGTCCCCTTGTGTTTCACCGATTCGATAAGCCCCATCGTTTTCAGCCTGTTCAGCGATTCCCTGATCACGGTACGGCTGACACCCATCGCCCGGGCCAGATCCGTCTCCTTGGGGATCACATCCCCCGGACTCAGCTGATTTCTGATGAACAGGTCAATCAGGTTCCTCTCCACCTTGTCCACCAGGCTCCGGGTGTCGATGGCCTGGATTTCCGATCGGATATCTTCCGTATTCATACTTCTATGTTCATGGCTTCGCGGACTTCCCTGTCGACGGGGGTGTAAGGAATTCCGTGTACCCAATTTATGTCAGACATAATGCAAATATACCCATAATTTATTAAATTCCACCCCGGGAGGGATCGACAATGAAAAATTTTACTCCAAAAATAGGAAAGCCGAACCAAAAATAAAAGTATTTGAAAGAGAATTAAACGAAACCGGTTGCCCTGAATTGCCAAAAAGATTAAAATATGAAAAGGGACACCAGGGAAATTCGAAATGAAACGAAAGTTTTGTTTGCTTATGCAGGCCGGATGGTTAAATCTAAGAAAATAAGTAACCTGCGAAAAGGGATCCCGGTTTTCCGGGTGAAAAAAAAAGTTAAAGAAAGTTTGGAGATTATAAAAAAGTATCGATACTTTTGTCGTGTTATGTAATACATAATACGCAGACTAACCATTCAATCTTAATTCAAATGCTATGAGTAGACATTTCTTGCCGAAGCCACTGTGGGTGGCATTTGCTTTTACGCTGCTGTTCGGTCAGGCCATGGCCCAGGTGAGCGTGACGGGCACTGTCACGGATGCCCGCGATGGTTCCACGCTGCCCGGCGTCAACATTGTTGTGACAGGGACGTTGGTGGGGACGATTACCGATATGGACGGGAATTTTTCGCTGGTCCTTCCTGCCGATGCCAAAGAACTGGCGTTTTCCATGGTGGGATACGCCTCTCTGACGCTGCCCGTCGGGGAGACGACGGTTTTCACCGTTGCCCTGAAAGAGGCCACCAAGGCCCTGGATGAGGTGGTGATTATCGGTTACGGAACCCAGAAGAGAAGTACGCTGACGGGATCAGTAACCAAAATGGATCCGAAATTGCTGGAAACGGGTGTTCGCTCCAATCCCGCCCAGGCCCTGGCGGGGACCATCCCCGGCTTGAGGGTGGCCACCACCACCGGCCGCCCCGGTTCGCTGCCCACCATCGTATTGAGGGGGGGTACCAATTTTGACGGTTCCGGAAGCCCGCTCATCATCATGGATGGCCAGATCAGGGGATCGATGAGCGATATCAACCCCGAGGAAATTGCCAGTATTGAAGTATTAAAGGATGCTTCCGCCACGGCCATTTACGGTGCACGCGCCAGCAACGGAGTGATCCTGATCACTTCCAAAAGGGGTAAAAGCGGGGCTGCCCAGGTGAATGTCAAGCTAAAAAGCGGGGTTAACTACCTGAATGTTCCCTATGATTTTGAAGATGCGGCCGGCTATATCAAGTGGGCCAGGCTGGGCGCCGAACAGGCCATTCTGAACGGTACCCTCGCCGTTAACAATGTGGCGGGCGTTGGTCCCCGGGGCACCGGAAACCAGTACAAGGATACCAACGGAACGATCCTCGACGGCAATTACAATTCCAGGGCTATCTGGAGCGTGATGCGTCTGGATGACGTAACCCGGGAGTTGCTCGACAAACCGGGATGGAAAACCATGAAGGATGTGATCAAAACCAATTCCGCAGGCAACTACGATCCCAACGGTGAATACTATGACCTGATTTACCGGGATTTCAACTACGGTGACTACGGACTCAATGAAACGGCCGTCACCCAGGATTACAACATTGGGTTTAGCGGGGGCAACGAACGGGGGAAATATTTCGCCAATCTGGGTTACTACGACGAAGGCGGTCTCTCCCTGGCCACCTTTTACAAAAGGCTCAATTTTGCCTTTAACGGGGATTACAAAATCAACAACTGGCTGACTTCGGAAAGCGGTGTCCAGTTTGCCCGGGCCAAATGGCGGGACCAGTCGTTAACAAACGGGGAAACCAATTACTGGGCCCGCATGCTCTCGGCTCCTCCCACCCTGCGGGAATTCAATGAAAATGGCGAATGGATCCTCGGCCGCGATGCCAGCGACGGAAATCCCGCCTATAACATCGATGCTTACAAGAGGGATAACCAGTCCGACAAGTTCACCCTGAACCAGGCTTTCAGGATCGACCTCATGAAAGGTTTGTATGTGCGGGCCAGCGCTATCATGATGTACGATGAATCTTTCCAGGAATCTTTCAACAAGGATTTTCGTACCGGAACCATGAGCTACACCAACCCCAATACAGGGTGGAACAGAACGAGGAGTTCCGATGCCCAGTTCGACAGGGTTATCCGTCAGACTTACAATGCCATTGCCAATTACGAAACCAAATTCCTGGGGAAGAACAACATCAATGCCATGGTTGGTTTTGAGTTTTACGATTCCTTCAACAAAGGGGTGTATGCTGCCGGGTCTCTGGCGCCTACCGATGATTTTGCCGATCTCGGCCTGACGCTGAACAACAAGGACCAGCAGACCCGCAGTACCGATTCCTGGCACAGCAATGAGCGGATCATGTCGGGATTTGGCCGTGTAAATTACAACTACGATGAAAAATACCTGCTGACCTTAACGATCAGGCGGGATGGGTATTCCCGGCTGCTGGGCGATAACCGCTTTGGTACCTTCCCGGCCTTCTCTTTGGGCTGGCTCATGCACAAAGAGTCTTTCATGAAACCGGCCGAAGATTGGTTGTCATACCTGAAACTGCGTGCCAGCTGGGGGAAAAACGGAAACGTCGGCGGAATCGGCACCTATGAACTTCAGGGCTCTTACGGTTCCCAGACAGCCTACAACGGGTATATCGGATTTCTGCAAACCGGACTGGCCAATCCGGCTTTGAAATGGGAAAAATCAAACACGGTGGAAGTGGGTACCGACATGGGATTCTTGGACAACCGGATCTATGCCTCCCTATCCTACTACAACAGGATTACCGACGATAAAATTGCCAGTGTTGTGCTGCCCACTTCGTCGGGTGTTTCCAGCATCCGCACCAACAACGGGAAAATGCGCAACCGGGGCGTGGAGCTGGAATCAACTGTGAAAGCCATTCACAAGAAGGATTTTAAATGGGACATCGGACTGAATGGATCGTGGATCAAGAACACGGTTCTGAAGCTCCCGTTCAATGGCAACGAAAACAACCGGCAGGGGGGTCAGCAGATCTATGATCCCAAGAGCGGCGGGCTTATCTGGGTCGGTGGTTACCAGGAAGGCCAGGAGTGGGGTGAAGTCTTCGGTTTTGTAAGCGAAGGGATCATCCGCACCGATGAGGATCTGGCCAATTACAACAAAATAGACCTGGCAGCCGGACAGGCATGGTATGGAGGTGCCGCCGGCAAAAGGTTGGCCAGTAAGAAACTGATAACTGAACGGGGCCTGACCGGATGGATCTCCACCATGAAGGGAGATATGATCTGGAAGGATATCGATAAAAACGACACCATTGATTACCGTGACCAGGTTTCCCTTGGCCGCGTGCTGCCCAGAATCACGGGTGGTTTCAACACCACCGTGTCCTATAAGGATTTCGCCCTGGCGGCCAGGATGGACTTTGCGCTGGGACATATCCAGCGGGATGCGATGCAGATGTGGTCTCTGGGCTGCATGCAGGGAGAATTCAACATGACCCAGGATGTCAGGGACACCTGGACTCCCGACAATCCGGATGCAAAACTGCCCCGCTACGTATGGGCCGACCAGCTTAATGCCAAAAACTTCGACAGGCCCAGCAGCACGTTCTGGAGAAAATCCGATTACCTGGCCTTCCGCGAAGTCTCCCTGAGCTATAACCTCCCCGCATCCCTGCTTTCCAGGGTGAAAATCTCCAAGGCCGTCTTTACGGTCACAGGCCAAAACCTGGGATATCTCACCGATAAATTGCTGAACCTTCCCGAACGTACCGGAGATCAGAACGGGGCATACATTATTCCTACACAGCTGATCTTTGGCCTGGATATTACGTTATAAGAGTAAAATGTCATATTTTAAATGAGAAAGAAATGAAAAAGTTAAGATATTTAATTGGAGCAACGGTAATATTCCTGTTGACAGCGGTTTCGTGCGAGGAGGCACTTGATCTCGCCCCGATCGATTATTTCGGGGATGGCAACTACTGGCAGAATGAAGCCCAGGTGTCCAATTTCATGGTGGGCATGCACAAGCAATTGCGTGATCAGCAGTTTATGCTGGTGCGGCTTGGTGAAATGCGGAGCGGCAATTTCAGCAACATCGACCGGCAGAATACCTCGCTGAACGAACTGCCCGTTATTGAGCAGCGCATTGATGAAAACTCAACCGGAGTTACCAACTGGGCAGGTTTTTACGGGCCTATCCTCCAGGTCAACCTGTTTATTCAAAAGGTGGAGGCGGCTGAATTCCTTCCCGCTGACAGGAAAGGCTACTACCTGGGGCAGGCCTACGGATTAAGGGCATTTTATTACTTTCATCTGCTTCGTACTTACGGAGGGGTTCCGCTCTGGCTGGAACCGGAAGTGCTTCTCGGAAACACCGATCCCGTCAAACTGCGGAAAGCCAGGTCCACCGAAGCCGAAGTCCTTGCCTCCATCAAAGGCGATCTGAACAAATCGGTCACCAACTTCGGAAATTCTGCCAGTCCGGCCGACAAAAGCCAGTGGAACCCCCGGGCTACCCTGATGCTCAAAGGCGAAGTGTACCTCTGGTCTGCCAAGGTGTACGGAACAACCGCCGATCTGGCGGAGGCGAAAAGCGCCCTGAATGCTGTTTCCGGGACCAGTCTGATGACCAACTTTGCCGATGTGTTCGCCTATGGAAAGAAGAATAACAACGAAGTGATTTTCGCCCTGCGTTATCAGGTCGGGGAAGCTGAACAACCCACCTATTCCTATTTCCTTTATTCGACCTATAATTTCGACAATCTGCATTACAAGGACTCCCTGGCCACCGGGTCGCTGCTGGTGGATCCCCTGCAGATCGCAGCAACCAACTCTTATCAGATCATTCAGCGTTTTGGATACACATTCGAACTGTTCCAATCGTACGATTTGAAGGACAAGCGGAGGGATGCGACTTTCTACGATTACTACAAGGTGAACAAGACAGGGAATCCGCCTTACCAGGTCACGATCCGGAACACCGCTCTGGTGAAATTCCTTGGGACCATCAGCGCCAACAAAAGGTATTTTGCCGATGACTGGACGGTTTACCGCGAAGCCGACCGTTTGCTGATGCTTGCCGAGATCGTCAATGCGGAAAACGGCGATCCTACCTCCTATATCAAACAGATCCGCGACCGGGCTTTCTACCCCGATGCCGACCCGACTCCTTTCGTGAAGTCTACAAAAGATAACAACGAACTGGCCATTTTTGCCGAACGCAACAAGGAGTTTGTCCATGAAGGGAAAGCCTGGTATGACTTGCGGCGCATGAAATACGGGTCTGACTTCCTGGTGTTTAAAAGTGCGGCGCATCGTTATGGCGTGCTCAACAAGGCATCCCAGTCTCACATGGTCTTGTGGCCCATAGAAAAGAATATCTGGACCAACGATCCCCTGGTGGACCAGACACCCGGCTATGCCACTTCAAAGCCGAAATAACGGGCTGCCCCGCAAGCCCTGACTGAAATAAAGGATGGTCAGATCCCATCCTGGCATGACAGGTTTTAGTTCATTGATTTGAGTTAGCCAAGTTGAAAAGTGTGTGCAGCGGCCCGGAAACGGGCGCTGCATCACTTTTCCGCAAGGCATTTGTCCCCCGTGGTTTGTCTGAAAGGCAGTTCCGGACATGAAACCACCCGGAATCCTGAATAAATTATTTATATTTCCGGTAAAACCCGGCTGTTGCATGTCGAAGACGGGGGGGAAAAGCGATCTTCGGAATGGTATGCAAATAATATCCTGTCAAATAATATTTTAACGGATTATCCCATGCAAAGGAAAGTTCACATCGGAAGAGGAATGGGTGTTCTCCTTTTCATCATCTCACTGATTGCCTGCAACACGGAAGGAGGGGATGCCGGTGTTCGGGGTATTACGGGCGTAAGCATCGTACAGCATCGGGAACCCCTTTTTATCGGAGGGGAAAATGAGGCAGCCCTGGAGGTTGTTTTTACCCTGGGTGACGAGGGGAAGCCATGGGTCCTCACTCAGGTGGAACTGGCTTTCACCGGTGACAGCAGGTTTGACGGGTTTTCAACTGTGGCGGTTCACTTGTCGGACAGCTCCGGCAGCGAAGAAGCGGCCTTTTCCGAGGCCGGACTGAAACCGGGGAAAACCGGAGTCAGGTTGACCGGCAAGAAGGAACTGGCAGCCGGAACCCATACGGCCCGGTTCTTTTTCAGGCTGAAGGAAAATCCGGATCTGCTCACTGCCCTGAAGGTCGGGGAGGTGGAATTGCAGTTTCAGCGTCGCGGAGCAGTTGTCGTTCATCCGCCGGAAGAATTTGCATGCCGTCCCGCCCTGGTGCTGCGGGCGGCCGGCCAGGACAGCTGTGACACCTACCGGATTCCCGGATTGGTGACTACCAAAGAAGGAACCCTGATTGCGGTGTATGACAACCGGTACAACAACAGCAAGGACCTTCAGGAGGATATTGACATCGGGATGAGCCGCAGCACCGACGGAGGCCAGACCTGGGAACCCATGAAGGTGATCATGGACATGGGGGAATACGGCGGCCGGCCGCAGCGGCTCAACGGAATCGGGGATCCCTGCGTGCTTTACGACTCCCGCCACCACACCCTGTGGGTCGCCGCCCTCTGGATGAGCGGCCTGTCGCCCGATCAGATGCTCTGGTGGGCGTCAAAGCCCGGGATGACTCCGGAGGAGACCGGACAGTTTATCCTGGTGAAAAGCACCGATGACGGACTCACCTGGTCAGAACCCGTCAATATTACGCCTCAGATAAAAAACCCGGCATGGCAACTGCTTCTGCAGGGACCGGGGCGGGGCATCACCACCCGTGAAGGTATGCTGGTCTTCCCGGCCCAGTTCAAGGCTGATATCGGTGAAAAAGCGATCGATGGCGGTCCCTTTACCTGTCACTCGACGATTGTTTATTCCAAGGATGGCGGAAATTCCTGGCATACCGGCGCCGGCGCCAAATCCAATACCACCGAAGCCCAGGTGGTCGAACTTGCCGACGGCAGCCTGATGCTCAACATGCGTGACGACCGCAACAAAAGGGACAAGGGGGATACCAACGGAAGGGCAGTGGCCACGACAACCGACCTGGGAAAAACCTGGACCATGCACCCCACCTCAAACAATGCCCTTCCGGAACCCAACTGCATGGCCAGCATCATCAGCGCTGATGTAATGATGGACGGCGTCAAAAAACAGGTGCTCTTCTTTTCCAATCCCAACAACAGGGAGGCACGCACCAACATGACCATCAAGGCCAGCCTTGACGGCGGTTTGACCTGGCCTGAAGAATTTCACACAGAACTCAATGCGGCAAAAGGCGACGGTTATTCCTGCCTTACCATGGTGGATGAAAATACGGTGGGAATCCTCTATGAGGGCACCAAAGAACTTTTCTTCCAGAAAGTTGCTGTCAGTGAAATACTTGATCAATGAGTAAAACTTATTTCCATTTTATCTTTTGACGGATCCAATGATACAGGTGCGGATATATCCTGTAAAACGGTGGAGAGGACTTTTTTGGCCCTGTTTTTTTCTCCATCTGTTTTTAATGGCCGCACTTGCTGTCCGGTCACAGAACCTGGCTGAAAAAACCAGGATCGCCTGTGTGGGGAATTCGGTAACCTATGGGTATGGTTTGGCCAACCCCGGGCGGGAAAGCTATCCGGCCCGGTTTCAGGCCATGCTCGGTGATGATTATCAGGTCGGTAATTTCGGCCGCAGCGGCGCCACACTGCTTTCCAGAGGTCACAACCCTTATGTGAAATCCGAGGAATACCGCAAAGCGCTGGAATTTCTGCCTGACATCGTCATTATTCACCTGGGGCTTAACGACACCGATCCCCGGAACTGGCCCAACTACCGCGATGATTTTATTGCCGATTACCAGGGGCTGATCAGATCTTTCAAAACGGAAGCCGGTACTTCACCCCGGGTGTACGTCTGCCTGATGACGCCCATTTTTTCAGGTCATCCGCGGTTTAAGTCGGGAACCCGCGACTGGTATCTGCAGGTGCAGGAAAGGATCAGGCAGGTGGCGGTGAACACCGGTGCCACCCTGGTTGATTTAAACAGGCCGCTCCGCAACAGACCCGACCTTTTTGCCGATCAGATTCATCCCGACGCCGCCGGGGCGGAGATCATCGCCCGCACGGTTTTCGGCGTCCTAACCGGCGATCACGGCGGTTTCCGCCTATCTCCGGTGTTCGGCGAACACATGGTATTTCAACAGAAAAAACCGGCGGAGATCTATGGTTTTGCAAACAGCAACGATCAGATCAGAGTTACCTTCCATACCCGCACTTCGGAAACCACGGCCAGCGGCGACGGCCGTTGGCAGGTCACCCTGCCTTCCCCGCCTGCCGGGGGTCCTTACCCGCTTCAAATCAGCGTAAACGGTACCCTGGCGGTAAACTGGAGCGATATCCTGGTCGGCGAGGTATGGCTTTGTTCGGGACAATCGAACATGGAATTTGAATTGAAAAATTCGGAAAACGGAATGGCCGAGGCCGGAAAGGCCTCCGACAACAAGCTCCGGTTCTTCAATTACAAAGGATTTGTCAGAACCAACGACATTGCCTTCGACACCCTTGCCCTTAAAAGAATCAATGCCCTTGATTATTTTGAAGGTACCTGGCAGGGCTGCACCCCGGAGACCGCAGGCGGTTTTTCAGCCGTCGGCTATTATTTCGGCCAAAGCCTGCGCCGCCGGCTGGACGTTCCGGTGGGATTGGTCCAGGTGGCTGTCCCAGGCGCTCCCATTGAGGCGTTCATTGACCGGGCAACCCTGGAATCCCACCCCCTACTGGTCGATTTCTTTGCCCACAGAGGAAAAAACGATTTTATCTTCGAGTGGGTGCGTCAGCGTACGGCCAGGAACATTTCCCGGGGCTCCCATCCGATGCAAAGGCATCCCTTTGATCCGGCCTACATTTTTGAAGCTGGTATTGAACCCCTGGGAAACTTCCCCCTTCAGGGCATCCTCTGGTACCAGGGTGAATCCAACGCCCATCATCCGGAGCTTTACAGGACTTCCTTCACGGCTTGGGCGTTCTCGTGGCGTGAATACATGAAAAACAAGCAGTTACCCATCTTTTTTGCCCAGCTTTCCAGTATTGACCGCCCCACCTGGCCTCATTTCCGGGATGTCCAGCGGCAACTGGCGGAAATGATACCCCATACCGCCATGGTGGTGACTTCCGATCTGGGCGATTCCCTGGATGTGCATCCTGTCAGAAAAAAAGAGGTGGGTGAGCGGTTCGCCCTTCAGGCTTTTGGCAAAGTGTACGGACTCAAAGTCCTTTCCGACGGTCCGGTACCCCTGAAAGTCACTCAGACACCCCAAAGCCTGGTCATTGCCTTCAAGTCATCGCAGAAACTGAAAAGCTCGGACGGGAAACCCGTCAGAGAACTGGAGATTGCCGGACAGGAGTCCGTATTCAGGCCGGTTTCGGGAATTTTGAACAGGAACAATTTAATAATCAATGGGCCGGGACAAAAAATCACTGCCGTGCGCTATGGCTGGAAACCCTTCTCCCGCGGTAATCTGGTCAACGAGGCAGGTCTGCCGGCTTCTACCTTTGTTGTTGAGATTGAGTAATGTTTAAATACAATCGAAGAAATGGAAAAATTCGAAGGTTTGATCGCCGCTCCCTTTGCCCCCATGAACGGGGCCGGAGACATTATGCCTGACGCAATTCCGGGATATTGCGAATTCCTGGAAAAAAACAGGGTGGTGGGCGCCTTTATCAACGGTTCCACTGGCGAAGGAGTCTCCCTTTCCCAAAAGGAAAAAATGGTGATTACGGAAGCCTGGACGGCTGCGGCCAAAGACAAGGCCCTCAAAGTAATCAACCTGGTGGGGGGCACCTCCTGCCGTGCGTCGATCGACAGTGCCCTTCACTCGGCGGAGGCGGGCGTGGATGCCGTCGCCATCGTGGCGCCCTATTACTTTAAACCGGCAGGCGCAAAACAGCTGGCTGAATTCTGCGCCTGTATTGCGGAGGCAGTTCCCCGACTGCCGGTTTACTTTTACCATATCCCTGTTCTGACCGGGTGTTATGTCAGTATGATTGATTTCCTGCGGGAAGCATCGGCCATAATTCCCAACCTGGCAGGGATCAAATACACGCATGAGGATTTTATGGATTTCCTGAGCTGCATCCATTTCATGGACGGAAAATACGATATGATGTGGGGCCGCGACGAGAACATGCTCTCGGCGCTGGTTCTGGGATGCCGCAGCGGCGTGGGAAGTACCTTTAACTATGCGGCCCCTCTTTATTACCGGTTGATCGACGCTTTCGACCGGGGTGATCTGGCCATGGCCCGCACCCTGCAGCAACAGTCGATCGACATGATCCGGCTGCTCGGCAAGTACGGGGGTATCGCCACGGGAAAAGCCTACATGAAATACATCGGCTTTGATTTCGGCCACTTCAGGCTTCCGGTGAAAAATATGACCGCTGACATGTATGAAAACTTTACGCGTGATGTGCAGGCGCTTCAGATGGAACAGCTCTTTTCAAAAAAGTAATCCTCATCCCATTGTACTGTTGATCATGGTGGCTCTCTTTACAGGTTCGTGCGCTGAACGGGAAAAGGAGATTGCAGGAATTCACTGGGAGGAGCTCCCAAAGATGCCTCCCGTTGAGGGGAGAACGGTACAGCCCGGGCTGGCGGGTCCGTTGGCCGGCATGTCGGGCGATTGCCTCCTGGTGGCAGGGGGTGCCAATTTCGAAGGGGAGATGCCCTGGCGCGGCGGTGCCAAAAGTTACCACGACGAAATCTTCCTGCTGGAGGAATCCGGGCAGGGAGAGTCTTCCTGGAGAATGGCATCCGAGCGGCTTCCGTATCGCATGGCCTATCCGGCATGCCTTTCCATCGGACAGGGCATCCTGAGCATGGGAGGGGAAACCGAAAAGGGTCCGGTACCCGATGTATTGTTTCTGACCGTGGAAAACGGGCGGGTCATCATCGGGAACTATCCCTCCCTGCCCATGGCAATAACCTCCCCGGGGGCTGCCGTGGCTGACGGGAAGGTGTATCTTGCGGGCGGAACGGACTCCGACGGGGCGGTTTGTGCATTGATGTCTCTGGATCTTCAGGATACGGGAAAAGGGTGGCAAATGCTCCCTCCGCTTCCCCTGCCGCTCTCCCACAGTGTGGTGGTTGCCCAGTCTGACGGAACGGAAACCTGCGTCTATGTCCTGGGGGGCAGGAATAAAACCACCGAGGTCCACACTTTTTTCAGCGATATGTATAAATTCAGCCCTTCCACCGGCGAATGGACCCGGGAGGGCGATATCATGAAAGACGGCAAGCCCCTGCCCCTGTCGGCAGGAACGGGAATCGCCGCCGGCAGCGACCGGGTGGTGCTCTTCGGGGGCGATCCGGGGATCTTTTTTAACCGGACGGAAAGACTCAACAATGCCATTGCCCTTGCCAGTGACTCCCTGAAAAAGGAGCTCCTGCAGGAAAAAGATTCTTTGCTGACCCGCCATCCGGGTTTTAACAGGGAAGTATTGGTCTATAACACGATACACAAGGAATGGTCTGTCGTCGGGGAAGCCCCGCAGGGCCTGCCGGCCACAACAACGGCGTTTTTCAGCAAGGGCCGGGTCATCATCCCCGGCGGAGAAATCCGCCCCGGCGTCAGAACACCCGGGGTCCTGGCCCTCACCATGCCCTAAGTAGCCGGCCGCATGATTTTTCCAGTCGCCAAAACCGTAAGTTTTAAGGAATGAAGCAGTATGTTCAGCAATACAGGTCGGAGCTGCTCGAAAACGTAGTTCCTTTCTGGGAGAAACATTCTCCCGACCGGGAGTTTGGCGGTTATTTCACCTGTCTGGACAGAGACGGCAGGGTATTCGATACCGATAAGTTTATCTGGCTGCAGGGCAGGGAGGTTTGGATGTTCTCCTCCCTCTACAACCGGGTGGAACAGCGCCCCCAATGGCTGCAGGCGGCCCTACAGGGTGCGGAATTCCTACGTAAATATGGTCATGACGGGAATTTCAACTGGTATTTTTCCCTTACCCGGGAAGGCAACCCTTTGGTGGAACCTTACAACATCTTCAGCGACTGTTTTGCCACCATGGCGTTCGGACAGCTTTTCCGTGCCACCGGAGACGGGCAGTACGGGGAGATTGCTCTGAAAACCTTTGAAAACATCCTCCATCGTTCAGGCAATCCCAAAGGGCGCTTCAGCAAGGCGGTGCCCGCCACCCGTCCGCTGAAGGGATTCTCCCTGCCCATGATCCTGTGTAACCTCTCCCTGGAGATTGAACATCTCCTTTCCGAAGAGAGGGTGGAGGAGACCATTCACGGGGTGCTTCATGAGGTGATGGAGGTTTTTTATCAGCCTGAATCCGGCTTGATTCTGGAGAATGTGAATCCCGACGGCAGCTTCAGCGATTCTTTCGAAGGGAGGCTGCTGAATCCCGGCCATGCCATCGAGGCGATGTGGTTCATCATGGACCTGTCGGTACGGCTGAAGCGGCCGGAACTGGCCCGGAAGGCTGTGGAAATCGCCCTGCGCACCCTGGAATACGGCTGGGACCAGCAGTATGGCGGTGTTTTTTATTTCATGGATGTCAAAGGCCATCCCATGCAGCAGCTCGAATGGGATCAGAAACTCTGGTGGGTTCATATCGAGACTTTGATCACCCTGGCCAAGGGGTATCAGATGACCGGTGACCCTGCTTGCCGGAGGTGGTTTGATATAGTCCACAACTACACCTGGTCGCACTTCCCGGATCCTGAATTCGGAGAGTGGTACGGTTACCTGAACCGCCGCGGCGAGGTGCTGCTCCCGTTAAAAGGTGGCAAATGGAAAGGTTTCTTTCATGTGCCACGGGGATTGTATCAGGTCTGCACCACGCTTGAAAAACTTGGAGGGTCGCATGAGGGGGCGTGAATGGCTTTTTCAACCGCAAGCATGAAGCGGGTTTTGCTTCCATCGAAAATCGTCGCTTGAAAAATCAATTATGATGAACATACAAAACAAATCGTGGTATCCCTGGCTGGTGGTGGCCCTCCTGTGGATGGTGGCCCTTTTGAATTACATGGACCGTCAGATGCTCTCCACCATGAAGGTGGCCATGATGGGCGATATCAAGGAGCTGGAGACGGCGGAGAATTTCGGCCGGCTGATGGCCGTATTTCTTTGGATTTACGGTCTGATGAGCCCCATGGCGGGTCTGATTGCCGACAGGATCAACCGTAAATGGCTGATCGTCGTAAGTTTGGCCGTATGGTCGTTTGTGACCCTTACCATGGGTTACTGCACAACCTTTGGTCAGCTTTACATCCTGCGGGCCATCATGGGGGTGAGTGAGGCGCTTTACATCCCCGCCGGACTGGCCCTGATTGCCGACTATCACCGGGGAAACACCCGCTCCCTGGCGGTGGGGATCCACATGACCGGCCTTTATGTGGGGCAGGCGCTGGGCGGTTTCGGGGCTACGGTTGCGCACACCTGGTCGTGGCAGACCGCTTTCCACAGCTTCGGTCTTATTGGTATCGTCTACAGTGTGATGCTGGTTTTGTTTCTGCGTGAAAAAAGGGTGGTGCGCGAAATGCCCAAAGCGACCGGAAGGCTGTCGGGGGGCTTTTCCTCCATCAGGCACAGCCTGGGCATGTTGCTGGGGACCATCAGTTTCTGGGTGATCCTCTTTTATTTTGCAGCACCCAGTTTTCCGGGATGGGCCACCAAGAATTGGCTGCCCACCCTCTTCTCCGAAAGCCTGGGTATTGACATGTCAAAAGCCGGACCGCTCAGCACGATCACCATTGCCCTTTCTTCGTTCATCGGCGTCATCGCCGGGGGTATCCTCGCCGACAGGTGGATCATGCGTAATCTACGGGGACGCATTTATACGGGTGCCATCGGATTGTCGCTCACCATTCCCGCCCTCTTTTTCCTCGGATTCGGCGACAATGTCTATTCCATTGTGGGGGGGGGCCTTTTGTTCGGCATCGGCTACGGCATGTTCGATGCCAACAACATGCCCATTTTGTGCCAGTTTGTCTCTCCTCGCCACAGGGCTGCGGGGTACGGACTCATGAATATGACCGGGGTTTTCGCCGGGGCTTTCATCACCAGCTGGCTGGGAAAATCGACCGATGCCGGCAACCTGGGCAAGGACCTGGCCCTGCTGGCCATTCCGGTGGCGCTGGCCGTGATCTTGCAACTGGCCACCCTGAAACCCGGGGTGGCTGACAGGGCGGAGGACTGATCTGCCTTTAGTCGGGGAAATAGCCCCGGATGATTCCCCGTTTGGAATCTTTGATAAAAAGAAGGATATCGTCGCGCTCGGGAGAAGCCGGCATTTCTGCCTCTATGATTTCAACCGCCTGGGAGGTGTTGAGCCCTTTCTGGTAGATATAACGGTAGATGTCCTGAATCTCCCTGATTTTTTCGTTCGAGAAGTTTCTGCGCCGCAGACCGATGGAGTTGATTCCTTCGTAGGCAAGGGGGTCCCTGCCGGCCTTGATGAAAGGGGGCACGTCTTTTCTTACCAGGGAGCCTCCGGCTATCATCACGTGCGAACCGACGTGCACAAACTGGTGCACCGCCACCATGCCGGCCAGGATGGCCCAGTCGTCGATGACCACCTCTCCGGCCAGCTGCGTGTTGTTGACCAGGATCACATTGTTCCCGATCACACAGTCGTGCGCCACATGTACGTAAGCCATCAGCAGGCAACCGTTCCCCACAACCGTTTTACCCTTGGATACCGTTCCCCGGTGAACCGTGACAAACTCGCGGATGGTGGTGTTGTTCCCGATCTCCACAGTACTGTACTCCCCCCTGAATTTAAGGTCCTGCGGAATGGCACCAATCACCGCACCCGGGAAAATATTGCAGCTCTTCCCGATGCGCGTGCCCGGGAGGATCGTCACATTGCTGCCGATCCGGGTCCCTTCCCCGATCACCACATCCTTGTCAATGGTTACAAAAGGCTCGATCACCACGTTGTCTGCCACGTTCGATTCCGGATGAACATAGGCCAATGGTTGTTTCATATTGTCGGTTGTTGTGTTTCAGCGTTGTTTTTTACAATCTGGGCCATGAATTCCCCTTCGGCAACCACCTTGTCGCCCACGTATCCGACGCCCCGCATGTTGGCTATGCCCCTGCGTATCGGAGAGGTCAGTTCCAGTTTCAGCAACAGGGTGTCGCCGGGCACCACTTTTCTCCTGAATTTGACATTGTCGATCCGGATGAAATAGGTGGAATATTTTTCCTCCAGCTGACTCAGTACCAGCAGGCCCCCGGTCTGGGCCATGGCTTCTATCAGAAGTACCCCCGGCATCACCGGTTCTTCCGGGAAATGCCCCTGGAAGTATGGCTCGTTGATGGTGACATTCTTGACCCCCACGATGGTATTGTCTTTGATCCGGATGATTTTGTCGACCAGGAGAAAAGGATACCGGTGGGGGAGCAGCCCGGAGATGCGCATCACATCGAAGAGCGATTCGTCGTTCGGATTGTATTCGGGCGGCCCCGATTCCTGCTTTTGATGGATCGATTTGAGAACCCCGGCCATCCGGGTGTTGATCGAATGGCCCGGCTTGGTGGCAATGATTCTGCCTTTGATCCTTTTTCCTGCCAGGGTCAGATCCCCGATCACATCGAGCAGTTTGTGCCGGGCACATTCGTTGTCGAAATGCAGGTCCACATTGTTCAGGATTCCCTGTGACTTGACTGCGACATGGTCGTGGTGGAAAAGATCGGCCAGCCGGTCCAGCTCGGGCTGGGTCATGTCCTTGTCGATGATGACGATGGCGCTGCTCAGGTCTCCCCCCTTGATCAGGTTGTTGTGCTTGAGCAGGTATTCCAGTTCGTGCAGAAAAACAAAGGTGCGGCAGGGGGCGATCTCGGTTTTGAAGTCGGCCAGCGATTCCAGGGTGGCATACTGGTTGTTCAAAACCCTGGAGTTAAAGGCGATCATCACGTTCAGGCTGTAATCGTCGTCGGGAAGGGCGATCAGCCCGGCACCGGTTTTCTCATCCCGGCATACGATTTTCCGTTTGATTTCGATGTATTGCCGTTCCTCCTCCTGCTCCACAATGCCGGCTTTTTCGATGCCTTCGACATAAGCGACGGCGCTGCCGTCTAGAATCGGAGCTTCTTCGTTATTGATTTCCACCAGTACATTGTCGAGCCCCATGCCGGTCAGGGCGGCCAGCGCATGCTCAATGGTGCCCACGCAGGCGCCGTTCTGTTCCAGTAGGGTGCCTCTCGAGGTGTCGGTGACCCGGTCGGCATCCGCCTCAATCACCGGTTCGCCGGGAAGGTCGGTCCGCTTGAACCGGAATCCGTGGTTCACTGGAGCCGGCAGAAAGGTCATCGTGACCTTTACACCGGTATGAAGCCCCTTCCCGTTTACGGTAAACGGACGGGCCAGCGTTCTTTGCATGGTGGCCATAACGGATGCTATTCGCTTTTCTTCAACAAAGTTAGTTTCAGATCCCTGAGCTCTTTCTGCAGGTCGATGATCTCCTGGCGGAGTTGCGGGAGATTCCGCTGAACGATGTATGACCGTATGGCATTTTTCATGTCGGCGGCCGGTGACCCAAAAACGGTACAGTTCGATTTGATGTTTTTGGTGACGCCGCTCTGGGCTCCGATCTGCACATTGTCGCCCACCTCCAGGTGCCCTGCCAGACCCGTCTGCCCCGCCAGACGGCAATACCTGCCGACTTTGGTGCTCCCGGCAAGCCCCGACTGGGCGGCAATCACCGTATGCTCCCCGATTTCACAGTTGTGGCCCACCTGGATCAGGTTGTCGAGTTTGACCCCCCTGCGGATGATGGTCGAATCCAGGGTGCCGCAATCAATCGTCGTATTGGCTCCTATCTCCACGTCGTCCTCCACGATGACACGCCCCACCTGGGGGATCTTCCTGTAGCTGCCATCCTCCAGGGGAGCAAATCCAAAGCCATCGGACCCGACCACCGCCCCGGCGTGTATGGTGCAGCGCTCCCCGATCTTCGTGCCCCGGTAAATCTTAACCCCGGCATAGATGACCGTGTCTGCCCCGATAACCACTCCGTCGCCCAGGTAAACCTGGGGATAGACCTTCACCCTGTCTCCGATGGCAACCCCCTGCCCGGCATACGAAAACGCCCCGAAATAGACCGAATCGCCCAGCACCGCCGTCTTATCGATGAAGCAGGGAGATTCTATGCCCGTACGGTTTTCTTTCAAAGACCGTTCGTGGTACTCCAGCAGCAAACCCAGCGCCTGGTAAGCATCGTTTACCCTGATAAGCGTGGCTTTCACAGCATGACGGGGTGCAAAATCACGGTTGACCAGAATCACCGACGATTCGGAATCGTACAGGAAATTCTCGTATTTCGGATTGGAAAGGAATGAAATACTTCCCGCTTTTCCCTCTTCGATCCGGGCAAATGAACTGACCTCAGCTTCGGGATCCCCTATGATCTCCCCCTGCAGGTACCCGGCAATCTCAGCGGCTGTGAACTTCATTCAGATTCATTTATGCGGTGCAAAAATAGATTTAAATTCATAAACCACCAATTCTTTCATTTTTACCCTCCAAAATATCATTCCGCCCGCTCGGTACATTATACTGGCGCTGAAATGTAAAATTCCCGATTTTTTTAATACTTTTGCACCAGATTTTCAGGATGGCTGGGGATAGGGGGCACAATTGTCCCCTTTTTTGATGCAGAGATGATCACAAAGGAGATTATATCCGGGCTGGTATCCGGGGTCATGGATGAAAACATGTTCCTGGTGGATGTTGCTGTGGGAGCTGACAATGAGATTGTTGTCGAGATCGACAGCTTTCCGGGGCTTACCATCGACCAGTGCGTGGCGGTCAGCCGTCATATTGAAAGCAACCTGGACCGGAACCTGGAAGACTATTCCCTGAAGGTATCATCGCCCGGACTGGGGCAGCCTTTCAAGGTTATCCAGCAATACCGCAAACAGGTGGGACGGGAGATTGAACTGACCACCGGGGAAAACGGACGGATTACAGGCATGCTGTCCCGGGTGGACGAAACCGGGGTGGAACTGAAGGTGAAAGTGAAGGAAAAGACGGATGCGGGAAAAAAGCCGGCACAGGTAACCAAAACCCTGTCGGTGCCGTTCGAAGACATCCGGAAAGCAAAGGTTGTCATTTCATTTAAATAAATGTGCGATCCATGGAAAGCATGAATCTTATTGATACCTTTTCTGAGTTCAAGGAACTGAAGAACATCGACAGGGCGACCATGATGAGCGTCCTGGAAGATGCGTTCCGCAGCGTCCTTATCAGACAGTTCGGCACCGACGAGAATTTCGACGTCATCATAAACATTGACAAAGGCGATTTTGAAATCTGGAGAAACCGGGTGGTGGTGGAGGATGAGGAATTTGCAGATCCCGCCCGGGAGATAACCCTCAGCGAGGCCAAAAAAATTGACGAGGATTACGAGGTGGGCGAAGAGGTAACCGATGAAGTCAGGTTCTCCGGCTTCGGGAGGCGTGCCATCCTGACCCTCCGTCAGAACCTGGCCAGCAAAATAATGGAACTCGAAAAAGACCATGTCTTCGGAAAATACAAAAAACGGATTGGCGATATTGTCACGGGGGAGGTGTACCAGGTTTGGAAAAAGGAGACCCTGATCCTCGACGATGAGGGGAACGAACTGATACTTCCAAAGAATGAGCAGATTCCCTCCGATTATTTCCGCAAGGGAGACTCGGTCAGGGCGGTGGTCATCAAGGTGGAAATGCAAAACAACGTTCCCCTTATTCTTTTGTCGAGAACCTCGCCCGTTTTCCTGGAGCGGCTGTTCGAGCTGGAGATCCCCGAGATTTTCGACGGGCTGATCACCATCCGCAAGATTGTGAGGATTCCGGGTGAAAGGGCCAAGGTCGCCGTGGAGTCGTACGATGAAAGGGTAGACCCGGTGGGAGCCTGTGTGGGAATGAAAGGTTCGAGGATCCATGGCATTGTCAGGGAACTGCGGAACGAGAACATCGATGTGATCAATTACAGCAGCAACCTGCAGCTCATGATCAAGCGGGCTCTGAGCCCCGCCAAGATAAGCTCTATCAGGGTTCTGGAACAGGATAAGAAGGTGGAGGTGTATCTGAAACCCCAGGAGGTCTCCCTGGCCATCGGCAAGGGCGGGCTGAACATCAAGCTCGCAGGCCAGCTGATCGGATATCAGATCGATGTATACCGTGAAACCGAAGATGACGACGAAGATGTCAACCTCGACGAATTTGCCGACGAAATCGAAGGATGGGTCATCGATGAACTGAAAGCCATCGGCTGCGATACGGCCAAGAATGTGCTGAATATCTCGCGCGAGGATCTGATCAAGCGCACCGACCTTGAAGAGGAAACCGTCGATGAGGTATTGAGGATTCTGCGTTCGGAATTTGAGCAGTAAAGTACCCGGAAAAACAGAGACCGGTTGGGGTCAACAGCCGATCACCGGGAAAGCAACACATAAAAACAGAATATGGTATCAGGAAACGCCCAGCGTTTAAGCAAACTGGCAAGGGAATTTAATGTAGGGATCCAGACCATCGTCGAATTCCTGCATAAAAAGGGCTATTCGATTGATTCGAATCCGAATACCAAGGTTTCTGAGGAAGCCTGTCTGCTACTTGAGAAGGAATACAAAAGCGATGTCAGCTTAAAGCGGGAGTCGGAACTGATCACGCTCAGGCAGCAACGGCTGAAAAAGGAGGTCGTCACGCTGGATGATGTATCGCGGAAGGATGAGCCGGAAGATGATTTCGAGGAGGAGCTGCTGGAGCTTAAAGAGCTGAAGAAAACTCCGCCTGCGCAGCCCAAGCCCAAGGAAAAGGAGCCTGTGCCGCCCAAACCGGAGGAAGTTACCCGTGAGACCTACATCAAACCTTTCAAGGTGCTCGATACCCTCGACATCGACACCCTGCAGGGGGTGAAGAAAAAGCCGGCTGCCAAGCCGGCCGCTCCGAAAAAAGAGACGAAGCCTCCTGTGAAAGAGGCGGCTGAGGAAACCCCGAAGCCCGGGGTGCCTGAAGGCGAACTGCCGCCCGTTGCCGCTCCCGAAGTTGAAGAGGAAAAAGCAGCGGCAGCGGCAGAAACCGCTCCCGCAGTGCCCGAGCATATCGGAATCGAAATTCCCAGGGGCGAAGAACCCAGGGTGGTGGGAATGATAGACCTGGACCAGATAAACACCCGGACGAGGCCCGGGCGGAAAACCAAAGAGGAGAAGGAACAGGAAAGGAAACAAAAGGCCGGAAAAGCCCAGGAGCCGCCGGTGAAAGAAGCTGAGCCGGAGCCGGAGACTCCCGCGGCCAAGCCGGAAGCCGCTCCCGCCGAAGAGGTGATCGTGGCCCGCGCCGACAAGCTGGCGGGTCCCACCATTGTTGGCAGGATAGAGCTGCCGGTGGAAAAGAAAAGCACAGGGGCCGACGCCGACAAGGACCATCGCAAAAAGAAACGCAAAAGAATCCAGAAGGAGAAGGTCAGTATTTCCGATAAACCGCGCGACGACCAGAAAAAAACCGACGACAGCAAAAAACCAGGCAAGAAAAAGAAACTGCTCAAGCGGGAGGTTAATGAGGAGGATGTGCAGAAACAGATAAAAGATACCCTGGCGCGATTGACCACCAAGGGGTTGAAATCGAAGGGGTCGAAATACCGCCGTGAAAAGCGGGCCATTTACAGCGAAAAGGTGGCCGCCGAGGCCGAATTGAAAGACCTTCAGAAAAACATACTGAAGATCACCGAGTTTGTGACGGTGAATGAGCTGGCCACCATGATGAATGTGCCGGTTACCAAGATCATTGCCACCTGCATGAGCCTGGGGTTGTTCGTTTCCATCAACCAGCGGCTGGATGCCGAAACCCTCTCGGTGGTAGCCGATGAGTTTGGCTACAAGGTGGAGTTTGTGAGCGTGGAAATCCAGGAGGCGATCGAGGAGGAGGAAGACCATCAGGAGGATCTCCAGCCGCGGCCGCCGATTGTGACGGTCATGGGCCATGTCGACCACGGGAAGACCTCGCTGCTCGATTACATCCGCAGCGCCAATGTGATTGCCGGAGAGGCGGGAGGAATCACCCAGCACATCGGAGCCTACAATGTCACGCTTCCCGACGGCCGTAAAATCACCTTCCTGGACACCCCGGGGCATGAAGCCTTTACGGCCATGCGCGCCCGGGGAGCCCAGGTGACCGATATTGCCATCATCATCGTGGCAGCCGACGACAGTGTCATGCCCCAGACTGTGGAAGCCATCAACCACGCCTCCGCGGCTGCGGTACCCATCGTGTTTGCCATCAACAAGATCGATAAGCCCGGCGCCAACCCTGAGAAGATCAAGGAGGCGCTCGCCAACATGCATTACCTGGTTGAGGAGTGGGGCGGCAAATTCCAGTCGCACGACATCTCCGCCAAAAAGGGCACCGGGGTCAGGGAGCTGCTCGAAAAGGTGCTTCTGGAGGCTGAAATGCTCGATCTCAAGGCCAATCCCGGGCGTAAGGCGGTGGGTACCATCATCGAGTCTTCCCTGGACCGTGGCCGCGGCTATGTGGCGACCATCCTGGTCCAGAACGGCACCCTCCGGGTGGGCGATGTAGTTCTTGCCGGCCAGCATTATGGCCACGTGAAGGCGATGTTCAACGAACGAAACCAGAAGATCGACAAGGCAGGTCCATCGGAACCTGTACTGATCCTCGGCCTCGACGGCGCACCCCAGGCAGGCGATAAGTTCCATGTCATGGAAGCGGAACGCGAAGCACGCCAGATTGCCAACAAACGGGAGCAACTGGCCCGCGAACAAGGGCTGCGTACCCAGAAACACATCACCCTCGATGAAATAGGACGAAGAATCGCCATCGGCAACTTCCAGGAGCTGAACCTTATCGTCAAGGGCGATGTCGACGGGTCGATCGAGGCGCTTTCCGACTCCCTCATCAAGCTTTCGACCGAAGAGATCCAGATCAATGTCATCCACAAGGCGGTGGGCCAGATTTCCGAATCCGACATCATGCTGGCCTCCGCCTCCGAAGCCATCGTCGTCGGTTTTCAGGTGCGCCCCTCGCTGAATGCCCGCAAACTGGCCGAGAAGGAACAGATCGACATCCGGCTTTATTCCATCATCTACGATGCCATCAACGAAATCAAGGCGGCCATGCAGGGGATGCTCTCACCCGAAATCAAGGAGGAGATCACCGGCACCCTGGAGGTTATGGAAACCTTCAAGATTACCAAGGTGGGTACGGTCGCCGGCTGCATCGTCCGCGACGGCAAAATCAACCGCAACAATAAGATCCGCGTCATCCGCGACGGTATTGTCATTTACACCGGCAACCTGGGATCCCTGAAACGGTTCAAGGAAGATGTCAAAGAGGTGAAAAGCGGTTATGAGTGCGGCCTGAACATCGATAATTTCAACGATATCAAAACCGGCGACAACATCGAAGCCTTCATAGAGGTGGAGGTGGCCAAACAATTGTGAGTAATCTGACCCATCGGCAGGCATTCAAACCCGGAAGACCATGTACCAAATTGTTCTTTTTGTCAGCGGAGGAGAGTTGCTGATGGTGGTGCTGCTGGTGCTGCTCCTGTTCGGTTCCAAGGCGATACCCGACATTGCCCGGACCCTCAGCAAGGGGATGCGCGAATTCCGCAAGGCCACCGACGAAATAAAGCGCGAACTGGACAGCGCCACAACGGGGGCGCGGAAAGAGCTGGATACCATGTCGGACACGCTGCAGAAAGAAACCGGTGAAATTGAAAAAACGATCAACGAGAACCCCGTCGACTGACTTTTCACCGGGTGGCTGATCCTTGCATCTGCCGGCATTTCTCTCAAATCCGGAGCCGCCGCAGGGGCCCGCGGATGAAATTACCCTTCATACACCCGGCAGGACCTGCAACGCGGATAGCCCGCCTCCTGGAAGGAAAGAGCCGCCATACCCTGAAAACTGAACAAAAACAAAAACCCGATGATAAAGGCGGAAAACATCTGGAAGTCGTTCGGATCCCTGCAGGTGCTCAAAGGAATTTCACTCCGGGTGCCTGCGGGCAAAATCCATTCGATCGTGGGGGCCAGCGGCGCCGGGAAAACCACCCTGCTGCAAATTCTGGGAACCCTTAGTGAGCCCGACAGGGGAAAGGTATGGATTGATGGCAGAGAGGTGCCGGGGATGAACGAGAGCGAGCTTTCCCGGTTCCGGAACCTGAAACTGGGGTTTGTGTTTCAGTTTCACCATTTGCTTCCGGAGTTTTCAGCTCTTGAGAATGTCTGCATTCCGGCCTTCATCGCAGGCATTTCGAAGCCCAGAGCCGAGGCCCGTGCAAAGGAGCTGCTGGCTTTCCTGAATTTGTCGGACCGGCTTCACCACAAGCCCTCCCAGCTCTCGGGCGGCGAGAAGCAAAGGGTTGCGGTGGCCAGGGCGCTGGTGAACAGACCGGCGGTGATCCTGGCCGACGAACCCTCGGGGAACCTCGACTCGCAGAGCAGGGAGGAGCTGCACAACCTGCTGTTTACCCTGCGCAATGAAATGGGACAGACCTTTGTGATCGTCACCCATGATACTGCCTTTGCCGACCGTTCCGACGAAATCATCCACATCAGGGACGGAATCATCGAATGAGCAGGGAAGAAGCCTTAAAGGCGCTCCTTGACGAAAAGGCAGCCCTTTACAACAACAAAGCCTTTCTGAAGGGGGACCCCGTACAGGTACCCCATTTTTTCACCCTGAAGGAAGACCGGGAGATCTCCGCTTTTTTTGCCGCCACCCTTGCCTGGGGCAGCAGGGTGTCGGTCATCCGGAGCAGCTTCCGCCTTATGGAGATGCTCGGCGGAACTCCCTACGAGTTTATCACCACGGCTTCCCCGTCCTCTTTCCGCACGCTTTCCCGGTTCACCCACCGGACCTTCAACGGCGAGGATACCCTGTATTTCCTGGAATCGCTCAGGAACATTTACCTGAACCATGGCGGATTGGAGGAGCTGTTCACCCGGGGGTACCGGGAGGGGGGGTCGGTTTTTCACGCCCTGGCGCACTTCCGCGATCTGTTCACCGGGTTGTCCTGTTTCCCGCGTACCTCGCGCCATGTGGCCGATGTACGGTCGGGTTCGGCCGCCAAACGGCTGAATCTCTTCCTCCGGTGGATGGTTCGCAGCGACGGTTGCGGCGTTGACCTGGGAGTCTGGAAAGGTATTCCTTCCTCGGCGCTCATGCTTCCGCTCGACGTCCACACCGGCCGCACCGCCCGGAGCCTGGGTCTGCTCAGCCGGAAACAGACCGACTGGAAGGCTGTCGAGGAGATCACCGGCATCCTGCGCTCCTTCGATCCCGAAGATCCGGTAAAATACGATTTCGCCCTCTTCGGGATGGGAACCTCCGGAGGCCTGGGCAGTGAACCCGGTTGTTCTGCAAATTATGCCGATTTCTTTGCCGCCATCCAATAAGGGCTGCGAACCGGCTTCCCCTCATTTCGAATCGACCTTTTCCCCGTAGGCCAGGTCGCCCGCATCGCCGAGCCCCGGCACAATGTAGGAGTGGGCATTCATTCCCTCGTCAACGGCCCCCATCCAAAGGGTGACATTCCCGGCCCTTATCCGTTCCTGCACATAGCCGACTCCCTGCCGGCTGCCTATTAGCGAAACCAGGTGAATATGGGCCGGACTCCCTTTTTTCAGCAAGGCGTGGTAACTGATCTCCATCGACATCCCGGAGGCCAGCATCGGATCGGAGAGGATTACCACCTTGTTGTCGAGCGACGGCGCCGACATGTACTCAAACTGGATGTCAAAGCTGTTGTCGCCGGTGTATTTCCGGTAGGCGGAAATAAACGCGTTTTCCGCCCTGTCGAAAATCCGGAGCATCCCCTGGTGCATGGGAAGCCCCGCCCTCAGAATGGTTGCCAGGACCGGCTGGCCTGTCAGCACCGGCACCCGCGCGGTGCCGAGCGGCGTGGTTACTTCTCTGACCCCGTAGTCCAGGGTTTTACTGATCTCATAGGCAAACAGCTCTCCCAGCCGCTGCACATTCGCCCGGAAACGGAGCGAATCCTTCTGAATCTCCACATCCCTCAGCTCAGCCATATAGTGGGTAATGACCGAGACCGATTCTCCCAGAATGATTGTTTTCATGGTTTTCAGGAAGTAAACAGAATATCTCCATCTCCGTCCTGGAAATGAGGATACTGGTTCAGCAAAGGTAAAAGTTCTTTGGTAAGAGCCCTGTGACGCACTCTTTTTTTGCGGAGGAGGCATGCCAAGGGGAGCCTCCTGATACAGCGGATCAGGGAAGGTTGGAAAAGGGTCAGCGAATCGGCGCGCATGTCCAGGAGTCTCCGTACGAGGGCAATCAAACAGGGCTGTACGCTTTCCTCCCGGGCATAAAAGCAGGGAAGGGTGGCGTGGTTGTCGCGTACCGACAGCAGGGCCACACAGACGAGGGTGCCTTCTTCACGGGCCATCAGCAGTTGTTGGCTGAACTGCCGGGTGGTGTGTGAAAAGGGATAGCCGGAGGGTTTCTCTTCCGTTCCCTTCTTCAACCAGGGGTAGCGAAGTATCCATTCCAGGTCGGCTGCCCCCCGCGCCGTAAATTCCTGCCGGTTGTGGAGGGAGATGAAGGCTTCAACCTCTTCGTCGGGGAGGGAAGCCTCCCGGAACCGGAGTCCTTCCTGCCGGAAACAAAGCAGCCGGCCCAGGGGAACCAGGGTGCCGTTCAGTACCCGGTCGAACCACCGGGCTATCCTCCGGACACCGGCTGCGGGTGTGCGCCTCGATACCGCCTTTTCCAGGTAAAACCGTAGAATCAGGGTGGTTCCTTTTACCGGCGGACAAAAATGAAACCAGCCGGTCTGTTCCAGGATTTTTTTTGAATGAACGGTACAGTCGGTGAGGAAAAGCCTGTGGTCGGCCCGCTGCAGCGCTCTGGCGAAAAGGGGCAGGGCGAGGTGCCCACCCGTTTCGGGATCCACCCACCATCCCGAATTGGAAAAGGCCCTCCATTCCGGATTGCCGTTGATGAAGTCGGGAAGAAGGCCGGCAAAGCCGAGGAGCCGCTCTCCTTCGCAGGCGATGATCAGGGCTGTATCCTCCGGCCGGGCCCGCGGATTCAGATGCTGCGACAACGCCCTTTCGGCGGTGACCGGTTTGGGCCGGAGACTGCCGTATTCCCCGCTCAGAAGAAAGGCAGGCAATGCCTCCACGGTGACCTCCCGGATGATCATGGTTCTGTTTGCTGGTGCAGGTAGCGGGTTATCGCCTCCACGCTGGTGAGCATGATCACGTCAAACAGGTCAAATTCGGTGTTGAATGCTTTTTCCAACTCCCTGACAAGCCTTACGTGGTTCAGGGAATCCCATCCCGGGATCTCTTCCGCCGTGGTCGAAAGGGTGACCGGCGTCTGTTCTCCGAACACCGCCAGAAAAACGGTTTTTACCTTTTCAAAAGTCTCTTCGTACAGCATAGCGTCAGGTTTTATAAAACAGGGTGATCTGCCCTTTTCGGCGGAATCCGGCCTTCAGGTAAAAAGGCACCGCCCGCCGTGCGGCATGCAATACCGCCTTGCGGAGGCCTTCCCGTTGCAGCCGCTGCAACGCGGCAGCCACCAGCCGGGTGCCATACCCCTTTCCCTGTTCTTCCTGAAGGGTGGCCACCAGGTAAAAACCTGCCGTTCGGGCGTTTATATAGAGCAGTAATACCGATACCAGCTCCTTTCCGGCGGTTGCACCCAGGAAGCAGGTATGCCCGGAATTGAGGAGCCGGTGCAACAGGGAGGGTTCCACCGGTTGGTTGCCCAAAAGGGCACCGTTGACAATTTCCGAGAAACGGCGGAGGTCGCCGGCTGTCTCCAGGACCCTGACATTTTCCGGCTGGCTGCCGGGGGAGGACTCAATACCCTCCGGCAATGCCAGTTCCATCATTTCCCACTGGTCGACCGGTACAAAACCTGTTTCGCGCAGCAGCAGGCTGTGGCTCCTGTTCAGGTAGTCACTGCCGGCTGCCAGAAACCGCACCTCCGGGTGGATGGCCATCCATTCCGAAATTCCGGGAAGCAGGGTTTCCGGGGAGAGGTTCCTGTCGGGCCCGAAAACCATAGAAGGCCACCGCCCGGGGGTTGTATGGACAACCCGGAAATGGGGCAGGATATGCAGCGTGCATCCCTCCACACTCCCCGCGAGGGTGTAAAAATCGATCAGGTTTTGTTCTGTCTCTTCCATGGGGTGCATCTCCTGTTTGGCTTGCCACGGGCCCTGGTTTTCGCGCGGGCGGCCCTGCAGGGCCAGGCTGCGGCCGGCAGGGTTCTCAACCGGTTTTGATATGGCTTCTTATCAGTTGCTCCTTGTCTGTCTTTCCTGATAAGGTCAGAGGGAAGCGTTCCACGCCGATGATCCGGTCGGGAACCAGGTGGGGAGGGTAGCGGGCATGCATCTGCTTACGGATCTCATCACCGTTTCCGCGGTATCCTTCGATAAAAAGACAGAGGCTGCGGAGACCCTCCCCGGTTTCGGGGGCGACAGCCACACAGCGGTGATGACCGGCCAGGGCCGCCGCTTTTTGGGCCACTTCCGCCAGGTCGACGCGGTATCCGTTGATTTTCACCTGGTCGTTCATCCGCTCCAGAAAATAATAGTATCCACCGGCATCGCGCCTTACCAGGTCGCCGGTGGGATAGAAACCGCCCTTTTTGAGCATCCCTGAAGCGGTGCCCTCGTGGTCTCCCCAATATCCCCGCATCACCTGTTTGCCGCCGATCAGCAATTCTCCCGTTCCTTCGCCCTGTAATACCTCCCCGCCGGGCCCGGCTATCCGCAGTTCAACCGAAGGAAGAGGCAGGCCTATGGAAAGGGTGCCGTTGACGGTAAGAGGGGTATCCCCGGGTTCCATCCTGTACAGCAGAGCGGTGACGGTGGTTTCGGTAGGCCCGTAGACGTTGGAGATTTCCGCCGCAGGCACCGACGGCCGCCATGCCTCCACCAGCTCCAGGGGCAGCGCTTCGCCGCCGAAGTGAAAATGGCGGAGTCCGGCCAGGCGGAAAGAGCCGAAGTAAGGCCGCAGACAGGCCAGCAGCGACGGGGTTACCTGCACCCAGCTGACTCTTTCTTCCCGCAGCGCCCTGGCAACCGCAAGGTAACGGAACGGCATGCCGGGAACCGTCAGCACGGTGGCTCCGAGGCAGAGGGGAACCAGGTAACCGGTGAAGGCAGCGTCGGCCGTCAGATCGTAGGTCTGCAGAAAACGGTCTTCCTCCGTCAGATCAGGGTAAAGCGCCAGGAAACCCTCCAGGAACGCTTTCACATTGTCATGGCTTATCGCCACATGCTTGGGAGTTCCGGTAGTGCCCGACGTGGTGAGGATGTAGGCAAGAGCCCGGCCGGCAACAGCCCGGGGTTTCCGGAAACGGTCCGACAGGGCTCCCCGGTTGCAGATCACCGGCACCGGACAGGATTCTTCCTTCCCATCCCGCGCAGAATCAAAATTGAACAGCGCCTGCGACCCGGTTTTGCCGATGATTTCAATGTTCCAGCGAAGAGGGTGGGAGGGGTGCAGCGGCACCGCAGCGCAACCTGCAAACCAAATCCCGAACAGGGCGGCGTAACTTGCGGTGCTGTTGTGGCATACCACCGCCACCGGTTTCGACCGGTCGAAACCGGGCAGCGATTCCAGCAACTCCCGGCTTGCAGCCACCGCCCTGTGAAAAGACTGGTAGCTCAAGTCCTCTCCCGCCGAACGGAAAGCGATCCGCCCCGGTTTCTTCAGAAACACCTGGTAATACCGGTCAAAAAAGTTCATGGCCTTCTGATTAAATTGCCGCCCGTCCATTTCCGGAAACGGTATGCCAGCCAGGCGAATTTTAACAGGTCCCTGGCGCCGGAACCCGGGGCTTCCTCCATGGCAATCCGCTGCAGATGGAACGGAAAGGCCTCCCGCTTCAACCCTGCGGTACCGAAAGACACCGACACCCCGAAATCAGCGTGGAGCGACCGGATGAAAGCGGCCGGTACCTGGTCGTCGCTGAAGGGAAAAGCGAAGATCCTTTCCCGGATGCCAAGCGCTTCCAGGCAGTTGAAACTCTTTTCAACCTGTTGCCTCATTTCCGGGAGGCTGAGCTGGCTGAAATGAGGATGATCGTAGCTGTGCGATCCGATCAGGAAGCCCCGGCCATGCAGTTCCGTGATCTGCTCCGTGGTGAGATAGGGCTTCCGGGTGGTCAGGTACCCGTGAAAATCAACCTGCAGCTGGCCGGCCAGCTGGTCTGCCAGGGCTGTATTCCTCCAGGTGATCTCCCTGATCTTCCGCTCGAGCTCTTCCGCCGTGGGGGCGTTGGTCACCGCCGCCCTTTTCCTTGTTTTTTCCTGTCCGAGGGCATCGAGCAGCAGACTGACCTTGTAGCGGTAAAAAAGCTGCCTGTTTCCGATGAAGGCCGGATTGACAAAAAAAACCGCCGGAAGCCCGTATCGCTGCAAAAGCGGCGCTATCACGGCCTCTGTTTCCTGCAACCCGTCGTCGAAGGTCAGGAAAAAAAAGGGGGCTCCCGCCGGCAGGGGTTTTCCCGATGCGTAGTTCTGAACCTGCTCCCAGGAGGCTGGCCTGAAATGGCGCAGCAGGAAGCGCAGATCGTTTTCGAACCGCCGGGTGGAGCAAAGAGGGTAGAGATGGCGCAGATGGGGCGGTTCCAGATCGGTCACCGCATGATAAAAAGGAATGAAAAGCGGCGGCCCTCCCCGGGGCCCGGCCAGCCGCCAGGGAATTGCCCGTGCAAACAGATACAGCCAATTCCTGAGTCTTCCGTTTCTCATCCGTTTTCTGGGTTGTTGCGACTCACTGCTCGAAAAAGTGGGTTAATCCGGTTGGCTTCATCATGCCGGTTTGTAAGAATCGGGTGAATTTAACTTTCATGGTTGCTGTTTCAGCCTTTTCAGAATTCCCGGCAGCCGGTTAAACCCGATCCGGAGATAAGGCTCCCGCAGGGCTCCGAACCCCGCGTAAAAACGGTCCACCCCCGGTATGTCCGATCCTTCGAAATCAAGGATCTTCCCTGTTGACGCATGGGTGCGGATGATCTGTGCGGCAATGGCGAAGGCAGCTTTCATCGTTTTCCCTTCGGCTGTCGAAAAAGCATTGAGGTAATAGATCCGGTTGCCCCAGTGAAGCAGGAAAGCCGCCGATACCGGCACCCCCTCCCGGTTGCGGGCTGCCAAGATCTCCCCGTAGCCCCTGGCCAGACTTTCTGCCATCAGTTTGTGCAGCAGGGTATAGGAATCCCGGGGTACCTCCTTGCCGGCCGCCTCCCTTTTCATATGCAGGTATTCCTCCGGCGTGACGGGCAGGCCGGTCACCAACCCCTGTTTCCCGGCATCGCGCAGGTTCCGCCTTGTATTCCCGCTGAAACCGGCTGCCAGGGTCTCATACGGCCCGGTCAGGGGCAGCACCCTGTTGCTGCGGGGGGTGATACGGAAACTTTCCGAAAAGGAGAAATCGCACGACCCGGTCGCCTGGTAATCCATGTAGCGGAACCTTTTCTCCAGTTCCGCGGCAAAGGCAGTCCGCAAAGCCGGAGAAGCCGGCGGGAAAATACCCAGCTGCTGCGTGAAAAAAGGCTGATAAAGGTAGGTGAAGGAGTACTTTTTCCTCACCGGGAGCGGCATGACATGCCGGTAATCGCCCTCCACCAGACCATCCCATACGCCCGCTGTCAGGTTGAGGTACCAGGAAAGAGCATATACCCTGCTGCAGGGCGATTGTTCCACGCACCGGTCCCATTTCCGGAAATCAATCCCGGCGTGGGGCAGGTAGGTAAGCCGATGGTCACCGGATGTTTCCATGCCGGAAGCCTGTTTCGATTGTTTGTTCAAAAACTTGTCGCCATCCCCGCCAGGGTCCCTGTTCCGAGAGGGATTCGTTGTGCCAGATAACCGCAAACAACCCTCCGGTTTGGCGGATGGAGCCGGCCAGCTGCCTGATTTTGAGGATGGCTTCATCGGGTGAAAGCCGCAGATGGGAGCGAAGCATTCCATCCATGATCTGAAAGGGAATGATCAGCAGCTCCGTTTCGCGCTCCGACGGGAGATCGTAGAACCGGAAAGGGGTGGCAATGCCGGCCCTGAAGCCGGCGGCATCGGGGTATCCCATGGAGTAATCCTCGCGGATTCCCGTTTCTTCCAGCAGGCGGTAAGTGCGTGGAAGTTCCATCCGGAGGAAATGCTGACGGCTGGATGTGACCTCCCGGCCGGTGACAGACCGGAGCCGTTCCGTTTCCTTTCTGACTCTATGGCTGCCGTTTTCTCCCGCAGAGCGGTAGGAGGGATGGATGCCTGTCCGGTAGAGACTGGCAAGTTCCCTGACCAGTTCCCTGAATGCCCTGTTTCCCGGGGGTACCTGCCTGTCATACCGCGAACCGCTTTCCATCAGGAAAAAGAAACGGGTTTTTTCTTCATGGCCACGCAGAAGCTGCTGCAGGTATCCGTAGGTGTCATAAGGATCCTGCTCTTTTCCCGCCAGAATGCGCAATCGCTGACGCGGCGAGGGCGTATCTCCTGTGATGGCCGCTTTCAGCAACGAACCTGCGCTTCTGAAAAGGCCTTTGTGTTTCACCGCCCAGGCGTTGTCCACATCGATGGTTATCAAAAAATCGAACGAGGGGGAGGGAAAGGTGAGGGTGGGGTACTTTGCCGAGAGGGCTCCGGCCAGCTCCCGTGCCCACTGGTTGATCACCGGGGTTTCCAGCAATCCCAGGCGGGAAAGGATGCTGCGCGATGAGGGGAAACGCCCGTGCAGGTCGCGCGCTCCCGGAAGGTACTCCTCGTACCGGGAAACCAGGTAAAAGGCGGAGGCCAGGGGATCGAACGGAAGGAACGAATCGTCTGAGCTTGGGAAGGGAAACCCCTCCGGTACCTCCTCGTCGGCTACCGGGCCCCGGTGATTCCGCAGGTTCCTGAAGAGCAGCGGACCGGCTTTCAAAAACAGTCCCTCACCGGTGCAGCTCTCCGAATAGTTGATTTTGGGCAGAGGGGAACGGCTGAATTCCTGAAGGTCGTTCGTCAGGACCACCCGGGTATGCAAGATATCACGGAACAGCAGCCGGGAGATGTACTCCAGGCGGGGGGTGATCGTGCCGGAATAGATCAGGATCATACGCAGCCCTCTTTGTGGGCATTAAAGATAAATCTCTTGAACGAAATTCAGACCTTTTCAGCGGGCGTAATGATGTTTTTGGCACGCTTCGCCCTCGCCGGGGGCCCTCCCGACGCCCGCTCCCCCCCGGTCAGCTTCGCAGGCAGGGAAATCTGCCGGCCGCAGGGGTCACAACACCCCCTCGTCGGCAAAACTGTAATAGCCTGACTGGGTGACGATCAGGTGATCGAGCACCTCAATGTCCATAATCTTTCCGGCCTCTTTCAGTTTCCGGGTGATCTGCTGGTCGGCGTCGGAGGGCGTCAGGTTTCCGGAAGGATGGTTGTGGCACAGGATCATCGCTGTGGCCAGCTTTTCAACGGCGGTTTTCAGGATGCTGCGCACATCAATCACCGTTCCGGTGATTCCTCCCTTGCTGGCCATGAATTTGCCGGTGACCCTGTTGCTGCGGTTCAACAGCAGTATCCAGAACTCCTCGTGGTCGAGGTCACCCAGCAGGGGCATGAAAAGGTTGGCCGCATCCCGGCTGCCGGTGATCCGTTCCTTGTCTGGAATCTCAACCTCCCTCCTCCGTCTGCCCAGCTCCAAAGCAGCCAGGATGCTGATCGCCTTGGCTTCGCCGATGCCCTTGAACTGCTGCAGGGTTTCGCTGTTCATGCGACCCAGGTCGTTCAAACTGTTGCCTGCCGAATTCAGGATCCTGCGCGACAGCTCCACCGCCGTCTCCTCCAGGTTCCCCGACCCGATAAGTATCGCAACCAATTCCGCATCGCTCAGCGACCTCGCCCCATGCGCCAGCATTTTCTCCCGGGGCCTTTCCTCCACCGCCCATTCTTTGATCTTCAATTTACGGTATTCTTCCATGGGGGTTCAGTTTAGGTGGTTTGTACCCTCTAATGTACGGAAAACCAATGAAAAATCCCGCTCCCTCCCTTTAAAATATCCTCCTTACCCGGTAGCCGCAGCGGCAAAAAAAAACCCGTCCTGAAAAGGACGGGCCTTATACTGCCAGTGAAAACAGTTTACATCCGATTGATCTGCATGGCAAGACTCGACTTCAGATTCGAGGCTTTATTCCGGTGAATCACACTCCTCTGGGCAAGCTTGTCAATCATCGAGGCCACCCCGGGATACATCTTCTCCGCTTCTTCCTTGTTGGTTTCAAGCCGGAACTTCTTGATGGCATTGCGCATGGTCTTTGCATAATACCGGTTGTTCAGGCGCTTGGCCTCTGTCTGCCTGATCCTTTTTAACGATGACTTGTGATTTGCCATTTTTTAATGCTCTCTTGTTAAAATTGCAGTCCGTAGGGGATTCGAACCCCTATGGCAAGAATGAAAATCTTGAATCCTAACCCTTAGATGAACGGACCTTACCTGTTTCCCATATTTTGGGACTGCAAAAATAGATTTTTTTCACATTCCGACAAACATTAAAAAAATCTTTTTTGTCTCCTTTTTGCAAATCCGGCCTTGCCGGGGGTCCGGATCTGTTGACATACCAGCCGGGGACGCCTTTTTCCCTGCTCCGGCGGGGGGCTGGAACGCAGCGTCGGGGAAACCTGTTTTTCGCCGGGGCTGCTGCGGAATCAGGCGGCCGGGATGCCGTTTTCCCCGTGCCGCTGGGTTGAAAAAGCCATCCCAAACTTTGAAATGCCTCTCTTTTACAGGAAAGTCCTATTTTTGAAAGAAAAAAATGAATTCACGGACGACCGGCCTTCTTATTCCGGTACTGTTGCTGCTCTTTTCCTGTGGCCCATCGGCCGAGGAAAAGGCTGCCTTCAGGCTCAAACAGGCAAGGCACCTGCTGTCGCAGCAGGATACCGCCCTTGCCCTGGCCTTACTCGACAGCATCCCGCTGCTTTTTCCCCGGGCGGCTTTTTCGGTCAATGCTGCCAAGAATCTGAAAAGGGAGGTTTACTGGGATCTGATGCAAAAAAAGGAAAAGGAGATGGACCACGTTGAGTCCCGGATCGATTCCCTGATCCGGAATTTCGTGGCCGAGAAAACGGAATACGACCGTCATACCCGTTATATTCACCGGAGCCAGCTGCCAGAAAACCGAATGTCGCAGTCCTATTTGTCGGCCGGGGTTGATGAAACCGGGGCCCTCATCCTTGCCAGCCACTATTACGGAGGCGGAAGCATCCACCATACCGGGGTCCGGGTAATCGCCGGAGATTCGGCAGTCTCCACCGCCCCGGTGCCTCCGGGGAGTTCAGACTCCTACCGGGGCCATTTCATGGGGTTTGCCTGGGAAAGGGTCAGGTACCGGGATACGACGGCCGCCGCAGTGGCCGCTTTCATTGCCGGGAGCAGGGCAAAACAGCTGCAGGTCATCTTTTCGGGAGGACGGGATTATGGGCTCCGCCTGTCGGATGCCGACCGGCGGGCCATCGCTGAAACGGCAGCCCTGGCTGAGGCTTTCAAAGGCCGCGATTCCCTCCGGCAGCTCCTTCTGCGGTTCCGGAATCCATTATGATCACGACAGGGCTCTCTCTGACCCCGCAAGCTTTCCCGGGAGTGCCGGTGATACCGGAATCACCTGTCCGCAGGGTTCACACGAATGACACTTCGGTCGGACTCATGCCGGTGTGCCGGGATTCCTTTTCCCACCGAATATGCCGGGGGTTTTGCCGCGGGAGCTGCCGGCCTTTCAGGCCCGCCGGTGCAGAAAGGCGGAAGGGGGTCATCCCGGGATTCGGTGGTCAGAGTATTCTTTCGACCGCCTCGGGAGGAGTGGCAAGTACCGCCTTGTCGCCATTGACCACGATCGGGCGCTGCAGCAACTCCGGGTGGCTCACCAGAACATCGATCCACTGTTCGTCGGTGAGTTGTTTTCCCTTGTAGCCGCTCTTGTACAACGGCTCCTGTTTCCTCACCAGTTCGGCAGCCGGCAAACCCGATGCTGCGAGAATCTGCTGCAACTCCTCCCTGCTGAGGCCTTCGGCCATGTATTTCCTGATCTCAAGGTCGAAGCCCTTGTTTTCAAGATATTTAAGTCCGGCCCGGCTGTGGGCGCAGCGCGGATTGTGGTATATCTTCATGATAAGGTGATGTTGTTGCCTGATGTAATTGTAATAGTCTTCCTGCGCCCTGAATTTTTCTTCCGGGTTGAGGTGCAGGTAGCGGTTCTGCAGTTCCGGATCAAGGAGGCGGGCCTTGCTGTTGTCGCGCAGCTGAATCTGCAGCATCTCCATCAGCTCACACTGGATTTCACGGTTGTAGACTGGTACGGCCACCTCTATGCGGCGGTCCAGGTTCCGGGGCATCCAGTCGGCGGAGCTGATGTACCACCTTTCGTCCCCGTCATTCCCGAACACAAAAATCCGCGCATGCTCCAGGTACTTGTCAACGATGCTCAACGCCCTGATGTTCTCGCTCAACCCCCCGACCCCTGTCTTCATCCCGAAAATCCCCCTTACAATCAGATCGATTTTCACTCCCGCCTGCGAGGCTTCGTAAAGCTTCAGCATCATTTCGGGGTCGATCAGGCTGTTCATCTTCAGGATCATCCAGGCAGGCTTTCCCTTTTTTGCCAGCTTGATCTCTTTCCGGATCGCCCTGATGAAGAACTTCCGCATCTGGAAGGGGCTTATTATCAGGTGATCATAATCAAAATGCCTGTAATTGTGTTTGAAGAATTCAAAGACGTTCGAAATTTCGTCGGCCAGCCTGGGATCGGCTGTCATGAGTCCCTCGTCGGCATAGATACGTGCCGTCCCTTCATGGAAATTCCCGGTGCCAATGTAGGCGTAATTCCGGTACTTGTTATTTTCCAGGCGTTTGATCCACAACAATTTGCAATGTATTTTCAAACCGGGTATCCCGTTGATCACATCGGCCCCCTCTTCCTGAAGCTTGTTCGACCAGAAAATGTTGGCTTCTTCGTCAAAACGGGCCTGTAATTCGATGACAACGGTCACTTTTTTCCCGTTTCTCACAGCGTTCAGCAGGGCGTTGCACACTTTGGAATCGGGAGCCACCCGGTAGAGCGTGATCCCTATTTCCTCGACCTGCGGATCGATGGCTGCTTCTCTCAGAAGGTCAATGAAATGGGTGAACATCTGGTAGGGATAATGCAGCATCACATCCTTTTTCCGGAGTACCTTCAGGATGCTGGTATGCAACGGCAGATCCTTGTGGCGGAACGGGGGCAGCTTGGAATAATAGTGGCGGGGCTTTCCGATCTCGGGGAAATCCATGAAATCTTTGCGGTTGTGGTACCTGCCCCCGGGAAGCGCATTCTCCTGGTCTTCTATCTTCATTTTCTTCAGGATGAAGCGCAGCAGGTCGGGCGGCATCTCCCGGTCGTAGATCAGTCTCACCGGCTTTCCGGTCTTCCGCTTTTTTAGTCCCGCCTCCATGATTTCTATGAACGACTTTGAAATATCGTCGTCGATATCGATTTCGGCGTCGCGGGTCACTTTTATGGTAAACGATTCAAAACGGGTGTAGTCGAAATAGAAGAAAAGGTCGTCAAGGCAGTACCGGATGACGTCGTCGAGCAGCATGACATATTTTTTCGGTTCTGACTGGGGAAGCACCAGGAACCGGGATACGGAACGGCTGGGGATCCGGATCAGGGAGTAGGCTATGTCGTCGGGGTTGCCGCCACCCGACAGCTTCACGGCCAGGTATACCGAACGGTCGCGCAGGTAGGGAAACTGGTTTTTCCGGGATACCATGATGGGTACCAGGTTGGGTAAAACCCGCTGCTGGAAGTATTTCCTCACAAAGGCACCCTGACGCGTCGAGAGCTGTTTCTCATTGATCAGGAAGATATTTTCCCGTGTCAGCTCTTCCATGATTCCGCTGAATATCTCCTGCACCTTGGCCTGCTGCTCCTGCACGATTTCCTGGATGCGGTCGTGAAGTTCGCGGGGGCTGTAAGACCCGAGCAGAGCCTCCTCGTCTTTTCCGAAATCGACCATCCTCTTGACCGTCGCCACCCTCACCCTGAAAAACTCGTCCAGGTTGTTGGAAAAAATGCCGATGAAGCGGATCCGTTCAAAGAGGGGGGTGGCGGGATCTTCGGCCTCCTGAAGCACCCGTTCGTTGAAGGAGAGCCAGCTGATCTCCCGGTTTATAAACAACTCTTCTGCATTCATGCCGTTCATTTTTACCTGCGGAGCCTGCGTTTTCCGGGGCGGGGAGGGAGCGGACCATCTTCTGTTCCGACCGTTCCGGTCCGGGGTCACTGACCGCCGAATTCCATCAGGTAGGCTTTGATGAAACCGTCGATATCTCCGTCCAGGACCGCCTGGGCATTGCCAGTTTCATGGTTGGTGCGCAGGTCCTTCACCATTTTATAAGGCTGCAGGACATACGACCGGATCTGGGAGCCCCATTCAATCCGTTTCTTACCCGATTCGATCTCCTGGATTTTTTCCCTTTTTTTCCTCAGTTCGAGTTCATACAGCTGCGACTTCAGCAACCGGAGGGCGTTTTCCTTGTTTGCCAGCTGCGAACGGCTTTCGGTGTTCTCGATGATGATGCCGCTGGGGGCATGTTTCAGCCTGACGCCTGTTTCTACCTTGTTGACATTCTGACCGCCGGCGCCGCTGCTGCGGAAGGTGTCCCAGGTGATGTCGGCGGGGTTGATTTCGATTTCGATGGTGTCGTCGACCAAAGGGGCGACAAAAACCGAGGTGAAGGAGGTTTGCCTTTTGTTCTGGGCATTGAAGGGAGAGAGCCTCACCAGCCGGTGAACGCCGTTTTCACTTTTCAGATAGCCATAGGCATATTCTCCCTCAAATTCCACCGTGCAGCTTTTCACACCCGCTTCGTCGCCCGGCTGCAGGTCGACCACCTTCATCTGGTATCCCTTCCCCTCTCCCCAGCGGGTATACATCCGCAGCAGCATGTTGGCCCAATCGTTGCTCTCGGTGCCTCCCGCCCCTGCATTGATGCGTAATACCGCCCCCAGCCGGTCCTCTTCGTTGCGCAGCATGTTCCTGGCCTCCAGGTTGCCGATGACCTCCAAAGTGTCCTGGTAAGCCTGGTCAACCTCCTCTTCGGCCGCCTCCTTCGCCTCGAAAAAATCATACAGCACCCGGAAATCTTCCAGGGCCTTCTCCACCTCCCTGTATCCGTCGGTCCATGTTCTCACCGACCGGATCTTTCTCATCTGTTCTTCGGCCTCCTTCGGATTTTCCCAAAAGGAGGGGTCTTGTGTTTTCAGCTCCTCTTCCTGCAACAGGATCATTTTCCCGTCGTAGTCAAAGATGCCTCCTCAGCGCGTCCCGGCGCTGTACAAGGTCGTCGACCTGTTCTCTGAATACCATGGTTAAACAATTTTCCGCAAAAATAACAAGAAAAACGGAAGCCCGCTTTCACACCTCCACTTCGTCCAGCAGGCGGTGAATCCATTCGGGCTCGAATCCGCGGCCCTGGGCATACCGGATGATCTGACCCATCTTGTCGTACCGGTTCTTCCCTTTTACCTGTGAGGCTTTTTCCTTCATCGTGCGAAGCAATATGCGGCGGTACTCCTCCTCTGCGATTTCTGAAAAGCCGGATTCAATCAGTTCTTCCTCCAATCCTTTCATCTTCAGGTAATAGCGGATCTTCACCTTTCCCCACCGGTTGATCCTGAATTTATCGCGGATGTAGGAGCGCACATACCTGTCGTCGTCAACGAATTTTTCTGTTACCAGCCTTTCGATGATCCTCTCTGCCAGCTCACGGCTTCCGCCTGCAGCCAGAATTTTCTTCCTGACATCCGGGCTGCACCATTCTCCTTTGCTGCAAAGCACCGCCATTCCGGAAAAGAGTTCCTTTTCCCTTTTTTCTTCCGTTTCCATGGTTCCTGCGCTTGTTGTGATCCGTTAAAGGTAGCAAATTTCACGTCAGGAAGGGTTCCGGGCGATAAACGGCAGATTGAAAACCGGATGCTGCGACCTCCCGGTCGCCGAATGAGAATATGCGGATTGCCTGTGTCAGGGTTTGGAACTGAGCTGGGTGTATCCCACCAGCTGCTCGTAGCGGCCGCCCAGGCTTTTATAATAGACAAACAGCTGGTATTCGTTCTCCGTCTCCCAGAAACTGCCTTCGAGGTTGGTGTGGTCGGCAGTGGTTGAGCCTTGGGGAACATACACATACTGGTAATTGTAATAGCCCTGTTTAAGCAGCAGGCTCAGTTCGTACCGCCCCGTTTCGAAATTCCAGGTCATCTCGTTGCTTTTGTTGGCATTCCAGTTCGTAAGCTCCCCGAAGACATTGACGCTCCCGCCCAGCAGGGGGGCCTCCAGCAGCAGGCTGAAATGGACGAAATGGTAATCGCACTCCGTATCATAATCGGTCACCCGCTCCTGGCTCTCCACCACATAACGCCCGTTCATCTCCCGGTAGGGAAAATAGCGCTTGTTAACCCTGACCTCCGACGGAAGGAGGGTCACATGGTAATAGGGCCTGAAAAAGCTGATTTCCTGAACCCCTTCTCCGGTGATGCGGTGATTCCGGATGTCGAAGTAGCGGAATTCGTTTCCTGCTTTGAAGACATTTTCAGACGAATAATCGTAAACAAGCCGGTTGTTCTGGATAAACAAAGGCTTCAGATTCCGGATGGCATTGTCCCACCGGTTGTTCTGCACGACCACCACCCGCACCTCTTCCATGGGATGGTCGATGCGCAGATTTTCATGGAATACCGTGAAGTCCACCTCGTGGTGCTCCCCCCGGAAGGCATCGGTGGTGGCCCGCCGTACCGTCGCACCGATGGTGACCAGCGGCTCCGCAACATAAAAACGGCGCGACAAAACCAGCTTTTCACGGTTGTTTCCCTCGTACACCAGCAAAATATAGTTGCCGGAGGTCTTGAACCGGACCTGGTCGTTCGGCAAGGTCAGCCTGTAATTGACATAGGGAAAGGTTGTATTGAAAGATCGTGCATAATCGGTCAGGGGGTTGTCGGTAAAGCCTTCCAGGTATTCGTTCTGGCTCAGGAAACTCTCTTCCCAGGCGGCGTCGCAGTGAAGAATGGTGTAATAGTAATCCCTGGTTTCGGTGGAAAGGTCATCGAATTTGAGGATCAGGCTGGCCTCTTCTCCCAGGTTCATCACCGGATTCGACAGTTCAAACCCATCGCGGTAGAACTGTATCGATTTGATCTCTTCGCGGTAAACGCCGTTTTCATGGTAAAAGGGGTTCACCTGGCCGGTACCCGGGGTTGCGGGCAGCAACAGGAAGATCAGCAGCAGTTTCTTCAACTCCATCGGTTCATTTTTTCCGGTTCCGTGCAAAAACAATGCCTGTTTTCATGGGGCGTGATATTGTAAAACGGACCAGGCCGCCGGATATTTTCCCCTGGCAACTTTATGGGTGCCGGGTGGTGAAAATACCGTTAAAATAATTAATTTGGCCCAGTTTTGAATCTCAAGCCAAAGAGTATGACACGAACGGTGAAACTCAGGAAAGGGTTGAACCTGAACATCCGGGGCCGGGCGGAAGCCGTGGCGGAAGCTCCCGGGTCTTCAGGGGTGTATGCGTTGAAGCCCACCGATTTCGAAGGGCTGACGCCCCGTCTGGTCGTCAAACCCGGCGATCCGGTCAAGGCCGGGCAGCCTCTGTTTTGCGACAAGTATTATCCGGATGTGCTTTTTGTATCCCCGGTGGGAGGGACCGTAGCTTCGGTCAACCGGGGTGAAAGGCGCAGGGTGCTCGAAGTGGTGGTCAAGGAAGAGCCCTCCGCGGGTGCTGTCGATTTTGGCAGGCCGGCGCCGGAGACGATGGACGCCGGTGCCATCAGGAAATTGCTGATGGCGGCCGGGTTGTGGCCCTTTCTGCGCAGAAGGCCCTATGGCACCATCGCCCGTCCCGACGAAACCCCCCGCGACATTTTCATTTCCTGTTTTGATACCGCCCCCCTGGCCCCCGATTACAGCTTTCTCCTGCGAAGTGTGGAAAAGGAGTTCCAAACGGGAATTGATATCCTGGCGCGCCTGACCCCGGGCAATGTCCACGTGGGGTTGCCCGCCGGCGGAACCCTCCGGTTTGAAAACCTGCGGAATGCGAAGATAACCTTTTACAGCGGGCCCCATCCCGCCGGTAACGCAGGCGTCCAGATTCACCATACCGCCCCCCTGAACAAGGGAGAGGCCGTTTGGACCATCAACCCCCAGGACCTCCTGTTCATAGGACGCTTTTTCACAACCGGGAAACCCGATTTCTCAAAAACCATCGCCCTTGCGGGCTCCGAAGTGACCAGACCCCGGTATCTCAAAACCACCCTGGGGGCCGCCCTTGGCCCCCTGCTGGAGGGCAACCTGAAAATGGAGACCCGCCACCGGATTGTCAGCGGAAACCCCCTGACCGGGAAGAAACTGCTCCCCGATAATTACCTCTCCTTTTACGACTCCCAGATTACGGTTCTCCCCGAAGGCGACTACTACGATTTTATGGGGTGGGCAAAACCCCGGCTGAACAAGTTCAGCCTCTCGCATGCCTATTTTTCATGGCTGATGCCCCGGCGCAGCTATGTGCCCGATACCAACCTCAACGGCGAGGAGCGGGCCTATGTGATGACGGGCCAGTATGAGAAGGTCCTCCCCATGGATATCCTCCCCGTGGAACTGATAAAATCGATCCTCGCCGACGATATCGACCGGATGGAAAAACTGGGGATCTATGAGGTGGTTGAAGAAGACCTGGCCTTATGTGAATTCGTCTGCACCTCCAAAATAAAGGTCCAGGAGATACTGCGAAAAGGCATCAACCTGATGATGAAGGAAATGGGGTAGTATTCCTAATTAACACCTGCTGTTGTCATGAAATCACTCCGGAATTATATCGATCAGAAAAAGCCATTGTTCCAGAAGGGCGGGAAATTCGGGAAACTGGGTTCCACCTTCGGCGCTTTTGAAACGTTTCTTTTCACGCCCAATCACACTTCGCGCTCGGGGACCCACATCCACGATGTGATAGACCTGAAGCGTACGATGATTGTCGTTGTGCTGGCCTTGCTGCCGGCCCTGCTGTTTGGCTGTTGGAACACAGGCTACCAGCACGGGCTTGCCTTCGGCATTGAACGGAGTCTTCCCGGCCATTTCTGGTTCGGACTTCTGAAGGTGCTGCCGCTGATTGTGGTCTCCTATGTGGTGGGCCTGGGCATTGAGTTCGTAACAGCCCAGATCAGGGGTCATGAGGTGAACGAGGGGTTCCTGGTGACGGGCATGCTGATACCGCTGATCGTACCCGTTGACATCCCCCTCTGGATGCTGGCGCTGGCCACCGCCTTTGCGGTGATCTTCGGCAAGGAGATCTTCGGGGGGACCGGTTACAACGTCATGAACGTGGCGCTGCTGGCCCGGGCTTTCCTCTTCTTTGCCTACCCTGCCCAGATGACGGGCGATTCGGTATGGATCCACGACCTGGCCCGGCAGACGGCGGTTGACGGTTTTTCGGGGGCTACTCCCCTGGCCGGCCTGGCTTTGGGCGAAATGCAGAACCTTCCCTCCTTCTCCGACCTTTTCCTGGGGTTCATCCCCGGTTCGGTGGGTGAAACCTCCACCCTGGCCATCCTGCTCGGAGCAGCACTCCTGCTTTTCACCGGCATCGCCAGCTGGAAGATCATGCTCTCGACCGTCGTGGGAGCCCTGGCCATCGGAGGCATCTGCAACCTCTTTGCCGTCAACGACTACATGGCCCTTCCCCCCTGGTACCATCTGGTGATGGGAGGATTTGCCTTCGGCGCCGTGTTTATGGCCACCGACCCCGTAACCGCCACACATACCGAAAAAGGCAAATGGATCTATGGATTCGGAATCGGCGCCTTCGCCGTCCTCATCCGGGTGTTCAACCCCGCCTACCCGGAGGGAATGATGCTTGCCATCCTGCTCATGAATATCACCGCCCCGCTGATCGATTATTTTGTCGTCGAGAGCCACATCAAACGACGACTGAAAAGGGCGCTCCCGGGGAAAAACCCTAAATCCGGCCTGCTATGAAAAACTTCAGCAATACTTACACCTTCCTCTTCGCCCTGGTCATGGTGACCGTGGTAGCCCTGCTGCTGTCGCTGGCAGCCATGAGCCTGAAACCGCTGCAGGAAAAAAATATCGAGGTGGAGAAGAAACAACAAATCCTGGCTTCGGTCCGCATCGCCTCGACAACCGGGGATGCGGCCGATCTGTATGCCCGATACATCACCGGCAGTTTCGTGCTCGACAACCGGGGAGAACAGGTGGAAGGGGTGGAGGCTTTCACCGTGGACCTGAAAGCCGAACAGGCCAAACCGGCCGGCCAGCGTTACCTGCCGGTTTTCACGGCTGCCCTCGACAACGGCACCCGCGCTTTTGTGGTGCCCCTGAGGGGAAAAGGGCTCTGGGGCCCCATATGGGGGTACCTTTCCCTGGAACCCGATTTGAACACCATCTATGGCGCCGTCTTTGACCACCAGGGCGAAACCCCCGGATTGGGAGCCGAAATCAGCACCGACTGGTTTGAGGAACCCTTTGCCGGGAAAAAGATCTTCGGGGACACCGGTGAATTCACTTCCGTCAAGGTGTTGAAGGAGGGTGCCCAGGAAGAAAATCCCCATGCGGTCGACGCCATCTCGGGCGGCACCATCACCTCCAAAGGGCTTGAAGCCATGCTCGACTCCTGCCTCGTTCAATACAAAACCTACCTTCTGAAAAACCGGATCCAATAAACACCTCCGACCATGAGCATCCTGTCATCCAAGAACGTAAAACTGCTGTCGCAGCCCCTTAACCTTAACAACCCCGTGACAGTGCAGATCCTCGGCATCTGTTCGGCGCTGGCGGTTACGGCAAAACTCAAACCCGCCCTGGTCATGGGGCTGTCGGTCATCGTGGTGACTTCGGTTTCCAACCTGGTGATCTCCCTGATGCGCCGCGCCATCCCTCCACGCATCCGGATCATCGTACAACTGGTGGTGGTCGCCTCCATGGTGATCCTTGTCGACCAGTTTCTCCGCGCCTTCGTGTTCGATGTCAGCAAACAGCTCTCCGTTTACGTCGGGCTGATCATCACCAACTGCATCATCATGGGGCGCCTCGAGGCATTCGCCATGGGCAACAAACCATGGGCCTCCTTTCTCGACGGTGTCGGAAACGGCGCCGGTTATGCCCTTATCCTGGTGATCGTCGCCATCTTCCGCGAATTGCTCGGCTCCGGCACCCTGCTGGGATTCCGGATCATCCCCCAGGCCTTTTACGATGCCGGTTATTCCAACAACGGAATGATGATCATGCCTACCATGGCCCTGGTTCTCGTCGGGGTGATCATCTGGATCCAGAGAAGTTACAAAAGGGAACTGATAGAAAAATAGTTTAAACCGAAACATCCTTTCACCATGCAGGAATTCATCAACATATTTGTGCGGTCGGTTTTCATCGACAACATGGTTTTTGCTTTCTTCCTGGGAATGTGTTCCTACCTGGCCGTTTCCAAGACGGTGAAAACCTCCATCGGCCTCGGCGTGGCGGTCATCTTCGTGCAGATCATCACCGTTCCCGTGAATTACCTTATTCTGGAATACGTCATGAAACCGGGGGCCCTCTCCTGGCTGGGCGGCCGTTTTGCGGAGGTCGACCTCTCCTTCCTCAGTTTTATGGTCTATATCGCCACCATAGCCGCCATGGTGCAACTGGTAGAAATGGTGATCGAGAAGTTCTCCCCCAACTTGTACAACTCACTGGGTATCTTCCTTCCCCTGATTGCGGTAAACTGCGCCATTCTGGGGGGGTCGCTCTTCATGGAACAACGGGAATACCAGCACATCGGCCAGGTGTTCGCCTGGGGGCTGGGCTCGGGAACCGGATGGTTCCTGGCCATCGTCCTGCTGGCTGCCATCCGGGAAAGACTTAAATACAGCAACGTGCCCCCGCCGCTCCGGGGTGTTGGCATCACCTTCATCATCACCGGACTGATGGGCCTTGCGTTTATGAGTTTTATGGGCATAAAAATCTGAAATTAATCCGACCGTTATGTTTCTTACAGAAATCCCAGTCTATTGGGTCATCCTTTCCAGCATTGCGGCTTTTATGGTCATCGTGCTGGTGCTGGTGGCCGCGCTGCTCTATGCACGGTCCAAACTGACAGCCACCGGCGATGTGAAGATCACCATCAACGACGAGAAGGAGATCACCGTGAACCCGGGAGGATCGTTGCTTTCCACCCTTTCGGAAAAGGGCATTTACCTGCCGTCGGCCTGCGGTGGCGGGGGAACCTGCAGCCAATGCCGCTGCCAGGTGCTCGAAGGGGGAGGATCCATCCTGGCCACCGAAACCGGTTATTTTACCCGCAAGGAACAGCAAAACCACTGGAGGCTGGGATGCCAGGTGAAAATCAGGGAAGACATGAAGATCAGGGTTCCCGAACATGTGCTGGGCGTCAAAAAATGGGAGTGCGAAGTGGTTTCCAACCGCAATGTGGCTACTTTCATCAAGGAGTTCGTTGTCAGGCTTCCCGAAGGCGAAACCCTGAAGTTTAAGTCGGGCGGCTACATACAGATCGATGTGCCTGCCATCGAGGTCGATTACAAGGAGATCGGCGTGGAGCCCGAATTCCGCGACGAATGGAACAAATTCGGCATGTTCGACCTGAAAATGAAAAACCCCGAACCGGTGTTCCGGGCCTATTCCATGGCCAACCATCCGGCAGAGGGGAACATCGTCATGCTGAATGTGCGCATTGCCACCCCCCCCTGGGACCGTGCCAACAACCGGTTCAAAAACGTGAACCCGGGCATCTGCTCCTCCTTCATCTTCTCGCGCACACCGGGCGACAAGGTGATGGTGTCGGGTCCCTACGGCGAGTTTTTCCTGAAGGATAACAACAACGAAATGATGTTCATAGGCGGAGGCGCTGGCATGGCGCCCATGCGCTCCCACCTTTTCCACCTTTTCCACACCCTGAAGGAAAAAAACCGTAAAATCAGCTTCTGGTATGGCGCCCGTTCCTGGCGGGAGGTGTTCTACCATGAGCAATTCCAGGCCATAGAAAAGGAATTCCCGAATTTCACCTTTACCCTGGCCCTCTCGGAACCTAAACCGGAAGACAACTGGAGCGGCCCGAAGGGATTTATCCACCAGGTCATATACGACCGCTACCTCAGCAAACACGAGGAACCGGAGGAAATAGACTACTACCTGTGCGGACCGCCCCTGATGAACGATGCCGTTCAGAAAATGCTCTACGACCTGGGGGTGCCCTCCGAAAACATCCTGTTCGACGATTTCGGCGGCTGATCCTCCCGCCTGCCGCCGGTTTCGTCTTTCTCCCATCCAGGAAGCTGCCTTGGCATGACATTTTTCCTATTTTTGCGCTTTCAACTCCTGCCGGAAGGAGGGGGGGCCTCCGGTGCGGAGCGACAGCCTCGAATGCCTGATCTCCGCATAAGCCGCCAGCCATAGAGCAAAACCAACACCTTTGTGCAATGAAAGAACTTTTTACCGCCGTCATCGACTGGTACATGGCCCACATCAACTACGGAACCGTCACCCTGCTGATGGCCATCGAAAGCTCTTTCATCCCCTTTCCTTCCGAGGTGATCATTCCCCCGGCAGCCTGGAAAGCCGCCGAAGGGGAACTGAATATTTACCTGGTGGTCTTGTTCGGCACAGTGGGAGCCCTCATCGGCGCCCTGTTCAACTACTATTTCGCCCTGCTGCTCGGACGGGCCATCGTCTACCGTTTCGTGGAATCGAAACTGGGCCGGCTTATGCTGCTCAGCAGGAAAGGAGTCGAAAAAGCGGAGGCCTATTTCGTCAGACACGGAAAACCCTCCACACTCATCGGCCGTTTGGTGCCTGCCGTACGCCAGGTGATCTCCCTTCCCGCCGGACTGGCCCGGATGCGGATCGGCGATTTCATCCTCTACACCCTCATCGGCTCCGCATCCTGGAACATCATCCTGGCAGCCCTCGGCTATTTCCTCTATTCGAACAAAGAGGTCCTCCACCGCTATTATGCCGAACTCACCTGGGCCATGGCCGTTCTCGGAGTCGGTTTCGCTGTCTATCTGGCTGTGAAATTTATCCGGAAAAAGGAGTAGGCGGCCTGCCAAAAAAAATTGATTGCCAATCTCTTGCGGAAACGGGGAGCCTCTGCCTGTGCAGGGCGCTCACTTCCCGGCAACCGCCGGAAGGCTAAAAAGATAAAATCTCGGTGGTCTTGGAGCCCAGGGCGATGACCTCCTTGTATTCTTCGCGTGTGAGCCCTTCGAAAATAAAATAGGAGGGATTCAGGGGCTGGCCGTTCTTGATCACTTCGTAATGCAGGTGGGCGGCAACGCTTAAACCGGTGTTCCCGACAAAACCAATCTGTTCCCCTTTCCTTACATAGCTGTTGATCCCGACGGTCATTCTAACCATATGTGCATAGCGGGTTTGAAAGCCGAAATCGTGTTGGATGACGCACGACCTGCCGTAACCCGGTTTGTCTTCCGTTTTGATGACTTTGCCGTTGGCGGTGGCCACCACGGCTGTTCCCACGGGGGCTTTGATGTCGATTCCGTTGTGCATCCGCCGTTCCTTGAGGATGGGATGGTCGCGCATGCCGAAGCCGGAAACGATTTGAGCCTGTTCCTTGGCGATGGGGTAGGCGACCGGAACGGCCAGAAAGACCTTTTTCTTCTTGTGAATCGATTCGATCAGGGTTTCCAGGCTCCGGTCCAGGTAATCCCGTTGCCTTTCGAAGCTGATCACCGAGCTGTCGCCGGGGGTGGCCGGGCTTAAGGTTCCCGGATCCTGCCGCCGGTCGCCCGCGTATTGGCTTTCATAGTCCATGTAGCTGGCAACAAAATTCCCGATGTTGTTTACATTGGGTTTTTCAGAGTAGACCAGGATGTCAAAGAGTTCATCGAACAAGGCCAGCTCTCCGGCCAGGTTGTATACCTTTCCGATCAGCGGGTCGAGCGACTCGATGTGCTCTTTGGGGCTGTTTTTCATCTCGCCGCTCCCCGTATCGAAGGCCTGGGCGGCGGGTTTGAAGAGGAAAATGACGGTAAAAACAACCCCGAGGATCAGCAACAGCAGCACCAGCATGATGACCAGGTTCCGGGAACTGTTTTCCTGAGGGTAAGACTCGGGATCGGCGCTCATACGGGCAGCTGGATTACTTGTTTTTGAGTTTGTTGATTTCGGTCTCCAAGGAGCGGTTTTGCAGTCTGCATTTCCGAAGGTCCTCGTTGGCCTGGTTCAGCTGCTTCTCCAGCTGTGCGGTGCTTCCTCCGCCGCTGGTTCCTCCGCCTCCCGTGAGCCGCAGCAGGTTGAGCTCCTGCTTTAATTCCTTATTCTCGGTCAGGGCGCGCTGCAGATCCACATTGCTGCCCTGGGTGTTGTTCTGGCAGTCGGCCAGCTGTTTGGTCAGTTCGATCTGTTGCTTGTAGGCCACATGCAGATCGGAATACACCTTCAGGATATTCTGGTGCATCCCCGATTTCCACGATTCATCCTTGACCAGGTTGTCTTTCGCTTCCACCAGCAGTTTCCCCACCTTTTGATTCAGCTCGTCCAGGTTCTCCTTGTTTTCGTCGGCCGTAGGGATTTTATCAAGGGTCGCAGAGGCATCCAGCAGCCTGGGCGCCAGGATGTCCCGCTCATATTTCTCTTCCGCCTCCTTTTTTGCCAGGTCGGCGGCCGATTTCCTGTTCGCAATCGCATCGGAATTCATCGTGGAAAATCCCACCAGCAGGGCCAATGCCAGACTGAGCAGGAATAGACCGATTACCTTGTTGTACGCTTTTGCCCTTTCTTTGTTGTTGACCGCTTTCATGGCTGATTATTTTTCGTGCTGTTTTCAATACGGTTGCATACCAGTACATCGTTTTCCCTGATGTTGTTGGCATAAATCGACAATTCGGGATCCAGCCCTTCCGTCGTTTTAAAAAACTTGTTCCTGACCTTCATGAAGGTCCAGCCGTTGGGTTCCCGGTTGCCGTCGAGGAACGAAATCAGCCCCTCCGGGTGCCGGCTGTTGTAATCGTTGATGAAAAAGTAAAAAAGCCGGCCCAGTTTCATTCCAACCGGCGCTTTTGCACGGAAGGTAGTCGGTTCCGGGCTGCTTTCATTCTTCGGAAAGATGAAACTGATCACGATGGGATTCTCCAGTTCCTCATCGCTGGGGTCGTCAATATTTTGACCTGCAGGATAATACCATTGCTTAAAGATCTTCTGGGGTACCTTCAGCAACTCTTCCGCCGTCTGGTTCAGCAGGATCGGGATCACAAACCAGAGCAGGCTGAGGTACCATACAATCTGGCTCCTCGGGCTGTTGGGCAGTGAAAAGGAAAGATTGCTGAAAAAATAGGCCATGAGCAGAATGCACAGGATGAAGAGAATTTGCAGGTTGAAAGGCTGCGATTTGTACCAGGGCAGGGTGGAGGGAACCATTCTCAGATGCAAAATTCCAAGGACCAGGATAAAAACCTGTGCGGACACCAGGATAAGAATCTGGCTGGTATTGAGCTCAAACCGGTTGACAAGGGTGGGAAGGGCCAAAAGAATGGAAACCAGGATCACGTAAAGGATGGATACAATCCCGTATTTCTTCAAAACCTTGATCCGCTTGAACAACACCAGAAAGGCAGTTCCTGCAAATACCAGACTGGCAATTTTCAGCGCGATACCGCTAGCATTCATGTCCGTGCGTATTATGATGGTAAAAATAGGAAAGAATCGGAAAATTTCCTATTCTAAACCGTCTTTCCCATGGCGGTGGAAGTCTTTTTTCAATCGGGCCGAACACCAATCAGGAAGCGGATGGGCTGGGGAGGGCCCGGGAATATGATTCCCCTGCTCTTTTATTTAACCACGATCTTCTTTAAAGCATCCCCGAAATTGAATTTGAGAAATTCGATCGCAATTTCATCGAGCATCTCCTTCAGGCTGAGTTTTTTCCCTTTTGCCCTTTCGCGGGCTTTCTTCACGAATTGCTGGTAGAAAACCTCAACCTTCATGGTGCTGATCAGTTCGGTAAGGTATTCAATGACCGGCCTGGGCTTTAAAACGGGTTCCATGCCGTTGGCCTTCAAAAATGCGTTGGTGGTCGGAAAACGGGCGTCGAGCTTGGGTTTCAGGACTCCGGTCAGGAAGATTTTGGACAAACCGCCCGAGATGATGTCTTTGACAAAACCGTCCATCATGCTTTGTTTGATCTCATCCCATTTGATTTTTTCGCCCGATGCATAAAGGGCGGTGATCTTAGCCCCTGTCTCCAGGGTGGCTTTTGTTCCGGCTTCGAACGCAACGGTGGCGCTTGTCTTGACCGCCTTGGCAAGCAGGGGACGGGTCTGGACGAGGGTTTTGGCGATGGCCAGCTTGCCGACCGCATTGCCTGCCAGTCCGGCAGCTCCGCCTGAGGCGACTGTGGAAAGCACGCTGATGGTAATTTCGATGATCTGAATGGAGGTCTGGGCGCCGCCGATCACCCCTTCGCGGTATTTCACGATTTCCCGGTCGCAGGTACTGATGGTGGAGGCTGCCTTTTTCAGGCAGCTTACCCCCATGTCCATCAGCCTGGTATCGGCATGGGGGCGGTGATAGATCTGCCTGGCCAGCTCGATCCATTTCCTGCCCAGCCGGGCCCACCGCCGGAGGTTTTCGATATCGACTCCCCCGAATGCCTCGGAAAAGAACACCACCCACGAACAGGTCTCCGCGTTGACTTTTTCATGATGCCGGATCGCTGCTTCCATCACCTCCAGGCACGACTCCACCTGGCCGAGGGCATCGATGAACCGGAATGTCTCAGCCCGGTGCCACCAGTTGACCTCCACCTTCACCATCTTTTTGTCCCAATTGTCCCTTGTCTCGGCCCGTTTCTTTTTGTCGAGCAGATGGCGCTGGTAAGCATCCTGCCATTCCTTCCGGTAGGTCAGATCGCTGGTACAGACCTGCCCCGACGGGAAATAGCCGAGTCTTTTGCGGTTCACCTCTTCGGTGGCCGCGTCAAAGGCCTCCCTGTCCAGGGTTTTCCCATGCACATCGATCTTCTGGTCCTGTTGTTTGTAAAATTTGCCCATGGCAACCCACCCTTGCTTTTTTGTCAACTCTCCATTCCTCTAAAGAGAAACCAATCCCAAGGAATCCAATCCGGGTTCCGTGCATGAAAAACATCCCGCAGGCTCCATCCCGCAGGAGCCGTAATGATGTCAGGCGGTTTACCCCCTGACTCCAATGACGGCATTTCCGGTGAAATCACCCTGGAATTCCTTGCCACCCGAAAGAGCGATCATTTTTGCCCACATCTTCCCGATGAGTAGCCTCATCGTAGTTTTGTGGGTGCCCCGGCTGGTAAAACTCATCCTTCGCAGGATCTCTTCGGCTTCTCTGCTGAAATCAATGCTCTGGTTGTTTTTTATCGCTTCCGACATGTCCTGCACGTTGAAACCGGAGATCATCCCCGCCTGGTTGTTTTCTTTGGCGAATTGCACCATCTCGGCGGCTATGGCGTGGTATACCTGCCGCATGTTTTTTGAATGGAGCGTGATATTCATTTTTTGGAAAACATGGGGAAGGATTCCGGCAAAATAGTTGGTCAGCCAGAGGTCGTTTGCTGAAAAATTGGCTTTAACGGACATAATATTTTTGTTTTTCTTCAAACCGGGAAGTTTTCGCATCAGGCTTTCGGTCCGGTTTTATCTGAAAGCGACTGGTGCGCCATTTTCCCCCGTATCAAACCCGCCGGGAACCGGAACCGGCATCCCAGTCTGAAAAGCCGGTTGCAGAAACGGTGGTTCTCCTGTAATTGGGCAACCGGCCGGTCTTTGGCAGAACCACTGCGGCAGGCCGGTTTTTCAGGGGCGTTGCAAATGCTAACCCCCGATCTGTACGGTTGGGCAACCCATGACGATGGTTCCGCCGTGGGCTGTCAGGTCGCCCTGGCGGGCTGCCGGCATACCCCCGATCATAACCGTCATGGATCCCTTGGCAATGACATCGGGAGGCCCCACGCAGGTGGCCATATCGCCTGCCCGGGCGGCCGGCATCCCCCCGATCAGCACCTGGGGGCATCCCGGCGGAAGCACAGGCCCGCCCACATGGGGAATCGGCGGCACCCCGGGCGTCTGCATCGGACAGGTGTGCATGTCTCCTACTCTGGCTGCTGGCGGCATATGATGGCGTTCAATCGTTAAAAATCATCGGGCGTTCCCGGAAATGAAACCTATTCCCCCTGCCCGCGGGCAGTTCCCTTCGCATCCCATTTTCCCGGCAGTCGGTCATCCTCAGGACTAATTGATCATTACCATGCTTCCCTTGACGGTCATCATCCCGCTTGACGATACCTCCGCACTGGCGCTTCCCTCGGCCTTCAGGGTGGTTTTGGCCTTGATCTCCACGGTCATGGCCTCCTCCGTCAGACTGCTCTGCGCCTCCGTTTTCACCTCCATCCCCTTCTGTTCCAGCGCCTGGCCCGCTTCGATCTTGATCCCGCCCTGCGCTTTGATCTCTATATCGCCGCCTTCCAGGGTCATGGTTCCGGAAGTACGGATGGTGATGTTCCCGTTGGCACTGTCCAGGGTGATCTCATTCTTGTTCCCGTCATCGTAAATGCGGATTTTCTCGCCCCCGGCGTCATCCCACAATTCGATGGTCTGCCCGCTTCGGGTCTTGATGCCGTGGACCTTGGCATTGTACTCATCGTAATTCCCCGGCCAGTCGGGATTGGGGCATGCATCCTCGTCGATCAGGGATCCCAGCACATAGGGTTTCTCCACGTCTCCGTCCTCAAAACCCACCAGAACCCGGGTGTTCTTGGGAGGAACAACATAGACGCCTCCTCTCTTAACGGTATAGGGAGTGAGCACTTTCACCCAGGGACTCATCATCTGCTTGTCGTCCATCCACCAGAACCTGATTTTCACCCTTCCCAGTTTCTTCGGATCCTGGTTGTCGGCGACCAGTCCCAGCTGGTTGCCCGTCTCCCTGATGCGGTAGGGATCGCAGTTTTCAGGCACCGTGATTTCCGAAGGAATGGCCGTGAAACAGTTCTGGTAGGTCAGCATGTTGTCGAAGGTGTGCCGTACCGAGGTGACCAGATACCTCCCGAAGTCCAGCTGTGTTTTTGCATCCTGCTTTTTCCCCTGCAGGGTGGCCACCATCCCCGCGCTCAGAAATCCGCTGGTCGAAACACCTTGGAGGTCGGTCAGGTTCACCGCGTCGGCAATCTCCTGAATCTCACCCACATTGTCCAACCCCTTCTGGTAATCCTTTTCGTCAACGTTGACATGCTCGAAATAGTCCTTTCCCTCGAGCGAATAGAGCTTTTTCGACATTTTCAGGGCATGTTTGCCGTAGTTGTTCAGGTTCGGCTCCACTTTGCCGCTTCCCGAGGTATACCTGAAAACATCGAGTTTCAGCGGGTCGAGGGTGTACAGGCTGAATTTGACCGGGCTGACCCGCAGTTCATAATTGACGCTGGTCAGGTTGTGGCCCAGAATCAGGGTTTCCTCTTTGACCGGCATCTCGCCGAAAACCAGTTCGCTGCCATTGAAGAAAAACCATTCCCCGTACCGGATTGACAACCGTTTCAGAAATTCAAGGTCGCTCTCCTCGAACTGCACGATGTAGGGAAAGGTGGTTTTGTTCCGGGGTGCAACCTTTGTTTTGACCGGGTAATCCTTCAGAACCTCCTTTACCGTCTGCTCGAGGGTTTTGTCAATAAACGCCCGGTTGACGGGTTTGCGGTTCATGGCGATCTCCACGCTGCCTCCGGAAATCACCACCTGGTCTGTGTCGCGCATCCCGCTTCGTGATCCCTGTACTTCGGTGATGTAACCCTTAAACAGGAGCCCCTCCTTTTCATTTCCCTTCTCCTTCATGTGGGTCTGGATCACCACGGGCAGGCCAAGGTAGTCCTTGCTCTTTTCTATGATAAAATCGTTGCCCGATTCGAGCGTGTCGTAAGGGCAGACGATTTCAAACTGGTCGACCCCGTAAAGGCTTTGCACCACCGTTATCTGCCGGTAACTCTTCAGCGGTTTGCCTTCTATGGTGACCGAGATTTTCGAAAGTAGGGCCATGTCAGGATCGTTTAATGTATTCAGCTGCTTTCATCCAGGTCCCAGTCCATCTCGTAATCCATTCCCGTGAATTTGATTTTCCGGGCCGAGAGGGCGATGTTCACGACCACATCCGACTGGTCGGAAAAGGATTCGCGGTAGTAGACGCACACGGCATCGTAGAATTCGATGGTTCGTTTCTTCCCGGTGTCGACCACCCCCGAAAAGACGATCTTGCCATCTTTGAAGGTTCTTAATCCGGCCATCCAGGAGATGAGTTCTGCATCCTCGACGCCGGGCAGGGTCAGGTTGATCAGGCTTGCCCGCACCATCGACAAGGCCCTTCCGCGGTTGTCCACGTCCTGCGAAAAGGAAAAATCGAGCGAATTGATCCTGATGCCCTGTTTTTCGAGGCTGTGCCCCGAAATATGCAACCGTGCAGTTAGTGACATAACAAATGGCTTATAAGTGGTGGTTTGCAAAACAAAAGCGGGGGCAACGCTCCGGGAGGGATAATACCGGCATCCCCTGCGAACCGGGATTCCCCGTGATCCGCACAGTCCGCATCACACCCCTTCAGAAGGGGAGGGCCCCGCTGCCCGACGACAGGGCGTCTGAATGCTTTCCGGGGAACCGCATCCCCTCCCCGCCGGCCGCTTCAAAGAAACCTGGACCCTGCGCTATATCGGCCATTCGTTGTCGTGCTCGCCATTCCCCATCTTGATGACCTTGGCCGACAGGGTGATGGTCTCCAGCATGGCGCCCGTGCCGATACTGTCGAACGATTCGCTGTATCCTACCATGTAGGATTCGCTGATCTCCAGCTCTTTCAGCTTGGCATTCTCATCGCGCTTGTTGAAGGTGATGGTGGCATCTTTTTTCATGTAGCTGTCGCACATCCACTCAAACAACGCGGTGCTGTCGGTCGATTCCAGCACAATGGTCACCACGCCTCCCCTTGTCACCGACGAGGGCCTTCCGCTGACGTCATAATCCTGGTTCAGACTGTAATTGCATGAAAGAACGTTGTAATCCGTCCCGTCGACTTTAAAAGTTGCTTTGAATGACATTTTTCTGTTTCTGTTTTAAATGAAGCTGTTGAATAAACAAACCGTTTCCGGCTGAAAGGGATCAGTTCTGGTTGTATTGGGTATCCCATTCGTTGCCATCGTCCCCTTTCTGGCCATCCATCTTGATCATAAAACTTTTGGCCGGGAAATAGGGGGTCATGTGGATGTCCAGGTAAATCCGGTCTTTCTGCACGGGATCCTGCTCAAACCGCCTGATCGAGAATTTTTCGATCAGTTTGCCGGGCCCGGTGATCCCGTCGAGGAACCGGATGATCTGCTCCTGGATCTCTTTCCTGGTTTTCACGTTAAAGTTCTCAAAGGCCCGCCGGTTCAGGAAATCCATGAGGACCTTCGTGACATAATCGAATACCCTGACAACGGAATAGGTCTGCAGACCCAGGTTGTCGCCGTTGAATAGGGTTTTGGCCGAAAAGGCCATCACTTTCCCGTATTCGTTCACCATAGGGACCAAACCCATTTTTTCGAGGTTGGCGATTTCACTCTTTTTGAGGTCGAATTTCACCCCGTCGATTTCGCTCAGGCTGCCGTGTTTTTTCCCGGCCGCCACCTGCGACATCAGTGTCTGGTAAATATTCCCCGCCAAAGCCCCGGAGGGCGGAACGTAGAGTGCTTCCTCCTCTCCGACGTCGGCAAACTTGTCGCGCCCCACCAGCCAGTTGCAGGCCATCATCACGTTCGAACGGTACATGTCGCCGCCTGTCAGGTTGCTGGCCTCGAAAAGCTCCATCACATCGTCGGGAGTGTCCAGATGCTCAAAATCAGTAACAAGCATCACCTTGTTCTCATGGGCGATTTTAGCCCACTTCTCCACCACCTTGTTGGAACCGAGATACCCCGGCACCACCAGGATGCTGTAATTCTCCCGCAGGTCCAGCCGGTCGTATTTCTGCACCAGCTCCTCCCGCACGGCATCGATGAACCGGGTGTCGTCCAGGTCTTTCAGCTGGTCCGGTTCCGCGTTCATGAAACTGACATTCTTGATCTTTGCGCTGCCCGTGTTTTTGAAAAACAGGGCCACCGACCGGTACGATTTCTCCATATCCCGGGTGGCCTCCAGCGCATTCAGCAGATTCTGCTTCAAGGCGCCATCGGCCGATTCCGCGTTGGCCTCGCAATTCTCAATCATGTCGGCTATGCTCTCCGAAGAGTTGATGACCGCAGCCCACAATTCCAGGCTCTTCTTCAGCTCCTCCCGCTCCCCCTTCCGCGCCTCTTCGGTCAGAAATATCTTTTTCCGCGCCTTCCGCTCCGGATTCAGGTTCTGCACCCCCTCGATCGTCGATTCCAGCAGGTCGAATGCCCCTACCTTGGCCAACTGGCCCAGGGAGGTCCCCAGCAATTCGTCGGGCTTCTGCACCTGCCCGATCTGCTCGGCTACCTTCTCCCTGTACTGCTCGATGTTCTGCTTCGATTTTTCCTGTAATGCCATGTGATTCGCTTTTTAGGATTGAAAATTACGATTGTTCAATTTCTTTGCCCATCGCGTAGATAGCGTTCAGCAAGGCCTGCCGGGTTTCGGGATTCTCCAGCGCCTTCCTTAGCAGTTTATTGCTCTTCAGCTGCTTGATGATCTTGAAGTACTGCTCTTTCTGCCGGTTCAGGTTTTGAAGCGTCCCGCTCTGCGCAATGATCCCCTTGGTCCCGAAATCGCCCAGGTTGCGGAACGTGAGGTTCTCCTCCTTTGACTTGCCCTCCGCATCCTCAAAATCCACCGCGACCGATGGCCTGAAATGGTTGAATACATCATCGATCGTGGTCAGCCCTTCCACAATCTCCGGCTTGACGGGCGGATCGGCCGTCAGCTTCTCTATCATGAGGGTTTTGTTTTGTGGGATTTCACTGATGGCTTCACTGGCGTCGCCTTTGACCTCCGTACCACCGATTCCATACGTTTGCATAATGGTATTGTTTTTATTGATTAATAATGATTTCAGCCAATGGATGACCCTATTCAATATTCCAGCGGACCGCGTCATGCTCGTCGAGTGTTAAGGCAACCGTGGAACCCCGCTTCACCTCGCCGGCGATGATCATCCTCGACAGCGGCCTCCGGAGCTGCGACCGGATCACTCCCACGATCGGGCGCGCCCCGTATTTGGGCGAAAAACCCGACATGGCCAGCTTTTCCTTCACCCTGTCGTCGATCTCCAGCCGGATGCCTTTGTCCTGAACCGACTTGTACAGGCTCTTCATGTGGATCTCGAAGATCCTGACCACATTTTCGCTGCTGATGGGCGCGAAGGGCACGATCTCCGTGAGCCGGCCCAGGAACTCAGGCCTGAAATAGTTGCTCATGATCTCCATCAGTTTGTCGGAAGGGGGAATCTCCCCTTTGCCGAACGAATCGACAATGTACTGGCTCCCGATGTTGGAGGTGAACAGGATGATGGCATTCGAAAAATCTCCCTCCTTTCCCAGCCGGTCGTGAAGCTTCCCCTCGTCGAGGATCTGAAGGAAAATGTCGAATACCGAGGTGTGGGCCTTTTCAATCTCATCGAACAGCACCACTGAGTAAGGTTTCTGCCTGATCTTGTTGACCAGGAGGCCTCCCTCTTCGTAGCCCACGTAGCCGGGCGGTGCCCCGTACAACAGGGCCGCGGAATGCTCCTCCTTGAATTCCGACATGTCGAATCGGATCAGGAAACTCTCGTCCTGGAACAAAAACTCAGACAGCGACTTGGCCAGTTCGGTCTTGCCCGTGCCGGTGGGGCCCAGAAAGAAAAAGGAGCCGATGGGCTGCCCCGCCTTGTTCAAACCGGAGCGCGACTCCAGAATCGCTTCCGAAATGCTTTTCAGGGCGTGGTCCTGGCCTACCACCCGTTTTTTCAGATGCTGCTCTATGTTCATCAGCCGGTCCCGCTCCTTGCTCTGCACCTTTCCCAGGGGTATGCCCGTGCGGGCCGAGACGATGGCGCCGATATCTGACTTGTCGAGGGCTTCCACCTCCCTGCCGGCCGTCTCCTCCAGGCTTGCCAGTATTTGGGTGCAGTAGTCGTACATCTCCGGCGCCGATTCAAACGATACGGTTCCCTCCTCCTCGTTGATTTTTGAAAACAGTATGGGGGAGATCTGGCTTTTCAGATCGTTGAAGAACCATTCCAGTTCTGCCATCCGGCCGTTGTCGCCCTCTTCCGGTTTTAATTTTCCGAGCTCTTCACGCAGTCCGGCGATCTGGCCGGCCGACAGGTCGGCCATCAGCCGTACCCCCGACATGGCGTGGTCGATCAGGTCGATGGCCGAGTCGGGAAGGGAACGTTCCTTCAGAAATCTTTTGGAGAGCCGGATGGCCTCGGCCATCACCTCTTCGCCGGCTTTCAGCCGGTGGTGGCTTTCAAAGGCCGGCACCACCACTTTCAGCATGCGCAGGGCACGGGCCTCATCGGGTTCTTCGATCTTCACCAGCTCGAACTGCCTGTTGAAGGCTTCGTCGGTCTCTATGAACTTGGTGTAGTTGTCGATCGAGGTGGTGCCGATCAGGGTCAGGTTGCCCCTCGAAAGCTCCGGCTTCAGCAGGTTGGCGGCCCCTGCCGTCCCCCCCTGCTGGTCCAGAAGCATATGGATCTCATCCACAAACAATATGGCCCTGTCGAATTGTTGGATCTCCCGGATGATGCTCTTCAGCCGGTCTTCCACCTCCCCTTTGTAGGAGGCGCCGGCAATCAGCGACCCATAATCCAGTTCCATGATCCTGGCGTTTTTCAGGTTGGCCGGAACCCTTCCCTCTTCGATCATCCGGGTGAACCCGTTCACCAGCGCGGTTTTGCCCACGCCTGCATCTCCCAGTATCAGTACGTTCGATTTGGATCTCCTTCCCAGGATCTCGGCAATGGCGCGCAGCTCGCTGTCGCGCCCCACCACCGGGTCCAGTTTGCGGGCTGCCGCCTGCTCATTTTTGTCAATGCAGTATTTCAGCAGCGCGCTGCCTCCCCCTTTGGGTGCCGGGGCCCCGGTTGCCGGGGCGGGACTGCCGATCACCTGCTGCAAATCGGATCGGCTGACCACCGCGTCGAGCACCTCCTGCTGCGTCAGGGTAAACGATTTCAGCTGCTCGTAGGTAAATCCCACACCCGGCGTACTGATGGCCGCCAGCACACACACGGGATCGGTCTCCTCTTTCGACAGCTTGATCCGGATGTGGTCCGCTTCACGCAATACCGCCCTGAACTGCTCATCCCCGGCAGGATTCTCCCCGGCCCGGGCCGATTTGGGTCCCGACTCAATCCGGACCTCCGCCCACTCTTCCAGGTAATAAATGTCTTTGTCGAGCGAAAGCAGAAAATCGGTGAGCCCGACATCTTTGTGAAACAAAGCTTTTAAAAGATGCGACGGTGTAACCTTCTCGTGCGAGTGCTCCTTGGCCAGCGATTGGGCAATGCTGAGCGCCCGCCTGAGCCCGTCGGAAAAACGAAAATTCATTTCATTTTCTCCCATGGCGCCGGTTTTCTATTCATAGGTCTAAGTTAGGAGGTTTTTTCCAATTATCGCGCCTCTTTCGTTATTTTTGAATTTCCGGGAATCACTCCCGGAGTTGCGAAAGCTGCGGAGGCCTCCGCGGGCTTTCCTGCCTCCCGGGGGACCGCCCTTTCACCCTCCGCTCCGCGCCTTTGAAGCCTGCTTTCACCCTCCGCCCGACCGCCCGAACCCCCTTCGGCTGCCTGGCAAGCGCCCAAAAAAACTGTAACCAGTCCCTGCAATTCCCCAATTTTCTTATTTTTGTGTTAAATACCCGGCTTTTGGCAAATCTGGATCAAATAGCGCAGAGGATCGGCGATCTTCCCGTTGACCTGAAGGCCGAAACCGTCGTTGCCGCCCTCATCGCCGGCGGTTTGGATACCCGGATGTTCCTCGCAGCTTTTGAAGGACAGCTGCAACGCAACTGGTCGGACGATATCGGGGCCGTCAGCGCCGAAACCCTGGAAACCGGCGATAAGGTCCTCCTCCTGCGCCTGAACCGCGACGGAATCTATGACATGTTGCCCGAGCTGCTTTTTCACGACAAACTCGACAAGGATTGCGGCTCGGCCGCCGAAATGGCCCGCGATTCCATGCAGCTGCGCAAGGAGGAGAAACAGAGCCGTGCTTTTTTCCAGCCCTTCGAAAACGCCATCTTTTCCGAAGGGGTCTACCTGGCCCTCCGGGAACAGCAGCTTTTCAGCGCCATCTTTTCAAATGGCATCATGGGGCTCCTCCCCGGATTCTGGAATATCCCCGAAGGACTGCCCGCCGGCTATACGGCCGGTCTGGTGAAGCTGATCCCTTTTGCTTCCCGGATTGCCGGTAACCTCACCCTTACCGCCGAATGCCTCTCCTACCTTCTGAAGGAGGAGGTCTCCGCAGATTCCCTGCCCTGCCGGTACCCTGACCCTCAGAACCCACGGCTCCGGAACAGCGCAACACTGGGCGGCGCCCTGCTGGGCGTGGACACTGTCTGCGGTGAAGCCGTCAATGGGTATATCGCCAGGCTGCGCTTTACCATCGGACCCCTCCGCAACCCCCAGACCGACCAGCTTCTCAAAAACGGAACCCTCGACCGGTTCCTCGACTGTTTCTATGGTTTTTTTGTCCCTGTTGAACTGGATCCCGAAACCAGGGTTATCTTTGAACCTTCCGCCGGCCTGTTCGTTGTCAGCGCAGGCGACGACCGGAAAGATTCCTTTCTGGGTTATAATTCTGTTATCATGTAGTTACACCTTAATCCGCCTGCCATTATGCCGCTGCCGCTTAAATACCTCAATGTCAACTGGGTGAACGGTATGAAAATCACCCGGGAACACCTGGCCGGACAGGACAGGGCCAACGATGACAAAATCAAGGATGTGGCTTCCGCCTTTCTCCATCCCTACTGTTTCGGCCTGCTGCCTGTCTGGCCCGGCGAGAGCTACTCCTTCAGGGCCGACTTCAAGGTCGACAACCAACGGTTCCTCAAAGCCTCCCTGTTCGATCTGCGGGCTTTCACCCCGGGAGGGGCCCGGATCGAAATTGCCGGCTCCCCCAATCCGCAGGAATGGCAGGTTGACCTCACCCGCGAAACCGAAGCCGCCAAAAAGGAGGAGAACGGCTGGTATTACATCCTGCTGACCGTCGACCTTTTCGCAAGGGAGCCCTGCGGGCAACCCGACGAGGAGGAGGAGCCCCCCCGCTTCCCCTTTACCGCCCCGTCGTTCCGGATGCAGGTCATCCCCGTAAAAGAGCTCTCCGCCTCCGCCCTGCTCCCCTATTCGCTGTGCACCGGCAAAATGCTCATCCGGCCCGATAAAACCGAAATCCTCGACGATTACCTTCCTCCCTGCATGGCCCTGAGCAGCCACAACAGGCTTATGCTGTTCCATTCCAAGGTTGAAAAATTCTACAACCAGATGGAAATCAACCTGCTGAGCATCATCGGAAAAATCAGGGAAAAGAACCAGGATTCGTCGCTGGCCCTTTCCGTTCTGGCCCTCGCCCAGAGCCTGCTCGATTACCTGAGCGTAAACAACCTGGCGGTCAAATGGCTGCTTCCCGGCCAACCCCCGCTCTTCCTGTTCGAAAACATCGCCTGCTTTGCCAGGAACCTGCGCAATACCATCGACAGCAATACAGCCGCCCAAAAGGAGGAACTGCTGAACTATTTCACCAACTGGTCGGAACTGAAACAGGGCGATTTCGAAAAACTGCTGGTCTACTGCATCAATTTCGAATACAACCATCTCGAAATTGCCGACAGCATCGACCAGTTTTCCGAGTTCGTCCAGATCATGGCCACCCTCTTCTCCAAGCTGGAATCCCTGGCCTACATCGGCAAGAAAAAGGAGACCAACATCTTCGTGAAGGAGCAAACCGTAAAACGCAGCTTCCTGGCCGACTGACCTTTATCCCTAATGCCGCCGGAATCATGTTCACCGCCTTCCTCCATATTCCCGTCCGATTGGGCGACATCATGCAGAAAACGGATGTTGCCCGGGTAAGCATGAAGGATTCCATCCACAACATGATTCATCTGATCGCCACCACCGCCTATGGCGAGGTGAGGAACGATCCCTCCTTCGGATGCGATATCTGGAAGTTCGATTTCGAAAACATATACAATCCTCCCACTTTCCGTGAAGAGCTGAAGAAATCGCTGCAGACCAGCATCAAAGCCGGCGAAAAGCGGCTTACCCAGGTTTCCGTCGATCTCCAGATCGACCAGGTGGAGGTGCCGACAAAAATCAGAAACCGGCGGGTGAAAACCCGGATTTTTATGGTCGTCAACGGGGTGATTGAAAAAACGAACGAGCCCTTTTCCCACCAGGAGCTGTTTTACATGGGCCCCCTGTCCTATTATTGATGAACCGCAAACGGGCAGGAACGGAAGGAACCGCATGAAGCAGGGTGGGGGCCGGCGGCTGCCCGGCGAACGATTTAGATGAAGAACCATGCTGAAAGATTCGAAAGATGCGATAAAAAACAGGATGATCCGGACGGCATCGGGTGTGTGGGGCTTTCCCGAAACCCAGGATGTCAATGCCTTTGATCCTATTGTGGGGATGATCCTGGGTGCCCTGGCCGAAGAGCTCTATGCCTTGTCGGGAGAGATCAAAAAAGCGGATGCCCGTCTGGTGGAAAAACTCTTCGAGCTTCTTTTCAACCAGCCCGGCTTCACGCACCAGCCTGCCCATGCCCTGGCCCGGGCCACCCCTACCCAGCCTGTCGTGAACCTCACCGAGAACTACCAGTTCTCCTGTGTGAAAAAAATCGCCGTCACCCGGGATGAGGAAACCCTCTACGAAAACAAGACGATCCATTTCACGCCCACCGCCGCCCTGCCACTTTTCAGGGGAGAGGTGAAATATCTGTTCTGCGGCAACCAGCTCTTCGAGATCTCCGACCAGCTCAAGGAACCGCTGGGTACAGCCGATTCCGGGCTCATCCCCGATTTTTCCCGGTTGTACATCGGATTGCAGCTCGACCCCCAGATCGAGTTGCTCGACGGCCTTTCCCTGCTCTTTACCCTGAAAAACAAACAAAACGAGGAGTGGTTTGCGCGGGCGGTGTCCCTGGCGGTGTGGAAGATCAACGGCCTCCCGGTGGAGGCGGTCCCCGGCTTTGAACCGCTGCAGCCTGGTCAGGAAAACACCCTGCTGGAAATGGTCAGGGCAGAAAACGACGTTTCCTATAAAACCTGCCGGTTTATCAATGCCTTGTACGAACACCGGTTCATGATGCTAAAGCGGCGGAACCACCGGCTGAAGGATTTTTTCCGGGCCGATTCAATTCCCGGCGACCTGAAAAGCCGGTTCCCCGCCCAGGTGCTGAAATCGATCCCCAAAGAGCTTTACTGGCTCGAACTTACCTTGCCCCGTCCGCTGCCCCCTGAGGTAGCCGCCGATCTCACCGTCAGGATGAACTGCTTCCCCGTCATCAACAGGGAATTGAACGAGTTCTCCTACCTGTTGTCGAATGGGGTCAATATTATTCCGCTCCCCTCCGAAGCGTTGTTTTTCGACATCCTGAAGATCTCCGACACCAAAGGGGTGGTTTATAAGCCCCTGAATTCCTTCAGTCTGGAGAATGGCGGCGAGGAGGGCTACCTCATCAGGCAAGGCGGGGTAGCCCGTTTCGATTCGCGCGATGCGAAAGAAACCCTGACCCATCTGGTGGAGCTGATCCGCGACGAACGGGCGGGATTTTCGCTGCTGGGCGCCGACCTCATTGCCTCGGAACTCCGCCAGCTCGACCAGATCGTTGCGCGGCTCCGGCAGCGCCTTGAGGCATCCGCGAATAGCGGCGATCCCACCTGCTACGCCCTTCTGAACAGCAACGCAGGCTACGAAAGAGCCTCCGTACAGTTCTGGACCACCGGCGGCGAGGCCGCCAACAACCTCCGGGCCGACACCCGGCTCACCCTGCGCGAAGGCAGCGACCTTGATATGAACAGCATCAGCCTGGTAACCCACAGCAGCGGCGGCCGGCAAAAACTGTCGGGCGAGGACAAACTGGATACCCTCCGCAGAACCCTGCTCTCCAAGGGCAGGGTCGTAACCCGCGAAGACATCAGCGCCCTCTGCTTCGAACATTTCGGTTCCGACCTCCTGAAGGTCGAAATCCGGAAGGGAGTGCAACTGGATCCTTCGCCCGCCAAGGGTTTCATCCGGTCGCTCGATATCCACCTCCACCTGAACAACCTGAAAAAAACCAACGAACAGGAGCTGGCGCAGCGCATCGAAGGATTGAAGGTAAAACTGCGGCAGGAATCGCTCAACCTTCTGCCATACCGGTTTTTTACAACCTAACCGTGGGTTTTTGCGTACCACAAGTGAACAAAGCCGGCAGATGCCATGATCCTGCCGGGAGTCCGGGAGGTGCCGCCGGAAAGAGGAATCTTTCCTGTCCGGCCATCCGGGAGGTGCCGCCGGTGGTGTATCCTGCCGCCGGCCCTGCCCGGGGAAAGGAAATAGCCGGGAATGCACCCATGTTCAGCGGGGTCCCTGCCATCGACACCCGGAATGAACCATAACCATGTAATAAGGTATACCATGAAACCATTCGCAGCCGCATCACTTCTGGCCCTGCTCCTTCTGACGGCTACAACGCCTGTCGCGGGGCAGAAGAACTATGCGACCAACGTAAAGACGGAGTTGTGGGACGAAAAGATGATCATCACCTACGATGTCCTCCCCGACGACGGCACCCAGTCGCTGGAGGTGACCTTCCTGGTGACCTACAACGGCAAAAAGGTAAACACCGGCACGGTGAGCGGCGACTGGGAAGGCACCATCACCCCGGGGCCCGAAAAGGTGATCACCTGGGATTACAAGAGGGACTTCAGGGAAGACATTTCGAAGGTGACGGTCACTGTTTTTGCGATCCGGGCACTGGAGCCACGGGCTGTCTTCACCGTGGTGTCGACAGGGAACAACGGGTATGCCCCCAGCGAGGTGAGGGTCAGCAACCAGTCGGTCAACGCCTCACTATTCCAGTGGGACTTCGGCGACCCGGCATCGGGCACCGGCAACAACTCTTCGGAAAAGGACCCGGTGCATACCTACCAGCGGGGAGGTTCCTATACCATCAGGCTCCAGGCCTGGAGTTCCCTGGCCGGCAAACCGGCCGAGTTTTTCCAGAGCGTCTTCATCAAGGAACATGATCCGGTCGTTGCCGATTTCACCTTTGAGGTGAAAGGCGGCAAAGCTCCCTATGAGGTTAGTTTCAGGAGCACTTCCCTGCATGCCGATACCTATCTGTGGGATTTCGGCGATCCCGGCTCCGGGAAAAAGAACAACGCCTCCACCCTGCCGGCGCCTTCCCACAAATACAAGCAACCAGGGAGCTACCTTGTCCGGCTGACCGCTACCGGCTCAGCCAGCAAACTGTCTGACACCAAAACCCTGGAGGTCACCATCCGCCCGCCTGAGCTTCCCGTCGCCGGATTTGTCTATTCACAAACCCAGGTCAGCGCCCCCACTTCCGCCATTTTCAGCAACACCTCCGTCAATGCGGTTTCCTATCTCTGGAACTTCGGGGATCAGGCCTCCAAAGGTATGAATGAGAGCACGGAAAAGGATGCCGCCCATTATTATCAAAAGGCGGGCAGCTATGTGGTGACCCTGGTGGCTACCAATGCCGAAGGGAAAAGCGACAAATTCACGCAGACCATCGTGGTGGAAGGGCCGCCCAAACCTCCCACCGCCGGCTTCAAAATAGCCAGCAGCAGCTTTATCAGCCCATCATCGGTGGTTTTCACCAACACCTCCGCCGACGCCGATTCCTACAGCTGGGATTTCGGCGATCCGGGTTCTGACAACAGCTCCCGCGAAAAAGACCCCATCCATACTTATGTTAAACCGGGCCAGTACAAGGTGACCCTTCGTGCCGCCAGCAGTAAAAGCCCGGAAACGAGCGAGTGGAGCGAAACCCTGACCATCACGGCGCCGGTGGTGGCGCCGGTGGCCGCCTTCCTCATCGAAAACAACAACATGATGAGCCCGGCTACTATCCGGTTTGCCGACCAATCCTCCAATGCGGTATCCTGGCTTTGGAATTTTGGCGATGCCGCCTCAGGCAAAAACAACAGCTCCGCCGAAAAGAACCCTTCCCACCTCTATGCCAAAGCGGGCAGTTACAGGGTTACCCTGACGGTCAAAAACAATGCGGGCGATACCCATACGGTTTCGGATGAGGTGGTGATAACCGCACCGGCCGGAGCTACGGCCGCTTTCCGCATAGAGAACAATCAAATGCTGGGTCCCGCCACCATCCGGTTTGCCGATCAGTCGTCCAATGCGGTGACCTGGCTCTGGAACTTCGGCGATGCCGCCTCGGGCGCTGCCAACAGCTCCACCGAAAAAAATCCGACCCATCTGTACGCAAAACCGGGCAGCTATACCGTGACCCTGACGGTGAAGAATGCCGCCGGGGTTTCCAGCACCACCACCGGCGAGGTGTTGGTGACGGCGCCTGCAGCGGCCACGGCCTCCTTCCGGATCGAGAACAACAACGCGCTGGTTCCCGCCACCATCCGGTTTGCCGATCAGTCGTCCAATGCGGTGACCTGGCTCTGGCAGCTATACCGTGACCCTGACGGTGAAGAATGCCGCCGGGGTTTCCAGCACCACCGCCGGCGAGGTGATCGTCTCCGAGCCTGCCAAACCCCCCGTGGCCGGTTTCCTCATCGACAACAATTACCAGACCGGCCCGGCTGCAGTCAGCTTCACCAACAGGTCCGAGCACGCCGACCGGTACGAATGGATTTTCGGCGACCCTGCTTCGGGCGAAAACAACCGGTCGGCCGACCAAAACCCGGTCCACCAATATCAGAAACCCGGGAGATACACCGTTACCCTGACGGCTTTCAGCCAGTCATCGGGCAGTTCGGCGGTGAGCCTCCAGGAGGTGACCATTCTGGAACCTGTGCAGGACCCTGTCGCCGATTTTGAGTTTATCCTTTCGGCCCCTGAAGCCCCTGCCGATATTACCTTCACCAATAAATCGGCCCATTCCGATGTCTTCCGGTGGAATTTCGGCGACCCCGGCTCACGAAACAACGAATCGGAAGGAGCCAACGCCACCCATCGTTTTAACCAACCCGGAACCTACCGCATCACCCTGGAGGCCGGGAATGCCAAAACCGGCAAATCCCACCGGGTTACCAAGGAGATTACCCTGATCCGCAAATACAACACCTGGCTCAAGAAAACCGGCAAAACGGGCACCGATGAAATAACCAAAACCCTGCTCCTGACCCCCGGTGGCACCTATATCGCCCTGGTGAACGAACAGAACAGATCCTCCATTCTGGTGACCTTCGACAAGGAAGGGAACGCCTTCAACGAAAAGAGGGTGAATGCCAGTTTGCACGACATGGCAGCGCGGCCCGGGAATGAAGGGTATCTGCTGGCCGGGTTGATCCATCCCAACGACCTGATCCTCTATACGGCCGACAGCCGACTGAACCTGGGCAGCCAGCGCATCCTCTACAACAACATCATGGATCCCGGCTACCATTTCTCCGGCCTCCACATGGCGGTTGCGGAAAACGGGGAATCGGCCCTGGCGGCCAACCTTGTCAACGACAGGGGAGAGACCAACCTCTGGTTCCAAAAAGCCGACGCCTCGGGAAACACCATCCCCGGAAGGGGTAAAACCTTTAAATTTGTCGGCTACAAAACGGCAGGCCAGGTTATTGCAACCCGCGACGGAGGATACGCCCTCACGGGAGGTTACCAACTGAACAGCGATACGCAGGGGGAGATGCTGTTGGGCGTGGTGGCTCCCGAAGGCACCGGCACCATCTATACCCTGAAATCCAAACAGAAAATTACCGGTTGCGATATCGTCGAAATGCCGAACAATTACTTTACTCTTCTCTCCTCGCGCGAAAGCCCCGGAAATCAGGGATTCAGTGAAATAAGCCTCAAACTCGTAGACAGGGACATTACTCCTCTGAATTGCGAGATCGACCTGGTCGGAAATATGCGCACCGCCGATCTGACCCTTTTCCCGCCCCGGATGCTGACCACCCCGGAGGGTTTCATCCTGCTCACCCACCATTTCAACGGAACCGACAGCGATATCACCCTCATCTGGGTCGATAAAACGGGTACGGTCATGGAACGGATGGAGCAGCTTCCCCGCCCGGGCGACCAGTATGGCACCGACCTGTGGCAGGAGGAGGATGGCAGCCTGGTGATCTCGGGAGCTGAAAAAACAGAGGGAGATTTCGATGCCATCCTTTTGAAAACCGATCCCCTGGGTAAAATCCCGGGGTTCGAAACCCTGACCGGTCAGAAATAAAAGCCAGGGCATCCGGTGATGCGGTTTTCCCGATACACTGTCAGCCCGTTTCCGGAGAGGGAACAAAGTGGCGACCGGATGTTAATATATTGACTATTTGTACTTTGTGACAAATGAATCATCTTTTCATCTTCGGCCGGCGGCGGAAACCGGCGACCCTTTTCCTTTTGCTCCTTTTTCCTCTCCTCCGGGGATGCACTACTCCGCCCTCCTATGTCTTCAACGAAGGACAGATTTACGGGACCGTCTATCACATCGTCTATGAAAGCCCCGCGGGGAAGGATTTGCATGAGGAAATCAAACAGGAACTCCAGGCTCTCGACCTGGTCTTCTCGACCTTCAACCCCGGATCGGAAATTTCGAAGGTGAATACCAACCAGCCGGTGGTTTTAAGCGATCGGTTCATCCGTTGTTTCAACCGGTCGATGGAGATCAGCGCCCTCTCGGGGGGGGCCTTCGACATTACCGTCGCCCCCCTGGTGAATGCCTGGGGATTTGGTTTCAGACACCGTGAAAAGATAACGCCGGCCCTGCTCGACAGTCTGCTCCGGCTCACCGGTTACCGCAAGGTGAAACTGGAGGGGGGGAAGGTCGTCAAGGAAAACCCGGCCATCATGTTCGATATGAGTGCCATCGCCAAAGGGTACACCTGCGACCTGCTGGGGGAATTCCTCGCCGGGAAAGGCTGTCGTCACTACATGGTGGAAATCGGCGGGGAGGTCGTTGCCCGTGGAATCAATCCGAAGGGGAACCCCTGGACCATCGGCATCAGCAAACCCGATGAGGGAGCCTTTTTCGGGGAACAGGATATCCAGGAGGTGGTGGAGATATCATCCCGTGCGCTGGCCACCTCCGGAAACTACCGCAATTTCTATGTCGAGGAGGGAAAGAAATACGCTCATACCATCGACCCTGCCACAGGCTACCCCGTAAAACACAACCTTCTGAGCGCCACGGTGATTGCCGGCGATTGCATGACCGCCGACGCCCTGGCCACCGCCTTCATGGTGCTGGGGCTCGAGAAAAGCGCAGCCCTGTCGCAAACCCTCCCGGACGTGGATGTCTATTTCATCTATTCCGACGAAACAGGCTTTAACAAGATTTACATGTCGGACCACTTCAGGGAGTATCTCCGGAAATGACCGTTCCATTCCCGGATTTATCCTGACCGGGCATAAGGGTGAGCCCTTTGTACCTCCTCTCTTTCCGCGCTTTATCCTGCTCCATACGGTCCTGCGTCGTGGCGCAGTATATTCCCTGTTCCCGAAGGTGAGGGTTTCCCGACACATGGGTGTTCGGAAATTTCCCTTTCTTCCGGATCAGGGTCTTTACGGCGAGCCCCGCCACCGAGAGCAGCATGATCCCCAATGCCAGCAGGAAAAGTGTTAGAAAATTCATCTTTATATCCCTTTACCGGCAAAGGTAGCCATATTCCAGCGAAACCGCCCGCTCTTTTCGGGAGCCGGATTGGTTGCTGCAACAAGGGACTTCCAAAGCCGTCGATTTCACGCATAAAACACCGGACACCCCCCGAAGGTTCACTTTTTTTTATGTTCCTGATCACCGCTGTGCGCCCCTTTTCATACCTTTAATCCCTCAAACAAACGAAAACCATGGAAAAACATGTGAATGTCGTGGCGGCTCTCCACATCGGACTGAGCATTTTCGGGATCCTGATCGGGGTTGTCATCCTGGTGGTTCTCAACCTTGTGGGCGGGTTTATTGCTGACAAGGAGGCCAGCATGATCCTTCATCTCGTGGGTACCATCCTTTCGTTGTTCCTGATCCTGCTGAGCGTGCCGGGGATTATTGCGGGGCTGGGGCTGCTTCGCAGAAAGGAATGGGCCCGGATCCTGACCCTTATCCTTGCGGTGATCAACCTGATGAATGTCCCGCTTGGCACGGCGGTCGGGGTTTACAGCCTCTGGGCCCTGGTCCAGGAGGAAACCGTTGAACTCTTCCGGTCGCCCGGGAAGAAGATGATCTGACGGCTTGCCGGCTCTTTCGGATGAAGCTGAATTACGAAATCATGATCGGCGGCAGGGTTCAGGGAGTGGGTTTCCGGTACCATGCCAGACAAAGGGCCTGTGAGCTGGGACTTACCGGGTATGTGGCCAACCGGGCCAACGGGGAGGTCCTGGTGGTGGCCGAAGGCGACGTGTCGGCCCTCGATACGCTGCTCAGCTACCTGCAGGCAGGTCCCCCCAGGGCTGTGATCGCCCGGGTGGCTGTCTCACGGTCACCCTGGACCGGACAATATGGTGACTTTACAATCCGATACTGAACAATATCCGTTTCAGGGCGGTTGCGGAGCCCTCCCGTGGCGGCTGGCCGGGTCGGAGAGGCTCTCTTCGGGCAGGGATGCTGCGGCGGTGTGATTCCGTCCGTTCCGCTTGCCGGGCCGGCGGCCGCACAAAATTCATTACCACTTCATAAGAAAGTATGGAAAAAAGCTATCACATGACCCCCGCCCGGTTCCGCGAGGAGGGGAAAAAGCTGATCGACTGGATTGCCGATTACCACGAACAGATCGAGAAGTATCCGGTTCTGTCGCAGGCAAGGCCGGGGGAGATTTTCAGCAGCCTGCCTCTTCAGCCCCCGAAGGAGGGCGAACCTTTCGGGCCGATGCTCCGGGATGTGGAGGAGATCATCCTGCCCGGCATCACCCATTGGCAGTCTCCCAATTTTTTCGCCTATTTTCCGGCCAACGGTTCTTTTCCGGCGATTTTGGGCGACCTTCTCTCCTCTGGGCTGGGGGTCCAGGGAATGATGTGGGCCACCAGCCCCTCCGCCACGGAGCTGGAAACCCGGGTTCTGGAATGGCTGGCCGCCATGCTCGCCCTGCCCGCCAGCTTCAGCAGCGGCTCCACGGGAGGAGGCGTCATCCAGGATACCGCCTCCACGGCGGCCCTGACTGCGGTGGTTGCCGCGCGGGAAAGGGCTTCCGGCATGCAGTCCAACCAACAGGGAATATCCCGCCGCTATACCGCCTACGTCAGTTCGCAAACCCACTCCTCGGTTGAAAAGGCCATTAAAATTGCCGGCATAGGGCGGGATAACCTCCGCATCGTGGAGGTCGACGAATCGTTTGCCATGCGGCCCTCCCTGCTTGCGCAGCAGATACGACAGGACCGGGAAGCCGGCCTGGTACCCTTCTTTGTTTGCGCCACCCTGGCGACCACCTCCTCCAACGGCATGGACCCCCTCCGGGCCATCGGGGAAATCAGTAAACGGGAAGGCCTGTGGCTCCATGTCGACGGCGCCATGGGAGGCACCGCCCTCCTCTGCCCCGAATTCAGGCATTTCGCCGACGGTCTGGAGCTGGCCGACAGTTTCTGCTTCAACCCCCACAAATGGATGTTCACCAACTTCGACTGCGACTGCTTCTGGGTAGCCGACCGGAACCAGCTGATCCAAACCTTCTCCATCCTCCCCGAATACCTTCGCAACCAGGCTTCCGAATCGGGCGAAGTGTTCGACTACCGCGACTGGCACATCCAGCTGGGCCGGCGGTTCCGCTCGCTGAAACTGTGGTTTGTAATCCGCCATTACGGGATCGAAGGGCTTCAGTACCACATCCGCCATCATGTCGCCCTCGCCCGGGAGTTTGCCGGCTGGATCCGCAGTTCCGCACAATTCGAGCTGATAGCCGAACCGCCCCTTAACCTGGTATGTTTCAGGCTGCGCGGCACCGACGAACAGAACATGGAGCTCATGAACCGGATCAACGGGCAGGGGGGCATCTATTTCACCCATACCCGCCTCAACGGCAGAATCGTGCTGAGGCTCTGCATCGCCCAGACCAACACGATGCGACGGCATGTGGTCCGGGCCATGGAGATACTGGCCGCGGCGGCAGCGTCTGCGGGATGAAACGGACCCCTGCCGGACCGGGCCGGCAATAACCCCTCTTTTTTTTAGGTAAAAATCCTATCTTTACGCTCCGCATTGCCGGCAGTCCCGGAATGATCCCCGGGCGAAGGAGCTTCGGCGTAAAACCCGTAAAAGGCTGTGCGGTCCCGTTCCCCGGCAGCCGCTGTTCCGGCGGACCCATCCGGTCAGGCAGTATTGATAAAACATATGACGATGAAGAAGTTTTCAAATCTTGAAGTGTGGTTTGCCACGGGCAGCCAGGACCTCTACGGTGAAAAAACCCTCGAACAGGTCGACAGGGATTCGATGGAAATAGCCCGGGATCTCAACAACTGTGAGAAAATCCCGGTCAGGGTGGTCTTCAGGCCGGTGCTCACCACTCCGGAGTCGATCCTGAAGCTTTGCATAGAAGCCAATTCTTCGCCTGTCTGCGTGGGCATTGTCACCTGGATGCACACCTTTTCGCCGGCCAAGATGTGGATCGCCGGGCTGCGCATCCTGCAAAAGCCCCTCCTTCACCTGCACACCCAGTTCAACCGTGATATCCCTTATGCGGATATCGACATGGACTTCATGAACCTGAACCAGTCGGCGCACGGAGGCCGGGAATACGGCTTTATTGTCAGCCGTCTTCGGAAGAACCGCAAAGTCCTGGTGGGCCACTGGAAAGAGGAGACCATCCGGGAGCACATAGGGGTCTGGGTGCGGGTGGCGGTAGCCTGGCACGACTGGCAAAAAGGAAAGGTGGCCCGGTTTGGCGACAACATGCGTGAAGTAGCTGTTACTGAGGGTGATAAGGTGGAAGCCCAGATCCGGCTTGGTTTTTCGGTGAGCGGTTACGGAATCGGCGATCTGGTGGCCGCCATCCGGGAGGTCCCCGAATCGCAGGTTGCCCAGTTGGTCGAAGAATACCTTACTGTCTACGAGGTAGACAAAGCCGGGCAGCCGGGTGGCGAATACCACAAGAATGTAAGGGTTCAGGCCCTTTATGAACTGGGAATGAAAGCCTTTCTGACCAACGGGGGGTTCACGGCTTTCACCACCACTTTTGAAGATCTTCACGGACTGGATCAGCTGCCGGGACTGGCCGTTCAGCGGCTCATGAGCCAGGGGTACGGTTTTGGCGCCGAGGGCGACTGGAAACATGCGGCCCTGGTACGCGCCATCAAGGTGATGAGCGCCGGACTGCCGGGCGGCACCTCCTTCATGGAGGATTATACCTACCATCTCGACCCGGCCGGCATGAAGGTTTTGGGCGCCCATATGCTGGAAATATGCCCCTCCACCGCCTCGTCCAAACCACGTCTCGAAGTCCATCCCCTGGGCATCGGCGGAAAAGCCGACCCGGCGCGCCTGGTGTTCAACGTACCTGACGGGCCGGCTATCAACGCCTCGGTCATCGATATGGGAAACCGCTTCAGAATGATCGTCAACAAGGTCGAGGTGGTGACGCCGGATGCCGAGTTCCCCAAACTGCCGGTAGCGCGGGCCATGTGGAAACCCATGCCTGACCTGCAGACCGGCGCGACAGCCTGGATCCTTGCCGGCGGAGCCCACCATACCGCCTTCAGCCAGGCCATAACCCAGGAATACCTCGAGGATTTTGCCGAAATCGCCGACACAGAATACCTGCTGATCGACGAAAAAACCGACATTCCTGCCTTCAAAAAGGAGCTCCGCTGGAACGAAGTTTTTTACATGCTTAACAAGGCGCTTCGGTAGCCGTAGTCTTTTTCAGAGTCCCTTCGTCTCAGCCGGCGGCGCCTCCCGGCATCCGACGGCCACGGCTCCTGCTTCCGCACGGAGCTGCTCCGCAAAGGATTGCCATGCCTCTTCCACGCCGGTTCTCGCATAGGGGAGGGGATGGGAACGGTTCATGAACTTCATGACCATGAATGCATTGAAAATCTGAAAGAAACGACTGTTGAAAATTTCCTGCCTGCCGCAGTTGCGGCTCAGCTCCGCCAGTTTTTCCCGGAGACCGGCCTCCTGCATGAATTCCCCCAGTGCCTGCGGAAGCACCTCCGCAAGCCGGCTGTATCCACCGGAAGATACGCGGTAGAAGAGATGCCTGCATGCGAAAAGCTCCTTCAGCGCTTTGAATGCCCGGAAGTCATAGGTGGTGATCTCCCCGCCGCATTCCATCCATTTCTTCATCGCCGCACCGGTGCCGAAGGGTACCCTGTCGGAAGCCCGGGCCGAAGGATACACACAGGTGTCGTTGATTTCGCCCACCGTGCCCATCAGGGCCAGGTTCTGAAGAAAATAGAAATCCTCACCTGCCTTGCGCCGCGACATGCCGCCCCTTTTCACATATGCTTCCGCGGTAACCGCAAAAGCTGACCCCACCGTATAGATCGGACAGGGATAGCCTGTCCAGGCCAGGGCCTCCTTGTAGTAACGGAGATGCATTTCGTACAGCAGGATGCCGCGGCGCTGCCTCTCCGGCAGCCCCTCGACCGGGTGGCTGAAACGGATGGTGGCCCCCGCATGGCCGGGATGCTTTCTGAAATGGGCTTCGATGGCTGTCAGGTATCCGGGCTCTACCAGGGTGTCGGCATCCAGCGAAACCACAATACCCTCCGGTTTGTTCATGCGGTCAAACCGGCTCACCGCTTCGTCCATGCCCCTTTTGCGCGCCAATCCGGCCCCCGCCCACCGGGCCGCAAGGGCTACCGGCCCTATGGGATAAAAGGAAATGCCCTCCTCAGGCGGCAGGGCGGCAACCCATCTGCCGGCCGAATGAAGGGTCTCCAGATTGAAATCGCGGATGGCGGCCGGATCGGTTTCCGATTCGTTGATCAGGATGATCACCTCGGTGCGGCTTTCCGCCCGGCGGCAGGCCTGCAACGATCGGAGGGTGGAAAGCAGCGCAGGCTCCCGGTAACAGGGAATCACAACGATAATCCCCGTGCGGCTGTCCGACGGATCCGAAATCAGCGGCCTGTGCTGCGACCCGCCCAGATATGCGCTGGCAAACATCGGCCCCGGCGCCTATTTGCCCGCCGCTGAGGCCTGGTATCGGCTGTTCATCTGCAGCAACACCTCTTTCGTGATGTTGTCGCTGTCGGGGCCTATCAGCACATCGGCCGAATTCAGGATGTAGTCATAATCCCGCGTTGCATTGTATACCTTCAGATAATTGACCAGACTGTCGATCAACTGCTGGTTGTTGGCCTGCTGCATCTCGGCAAGCTTGGCCGACAACTCCTGGTCGAGCTTGGCAATCTCCTGCTCCTTGTTTACCAGCCTGTCCCGCTCCTGAATGGCTCGCTGCTCGGTAAGGAAGCCCCCCCGCTGCAGCTTCTGCTGAAACTCCGTGGCCTCCCGCTCAAAGGCAGTGCGCTTCACACCGTATTCCTTCGTATAGGCCTCCTGCTTCTTCGTGAACTCGTCGTGCAACTCCTGCGCCAGATCATAATTCACAATCAGGGAATCCACCTTCAGGTAGGCAATTTTGATAATCCTCTCCTCCACAGCCTTCATCTCCTCCACCGTTTCCGTCTTATTCCCCCCGCCCCGGGTGAAATGCAGCAGGTACAGCACGGCCAGACCTATAAACAACGCGATGATCGCTATCCATGAAATTCCTTTCATTGTGAATCACTTTTTTTGCAAAGATAATCGTTTCCTGCGAATGGGGAAAAATAGCTCCTTTTTTTAAAACTACTGACTGCCAACGGTATCGAAGTGCAGGTATGCCGAAAATCATGGTTTTGTTCTGAAAAATGTCATTGAATTCCGGCTCCGGCAGGTTGTATTTTTATGTTCCTGTTTTAACATAATTCCACGGATAACCATGTTCAACAAACTGATTACCCTCATTCTTCCCTACATGCCCCACGGCCTGGTCTGGATCTTTTCCCGCCGGTACATCGCCGGTAAAACCATAGAAGACGGCATCCGCGTGTCGCGTGAGCTGAATTCGGAAGGCTGCCTGGTGACCGTGGACCTGCTGGGAGAATTCATCACCGACACCTCCGAAGCCCAGGTCAACAAAGACGCATACCTCGGCATCATCGACCGGTTCACCGCGGAGGGCATCCGCGGGAATTTCTCGGTAAAACCCACCATGTTCGGGCTCCTCCTCGACAAGGAGCTCTGTTACCGGTACATCCGGGAGGTGGTATCCCGCGCCGCTGAAAAGGGGAGTTTTGTTCGTATCGACATGGAGGACAGCCAGTGCGTTGACATGGAACTAGAACTTTACAGGAGGCTGAAGCGGGAATTTCCGCTGAACGTGGGCCTGGTGCTGCAGGCCTATCTTCGCAGGACCTACAGCGACCTTGAAGCGCTGATGGATCTCCATTCAGAGGCGGAACCCCTTAATTTCAGGCTGTGCAAAGGGATCTACATTGAGCCCGAAGCCATTGCCTACAAAGGATACCAGGAGGTTCGCGACAATTTCATGCGGCTGCTCGATTGCATGCTGAAAAATAAAATGTACGCGGGCATTGCCACGCACGACAAGTATTTGGTGGAGGAATCGCGGAAATTGATTGCACAGTACGGGGTGGCCTCTTCCGGTTATGAGTTCCAGATGTTGTACGGGGTGACCCCCGATCTGAGGGGGTCGATTGTGAAACAGGGCCACCGCATGCGCATCTATGTCCCCTACGGTGAAAAATGGTTCGGTTACAGCACGCGACGGCTCAAGGAGAATCCGAAAATAGCCTCCCATATCGTTAAAGCCCTGTTTGTCAGGGGATAATGGCTTTTACGAAAGGTGCATCGCTGGGGAAAGGCTTATCCGGCATTTTTCATTTCATGCAGACAATAAGCTCATCAGTCGGTCGCTTGGGGACGTGGTGAACCCCCTCCGCATCGCGCCAGTAGCGGATGTCGGTACCCGCCAGCTCTTCGATCACCACGGTTTCGGCAGGCTTCCCGAGGGCTATCACCCACAGGATCTCCAGGTGGCCCGGAAGTTCCAGGATCTCCGATACCCTGCTGCGGTTCACCGACCCCAGGATGCAGCCCCCGTAACCCTCTTCCACCGCCCCGAGCAGGATGGTCTGGGCGGCGATCCCGTCGTCACAGTAATACTGGCCGCTGATCGACCTATCCAAAAGGATGGCAATGTAGGCTGCCGGCCTTTCCCCCGCCGCCGGCCCCTTCCAGTCGGTCAGGTATCCCGCCCACGCCAGCTGCCCGAAAATCTGCTCATTAACGATAGCATCGGCCGTGGCGGCATATTTCAGGGGTTGCATGTTCCTGCCAGAAGCACAAAAACGGGTCAGTCCGATCCAACGCTCCAGCTGCCGGGGAGTAATCCGCACCCGCTCGTCGTAACGACGGTAGCTTCTGTTTTTTCTTGCCAGTTCTGTTAGCATTCCGGTTGTTGTCTAATGTGATCATTCCTGTATGAAGGCAAAGGTAATGTAAAAATTTATCCTAAATTTGAAGGGCATAAAAGGTGCCATGATAAAAACAGGCCATCTAAAGTATTGATTGATATGTATTTACTTGGTATTGACGTAGGCAGTTCCTCGGTGAAGGTTTCTTTGGTGAACGGGGAGTCGGGAAGCTGCGCTGCTTCGGCCTTCTATCCGGAAGAGGAGATGGCCATGGTGGCATTGCAGCCGGGGTGGGCGGAGCAGGACCCCGCTCTCTGGTGGCAGAACCTGCGGCTGGCGTTGGCTGATGTCATGAAGGCGGCGGCTATAGACGGCAGCCGGATTGCTGCCATCGGAATCTCCTACCAGATGCACGGTTTGGTGATGGTGGACCGGGATTACCGGGTGCTCCGGCCTTCGATCATATGGTGCGACAGCCGGGCGGCGCGTATTGGCGACAAGGCTTTCCGGAGCCTGGGCGCGGAGCGCTGTCTTTCCCGATTTCTCAACTCGCCCGGCAACTTTACAGCCTCCAAGCTGCGATGGGTCCGTGAAAACGAACCCGCTCTTTACGACAGGATCCACAAGATCATGTTGCCGGGCGATTACATAGCCATGCGGCTCACGGGCGACATCCGCACCACCGTTACCGGCCTGTCGGAGGGGATCTTCTGGGATTTCAGCGAAAACGGTCCGGCGCAGCTGCTGCTCGGCCATTACGGCATCGACAGTTCGTTGCTTCCGGAAAGGGTACCCGTGTTTGGGGAGCAGGGACGTGTGAGCGCCGTTGCCGCTGCCGAACTGGGGCTCCGGGAGGGAACCCCCGTTTCCTACCGGGCGGGCGACCAGCCCAACAACGCACTTTCGCTCAACGTCCTCGAACCCGGGGAGGTAGCCACCACCGCCGGCACGTCGGGGGTGGTCTATGGGGTGAGCCGTGAAATCAGATACGACCCCGCTTCCAGGGTCAACACCTTCGCCCATGTCAACCATTCGGGAGAAGAACCGCGCCTGGGAGTCCTGCTCTGCATCAACGGCACCGGAATCCTCTATTCCTGGCTCAAAAAGATCGCCGGCGGCCCCTTATCGTATGAGCAGCTGAACGAGCTGGCGGCCACTGTGCCCGCCGGCGCCGCCGGAGTCTCCATCCTGCCCTTCGGAAACGGTGCGGAAAGGGTGCTCAACAACCTCGACGCCGGCGCCATGATCGCCGGACTGAACTTCAACATCCACCAAACGGCCCATTTGATCCGGGCTGCCCAGGAGGGGATCGTCTTTTCCTTCAGGTACGGTATGGAGATCATGGAATCCATCGGCATCCGGCCCCGGGTGATCCGCGCCGGCCATGCCAACATGTTCCTGAGCCCCCTCTTCCGGGAAACCCTGGCCGACCTTTCGGGGGCCGTCATCGAACTCTACAATACCGACGGATCGGTGGGCGCCGCCCGCGGCGCAGGCGTGGGTTCCGGATTTTACACCTCCTTCGCCGAGGCCTTCCGCAATCTCCGGAAACTGCATTCGGTCGAACCGGATTCCTCACGCACCGGCCAGACCGCAGAAGCCTACCACCGCTGGCGTACACTCCTCGGGGATAGACTCCGCAACCTGCAGGACTGACCTCCCCCCTCCCGCAGACCCGCTTCAGACTTACAGATTTATCTTATTGATTTTTAAATATTTAAAACTTAACACCATGGATTTTTTCAAAGGAAACAAGGAATTCTTTCCGGGAATAGGAAAGATCAGGTACGAAGGCCCCGATTCGCGCAACCCACTGGCCTTCAAATGGTATGACGAGAACAAAATCGTGGCCGGAAAGACCATGAAAGAGCATCTGCGCTTCGCCGTGGCCTACTGGCATACCTTCTGCGGCACCGGCGATGACCCTTTCGGACCAGGCACCCAGATCTTCCCGTGGGATGAGAAAGCCCCCAAAATGGAAATGAACCGGGCCCGCATGGATGCGGCCTTCGAGTTCATAACCAAAATGGGCATCCCTTTTTACTGCTTTCACGATACCGACGTGGTTGGGACGGGATCGGTATTCAAAATCGAGAAAAGGCTGGCCAGGATGGTTGACTACGCCAAAGAACGGCAGGAAGCCACCGGCGTCAGACTGCTGTGGGGCACCGCCAATGTCTTCAGCAACCCCAGGTATATGAACGGTGCGGCAACCAACCCCGATTTCACCGTGGTGGCCAACGCAGCCGTCCAGATTAAAAACGCCATCGACGCCACCATCGCCCTCGGGGGTACCGCCTATGTGTTCTGGGGCGGCCGCGAAGGCTACATGAGCCTTCACAACACCGACATGAAGCGGGAACTGGAGCACCTGGGCATGTTTCTCACCCTGGCCCGCGACTACGGCCGCAGCCAGGGCTTCACGGGCACCTTCCTGATCGAACCCAAGCCCATGGAACCCACCAAACACCAGTACGATTTCGACGCCGGGACGGTCGTGGGCTTCCTGCGCAAAAACAACCTTGACAAGGATTTCAAAATCAACGTGGAGGTGAACCATGCCGTTCTGGCCGGCCATTCCTTCGCCCACGACCTGCGGGTGGCCGCCGATGCGGGCCTCCTGGGATCGATCGACGCCAACAAGGGCGACTACCAGAATGGCTGGGATACCGACGAGTTCCCCACCAGCATCACCGAAGTTACCGAAGCCATGCTTGAAATCATGCAGGCCGGTGGCTTCACCGACGGGGGCATCAACTTCGACGCCAAAACCCGGCGCAATTCCACCGACCTCGAAGACATCTTCATCGCCCACATCTCCGGCATGGATACCTTCGCCCGCGCCCTGACCATCGCCGACAGGATTCTGAAGGAGTCGGACTACCTCAAGCTGCGCGCACAACGCTATGCATCGTTCGATACGGGTGCCGGCGCCGACTTTGAAGCCGGCAAACTGACCCTCACCGACCTGTGCGAAAAAGCCGGGGAACTGGGCGAACCGGCACAGATCAGCGGCAAACAGGAAATGCTCGAGCAACTGATCAACTGTTACATCTGACCCGATGAAGGAAAGGAATACCCTTTACATCATGGGGATTACCCTGGTGGCCACCCTGGGGGGCCTTCTCTTCGGATATGACACCGCCGTCATCTCCGGAGCCGAGAAATCGGTACAGGCTTACCTGATCACCAGTCTCGGACTGGGTTCCCTGGCTCACGGGGCTACCATCTCCAGCGCTCTTATCGGTTGCATCATCGGCGGCCTCCTCTCCGGCTTGCTGGCCTCCCTGCTGGGCCGCAAAAAAACCCTGATGCTCGCAGCCCTGCTTTTCTTTCTGTCGGCCCTGGGCTCCGGTTTTCCCGAGTTCCTCTTCTTCCACAGGGGCGAACCCACCATGGGACTGCTCCTCATGTTCAATTTCTACCGCATCGTCGGGGGAATTGGCGTGGGCCTGGCTTCCGCCGTCTGCCCCATGTACATCGGGGAGGTGTCGCCCGCCGATATCCGGGGAAGGCTGGTCTCTATCAACCAGTTCGCCATCATCTTCGGAATGCTCGTCGTCTATTTCGTGAACTACGGCATTGCCCGCGGCCAAAGCCTTGATTACATCAACGATATGGGCTGGCGCCTCATGTTCCTCTCCGAAGCCATTCCGGCGGCCCTCTTCGGCATCCTGCTCTTCTTCGTTCCTGAAACACCCCGCTACCTGACCCTGATCAACCAGGAGCAGAAAGCGCTGAAAATCCTCACCCGCATCAACGGGCCCTCCATCGCCCGCACCATCCTGAAGGAAATCAAGGAATCGGTCGAAGCTGCTTCCGAGAAAATCTTCGCCTACGGAAAGGTAGTCATCCTCATCGGGATCCTCCTCTCCGTGTTCCAGCAGTTTGTCGGCATCAACGTGGCCCTCTACTATGCCCCGCGCATCTTCGAAAGCATGGGCGCCGCCAAGGATGCCTCCATGCTGCAGACCGTGGTCATGGGACTGGTGAACGTGATCTTCACCGTCATCGCCATCGTGACCGTAGACAAATACGGCAGGAAAATCCTCCTGATGATCGGCTCGATCGGGATGGCCGTCGGCATGTTCGCCATCGGCGCCCTCGCCTTCTTCAAGGTGATCGGTATCAGCACCCTGATTTTCATCATCCTCTATACCGCCTCCTTCATGATGTCGTGGGGCCCCATCACCTGGGTGCTCATCTCGGAGATCTTCCCCAACAAGATCCGGGGAAGAGCCATCGCCATCGCCGTCGCTGCCCAATGGGCCGCCAACTATTTCATCTCCTCCACCTACCCGGCCATGATGGAGTTCAGCGGCGGAATGACCTACTCCTTCTACGGCCTGATGAGCCTTCTCTCCTTCATCTTCGTCTGGAAAATGGTCCCCGAGACCAAGGGAAAAACCCTCGAAGAGATGGAACGACTCTGGAAAAAATAGGCAAAAGGCTTTTTATGCAGCAGGCCTGCCGGGAAACTCCCGGCAGGCCTGCTTTTTCAGAAACCCGCCGCTCGGAATACCTGTTGCTTTCGCCCTTCTGCTCCCGGCTCTGCTTTCCGCCTACCGGACAGGCTCCCAGTAACACATCTTGGGCGATGTGATTTTGCCCTGTGTTTTCAATTCCTTCATGGCCTTGTCAACCTCCTTCTTGTCAAGACCCGATATTTCCGCAATCTCACCGGCCTTCAGGGCTTTGCCGGCCGCTTTCAACGTTTCAAGAACTTTTACGCTGCTCATGGTACTGTTTTATTATTTGGATAATGCTCCCGCAAAGGCTGGCTTCCGCAGGAAAGGACGCCAACGGTAACCTGCCCCGGTGGTTTGTTCCAGGGGGCAATTCCCCGGCGGATCACTTACTTCGCATAACGGGCGGAGATGACCTTCCAGTCAACCACCTTCCAGAAATCCTCGATGTACCCGGGCCGCAGGTTCTGCTTGTCAAGGTAGTAGGCATGCTCCCACACATCGCACGTGAGCAGGGGCTTTTTCCCCTCCCGCAACGGACAACCCGCATTGGAGGTCTGGACAATCTCCAGTTTCCCCTCCCGGTTCTCCACCAGCCAGGCCCATCCCGAACCGAACAGAGTGGCCGCAGCCTTGTTAAACTGCTCCCTAAACCCTTCCGCTGAACCGAAGTCCCGCTCCAGCGCCTCCTTCAGCTCCCCTTTGGGCTCCCGGCAACCTTCGGGCGAAAACTGCTCAAAATAAAAGGTGTGGTTGAAAACCTGGGCTCCGTTGTTGAAAATGCCCCCTTCGGCTTTCAGGATAATCTCCTCCAGGGTGGCCGATTCAAACGGCGTTCCCGGTATCAGACTGTTTACATTGTTCACATAGGCCTGGTGATGCTTGCCATGGTGAAACTCGAGCGTCCGGGCACTGATGTAAGGTTCGAGCGCCTCTTTTGCATAGGGCAGGGGTGGTAACTGAAATGCCATAATCATTGGGTTTTATCGGTTATTGCTGTATTCAAACAAAAGGTAAAACTAATAAAAAAAGGCGTTCCCGCAGATGGGCCCTCCGGAAAATCACCGCACCCACCATCTCTCCCGTCAACGCGACGCGGATCCTCAAATACTTTCCGGAGACGATAAAAACAGAAAGATCGACCAATCTGACGGAATATTTGCTATATTTGTGTCCGTTTATCTAAATAATAATTATTCTAATTTAAGGAAGTGTGATGGAAGCCTGTGATATACGGAAGTGGTTGCCCCAAGCAGGATTGAAGATCACCCCGCAGCGGGTGGCGGTTTTTGAGGCTGTCTGTTCACTCCGCGACCATCCCACCGCCGAGCGGATCATTGAAAACGTCAGGAAGCACTATCCCCGTGTGGCCGTGGGAACCATCTACAACACCCTCGAAACTTTTGTGGAGAAGGGGCTGATCAGCAAGGTGAAAACCGATGGCGACGTTATGCGGTATGATCCGGTAATCCGCCGTCACTTTCATTTATTCAGCAATGAATCCTCCCGCATCGAGGATTATTACGACGATGCCTTGCTGGAGCTGGTTGCGGCCTATTTCAAAGAGAAGGACATTCCCGGTTTCACGGTTGAAAAGGTGGATGTGCAGATCACCGGCAGGTTTGAAGGCGAGGAAGCCGGCGGAAACCGTCAGATGCCGGTCTCTGGCGATCGTCCACAGGCGGTACGGTAAGAGGGTGGAAGGTAATTACAACAGATATTTTTAACCATTTATTTATCACCATTTAAAAAACAAAGATTATGGAAAATCAAGCAGCGGCGATGCCGCGTATCGGAGACAAAGCGCCTGAATTCAAGGCCATCACCACCCAGGGAAACATCAATTTTCCCGCAGATTTCGAAGGCAAGTGGGTGATTCTTTTCAGCCATCCGGCCGATTTCACTCCTGTCTGCACCTCGGAGTTTATGACCTTCGCGCACATGGAGCATGAGTTCAAAGCCCTGAACTGCCAGCTTATCGGCCTGTCGGTCGACGGTTTGTACAGCCACATTGCCTGGCTGCGGACCATCAAGGAAAAGATCGAGTACCGGGGGATGAAGAACGTTGAGGTAACCTTTCCGCTGATCGAAGACATCACGATGGAGGTGGCCATGAAGTACGGTATGATGATGCCGGGCGAAAGCAACACCAAAGCGGTGCGTGCCGTCTTTTTCATTGATCCGAAGGGATTGATCCGCACCATTATTTATTATCCCCTGAGTCTGGGCCGCAATTTCGACGAACTGAAAAGGGTTCTGATCGGGTTGCAGACGGCCGATGCCTTTGGCATTGCCCTTCCCGCCGACTGGAGGCCGGGCGACGATGTGATCGTCCCGACTGCCGGCAGCTGCGGCACGGCCAAGGACCGCATGGAAGGAAAAGAGGAAGGCGTCGAGTGCAAGGACTGGTTCTTCTGTACCAAGAAGCTTCCGAAGGAAAAGGTGCTTGACAAGATCATGAAGAAATAATAGCGCACCGCAGGGGTGCCGCAGGAGACGCAGCCGGTTCCTGACAGGGGAGTCCGGGTGGTTGCCGGCGGTGCGATGCGGCTTGCTGCTTCATTTCAGGCCATGCCTGGCTTTTTTGCCGGCCCGGGAAATGCCTCCCGGGCCGGTTTTTTTTGTGATGCGTTTACAGGAAGGCTGCCTGTTTTGTCAGAAATAAGGAAATGTTCCCGCCGTATTACCATCCAAACCAGCAGGGAGGCCTTGTTTCAATACAGCCAGAACGTCAGGATGAAGGCTTTACGGTAC